>JAESFR010000025.1_pt1 | contig 397210 bp, 365 predicted proteins | sample 9266191 | NCBI WGS metagenome assembly JAESFR01 (sample SAMN14503063, study PRJNA617104) | algae metagenome | isolation source: Pleurocapsa minor HA4230-MV1 and co-occurring heterotrophs from cement on... | place: USA: Nuuanu Pali Lookout, Hawaii | collected 2009-07-20 | reverse complement strand
GTGATTCAAACCTGCCGTTTTCAGGGTCGCTCTGTGATGAATTTTTTCACTCAAGCTTTATTGGCAACCATCGGTGTTATTGATCGCCCTTCTTTAATCCCTCAACTTAGTACCTGAATTCTTACCAATTAACTAACTCGGCTAGAAATTATTTTATCAAACCTAAAACATCAAAAAAATGTTGATGTCAAATTGTTTTGAATAAAAATTTCTGTCTAGCGATCGCCTGAAAAGACAAATTAAACTTGACATTCAAGACAATCGCTTTAGAACATTCAGGACATTGCATATAAATTTAGCTTGAGTTCATCCCTCTATTATGCAACGCCAAAAAGCCCAGGGTTCTCTAACCCCTTTAACATTTGCTAAGACAATATTACAACTGAGTTCTCCGTCTAACCATTTGAATGGTTGCTGTAAGTTCATCAGTTCGGGTAATTATTAGCACTTTGATTGTACTACTAATCTATCCTTAGTTTTTGCAACGGAACCCTCTTAATTCATGGCGATCGCTTTTGGTCGGGAATTTGGCAGTGGTTGCCCGATAATTGGGGAGATCGCGTGCAGTCATCTCTTAAAATAAAAATTCTTGACAAGATTAGCTAATTATTTCGCCATAGTCATGGCTGCGATCAAGAAAAAACGTACCAGAAACTTTAATGGCATTACCTTGAGGCTGCAACCATAAGGTGTCTATGCCCGTATGACCCTCTAAAGGCCCTTTTTGTTCTAGCCAGTGCAAAACTAGCACTTCTCCTCCTAAAGGATGCTTGCCGTGAGCAAGATATTGCAATGATCCTGATTCATTACCATCGGGAGTTACATATCTTCCACCGTCCTCATTTAATAAAATTGTTACTGCCTGCCAATCTTCTTGACCAACTCGAAAACGGGTAGTAATTTCTTTAGTTCGTAACCATTCTGGTACTGGCATTGGGTAAATTATCCTTTTAAAACTTTGATTTAATTGGTGTAGTAGACAAGAAATTTTTACAAAAGTATCTTTTCCAATCTCTTTAGGGAAAGATACTAAATTCGAGATCGAATAAATTATTTAACACAAGTTAACTCAGTTTGTAACTTTTCAGTTGTCTCATTTTGGACAATGTAAGGAGTCAATTCTGTGTGAATATCTAAATAATTAACCAAATAAGCTTCAATTCTTGAGACCATCACTTCATAATCTTCCTTTGTTTGCTGATTGACTGCTTTTTGTTCGTCTACGGCAATCTCTGCTTCTCGCATGATTTGCCAAAGCTGCTTTTGTAATGATTGATAGATTGGATTGAGAATTCCCCAAACGTTAGTATCCGCAAGACAGTAATCGGACGTAATATGCTGATTAAAGTGTCGACGAGCATCAATTTCTTGGAAACGTTGAATTAGTTCGATCGCTTTGGGGTGATTAAACGACATATAGACAAGCTGATTATCTCGTTCTAGAGCCTCATACAGTTTGCCCACAAAGGCTTCGTAATCAGCAAAAGCTTCTTGGGAGAAATTGTTACGGTCGATCGCTCTAAGAGTGCTTTGAGCAGCAAAATAAGCAGTTGCCACACCACCAGTTAAGCCTGGTGAAATTAGAGGATCGACAAAAAATGCTGCTTCGCCAATGCTTAACCAACCATCTCCTACCGCTTGTTCGGCATAGCCACGAATGTTAGCCCGCGCTCTTAAAGCTTGTTCAGCGCCATAAAGATCGGAGACGAGTTCAGCACCCTCAAGTAATTCAGCGATTGCAGAATATTGTTGGGCATAATGGTCGAATGTTACTTTACGTCCTTCGGCAAATTTGTCATCGCGATCCTGACGCAACACCATACCAATACTGATGATATCCTCTTCAGGACAGCCATGACGAGCAGCTAATTCTGCTTTAGTGGGTAATTCTTCTCCACCCAAAAAGCGATTGAACATCGACTCTCTGTCGGCTTCGGGTACGTTTTCCCAAGAAACTAGAGGAATGTACCACATCCAACCTTCACGAAAACAGAAATGTTGGGTATATTGATCGCGGCTAAATTGAGCCACCTTTTGCCAGTCAGTGCGATCGCCGAGACGATTGACGTTTTTAAAATAGCCCCAAACAGCATTGCTTTGAAAATTTACGTCTTCTTTGTTATATAAATCGAGATGTTTGGCAATTATGCTAGCAGGACCACTGGCATCGACTACTAACTGAGATTTAATCTCATATTTTTGTTGCTGAAAACGATAGGCAATAGTGTTACCGCGATCGCTCAATTGAGAATTAGTCAGATCCACTCGCGCCCCTTGAATCACTTCTACTCCCAAGCGACGAGCATTGGTAATCAATAAGCCATCTAGTAAACGTCGTTCAACCTGAAAGGTTTCATCAAATGTTTCCAAAATATATTCTGGTGCTTCGGTGACATTTTCAATTGATTCGTCAACGTGAAAAAAACCTAAGCCATTTTTAGGAAAAAATAGTAGTTCAAGAGCTTCTTGGGAGATTCCTACAGAACGAAGTGCTTTACAAAACCCCGAAAGCGTACTTTCTCCGATTTTAAACTTTGGTTGTGACTCTCTTTCAAGAACTACTACTTGCAGTTCGGGGCGTGCTTGTTTCAGCCAAGAAGCATATAATATGCCTTGAGGACCAGCACCAATTACTACAACCTTATATTCGCTTTTAGAACAGTTTTTGGCACGATTGCTTTGAAGTTCAGTGTTAATGCTCATGGCTCACTTAAGTAAAATACTTGAACAATCAAACAGTAACTTCTATTTTGCGATTTGATAATGTAGTAATTACTTAAATTTGAACGTCCAAATATTTAGTAAACAAAACAAAAATCAGTGATAGTGCCGATGAAAAAATAATTTTAAGTAAAAATATTTAAGTAAAAATGTTTAAATATTTTTATTTAGATAAATATTCAACTTAATCTAGTTACTAACCAATTAAAAAGAGAGTTGGGGTTTAAAGGTTTAGAAAATAGATAACCCTGTCCGTAAAGACACTTAAGAGTTTGTAATTTAGCAAGTTGAGCTTTAGTTTCAATTCCCTCGGCAATCACTTTTAAGCCTAAACTCTTAGCCATCATCACAATAGCTTCAACAATTTCACTATTATTTCCTTTAGAATCAATTGCTTTAACAAAAGAGCGATCAATTTTAAGTGAGTCAATCGGTAGGCTATGGAGATAGCTCAAAGAAGAATAACCCGTACCAAAATCATCTAAATGTAGCCCACATCCTAAAACCTTTAGCTGCCTTAAAGTTTTCATAGTTATTTTGACATCCTGCATCAAAAGACTTTCCGTAATTTCTAATTGCAGACTTTGAGGTTCTAAGCCAGTTGTTTGTAGAATCTGAATCAACGAATCAATTAGATTAGGTTGAGAAAACTGCTTTTGAGAAATATTAACTGCTATGGTCAAATTAGGATTATTAAACTGAAGTTGCCATTCCTTTAACTGATAGCAAACTTCCTGCAAAACCCACCAGCCAAGGGGAATTATCATTCCTGTTTCTTCGGCTAGGGTTATAAATTCTCCTGGAGATACATATCCCCTTTGAGGATGTTTCCAGCGCGATAAAGCTTCAAAACCAGCTACTCGACCATCAACTAAAGAAACAATCGGCTGGTAGTGCAGTCGAAATTCTCCTCTGTCGAGAGAATGATGAAAATCAGTTTCCAGGCTTAGTCGATTTGCTACTTGAGTATGCAAACTCTCATCAAACAACTCATAATTAGTAATGCCTAAAGCCTTTGCTTTATACATGGCAATATCGGCATTGCGTAATAAGTCTTCTGACGAATTTATGTCAGGCTCACTAAAAGCAATACCTATGCTGACGCTGGTAAAAACTTCGTGTATGCCCAAATGAAATGGGGATTTTAGGCTTTGTTGAATACGTTGTGCAAGTTTGGTTGCTTCACATAGAGTTTGAATGTCTTCGAGCAAAATTGCAAATTCATCGCCTCCCAATCTAGCTAAGATATCGCTGGCACGTAAACAAGTTTTTAATCTCTGGGCGATCCCCACTAAAAGTAGATCGCCACTTTTGTGACCTAAACTATCGTTAACATATTTAAAACGATTTAGATCTAAAAAAAAGACCGCAAATTTGCGGTTGGGATCGCGTCGATATTTTTCTAAAGCTCGATTAAGATGATTGCTTAATAAATTACGATTGGGTAGATCGGTCAGGCGATCGTACAAAGCATCATAAGCTAGTTGTCGTTCGGCTTTTTGACGCTCTAGTTCGGCTGTTGCTCTGGCTGCAAAAATTTTGAGGATTGATAGTTCAGTGGATCCGTCTTCCATCGGACGCTCATCAATGACGACCAAATGTCCCAGAATTGTTCCTGATGAATTGACCAAAGGAACACCAACATAGCTTTCCGCATTTAATTTGGCTAAATCGTGGTCTAGAGGAAAAAAAGTCCGTAACTTCCTAGGATAATGACAAGATATACCAGCAATAACCTGCTCGCAAGGTGTATTTGCTATAGCATATTCAAAGTTTTCACCAAAGTCTTCTTTGCACCAAAAAGCTAAGGTACAGACTCGCTCAGGGCTAGTTTTTTCTAAACATTCTGTGACAAACGCATAGTTAACCGAGAGCGCGCAAGTCAAATGATAGACTAAAGAATGGAAAAAGTCTTTCCCCGTTACAGCAGCCGTACCTTCAACTACCGAACGTAAAGATATTTCTGTTTGCATCTGCTTGGTCATATTTTCCTGAATAATCAGGACTCCAAACCAGTTATCTTGCTTGACTTGTTTAATATGAATAACTAAAGGATTTTCTAGCTTAAAATTCTCGCTATTGTGGTTAAGTTTATACTCAGTTTTCTCTGAGCGAGCGATCGCCTTAATCTCTGTGGCAATTTTTCGAGCTAATTTTGCTTCGCTACCGACTATAGTCTTACATACATTGAGGTAATTATCTCCAATACTCGTGTTCTTTGAAAAACCACTATTAATTGAATTATTTTTCCAAGCTTGATTCAGTGCAATAATTTTGCCTTCTCGGTCGATTAAAGCAACTTGACTATCAAAAGCATCAAAGATTGGCTGAAATAACTGAAAATATTCCATAATTAACTATTCGTAACAGATAAGTTAAACTGTGGTATCGATCAAAGTAAATACATACACATATTTTACCTGGATAGATCAAATTAGACGTTCATATTAGCTTATTCCTGGCTTTTGATTACTGTATTCACAGTGAGACAGTCCAAACGGTTCCGTTGCAAAAACTAAGGATAGATCGGTAGTACAATCAAAGTGCTAATAATTACCCGAACTGATGAACTCACAGGAACCATTCAAGTGGAAACATTTTCAAGGAGAAATAATTTTGCTCTGCGTTCGCTGGTATCTTAAATATGCTTTGAGTTACAGGAATTTAGAAGAAATAATGCTGGAAAGATGGTTGTCTGTAGATCAGGTGTTTGTATAGCAGACGAGAAATTTTGGTCGGTAAGAGATTTTTAAATGTTAACTGGCCCACTTTTGATGGTTGGGCAATAATTTTAAAAGTGTCTATAACAAACATTTAGCATGGTTTCAGAGAAAACTGTCCCAGTAAAAGGCTAAAGTGGGACACTCGCCTAAAGAATGCTTATCTGTTTTATAAGCGATCACCTGATAATTTTAAGAGTAAAATTAAAATCCATTCTTTACAGGGGTTTTGGCACTTTACTTTTCCTTAGCGACCAAAATTTCCCCGTTGCTAAACAAAAGCCAAGTACGCGATTGGCTGAGTCTACGACTTGCTCCGCAAACGCCAGCCCGAAGGGCATCGCATTCCTCAAACTACAATAACTAAACTTAACCTGACTTCCCACAACCTCAGCCGTAACCATTTGATTTGGTTCGACAGGTATCTTCACATCTTCAGGAAAATCTACCGTCAGTTCACCATTCAAGTTAATCTGTTCACCTTGCTTGGTAAAAGTATTACTGAAACAGGATAGGAGATGACTGGGAGGTAAAGCGATCGCAAGTCCGAGAATCATTCATAACGTCCAAGGAAGTGCCAATAGTCATCAGAGAGCTTTTGGCGATCCCAACCCCAATCATGGGTGTCGTCAGAATAATTAGACTCAGCTAAATCAGAATGATATTGATCTTCGAGTAATTCAGCACGAATGGCATTGATGTCATTCGTGCTGACAGTGGAGCAAGAGTTAGTTATCGGAGGCTGAAGAGAAGAAGCATTATCGTCATCTTGTTGAATCAATGGTTCGATTGATTCGGTTGGATTAGGCAAATCAGGCGACTCACTACTAGAAAAGTTGGTGAAATCCGTTTTTCTTCTATGCAGTCTTCTGATTTCTTTGCTCATAATTTTAACAGTTTACTTGGTATAGTTGCGTGATGCGAGAAATTTGCTGTGGAAAAGTTGAATGCGTCTACTAATGAGACGCACATCTGGCTGATATAAAAATTCGGTTCTGTTGCAAAAACTTGAGACAAACCTGTAGTATTATCAAGTCTTAATTCACTACTAGATCGGATGAACTCAAAGCTACATTTAGTTATTTGCTGTTTTTCTCTTAAATCTAGTTGAGATAAACTAATATTTTCGTAATAAATATCAAAATATTTATGTTTTAGCTGTTTCAATTGATAAATGCGATGATGAGCTTTACCTTGCCAGCGTTTACGTATATTTTGGGCTTTTCCTACATACCAAACTATTTTGTTTTCATCAACAACATAATATATACCAGAATATTCTGGTAATAACTCTTTAGTTTCTAAACTGACTTTCGGAAGATGTAAAATTTTAGAATCAGCGATCAATATGTTTTACTCCAATACATAATCTAATAATTCTAGTTTTTCATGTTTGAGTAATAAAGATAAGAGAATATATTAAACTGTTTATATAGAATAACTTTATGAACGCCAACAAATTCAAGAGCAACTATTTAGCTTTACTCCTCTAAACAAAGTTTTATAACTTTTTTAATATTACTCATTAATTCATCAATAGTTTCACCTTGACTATAGCAAGCTTTTAGTTGAGGTACTTCGCCAACAAAACAACCATCTTCGTCTCGTTCAATAATGACATAAAATTCTTTTTGGTTAACGCTCATAAAAATTATGGGTAAGACAAGCAGTAACTACTTAATTTATAAAAAATGTATATTCAAAATAATATCATTTGTTTTAGCTGAGATTAGACAAAAAGAGCGATCGCCTTACTTTTCAGATCACGTTATAATTTCTAAATAATAATTCCCATCTTGCAAAATTATAAAAACATAGATGAGTATTCAAGTCTCAGAATTAAAACAACTATACGAGCAAGATTATTACCTGTGGTTAGAAAAAACCATCGAACTTTTAAAAGCAGGTCAATTGAATCAATTAGATTGGGAAAATTTAATCGAGGAAATAGAAAATTTGGGTAGAAGTGAAAAAAGAGCGGTTGTTAGTTTTCTTAAGCAACTAATTAAACACTTGCTACTCTATCATTATTGGCAGACAGAAAGACAATGGAGCGGTCAAGGTTGGTTGGAAGAGATTAGCAATTTTCGGTTTGAGTTATCACAGTATTTAGATTCAAAAACTCTGAGAAATTATACAGAACAAGAATTAAATACTATTTATACTAGAGCGAGAAAAGAAGCGATACTCAAGTCCAACATTGCTCATATACCTGTTGATTGCCCTTATTCTCTAGAGCAAATTTTAAATGATGATTTTATTTCAACCGAAAAAAACTAAATTTTGCTGTAAATAATTAATAATTAAAACTTATAATTTAGGCGATCGCTTTTTGATCGCCAACATCATCTTAAGTTTTTAAATGAGCCAATTTACCGATCTTTTTCCAGACGATCGCCCTAGTGGCAAAACTATTGGAACTAATACAACTAGCGATATTATCAGAACAGGAATAGATCGTGAAAAAGCGATCGCCATTGATAATCATGCTCTGCGTTTTAAACCTTTAATCCAACCAGGCTGGGGGAGACAGGGTATTGCTTATGGGCCATATCAACGTCAAAGTGGTTTAGCTGTAGCTGTACTATTGCTGAACGGTCACAATACTTCCCAAGCGGAGACTATGGAATGGTTGTCTAAAAGGATTTCCCGCTGGTTAAAAGGAAGTGAGACTGAATCAGTTAGCAAGAGGGTTTTAGCTTGGTTAGGTAGTAGACAAAAACAGGGAACGCTAAGACGTTTATTGAGTTGGGTACGGATCTCAGCAGAAGGAACTAAATTTTTTCCCTTAGCGAAAATTGACGATAATTTAGCAGTTGGTTGGTTTGCCGATGCGTCACCTGCCAACCCGACTCAAGGTAATGGTTTTGTGGTGCGGGCTACGGGGGCAGAAAACGGCGAGTTATTGGCTTCAGTGGGAACTAATCTATTATCTGTGTTTCGTGGATTGCAAAACGTCCCTGTATATTATGTGGTTATCTTAAGGGAACAGGGGGCAGCTTACTATGCTTCATCTTTACCGCAGGTGCATGGTATACCAGCTTATCCACAGTTACGTCCAGTAGCAATCGATGCTATTAATGCTGAAGCAGTCGTCTATGCAGGTATCCATCAAAGTGTTCTCGGTCAAGTTGGCTTTCGGGCGGATACTAGGGTTTATGGAGTCAAAACGGAGACAGTTAGCAGTTTAGCTTCCTGGTATGGAACTGCTCATGCAGCCGATGCTTTTTTAGGGCTGGGAAATCTAACAACTATGAATGCTGAAGTAGGAGGAAGCTGGCAAGTTTTATCTGGTAGTCTAGAGCGTACTCCAGAAGGTTTGATGGCGACAGAAAAGCACAGTTTAGCTATTCTTGCTCCTCAAGCAACCTCTGGGCTATTGCATCTAAAAATTTGGGCGGGACAACCAGCAGATTTAGGCGTAATTTGGCGATTTCAAGATCGAGATAATTATTGGTGTTGTCGTCTCAATCACGAACAAGTTTGTCTTCAGTTGATTGAAGCTGGTCAAACTCAAAAGATATTTGTCAGTAAGGAAGATTTCATCGATTTAAATAGCACTATATATCTGCAAATTTTAGATGACGGACAAGAGTTAAGAATTTACCTGAATGGTAAACTAATCAGCGATCGCACAGCACAACCAGAGACTAATTGCTTGGTGACAGATGACCGCTTGGCAACCGCTACAGGAGTAGGGATAATTATATTTGAGCAAAATTCAGATTTATATCTGCAAAACTTTGAAGCTCATCCTCGTACCGTTTCTCTGCCTACTCTCGATTTAGGATTACCTTGGTGGCGTGAGGGTACAGATATCGTTATTAAAGATGACTTTCAAGTTGGACAGGGAGATTTAGCTGGTAAAACTACCTCATTAGGCGATCGCATTTGGCAAAAAACTCTTGGTAAAGGTGTATTTAAAATTCAGTCTGGCATTGCTTTAATAGAGGCTAGCGTTGAGCATCCTAACCCAGGGCGCACCGCTTATACTGTAGCTTGGGACAATCCCAATTTTGCCGATGTGTCCGTAACCATTTTGCCACCAGGAAAAGAACGGGGACAAGGAGAAAAAGGTCGAGCTGGTTTGATTTTTTGGCAAGATCGAGATAACTACATCATTATCAATACTTGGCTGGATGACTTTTATGAAGGAGAGTCTATTTCCTGTTTTTTCCGTCTTGACGGTTTTGAAGAAATTTATGATGCAGTGTGGTCAAATATCGGTCAGGCGATCGCTTTTGGACAGCCTTACACCCTCAGAGTTGTTTTTGATGGCAATAACTATACAGTCCAAGTTAACCATCAAACCGTTTTGTATCGCGCCCTTACTGATGTCTATCCTTGGGCTAGCCCCTTGAACATTAATCGTCTGGGCATTGTGGCTAATTGGGAATGGGGGGATGATACGGGTAGTGGCTTTAGTGATTTTATGGTCAGCCAATAAGTAATATGAAATCTACAAATGTTTGCTACAAATGGAAGACTTGAGGACTTGGGGACTTGGGGACTATTTATCTGTATCATTCTTATTTGTATTTCATATAATATCAAGTCCACTTAAGTGCTTCTAATAAAATCTTTGCGCCTCTGCGTCTTTGCGCGAGTTTTAATTGAAATTGTTTAAACGGACTTCATATAACGCCTAAATTTCTTGTTGTTGCCGATAAAACCAGCCTACAGCGATCGCCAGACAGATAATACGGAAGCTTTCAGAACTTAATGTTGCCCAAACTGCACCTTTCCAAGAATATAACGGAATTAACCAGAAGTTTAAGCCCACGTTACTTAAAGCGGTGGTTACTTGAATCGCACTACGAGTTTTTTGAAACCCTGACCCTGTGAGGGTATCGGCTAATAATAACTGGATTGAGCCAAGAATAGGCATCGGTGCTAGCCAACGTACTGTAGCGATCGCATTTTGATATTCGTCGCCTAAAAGGTAGGTTACCCAGGGGGCAAAAAATAACAACCCTACCAGAGAGAGGGTGCCGTAGATAGCGATAAAAGGGAGTAACCGTTTGGTTAAATTTAAACACCCTTTGATGCCGCTTACCCCCTCCTGAAAAAATTTGAGATAAGAAGCAGACAATACAGCATAGATGGGAATGCTACTAACCTGAATTAAGCGATATGCTGCGCCATAAATACCTGTTGCTTCTAAAGTAGCCATACTCGCCAGCATTGTTTTATCAATATCAGAATTAATATTGTAGGCAGATTCGCCGATGGCAAAGTAAATTCCTTCATGAACCATTGTGGGAATTGCTTTTGGTGCTGCGTTAGGAAAACCTAATGTTTTACTTACCCAAATGAAGCTAATCGCTGCTGTAATTAGCGCACTGAATAAATATAAGTAAGACCACTTTAATAAAGAGGGATTTTCAAAAGTTGTTAAGAATATAGCTGCTAATAATTTGGTGACTGTACTAATAATTTGGAGTAAAGAAGAATTTTTGAGAAAATCTTGAGACATAAATGCTTTAGCACTAACTATAAATATAGCTAAACCAGTTAAATCTGCTAATAAAATGTTGAGGATCGCTGGTAAATTAGCAATATTGGGAAAAATTAACGGAGAACACCAGTAAGTAATTAAGGTTAGTAGCAAACTGATAACTAAAATAACAATTAAGGCATTGCCCCAGTAGCTAGCAAAAACTTTTCTATCTTTAGATACTTGCTGAATTAACACATCTCCACTACCCAAATTAGCAAAGGGAAAAATTAAAGCAGCTAAAGCAGTAATCCCCACAAATGCACCATAGCTTTCCGCCCCAAGAACTCGCACAATTACTGTGAAATATACAGCTTGGCAGATCACATTAATAGCTTTGGCTAATAATTCCCAAAGACTATTTTTAACTAAAGGCTTTTGTGAAATATTTTTTAACTTTCGACTTAAACTCTTCAAACCGATTAAAGCTAGCAAAATATACATATCTTAATTTTCAATTGATTATACTCGCAATTAATAACTTTAAAACCGCTAAAAGAACCTTGGTAATTCAATAAAATTATGTTCAGACTATTACTTTTTTTGATTTAATTTAATATAAAGATTTCATAAAGCTCAATCTAGTAATATAAAACTTTTATAAATGAAGAAAGTTTATTCAAAAGTATGATTAAACTAAAGAGAAAAGAAAAGACTCATATTAATTAGTTATTATTGATTTTATACTTGCAAAACTATAGCACTATAGCAATATATCAATGCATCAATATAGCTGACTTAAATAGTCAAACTTAAATAGTCAAATAAAGAAGAGAAGTAATCAAATCTATCATGAAATTATTAGACTCTAATCATTATTTGTGGTTGTTTAGACGGGAAATAGACTAATTATGAAATTATCTTTTGTCAATCAACCTTGGACAACAGCTGCTCCTCCTCAAGGAAGCGACTCGACTGGAATTTGGAGTTATCTGATTGGTAATCACTTAACTAAGTATGGTGATGTAATCTATTATGGTTCGGCAAATTCTGCTAATTCGCGAGCAACTTCAGAGCATAATCATAATTGGGAGCAAGCCAGACAACTAGAATATATAGAGTATCAGGCTATTTCCCCTAAACTAGACTATTTGTTAAAAATTCCCCGAAAAATTGTCAGCAAACTAAACTTTAACAATAAGCTGCCCTATTTTGGTTCTGCTTGGTTTCATTTTGGTTATGGTTGGCAAGTTGCTCAAGATGCTGCGCGTCGTCAATGTGACATCATTCATATTCATAACTTTTCGCAGTTTGTGCCGATAATTCGCGATCGCAATCCAGAGGCAAAAATAGTTCTGCACCTTCATTGCGAATGGGTTAATCGACTTGAACCAAAGGCGATCGCCTCGCGTTTAGCCAAAGTAGACTTAGTTATTAGCTGTAGCGACTATATTACTAATAAAATCAAAGCTCGCTTTCCTCAATATGCGAGAATCTGTCGAACCATTAATAATGGTGTCAATGCCGATTATTTTGTTCCCTGTCCCCAAGAGCGCCTCCCGCAACCCAAAAATGCACCACAAATACTGTTTGTTGGTCGTATTTCTCCTGAAAAAGGCGTACACGATTTAATCGATGCTTTTATTAAGATTACAGAGCAATATCCTCAAGCTGTCTTAACTATAGCTGGGCCACATCTGGTAATTGTTAGGGAGCTGCTGTGCGATATACAGCCTGAACCTGAAGTACAAGCTTTGAAAGACTTTTACAGTATTGATTATCTAGAACACCTTAAAAGCAAAATTCCTGCTCATTTAACTTCTCAGGTGATCTTTACGGGTTCGCTACGGCAACCAGAACTTTTACCTTACTATCAGCAAGCAGATGTGGTGATTAATCCATCTTTGAGTGAAGCTTTTGGTATGAGTTTAGTGGAAGCAATGGCAACTGAAACTCCCGTGATTGCCACTAAAATAGGCGGAATGCCCGAAATTGTGGACGATCGTGTCACTGGTTTATTGGTCGAGCCAGCAAATCCCCAGGAGTTGGCGGATGCAGCTGTAGAATTAATTTCTAATCCCGATCGCGCCAGAGAAATGGGAATAGCAGGTAGAAAAAAAGTTTGGCAACGTTATACTTGGTCAAAAATTGCCGCAAGTTTAGTTAACACTTATGCAGCCATCGGCGTAGAGTTAGAATTCAATGATACTCAGAAAGCAGTTGCGCGATCGCTATCTTAGACAACTAAATCAGCTTGAACCTCTATCAGACATAGATTTAGCAGCTTCGGCAATTGTTTTTGCACCCCACCAGGATGATGAAACTTTAGGCTGTGGCGGAACAATTATTCGTAAACGAGAATGCGAGGCTCAGGTCAAAATTGTCTTTATGACTGATGGCAGCCGTTCTCACGATCGCTTTATACCCGAAGCGGAATTAATTGTGTTGCGCCAGCAAGAGGCAGTGCAGGCAGCCCAAACCCTAAACGTTGAGGCAGAAAATGTCGTGTTTTTAGGTTTTCGTGACGGAGAATTGTCGCAGTCATTAACTAAGGCGATCGCTCAAGTCGAGGAACTACTACTGCAAAATCAGCCTCAACAGCTGTTTATTCCCTATATTCGCGAAACCCATCCTGACCATTTAGCCACCACCCAAATTGTCTTGGCTGCCTTGAAAAACCATGCGCCAGAAGTCGCTGTTTATGAATACCCCGTCTGGTATTGGCATCATTTTCCCTGGACACAAAGCGATCGCAACTCGCAGCTTAACTATCTTAAAGCTAGCATCAAGGCAAAACTGGGCTGGCAATTAATTCAGGAATTTAATTACCGCGTTGCCATTGAACCAGTTAAGTCACAAAAAGAGCTTGCTTTAGCTCAACATCAAACTCAAATGAAACGTTTAATTGACGATCCAAATTGGGGACTACTTCAAGATGTCTCTAAGGGAGAGTGGCTTAAATGTTTCTTTCAAACCCAAGAAATCTTTCGTCGGACGATCAATACAGGAGCAAAATCATGATTAAACAGGCAGTTTATCGCCTTTTACCCCTATTTCCCGTCAATATTTTGGAAAATTTGGCTAGTTCCAACCCTAGTTCCTTAAAATATCGCCTAGCTAGTGCGGGTTTACGACAGCGAGATGTAGCTGTGAGGAATGGCATAGCTCAAGGGTTGAAATTTAATCCAGGAGAGTCTTGCCCTGAATTAGCGTTAGGTACTTATGAAATCCCAATTCAAGAGCTATTTGCTCAACAGCTCAAAGCTGGTGATGTTTTCTACGATATTGGTGCTAATGTCGGCTTTTTCAGTATCATTGCCGCCCAATTAGTTGGAGATACAGGTAAGGTTTACGCTTTTGAACCAGGGTCAGGAAATGCCCAGAGTATTCGCCACAATGCACAGTTAAACAACTTTAGCCAAATAGAAGTGATTGCCAAAGCGGTTTCTCATACTAGTGGAGAAGGGCAGTTATTGCTGGCTAAATATTCAGGAGGACATGCCTTAGCGACTGCTGATGCGCCACCAGATCTGGCAGGAAAAGCAACTGTCGATCTAGTTTCCATAGACGATTTAATTGCTCAAAACAAAATAGAGCCACCCAACTTTGTCAAGGTGGATGTCGAAGGTGCAGAGTTAGATGTGCTTAAGGGTATGACCGAAACCATTAAAACCTATCAACCAACGGTGATCTATGAAGTTGATGATGGCGATCGCTCTGCTTACGAACGCAAGTATCAAGAATTAGCCAGTTTTTTTGAGTTGTTAAACTATCGAGTTACTCAGATCGAAAATTCTTACGATACAATTGACTGGTGTGTAGGTCATGCGATCGCTACTCCGATTTCCCACTCAAACTAAAGTAAGGCAATATTTTTGTCTTCTTTACTGAGAAATTACTGTTTAAAGTATAAAATATCAAAAACTTAATTTTACCTTCAGTTAAAAAAGAAGGTAAAATTTGTCATATTAATTGTTAATTGGCTTAATTATTTATATCAAACAGAAATTAAATTTATTTAATCATTATGAATAGTGCTTATATAGCATCAAAAAGCGAAGGCAATATCCTAAAAATTTTTGAATTTATTTTTTCCATATTTTCTTTAATTCATATCTCAAATGCTATCACGCCGTTAATTCTAACCAAAGGAACAAACGAGGGAGACGGTATAGATATTAGTAGCTTCGACTTGTCAATCAACGCCAAAATGTCAATTTTAATTTATCTAATAACTTGGATTTTGTTATTAGTTAGATGGAAAAGAGTTGTTTCAATATTTTCTCAAAATAAACTTCTTTGGATCCTAATGGGAATCATTTGTTTTTCCTGTTTTTGGTCGGTAAATCCAGCTCAAACTTTGAGATTTTCTCTTTATGCTCTAGGAACTACTAGTTTTGGGCTATATTTGGCAACTCGCTATACTCTTCGCCAACAATTGAGTTTATTTGGCTGGACTTATGGATTATTACTAATTTTAAGCATCTTGCTGGCAGTCGCCATACCTCAATATGGAATAATGGCAGGAGTTCATGAAGGTGCCTTGAGAGGTGTATTTACCCACAAAAATCAATACGGTGCTTTTATGGCTCTTGGAAGTGTCGTTTTCTTCTTAAATGCTATTCGGGGAGAAAAGAACAGTTGGATTTATTGGGTACTCTTAGTTCTTGGCTGCGCTTCGATGGTAATGTCTCAATCTACAACTGCTTTAGCTACTTTTGGCGTAATGCTCATCTTATGTCTTATCTATCGTATTTTTAGATGGCGATACGAAGTGATGCTTTCAGCAGTATTAGCCGTAACTATCATTGGTCTTATTGCTCTAATTTGGGTTGCTGGATACATCGGTTCCGATTCCTTATTCAGTTCAGTAGGAAAAGACGCAAGTTTATCAGGTAGAACAGATATTTGGCGATATGTCTGGGATCAGATTCAACTGCGTCCTTTGTTTGGTTATGGGCTAGCTGCCTTTTGGAATGGTTATGAAGGGCCTTCAGGATATATACAGTTGGCAATGAGAATAGCTGTAATTTATGCCCACAACGGATTTCTAGACATTTGGCTGTCCATCGGCTTGGTTGGGTTGAGTGTTTTTCTGGCAGGTTTTGTGATTACTAGCAAGCAGTCTTTAGCATTACTGAGAAAAACCAATACTCCAGAAGGATTTTGGCCTCTATTATTTTTGACTTATATTTTGCTTTCTAATTTAACCGAGGGTACGATCACCACGATGAATAATTCTTTTTGGGCAATGTACGTAGCCGTGTCTTATTCTTTGGTCATCGCTAAAAACAATCGCTACGCTATAGAAGAATAAAGTTCAACTTTGTCAGCTAAATTGATCAAGCATTAAAACCGCTGTTAGTTATTCTAAGCATACTTTTATTAGGCGACATGAGCCATTTATCCCGACTTCAAGATCAATTTAAACTTAAATCCCAGAAAGCTGTCCTGAAGGCGACAAAATTAACCAAATTGATTTCTAACCGTTCTAGTTTTTCAGGAGTAAATATGTCTGAGCATGACCGAGTTGTTTTCGATCTTAAGGGTTACATTGTTAAACCAGCTGTACTGAGTCAAAGTGAAATAGAAGTCATTAAAGAGTTTACACTGCGCCAAAAAAATAACCCTGAATCACTACCCCCTCATGAGCGTTATTTACCAGGAGGCCCTTTTGCTCAACTAATCGATCATCGGGAAGTCATGAATGTGCTATTAAATGTCATCGATCCTGACCCCGAAAAAATTCGCTTAGAAAATGTCTTTTTGAGCCATCGTCAGCAAGGCGAAGGTGAATGGAAACCTCATGCGGGTGGACGTACTACCAATCCTAACTATGCTTACAATTTCCATGATGGACGGATTTATGCTGGTATGGTGCGGGTGGTTTGGGAATTGAATGAAGTTCTAGAAAATAAAGGTGGGACTTGTTTTATTCCTGGTAGCCACAAAGCTAATTACAATATCCGCACTAATCCTATCAAGAGTATAGATGCCCGAAATTCAGGATTATGGGAGAGCTATGGTTGTCCTGCGGGGTCTTTAGTCATTTTTTCCGAAGCAGTCCGTCATTCTGCTGATTTTTGGCAAAACTCTCAATCACCTCGGATAGCAATTTTCTGTGCTTACAACCATATCAATGTACGCCACCATAAGCCAGACTTCAAACCAGCAGTTATTGAGCAGCTAGCGCCTAAACATCAACGTTTCTTTCGTGATGTATATCATCCTCAATTTGATTAATTGATTGTTGACTTGCGCGATCGCATTTATCTATCAATCGAGATATCAATTTGACTTTCATACTTAAATTCTTTAAGACTTCCGCGAGATGTTGGGATTGAGCGATCGGTTTATTAATTAAAGTATTGGCTCAGGTAATTAATCTTGGATTTCAGCACAAATATCTTATTCACAACCTAACAACAAGGCGACTTTGTATATAGCCATACCTAAAGACGTTAAGACGTTTTTTCCTAGTACCTATTACATACTACCTGCTACCTTCGAGCCGATTACCCTAATTGTCTATCGCTAATTTTGTACGGCTATAGCTGTTGCTTTGAGGAGAAATACTATGACAAATACAGAATTTGAATCAGAATACGCCCAAAATCCTTATCCTAACCTCCCGCCAATTATTGAAAGCCTCGAAAGCGAGTATTTAAGTAACGGCGTGACTAGTTCTGTAGCGATCGCAGGACATCCAATTCATCCGATTATTGTGGTCTTTCCCGTAGCTTTTTTAACGGGTGCTGCTGGTAGCGATCTCGGCTATTTGTTAACAAGAGACTTTTTCTGGGCGCGTGCTTCTACCTGGTTAATTGGACTAGGTTTAATCGCAGGCATTTTAGCAGCTTTGGTGGGAATGTCAGATTTTCTCAAAATTCCCAAAGTTCGTAAACGTACTGCTGGCTGGGCGCACATGGCTTTTAATGTTACAGCTTTAGTCTTAACCGCAATTAATTTTTGGTTTAGGCAAGATAGCCCAGAGGCTTTTATCCTTCCCATTGGTTTACTTGTCTCGTTGTTGGTGGCAACACTCCTAGGAGTTGGAGGTTGGTATGGTGGAGAACTTTCTTTTCGACACAAAGTTGGGGTTATTGGTTCTAATAATACGTAATACCAATTTTCAATAGTAAATGGAGAGATCAAATCAAATTGTAGGTTGGGGAGCCACTGCGTTGCCCTAAAGGATGTTATACCCTTGTGGTACTAGCTTCCCTAAAGGACTAGCTTCGCGTCGCGCGTCGCCGAGGTGTCCTCGGTTGTCCTAAAGGATATAGCAAGTGGCGTTTGAGGCACGAAACCCAACGATTAAAAGATTTTGTTGGGTTTCACGCTTGGTTCTACCCAACCAAAAGAGCGCGTCCACATTAATTTGTTGGGTAAAAATATTGCGCCCCTCAATGTAGACAAACATTTTAAGATTTTATTAACCCAGCATTTTAGTCTAGACGCTCTACTACCAAGTCTCTTATTACTGGGTTTATTTAAGTTAAGTAGGGTGGGGTGTGCCTCGCCCTACGGATTTTTATTTAAACCTTAGAGCCAATAAAATCAATTAGTACCGAGTAATCGATCCCAAAAAGTAAAATACAGTCCATAGTGTTTATTGTATTGTCTGTGATGTAGAGAGTGATGATCTGAACTAATAAACCACTTGCCAAACCAATGAGCGGGAAAATTGGGGAACAATTCAAAGCCAAGATGAGTAACCAATGACCAAATTGTCATTGTAATTAACCACAAAGCTAAAACGGCGAAATGAAGAGGAATGATAAAAACTATGGCTACCAAAAATAATCCTTGAATTAATGCTTCAGGAAAATCGAGGGCAAAAGATGTCCAAGGTGTAGGATTTTTAGAGCGATGATGTCCTCGATGCAGCCAGTTATAGACTGAGGGGTGATGAAATCCTCGATGAAAAAAGTAATAACTAGCATCCTGTAGTAAGATTACGCCAAAAAAGCTAATAATTAAATACCACGTTCCATAGTCTTCAATTGAACTATACAAACGAGTTGCCCCAAAGTCATAGATAGTCATTACTAAGGCTGCACAAATAGCAGTTGCTACGGTAGCTGTAATAGACAGGGCAATATCTTTTTGGATGAGTTTTTTCTGAGGATATTTAAGATTTAAAGATTGCTTAATAAAGGATTTATCTGAAGCATAAAATAGCCAATAAGTGCCTCCAGCTACTAATAAATACCGTGTCAGAATAATTACGAAAAAAGTGGTGAGATAATAGAGCCAAAGCTTCATCAAATTAATTTTGGAAATGAATAATTTTTAAGAGTTCTATTTCAATCAGGTGCGTTTGTTAGATATTTACAGCATATAAAACTATGGTAATATTAGCGATCGCATCTAAGGGGACTTGCCCTAAAGGACTAGCTTCGCGTCGGGGATTTGGGGACTTAGGGACTATCTATCTGTATCATTCTTATTTGTATTTCATCTAAAATGATTGTTTTAACAACTGGATTATTGAATATAGTTTATTAATAATTAACATGACTAAAGGGCTGGCATTGCCAAACCCTTTAATTTTAGGTTATTACTAAAAACTTATGATTCAGTAGCAGGTATTACCTTAACTTCTGTAGTTACTTCCTTAACTCCTTTAATTTCTTTGGCTAGAGGCACAATTTTATCGTATTCTTCTTGACTGGGTACTGTACCGAGAATTTTTGCCTGACCATCTTTAGCTTCTACGGTTAGTTGAGAACGAGGTATATTTGCTTCTAACTTAGATCTTATTTCACTTTCAAGATCGGAATCAGCCCTCACTTCAGGATCGCCAGCAACTTTATTGCGCTCTTCTCTTGCTCGAATATCAGCTTCTAACTGTTTTCGACGTATTTCACCCTGACCATCATCTTTAGTTTCTGTTACTTTAGCAGCATCTTCTACCTCTGCTGCACCGTCGTTTGGATCTGTAGGAGCATCACCACTAGTACGGGCAACATCACAACCAACTACACCCAAAAGCAAAATACTACTGAATAATAATCCTGTTAACTTTTTCATTTTTGATCTTCTCCAATCAATTAATATATTTATGAACAAATGTAATAGTGGTTATTGCTAACCGACAGTGGCGACTGAACCACCATCAACTCGATAATTTGCGCCGACAACGAAGCTAGAATGCTGAGAACAAAGAAAGGCAATTACCGCAGCTACTTCCTCTGCTTCACCTCGACGGTGTAGTTCTAAATGAGGACGTTCTTCTTTGAGAAAAGTTTGAATCGCCTCATCAAAACTCGTGCCTTTTTCCTTTGCCCGTTTTTCCATCATGGCATCAGTCATCGGGGTGGCAATATAGGCAGGAGACACCGAGTTGATCAAAATACCATCTTTGGCATAAGCTTTAGAGAGATTTTTGGTTAGGTTAAGTACTGCTGCTTTGGCTGCACAGTAAGGCATTTCATCCGTATATGGCTGTACAGCATCTTCTGAACCAATTAACACAATTCTGCCCCAGCCTTGTTTTTGCATGGAGGGAATAAAAGCTCGACAAACGCGCACCGCAGACATAAAATCAACATCAATCGTTTCGTACCAATCTCGATCGGTTAATTCTAAAAACTCTTTAGTTGAGCCTGTGATACCCGCACAGTTGACCAAGATATCCACAGCGCCATAATGTTCTAGAATTTGCTGTTTTGCTGCTTCAACTTGCTCTAGGTTAGTTAGATCGGCTGTAACCTGTATAGCTTCACTAATTTTATCTATTTCTGTGGCAGTCGTATTTAGCTCATCCTTGGTTCTATCTATCAGGGCAATTTTCACTCCTTCAGCAGCCAATAATTTAGCTGTAGCTTTACCCATGCCAGAGTCACCACCAGTGATTACTGCTACCTTGCCTTTAATCCCAAAATCCATACCTAACCTATTTCTATCTTGTTTTATTACTGGTTTATCGTTGAATTACGTCGCCGTCTGCTTTTATATCTAGTTCTTCGTGACGGATAGTTTCTTGCGCATTAACCGTGTCTTGCTCAATCTCTTTATGAATGTTGACTTCTTCGCGAACAAAAGCTTCTTTTTGAATCTTTGGCTTTTCTTCATAAGCTTCCATGCGAATTGTCTCAGCGTCGGTGAAATCTACCGTACCCGAGTCTACGGGGGTTGTATTTACTGCGTTTGAGCGTTCGATCACAATACGTTCTTTTTTCACAGGGACAGCAACTTCAGCAGTCTCAGTTTCGACGTGTTTGCCAATAGATACTTCGCCAGCTTTGACGCGGTGTTTATTGACCAGCAAACGTTCTTCATAGAGCTTTATTTTATCGCGATCGCCAAGATCTGTTCTAGCTCTAATATCTTCGTCAACGTCAGTGATGGCAATGGCTTTTGCTTTTGGCACATCGCTAAGATCTGTTCTGGCTCTAAGATCTTCATCAACATCAGTAACATTAGTAACGGCAGGTACTTTTGCGCCTGGCATATCACCAAGATCGGTTCTGGCTCTCATGTTTTTATCAACATCAGTAACATTAGTAACGGCAGGTACTTTTGCGCCTGGCATATCGTAGATGTCAAATTCTTCTACACCATGTTGACGCATGATCGTTGCTGCACGATCTATTTCTAATTCTGTCCCTGTCACTATTACCAGGAAGCTACCTCTTCCCACGCGATCGCTATATATTTTCGCTTTTTCTTCAGGAATCCCTAAGCCGATCAACGCTCCAATTAAACTACCCGCAGCAGCACCGATACCAGCTCCAGCTAAAGTGGTGGCGATCGCAGTTGCTTCTGCACCAGCCAATAAAATAGGCCCAAGACCAGGGATAGCTAATGCACCTAAGCCTACCAATAAACCAGTAATACCGCCTAATGTTCCACCAGTTAAAGCACCAGTAGTAGCACCTTCGTCTGCTTTGTTACCTATTTTTTCGGTAGTTTCATGTCCTGCCACGCGATCGGCATCTTTGGCAATGACTGACACTTGATCCATGTCGTAACCTCCTGCTTTGAGATCACGAACTGCACTTTCTGCTTCATCCCGACTGTAAAACAATCCAGCAGCACGTTTGTATTGCTTGGTCTTCATAACTTTGATTCCTAGAAATGAAATATATTGTGATTATCAGCGTTTGGTTAAGCTCAAATATTTACTAGCTAGACTAGTTTTACCAAAGTTAAGCTAGTTTTATCTTTATTTGAGTATTTTTTATCTATTGCCAAAGATTATCTATCTATAGTTTGATTAAATTAAAATATTAAGATAGATAACAATAAAACAATGAATTGTGTAATATTGTATGATTACAAACTGTCTTAATTTTTATTCTTGAGCCATGTTGGGTAGTTTTTCGGCAAAATACTTGCTCAGAAAAGTGTTAACTATAGACAGAATTATCGGGGCAACGATAAAGGCTACTAAACCAGCAACTCGGAAACCAGGAACGAAAAGAGCAGCTAACCAGAAACATAAACCGTTAACTACCAAAGAAAATCCACCTAAACTTACGACATTGAGTGGTAAAGATAATAATGATATTACTGGCTTAACTCCTGAATTAATTAAACCAATTACTAAGGCTGCAACTAGAGCAGCAGGAAAATTCGCCAGATTTACCCCAGGAAAGATAATATCAACTACCAAAAGGCTTAATGCTGTAGCTAAGATAGTTAAAAATGAACCTAACATAATTTTTTGACTCCTGTTTATTTTACAATTTTACGTAAGACAAAACATTAATGCTTTGCTTCTGTTTTTATACTAATTAATCCTAAAAAATTGTCTTATTTCTTACCTCTAGCCAAAGATGTATTATTACCTAAAAAATAAAATGTAGAGATAGATGCTTATCTTGCTTAAGATAGAAGCTCTGCTGCTTAAAGAGATTTAAAATGGAAATTAATTGGATACAAAGTATTTAAAAAGTAGGAAAGAGAAATGGGAATTATTAATGTTATTGCCTCAATATTGCTTCCCCCCCTTGGTGTGTTTTTAACCATGGGAGTAGGTCAAGCTTTATTTATTAATATTTTATTGACTCTGTTAGGATGGGTTCCAGGAGTTATTCACGCGCTCTGGATACTCTCCAAAAAATCAGAGCAGGCAAACTACTAGTGCGAACTAGCTGATATCTAAATTAATTGGTTTTGAGCTTTCAGGTTTTAGAGACTTGGTAGTAGCGTGTCTAGACTAAAATATTGGGTTCGTTTAAGTAGGGTGGGGTGTGCCTCGCCCTACTACCATTTTTTTCATTACACCAAAGATTGTGCAGAGCGAGGACAATTCCACGCTCTGCAGTTTCAGCAACGGCAGCGAAAAAACTTCCATCTGTCATTTCACCAGGAAGCGGTTGCAAATAATTAACCCCAGTTTCAAAAGCAAAGGGAATATCTAAGCGATCGCGCAAGTAGTTAATATTGTCAGCAGCTATTTTTACGGCTTCAAAAGTTTGTATCAAATACTGACAAATAAACTTCAAAATGAAACATTGGTTGGATATTTCTTAATAATATCTTTGGAACAGTTAAATAGTTTGAATTATGGGGAAATGAGATATTTATCTATATTTATTAATTATCCGTACTTGCTCCAAAACAAACTATAACTTTAGTCGGAGGAATTAAAAGTTATAAGTTAGCTAATCTGAGGTTGTGTAACTAAAAGCAGAATGAAATAAAAAATAAATTTAAATTTCCAATATTTCTATTTACTTCATTTTGAGTAACTTACACGTAAATTTGCACAATTATTTTGTTATTCTGTCAAAAAAAATGAGACATTTATTTTCTCAAGCAATCAACTACCTGAGTTCTGTACTTAAAAAAACTCAAATCAAAAGTCTACTAACTACTACTTTTTTAGCTGTAATTTTATTAACTAGTGGTGTTAGTAGCTATGCTACCAACGGTAATAGTGCTGCTGATAAAATTAGTGATAAGATCTTTGAAGGTAATCCCGAACGACCAACAACTACTCGCGAGTGGAAACAAGAGGCTCGCGCAACCGAAGACCAACCTTTAGAAAGAGTTAAAGAAATTGGCAAAGAAACAAAAGAAGCAGTAAAAGATTGGGGTGGACTTTATCCAGATGTAGCTGAAAGAACTGTCCCCGACAACCTAAAATAATTAAAATTCCGTAATTTTAAGAGTAATTAAGTAAATCTAATTAAGTTTAGATTTACTATTTTTTTGCGTATTTTTGTGTATTAATTATCAACGGTGATCGCTTAAATTAGTAGATTTAAACGTAGACTAATTTATATTAGATGTAAAACATATTTGAAATAGCCTTAAGAATTTCAGGAGATATGATCAAGAGGGGCGATCGCCAATGTAAAAATAAAAAATATTTAAAGTTTTCGGGAAAATCTCATCAAGTATTTCCAAGAGGTGCGATCACATAGTAACTTAAACTATATTATGGGCTATTTTCATAATAAACTTAAATTTGCGTAAATTTGCGATCGTATCGAAGTATCTATAATGACCTTAAAGCGTATATCTACAGGAATTGCTGGTTTAGATGAAGTCCTGTTGGGGGGATTGGTTGCTGAACAAGCGTATTTAATTAAAGGTCAACCAGGTAGTGGAAAAACGACTTTAGGATTTCATTTTCTTAGTACTGGAATTGCTTTGGGAGAAACCAGCCTACTAATCAGCTTTAGTGAGTCAGAATCAAGGCTGCGTCGTAATGCCAAGCTAATGAGTATCGAGCTAGATGATGTAGAATTTCTAGATCTTAGCACTACAGAAAATTTTTTTGCCGAAGATCGAAGCTATGATATTTTCTCTCCTTCAGAAGTAGAAAAATCACCAGTTACGGAAAAATTGGTGGCTGCAATTGAAAAAATCAAGCCACAGCGGATTTTCCTCGATGCTATTACCCAATTCCGTTATCTGGCAAAAGATGCCTTTGAATTTCGCAAGCAGGTACAGTCATTTTTACGCTTTGTAGTCGATCGCGATATTACTCTATTATTTACCTCCGAAGGAAGCGATCGCGATCCTGATGATGATCTCCAGTTTATGAGCGATGGCGTAATTGAACTACACACAACTATTAACAAGCGCTGTCTTCAAGTCAATAAATTTCGGGGTTCTGGTTTTGCTAAAGGTCATCACGATTTACATTTAAGCGATCGCGGCATGTTGGTTTATCCGATTCTGATTCCAGAGACTTATCAACGTGAGGATACACTAGAAGTCATTTCTGCTGGTATTCCAGAAATTGATGAATTACTTTGTGGTGGAATTGAACGAGGAACAACAACTATTCTCAGTGGCCCATCAGGTGTAGGCAAATCAACCTTTGGGATGCAGTTTATGAAGGAGGCTGCGGGAAGAGGAGAACGCTCAGTATTATATGCTTTTGAAGAAGCTTCAAGTACGATCTTAAGACGTTGCGAATCAATTAATATTCCCGCCCACGCTATGATTGAACGCGGGACACTCTCGATAGTTAATATTGAACCCCTAAAGTATACTCCTCATCAATTCGTCCAATTAGTTCGCACCGAAGTGGAGCAAAACAACGCCAAAATAGTGATGATCGATAGTACTTCAGGATATAGATTATCGATGGAAGGAGGAGATTTAATTCGTCATCTACATTCCCTATGTAAATATCTGAAAAATATGGGAGTCACGGTCATTCTAGTCAACGAAACCCATGCGATTACTGGGGTAGAGTTTAGCGTGACTGAAGTAGGACTGTCTTATTTAGCCGACAATTTGATCTTTTTACGTTATTTAGAAATAAATGGCGAGTTGCGTAAAGCGATCGGCGTATTGAAAAAAAGAGTATCAGATTTCGAGCGCACCCTAAGAGAGTTTAAAATTACTAAGTATGGGATCAAGGTAGGTGAACCCTTGTCTCATTTGCGAGGAATATTAAGCGGTGTACCTAAGTCAGTGAACAATGAACAGTGAACAAGGAACAAGGAAACGTATTCTCTTACTAGTCGAACATCAGCAGAATCGACAATTGTTATCTCAAGCCTTGGAGAAATACTATCAAGTACTTGCTCCTGGAGTTGATTCGGACTTTGTTGTAGCTGGTGAGCAAATGTTAACCGAGGATTTCGATCTCTGTTTTATTGATTATACGGCTATTCATTATTTACGCGAAAAAATGCTGGCGAAAAGGGAGGCAGTGATTCCTTTGTTCCTACCGTTCGTTTTTATGACTACCCTGCATGATGTTGGTTTGTCTACAGATCATTTAGAACCATTAGTCGATGATATTGTTTATCTACCAGTGGAAAAAATTGAACTCCGAACTAAAATTCGCGTACTATTGCGATCGCGTTCTTATTCTCTTCAGCTTAAAGCCACACAAGAAAAGTTAAATCAGTCTTTAGCTCACGAAAAAGAGTTAAATAAAATCAAATCTCGCTTCATTTCTACGGTATCTCATGAGTTTCGTAATCCTCTAAATAGTATTTCAGGCATGGCACAAATTTTAGAGGCTTATGGAGATAAATTAACCCCAGTTAAAAAGACAGAAGTTTTGCAACAATTACGGCGCAACGTCACCAAAATGACCAATCTCTTAAATGATGTCTTGGTGATTAGTCAAAAAGACATGAACAAGTTGGAATTTAATCCTGCGCCACTAGAGTTAGAAACGTTTTGTCGCCACGTAATTAATGAAGTTCAAACAGCATTTGACAACAGGCAAACAATCAACTTTATTTATCAAGCAGAATCAGCAGAATTCAATTTAGACAGTAAACTACTTAATCATGTTCTGACTAACTTACTCGCCAATGCCTGTAAATACTCGCCCAAAGATAGCACTATAGATTTTGAAATTCACTCTCAGGCTTCAGAATTAATATTTACGATTCGCGATCGCGGTATTGGCATTCCCCCCGAAGATCTACCTAAACTATTTAATTCTTTTTATCGTGCCAGTAACTCACAAGGTTATCAGGGATCGGGTTTGGGTTTAGCGATCGCCAAAGAATATGTCGAATTTCATCAAGGCACTATTTTCGTAGTCAGTGAGCTAGAAGTAGGTACGACTTTTACCGTTAATATTCCCATGGTCAAGGAATAGTTATCTAGCTAAGTAGGTGGGTGTAATTAAATTGGAAATGAAGTTAGGGAGTAACAAGTAACAAGTAACGAGTAATATGCGGAGCGGTATCCTTTAGGACAAATAGCTCTAGGGTAGGGGTTTGATCAATTATTTTGCATACCTACTTAAATTAAACTTTAATTAGTAATTCGTAATTTGTAATCTTGAAAGATTTTTTGCAAAAGTGGCTTACACCTTCCATACCAATGGTTAGTTAGTTGTTTTAAAGGTATATTTAATTCTTCAGCAATATCTTCAAAAGTTTTAGTAGGTTCTGATAACAATCTTTTTTGGCTAAGTAACTGGCAATGACAATGTGGATATGCGCGGGGATAACAGTTTTTCAGCCGATTTTGGGGATCTTGATTAATATAATTTACTATTTTTTGACTAAGACGTTCATTTTCTTGTTCTTGTAGCTGTTCAATATAGCAATCTAATCCATTTAATTTGGGCGTGTTGAATCCCGTCTCTGCTAGTAATTCGAGCAAGGTTGTTTGCCAATCATTTTCAGCGATCGGTGCATCGAGGCTAATTAAAGCAGAATTAGCAGCATATAAATCTTTTATGCGCCAGTATAGATATCCATTGATCCAATTAACCAGACTTTTCTCCAATGATTTTGATTTAGGTTGAAACTCACAACAAATGTCTCGACTAACTTTTTCCCAAGTTTGGTTCAAGGCAGCTAAATAATCTGGATGCGATGATTTGAGTAATCCTGGTAGATGATAAATTTCAGTTAATAAACGATGCATCGCTCTTCGCCTTTGTTCACTTCCTTGGGGATGTTGAGATACTTGTTGGAGTAACTTACTGATCTTGATACCCATAATGCTTTCGCTCACTGATTACGAAAATTACGCTGAATTTCCATACCGACATTTGGGGTAATAAATGCAATTTAAAAGCTTTAAATAAACAAAAAGCAGAATCATGATTCTGGATAAAAGAACCATCCTCAATACATTTAGAGCTTGTATTAAGCTTTATTACAGTCAAGCCTCAAAAAACCAAAAAATTTATGGGTACTACTGATAGATATATATCAGCTAAAAACTTTTAGCCAGAAAAACATAATTTTTTGGAGCCAAACAAATGTCTATAATTGAACCGAACAATACTATTAGCACTGCAAACGATAGCGGATTAACCTCTCCTGGAAATGCCGCAGTTCTCAGTGGTGAGATCGAATCAACTTCCGATGTCGATTTCATCAAATTGCAGCTAGATCAAGGAGATGTGGTCACTCTCAATACTGAAGCGCGGGAAAATGGCTCTGATTTAGATTCTGTACTACGAGTATTTGACTCTGCTAGCAGCCAACAAGCTATCAATGATGATGGTCAAGGGCCTTTTGAAGATTTCAGTTTCGATTCTTACTTGGCATACACTGCTGCCAATTCAGGTGATTACTATGTTGGCGTGAGTAGTTATGCTAATTTCGATTACGATCCCAATGTAGAAAACTCTGGCGAAGGTTTTAGCATTGGAGAGTATGACTTAGCAATCAGCATCTTTAACGGTATCAATGGTACTGATGGCTCAGAAAGACTAACAGGAACGGGAGAATCAGACTATATTCAGGGATTGGCTGGTAACGATTCTATTACAGGTGGGGGGCAAAAAGATAATCTCTTAGGGGATGCTGGTAACGATTTTATGACTGGAGGTGCAGGCGATGATCTACTACGAGGTGGAGATGGTAATGATGTCTTAAGAAGTGAAAATGGTAATGATACCCTAGGGGGTGAAGCAGGAAATGACTCTCTGTATGGCGGAAGGGGTGATGATCTTTTTGTAATCGGTGATGGTCAAGATAGAATTTTTGATTTTGTAGATGGATCAGATCAGATTTTATTAACCAATGGATTAACTTTTGACGATCTAACTATCACTGCAAGTACTACTGGTGGCACTGGTACTACAATTTCTAGCTTTGGTGGTGTGATTGCCAATTTAACTGGAGTTTCTCCTGATGTAATTACTTCAGATGACTTTGGTTTCTCTGAAGTGGTCTCACCTACCTTTAGAGCAGCTGAAGGAGCTGCAACTGAGAAAGAATTTGTAGCTTAAGTAATTAACTTTTTTTTATTCTGCTATTTAATTAGCGATCGCCGATTGTATTTTGTCACAGCGATCGCTAATTTGCTTTTATTTATATTATCTAGACAATTTTTTAGTCTTCAGTAGTTACTTTTAATCAAAACCTGTTCTAGCTTATTAGTGCAACTCTTTTTTCTTTTTTCTTTTTTTCTTTTTTTGTTCTGTACAAAAAGCCAATAGTTATATTCGGTTATTACTCATCTGACCCTATTATTAAAACCTTTATTATTTAGTTAAGATTGTATAGGAATAAGCAATACAACCGTCCCTAACTCTTCAAACGCTAGGGAATCAGACACTATGAAAGCTGTTTGATTAATTTTTTATTTCATCTAATCAAAACTTGAATAATTAATTAAAAGCGAAAATGGCAAACAATGTTCCTAGTCGTGGTGAAATGGAGCGTAATCTTTCTCAATCTATCCAAGCTTTATACCGAGATCAATTAAGCTGTCGGGTAGGCAAAATTAGTTGTCATATATTTGGTCAACAAGTTGCGATCGTTGTGGAAAATTCCGTCACTTCTTTGGAAAGGCTGTTAAATAATTCTGAGGATCAAAATTTTGTCAGCGATCTGCGCATTCGTATCGATCGCATCATTAAAAGCGAAGTGATTGCTAAAATCAGACACAATTTGGGAGTTGAAGTTATCGATCTTACGATTGATACTACCTTGGAACATAATTTTACTGGTATTTTGGCTTTGCTGAATGAAATGCCTCAAATACGTCAAACTAAGCGTAATTAATTGGTAATACTTTTTAATTGCGATATTATACTTTGATGAATAGAAAAGATGAATTTGCTTAATAAGATTTAAGATCATAGAATTAAGCTAAATGATATGGCTGTTTATCTCAAGTGAGCGACTTGGCATAAGCAACATACAATCAATCAACGAAACCCCTTCTCAGATGGAAATTGAGTTCATTTCTCATTTTGAGGAGGCGTTATTGTAGCTAGGAGATATATATTATCAATGTATACTACACTAACGCCAATTTCTCAAGAAAACTCATTTAAAGCAACTATCCTCGTCGTAGAAGACGATAAAGATAATTTGACTTATATTTATACGGCTCTGAGCTTATTTAATTATCATTGTTTAATTGCTGAAAACGCCTTAACGGCTTTATCACTGGCACAGCAGCGACAGCCAGATTTAATTCTGCTAGATGTTAGAATGCCTGAAATTAGTGGTCTAGAGCTATTAAAAATCTTACGGCTCGATTGGCTAACAAAATCTATTCCTGTAATTGCAGTTACCGCTCTAGCTGGAGACAGGGAGCAAGAAATGATTAAGAATGCTGGCTTTGATGGCTGCTTACTTAAGCCATACCTATTGGAAGAATTAGAGCAAATTGTCTATTCTCATATTTCCAATACAGCTTAAATAATTAGCTTTGCAAACAGCAATTAAAAGATGAAGTTTCCCAAAAATTTAGCCGAAATTGGCGATCGCCAGTTAGCTGGGCGATTCTGTCAAGCAGATTGTCAAGATCAAAAGGCTTGTAAAGAACTCCATTAGCTTGGCTATAGTTAAGTTGCTGTTCTTTGAGGCGATCTACAGCAGATACGAGCAAAATTGGTAAAGTCTCATAACTTGGCTGTTGTTTGATGCTACGAGAAACTTCAATACCGCTAACTCCAGGCATCATGATGTCCATAATTACTAATTGAGGTTGCGTCTCTTCAAGAAGCCTAAGAGCATCCTTTCCATTATCCGCTATTGCCACTTCATATCCCTCAGACTCTAAAACTAGCCTGAACAAGATTTGAAGGTCATCATTATCCTCAACCACCAAAATAAAGTTACTCATAGATACAAGTCGATTGACACACAACATATGTATACTAAACAATAAATTCAAACTCTTACATCGCAATAAAGATATATCTCTTAAGGAATAGATGCAATTACGTAGTCCAATTTTGGCGTTGCTGTTGTAAAGAAGTATTCACATCATTTGCTTGGTTTTGTTTTGTTTGGTAGGTTACTTTGATCGACGATCAACAATATTGTTTGCCTAAGTTTAAGCAATACTGGATTAAGTACTATGATCGACAACACATATTAAAGACAGGATAAAATATTGAGTAATCGACAGCAGCCAGCAGGAAATAAAAGATCTAACAATAGCTGGCAAGAAGAAATCCAAGAAATCATCAGTGGCGCTTCGGGAGGATTTTTATTTGGCATTCCCTTGCTTTACACGATGGAAGTCTGGTTTATCGGCTCTGAGATCGAACCGCCAATGCTCTTAAGCAGTCTAGCCGTAACGTTTACGATTGTGCTAATGCTCAATCAGATTGAAGGTTTTCGACCACAAAAAAACCTAACTATCTTAGAGAATATCGCCGAAACCATTGAAACCCTAGCGATTGGTATAACCTGTGCAGCCTTGATGTTAATTGTTTTGCAAGAAATTAATGGACAAACATCTTTAAGCGAAGCATTAGGTAAAATTGTTTTTGAGGGTATTCCTTTTTCCGTTGGGGTGGCATTTTCGCGATCGCTTTTAACTAGAGGTGCAGAAACAGATTCCGATAACAATAATCAGTCTGTTCAATCTAACAAGCAGCAAGCTATAGTCTGGAAAGATACTGTGGCAGATCTATTTGCTGCAATGATCGGCGCTTTGTTTGTGTCTTTTAGCATTGCACCAACTGATGAGATAGATATGCTAGCAGCCTCTGCGTCTTCTGGTTGGCTACTGATTATGATGCTGGCTTCGTTATTAATCTCTTATGGCATTGTCTTTGCCTCAAAAATTACCAACTATCAAAATCGTCGAAAACAATCGGGAATATTTCAGAGTCCCAAGAGCGAGACGATTATATCTTATTTAATATCTTTACTAACAGGAATACTAATCATGTGGTTTTTTCACAAACTAACTTTTAGCGATCCGTGGTTCATGTGGCTACGTCATGGCATAGTATTAGGCTTACCTGCCTGTATTGGTGGCGCTGCGGGACGTTTGGCAGTTTAAAGTTTAAAGTTTTGAATCTTGCAGTTAGTTTCCTAGGACAAATTTTATTTATTCCTTCTAGTTTTCCTATGTCCAAAAATTCTCCCAAGCGATCGCTAGCTGAAAAAGTCAGCTTGAGTATTTCATTGTTCTTGTTAAGTATCATTGTTGCCTTGATTTGCTATACCTGGATCACGGGAGATACAAATCCGCCAATTTTATCTGTATCTACTGCTAAAGTAAGACAGGTTAATCAGCAATATTACGTCCCGTTTACCCTCACCAACTTTGGGGGAAAAACTGCTAATTCGGTTGAAGTTGTCGGTGAACTGGTTACTCCAGAAGCAACCCAAGTTGGTCACCAAGAAATCGATTTCTTGTCTCGTCAAGAAACTGTGTCTGGAGAATTTATTTTTGACCAAGATCCCCAAGCAGGAAAATTGAGCGTTAGAGTAGCCAGTTATCAAGAACCATAATATTAATTACTAATTACTGATTACTAATTACTAATTAGGGCGTGTCATCAATTAAGCCAAACGACAGAAGAAGCAAGGTTGAAATACCATTTCCCAAATTCCTTTTTTACTCCATCGGCTATGTCTCGTATGCACCACTCTAAAATCACCAAATCTCGACGGTAAATCTCTCCACGGAATACCTGCTCTGTAACGATATAGTACTGCTTCTATAAACAATCTATTGTCCTTGGCTGTCACTCCCACCGTTCCTTCTCTTCCTGGAAGTAGATTCTTAATTCTTGACCACTGATCATCTCTCAAAGCATAACGTTTGGTCACAATTTACTCTTTCTTTTAGCTCTTCTGTGGATTATTCTATCTCTTCCGAAGCGAGCGCATTTTTCTAATTGATGACACGCCCTAATATTTTTTTGTGGGAAGATGAGGTCTGGTAAATCGACCCAAGCGAGCAAACTAGCGAATGAATATGATGCCATACTACTTTCTGAAGATGAATGGTTGGCAGCTGTTTATCCTGAAGAAATTAAAGTATTTGCTGATTATCTAAAATATTCATCGCGTCTCAAGCCTTTACTAAAGAAACACGTTCAAAATCTCTTAAATTCTGATATTTCCGTAGTTATGGATTTTCCAGGTAATACGCCTAATCAACGAGCTTGGTTCAAAGAAATATTTTCCGAGGATAAAATACCACATAAATTATATTACCTTGAAGCAAGTGATGAACTTTGTCTAAAACAGATCGAACAACGGCGAAAAATTAACCCAAATTCCGCTAATTTTGATACCGAAAAAGTGTTTCATCAAGTAAATAGTTATTTTCAACCTCCTACCGAAGAAGAGGGTTTTAATATCCAAATAGAAAGAAGAGAAAATACATAAGTAGGAAGTAGGAAATAGGAAATAGGAAGTAATAAGAGACTTGGTAGTAGCGCGTCTAGGCTAAAACATTGGGTTCATTTAAGTAGAGTGGGGTGTGCCTCGCCCTACGGATTTTGATTATTTTACCCAACAAGTTAAAGTGGATGTGCTACTACCTTATTACTTTTGAGAAATAGTATTAAAACTAATCTTACTCTTGACACTGAGGACAAAAATGTGAAGATCGCCCACCCAGCTTAATTTTCTCAATGGGAGTATCACAAACTTTGCACGGTTGATTTTTTCTGCCATAAACTAGAGCAGCATCACCATAATTACCGCTAACCCCTAGGAGATCGAGAAAGTCACTAAAAGTTGTTCCGCCTTTGTCAATCGAAGTTTGCAAAACATCTATAATTGCTTGGTGAAGTTTTTTGATTTGCTTTGGTTTTAGCTCGGCAGCTACTGTATGGGGTAAAATTCCACTTTGAAATAGAGCTTCATCGGCGTAGATATTGCCTATTCCCGCCACGATCGCTTGATCTAACAGCAGAGTTTTGATCTGACGACGACAATTATGGAGCTTTTCGGTAAAATACTTGACTGAGAAATCATCGGCAAAGGGTTCAGGGCCTAATTTTTGTAGGCCTGTAATCACAGACTCAAGTTCAGTTTCAGGGGGACAATACCAAACCTTGCCAAAGGTGCGAGTATCAACAAAGCGTAACTCTTGGCGATCGGGGAAGAACAAACGAATACGAGTATGTTTTTGGAGAGGAGCATCCTGCGGTAGCCATAGAAGCTGTCCCGTCATGCGTAGATGTACCCCTAACCAACCTGCGGGGCGATCAGGCTTAGACTGAGTCTTCGGATCGCTTTCTAATTGAGCCAAAAGATATTTACCTCTTCTATGCCACTGGGCGATCGCCACTCCCGTAATTCCTTGCCAAAATTGTTCGATTTCAGGCGGATAAGCTAAAGTCCTGGGTAATAAAACTTCTCCTCCTAGAATTTTCTGCTGGAGAGTTAAATTGTTTAATCCGCGTCGGACTGTTTCTACTTCTGGAAGTTCAGGCAAGATATTTTTCTATTGGTTACAAGTTAAAAATAGTTTACCAGTCTAAAAGTCGCCAGACAGCATTTAAATCGCGTTCTGATTTTAAGGTGTAATATCAAGTCCGCTTGATTACTTCTTATAAAATCTTTGCCCCAAAGTAAGCGGGATAAACGCCTTTGCGCCTTTGCGTCTTTGCGACGCGAAGCTAGTCCTTTAGGGCGCGAGTTTTAATTAAAATTGTCTAAACGGACTTCATCTAACTACCTCATCGGCAAAACTTTGAACAGGGGAAAACTCAAATGGCCCTGCGATCGAACCCCAAACAAGCTCATCTGTTTCAGGATCTCGTCCGCGATCGTAGCTAATTAGCTGTTTATCGGTAAGTTCAAAACTATTATCGAGATAAGTTACCTTACCTTTACGCTCTACAATACAGGCTTTTCCAGGCTTAATTTGCCCTTGAAAACAACTACCTGTCCAAGTCACGTCCATGTCGCACCCGTCCATCTTCTCAATTAGATCGGCAGTGAGAGTACTTAATAATTCTGGGTTGCGGGATGCGCCGTAAAACTTTTCTTGCTCCTTGACCTTAAAATTTTCTAGCTCAAGGCGATCGCCTACTAAGCTCAAGCGAATGACCCGCAAACGATAAGGTTGATTCAGCATAAAATCATATGCCTGTTCTAGAAACAAACTAGTGCCGTCCAGTAAGTCATTGGGTAAAGGACGCATACAGACACGAATGTGAGCAAAAAAGGGTGGATTAGCATAGGCTTGAGCCTGGTTACTAAAGTCTGATGCCATCCAACGGGCGAGGGTGGTTATATCTTGAGAATGAGTCATCTTAGCTGATTTTTAGATAAATATGTATTTTTGACAGCTTATCGTCCTAAATCATGGAGAGCATTAATCACAGCAGCACACTGCTCAGTAACAGCTTGTAGATCTGCTTTATTAGTCGAGGCAGGAGGTGGAATCACCTCGCCAATCCGAACTGTAATCGGCACTGGTTTGGGCAAGGCTGAACCTTTAATTAAAATCTTTTCTGTTCCCCAAAGACTCACGGGTAATAAGGGTACTTTAGTCTTGGCTGCAATCCAAGCTGCACCAAGTTTGGGGTCGGTAATTTTGGCATCGGGAGAACGAGTTCCCTGTAAAAATATCGCTGCGATCCAGCCTGATTCTATAGCTGTGGTAGCTGCACGTAGAGCTGCGCGATCGCCCATTTGACGTTTTACAGGATATGCCCCATAAAGCTGAATTCCCTGCTTGAACACGGGGATTTTGAACAACTCTTCTTTGGCCATAAAAGCTACAGGACGACCCACACAATTAGATAAGATAGGTGGATCGAAATAGCTAGCATGATTACTTACGGCAATTAAGCCACCAGATTGAGGGACATTTTCTGCCCCATAAATATTTAACCGCCAATAAGTATGTAGAGCAGGGCTAACTATTGACCATTTCAATAGATGATAAGATGCCCAATTAGCAAATGACTCTCTTTTCCCTTCCACAAACCGATCTTAAATAAATAACATTATCGTCTTTAACTATATTAGGTTACTGATGTTACTCAGTTATTAATCTGTAAAGATTGAAAAAAAAATAACCGAAAAAAGGATTTTTTGGTTGCTCTTGGAGTTTATTCAACGGATAATGCTGATTTCTGATTATCTGCTTTAGATACTTTAATTTCCTTGACTATTCGCTCCATTTCCTGCCCAATCTGATCTTTATACTGTTCGGGAGCAGCTATATAGGCTTTTTGTAACACTGGCTGGGCTGCGCTCAAGTCGCCTTTTTTCTCCAATACCAAAGCTTTAGCCAAAATAGGACGAAAATCAGTCTGATCTAACTGGGCTAATCGATCGTAGAGGGCGATCGCTTCTCCATATCGTTTCTGATTGGTGTATAGTTCCCCTAGTAATAATTCTACGGCTTCTCGATTAATTGAACCTGCCTGGGGGCTATCAGCATTATCGGCTAACTTAATTGTTTTTTTTAATAAGGCGATCGCTCTCTCTGGTAATGATTGAGTTAAATAGAGATTGGTAATACCACCAAGAGCATAAATATCTCCAGGATGTTCAGCTAATACTTCGTTATATACTGCGGCTGCTCCTTCATAATCTTCAATTTGTGACTTGGCTTGAGCCAGTAAAGTACTATATTCAGTCTGTTCAGGATGAAGTTTTGCTAATGTTTCCAAGGGAGCGATCGCGCTGTTTAAATCTTTTTGTTGTAATCTAATTTTTAATAGACCATTTAAAGCCGTGTCGTTGTTTGGTTCACGTTCTAGAACTTTTTGATAACCAGAAGCTTCTGCTTCTATGAGTGCTAGTTCTTGCTGTGAAAGGGTGATTACCTCTTGATTGGGATTTGTGGCAAATTGTTGTCCTTCAAGGACACTGCCTAATATCGGCAGGGCAGAAGCAGTTATTAAAGAAAATAACATCATGCCTAAAACTAAATAAATCCAACTACTGCGCTTTTTCTTCATGCTCTTATCACCAAATTACGATCAGCAGATTATACTTGATTTGTTGGTTAAGGTCATCAGACCAACTCTCCTATCGTTTATTCTAGAGGGAGAAGCTAATTTGATTTAGACAGACAAAACTAGAGGTTATTTTAAATTTCATGAGAATATAAAGTATGATTTCTTGGACAATTTTAATTTCTCTGACATTTTCTGGATGCAGTTTCAATTGATGAGATGTAATATCCCATTAATTAAGATACTATCGCTCTATGAATTCGGCTCACGATAATTCTGAACAACCCAATCAACTTTCTACTGCTGTCAATCAATTGGCTGAATCTACCATGACCAATAACTCTCAGGATTCCATCCTGCCCAATTCCCAACCCGAGGTAAACCCAGAAAGGAAGCAGCCAATTCCTCCTCCTTCCCATCCACGACAATATCGTGCTATCGGTCTGATCGAAGCTAAATATCAACAGAGTGACGATCAGATGACTCAAGGAACTTTGTTGACTACTGATGGGGCTCAAATTGAAGCAGTGCTGCTAGGTCGTATTATCAGTCTGATTAAAAATCATCTTGACCTCGAACAAGAGCATTTGTGGGTAGTTTATCCCCGAACTAAAATACAGGAGGATCGTCTTCATGCTCAAATCGTTGGGGTATGGGAACCAGAAACCCTCAGCCAAGACTCAGAGGAATTAGAGGCATCGGGTAAAGAAGCTGAACACGGTTATTTCTCAATTCGAGGCGAAGTAATTTTTTACTCTACAGAAGAAGAAATTGTCATCGTCAAAGTCAAGCAGTTTCCCCGTAAGGAAGGTGAAAAACCGAAGTTCTTTAAACTTAAACTGAAGGGAGTTTTGGGAGATAAACCCCTACGTCGTTTTTGGGATCTGAAGGTGCGTCTTGAGGGAGAAGATTTGATTATTGAAGAAGGAACAGATCTAGGCTTTGCTCAAAAACGCAAACCCCAGTTTAAGAAAGATCCGAAAAAAATTCAGCTTAAATCAGCTCGCCCCCAAAGAACTAGTGCCACAGCTCGTCCTATTTTGCCCAAGAAAAAGCCAAGCGATGGACAGTGATTACTGATTACTAATTACTGATTACTGATTACTGAAGTTGTCCTAAAGGATTCACTAAAGTACTAGCTACGCGTCGCCCTATGGTCACGAAGCTTCTCCTTTAGGACTAATTACATTAGCCAGATAATTATTCTCAGGAAATAATCGACCTGTTGCTGTCTTGAAGAATAAAAGGGCGATCGCTCCCTTGAGAACTAAAAATGACTGTAATATCAAGTCCGCTTATGTACTTCTAATAAAATCTTTGCCCCAACAGCGCGATTATTCAAGGCGAAATGAATTCGCCGAATCTCGCGCTCAAACTAAGCGGGATAAACGCCTTTGTGTCTTTGCGACGCGAAGCTAGTGCTAAAGCACATTGTACCCTTGTGGTATACCGCTTCGCATATCCTTTAGGGCGCGAGTTTTAATTCAACTGTTTATTCATACTTGATATAATTCGAGCAATTGTACTGTGAAAGGCTAAAGGCGAATATATTTTTCAAAAATATTGCTAAAATCTCGTTTTGTATAGCGCTCTAAAATTGTGGCATTAAAATTCACGAAAATGGTATTGAAATGCTGCACGATTGAGGCTTCGTTTTCAATGTTATTGATTTTATACATTGATGATAGAGCCTGAAGACAGAGAACGGCATTGTTGCGGCTGATTTCTTCCTTATGTTGAAGCTTGCTAATTGTAATTAAAACTTTGTAAATATCTTTGAGTGATTCGAGGGACTGGCGATCGACATCAATGCTAAAAACTTGGCTATTACCCAAGGTAAACTTTATTTCAATATCTAAGTCAATATTGCCTGCGGTTTCAATAAAAACTTGTGAAACTTGATAACTGGCATATTCATAACGCTTAACAATTCTTTTGTTGGAAATAGCAGAATCTCCATCAACATGAATTAAAGCCAAATTAGTAAAGCAGTATTCATCTTTTTTGGATTTGATTAGAAAAAAGATTTTTTCCCCATCTTCGTGAAACAAATAATCATCAGCATCTACTTTATCGTAATCGGCAGGGGAAATAATTTTGCCAATATCGCTCAAACCTAGTGTTTCGGCTGCTATTTTTTTAAACATTTTTCAACGGGCAAATTAGCTAGTGCAATATTTTAGCCCTTATTTAGAATAATGGCTTTGTTAGGATGGACAAAAATAACTTAGAGCAAAAACGTTTTAAGATGAGCTGCGTTGTCTGCCAATTAATCAATCTAGATAATTACTCTAAGGAAATAATAGACTTGTTACTGTCTTGAGGGATAAAAAGGCGATCGCTAGGCAGAGGAGCAACTGGTTCGGTTAAAGTAAATTTACCTGTTTCGATCCACTCCTTTAATTCTTGGGCAACCTTCAAAGAACGATATTTACTAGCTAGGGGGGCAACCCTAACCGATCTACCATCGATGGTCATATGCCCTTTTTGCAGCTGTTCGTAACTGACTAGACCAAAAGTAGGACGAACTCGGCGAGGAATGGAAAAATCAATCACAGGGGCAACAATGTCTTGGTCTACTACAGAGCAGTTTTGAATCACTTTTTCACTAGTCACAGGTAAGGCCACTCCTACTCCCAGCATAATTGACGGCCCATAATTTTTGAAATAGCAGCCTCGTACCCAGTCAGCACTCATTTGTTTAGCGTCACCAATTAGGGCAACAGTAGCAGCAGGGCCAATGGGGGTACGATTGGGTAAACGTTTTTGTAAAGGAAAATTTTGTGTCCCTTCCCAAGCAATATAGCCAATGCCACCACCCAAAAAGATTTTGCTACCAATGCCCACAGAAGTTAAATCTGGATCGTTGAGTAGAGGCGAAATTGCCCCAGGATTAGAATACACCGCGTTACCTAATCTCGGCTGTAATGCTCCTAAATAAGTATATAAAGTGCGATCGCCACCGTTTACACCCACAATGAAGTTCTGATAGAGATTGCGTGGGTTAAATAAATAAAATTGGTTGATATTATCTTTGGTAATCGCATTTTCCCACATTGCTCTGGGATAACAATCAGTTTTTTGACCGATCGCTTTAAGTTGGACGGCTCTCCCTGCAATCAAGTCCTCGATTACATGACCACCACCTTTTTCCCCACCGATACCTTCTCGTAAATTAGGATCGCTTTCTTGAAGATTGTAGTCCGCTGTGGCAGTTGCTCCCAAATAAAGATCCACTGCCCCAAAAGCAGCATAGGCAGCAATACCATCAAGCCAACATTGGCGAATCTTAATCGGCGGATCGGTATGTCCCAGATTAATAATTGCTCCCGTGGACTCCATTGGCTCAAATGTCCCCGTTGTGACAACATCTACCTGTTCAAAGATTTTGCTGATGCCTAGCTGAGGAACTTTTGCCTTAACTTCTGCTACTGTCCAAGCGACGGCTTGACCACGACTAATTTTTTCATTTATTTCAGCAATTGTTCGCATGTAATTGATTACTGGTTACTGATTACTAATTACTAATTACCGATTTGACTCGTTATTCTTCTTCTGAGGTTGCTACTTCTTTAATCACTATTTTTTTTTCTAAGTTTTGATTTCCTGTAAAAGAATAATTCCAATTATCTAAAACATCTTTAACAATTACTTCTTTAAACCAAATCTGAGCAACTACGGTTAAGGGTAGGGAGAGAAATAGACCAAGAAAACCAAAAAAAGTGGCAAAAAATAGCTGAGACAATAGAGTAATCGCTGGCAGCAAAGCAACCTGTTGCGCCATCACAATCGGAGTCAAAATATTACTTTCAATCTGTTGAATAATTATATAAAGAACTAGGACAGCTAGAGCTTTCCAAGGAGCTTCAATCAGAGCGATCGCCATAGGCGAAATTACACTTAAGGTTGGCCCTAAATTAGGAATAAAAGTCATTACCCCCGCTAGCATTGCTTGAGATAGAGCCAAGGGAATACCTAGTAGTAAAAGTACAGTAAAGCTCAAAATAGCAATTACCACCATATTGAATAAAATCCCTACTAGCCATCCTTCTAAACCTTCTGCACATAGATTTAAAATCTCTTCAACTCGGCGACGATAGAAGGCAGGAAATAACCGCTTAAAACCCTGCCGATAAGTCATAGGATCGGCAAGTAACATTAAAGTGATGGCTAACAGCAGCAAAATACCTAACAAAACGCCCAAAGAATTGTAGAAAATTGTTAACCCGCTACCTAAAAATTGGTTGAGCAGAGGTTGTAATTGCCGATTTAATTCTTCGGTATCTGGCAATAAAGTTATTATTCGAGGATCGAGACGCTCTGAAAGTAAATCAGTCCAGGTGTTTAATCTTTCTATCCCTTGGGGAATTAATTTACCTAAATCTTGAAACTGGTCAATAAACGGTGGTATAACAATCCAAACACAACTAACACTCACAAAAATAAGCAACAACATTGACAAAAGAACCGCACTAAATCGCTTGATACCTCGGCGTTGAAAGGTTTTAACCAAGATATTTAAGGATGTTGCTAAGACAATTGCCGTAAAAAGCAGTAGCAGTAACTGCTTGATTTGCCACAATATATATATGGAGATAAAAAAGACAATTAGACCAATCCAAGCACCAAAATTCACTTTTTTAAACTCCTTTGGTTGAGCATAGCAGGCATAAAGTTGGCCTATAGATTAACCTAATTTTTGAGTTTTGCTATCTAATATATTATTGATAATTCACGGGAAATAATCTAGTTACGATGTTATTTGTGCAATTTAGTGCTTAATTAACTCTGATAGTAGCGCCAGCCCAAGATTAAACCAATAACCACAGATGGCATTAAAACAATAGTTAAAGCAGTAATTGTAGTGGGCTGAAGCTCTAGATATCGGCCTCCATACTTAACTAACAAAGATAATCCAAGAGAAAATAGCAGTATTTTAAAGACAAAAATAGCTTGATTGTTCATTAAGCTTGGTTGATAAATAGCATAAGTCACAATTCTTGCACTAGCAAACACAGTAGTTGCTATCCACAACTTTAGCAGGTGTCAATAGCCGTCTAATAATTATCGGTAAAATTGAGCAAAAATTGATTTCTTAGTTAGCGATCGCAATTTAAGATCATCGTCGCGCCAAAAATTATCTCAGTTTTTGCTTGATAAAAGTGACAAGTTGATTAAACTGTTTTTTCATCTGCTCTGACTCTTGTTCTAGACGGTAAACTTTAGACTTTAAATACTCAATTTCAGCGGTTAAGGCAGAAAGATTGGCATTAGCTCCACTAGCTGCTTTGGGGGATGCTGTAACCAATGCTTGCGGCTGTTTTTTCGCCTTCATCATTGCATCGCGAATCGCATTAATGAGCTGTTCTTTATCAAAAGGTTTTTCGACAAAGGAAAAATATTCAAAAGGCTCAGTAATTTTATCGGTGACTTCTTCCTTGCGACCAGACATCAAAACCAAGGGAATTGAGCGATATTGTGATTGCTTCTGGATCTCTTGATATACTTCCCACCCACTCATTTTTGGTAACAGAAAATCTAACATAATTAAATTGGGATTTTCTGTTCTAATTAAGTTGAATCCTTCAAGACCATCTTTGGCTTCAATAATGTCAAAATTACCCTCTGGCAACATATCTTTGACTCGCATTCTAATGACTTTACTATCATCAATAACTAGAATTTTGTGGGTTGACACGATTTACTCCTAAGCGACTAACTCTTGATACCTGATATCGACTAGACTGGTTTTGACAGTTAGTTTTGGGTTACAAGTTTAGAGTTCCCTTTTGAATTACTAAAATAACAGGAAAAAACATCTAATAAATAATTATTTTTGTAATTTACGCCGAGTGCTAATTTCAAGCCACAAAAGCGCTTTAATTAAACGGTCTTTAAATTTAGATGATGTATTACGTAGCTGAATCAGCCTGACTTAATGCTTTTTACATGAGCTAAAAATTAAAAACTAATGACTTTGAAAATAACTAATTTACAATACTTTTGCTAATCGTCAATAAATTATGAATCACTCTGCACATTCTTCAACCAAAAACCATTGGCATACTGAAGCGACTTCTTTACCTGCGTGGTTAAAGCGACCTATCGGTAAGGCAAGTGAACTGTCTACCGTACAGAAAATTATTAAACAGAGAGACATTCATACTATCTGTGAAGAAGGAAGATGTCCTAATCGTGGAGAATGCTACAGCAATCGGACTGCCACTTTCTTATTAATGGGTCAGACTTGTACTCGCGCTTGTGCTTTTTGTCAGGTAGAAAAGGGTCATGCACCGATGATTCTCGATCCTGATGAGCCAAAAAAGGTAGCTGATGCTGTTAAATTATTAGGCTTACGCTACGTGGTGTTAACCTCTGTTGCGAGGGACGATCTAGATGATGGCGGTGCAGCTTGGTTTGTGAGAGTGATGACAGCTATACGCCAAGAAAATCCATCAACTCAAATTGAAGTACTAACCCCCGATTTTTGGAGTGGTAAATCGGCAGATATTAGTCAACAGCAGCGAGTGGCAACCGTCGTCACAGCCAAACCTGTTTGCTACAATCACAATTTAGAGACTGTTCCCCGTTTACAAGCACCTGTTAGACGAGGTGCAAAATACGATCGCTCGCTTAATGTTTTACGCTTCGTCAAAGAAATAGACTCCAGTATTGCTACTAAATCAGGTTTGATGTTGGGGTTAGGAGAGACAGAAGCAGAGGTAATTCAGACTTTAAAAGATTTACGGCAAATTAAATGCGATCGCCTTACTCTCGGTCAATATATGCGTCCTTCTTTGGCTCATCTTCCTGTAGTCAAATATTGGACTCCTGATGAATTTACTCGTTTAGGAGCAATAGCTCAAGATCTGGGGTTTTCTCATGTTCGTTCTGCACCATTGGTTAGAAGTTCTTATCATGCAGGAGAAGAGTGATTACTGATTACTAATTATCTCGATTAAGTTCATGCCAATCGGCGATCGACCATTTAAATACAGAAACCATAACTTTATCGATTAGCGGTGGGATTAGATCTATCTATATTCTATAGTTTTGTCATTAGCCGATATATCTTAGGTAGTCTTGTTAACAGGGAATCACTTCAACATTAGCAATGAATAATAATTGGGAACCATCACAAATCGAGAACAAGATTGGCATCAATTTTAAATACGATCAAACTCTTCGCCTAGCATTGATTCATTCTTCCTATGCCAAGCTAATTGATGAGCCTGAAATTAACAATCAGCGTTTGGAACTTTTAGGGGAGGCAATTCTTAATTTAGTTTTGGTTGACTACATTTATTGGAATTTTTCTCACTTTCAGGTAGGAAAACAAAAGGCATTGGTGAGTAAGTTAACCGAATCAGAAAGACTAACTAATTTTTGGTACGATTTACAGCTAGGCGAATTTTATCCATTTTTGGATCTTAAAGAAGAACGTCATCGTTTACGAGTCAAGCAAAGTAATCCCTTTGAACAGGCTTGCAAAGCTTTAATCGGTGCAATATTTATAGATCGCGGTTTTGCGCAGACACGCAATTGGCTACAAAAACGGTTAATCGTGCCATCCCTCAAACGTTATCTCAAGCCTGAATTAGAACATGCTCCCTCGGATAAACATATTGAGTTTTTAGGAGATACTTTACTTCAAACGGTTGTCGTTGATTATTTATATAAACAGATTCATCTAGCAAGTCCCAATATTTTAAAATCTTTGGCTCGAAAACTTACTGCTAAAGAAAGTCAGAGTAATTACCTGAAATTATCTGATCCTACTTGGTCAGCTATGTTTGCTGAACAGATAAAACCTAAGTCATATAAAACTTTACTCGCAAAAATATATCTACATCTTGACAGCGAAAACAGTAAATCTAGCTTCCGTAAAACCAGTGCTTACTTTGCTCAAGACTGTCTTGACGATGATGAAATTATGGCTACAGCGATCGCTTTACTCCTTAAAGACGGTAAACCGCAAAAATGGATTATTCATAAAGTGATGAACTATTCTAATAATCAATACAATGAAGGTCGAGAAAAATACTATGAGCTAATTGGTGAAAATGAGCCAGCAAACTAATTAGTAATTATGATGGTGATAGTCACCACAGCCAATCGCCTGCTCTGTATTAGCTACCGAAGGATTGATCGTACATTTGAGACGATAGTCTCCTGTAAAAAAGCGACACTTACTACAGGGAATTTGATGCATTTTTTTAGCTTGAGCGATTACATCCAAAATGCAGCTAATTAAACTCCAAGTACAAAGGCTCAAAATGGAAAAAGCTCCAACTACACGAAGTTGAAGCAGTAATGGTTTGAATAGAATAGCGGAATTTAAAGCAAATTGAAACACAGCTAATTATCACTTAAAAAACTTACATTATAAGCTTTTATTATGACATACATTAAATTATCAAATCTATGTCTTTGGTTCAATATTACCAGTTAGAGACGGGTCTTAATAATCTGAAATATTTGCATGATTTGCTGTTTGTTGAATGTTTTAAGTAAAGCGATCGCAGCACCTTGAGGATCTGTGGGAATACTCACTGTGCCAGCACCAACAGCACTAGCAACACCACTAGCAGTACCGCCTGCCGTAGCTGCCAACTGCTGAAGGTTTTTACTGATCGTGAGTTTGTTTGCCTGACCAGCATTTAAATAGTCGCCAGCCTGCTTGATTTCTTTAATAACTACCTGAGCAATTGTGCTGTAGGGATACTTTTTATTAGTGATCGCTGTTTGAGTAGTGGAAATAAGATTTTGCCAGTTAGCTTCACTAGGGGCAATTTCCCCCAAGCTTCTACAGCATAAATGCAGTTTCTGACGGCTTTCTGGACTGTCAGGCTGCTTGAATATCTGTAGCATTTGCTTGAGTATTTTTGTCACTTGCTGAGGGACGTTTGCTTGACCCGAAGTAGATCCTGAGAGTAGCTGCTGGAGATATTGATCTAAGATCGCAAAATTTGATTCTGATTGCTGTAAAATTTCTACTGCATCAGCATCCTTAAAATCGGCAGAATTTTCTAAACGTTCAATTAAATCTTGAAGATGATCGTAACCGTTAAGAAATAAAGTTTCTAGCTTTTGGTCGACATCAACAGGATTATCTTTCAATATTTTGAAAGAATCTTCGAGACGATGAGCAGTTTTTTGAATACTGGTGTAGCCCAACATTGCAGCACCACCTTTGACTGAGTGAGCAGCTCGAAACATTTCGTTAACAGTCTCGGTATCCTGTACAGACGTAGCTAGCTGTAGAATTCCTTGCTCTAATGTTTGCAGATGTTCTTTTGCTTCTTCGATAAAATATCCGAGAATTCTCTGTTGATTAGCTGTATCCACCTACTATCCCCCGTGTCCTTAAACGCTGTTAAAATGTCTAAAAATGTCTATATAAAGCACTATATATTGACAAGTTTATCCCAGACTCCATAAATTGGGTAGTTGATTTTCAATATTCAATGAATAGGCTGAGCGATTTAACCAGAATGAGCTTAATCCTGCATTTTTTGCGCCTGCGTAATCTTCAGTTGGACTATCGCCAATATGCCATGCTTGGTCTGAGGGCAAATTATGTTTACTCAAAGCGAGCTGGAAAATATTAGACTTCGGCTTGGCAAATCCCGCCACTGAAGAAATGGTAATACTAGTAAAAAACTGATCTAGATCTAAGAGATTCAGTACTTTTATTAAGCGACTGTCAAAATTAGAAATAACGCCTAATTCAATTTTGCGATCGCTGCATTTAGTTAAACAATTAACAGTATCAGGAAATACATACCAAGGATCTTTCGTCCCAAAATAAAGATATATTTCCCTAAAAAAAGCATTAAAATCGCTAAAGTTTTCTAATACCTCTAACTGCTCAAAAGTTGCTGATACTACTTGTTTCCACCAGTCAAATTCCTGTTGCTTAATTATTGTTAGTTCATTAGGCGAAAATCCTAATGGAGGGGCAGATTTAAAGCTATTTGCAAAAGCCTGTTCTATCTGTTCTGCATCTATTTCTACACCATATTGATGGGCATATTGATGGTATATTTCCCCGACACTAGTTTTTAGATCGAATAAAGTACCCATAGCATCAAAAAAAATGACTTTGGGTAGAGACTCGCGGGGTAATTGGTCTAATATTTGCATGATTAACTGACGTTAGGCAGAAAAAAGTTAGTAATTACAATTATGTAGGGAGATAGGGAGATAGGGAGATAATTATTGCCCCAAGTCCCTAATTCCCGACGCGAAGCTAGTGCTAAAGCACTTGTCTACCGAACTAAGCGGCATATGCGGAGCAGTATCCTTTAGGACAAGTCGCATAGTTGGAGATACCGCTACGCGACGCGAAGCTAGTCCTTTAGGGCATATCCTTTAGGGCAAAACCCCAACGCAAAAACTATAGAGTAAATTAGCAGGTGCTTAACATCAGTAATTAATTTAGCTGAGATTAGCCTGGACTTCCTGCTGAGCAATTTCAGTTAGGTGATTGATGATTTGTTCGCGTGAAGTTGAGGGTCGATCGCTGTGATATTTTTGCCAATAATTTTTGAGATTAATTGGCGTACCTATTTTAGCGGTGATTTCTCGCCATCCTTTAAATTTCGGTCGATCAATTTTAAAAACTTCTCTTTCTAAACGATCTATTGTGGCGAAATATCTTTCGATTGTCGGTTTTTCTGCCACGTAGCCATCATAGATGGCATCAAAATTGAGTAGCCGAACGGTAGTTAGGTAGAGGTGTTCATAGTCTATAGCTGCTTTTTGATCTGGATCGCTCAGGTTGCGTAGAATAGACTGTACTCGATAAACTCGTTCGCGATTGGCTTCGCGATCGCCTAATTGATTTTTGGTAGCTATGGCTAATTTTGCTTCACAGTAGCCCAGCATTTGTTTTCTCAGATTTTGACAGCGTTGATTCCAGTCGGTTTGCTCGACAGCAACATGATATTCCGTCTCAAGACTAGTTAAGACTTTTTCGGCGATCGCCCTTAAACGAGAGTAACGATCGTCCTGAATCGCTTTAAGAGCTAAAGCATGTTCTAGACGAGTAAGAGCTTGGTCAATTTGTTTGTTTGTAGCTTTGGGGTAACAGTATTTTAAGCTAACAGGTACTAAATAAAAGTCGGGGACTGTATTTTCTTGTTTAACTAACTTTTCTAGTGCCTTAAAAGATAGCTCAATTGCCCCAGTGCGAAACGGGATCACAGTATCATTTTGATAGGAACAACCCCCTTCAGGAAAAATTACTAGCTTACATTGGGGTTGCTGGAGTATTGTGAGGGTTTGTATGACGCTAGAGCGATCGCCTACGCCTCGACGCAGGGAATAAGCGCCAACCAGCTGTATTAACTTGCCAACTACACCTTGAAAAGCCTCAATCGCCACTACGTAATGAAACAACTGTCCGATGCGTGCAGACAATTGAAACACTGCAACACCATCATCTAGGTTGGAATGATTGGGTAGATAGACGACTCGATCACAAGCGATCGCCCTTACCTTTGCTAGATCCTCTTCAGATACTATGAGGCTAAACTTGAAAGCCAGGTAAGTTACTAGATAAAATATACTTTGAGCTAAGCGAACCAGCAGAGGGTTTTGCTGAGGCGGGATAAATTTAGGATCGGACATCGAAAGATTAAGACGACAACAGTTCAACTATAGGCTGAGTAATCCAATTAAACCCGACAGTTAACTGATGTTTCAAGGTTGGTAAACGATATAAATAGATCAAACGCCTAGCCACATACGCCATCGGGCCATCTAATTTTAAACCTAAACCGCTGATTGTAGCGTTGTCTGTACCCAAGGTCATCATTTCCCCCAAAGGCTGATAACGGAAAGACAATAAAGGACGATTAGTTGCCGATGCCCAAATATTCCAAGCACAGTAATCAGACTGCTGAAAAGCTACTTGAGCTGTAGCAGGTAGAGGTTTGCCGTCGCCATCGTAACTGTTGGCAGCATCTCCCAAGGCAAAAATATCTTCTCTTCCTTTAACTAGTAAAGTAGGCTCAATTTCTAATAATCCTTGCTCATTTTGTGGCAGAGGAAGTTTACTGATTAATTCAGAAACGCGGTTGCCGACAGTCCATAAAACTAAATCGACGGGAATCGTATCAGGTTGACCTTTATAAATTAGAGTAATACTGTCTGAGGTAACTTGCTCGACTTCGGTTTCTAAATCTTGCCAGATTTGATTTTTTTCCAGGGCTTTAATCGCCGTTTCTCGATTAAATTCAGAACTATCTTTCAGAATTTGCGTTCCTCGGTCAATAATGCGAATTCTGCCCTTTTCACCTAAGCGATCCGCCAGCTTACAGGCCAACTCCACGCCACTGTAGCCACCGCCAACTACGGCAATCCGAATTCGATCGCGATCGCTTTCCTCCAATAGCCTCAACTTTTCTTGAAGACGATAAGCATCATTAAGGGAACGAAATGGTAGAGCATAGTCTTTTGCGCCTGGGGTGGACTCGACAGGAGTTCTCCCCCCCGTAGAAAGCACTAGCTTGTCGTAGTCGATTTTTTGCTCGTTGTGTAGAGTAACTTGCTTCCCTTCGATGTCAATTTCAGTAACGCTACCCTGCTGAAAAATAATGCCTGTATTTGCCAAGAGTTCGGCAAAAGGTGGGGCAATCTCCCAACTCTGCATCTCTTCGGTAATCAATTCATAGAGCAAAGGCGAAAACAAAAAGCGATCGCTTTGATCGATCAGAGTTATTTCTGGCTTGTCTGCACTTTGCCAGGGAAATTCACTCAGGCGCAAAGCCGTATAAAGACCACCAAAACCACCACCGACAATACAAATTCTTGTTGCGCTCATAAAAATATCTTGTTCGCACCAAATAACTAATGCTTAATATATATTGATTCTAGCGGTTCTCTAAAAATTGTGGATCGCTTTTGCCTGCTGTCTGCTAACTGCTGCCAATAAACACAAACGACCAGGTGGAATAAATAAATATGGCTACGGCTAAAGCTGCTAGCAATGCTTCAATCAGGTTACCAATTAAAGAGGCAACCACAACACCTGCACTTGCTTTTAGTGCCTGCTGCATCCGTTCTGAACCTTCAAGATTGCTACGATAAGCATATTCCCCGACAAAAGCGCCGATAATTGCACCCAACAATACGCCGATTAAAGGCCCGCCAAAGGGCAAAGCTGGTAGTAAACCCACAAAGCCTAAGACCATCCCCGCGATCGCACCATACTGACTCCATTTACTCGCCCCAGACTGTTTTGCGCCAAAATATAACGCCAAATATTCCACTCCTGCGCTGAGAATTAAGACCACAAAGATTAAAATCATTGGCCAGCCTATGCCAGCAAAACCTGTGAAGATACTCCAACCTACAATCGCCGCTAAAATAATACTGCTGCCAGGAAGTCCAGGAATCATTGACCCGATGACCCCAATTGCCATGACAGCTAAGACAATCCAATAAATAGTAATTATATCCATAGTTAAATTTAATAACGGGTTTGCATTTATAGCCCTTTCCTATTTCCTATTTCAGTTAAAGGCGATCGCCAACTACTCTGGCAAAACGGTCTTGATTTTGCTGTAGTTGAGGGGGAACACCATTGGGGAAAGTCTGGTTAATGATGGCAATTAATTTCTCAATTCGATTTCCTGGATTGGGGTGAGTACTCATAAACTCTGGCTGTCCTCCTGCATCACCTCTAGCAGAATCAAGAATTTTCATTAACTCAACGATGCCTACAGGGTTATAACCCGCTTCAGTCATAAATTGAAATCCCAGGCGATCGCTTTCTAATTCGTCTTCTCGACCATATTTGAGGTTGACCATTTGATTTACCGCCTGGGCTAAAATTGCTGCCTGTCTACCACTACCAGGACTATCGCTGGCGGCAACTCCTACTGCATTGACTAAGGCACTCCCTAGCTGTTGTTTGGCTAAATGTTCTGCACCATGTCTACCAATCACATGACCAACTTCATGACCCAAAACCCCTGCTAGCTGTGCTTCAGAATTTAATTTACTCAGTAAAGCTGCGGTCAGAAACACTTGCCCTCCAGGTAGGGCAAAAGCATTAATCGTTTGGGGATCGCGCAAAAGATGAAACTCAAAAGGATAAGCTGAATTTTTGGCTACCGAATTCTGAATAACTCGATTTCCTACTTCATCTATATAGTCTTGTAAGATTCGATCGGGATAGAGGTTGCCGTGCTGTGCTGCCATCTGTGGTGCTGACTGGCGACCAATCACAACTTCCTGTTCAGGAGAAAGCTGCACTCTTTGCCGTTCTCCCGTAATCGGATTTTCGCTAACATTAGTGAAATAGTTGAATATGCCAAAAACTGCGAAGATTGCGCCTATCGCTAGACGAATTAATAATCGACTCACTAGTTAAATTTTGACTCTAATTAATTATTGGCAGCAATAGTATCACGAGTCTGAATGGTGATTAATATTTCTTTGAGCTTCTTTAAGCTACACCAGACAATTCTTAATACTTGCTTACTTGTGATCTTTTAACATGATCTGACAATAACCAATTAATTTAGTCAAACGCTCATTAATACTTTTGAGTTTTTTCTGTTGAGTTGCCTGCTGACGGGAGGTAGCCAAAAATAAGATATCTGTCGATAATAATTTAAACTCTCTTAAGATTTCAGTCTGTACTGCTTGCCACCGAGAAGCGAGCGCTGGTGCTAAATCTTGGTTACTAAGTTGAGCAACGTTCTGTTCAAACCATTCTAATAACCCTTGAAATTTTTGTTTAATCTCAAATTGATTAATTTTTTGCTCTTGCTTGGATAGTTCTTGCACAAATTTAATTAACAAAGTCAAGAAATCCTGATATGCTCGATTATGTGATTCAGATAACATTTTTGAGTTAAAATAAAGCATCCGACAGAATAAAATTTTACTAATTAAGCTTGACTATTACTCGATGCTGCTGTTTGACAAGTGTGTTGTAAAAAGTAGACTTTTATGTTTAAAAAGTAAGTAATTTAATTGTCTTAACAGTGAGTTAAATTACCTAGTTAAATTACTATAAAATTATTAATTTTTACCCGTAGTAAAGCTATTCAACTAGAGTTCAAACAGACTTAAATGCACGAGTATAGATAGTATAAATTAAAAATTTCTGCTAGATTTTTTCTATTTGACTCTTCCCTTCCACAATTACCTAAATATTATTTAAATCTATGACAGCTATCTCCATCATAGAAAATCGTAGTAATGAAGTTCAGCTTCCTCAGTGGCTACAGGAATGTCTCATTGACCAAGAGTCGTTAGAGTCGGATTCGGATGCTTTATTAATTTGTCAAGCGTTCAATTTTGCCTATCAGCTTCATGAAGGACAAACTCGTAAGTCAGGAGAACCTTACATTGCTCATCCGATCGCGGTGGCTAGCTTATTGCGGAGTTTGGGCGGAGACAGTGTGACGATCGCTGCTGGTTTTTTACACGACGTAGTCGAAGATACGGATGTTACCTCAGAAGAAATTGAGGAACGATTCGGGGTGCAGGTACGTTTGTTGGTAGAGGGAGTGACTAAATTATCTAAGTTTAATTTCTCCAGCACTACTGAACGTCAAGCAGAGAATTTTAGGCGAATGTTCCTGGCAATGGCAACAGATATCCGCGTCATTGTAGTGAAGCTGGCGGATCGACTGCACAACATGCGGACGTTAGAACACCTCAAGCCAGAAAAGCAAAGACGGATTAGCCAGGAAACTAGAGAAATTTTTGCTCCCTTGGCGAATAGATTAGGTATTGGTCGCTTTAAGTGGGAACTAGAAGATCTTTGCTTCAAATACTTAGAACCAGAAGCTTATGACGAAATCAAGTCTTTAATTGCTGAAAGAAGAGCAGATCGCGAGGCGAGGATTGCTCGAGTTACCGAAACATTGAGATCGGGTTTAAACAACCAAAAGATCGAAGTGGTGGAGTTGAAGGGTAGACCAAAGCATCTCTATGGTATTTATCAGAAGATGCAGCGCCAGCAAAAAGAGTTTAGTCAAATCTATGACATTGCTGCTTTTAGAATTATTGTCCAAACAAACGAAGAATGTTATCGTGCCTTAGCAGTAGTTCACGATGCTTTTACACCGATCCCTGGTCGTTTTAAAGACTATATTGGCTTACCAAAACCAAATCGCTATCAGTCTTTACATACCACTGTAGTTGGGACTAATGGTCGTCCGATTGAAATTCAGATTCGGACTAAAGAAATGCATCAGGTTGCTGAATACGGAATTGCTGCTCACTGGAAATATAAAGAAACAGGTTCGAGTAACGTTGCCATTTCTTCAGAAGAAGATAGCAAATTTACCTGGCTTAGACAGCTACTAGAGTGGCAAAAAGATCTTAGTGACGCTCAAGAGTATATGGAAAGCGTCAAAGATAACCTGTTTGAAGACGATGTTTATGTCTTTACACCTGATGGCGATGTAGTGGCTCTAGCTCAGGGAGCAACCCCCGTAGACTTTGCCTATCGTATTCATAGCGAAATCGGTAATCATATGAAAGGGGCGAGGGTTAATGGTCGTTGGTCAGTGTTGTCTAAACCTTTAGAAAATGGTGATATTGTCGAGATTGTGACCCAGAAAAATAGTCACCCTAGCTTGGACTGGCTTAATTTTGTGGTGTCAGCCACGGCACGTAATCGTATTCGTCAATGGTATAAACTATCCCACCGCGATGAAAATATTGTCCGTGGGAAAGAATTACTTGAGAAAGAAATGGGCAAAAGTGGGTTTGATGCTTTGCTCAAATCTGAAGCCATGCAGATTGTGACCCAACGCTGTAATTATCATTCAGTTGAAGATTTACTGGCAGCTTTAGGTTATGGCGAAATCACGCAAAATCATGTGGTTAATCGTCTGCGAGATGTAGTTAAAGAGCAGCAACCCGTACAAACTGAATTAGCATCAGAAGAAGTTGAGATTCCTGCTCATCTTAATAACAATTATGAGAAACACAGAGGTGGAAACTCGCCCATCATCGGCGTAGAAGGAATGCTATATCATATAGCAGGCTGTTGTACACCCTTACCAGGAGAGTGTATTATCGGTGCCGTAACCCTTAGCTCTAGAGGTATCTCAATTCATGGTCAAGGCTGTGAGAATATAGACAAAATACCAGGAGAAAGAATTATTCCCGTTAGCTGGAATGAGCAAACAGAGGATGGTAAAAGCTTTACTTACCCTGTCGATATTCAGATTGAAGCAATGGATCGAGTCGGGGTATTTAAGGATATTTTGGCACGTCTTAGCGATCGCGGGATTAATGTCCGTAATGCTGGAGTCAAGACTGGTCGAAACAAGCCTGCCTTAATTTCTTTGAGCTTAGATATTCGCGATCGCCAACAGCTAGAGTATGTCTTTCAACGAATTAAAAGTATGAGTGACATTCTTAATATTCGTCGGGTGATGAATTCAAATTCATCAAATTCAGTTGAACAATAGGTTAAGAAGTCATTGCCAGTGGCTAATCAACTGCTAAAAAGTTTAGCAGTAATTTGTTCTAATGCTTTTAAGCCAGTTAAAGAGCCTTTAATTAATCTAATTGCTGCCATGGGTTGTTTGATTAAGGCGCTCGCCATTGGCAAATTCTGGAGATTTCCTTGACTATCGATGGCTTGATTTAGATCGGGAAGATCTCCACAAAGATCGTCACTGACTATTCTCAGCATGGCAACAGATATTCCTTGGTGCTGTAATTCCCTGACATAGCTATATCCTTCCATTTCCACGATGGTGGCGGAATACTCTTGAGCGAGGATTAGCTTTTCTTTAGCTTGAGTAATAATGCGATCGCTCGTCAAACCAGCAACTAGATTAATTAATAATTTCTGCTGAAGCTCACCAGTCAATTTAGCATCGAGATCGATTAAATTATGGCTCAAGTCTTGGCAGCTTTTGACTAACACCGAGTCGGCAACATAATAATCATCAGATAAACTACCGCACAACCCCATAATTAAAACATTGGTCGAATTATTTATTTGCTCAGAATAATCTGATAAGACTTGGTCGATCTGCTTAACACCCAAAGGAATAGCAATAACTTGAATACTATCGATCTTAGCTTTGGCTAAACCGCGACAAATTGCGTGGTATTCTGCTCCTTGAGGCACAACAATAGTATTAATAGATAACATTTACTACTTTACTCAAATATCTAAATTAATTTATGTCTTCAACTGACCCCAAGAAGTTAGGCAACAAATCTGCTCTACAGCGCAATATCAAAGAAAACAGTATCACAGTCATTGTGGCGCTAGCTTTAGCGTTAGTTATTCGGCTCTTTATTGCCGAACCTCGCTACATCCCTTCAGAATCAATGTTTCCCACTTTATCCACAGGCGATCGCTTAGTCGTTGAAAAAGTAGGCTACAAATTTCAACCCCCAGATAAAGGCGATATTATTGTCTTCCAGCCACCAGAAATGCTAAGAATGATCGGCAATTTCGATAAGAGTCAGGCTTTTATCAAAAGAGCGATCGCCAAATCAGGAGAAACAGTAGCGGTCAAACATGGAGTAGTATACGTCAACAATCAACCTTTAATCGAAGATTATATAGCTGCACCTCCAGAATATGAACTAATACCAGTCACAGTGCCAGAAGGACAGCTGTTTGTCATGGGAGACAACCGCAATAATAGTAATGACTCTCATATCTGGGGTTTCTTACCAGCAGAAAATGTAATTGGTCGAGCAGTGTTTCGCTTTTGGCCTTTAGGACGGATTGGGATAGTGTAATTATGCGGTTGCTTTATACTACGCCAACTGATAGATATGGTGCGGAATCACAGTTCTTCAATTTTGACGATCAGGGTTTCGCTCCCGTCGCCCAATGTAACAAGATCTGAGGCACTCCAAGGTAAATCCAGGGTAGTAATAATTGAAGATGGCAAAGTTATGAATCCGCTAAATCCTGTATCGATAACGGTATCAATCATTTTCTGCTTTTTATTTATGTTACCAACAACAAGGGGAAGCGTTGCTTCTCGTCGTAAATTTACCACTCCGTAAATCATGGATTTTTTTTAAGACTTCTTGCCCCAAAGTGATCGACGGCACGATGCCCAATCCGAATCACCCAGGGCTGAGCTGCGGGGTATTGCTCAAACAAACGATTAGTTGCAGGCACGACATTTTCATCGACCTCGAAGGCTCCAGTTTCGATGTCGATCGCCACAATCTTACCCTCATTTCCCGCCTCGACCTGCTGCTGAATGGTGGATTCATAGAGTTCTTGCCCACGTTGAGCTAACTCTTCTTTGCTGTAACGGCGTTGTCGAACTGCCATCGGCTTAACCTCGTTCTAACTCTACTTTTTAATTTTAACGTAGTGGCTCTGTTGGGCGATATCATCAAAAGACAGCACAAGTTGCCCATCTCGCAATGAAGCTCGAATCAGTATCTGTTCATCATAATCAATCTCGATAGGCAGTGTATTAGACTCCATGCGGTCTGCTTTCCTTGCATCATACTCTCGTAAGATGATGCGATAGCCTCCTGCTTTGAGCCGCACGTAAATACTGTTGGGTGGAGCTAAATGGGTAAATCTTACTCCTGTTCCATGAATATTGCCGTTGATATAAAGCTTGTAAGCAAAAATATCTTCTGTCAAAGAAGTATCACCCTGCACAATCAACGTGAAGTGATTTGTTGCATCCCACTCTTGATCAAACTTCTTCCAGAAATCAGCAATTTTCATGAGTGCCATCTTCGTCTAATAATGATCCAACTTCTCAAACGGCTTCGCCATACGAAAAAACCTTTAAAGGAATAGATCTAATGGGCTGTTCTTGCCTATGTAACATAACCCTAATCCGATCGGTTGTCTCTCGGCTAAATACCTCCTCCCCACAGCGAGAGCAAACCGTAGCAGGAATATTTTCTATTAAATAGAATTTTCCCTGAATATTAAAAACCTCGCTAACAACCTCAGAATGGGACTCGCCCGAACCACAAACATGACATCTAAACATTAGTTTCATTTTTGATGATGCCTTCTACCTCAACCAATAAAGCTGGCAAACTTTCAGTAACAGTCTGCCATACGACATCATAATCAATGCCAAAGTAAGCATGAATCAGGCGATTTCTCATACCCACAATTGCTCGCCAGGGAACTTGTGGATAAAGGTCTTGACAGTCCTTAGAAATATTGTTGGCGGCTTCCCCGATAATTTCTAGCTCCTTCACTAAAGACAGTGCTAGCATTCGGTTTTTGCTTAGATCTGCGCGATCGCAACCCTCAATAAATAACAACGCCTCTCGGCAAGCATCAGCAATGTGTCTCAATCGGGAGATATCATCAACTGCACTCATATTGAACCCTAGCCTCTGCCATGACGCGATCACGGAAATAGGGGCTGAGTTCCGCCTGTGTCCTCAAATCCACCTTTCGTCCTTGCAATAACTCCGATAACACATCCTCCATTTGCGCCAGCGCTAAAAACGTTGGTGTGTAACCTTTTTGAAACTCCACCAAAAAATCAATATCGCTCTCATCTGTGAAATCATCTCGCAAGATCGAACCAAACAAAGATAATTTAGCAACCCGATGTCTGATACAAAATTTCTCTAATTGCTCGCGAGGGATTTCTATCGGTAAGGTTAGCTGGGTGTTTGTCAACCTTGAAATATTCATAAAATCAATTCCTCCTCTAAGCCTTTCAACTTTGGAATGACTATAATTGCTCAATTCTAGAATAGCGATCCGTAGGCTAGGGGTCGCCTAATCGCCGAAGTTTTAGTGGACTCTACAGAAAAATGCGATCGCCTCACTACCTCTGACAATTGGATTTAGCATGAATTATTGATTACCGAATTGTTTGGCGTAAACAATATCTTCTTTCCCAGATTCGAGTTTGATATCAGATCTGGGGTAGGCTACACAAAGTAAAGCATAACCTTCCGCCTGCAATTCGGGAGAGACTCCCATGCCGTCGCTTTGTTCGACTTCTCCTGAAATAATTTGAGCAGCACAGGTTGTACAAACTCCAGCACTACAGGAATAGGGAAGATCGATCCCTGCACTAGTTGCTGCGTCTAAAATAGTTTGTGATTCAGCAACTTGAATAGTTTGGGTTGTACCCTGATGATTGATTTCAACGCTGTAAGTATTAGACATGGCGATCGCGAATTTGTACCGATAAATTGATGAATTTAACTAGATTTATTATCTTCTCATAATCCGCTCATTCAGAAATAGCTCGAACTATTAGTAGTTGATTTGAATCATTTTAATCAAGCGAAGTAAAAATTGGCTCATTTCTCACCGAGAAATTAAAGTTTCTGGTGTATGCTTTTCGATAAGTCATCGATCATCCCCGATATTTGAGGGCGAGCATCATGATAATTGTTGGTCAGCGTGAGGAGTAGCGAAGCTAATGAATTCAAAAGATAGGGCCTTAGAAACCCTAAAGCAAACTAGTAGAACATTTTACATTCCGATCGCCCGTTTACCTGAGAAGCTTCAGGATGCTGTAGCATCAGCTTATCTTTGTATGCGCGCTATTGATGAAATAGAAGATACTCCTGACCTTGATAACCAGACAAAAGCTCTGCTGTTACGTTCTATTAGTCTAAGATTGCAGGAAATAACCGATCTTGACTCCTATGCCCGCATTGGTGCAGATTTAGCAGAATACAATGCTGTTTTACCCGATGTCAGTTTGTCTATTGGCGAATGGGCGAGTCTTGCCCCAAAAACGATCGCTCCTCGAATCTGTGATGCCACCGCAGCGATGGCGGATCGAATGGCATATTGGGCAGAGCAAAATTGGACGATCGCCAATGAAGCTGATTTAGACCGTTACACTTTTAGCGTAGCAGGGGCAGTCGGTTTATTACTCTCAGACCTCTGGAGTTGGTACGATGGTACTATAACCGATCGAACTCAAGCGATCGCTTTTGGACGGGGTTTACAGGCAGTTAATATTGTTCGTAACCAAGAGGAAGATATTCAACGGGGAGTTAGTTTTATCCCCGACGACTGGACAAATCAAGATGTACAGAATTATGCCCGCCAACAGTTAAAGCAGGCTAGTTTATATATCGAATCTTTGCCCAAAGGTAGTCCTGCTCTAAATTTTTGCCAAATACCTTACATATTGGCTAGAGGTACATTAGATGCGATCGCGATCGGTAAATCAAAGTTAAGTCGTCATGATGTTTTAAATTTGGTTGAAAAAGTAACCAACATCAAATCTGCTTGAACAATGAGCAATGACCAGTAGCCGTAGGGTGGGCAATCAAGTTAATTGTGCTGCAAAATTTTTAAGCTTCTTAATGCCCACCACATAAAACATCAGTAATTAGTAATCAAAAAGTCGTGGCACAATAAAGAAGAGTAAAAAAATTTTAATAAACGTTAAGAAGAGGGGATATGGTCGCAACACCAATTAAAACCCAACCTAGGTTAAGTATTCAAACTGCCGAGGTCGGTCTTAATACAACAGTAATTCGTTCTCTAGACTGGGATCGCGATCGCTTTGATATTGAATTTGGTCTGCAAAACGGCACTACTTATAATTCTTATTTAATCCAAGGTGAGCAGACAGCTTTAGTTGATACCTCCCATGCTAAGTTTCGGGAGCTATATCTAGAGGCTTTACAGGGTTTAATTGACCCCAAAGAGATTAATTATTTAATTATTAGCCATACTGAACCCGATCATAGTGGGTTGGTTAAAGATTTTCTCGAACTTGCGCCTCAAGCGACAATAGTAGCTTCCAAGATGGCGATCAAGTTTTTGGAGGATTTAGTTCATCAACCATTTGAGACAATTATTGCCAAAAATGGCGAGACTCTAGATCTCGGTCAGGGTCATGTGATTGAGTTTGTTAATGCGCCGAATCTTCACTGGCCAGATACTATTTTTAGCTACGATCGAAAATCGGCTATTTTGTTTACCTGTGATGCCTTTGGTCTGCACTATTGTTCTGATGCTACCTATGACGAAGATTTAAAAGCGATCGCCAAAGACTATCGCTTTTATTATGACTGCTTGATGGGCCCTAATGCTCGTTCTGTGCTTTCGGCGATGAAACGGATGGATCAGCTAGGGGAAATCAATCTGGTAGCTAATGGACATGGACCTTTATTGCGCCATAACATCCAGGAATTACTCGATCGCTATCGTAACTGGAGTAATGCCCAAACTAAGGCAGAAAAGAGCGTTGCTGTTTTTTATGTGGCTGATTATGGCTATAGCGATCGCCTGAGTCAAGCAATTGCTAAAGGGATTACCAAAACTGGCGTAGAAGTAGAAATGGTCGATCTGCGATCGGCTGATAGTACTGAAGTCCACGAGATTGTTAATCGTTCTATGGGAATTGTTCTGGGTATGCCTCCCCTGGCAAGTAAAAACCAAGAGGATATCACAGCAAACTTGGGTACAGTTCTCGCAGCAGCTAAAGATAAGCAGCTAATTGGCGCATTTGAATCCTATGGTGATGATGATGAACCAATCGATCCTTTACTCACCAAATTCCGAGAAGCTGGTCTAAAACCTGGTTTTCCGCCGATTAAAATTAAAAATACTCCCACCGCAGCAGACTATCAGGTATGCGAAGAATCGGGGGTTGACTTGGGACAACTACTTACCCGTAAAGATTTAGTCAAACAGATGAAATCTTTGGACACCGATTTAGATAAAGCGATCGGTCGTTTGAGTGGTGGACTCTATATTATTACCGCTACCAAAGACAACTTAAGCAGTGCCATGTTAGCTTCCTGGGTATCTCAAGCTAGTTTTGAACCCATCGGCTTAACTATTGCTGTAGCTAAAGATCGGGCGATTGAATCATTAATGCAAGTGGGCGATCGCTTTGTCTTAAACATCTTGGAAGAAGGTAAGTATCAAGGCTTGATGAAACACTTTCTTAAGCGATTTAAACCTGGTGCCGATCGTTTTGCTGGGATCGATACCCAAACCGCTGCTAATGGCTCACCTATTTTAACCGATGCTTTGGCGTATCTTGAGTGTGAAGTATTGAGCCGTATGGAATGTAGCGATCACTGGGTCGTCTATAGTCAGGTCGCTTTGGGTCGAGTTTCTAACCCTGATGGCTTAACTGCTGTTCATCACCGCAAGGTAGGGAATCACTATTAACAAAAGCTATTAGGGCGTTGCACAATAAATAGATGACTAATCAAAAAAGAGGAATTTTCCAATGTTTGAGATAGTATGTCAGGAGTCGAACAGAAGCCTCAAGCATCTCGATAGATTTAGAATAACAAAATGTTTTTCGATGTAAACGAGCTAAGTAATGCCGAAGTCGTGAGTTTTCACCTTCGACTCTGGTCATCCCTATCTTGCTGATTAAATGGTCGCAATCATTAATAAAGCAAGGATAGACTTTCCATCCGTCAGTAATATACAAAAAACATTCCCAACCTCGAATTATCCACCATAATTTGCTAAAAGTTGTCTGTGAGCGATCGCACTAAAATCTAACTCATAACAAGCGATCGCCATTTCAAACTTAATTCACTGCAACCAGCAATAACGTTTATTTCATGCTTTAGTTGGTGTTGGGTTTTGCTTCGCGCTACCCAACCTATAGATTAGCGATCGCACTAAAAAGTCTCGTTATATTCCCAAGCGGTTATTAGCACGAGTCGAGAAGCTGGAGGTGGAGAAAACACCAGTGAGAAAGATTTTAGAGGTGTTGGGGATGAAGGGGCAGAGCGATCATTTAATCAGAAAATATTTGTTCTCTTAACCAGTCAGGCATAGACCATTCATCTGTCCAAAGAATATTTTGTTTGGCACTATATTTATTAAGTCCTAGCTTTGACCAGTATCTTCTCATCAGCAATTTACCCTTTTCTTTCGGATATTTCTCTTCTATATCCTTTGTTGGCTCAGGAAAACAACAAACAGTTTCATAACAAGCAAAATATTTTAGAAACATAGCCACTGCTTGGATTGCATATCTTTGTCCTCTATATTTAGGTTTAATAAAAACTAGATCGATATATACAATAGAGCCAAACAAGTCTTCATTTTTTCCTTCTTCCAAAAAGAAAAAGCTAGCTATATAGGAAAGTCCTGTAGATTTTTTTTCTGATAGGTTTGTTAAATCACTATCTGAATAATTTAAATTAAACCTATAGGCTGTAATATGACCTATTTCATCTTCAAAGTTTAATTTAATCAAACTACGAATGAAAGTTATTTTGAAATCATCTTCTCTTGAAATATAAGTATCGCTATTTTCTAAGTGAATGGTTGGTTCAATAGACAAACTATCAATCATAGCTATTCTTTAATATCTTTCATCGTTTAAATCCCCACTTGTAGGTGCGATCGCAGATCTTGTAAGTTGAGTTGAGAGATGAAACCCAACAAATATCAAGACTATCAAATTATTCCACAGTTCACTTATCCACCGATTTGGGACATGGTACGACTGTACTTTCCATCTGTACCAGAGTCCCGCTCTTTAAAGTTTATTTCTGGTTTTAGTAGCAACAACTGATTAATTTGAGTCTGTAATTCTGCTAAATCTACACCGCTACGGAGAGCAGTTTTCAAGTCAATTTGACCAGTTTCATTCAGGAGACAAGGACGTAGCCAACCATCTGCTGATAATCGGACTCGGTTACAGCGATCGCAAAAACATTCGGACATTTGCGAAATAAAGCCGAGAGTTCCTTTTGCTCCAGGGATTTGAAACACATCAGCAGGGCCATTGCCTTTAATATTTGATTCCATTAAGCCCCATTTTTGACGTATTTGGTGGCGTAATTGGGCCGAATCAATCCAAGCTTTAGTCCCAAATAATTCAGGATTGCCGATGGGCATAAATTCAATGAAACGTACGTGCCATTGACGCTTAATAGTTAATTCTGCTAAGTCCAACACTTCGGTATCGTTTAAACCAGGAATAACCACTACATTGAGCTTCAAAGGATCGAAACCTACCTCATGGGCAGTCTGTATACCCGACCAGGTTTGCTGCCAGCGACTGCGCCCATGATTACCAGTAATGCGATCGAAAGTTTCTGGGTTTAAGGAATCTAAACTAATATTAATCCGTCTTAAACCAGCATTATAGAGGGGTTGGGCTAAATCTTTTAACAGGAAAGCATTAGTAGTCAAAGCCAAATCTTCCGTTTGCGGTAACTGGGCGATATCTCCCACCAAATCTATCAATTTTGGTCGCAATAAAGGCTCTCCTCCTGTGAGGCGAAACTTAGTAAACCCCAGAGGAATAAATACTTGGCGCACCAAAGTCACAATCTCTTGATTAGTTAACAACTCATGATTGAGAACATAATCAAACTTCGTTCCCTCTGGCATACAGTATTGGCAACGAAAATTACACTTATCAATTAAACTAATGCGTAAATAATCTATTTTCGGCATGCATTAAAACATTATGCGAAGAGGATTTTGAGAGCTAAGAACTGACGACTAATAATTAATACTAATCAACTTGGATACAGCTAACGAACTATCAAGCATATTATTAAGAATAAGACAATTTTTTAGCAGCAAGCAATAATACAATCTCAGATAATGAATTTCAACGAAGAGTTTTCTCTCCTGTTACGCGCCTGTTACCCCCTAATTTATCTGCCTACTAGAGAAGAAGAAAGAGCCGAAAAAGCGATCGCCACCGCCACAGAGAAATTGGGCAAGCGTAATATTTATATTTGGGATTTTGTTAATGGCTATCAGGAAAATCCGAATAATATTGGTTTTGGTAAGCGCAATCCCTTGCAGGCACTAGAATTTATTACCAATATGCCCAAAAATGCTGGAGGAGTCTTTATTTTGCGAGATTTTTCCCGTTTTTTAGAAGACATTGCTGTATCGCGTGAGTTACGTAACTTGGCACGGATTTTAAAATCTCAGCCTAAAAATATTATTATAATTGCGCCCCAGGTACAGATACCCGAAGAATTATCAGAAGTTATTACCGTAGTCGAATTTGCTTTACCAACTGCACCAGAAATTCAAACAGAAATTCAACGTTTAATTTCAGCAACCAATCAAGATTTATCAGAACAGTTGCTAGATGAATTAGTTCGAGCGGCACAGGGGCTGTCTTTAGAAAGAATTAGAAGAGTTTTAACCAGAGCGATCGCCACCAACGGTAAACTAGAAGAGGAAGATGTCGAACTTATTCTCGAAGAGAAACGCCAGTCAATTCGCCAGACGCAGATTTTAGATTACTATCCCGCTACGGAACAAATTTCTGATATTGGTGGCTTAGACAATCTTAAAAGCTGGCTGCTGCGTCGTGGTGGCGCATTTAGCGAACAGGCGAGAGCCTATGGATTACCCAACCCTAGAGGGCTATTACTGGTAGGCATCCAGGGGACAGGAAAATCACTAACGGCAAAAGCGATCGCTCATCATTGGCATCTACCTTTACTTCGCCTAGACGTGGGACGTTTATTTGCAGGCTTAGTCGGCGAATCAGAATCTCGGACTCGTCAAACGATTGAACTAGCCGAAGCACTCTCCCCCTGTATTCTCTGGATTGATGAAATAGATAAGGGATTTGCGGGACTAGACGGAAAAGGAGATTCAGGTACTACAAGCCGTGTCTTTGGTACTTTCATTACCTGGTTAGCCGAGAAAAAAACTCCTGTATTTGTGGTGGCAACGGCCAACAATATTCAAACTTTGCCTCCAGAAATGTTGAGAAAAGGGCGGTTTGACGAAATATTTTTTGTTGGCTTACCTAATCAAGTAGAACGCGAAGCTATTTTTAAGGTTCATTTAGCCAAATTACGCCCCCATAATCTAGGCAATTATGATGCCAAGCGGTTAGCATATGAAACACCAGAGTTTTCTGGGGCAGAGATCGAGCAAACTATCATTGAGGCAATGCACATTGGCTTTAGTCAAAATCGTGACTTTACCACGGATGATATTCTAGAGGCGGCGAGTCAAATCGTTCCCTTAGCCAAAACTGCTCAGGAGCAAATTGAATTTCTTCAACAGTGGGTGGCAGCAGGAAAAGCTCGTCTGGCTTCTAACAATAGTAATTTAAGCGATCGCATTCAGAGTCAACTTAATTAAGGGATGACCAAATCTATCTTTATTAAACATTTTTCAGCGACTGTTCAGTTTATTCTCGGCTTTATTCTGGGCATTGGTGTTATAGCAGGTATATCGGGAACGATCATCTTTGCTTACTATACAAAAATGTCCGCAGTACCTGAAAAACCAGTATTTTCTGAGCCGATAGCCGAGCGAACAGCGCCATCAAATACAGCCGATGTCGAGATCGAGCCAATTGAGCCACTAGAATCCACAACTGAGGATAATCTAGAGCCAGAAGAAACTACACCTCCAGCAGAAGAAGCTAAAGCTGAGCTTGAACTACCACCTAATGCCTATCGCGCATCAGTTACGTGGCCTGAAGGTTTGAGTTTAAGAGCCGAACCTGATGCTGATGCTGAGCGGATTGGCGGCATCGAAAATGAAGCCACGATTATTATCCTTGAAGATTCTGCTGATGGAAAATGGCAGCGAGTTAGATTACCCTGGAATGATCAAGAAGGCTGGATCAAAGGCGGAAATATCCAAAAGACTCCTTAATTTCAGGTAAAATCCGTCTAAGATGTGCCAATAAAGTTAACAAATATTACTGAGTTTGCTGGAGAATCGCAATCTGCTGGAACTATTGTTTGCTATCGATGAGCGGACAATAAGCTCATTAATCTTGTCACAAAACTACGTAATTTTAACGGGAATATTTGTAACAAGAGCCAGCGCAGATGTATCCTGAATAAATATATCTATTAGTTTAATAAGCAACTGGGGATTGGCATTTTGGAAACACACGAATTTGATGTTGTTATTATTGGAGGCGGCCCAGCAGGATGTACCTGCGCACTCTACACATCAAGGGCCAATCTCAAAACCGTTATTCTAGACAAGAATCCTGCGGTGGGAGCTTTGGCTATTACCCACAAAATCGCTAATTACCCTGGGGTATCGGGCGAAATGAGTGGAGAAGCGCTACTAGATAGTATGCGAAATCAAGCTGTTGAGCATGGTACTTCCTATCAGCGCGCTCAAGTTTTTGGGATTGATGTGAGTGGGGAAATGAAGAAGGTTTATACCCCAGAAGGTACTTTCTCTGGTAGAGCTTTGGTTTTAGCTACTGGTGCTATGGGACGCAGTGGAGCATCCTTTGAGGGAGAATCAGAATTTTTAGGTCGTGGGGTTAGCTACTGTGCTACCTGTGATGGGGCATTTTATCGCGATCGCGAAGTCGCAGTGGTGGGGTTAAATCCCGAAGCTGTAGAGGAAGCACAGTTTTTGACTAAGTTTGCATCCATGGTGCATTGGATTACGTTTAAAGATCCTGGTAAAGACGATTATCATGCTCAAGATTTGCTAACGATGTCTAACGTCAAACACTGGCGACGCTCTCGTTTAGCAGCGATCGAAGGTAATGATGCTGGGGTAACAGGAGTCAAGGTTAAACAGAAAGATGTTAGTGAGCCTTTATCTTTGGAAGTAGAAGGAGTCTTTGTCTATCAAAACGGCTCAAAACCCATTACCGATTTTGCTGGCGATCAGGTGGAATATAATGCCGATGGTGGGGTCAAGGTAGATGATTCTATGTCTACCAATGTTCCTGGAGTTTGGGCGATCGGTGATATTCGTAATACTCCCTACAAACAGGCGGTAGTAGCTGCGGGAGATGGTTGTATTGCGGCGATGGCAATTGACCGTTATCTTAATCACCGCAAGACAGTTAAACCAGATTGGGATCATTCATAGTAGGGTGGGTGAATAGTCATTCTCCCCGATCGCATCATTAATTAAGTTATTAAACAGCGATCGCCTACTTTTGAGACATAATTTCTAAAATCTCTTTACCCACATCCTGATAGCGATACCAACCAGTTTTTGCTCGCCGATCGGGATAGTCTTTAACGGTAACCCCCAGGCTAGGCGATCGCTGAAAAGCGACAAGTAAGGGAATTTCCGTCTTAAAGATCGGTAATTGAGCTTGGGCTAAGAATTCTCTGGCATCTTGGGGGTTTTTGGTACGGGAATCAACCTTAGTTAGCAAGACTCGATAATTAGCATTCAAAGTTTTGAGTAATTCCACCGCCTTAACTGTCGTATCCAAATCTAGGTGATTGGGCGTTGTTGGTAAAATCAACAGATCGCTACCCACAGCGAGATCTTCCAGTTCTTCTGGTTCTGGTCTTGCTTGGGTATCAATTACAATGTGGGTAAACTTTTTAATCAATCCTGGCGCACCTGCTTGAGATGCTACGTAAAAGGGTAGCTTGTCTTCCCTCGACCAAACTAAAGCGGAACGATTTTTATCTCCGTCAATTAATAATGTCGGGGCTAAAGTTTGCAAAAACGCAGCTAAATGAACTGCGGTTGTGGTTTTGCCCACTCCTCCCTTCAAAGCGGTAATGGCAATAATCATCGGTAGCCCCTGAAATAGTTTATCGAGTAGTAAATAGTAGTTTACCTATTCGTGTGTCTTGCTCAATTTAAATCTGAGTTTAGCTTGTTATTATGTAAATTTTTTGTTACATTAATTTACATAATTTAAAGATGTTGTTTGAAGGCTTGAGTGAACTAAGCAAAAATCCTTCTTGATGCTGGAGCATAATTAATGTTCATAGCAGATGTCTAGATAAGCAGTAATTTGATTAATGACCAGGTGTTTTACGCCGACAATTATTCAAAACTGACTTTAACAGGCAAAAGTTACTTTAACTTCATCAACATTGATTTCTCCTGAATATTAACTTCCTCGGCTAGTCATCCGAGGTTTTTTTTTGACCAAATTTTGGTTAACTGATTAAGTTTTAAATTTTCAGCCAAATTAAAATCAGTTTAATAGTTACATCTAAAGGAAGTTGTAAGCTAAGATTTAGCTCACAGTTTAGACTGCTGGAAGATGTAATTAATATGTATTATGTTCAAATTAAGATTTAAATTAAAAAAATTACTAAATTTTACTAATTCATATTTAGCGACTGTGGCTTACAATTGTCGCAGCTTTCCTGTAATGCTCTCTGGAGGAAATTAATCACCGTGTCTTCTGAAACCATATTCCAGAAACCAGAACCTAAACCAGGTCAGGCGATCGCCAAATCATTTTTGTTGGGAGTAGCAAAAGCTGCGGGTGGCACAGTTTTAGGTATTTCGATGGTAACAAGTGCCGTTGCCGCAGGTGGACTAGTTGGTTTAGCCTTCAGTTTCCGCAATCTACCTGATGTCAGGGTTTTACGTAATTACGTTCCTGCTGAGACTAGTTATGTCTACGATATTAAAGGTAGATTGATGACGAGTATTCATGGTGAAGTTAATCGTGAAATTGCCACTATTGACCAAATGTCACCAGAATTAAAATTAGCAGTTGTGGCGATCGAAGATAGTAATTTTTATCGTCATCGAGGATTAAATCCTTATAGTATTGCTCGTGCAGCCTTGGCTAACTTTGAAAGAGGTGGAGTTTCTGAGGGTGCTTCTACCTTAACCATGCAGCTGGTCAAAAACCTGTTTTTGACTCAAGAACGTACCTTTAGTCGTAAGCTGGCGGAAGCTGTTTTAGCTATACGAGTTGAACAAGTATTTTCTAAGGAAGAAATCTTAGAAATGTATCTCAATACGATTTATTGGGGACACAATAACTACGGAGTTCAAACTGCTGCCAAAAGCTACTTCAACAAAGATGCCGATCGACTAAACTTAGCAGAAGCTGCGGTTTTGGCAGGCTTAATTCAAGCACCTGAAAGATATAGCCCATTTCTTAACTATGCCAACACCAAACAAAGACAGGCGGCTGTCCTAAATCGTTTGGAAACACTTAACTGGATTACCCCTGAAGAAGCCGAAGCAGCACGCACAACCCCTTTGTTAATTGGCAAACCTACTGCTTGGCGTAGGAGTAAATCTCCTTTTATCACTGAAGCCGTGACTAAAGAATTAGAAGCACGTTTTGGTAAAGATAAAGTTTTGCTTGGTGGTATTAGAGTCCAAACTACAGTTGACATGGACTTTCAAAAAATGGCAGAAGAATCAGTGAGAGATAGCCATAAAATGCTACTTAGCTGGGGTCTGAGAGCCGATCAGATGGCTTTAGCAGCAGTCGATCCACGTACTCACTTCGTCAAAGCTTTAGTCGGTGGAGTCGATTATGAGTCTAGTCAGTTTAATCGGGCAGTACAAGCTCGCAGACAACCTGGCTCTTCTTTTAAACCTTTTGTCTATTACGCTGCCCTAGCAAGCGGTAACTTTAGTCCGAATACGATCATTGATGATTCCCCAATCTCTTATCCAATTCCTGGGGGAATTTACAAGCCACAAAACTATGGTGGGAGTAGAGACTTTGCTGGAAATATGTCTATAGCTACTGCTCTAAGGCAATCTCGCAATATTCCTGCGGTGAAATTAGGTAAAGCGGTAGGGTTAGAGAAAGTGATTGAAATTTGCCGTCTGTTGGGGATAAAAAGCCCGATGCAGCCTGTTATCTCTTTGCCTTTGGGTTCAATTGGGGTTACTCCTTTAGAAATGGCGGGAGCATTTGCAACTTTGGCTAACAATGGCTGGTCTTCTGAAACCACTGTAATTCTGCAAGTTACTGACAGCAAAGGCAATGTTCTGCTGGATAATACTCCTAAACTCAAACAAGTCCTAGATCCTTGGGCAACAGCTAGTTTAAACACAATGTTAACAGGAGTTCTCGAACCAGGAGGAACGGGGGTAAAAGCCAATATTGGTCGCCCCGCAGCGGGAAAAACAGGAACAACTTCTTCAGAGAGAGATGTTTGGTTTGTAGGCTATGTACCTCAACTATCTACAGCCGTTTGGGTGGGCAATGATGACTACGGCAGTATGGGCAATGGTATTACGGGCGGAGATTTTGCTGCTCCTGTTTGGCGTAGCTTTATGCTCAAAGCCCTAGAAAATGAACCAGTCAAATATTTTCCTGCTGCTTCAAAGTTTAATCGCCCAGAACCAGCTAATGTGGAATGAAACAAACCACCTCAAAAACTGAGCTTTTGAGCTTTTAAAGCAGCCCTAGCTAACTAATTGCATTCATCGCCGATGATTATGGTTCAATTTCGGACTTCATGCGCTTGAGAGTGACTTCCATCTGATCGAACATTTGTTGTGGAGTCATGCCAAATTGGTTTAGCTGGGTTTTTAGCTGCTGTACTGTCATTTGCGCCATAAAGTCTTCTGAGAGTTCAAAACGCTTCATAAAAATACGGTAGCGTTCCATTAAGCGTTCCATCTGCTCAATGAACATTTTTTTCCCTTCTCGGTCAAACTTGCCATATTCTCCCCCAAGCTGCATCAAAGACTGATAATCTTCAAATAACTTTTTAGCTTCTTCTTGGACTACTTGAGAATCAAAAAAACTCATAATTGCTGTTCCTTTATATATCTCTTGACTAGGTGATTAAATTCCCTAGAACTATTTATATTAATTATTCGATTTATTATTCCTATTTTAGAATAATCAAACAATTCCAGTAAAATACGGTTAACCGCATAGCAGTGAGCAATAAGCTGATTACTTGCTGTAGTTTTGACGCTAGTAAATGGTAATAAAATCATAATGAAGCAAAAAACTAATTAAGAAAGCTTAAGAATATCGTTTTTCGTGGGTCGTATAACTATAGTCAGAGGTATATTGCCAATTTGTAGGGACAAAACTAATATGGATTGAAACTATTAAGCCCAAGTTTAAGTCTTATATTTAAATAACCGATCTTAACTACAGTAATAATTATTCATCAGCATATGATTAATCAGTCGGGTATTGAGATCAAGATGAAGTACGCTACAGCAGGAATGATTATAGTAATTCATCTAGGAGCGATCGCCGATGTTCAGGCTACTTCTGATGCTGACTACAAATTTTTGGCTAACTCGGACTGGCGTGTTTGTCAACAAATTAATCCTGAATATCAAGAAGTTTATGCTTTTGAAACCTCTAGTTTTTATATTAATATTTGCCAAAAAGATCGGGTTTATTTTTACTCAGGAGAAGCTAAACAAAGCGACACCAACTCAATTTTTATGACCGCAACTCCTCTGGAGCATAATCGCGGTTTCCAAGCAAAAAACGGCAACGTATCCTATGTTGTAATTCTACCCTTTCCAGACAAGCAGAATCTTGAATCTTCGACTCTTAATCCTGAAGAGGCAATTCTCACGATTGAACGCAACGATCGCCTAGTTGCAATAGAGTCATCTTTAAACAAGTACTGTCATCAATCAAATGCGATCGCATTTGATAATATCAAGTTAAATCATGCTTTAAACCAGCTAGCAACTATTCCTCAACAACAGGATACAAGCAAGGATTTATTATCTAGTCAGCCTGAAAATTTTTTACCCGCCGAAATTTTTTACTCTAATTCACGTTTTGATTTTTATCGTCTTGATGGTGAGCTTCATCGTTTAGTTACTTGTAATTAAAGGTAATCCCATATAATTACGGCTTCAACGAGTGATAGTAGTATTTAAGTTTAGTGACTGTGAGTTAAGGCTGCTACGCTGTCCACTATCTACCGTACCAAGTCCTGCGCCATTTTCTCATTTGCTCGATTTCAGCTTGCTGAGAAGTCAAAACATTCTGCGCTAATAGCTGCATCTCTGGGCGCTTAGATTTTTGGCGCAAATCCCTTGCCATGATCACGGCTGCTTCATGATGCGGAATCATTGCATTGAGGAATCGTAAATCAAACTCTGCATCGGCAGCACCTAAATCGACATCCATTCGCATAGTGCTGATTTGTTCTGGTGACATTGCCATCATATGTTTCATTTGAGAATGCCAAGCCATTGGCGTATCTGATGCTTTGGGATACCAAGCTTTTCGCCATTGACGCATTTGATCAATTTCTTGGTTTTGTGCATTGATAATTTCAGTTGCTAGTTGCCTCAATTCTGATCTTTGGGAACGTTCCAGTACAGACTTTGCCATGATTACTGCTCCCTCATGGTGGGGAATCATAGCATCGATGAAGCGTAGATCGTAGTCCTTGTCGGCTGGACCTAAATCCATTGAACTGTGATCCATTGAGCCATGGTTGAGCGTGCCTTGTCGATCTATACTGTCGTGATTCATCGAAACGCTAGCAGGTAATACCGCTAAAGGTTTGCGAAATTCTACGGCTGTCCCAGTTAGGGATGAAAAAGTCAGCATTGCTCCCATTCCTGCCATAATCGCGTTTTCTGCAAAACTAACAACGCCTAACGGTGCTTTAGAGTTACCCCCCACACAAGCGCAATTGAGAGCCATCTTGTCAATGTAAACTGCCTTGAAGACGGATACTGCACCACTCACGCCGGCGACCAAAGCCCCAACTCCAGTGACAAGTGGAGTAATGCCAGAGAGAAACCCCAATGCGATCGCCAATTCAGCAAACGGGTAAGCCTTGCCATAGAGCTTAAAGCGTTTTGTGATCAAGTCATACTTCTCAAAACTCTCCGTAAAGGATTTGAGGTCCATTAACTTCAGTGAAGCCAACATGGAGAGCGAAATTCCCATGAACCCTGTCATTCCTAGCGAGGTGGCTAAAGTCATCAACCCTGCGGTGGAGAACAGCGCGATGACTGGAGTATAGGAATACTCGGCTTTTTCCGCTTTCACCTTGAGATGCTCTGCCAACTCAGTGTAGCCGCCAATCCGTTCTGCTCCAAAGAAAATTTGAGGGGTTGTCGTTACCCCATACTTAGCTTTGAAGGTTGCGATTTCTTCGGGCGATCGCAACTTAATGTCCTCAAATGGAATTCCTTGTTCCGTTAGTAAATTAACAGCCCGCCGTCCCCAAGGACAGTCATGTTCGGGAGTTGACATCCGATATAATTTGACGTTAGTAATTTTTTCAGTGGAAATAGTCATGATTCGTTCCTTACACAATTACAAAATTAAATTTGCAGATTTGGGCAGATAACTTCCGAGCGTCTTTTCGGCGAGGCTGACCAGCGTTGTAGAATGTCCGTCAATTCTCGACGTAAGATCATCAATTCTGCGACTTGTCGATCAATTTCAGCAACCTGTCCTTCCAGCTTGCTTTTGACATCACCACACGGTAAATCGCCGTGGTCATAAACTGTCAAGCATTCACCAATTTCTTGCAGGCTTAAGCCCAATGACTGCAAACGTTTAATAAAAGCCAGACGAGTTACCATCTCTGGGTGGAATAAACGAAAATGTCCTTCAGTCCGCCTACAGCTTTTCACTAGTCCCAATTCTTCGTAGTAACGGATGGTTTTGATCGATACACCACTTTTAGTAGAAAGTTCTCCAATTTTTAGGAAAGCTTGTTCGTGAGCCAGCATGATGACCTCCTCTCTTGCTACGAATCATCATAGACTCTCCAGTTAACTGGAGAGTCAAGTAGTTGCTATGAGATTGTTGACGACCGTTTGCGCATATAACATGACAATTAAATTACAATAGGTAGTGTCAAGATCTTCAAAGGTTATTTGCGGCGAGTTATGGGCAACGTTAGCAGTTTCGTATAAGAGCGATTAGACTTACGCTTAGACTTCGGATCGCCTTACTCGAATTCAGATCAGCCTGCACTATCCACTTGGCGATCGCACTTTGGGAAGAACAGTTTATGGTGGGATGCAATCAAATTTTAAGATAGTGCGACCTAAACTAAAATATGATGTCTATAAAATTTATGGATGACATTAGCGAACTAGCTAGCTTTCTAAAAGATGATTGAGTATTAACTGAAACACTTGTTGTGCTTCAATTGTTTCCTTGGTTAATAGATTTTGCTGTTGAGTAATAAATAATGGCGATTGCTCTACTGAAGCAGTAAGATGACCGTGAGAACCTTTAACTAGGTTGGCATCTAGAGGAATTACATCTATCAGATAACGAAAACCTAATTTTTTTTTCAATAAGCTTAATGCCACCTTAGCTTTGGGTAATTTTAGCTGAGGATTGACAAACAATTCTACAGGGTCGTAACCTGGTTTACGATGAATATCGACAGTACGGGCAAAATCTGGGGCGCGATGGTCATCTAACCAATAATAGTAAGTAAACCAAGCATCGGGACGAGCGATCGCGACTAATTCTCCCGAACGAGAATGATTGAGGTGATATTTTTGCTTGCCCGTTTCATCCAAAATTAAATCGATTCCTGAAGTATGTTCTAAAATATTTCGTACCTGAGATAAGCAACTGGGGTCATTAATATAGACGTGGGCAATTTGATGATCGGCAACGGCAAAAGCCTTACTCGCCCCAGGAATCAGGATTTCCCCACCCAGTTCTTCTCTGACAGTTATTAAACCCTGCTGTCTGAATAGGCGGTTAAGATGAATGGGGGTAGAAACTTCCGTAATACCGTATTCGGAAAGAACGATGACTTTTGCCCCTTTTGCCTCATAAAACTCGATTAACTCCTGGCATATGCGATCTATTTCTCGTAAATCCTTGGCGATCGCTTGAGGCTTAGTGCCAATTTTTTGTAAGCAATAGTCTAGGTGCGGTAAATAAACCAAAGTTAGAGTAGGACTATATTTTAGTTCGACTTGCTTGGCAGCATCGGCGATCCACTGACTTGATTTTACTGAAGTATTTGGCCCCCAAAAATTAAATAGAGGAAATTCACCCAATTCAGAATTTAACCAGTCGCGCAATTCCATCGGTTCGGTGTAGATATCGGGGATTTTTCTGCCGTCTGCCAGATATAAGGGACGGGGTGTAACGGCGTAATCTACAGTCGAGTACATATTGTACCAGCCAAAAAGATTGGCACAGGTAAACTCGGGGTCGAGCGATCGCGCTTTATCCCAAATTTTTGGTGCTTGAATCAGGTGGTTTGACTGTCGCCATAGTTTGACTTCGCACTCTTCTCGGAAATACCAACCATTAGCTACAATACCGTGTTGGTCGGGATTTACTCCCGTGTAGTAGGTTGCCTGGGCAGTACAGGTTACGGCAGGTAAGACTGGGTTAATTGAAGTTGTTTTGCCCCGCTGCTGCCAGCGCTCAAGGAAAGGAGTATGTTCTCCGATTAATTGAGTAGTTAAACCAACTACATTAAACACTACAGTTTTCTTCATAAGTCAGATCATTGATTAAAAGTAGCTAGAGAGAAGCTCTTTGTTTAGTATCTACGCGCTCGGCGATCGCTGACAAAACCCATTGATACTCACGCTCGATGGAAGTTAAGATGTCTAATTTCATTTCTGGAGGTAGGACTTCCCAAGTATAGGTTTCAATTTCTAAATGATGAGTCGCAACGTCTGGCAAAAGCTGTAATAGTTTTTTGATATGTTCTTGAGTCGATTCAAATAGCTGACGTTTTGACCCTGTGGTATAGTTGCGAATGAATATGGGTACGTGAAAGTGAGTACGCCATTCTCGTGCTTCCGTTGTCAGAAAATCAGGCAGGGCAAGGGATAAATCGCGATAATGTTTGAAGGTGTTTGAAGAAGCTGTTTCATTTGACTCTTCATAACTAGCAATTACCTGATGTAGATAGGTAGATTCGGCAAAAGGCAACAGTTGTTCTAAAATAAGCTGGCGCCGATCTGTTTGGGCTGGTATATCGATCTTGATCGCCGAACTAAGCTGAATTTTGCCAATTTTTATGCCTGCATTATCTAAACGTCGAATAATATCCTCTGGTTCTTCATACTCTACGGCAAAATGGCAAGTATCGTAGCAAACTCTGATGTGTTCTTTAATCCAGGTTTCTGCTGTTGTCTGAGTGACCGATAATTTTTGCTGTAGCCAGCTACCTGCTATCGGCAATAACCAATCTTGAAAGAAATTAATTACCTCAGCAGTATTTTCTAGCGTACCATCGGGTTCGGGTTCGAGATCGATATGCAGCAGTTTCCCCGTGTTTTGGTAAATCTGAACCATTTTGGCGATCGCCCTAGCCAAATTAAGACTACTTTGATGTAGAGTTGTTTGTCTCTCGTCAGTATTTTGCTGCCAGGGTTTGTAAGATATTGGTAAGGTAGAAATTCCTCCATCGAGACTATCTGGTAACAAAGCCTTGAGGATTTCCATTAACCTCAAGGTATAGTCCAAACGTTCGCTGCTACACCAGTCGGGGGCATACACTTGGTCTTTTACTACTTGATGATGAAACCCACCGTAGGGAAAACCATTAAGGGTAAAAACATATAAGTCTTCTGCTTGTAACCAAGTTTGGAATTGAGATAGATTATTGTCTTCTAGTAATTCTCTAGCTGCGATATCTGCCAAACGCAAGCCAATACCAAAAGGTCGATCTGGAGATAGGCGAGTTTTTAGGGGCAGAATATATTGTCTGAGGTTGTTTTCTACTTCTGCCCAAGTTTCTCCTGGATGAATATTAGTGCAGTAGGTGAGGTGTAAATCTGTCTTAGTAGTTAATTTCATGGTATTGCCCAGTTATCTTACATTGCCAACAGCTTTTAAAATCTTAGGGAAAGCGATTGCCATGAGTTAGCAATTTTCCCAGCGACTCAATACTTCTCGTTTAAGCTTTGTTATTGATTGGTTGGGTTTGAAGTAGTAGGTAGTCCTAAAGGATAAGCTTCGCAAATAGGTAGTAGGTAAAAGTTAAATTACTCATTACTTAAGCTGAGATTTACCGCAGCAATTGTTAACCGAGAAGTATTGCCAAGTGACTAGACAGTAATAGATTGAGCGACAGCATCTACTTCAATCTTTTGCAACATCGAGATAGCTTTTTTGTACAGGTCAATGTCAACTCGGTCGACTTCTGTTCCTTTTCCTATTTTCTGAAGCAACATAATTGCCAAATCTCCACCCAAATGTTCGCGAAATTCGCTCAATCCGCTAAAAATAGAGCTTTTTAAGGTTTTGTTCTTCAGATCCACAGCTAATTCTGGGACATATAGTTCAAATCCCAGTTGTTTCAAAGTTTTAATGATTTGCTGCCAGTCTGCCTCGGGAAGTAGTCCAGTTAAATAAGAATAGGTACAGTCTAAAGCCATACCAATTGCAACGGCTTCTCCGTGGCGGAGACGATAATGGGTTAAGTGTTCTAGTTTATGGGCAGCCCAGTGTCCAAAATCTAAGGGGCGAGAAGAACCCATTTCAAAAGGATCGCCATATGTAGCAATATGGTCAAGATGCAGTTGACAACAGCGATAGATTAACTGTTCCATAGCTTGAGAATCTCTTTTAGCTAAATCATCAGCGCGATCGCTAATAAATTCAAAAAAGTCTCGATCTTTAATTAGGGCTACTTTAACTGCTTCGGCAATACCCCCTCGCCAATCGCGATCGCCCAAGGTAGTTAGAAAGTCAAAGTCATTAAGTACGGCAAAGGGTGGGGCAAAAGTGCCTAAAAAATTCTTTTTGCCAAAGGCGTTGATGCCGTTTTTTACTCCGACTCCCGAATCGTTTTGAGCCAAAACAGTGGTAGGAAGACGAATCAGGCGAATACCTCGATGGGCAGTAGCAGCAGCATATCCCGCCAGATCGATTACTGCACCACCACCAATGGCTAAAACGTAAGAGTGACGGCACAATCCTACTTGTTCGATAATGCGATGAATTTTGTCTACCAGAGTAGGATCGTTTTTAGCTGCTTCTCCTCCTGGAACGACGATTGGCTCGGCAGCTAATTTAATTTTATCGTCGTAATAATTAGCATAGTTGGCTATTTTGCTCAAAAGTCCTGGATGGTGGTTTAACAATCCCGAATCTACGATAATAATGACAGATTTGGCGACATTACTGTCTCTAGCTATAACCTGAGATAGTAACAGATTCCTGGTTGACCATAAATCTCTAGTAAAATGAACGTCGTAGCTGAATTTAACTGCAATGCTTTGATGTAGTGACTCTAAGGAAGAAACTTTATTTTCTAAAATAAACATATTAAGTGACGGCAAATAAACGAGCTAAAAAACGAGATACTGGCAGCAGTGCCAATAAAAGCAAAGCGTAAATCCAATTGGCGAAACCTGCTGCGATAGTTGCATCTAAAACAATTAAAGATAAAACTCCTGCTTTGACTGCCGTTTGAATCAATTCGGGACTGGGAGTTAGGGCAGCTTTAATAAAAGGTGGTAAAACTAAAGCGGTAAATAAAGCTAAAAAAGGTAGAGTAATTAATAAGCTATATTCAGGCAACAGTCCCAAACCGAGAACACTACTAATAACTATGCCAATTAAAGCGATCGCTATAATTCCCGTAGTTTTATTACCTCCTCGAACTTCTCCCCGTGAAATAGCAGTAATAGCAGCGATGTAGACAACAGGAATGACAGCTAAATACCAGCGATCGCTCACAGCTTCGGGAATAGCACTGACACCCAATAGCAAGTTGGCACTACGACAAGCACCCATATTTAAAGGCCCGAAAAAAGTATGATGTTTGCCATACTTGTCATAGAGTAACGCCGTTACTGCCACTATACTCGCTAAAATGGCACTCAAGTTAGATACCATCGCAGCAGCAATAATACCAACGAGCAATAATGCCGTTCCTAATGCAATTGCCCCCGTCAAAGATACCCTACCACTAGGGATAGGTCGTTCTGGGCGTTCGACAGCATCTAACGCAGCATCACAGATATCGTTAAAAACGACACCACCTCCATACAGTCCTGTGGTTGCTAAAATCAACGTAGTTAAAGCAATAATATCTAAGTTGTTAATTCCTCCCGTTACCGAGCTAGCAGCAGCATAACCCAGGAGAATATCTGCCCAAGCGGTAATAATATTGGCAGGACGCATTAACTGCAAATAACCAAGGACAGACTGAGGTTTAATTCTTGTTACGGAGATCATAAGTTGGTTTTAATTGAGTAGATACATTGATTTATCGAAGTAATGGGTAATGGGTAATGGGTAATATCAAGTCCGCTTAATTACTTTTAATAAAATCTTTGCGACGCGAAGCTAGTCCTTTAGGGCCCCAAACTAAGCGGGATCAACGTCTTAGCGTCTTAGCGTCTTTGCGCGAGTTTTAATTGAAATTGTTTAAACGGACTTCATATGATAGGTTCTATTTAACTGCAAATAAAATAGCTGCGATTGATTTTGCTGGAGTTCTTGGTTAAACAATAACGACTGATTCTAGAATTGATTCAACTAGAGGTTCTTGTCCTCTTAATACAGAATTGCCACTATAAAGTTGGCGGCGATCGATTAATTCTCGCTCTAACCAATCACTTTCTTTGATTTGACCGCTTTGACCGTATGCAGCTAAAGCATTTTGATAGCAAACAGCTTTAATTTGAGCTTCGGGAATACCTCTTTTTTGCATTAATCGAGCAGTTTTAGGCACTGCCAAAGGATCGCTAACACCCCAATCAGCACTACTATCGACAATAATGCGATCGCAACCATAATTTCGCACTACTTCCACCATCCTTTCATTACCCATTTTAGTTTGAGGATAAATAGTGAATGCTGCCCAAAAACCTCGATCTAATACTTCTCGAACGGTTTCTTCGTTGTTGTGATCGACAATTACTTGCTCTGGTTTTAAACCATGTTCTATACAGACATCCATGCTACGAGACGTACCCGATTTTTTATCCCGATGGGGGGTATGAATCATTACGGGTAAATCTAATTCTTTCGCTAATTCTAATTGGAGGCGGAAATATTTATCTTCGGCTGGAGTCATGTCGTCATAACCAATTTCTCCTATAGCTACTACGCCCTCTTTGCAAGCATAAAGAGGTAGTAACTCCATCACTGCTTCTGCTAATACCTCGTTATTAGCTTCTTTCGAGTTCAAACCAATAGTGCAGTAATGTTTAATGCCAAACTGGCTGGCGCGAAATCTTTCCCAACCGACTAGGGAACTTAAATAATCTTTATAACTATCTGCGCTGGTACGAGGTTGTCCCAACCAAAAAGCTGGCTCAATTATCGCTACTATTCCCGCTTTCGCCATTGCTTGATAGTCATCGGTAGTACGCGATGTCATGTGAATGTGAGGGTCGATAAACATCATTTAGTTAATATTTAAAAGTAGTTTTTTACTTCAGCCTGGTTCTAAGAGGATATCTGAAAAGTCTAATTGCTCTGTTTGCAGTGGGTAGATCCCCCTAAATCCCCCTTGTTAAGGGGGACTTTGATTCCGATTCCCCCCTTGTTAAGGGGGGCTAGGGGGGATCTACTAGGGTCTAAGCACAACAGAATTGAGTTCTCAGACATCCTCTAAATTAACTCTGACTCAATCGGCAATTTTTCCCAGTCTGCCAAGAATGCAGTATCGGCAAATCGACTTACAATTTGCCAGAGTTCTGGAGACACCGATCTGTTAGCTGACACACGTTCGCGGGCATAATCGATTAACATTGTGGCTAAAGTGACATTAGCGCGTTGCTCTAGCCCTTGAATTTTAGCTAAAGGACTACCCACAAACAAAGCTTTGAGTATCATTTGATTCCAAGCAAGTTCGTCAAAATATGCAGCGGGATAAAAGTTGTATAGAGCAATAGCATTGAATACGTCTGTCATATTGCTACGGACTCCTTCAGTCGCAATATGATAATACCGTTCGGGATTGGGTAAAAAAGGTAAGGCTTGATAGAGTGCTGTTAACTCTCTTACATCACCAGTATTCAAAAGCTGTTTTATTACAGCTAAATATTGTTGGTTATCTAAATTAAGAGATAACAGCAGCCAAATACGAACCGCTCGATCTATAGTCCAATATTGTGGAAACCAACCAATATTCTGGTTGGCTAATTCTTGAAGATCTGTTTCTTCTAACTGGAGATTTTCCTTGCCTATAAAACGAGACACAGCACTATAAGCAAAAAAAAAGCACGTCCAGATGAATCAGAAGCTATTTGCTGCTGCTTTTGTTGTAACCAACTTAAACGCTGTGAGTCTAATTGCCGTGAAATCCAGTCAGACAAAAGAACAAATACTTGATTACTTTTGGAGGTAAGATTATTGACCATTTGACTAACTTTGATGAATAATTGCGATTGGGTTTGATACTTGTGACTATTGAGAAAATGTGTGGCGATCGCAACTGTAATATGGCGATCGCCTTCGTCAAAAGATATTTTAGATATTATTAATTACTTATCTATAGTCTCAGTACCGATAGTTTTTCTGTCGAACCAAAGGATACTTAGACAATTGAGAAGTCTACACTCATGCTGCCAAGCATTTCGCCACCGAGTTCATCTTCGGAATACATATCGAAAGCAATGGTATGTTCTCCCTGCAAATCAACTCCTCCGTTAAAATAGTCCCCATTATTGCCACCAAATATAGCGTAGGGTTCGGCATTTTCTGTTCGAGTAACCTGACCATCATTTAAATTTAAGAACACGCTCTCCACCTGTTCAAAATAAGCACTATCTTCTGGAACTGAGGCAGCAACTGTCAAATTCTTACCAGCAACTTCACTCGCCTGAATTTGTGTACCATTTTTCAGAGGCGCGATTAAGGTGTCTGTGTCCGCATCGTAAAGCCCAACGGTCATTCCTGTTGCTTCAGATGTCGATCCACTAATATCTTCGCCCAAATTAAGCAGTTCGTCCCGTGCCGTCTCGGCGACAATCGAGTGACCGAGCGCAGTTGGATGGAAGTATGGGTCGAGGAACAGTGTCGAGTGTTGTACCGCTGGATCTTGTCCCACAATGTCAGGATTGTAGGCTATGGGTTCTCCAGTCACTGGTGTCTTGCTGCTCAATACCGGCTCTTCCACGTTGGTGAAGCCGTATGATCCAGGCTCGGCAGCAATATCGTCAAACAGAGCATTGGTATCTAGAATTTCGATGTTCGCGCCCGATTCTGCCTCGTAAGTATCTAGTGCAGCCGTCAACGCCTGGTTGTAGCTTTCTACTATTGGCTCGAAGAAACCAGGCTGGACACCAAGAAGGTCTAAAAAATCCTGCTCATTGAAGATTGGCGCTAGCTCAACTGGCGGGACAAGTCCGACCAAAAAGTTCTCGGCACCTAATTCTTGCAGGCTGGCAATGCCGTCAACAGTAGCCTGGATTGACTGCTGGGCTGCCTGCTCTGGTGTAACGCCTTCCTCTGGAGGCAAGGTTAGATCGTTGCCGCCAAAATTGACGGCCACTAAGTCGTCTTCGGTGAACGTGCCATAGGTTTGCTTGAAGGTATCGATTTGACCAGCGAAGCTATTTAACTCTGTTGCCTCGCCAAACGGATCGGTAGGGTTCTCTAATTCACGAGCAGTAGCGTCAAGATAGCTGAAATTAGTGTCTTGCTCTCCCTCGTTCTCAACGCCGAGAATACTTGCCAGGTATGTAGTCCAGTTCTCGCCGTCTGTGAAGCTGCCGTCAGGTGAGTAGGGAGCCTCATCGTAAGGAGGGTTAGCGCCCGTACTTTGGGCTACAGCGTTCTTGCCAAACTCACCACCATTTTCAGTCAGGCGATCGCCGAACACGAACAGGTCGTCAACTTTGTAGCCATCTTCTCCGTCTGGCAGCACGGGTTCTTCTCCCTCCGCTGGTGAATACACACCGAAAAACGGATCGAAGTACTCAGCAAACGGATTACCCTCAGTTATAGCAGGCTTAGTCGGATCGATTGGGCCAGGAGTCAGTACACTTTGTTCGACACCAGGCACCAAACCAGGATTGAGTGGATCGAATTGGTTTGCGTCTAAACCCTCTGGAGGAGGCGTTGTTTGGTCAAGACCTGGTACCTCTGTTGGTAAGTCGTCCGCCGTTGTAGCTACGAGGGTTTCAGTGTTGCCAGCCTCTTGCCCCTCGCCCAAAGTGGTACCGACCGCAGCATCCTCACCCCGTAGAGGGGGTTCGCCATTGCCATTAGCAGATTCTTCTAAGGGAATGTCCTGCTGGGGAGGAGAACTAGGCGCTTCACCATTGCTTCCTTCAGGTGGTATCTCACCATTTGTGCCGCCCTCGGTTGAAGCCACAGCCTCGTTCGCTAGCGCTTGCTGCCTGCCTGGCGTATCGGGTAAATCGTTCTCGCCTTTAAATGTACGTTCGGAGATCTCGACGCTGTAGTCAGCAGTTGGGTCACCGCCCGCCTCTTTAACTAAGGCATATTGTGCTGGAGTCAGTACTGGCGGAGTCTTTTGCAGCACGGTGACACTTTCTACTTCTTGACCGTCTGGGCTAAGACCGTACATTACATTGCGTGCTGCATCGACGGTATAAAGATTGCCGTCGGGGCCAACCTCAATATCGTTCAAATTGCTCTGGGTGTTGAACAGTGTGGTTGCGCCATCAGGCCCATTCTCACCTGCGTATTGCACCGAATCAAATGCTGGAGTCCAGGTCGCCTGCGAAGGATCTTCGCCGAACAAACCATCAAGCTTCAGTACGCCGCGCAAACCTTCGCCGAACTCGCCTAACGCATCAGCGCTTTCATCCGACAGACCGCCACCAGAGGAAATCCACACCGTACCATCGTCGCCGATCGCCATGCCGTTGGAACCAATGGATACAATGCGATCCTCGCCAGTGTTTGGGTTGTATTCAACAGTAGAAGGTAAACCCTCGTAAATTCGCTCTTGACCACCATTTTCAAGGTCAATTCGGCTAATCGCAGCGGTGTACCCAGCGCGCTGGCTAACCAAACCAGGAATAAATTCAACGCTTAGCGCGTCGTCAACGTTTGGGTCGTCTGCTGGCGTTCCTTTGCCTACCTCAAGAACGTAAAGGTTACCGTCGGGGCCGATGTCCATGCCACGCGGATTATTCAGATTTTCGGCAACGACTTCGTGCGACCATTCACCAGTCTCAGGGTTTTGTTCGTATGCAAGCACCTGCCCCTTGTCGATGTCGCCGTTGTTAATTGCGGTATAAATCTTGCCTTCATGGGCGAACACATAATTGCCGAAGCGCAGCTCCTCACCAGATATCTGCTGACGCGTGCCATCTGGATCGACCCTAATCAAACGACTCGCTGGCAACTCTTCAACTGGGAGCGACGGGTCGTATACGGTGCTACCGTTTACGTATTCAAGGACATAAAGCGCCCCCTCCTCGTCAAACGTTAGACCATTAATTTGCTCAAAGCCACTGGCATAGGTCTGGCTAACACCGCCTGGAGTCTCTCCATCATAACTAGCATCACCCTCTGGATTGTCGATCCGCACCACGTTAGCGTAGCCTTCAGGGTAGGGCAACGCGCTCAACTCAGAGGCATAGAGCGCGCCGTCAGGGCCGACCGTAACGGCAGTTGGGACAGCCTCGTTCTGGCGGTTAAAAAAGCCCGCGTTGCCTTCAGAATATTGGGCTGGGAGGCTAGATGTTACGTCCTCGTTACCAGGGGCTGCATCTACTGGGGGAGTCTGTTCGTTCAAAGTTTCGTCCATTTTATTTATTGGGGGAGTATTGGGGGAGTTTGTTCCTTCAAAGTTTCATTTTCACGGTTAACGAAAAGCCTTGATGTCGCATCTGGATATAAGGGATAATCGCTAATAATGTTTTTATTGATTCAATTCGGCTTGAGAAAACCTAAGTAAATCATTTGCTGAAGTTGCATTGCTTACGTAGTAAAAAATAATGTGAATAGATAAAGTTCCCACTCATCTTGACGCAAAGCCATAATATTGGCGATTTCCGTCTGGATGCGCGTTTTGCAATCTCGTGAGTTTAAACTAGCTTTAGACGGAGGCTGCGATCGCTTCCAAATTAGCAGGTTTGTAGCTCATTCCTCGATCAAACGTCTTGGTGTTGCCTGCTTTAGCTTCCAATAATCGCTTAACGTTCATGCTTTCAGCCCCATAGTCCTGAATTTGTAGCTTGCCACGACGCAGAGATTGGTGAACGGGCCAGAAGGTAATCCGATGCTGGATAAACCCCCTAGCATCTGGGTCGCCGAAAGCGTAGGAGCAAGGAATGATAATAGTTGGACAACGCTGAGTAAAATCGTCGTCGGGGTAATAAAAGTTTTGCTCGATTAGGTAGTAGTTATTGAGGTCGTTAATCCGCAGGCTAACTTCTACCTTTTGGTTGTACTCGTCCAGAAAACTGCCCGAATTTGGCGCAATCTCGCCGTTAGCGCGTAAAAGATGCGCCCAGTCTTCCATGTTGCGCAGATCTTGTAGGTATTCAAAACCCAGCTCAATTGGAGCATCAATATAGATAGTGTCAGTATCGATTCGATAGCGCCCTTGGGTAGCTTCGGTTTTGCCAGCGTTGCGTTCCAAAATCGCTTTTAAAGAGCGACATTCAGAAGTGTGGACAGTTTCAATCCCCTGCATAATCATTGGCGATCGCCGTTTGGGGTCGACAAAACTGAGCCAGTGAAAATAAACTCCCTGTTCGTCTGTTCCTGGGTCAATGTAGTCTGGGGTAAAAAGAAAAACAGGATAAACCTGAAAGTATTTTTGGTATTCAACCCCGCAGTGCCACTCGATTCCGCGCAAGAATGGGGTTTCTACTCTCTTTACGTGGTAGTAAAGATTGTTTTGATAACCAGAGGCAGTGCCTAACCACGTATCTTCATCGATTTTCTCGATCATGCGACTATAAAGAGTCCAGTCGTCAAGATTTTCTAAGCTACAAAGATAGTCAAAAGCCGTTGTGGCAGAAGTGGCAATATACGCAGATGTAGCAAAAGTATTTTCTTCCATTAATCTATCCTTTCGTTAGTGTTCTTTTGTCGCCTTTTGCGATCGCGCTTTTTTGATGCGCTGCTCTGCTAATTTTTGAGCAGCCTCAAAATTAGTTATGTCTTGTTGCTTGGCAATGCTAAATATTTCTAGCAAGGTGTCATAAATGCCGTTTAGGTGCTTAAATACTTTCTCTTCTTCGTAGCCAATCATTTCGTTGTAAACGTCGATCAAGCCTCCAGCATTAATCACGTAGTCGGGACAATAAAAAATTCCTCTGGATTTAAGGAGTTTGCTATGTAGCTGTTCGTTTTCAAGCTGATTATTAGCAGCACCAGCAACGATTGAGGCTTTGAGCAAAGGAATTGTTGAATCGTTTAAAGTTGCTCCCAAAGCACAGGGAGAAAAAATATCAACATCGAGACTATAAATCTGATCGGGGTCTACAACTGTAGCTCCGTAAAGACGCTCAATTTCTGCCGTTTTTTCAGGATTAATGTCAGTGACAAAAAGAGTTACCCCATTTTCAGAGAGAAGCTTGCATAGATTACTACCAACATTTCCTAATCCTTGAACGGCAATTTTCAGCTCGTTAAGTTTTTTATTTGAGCTAAACTCTACCGCAGCTTTGATGCCAAATAAGACTCCCTGTGCTGTTATAAAAGCAGGCCCTCCAGATTTCTCGGTTACTCCAACAATATGCTTGGTTTCCTGACTAATTTCCCGCACGTCCTGGGGAACAAGATTTACATCTTGTCCAGTGATAAAACGTCCGTTTAAGCTGTCAACAAAGCGTCCATATGCTCTCAAAAGCTCACTGGTTTTAGCTTTCGGATCGGCAATAATTACGGCTTTAGCACCACCAACGGGAATATTGGCACAGGCTGCCTTATATGTCATACCACGACTAAGGCGGAGAACGTCTCGCAGTGCATCAGCTTCATTAGCATAGGGCCACAAACGAGTTGCTCCCATTGCCGAACCCAAGCTAGCGTCGTGAATCGCAATTATTGCCTTTAAATTTTGTTCTGGGTTGTGGCAAAAAAGAACTTGTTCGTGACCCATTTGTGTAACAGTTTCAAAAAGCTCCACTTTGCTCTCCTGCTACACCTGACTTAGCTGACACTTGGCTGTTGTTAGTATTCATTAAAATTAAGTTTACTAGTCGCTATCAATAAAGAAATTGAAGCTATCGAAAATTGAATTGACAAAAAACCAGCTGTAGTTCACTATTTTTCGCCGTCAACAAAATCTACTTCCTATTTCGATTTCCTTGAGTAAAGTCAGCTTGACTTGATCTTTTATGTCTAATTTCAATTCTTTAAAGTTTTATCGGTGCAGTAGTTTGCGAGTAAAATCCAATAGAGATATCACTGTTGCTTTCTAAGACAAGTCTCAAAAAACATACGCTTCTTTAAAAAAAGATAACAGGATGCAACAAGCTCTACCAATTAACTATTTGTTGACGAAGTGAAAATTTTTTAGGTGAACGACTAAACAATTTTTAGTTAAATTTACGTAGATCGATAAATAAGCTGGTGTAATTTAACCGTGTTTTTACCGAAATTCAAGCATATTTGATTCTATTAAGCTCTACTTTTTATCGGAAAAAAATTGGGACAATAAAAATGTCAGTGCAAAAAAAAAGATCCAGTTGACCAAAAATTCTCGATCGCTATTAGCTTTGATGACTTCAAGCGATTGCACCAGATCGCTGCGCCGTCCAGCAAAAAGCAAAATTGTAAAATTAGGCATCGGCAAAAGGACATTGAAAATTGATCGACACTCACGCGACACAATAGCTAGTAACATATCCGAAGATGTAGCCATGGTAGACAAGGGTGTAACCTTCTTTCAGGCAAGCCCCCTGTCGTTTTAGGAGAGGGAACTTAACCCAATTCCCCCTGTTCTAGTTTTGGAGTACTGATTTTGCTAGGGTTTAAACTAACGGAAACGAAACTTGCTTTCCTTTCTCCACCTGTTTAGTAGATTTAACACCCTGCGCGCTGAGGCTCTTGTTGCGTCCTTTAGAGGGTGCAAAACGAGTAGGATCGATGGTGACATCTAAAACCACTGGGCCTTTTGCTGCCATCGCTTTTTTTAAAGCTGACTCAAGCCCAGCCTCCGCTTCCACGCAGATACCTTCGGCACCCATACCGCGAGCAATGAGACTAAAATTCGTGTCTGGTAGTTTAGCGTCTGCCCCTTTCATACCCAAAAGAGTCATCCCCTGATTGCACATATTGTAGTAACCATCGTTAAGAACGATCCAGACAGCAGGAAGCTGGTACTTGACGGCTGTGCTGACTTCGCTGTTCATTAGCATCGAGCCATCGCCGACGATCGCTACGGCTTTACCGTTACGCCCTTTGGCAGCACCGATAACACCAGTAACGTTATGTCCCATCGAGCCAACTCCAGTACTAACTCGGTAGCGATTGGCTTGGGGAAACCTGAGCATATTAGTTGTCCAGGTAAAAGAATTTCCCGACTCAGATAGAACAACTGCGTCGCTGCCCTCAACCACGATACGCTGAATTGCCTGCATCAGAATTTCTGGTCTAACTAACTTGCTGTCAGTTGGGGCAATCTCATCTTGTTTGGGATTAGGTAGGGCGATGTTTTGTTCAGTTTGCTGGGGAAAATGTTCAAGCAGTGCCTGCACAAAAATATTTGCATCCGCAATAATCGGTAAAGTATCTGCAAATGGAAAAGCAACCCCAGGCACTTTCGGATCGATATCGACGTGAATAAATCCTTTAGCGGGAATCATATCTTTGCTCCAAAAGGAAGTCGGTTCGCCAAGACGAGTTCCTAGTACTAAAATGCGTTGAGGCGAACAATCCTGCATATAGTTCATCACTGATTCATGTCCACCTACGCCTGTTACACCCACGTATTGGGGATGATTTTCAGGAAAAATACCCTTGGCACGAGGAGAACACATAACGGCTGCTCCCGATCTTTCGGCTAGTTCGCGGATTCCTGCTGCTGCTCCTCGCGCTCCGAAACCTGCCCAAATTGCAAAGGAGCCTTCGGAAAGTAATTGTGCTGCTGTCTCCACCGTTTTCTGGCTGGGAACTGGAAGCGCAGGAGCAAGGTTGACTTCTGGGATAGGAGTTTCAATCGGCATAGACTGAACGCCTGTCGGAATACTAATATGAGCTACGAATCCCCCTGGCTGTGCTAAGCCTAGTGCCAATCTACGAGCGATTTGGGGAAGCTGCTGGGGAGACTCTAAAGTTGTTGCGTAATTGAATAAAGCACCAGAGGTAAAGATGCCACCTTTAGGAATTGTATAGTCGCTCGTTTCCTGAATTGCCCAACGTCCGCGCTGCGAAGCTGAGGTACAGGCGGAGAGGTAAATAATCTTGGCTCCTTCATCCCGCGCTGCCAGCAGTCCAGTAAGAGCGTTGGTAATACCTGGCCCTGCGGTAGTAAAGACCGCCATCGGGCGATCGCTGGCAAAGTGAGCTTCAGTTGCTGCAAAAGCAGCTCCTCCTTCATGACGGCAGTGCAGTACATCAATAAACAAGCTATTAGACAGAGCGTTCCAAATAGTTGCCATTGCCCCTCCAGATACGCCAAATGCCTCACGGACTCCTAGATTTTCTAAGACTTGAACTATTGCCTGAGCGACAGAAAGCTGGGCAATACCGTTGCCGTTTTGAAATTGCGAGGCGATCGCGCTTTTGCCATTACCGTTGCCAATGGCATGGTTATTGCCATTACCTGAGTTTAGTGGAATCAAATTTTTAGTCATTGCTTTTGTCTAATTACCAAGGGTAACAATGTGGAGATTGATGTGGAGATTAAGTCACAGCGAGAAAATGATGTTTACTTGAAGGGATATGCCAGGGTCGCACTGACAACTAAGCAATGCGACTCTGGTTAGTTCGAGTAGCTAAATTAGTCAATCGGTCTTGACATTTACATTTACCCTATATACCAAAGCTGTCCATCGTGCCTCCAAAGGAGCTTCCCGTGTCAGCAGAAGAAAGGTCACCTGTTGCAGATGGGTTGCTACCCTGGTCACTACTATTTTCCCAGGAAATTTCGCTGCCAACATCAGCAGGAATGCCACCAGCAAAAGAATTTCCACTATTACTGGAGAAGTCATATTGACCTTCTACCTGGGAGAAATCATAGTTGTAGCTGCCTGCGTTTTCGGGAAATACACTAGATACGCTACTATTGTCGGCACCACTATCGGCATTTTCAATCTCAGACGTATCGCCACCAAAACCGTCCATCTGACCGCCAGCACTACCGAAAGAAACATCAGGTTCGTCCCCTTCGATCAGAGGATTTCCATCCTCAAGAGGATTAAAGTTAGCAAAAGGGTTGCCACTAGGAACACCGCTTCCAGAGTCGCCCATTGTTGAAGCATCACCGCCCAAACCGCCAGCATCGCCACCAACATTCCCAAAAATATCTTCTGCACCATCGACTCCAGGAATATCTAGCAAGGGCCCAAAGGGACTTGCCCTTAATAATTCGTTTGCATCATCGCCACCCTGCTGCTCAGCTTCAAAAGAGCTGAAGTCGTATGTCTCGTTTGCCGAGTTGGTGGTATTTTCAGAAGTATCGCCACCGAAATCGCCCATTTGACCGTCAGAATTATCACCAAATGCCATTTTAATATCCTGTGAAATTTTACAAAGTTGTCAACGAAAGAGTTATAGAAAGACGCACCTTCGGATCTAGAACATGCTTCTCGACCACAAAGCGCTTATACGCAGATAGCCTTTTCTCCCGTCAATTTGTTGTTTTGCAGCCCAGAAGCACGGAAGATAGAATTTACGAAAGACTTGCTCGATTAAGCCTCATCTGCCCTACATAACAGTTAGAGCGTCAGGAGATGCGTCACCCAGAATTTCTCCTTCTGGGAAGATTCCCGCTGCACTATCTACAGCATCGCCACCATCTGCGAAAGAACCCATACCAGAGTTTAAGCTGCCGTAAACCTGGTCAATGACATCCTGACCTGCCAAATCGCCATCGGCCGATAGTTCGTTTCCGTTTAGAAGCTCATCTACTTCGCCATCCGCAGACGATTCAACCACACCGCCAAAGTCGAAAGTGTAGTTAGAATCGCTTGCAGACTCATCGCTAATTAAGGAGACATTGCCGTCTGTATCGGTTTGGAGATAGCGATCGCCATTACCCAATACGTTTAAGTCGTTTTCATCTAAACTGAGGCGATTGCCATTGATGCTGTTGCCGTCACCAGTGACACGATTACCGTTACCAGAGATGCTGTTGTCGTCACCACTTGGACGATTGCCGTTGCCGCTAACTTCATTATTATCGCCAAGATTCCAGTTACCGTTACCATAAGTATCGTTATTGCTACCAAAATTCCAATTACCGTTACCGTTAACAGTGTTTTGATTGCCAGTTGGATCTGCCGTATCTATTGTCTCACCTTCGCCAACGGTCGTAGGCGTATCGCTCCCACCAGCAAGAACTGGGTTATTGCCGCCAAGTGCATCGACTGGAAGACCGCTACTAGGGAGAGAATTATTTTCTCCTGCAACAACGGAGTCCAAGGTAGTACCGCTTTCTTCGTTTAAATTCCAATTACCGTTACCGTTAACTTGGTTGCCGTCGCCAAAGTTCCAATTACCGTTACCGTTAGCTTGGTTATCATTTCCATAAAACCAGTTACCGTTACCGTCAGCCTGGTTGTTACTGCCAGATTCTCCCTCAGAGTCGCCGAGAAAGTTGTTGCCATTACCGTTATCGGTATTGCCAATACCAGTGTCAGTACCACTAAAATCAGCCTCCATTGTTGGTTCGGTTATCGATTCGTTTAATGTTTCTTCCATAAGTCCATAAGTTTGAATTAAATGCCTGTAAAAATATGTCATTGACGCTATCAAATTCCTGTCAATGCTAATCTCACCGCATTGCACTAGTAGAATTAGAAAACGTAATAGTCAGTATGAATTGAGATCGCCTAAACACTTGATAAGTACAACCGTGTAATTAAGTAGGTGGGTGTAATTAAATTGGAAATGAGGTTAGAGAGTAACGAGTAACAAGTAACAAATAGCTCTAAGGGTAGGAGTTTGATAACGAAGTGTATCCTTTAGGATAAATTATTTTGCCTCCCTACTTAGTAGCAGGTGGCTACAAGTACTTTCTAGTTAAAAGCTCATGAACCTTAATTGTTTGTAGGTCAAGAATTTTTAGAACAATATCAATTCTGCTTCATAAAAAGCTTAGAAAATTTTGAGTGAAGAGACAATGAATAATCCTTTGATTGAGATTCTTTTGTTTCGATTTGTGTGGCGCAAATAACCCCGAATAGTCAAAAGAATTGTTGCTACAAGTAATGTTTGGCTGATCTTGATTCAATCCAGAATGATAGAGATTTAAGAATTAAATCGCACTTTTTCTAAACAACAAACTTTTAATGAAAAAATTGAGTGAAATATGAAGACTGAAACGTACCCAGCGATCTAGAGGTTGGTTAAAAAGCAAAAAGATTGCTCACCCACCCTAAAGATTATTCATGAAAGTCACCTAAAGATTATTCATTGAAGTGAAACGCAAGTAATTGCTAAGTTCTAAATATATCTGCATTTGCATTATTTCATTACTTTTGCAGTGCCTGAAATTAATTTATTAAGTCTACTCTGGTATTTTTGCTTTTAAAAGAGCAACTATCTTCATGTTTGCATAACACTATTAGAATTTTTGAAATTTTCTATGACTTCAAATTCTTATCGCTACACGACTCGAGGTGGTATTCAAGTCTCTCGCTCTACCGTTAAGATGCAAATGGACGAGGCGATAGAATCCGTTCTATCGTGTCTAGATTCTCAACGGGGAGGGTTGTTAGTTAGTAGCTATGAATATCCTGGACGATACAAACGGTGGGCAATTGGATTTGTTAATCCGCCTTTAGAGCTGACGACACGCGATCGCCACTTTACCTTAAAAGCCCTCAACGAACGTGGCAGAGTACTTTTGTCCCATTTAGGAGATCGCCTTTACCGACATCCGCAGCTTCAAGAGGTTTCAGTAGAGGAAGATAGTATTGTTGGCTCCATCCAGCAGACAACCCAGTCTTTTACCGAAGAAGAACGAAGTAAGCAACCTTCTGTGTTTAGTGTTATCCGCGAAATTTCTCAAGTTTTTTATAGTGGTGAAGACGAAAAACTGGGACTTTATGGAGCTTTTGGTTACGATTTAGTCTTCCAATTCGAGTCAATTGCCAAACATCGCGATCGCTCTGCCGACCAGCGAGATTTGGTGCTATATCTGCCTGACGAGCTGTTTGTTGTAGACTACTATCTTTTGCAAGCATATCGATATCAATATGAGTTTGAAACTGAACACGGTAGTACACAAGGAATGCCTCGGACTGGTGAATTTATCGACTACCGTGCAGAGCGGTTAACGCCCGAACGAGAATCGGATCATGTACCAGGCGAGTACGCCAAGAAGGTAGAAGAAGCTTTAGAATACTTCCGTCGCGGTGATTTATTTGAAGTTGTTCCGAGTCAGAACTTTTATAGATCCTGCGTAGCTTCGCCTACAGATTTATTTCGTACCTTACAGCAAATAAATCCAAGTCCCTATGGCTTCTTGCTTAATTTGGGGGGAGAATATCTGATCGGTGCTTCTCCAGAAATGTTTGTGCGGGTAGAGGGTAAATACGTAGAAACCTGCCCGATTAGCGGTACGATTGGTCGTGGTGTCGATGCGATCGGTGATGCTGCTCAGATTCGCCTGCTGCTTAACTCTGATAAAGATGCAGCCGAGTTAACGATGTGTACTGACGTAGATCGCAACGATAAGTCTCGAATTTGTGAGCCAGGCTCGGTACGGGTAATTGGTCGCCGTCAAATAGAGATGTACAGTCACCTTATTCACACTGTCGATCACGTTGAAGGAATTTTGCGCCCCGAATTTGATGCCCTCGATGCTTTTCTGACCCACGCCTGGGCTGTCACCGTTACAGGTGCGCCCAAGCGATCTGCTATGCAGTTTATTGAGGAGCGCGAACATACCCCTCGGCGCTGGTACGGTGGTGCTGTAGGCTATTTAGCTTTTAACGGTGATATCAATACAGGTCTAACACTGCGGACAATGCGGCTTAAAAATTCTATTGCCGAAGTACGGGTAGGAGCGACTGTTTTGTATGATTCAGATCCTGTCGCCGAAGAACAAGAAACCCTTACCAAAGCTGCTGCCCTGTTTCAGACCCTAAGCTATGTCGATCGGACTGACAAGAGTGGGAAAACGACTAAAGCCAACAAAAGCCAAGAATCCCCCGATCGAGTTCAAAAGCGAGTGCTGCTCATCGACTACGAAGACTCATTCGTACACACCTTAGCTAACTACCTGCGTCAAGCTGGAGCAATTGTTACTACCTTACGTCACGGTTTTTGCGAATCGATATTCGATCGCCAAGCTTTCGATCTCGTCGTATTTTCTCCTGGCCCTGGTAACCCAAGGGACTTTGGCGTTCCCGAAACCGTTATGAGCTGCGTTCGGCGCGAACTGCCAGTTTTTGGCGTATGTTTGGGACTGCAAGGTATTGTCGAAGCGTTTGGAGGGGAACTAGGTATTTTAGATTATCCCCAACACGGCAAAACGTCTCGCATTGACATTGTTGAAGATTCAGCACTGTTTCAAAACGTTCCGAAATCTTTTGAGGTCGGTCGATACCATTCCCTGTATGCTCAGGCTGACAGGTTGCCCGAGCAACTGAAAATAACCGCACTGTCGGAAGATGGCGTAATCATGGCAATCGAACATAAAACTAAGGCGATCGCTGCGGTTCAGTTTCACCCAGAGTCGATTATGACCCTAGGAAGTGGAGTTGGCTTGTCGATTATTAAAAACGTAATTCAAAGCTACGCTAAGTCCAGTCAAAGTATACAAATTCGTCGTCGAGTGCCTCACCAAGTAGGAAAAGGCTACCAAATTGCGGCTTCTAATACTGAACCACGTCATATTCTCGAAGAAATTGTTTGGCATAAAGAACAAGAAGTAGCTCAAATGCAGGCTTCGCTGACTCTTCTGGAGCTAAAAAGTCAAGTTCGCGCAGTGCCACCAGCCAAAGACTTTCTCTTAGCCTTACAGTCAAGTCATAGCCATCCCAGCTTAATTGCCGAAGTGAAAAAAGCTTCGCCAAGTAAAGGAATTATTCGAGCAGACTTCGATCCTGTTAGTATTGCTCGATCTTATGAACGAGCTGGTGCTACCTGTTTGTCGGTGCTAACCGATAGCCAATTTTTTCAAGGCAGTTTTGATAATTTGCATTTGATTCGTCGCAGCGTATCTTTACCGCTGCTATGCAAAGATTTCATCATCGACATTCACCAAATTTACTTAGCCAGAGCAGCAGGAGCCGATGCGGTAATACTTATCGTTGCTATTTTAAGCGATCGCGATCTGCAAGACTTTTTAAACACGATCCATTCTCTAGGCATGACGGCATTGGTAGAAGTGCATACAGCAGCAGAACTCAATCGCGCCCTTTCTTTAACTGGCTTGCGCCTGCTCGGAATTAATAATCGCGATCTTGAAAACTTTTCTGTCGATCTTAAAACTACCGAACAATTAATTCAGCAGCAGCGAGAACAGATAGAGAGCAGGGGAATAAAAGTAGTTAGCGAGTCAGGTTTGTCAGAACGTGCCGATTTAGAACGGGTGGCTCAAGCGGGAGCGCGTGCCGTGCTGATTGGAGAGTCTTTAGTCAAGCAGCCAGACATAGAGCAGGCCGTCTGCAAAATTCTGAACGAGGAAAAAGAGGTAGTGCAGCCATCAGTCGCACCCATTGCTCAAAATTTATAACCAATAAGTAGGTAGGCAAAATAATTGATCAAACCCCTACCCTTAGAGCTATTTGTTACTCGTTACTCGTTACTCGTTACTCGTTACTCGTTACTCGTTACTTGTTACTCCCTAACCTCATTTCCAATTTAATTACACCCACCTACTTAGCTACTAATCAGACAAATGACTACAATTTCTCAATGCTTTCAAACATTGCGATCGCGCCAACAGTGCGCTCTCATTCCCTTTATCACCGCTGGAGATCCAGACTTGGAAACGACAGCCGAGGCATTACGAATATTAGATCGTAACGGTGCTGACGCGATCGAACTAGGAGTTCCCTACTCAGATCCTCTAGCCGACGGGCCCGTGATTCAAGCAGCAGCTACTCGCGCTTTAGAAAATGGGGTTAATTTAGAGCAGGTGCTAAAGCTGGTCGAGTCGGTTAGTCCCGACCTACAGGCACCAATTATTCTCTTCACTTACTACAACCCGATTCTCAACCTGGGTGTCGAGCCATTTATGAAGCGAATCTCCCAGGTAGGAGTGCAAGGATTAGTCGTACCCGATTTACCTGTCGATGAGTCTGCCGAACTGTTAGAAACGGCTGCCAGCGTCGGTGTTGAAGTTATTTTATTGGTCGCTCCTACCTCTTCTCAAGAGCGGATCGCCACGATCGCCCAAAAGTCTCAGGGATTTATCTATTTAGTAAGCGTTACAGGAGTTACAGGCGTGCGATCGCAAGTTCAGGGACGGGTCAAAGATTTACTAACACAAATGCACCAAATGACCGATAAACCGATTGGCGTTGGCTTTGGTATTTCTGGCAGCGAACAGGCTCGCCAGGTTATGGATTGGGGAGCAGATGGGGTGATCGTGGGTAGTGCTTTTGTTAAACGGTTGGCTCAGGGTACGCCAACAGAAGGATTGCAGGCGATTGAGTCCCTCTGTCGAGAACTGAAAACAGCGATCGCGCCGATGAAAGAAAAAGCAACCGTGCTATAAACCCCCTGTTTTATATAAATGCGTCTTTTACACACAAATTAGAGGATCAAAAATGGTTAGTACACCAGATATTCAAACTTCAACAACACAATCTCGTCCCGATCCGCTGGGTCGATTTGGACGCTTCGGCGGTAAGTACGTGCCAGAAACTTTGATGCCAGCTCTTGCCGAGCTAGAAACTGCTTTTAAGCAATATCGCAGCGAACCAAGCTTCCAAGCAGAACTGCAAGATCTCCTGCGAGATTATGTTGGTCGTCCCAGTCCTCTCTACTTTGCCGAGCGACTCACCGCTCACTATGCTAAGCACGGTAGCGGGCCGCAAATCTATCTAAAGCGCGAAGATTTAAACCACACGGGGGCGCATAAGATCAACAATGCTATAGCGCAGGTACTTCTCGCTAAACGCATGGGCAAACAGCGCATTATTGCCGAAACGGGAGCTGGACAGCACGGAGTAGCTACTGCCACTGCCTGCGCTCGATTTGGATTAGAGTGCATCGTCTATATGGGCATTCACGACATGGAACGCCAGGCACTCAACGTATTCCGCATGAAGCTAATGGGCGCAACCGTTGCTCCTGTAAAGGCAGGCACGGGTACCCTCAAAGACGCTACTAGTGAAGCAATCCGTGACTGGGTAACAAACGTAGAGAACACACACTATATTCTTGGCTCCGTTGCAGGGCCGCATCCTTATCCCCAGCTAGTTCGAGATTTCCACGCCATCATCGGCACGGAAACCCGCGCTCAGGCACGAGAAAAATGGCAAGGATTACCAGATATTCTTTTAGCCTGCGTCGGCGGTGGTTCTAATGCGATCGGACTCTTTCACGAGTTTGTTAACGAACCGACAGTGCGTCTCATCGGCGTTGAGGCAGCTGGGGAAGGCGTTGAAACAGAAAAACACGCTGCTACCTTAACCAAGGGACGAGTTGGTGTTTTGCACGGTGCCATGAGTTACCTACTTCAAAGCGATGAGGGTCAGGTGATCGAAGCACACTCAATTAGTGCTGGACTAGACTACCCTGGCGTCGGGCCGGAGCATAGTTATCTCAAAGATAGCGGACGCGCTGAATATTACAGCATTACCGACGATCAGGCTTTAGAGGCTTTTGAGCGCGTGTCTAAATTAGAAGGAATTATTCCAGCTTTAGAAACGGCTCACGCTTTTGCTTATCTAGAAACCCTCTGTCCCCAGTTAGAAGGAAGTCCTCGAATTGTCATTAACTGTTCTGGACGCGGGGACAAAGACGTGCAAACTGTTGCCAAATTCTGGAATTTACAATAGGCAACAGGCAACAGGAAGAAATCGATAAAAAATCGAGGGTGTAAACACACAATCAGTAACAAAATTGACTTATGGTAGAAACTTTCATTGCTCAAAAACCATCGTCAACGTCTGACTCCTCTAGCTGGTCGAGTTTGTTACAACAATTGTTGGCCAAACAATCACTTTCAGTTGACCAAGCGACCGATCTGATGCAGGGCTGGCTGAGCGAATCTATTCCGACCGTCCTATCGGGAGCGATTTTAGCAGCGTTTGAGGCAAAAGGCGTCTCGGCTCCAGAACTGATGGGCATGGTGCAGGTTTTGCACTCCCAGTCAGTACAACTCGAAAACACATTAACAAACACGTCTCCGTTAGTTGATACCTGCGGTACGGGAGGAGATGGAGCATCAACCTTTAATATTTCTACGGCGGTTGCTTTTGTAACGGCTGCTGCTGGAATCAAGGTAGCTAAACACGGTAATCGCTCAGCCTCGAGTAAAACTGGTTCGGCAGATGTTTTGGAAGCTTTAGGAGTCAATCTGAGGGCTGAACCAGAAAAGATCCAAAGAGCAGTAAGCGAGGTGGGCATTACTTTTCTGTTTGCTCCTGGCTGGCATCCTGCCCTTAAAGCCGTTGCTCCCCTGCGGAAAACCCTCAAAATACGCACTATTTTTAATTTGCTAGGCCCGCTTGTCAATCCTTTACATCCTACTGGGCAAGTGATTGGAGTGAGCGACCCAACATTGGTCAAAACGTTTGCCGAAGTTTTATCTCAATTGGGAACCAGAGCGGTTATCGTTCACGGACGGGAAAAATTAGATGAAGCAGGATTAGCAGATATTAACGATCTGGCGATCGCCACTGACAAAGTAAGCTTAATTAAGTTAGACCCCAAAGAACTCGGCATTAAAAATGCTCCCACGTTGGCACTACGGGGTGGCGACGTGCAGGAAAACGCGGATATTCTTAGAACAGTACTTCAAGGTAGGGGTACTCAGGCACAGCAGGATGTCGTTGCTTTAAACGCTGCGTTAGCACTTTTTGTGGGCGAAGCCATCGGCGAAGAGCCTAATTTCGATACGTTTGCACGGGGTTTTGCCCTGGCTAAAGAGGTGCTGCAAAGTGGAGAAGCCTGGAGAAAGTTGTCACAACTGGCTCAATTTCTTCATTAGTGGGCTAAACCCACTCTATTTAACAAGTAAAACAAAAAGAATTTTAAAATGATCGTTGTGATTCAATCTGGTACGTCAGAACAAGAAATTAATCGGATTTGTTTAGAGTTGAGAGCTACCTGGCAGGTAACGACAGAAAAAAGTGTTGGCAAACACAAGGTCGTAATCGGTATGATTGGCGATACGGCGGATCTCGATCCGCTACAGGTGCAGGAAGTAAGTCCTAGGATCGAACAAGTTTTGCGAGTAGAAAAACCTTTCAAGCGAGTCAGTCGGGAATATCGCTATGGCGAAGCGAGCGAAGTCATCGTGCCTACACCCAACGGTGCTGTTACCTTTGGGGAAAATCAACCCATTGTACTGGTAGCTGGTCCCTGCTCGGTAGAAAACGAGTCGATGATTGTGGAAACGGCACAGCGAGTCAAGGCAGCAGGAGCTAAGTTCCTTCGAGGTGGAGCGTACAAGCCTCGCACATCACCTTACTCCTTCCAAGGTCATGGCGAAAGTGCTTTGGACTTACTGGCGAAAGCGCGAGAAGTGACGGGACTGGGGATAATCACAGAAGTAATGGATACAGCCGATCTCGATCGGGTTGCCGAAGTGGCTGATATCCTGCAAATTGGTGCCAGAAATATGCAGAACTTCTCGCTATTGAAGAAGGTGGGAGCGCAAGACAAACCAGTGCTGCTCAAGCGCGGTATGGCTGCCACTATTGATGACTGGCTGATGGCTGCTGAATATATCCTGGCGGCTGGCAATGCCAACGTTATTCTCTGCGAACGAGGTATTCGTACTTTCGATCGCACTTACACTCGCAATATCTTAGATCTTTCTGCTGTGCCTGTACTGCGTTCTTTAACTCACCTCCCAATTATGGTCGATCCCAGCCACGCTACGGGGATATCTGCACTTGTTCCGACAATGGCGAAAGCGGCGATCGCTGCTGGGACAGATTCTCTAATGATTGAGGTTCATCCTAACCCCGCTAAAGCTCTGTCTGACGGTGCTCAATGTTTGACTCCCGATCGCTTTGATCGACTGATTCAGGAACTAGCGATCGTTGGTAAAGCAGTAGATCGCTGGCAGCAGCCTGCCATAGCACTTGTTTAATAAACGAAGACAGAAGGAGGAGGGTAGACGAAGCCCTGATAACAAGCTATAGGTCAAATCATTTAGCATTGAACCATCAACATCACTGTTTGGCTATATCCTTACAAGCACCACTATATCTGCCGATAATTTGCGCTCTATTGCCGAAGGTTTAGTCATTTTGGGACGTGGCATTACTGATTGTTGATTACTGAAGATCTTCAATCAAATTTGACATTACTAGTTAATGTAGCAAATTTGTCTTTAAATATGCTAGGAATAAGCTTATAATCTGAAACTAATGATTAATGCGTATCTAAATTTCCTACTTTTTAAATAAAGTTAAATGAAGAGAAAAATTTGCCCTTTCTTGCGCCAGGATAGCTTTTGTGGCACACCTTCCCTACCTTTGATGACGATTGGGAGGCTTCGTGTCGGTGACGATTGAGCTGCGTTCTATAGTTCTGACCGCTCTGCTCACGCAGTTTTTTTAGCCATAAGTCTCAACTAATAAATCAAAAGCGTAACAGCTTATCTAATTGCATATGTAAAGAGTTTCTCAGATCTAAACTCTCGGTTTGTTAATTCTTTTTACTAAAATTTTTAAATTTAAAAACTTACGTAAGCTATTTAATAAACATTAAAACTGTATGCAATCTTTAACCTTTACCGACATGACACTAGCTGTTGCCGAAAATGATTTTGATAATTTATACACGCTAGAGCAGTTAATCTCAGCAGCTGATGGGTGGAAAGTTGTTTATATGATAAACGAAAAATACTTGATTGAAGACATCATAGCCTACGCATTAATCAAAAACGGTTTTTATTACGAATTAATCCCCATTACTCTTGGAGAAGTACATCTGCCTCAGTCTTTATCAGAGTACGTCTTGAAAGATGGCTATGTTGGTATGATCACGCCTGAGAACGAGTTAGTCGTCAATGAACATACCGTAGAAGATCGTGAGAATCTAGACTTTGAAGCTATTAAAGAAGCTTTGACAAACAACAGATTTCCCTTAGATTAATTTAGGTTTAAGTTTTCATTAACGCCCGCAGGTCATCTCTCTTTCCCTAACGCCTGCTAAAAGATGCTTCTCCCTCCAAGCTTGAGGAGTTGTTCCTTGATATTGACGGAACTGGCGGAAGAAATAACAAGTATTTTGATATCCAACTGCTACAGCAATTTCTTCTACTAATTGATTTGTACTGCGGAGTAAGAAAAGCGCTTGAGCCATACGACGTTCAATAATCCAGCGGTTTACTGTACGTCCCGTTTCTTGCTTAATTTTATTCGTTAAGTAAGCTGGTGAATAGCCTACTGCCTTAGCTACATCGCACAAAGTAATTCCCTGATTGTAGTTGGCTTCAATAAACTTAAATACTTCACTAAACTCTGGAATATTTGGCAACAGAAAATCAGCCTCGCAGTCAGAAACCGTAGAGGCTACAGTCGCTTCGGGGAGGTGATAATCACAGCTGTAACATTTTTGCAGTATATTATATCTGTTCAGTCGAACCCAAACCGCTTCCAGTAACTCTTCTACAGTAGAAGGCTTAGTAAGATAATCATCAGCTCCTAGCGACATTCCCTGGCGGAGATCGGCTTTTCCTGTCATAGCAGTAATAAAAATAAAAGGAATAGTTGTAGTCGTAGTATCTTGGCGTAGCCTTCTCAAAACCTCGTAGCCGTTAAGTTTGGGCATCAAAACGTCGCAAAGCACCAAATTAGGAAGATGCTGTCGTGCTAGTTCAATGCCAGTTAAACCATCTTCAGCCCCAAGAGTTTGAAACCCCTCAGCTTCTAAACAGTCCCGAAACAGATCGCGGGTAAGTGCCTCATTTTCAATGACCAGAATTTTTGACATGAGTTCGCTTTTTACTTTGAGAAAATATAAGATAAAGTAAGTTTTGTCTAACTAAAATAATTACGGAGCGGACGCGCAGCGACCTTATTTTACTTAATAAAATATTTTTAAAAACTAGAGGTAGTTTGTTTCCCAGAGGTTAGCTTATCTAAAAAATGATCGTAACTTGAGATAAGACAAACCAATTAAATCAATCAAATCAATCAAATTCATCAAATTAACTGTTTAATATTCTCTTATTGATACTATTGTTTAATAGATGGATTAAAAACCTCCTCCTTTAGGAGGATTCTTAGTTAGTTGGTTTTCCTAAAAAATACCGTCTCTTCGGCACATATGTTTTTTTGCCAATTATAATTTTTGAGAGCTATGTACGGTAGCGCACAGATCTGCGCCTAATATAGATTAATACTTAAGCTGATCCGCTTAAATTACTCGAGCCAAATTTTGAAGTAATAAAATTTGTTAAAAAGCTCTATTTTATGTTTAATTTACTATTAGGTTGTTTAAATAGCCGTGGGTGAAATCAGACTAGTCAAAAGATACCTATACTTTCTTGAGATCGATAATGCCTGAATCTCCAAAGCTTTCAGACAAAGACCCGTTTTTTTGTATAGAAGCGCACATTAACAATCTTCATCAAGAAATTTCTCAATTAAAAAAGACAGAAGCTCAACTGGCAAAAACTTTGTCTCTAGTACGTGGAACCCTCGAGTCTGCTGCCTACGGTATTATTGCCGTTAGTCATGAGGGAGAAATTCTTAGCCACAATCAAAAATTCTTGGAGATGTGGAAAATTCCCGACTCGCTAACTTTATCGAAAGACTCTGAGGAATGTCAAAACTTTTTTGCTCGCCAGCTTAAAAACCCAGAAGTTTTTTGCCGTTCTGTTTGGAAGATTTCCAGAGAATCTGAGACCGAAGCCTATGACATTCTAGAGCTAAAAGAAGGTAGAGTGTTCGCGCAATATTCTAAGCCCCAGCGATTAGACGACAAAATCATTGGCAGAGTCTGGAGTATCTGGGATATTACCGAACTTAAACAGCGAACCGAGTCAGAACTAGAGAACACCCAAGGTAAGATAGAGACAGTCCAGACAACACAAGAAGCTCAGCAGTTCAGCCAACTGCGATCGCTTTTCGTTTCTATGCTTTGTCATCAATTCCGCTCCTTATTAAATATTATTTCCTTCTCTAATAGCTTATTAAAACAGTCTAAAAACAAATGGATTAGTAACACAAAATTACCGTCGTATTTTAATAATATTCAAACGGCAGTCGAACAAATTAACGTGCTGCTAGATGAGTTGACGTTTTTTGGCAAGTCGGAAGTCGGACAAATTGACTTTAAGCCAGAACCAATGGAGCTAGATGAGTTTTGCTGCTCTTTAATAGCACAAATGAAGCCGTTGAGCGACTGTAAACAGCAAACTATTGAATTTTCTAGTCGTCATAATTGCCAGACTACTTGCATCGATAAAAATATATTGCATCATGTTCTTACCAACTTGCTATCAAATGCGATCAAGTATTCTCTAAACGGCAGCAAGATTGAGTTTGAAGTTTTAGGCGAAAAAGAACAAGTAATTATTGAGATTAAGGATAAGGGAATTGGTATTTTAGAAGTAGACCAGCCACAAATATTTGAGCCATTTTTTCGAGGATCCAACGTCGATAGTTTACCTGGTAATGGTTTAGGTCTATCAATAGTTAAAAATTTAGTGGAGATCCACGGCGGTAAAATTGAGGTAGAAAGTAAAGTTGGGATAGGTACTAAGTTTTCACTTACTTTGGCAGTTGTGCCGATACTGTCAGAGCAAACGCACTCTAAATGATAATAAAAAAGCAGTTAGCGGGACTTAAACAAAAATTAAGCTCAATCAACTACAATCTAATGTGCAGGATATAAAACTTTATTGTGTCCATTATTGTTGTTGATAACCTGAGTAAAATCTATCCTGTGGCAATCAAGCAGCCAGGATTAAAAGGTACTTTGACTCACTTTTTTCGCCGTAGCTATCGAGAAATTAAAGCGGTGCAAGATGTCTCTTTTAAAATTCAGCCAGGAGAAGTAGTCGGGTTTTTAGGTGGGAATGGTGCGGGGAAAACAACTACCCTGAAAATGCTGACGGGTTTGATTCATCCTTCAGCAGGAGAAGTTAAGGTAGCAGATTATGTTCCTTTCCGTCGCCAACCACAGTTTTTACACAAAATGAGCTTAGTCATGGGGCAAAAGCAACAGCTACTGTGGGATTTACCTGCTTTAGATTCCCTGCGAATTAATGCTGCTGTTTATAATATTCCCGATCGCGTTTTTAAACAGCGTTTGGGAGAATTAGCCACTATGTTAGATGTGTCCGATAAGCTACACCAACCAGTGCGTAAGCTATCTTTGGGGGAAAGAATGAAGGCAGAGTTATTAGCAGCACTGCTGCATCACCCTCAAGTATTGTTTCTCGATGAGCCGACTTTGGGTTTAGATGTTAATGCCCAAGTAGCAGTTAGGGAATTTCTGCAACAGTACAATCAACGTTATGGAGCGACAATCTTACTGACTAGTCACTACATGGCAGATATTACCGCATTATGCGATCGCGTTTTATTAATTCATCAAGGACAATTAATTTACGATGGTTTATTAGATGATTTACTCGACCGTTTTGCTCCCTATCGCCAAGTTAAAGTAGAGTTGGCTCAGGCTCTGTCACCAGATGTACTAGCTGATTTTGGTGAGGTGGAGTCAATTCAAGGACAAGAAGTTCGCTTGCTCGTACCCAGAGAAAAGTTAACTGCAACCATCTCGCGTATTTTGGCACAGTTGCAGGTACAAGATTTAAACGTCAGCGATCCACCTGTTGAAGAAATTGTTGGTCGGTTGTTTCAAACAGGCAAAGCGGATTAAGTAGGTAGGTCAACACGAGCGTGGAATAAGCTCTCTAACCGAGAGCATTTCCGCTCGTCAAATTAATTAGAAGATAGCCTGGTAGGGAATTAGGGAACTAGGGAATTAGGGAGAGATAAGAAATAACCACTAAAATCTATCTTTTTTTTGGTTTTATATTTAATTCCACCTAGCTAGTTAGTTAGTCGATTCTAATTAATTTTCACTTCTTAAAAGCTAAAAGCTGATAGCTAAAAGCTAAAAGCTTAAAAACTAATGAATTTAAACGAAGCTCATTCACAACGCATGAACAAATGGGATTTTGAATCGCCACCAGAATCGGCATTAGGCGATCGCGAAGTAGCCTTAGAATCAACTCATTTACAATCTAAGCGCATTGCTTTATTGGTAACGGGTAGTATTGCAGCGATGAAAGCTCCTCTAATTGCCCGTACTCTTCGTCGTCAGGGTGCAGATGTGGTGGCGTTTGTTTCCCCTGAAGCTTTGCGCTATACCACTATTGATGCTTTGGAGTGGAGTACTGTTAATCCTGTGATTACCAAGCTCACGGCAAATGCCGAACATTTGAGCGATGACAATCCCTTTGCTGCTTATTTAGTTGCCCCTGCCACATATAACACTATGAACAAGATGGCTTTGGGTATTGCCGATGGGGTAATTACTTCTAGTTTAGGTTCAGCGATTGGCAGAATGGAGCGGGGTAAAACCCAAATTCTAATTGCGCCAACGATGCATGGTAGTCTGCATAATTCAATTCTGACGGAATCTCTGCACAAGTTAGATCGCTTGGGAATTAAAATCATTCCGCCACAAGTCGCTTATGGCAAGAACAATCTCCCCGATGAAAAAGCGATCGCCTTTGCCGTCTGTCGCGCAGTTAGCCAATCTTCTCTTAAGGATATCCCCATTTTGGTTACAGGAGGCCCTACCCCTGTTCCTATCGATCATATCCGTCGTCTAACTAATCGCTTCACAGGGAAATTAGGAGCTTGTATTGCTGAAGAATTATATTTGCGGGGGGCAAAAGTAAAATTAATTCATGGACAGGGTAGTTATTCTCCTCCTGAGTATCTTCCGCACAAAATAGTTACTACCTACGATGAGTATTTAACTGAAGTCATGACAGAGTTACAAACTAATTATCGTTATGGCATCTTTTCCGCTGCGGTAGCTGATTACCAACCTACTCAAGTATTCCCTGGCAAAATTCCTAGTGGTGAATTGTCTAAAATTGATTTAATCCCAACCACCAAAGTAATTAGGGAAGTAAGAGCTAAGTTTCCTAGCTTAGGCATGATTACGTTTAAATACCAAGAAAATATCTCCCATGAAGAGTCGATCGATATTGCGAAAAGTAGATTACAACAGGGTTATCAAATGGTGGTAGCCAATCGAGGGGAAGAACATCAAGCTACAGGCGCACAGGTAGCTTATCTAGTAACCAAAGAGCGATCGCCACAAAAAGTAGTAGGTAAAGTAGAAATTGCTAAAGCGATCGCCGATTATCTAGAAGCGACTTGCGATTAACTTTAGTAAGGGAGAACCGCTGTTTGCCCCTACAATTAATTCTCAACTAAAAACTGAAACGATCGCGATTATTTGGGCATTCTAGAATTACATTTCAACCACTATAAATATGCGATTATTGACTAGACTACTTGGACTAGGGTTATTATTACTAGGAATTTATTTTCTCGGCAAAAATATTTACTTTACAAATAATCTTTCTCCCTATTGGTGGAGGGGAGTTGCAGCAGATACTTCTATCCTATTTTTAACTATAGGCGTGCTGATGTTTTTTATCTTGCCTCGAAGCAATAAAGAATTTGCTGTGATTGCGATCGCCATTGGCATCATCGCGGTTTTTCTTAGTAGTCGAGCCATTTTACAACCTACAAGTCTTTGGCAGTTTGTGATTTCTCTGGCTAGTTTTACAGGAGGATATCAATTATTTACTACAGGCAGACTAAATCTTTAATCAGTCAGGATTAGATATTTTAAGATAAATATTTATGAGCCAAAAGCTAATATTAATTGGTGGCGGTCATGCTCATGCGATCGCCTTAAGAAAATGGGGTTTAAATCCTCTACCAGACGTTGATTTAACTTTAATTAGTGATGTCGAAAAAACACCCTATTCGGGGATGCTGCCTGGTCATGTGGCGGGGTTTTATAACTACAATGAGACGCATATCGACTTGCCTAGTTTGGCTCAGTTTGCGGGGGCGAAATTCATTTGCGATCGCGCTATTGGCATCGATCCAGATCACAACCAGATAATTTGTACATCTCGGCAGCTAACGTTTGATTATTTATCTTTAGATATTGGCAGTATTCCTCAAACCCTCACTGTTCCTGGGGCAAAAGAATATGTTATCCCCGCTAAACCCGTTCCAGTTTTTCTTGATGCTTGGTATAAGTTAAAGCAGTTGGCAGCAGCTAATCCAGAACAACCCCTATCAATTGCGATCGTCGGCGGTGGTGCAGGAGGTGTAGAGTTAGCTTTAAATATGCAAACCTGTTTAAGAGCAATTTTAAAAGGCAAGAGTACTCCAGAAATTCATTTAATCCATCGCGGTAAACAGTTATTATCTGGACACAATGACTGGGTAAGTAAGAAGCTAACCAGAATTATTCAGCAACGAGGTATTAAATTATATTTACAGCAAGACGTGAGCGAAGTTTTAGCAGATCAAATTATTTGCCAGTCAGGATTAAAAATTGCAGCAAGTAATATTTTTTGGGTAACTCAAGCTACTGCACCAAGCTGGATTAAAGAGTCTCATTTAAAAACCGATGCTCACGGCTTTATCTTAGTTGCCGACACTCTCCAGTCGATTTCTCATCCGCACATATTTGCTGCGGGAGATATAGCCACCATGGTTAACTATCAACGTCCCAAAGCAGGAGTTTTTGCGGTGCGCCAAGGACAGCCATTATTTAACAACTGGCAGAATATTCTGACTAAAAAACCGCTACAGAGCTATATACCCCAGGATAAATATTTGGCTTTGATCGGTACGGGTGACCAAAAGGCGATCGCATCTTGGGACTCTTTAGGCTGGCGTTCTGCTCTTTTCTGGCGACTTAAAGATTACATCGATCGCAAGTTTATGAACCAGTTTACCGATCTGTAGGGGCGATTCGCAAGTAGGGGCGAACGGCCGTTCGCCCCTACAGATTCAAATATACAACGACTGAATCCATTGCCATTGTTCGGCTAATCCTTCCATGAGAGAAACTTGGGGTATATAACCTAAAATCTTCTGAGCTTTAGTAATATCGGCGCTAGTATGACGGGCATCACCCACAGCATTCTCTAAATAATTTCTGCCAATGGGTAGTCCCATTACTTGTTCCATCATGTCTAATAGCTCAATCAGATTTACCCGACTACCGCCACCAATATTAAACACTTCACCAATAGCCTCTGGTATTTTCCCCGCAGCTAAGTTAGCAGCTACAATATCCCTGACAAATGTATAGTCTCTAGTCTGTTGTCCATCACCAAAAATGTTGATTGATTTGCGAGCAATTGCTGCCTTAAAAAACTTGTGAAAAGCCATGTCTGGTCGTTGTCTTGGGCCATAGACGGTAAAGTAACGTAAAGCAGTAACAGGAACATCAAAGTTTTGCTGATATAGCCAACATAAACGCTCTCCTGCAAGTTTCGTAATGCCGTAGGGAGAAACGGGTAAAGGACATAGAGTTTCGGGAGTAGGCATCGTCACTGCATTGCCATAAATCGATGAACTAGAAGCATAGACAATTCTGCTTAAAGATTTAACCTGCTTGGCTGCTTCTAAGATCACCTGAGTTGCATTAATATTTCTCTCTGTATAGTTTCTAAATCCTTCCCCCCAGCTAGCTCTAACTCCTGCTTGAGCTGCCTGATGATAAACAACATCGACCCCTGCTAATAATTCTCGCCAGTCTAATTCTTGAATATCTGCTTTGATAAATTTAAAGTTGGCATACTGCTTGAGATTGACCAAATTGTTATGTTTGAGTTGCGGATCGTAATAATCGTTAAATTGATCGACCCCGATAACTTCTGCTCCTTGCTGTAAAAGAGTTTCGGCTAAATGTGAGCCAATAAATCCGGCAACGCCCGTAACAATATGGGTATTCATAAAGATTTGCGAATAATTATGTACGATATCAGTTAGATCTATAACAGGATAACCGTACTGAGAGATTTTGTAGCATGATTTAACTTAAGTTACGAGCCAACTAATGATAGTTGCTTGAGCTAAAAAATGTAGACTAGATCAGAAGTGAAATTTGGATCTCAGGTTAGCGCCACAGAATTTAGATAATCAGCGATAATTATATAGTCTTACCTGTCTATTCTCTTGCCCAACACAGATCTTTAAAAACATTTATTAAAAATATGGATATTAATATTACCAGCGATCTCCACGTTATTGAAACTAGACCCTTGTTAAGCCCTGCATTTATTAAAAGTGAATTACCCATCGCCCCCAAAGTTGCTCAACTGGTAGCTCAAACTCGCGATCGCATTCGCCAGATCCTTGAAGGTGAAGACAAGAGAGTGCTGGTAGTGGTTGGGCCCTGTTCAATTCACGACGTGGCAGCAGCCCATGAGTATGGAGAAAAACTAGCTCAGTTGCGATCGCAGTTGCGAGATCAGCTAGAAATTGTCATGCGAGTCTACTTTGAAAAGCCTAGAACTAATGTGGGCTGGAAAGGTTTGATTAACGATCCCGATCTAGATAATAGCTACGACATTAACAACGGTTTGAGAACTGCCAGAAAGCTACTGTTAGACCTAGCTAGTAATGGTTTACCCGCAGCGACAGAATTACTCGATCCGATTACTCCCCAATATATTGCCGACCTAATTTGCTGGACAGCGATCGGTGCAAGGACTACCGAAAGCCAAATTCATCGTCAGATGGCTTCTGGTTTATCAATGCCCGTAGGCTATAAAAATGGGACTGACGGCAGCTTTACCGCAGCGATTAACGCCATGCTCACCGCTAAAATTCCGCACCATTTTTTAGGTATTAATCAAGATGGATTAGCCAGTATTGTCAGAACTACTGGTAACCCCGATGGACATCTCGTTTTGCGAGGTGGCGCAGCTAAACCAAACTATGAAGCGGCTGATATTGAAGCAGCAGTTACAGCTTTGAAAAAGAAAACAATGAACTCTCGCATTATGATTGATTGCAGTCATGGTAATAGTCGCAAGGATTACCGCCAACAAGTTAATGTGTTAGATAGCATTAATCAACAAATTGAAGCTGGCTCGGAGCATATTGCGGGAGTAATGATTGAAAGCCACTTGATCGAGGGAAATCAATCCATTCCTGAAAATGGCAAACCTTCTGTCTATGGTCAGAGTATCACCGATGCTTGCGTTAATTGGGAGACAACTAAAACCATGATGCATAATTTGGCAAATGCTGTAGCTAAAGGCAGATCCCAAGTTAAGCAAAGTGTAGCTTCAATAGCAGGCTCGTAAGGGAGAATACCATTCACCCTGTCAAATTTATGATGACCACCGAATTAACTGAATCAGAACAAGACCAGCTAATTGAAAGCGCAACCCAAGCCATCAAAAGTGCCTATGCTCCCTATTCTGGGTTTAAAGTAGGCGCAGCGGTGTTAACTTCCACCAGAGAAATCTTTACAGGTTGTAATGTGGAAAATGCTTCCTATGGTTTGAGTATGTGTGCCGAAAGAAATGCGATCGCCAATGCCATAATTGGTAGCGGTCACGATACAATAACCATAAAAGCGATCGCTGTAGCTAATAGTCATAATGTTTCCTGTTCTCCTTGTGGTGCTTGTCGTCAAGTGATCTGGGAATTTGGACAAAATGCTCAAGTTATTTTTCGCGCAAATCAGGGATGGCAAACTTCAACTATTAAAGATTTGTTGCCAGTAGGATTCTCTTTATAAATAAAGTTCCTTAAACTAATCTTTTAGCTATATCCTAGAACAGCTCAACCAACAAATTAAGTCTTTCCATGAAGTCATATCTCGCCGCCGCTGTGCAAATGACCAGCAAACCCGACCTGACCAAAAACTTGGTCGAAGCAGAAGAATTAATCGAATTAGCCGTCCGTCGGGGAGCAGAATTGGTCAGTCTACCTGAGAATTTTGCTTTTTTGGGTCAGGAAATGGATAAAGTTGCTCAAGCAAAGGAAATTGCGCACAAAACCGAACAGTTTCTCAAAAAAATGGCGCAGCGATTTCAAATTACAATTTTAGGTGGTGGCTTTCCTGTACCCGTAGGCGATAATCCACAAAAGGCTTACAACACGGCATCTTTAGTTACTCCCGATGGTCAACAGGTAGCCATCTATCAAAAAGTCCATCTCTTTGATGTCAATGTTCCTGATGGTAACACTTATCAAGAATCTAGTACTGTGATGGCGGGAACTGAAATTCCTACTATTTATGAATCAGAACAGCTGGGTAAATTAGGTCTATCTATCTGTTATGACGTGCGTTTCCCAGAGTTTTATCGTTATCTTTCTCGTCAGGGAGCAGATATTTTGTTTATTCCTGCTGCCTTTACTGCCTTTACTGGCAAAGATCATTGGCAAGTACTGTTGCAGGCAAGAGCGATCGAAAACACCTGTTATGTAATTGCTCCCGCTCAAACAGGCAACCACTACGAACGTCGCTATACTCATGGACACGCCATGATTGTCGATCCTTGGGGAGTAATTCTTGCTGATGCAGGAAACGCACCTGGAGTAGCAGTAGCAGAGATTAATCCGCAACGTTTACAGCAGGTGCGCCAACAGATGCCATCCTTACAGCATCGAGTATTTGTTTAAATTAAGATTAAATTAATAGCTATTGGCAATCACTAGGAGCAACTTGTATTTTGGCAATCAAGTTATGAGTCTTGTCGTAATAATTAAAATTGAGTGAGACACCGTTGTCGGGAAAAATTTGTGTAGCAGGAGTAGTACAAACAGTCTTGGTTATAGTTGAACGAATATTGTTGGCAAATAGTGAGCTATCAATATTGGCAGTCGAATAGTTGATTAGAGTGTAATTATAACTTAGGGTTTTTCCTGGCCCAGCAGAGGAAGAATCCCACTGAGTATCTGCATCAACCATCATTGGTAGACTACTATTCATCATTTTGGCAGTCATTTGCAGAAAATCTTCTGTACCAATCATTTCAAACATATTATCTTGTTCGGCTTTGACGGACGACGGTGAGACAATAGTAACGATGGCTGTTAATAAAGCAATGCCCCACCATGACTTGACCTTGATTTTAGAAGTAAGCATCTTAATCTGTGATTATTAATGATTATTAAATAGTGATTATCTGTATTTTATTTGTAATAAAACAGTGATGCCTTTAGAGTGATTACCATTAAGGTGTGATCTCAATCTTGAATATGCTTAAAATAAATTGAGTTGCGAGTTCTAGTTTTTTACTAACATGAAATTTTCCAATCTACTAGAGCTACTGTTACTTGCTGCGGTGTGGGGTGCTTCTTTTTTATTTATGAGAATTGCTGCACCTGTTTTAGGCCCAGTATTATTAATTGAATTAAGGGTAGTGTTAGCTGGTATAACCTTATTGTTAGTGGCAACTCGCTTTAATCTGATCGGCGAAATCCGCAAGAATTTAATTCCGTTATTGGTAATCGGCTGTATCAATACAGCAATTCCTTTTTTATTATTTGCTTTTGCTGCTTTGTATCTTCCTGCGGGGTTTTCTTCCCTACTGAATGCCATGACACCCTTATTTGGGACGTTAATTACAGGCTTGTGGTTGAGAGAAAAATTAACTTTGAGTCAGTTTATCGGTTTGATCGTCGGTTTTGCGGGGGTAACAATACTTGTCGGCTGGACTGAACTTCCTGTAACCAATAGTTTTATCTGGGCTGTCGTAGCGGGATTAAGCGCAGCTTTTTTATACGCCGTGGGTGCATCTTACGCCCAAAAAAAATTATCAGGAGTCAATTCTATAGTCGTGGCAACAGGAAGTTTATTGAGCGCAACTATATGTTTGTTGCCAATTACGCCGTGGTTTTTACCTGATGCATTTCCTTCTATGACAGTAATTTGGATGACGATCGCCCTAGGATTATTTTCCACTGCTTTGGCATACGTGATGTATTTTCATTTGCTAAGTAATGTTGGCGTAAGCAAATCCTTAACCGTGGCTTATTTAGTTCCCCTGTTTGCCATGTTTTGGGGGACGCTCATCTTAGATGAACCCATTACTCAATCGATGGTTCTCGGCTGTGGTTTAATTTTATCGGGTACAGCGATCGCCATTTATCAATAGACGCTTGCTGTGAATTAGCTTCGCATATAGCTCTAAGCTTGTCGATCGAGCGATCGCTAAATTTTTCATTAATTGCTTGCTACTAGTTGTTACATTGTTGTTATATCAAGTATGGATAATGACTTTAAATAGAGTGATTCCCCAAGTCCCCAAGTCCCCAAGTCCCCAAGTCCCCAAGTCCCCAAGTCCCCAAGTCCCCAAGTCCCTAAGTCCCTAAATTAAAATATTTAACTGTTCATCCGAACCTGATATTAGGCACAAACCAAGTTAAATTAAGCAACCTTGTACTTACCCTGACGGTATATTGTTTCTGCTATGAAACCGCTTTATTCATACCTTTTAAAAACGATCGCCATTATTGTAGGCTTGTGGTTAATTTTTGAATTTTCCTCAAGGTTATTTGCTGAAATACTTTGGTTTCAAGAGGTAGACTATCTCTCAGTCTTTGTCGTAAAACGTGCCAGTCAATATATTCTCTGGGCGATCGCCACTTTAGTTTCAGGACTATTTATCGGGTTTAATCTATGGTTAGCAAGTCGTTGGCAGTGGCAGTGGCTACCCAAGGATGAATGGTATGACGTAGGTTTGTCTGTAACCCCTGAGCAAAAGCAGCTATTTGGCAGAGAGATAATTAGCGCTACCCGAAACAGAAAAGCTACAAGCTCTGATACTAAGCAAAATATTGAGCCAAATACCGAGCAAAAAATATATTCTCCTCGTTTGAAGTTACCTCTTTTATTAACCGCAGCGATCGCCTTTGCGGGAGGAATTACTTACATCCTGACTACCTGTATCGATCTGGCTTTATCTGTTTGGCAAACTAGCTATCCTCTACCCCAAATTGCCACAGTTTTCAAACCGCCTCTTGATAGTTTTAATCTGGCGAATCTGACAGGTTTTATAGTTAGCTATTTGCGTCAGTTAATTGTCGTCTTTACGGTTGTGGGATTATTGTTGTGGAAACCACGCATTAGTTTAAAAGCGATCGCTATTTTACTGAGTATTATCTTTGGCTTGATTGCAGCAGCTAACTGGTCGGTATTTCTGCGCTTTTTTAATCCATCTCAGTTTAATTTAAATGATCCACAGTTCGGTCAGGATATTGGCTTTTATATCTTTCGCTTTCCTGTGTGGCATTTAATTGAATCTTGGCTACTGGCTTTATCCTGCTGCACCTTGTTAAGCTGCACTTTGTACTATTTATTATCAGGAAATAGTCTATCGCAAGGGCGTTTTCCAGGCTTTACTAAAATCCAGTTGCGCCATATTTCTTTTTTGGGTGCAGCGGTGATGCTTGCCCTAGCTTGTCAACATTGGCTGAACCGTTTTGACCTACTTTATAGTACTCGTGGTGTAGTATATGGTGCTAGCTACACCAATATTCGAGTTCAATTACCTTTAGAAGTATGGCTAACTCTGGTATCAATTGTTAGCGCTCTTTGGTTGTTGTATAAAGGTTTTACAGGATATCGAAATTCACAGCTACAACAGCGCAAGATCAAAAAAATTATCTTGTTAATTTTTCCTTTTACGCTCTATTTATCAGTTCTTGTCATCAGCAACATTGCCAGCACCACGGTACAGTATTTAATTGTTCAACCCAACGAATTAGCCAAGGAAAGACCCTATATTGAGCGCAGTATTGCCTTCACTCGCCAAGCGTTTAACTTAAATAATATTGAAACTAAAACCTTTAATCCTCAAGGAGAATTAACCGCAGCCGATATTCAGAATAATAATTTAACCATCAAAAACATCCGTTTGTGGGATACTCGTCCCATCCTGCAAACCAATCGACAGCTACAGCAAATCCGTCCCTACTATCAATTTTATGATGCGGATATCGATCGCTATTTATTAAGTAAATCCGATTTCGATCTTGCTTATAAACAACAGGTAATTATTGCAGCCAGGGAGTTAGACTATGCTCAAGTCCAGGATATTGCCAAAACCTGGGTTAACGAACATTTAATTTATACTCATGGTTATGGCTTTACCCTTTCTCCTGTTAACCAAGTTGCGGAAGGTGGCTTGCCCTATTATTACGTTAAAGATCTGGGTACAGGAAACGAAGAAACAGGTTCACTAACTATTTCAGATGAGATAATCCGTCATAGTATTCCCATCGGTAAACCCCGTATCTACTTTGGTGAATTGACCAACCCCTACATCATGACTTCAACTAAGGTTAGGGAACTAGATTTTCCTAGTGGCGAAGAAAATGTTTACACCACTTACGACGGTACTGGCGGGATTAAAATTGGTAACTACTGGCGACGAGTCTTGTTTGCTCAATACCTTAAAGACTGGCAAATGCTGTTTGCTCAAGATTTTACCCAGGATACAAAACTACTATTTCGCCGTAACATTAAACAAAGAATCAAAGAGATCGCACCTTTCCTCAGCTACGATCAAGATCCTTACTTAGTAGTAGCTAAAACTAATGAGCGTCAAGATCATCTTTATTGGATTATAGATGCTTATACGATCAGCGATCGCTATCCTTATTCAGATCCAGGCAAAAATAAATTTAACTATCTGCGCAACTCAGTCAAAGTAGTGGTAGATGCCTATGATGGTCAAGTAGATTTTTATATAGCTGATGAAACCGATCCCATAATTCGCACTTGGAACAAAATTTTTCCCCAGCTATTTAAACCTCTGTCTGCCATGCCTGTAGATTTACACCGACATATTCGCTATCCCGAAGATCTGTTTAGTATTCAGTCAGAAAGACTCTTGACTTATCACATGCTAGATCCTCAAGTATTTTATAACCGTGAGGATCAATGGCAAATTCCCCAAGAAATCTATGGCGATCGATCTCAGGCAGTAGAACCTTACTACTTGATCATGAAGTTACCTACCGCCAGCCAAGAAGAATTTATTCTTCTCCATCCTTATTCCCCGATGAATCGTCCTAACCTAATTGCTTGGTTTGCAGCTAGATCTGATGGCGCGGATTATGGCAAGTTACTACTTTATAAATTCCCCAAACAAAAGCTAATTTACGGCACTAATCAAATCGAAGCTTTAATCAACCAAGATCCTGTAATCTCTCAACAAATTTCTCTGTGGAATCGAGAAGGATCCCGAGCCATTCAAGGTAATTTACTAATTATCCCCATCGAACAATCATTACTGTATGTCGAACCACTCTATATCGAAGCGAAAGAAAATAGCTTGCCTACTTTAGCCAGAGTAATTGTGATCTATGAAAACCAAATTGTGATGGCAGAAACTTTAGACGAGGGAATCAAGGCAATTTTTCAACCTCAAAATGATGTTGATACGATTATTCGTTCTGTAGAAGACGTTACGTCCAAAAACTAATTAGAATAGCTATAAGCTCTAAGCTCTAAGCTTGTTGAATATTTTTAACTTGACTAAATTCTAAGCGATCGCAATTAAAGCGCAAAAGATCAATTAAGTATGGAAAAAAATTGCCAGATTGGCGATCGCAATTATGAATCAGATGATATCTTACGAATACCAGTTAGAAAATAGAGCTTGTGATGATTCCAAAAAACTTGTGGTTAACCATAGTAGTAACCTTGTTTGGCTGTCAACAAGCTACACAATCACCCATCGCCGTGGCACAAAAAACTACAATCTGTAGTTATGAAGTTATTCAAACTTATCCTCACGACCAAAATGCTTTTACTCAAGGTCTAATTTTTGACCAGGGTGAGCTATACGAAAGTACTGGATTAGAGGGCAAATCATCAGTTAGAAAAGTTGATTTAGAGACAGGCAAAGTTCTACAGATTAGTAAATTAGACGATCGCTATTTTGGCGAAGGCATGACTTTGTGGCAAGATCGCCTAATCCAACTTACTTGGGTTTCTAAAACGGGTTTTGTTTATGACAAAAAAACTTTAAAGCAGATTGCTACCTTTCATTATCCAACTCAAGGTTGGGGCATAACTCATAACGATCGAGAACTGATCATGAGCGATGGCTCAAATACTCTCTATTTTCTTAATCCTAATACTTTTAAAGAAACTAAACGGATTAAGGTAACAGAAAATGACCGTCCTATCGATAAATTAAACGAATTAGAATTTGTCAAAGGAGAAATCTGGGCGAATATTTGGTTGAGCGATCGCATTGCCCGTATTGACCCTAAAACGGGTGTCGTGATAGGCTGGCTCGATCTCACAGGAATCATTGACCCCGCAGCCACACCCACCCAAGATGCAGTCTTAAACGGTATTGCTTACGATCCTGAGTCTGATCGGCTATTTGTAACAGGAAAACTTTGGCCCAAGCTATTTGAAATCAAGCCAATATGTGATTAGCAGCAAGTCTCTCACTACTTTTGAAAATTGGTACTATACCGTGCCACTTACTTGACGACAAGCTACTCCACAAGATTCTATCCCACAAGAATTGATAAACTGTAGTTACAAAATCTAGAGGTCAAAGACTTATGCTTATTAGATGTTTATTCGGTGCTGTACGCAGGATACAATACAGAGTCTAGGCAGATATTTGATATTTTTAATTAATTTATGAAAACCGCAGATAAGCTCAACGATAAAGCAGTTGTTAAAGATTATTTTAATCAGCAAGGATTCGATCGCTGGCGCAGAATTTACGGCGAAACTGACGATGTAAATAAGGTACAGAAGAAGATCCGCGAAGGACACCAGCAAACTATCGATACTGTAGTTGGTTGGTTAAAAGATGATGGTAACTTAACTGATTTGACAATTTGTGATGCGGGGTGTGGTGTTGGTAGTTTGAGTATTCCTCTAGCGGAAGCGGGAGCAATAGTTTCAGCGAGTGATATTTCCGCCAAAATGGTGGGGGAAGCCAAAGAAAAAGCCGAATCGGCATTGAAAGATACTAGTAAAGTGTCTTTTAGCGTCAAGGATTTGGAAGCGTTAACAGGCAAGTACGATACGGTAATTTGTCTGGATGTGCTGATTCATTACCCCACAGAGGATGCAGCCAAGATGATTACTCACCTAGCATCTTTAGCCGAATCTCGCGTAATTTTAAGTTTTGCACCGAAAACTTGTTTGTTGTTTGTGCTGAAAAAGATCGGCGAATTTTTTCCTGGCCCTTCTAAAACTACTAGAGCTTATCAACACAAAGAGGCAGATATTATTGCTGTCCTGAAAGAAAATGGCTTCGAAATTAAGCGCGCGGGGATGACTAGTATTAGTTTTTATTATTCAAGAATTTTAGAAGCAGTTAGGACGGAGAGTAAGTAGCACAACTGACAACTAGTAGCGCTTCGCTTAAGTAACGAGTAACAAGTAACAAGTAACAAGTAACAAGTTAGATGTAATAAGGGTTTCAGGTTGACAAAATGGTGTCTTTACTTAAGCCTTCATCTACTAGCAATAAAATCTATATGGCGCTTTTAAATTAATGATCTAAATAAATCTAATGCATCTAAATTGATAAGGCTTAGAGCTATGAATATTAAACTCAAACCAGAACAAGAGAAATTCATTCAAAATAAGATTGCTAGTGGTGAATATAACAACGCTGATGATGTAATTACTGAAACTTTTAAACTCTTAGAAATTAGAGAGAAAAAGATAAAAGAACTTCAAGCTAAAATTGCCGTTGGTACAGAACAAAGAGCTAATGGACAGTTAACTCAAGGGGAACAAGTTTTTGCTCGTTTACAAGAGAAAATTAATCGAGTAAAAGACTGAACCCGACTAATGAATAGTTATTTCTTTTCTATTATTAGATATGTACAGAAAAATGAAATGCTTCTCTCAAATCATCGGTTAAATGACTAATTCAAATAAATTTATTGCCACAGAATTATTTGATAGTAAGGGAGAAACAGGAGAAAAAATAGTTTGGAATGGGATTAAAAGAGGTTTTGAACGGAGAAAATGTATTGCTTATTGGCGTTACCCTATTTTTAGTCCAGATAAATTGCGCAAAGAGCCTGATATTTTAATTGCGGATTATCAGCTAGGATTAATTGTCATTGAAGTTAAAGCAATCAGGATTGAACAGTTAGTTAATATTCAAGGTCATCGTTGGCAATATCAGAATTTTTATACAGATTCGGGCAATCCATATCAACAGGCAGAAAGACAGTTATATGCCTTATTAGAATATAGCGATCGCGAACCTTTGTTAAAACGTCAGGTTAGTGCTAGAGCGATGGTGGCACTGCCTTATATTACTCAAGTTCAATGGCAAGAGCGAGGCTGGGCAAATCTACCCAATTCTCCACCTATTTTGTGGCAAGAACAGCTCATAGATTCTGAGTTGATTGTTAAGGCGATCGCTAATACTCATCCCCTAGTTATCGGTTCAGATCTCACGCCGACTCAGTGGGAATTGTTACAAGCTGTATTGGGAGGTACTGCTCTTTATACCCCCGAACATCAACAGCGTAATTGTTCTAGTTTAAATACTGGTTTAAATAGACGCAAGATTATTCAACAGGTGCGATCGCGCTTAAATCAGTTGGACTTGCAACAGGAAACCCTAGCCAAACAAATTCCCCCAGGCATGCAGCGGATCAGAGGGGTAGCAGGTTCGGGTAAAACCGTGGCATTGTGTCAGAAAGCAGCCTTGATGGCGGTTAAGTATCCTCAATGGCAAATTGCGCTGGTGTTTTTTTCTCGCAGTCTGTATGACTCCATAACTCAGCAGGTAGATCGCTGGATACGCTATTTTACCCAGGATCAAATGAACTACGATCCTGAAAACTCTGGACTAAAAATTCTCCATGCTTGGGGAAGTAAGCAACAGCCTGGTTTTTATGGCACGATCTCGCGGGCGACGGGGAATATTTCTTTATCCGTACCCTTTACCCTCAGTAGTCAACCTAATGAAGCCCTGGCAGAAGCTTGTTTGCAGCTATTAGAAAACCGTATTATTCCTCAAATATATGATGCTGTCTTGATTGATGAAGCACAAGACTTAATGACGGATCTCTGGCTTTATCAGCATAAACAGCCTTTTTATTGGCTAGTCTATCAATCACTGCGCCCTATAAATCCTATATCGCCTCAGCAAAGAAGACTAATCTGGGCTTATGACGAATTGCAAAGTTTGGGCAGTTTAAAGTTACCCGAACCCGTTGAACTATTTGGCGAAGAATTAGGACATTTAGTTACAGGGCAATATAATCAGCAGATTAATAAGACAGAAATAATCTCTCGTAGTTATCGTACACCTCAACAGATAATTATGGTGGCGCAGGCGATCGCCCTTGGCTTATTGAGAGAAAACGGTTTACTCACGGGTTCGATCTATCCTGAAGAATGGGCAGCTTTGGGCTATAAAGTTACGGGAGATTGGCAGTTAGGTAATCAGATTACCCTGACTAGGGAATCAAATTCACCGCATATTATTAGTGAACTATGGCAGGGAGAGATGATCTGCTTTGAACGCTTTGCTTCTCGACAGCAAGAATTAACTATCCTGGCGCAAAAACTGCAACAAAATCTAACGGACGATCAGCTTCAGCCAGATCGAGAAATACTAATCATTGTCTTGGGTTCAGCTTATGAAGCCAACACGTTACTTAAACATACTGCCACTTTTTTAATCAATCAGGGACTCAATATTTATCTTCCCAGTCAACGCACTTATAACTGTATCGATCCTACCCAACAAGATAATCCCAATCAATTCTGGTATCCAGGAGCAATTACCCTTTCGACAATTCATCGCGCCAAAGGACAAGAAGCCGATTTAGTCTATCTAGTCGGTTTAGATCGCATCGCACAATCAGATAATATATCTCTGCGTCATCAGCTTTTTACTGCTCTAACTCGTACTAGAGCCTGGGTAAATATTAGCGGGGTGGGAGACTATGCTCTTTATCAAGAATTAACTCAACTAATGAAAAGTGGCGATTGTCTTACCTTCACTGTAACTAGTCAACCCCAAAGAGAACTGAGAATTAGCGATCGCGCCAGTCTCATCCAAGGATATGCTCTAAATAGGAGAAACTTTCGTCACGCCAATCTCCGACACGCCGATTTATCCCAGATGCACTTGGCAAACATCAATCTGATTGATGCCGACTTGAGCCACGCTAATCTAGCAGGCGCAAATTTGACTAACGCTAAACTAATCGCTGCTAATCTGAGTCATGCCAATCTAACTAATGCTAATTTAACCAACGCCAAACTTATGGGAGCAGATTTAACAGAAGCTAATTTAACGGGGACTAATTTAGATCGATTTTAAATATAGTTAGAATCAGGACTCAAGGGAAAAAACTATTCCCCACTAAAGTACCAGGAGATTAAGAAGATCGGCATGACCCTTGAACTATATTCGGAAGTCGCCTTGACTCAAAACATAGCTGACCACAATCTGAAAATTGGAGATGTTGCTACTTTAGTTGATTTTGTTCCCCATCCCCACGGTGGAGAAAAAGGGTGCGTATTAGAAATTTTTAACGCTGTAGGAGAATCCATTGGTGTAGCTACTGTTTTGATCTCTGCGATTAAATCTCTATCAGCTAGCGAGATATTAACTACCCGTCCGTTGAAATAAGCTAATTAAAGAAATAATTTTCTCTTCTTCCGCACCAAAGAAGTACCCAACTACAGTTATAAGTTACAGTAAAATTATGTGGGCTTATAGCTTCTGATTACGAACCGTATTATTATCAGTTTCAGATTGTATCCTTGTCCTAAAGGACGATACGTAGCTAGTACAAAGAGTGAATCCTTTAGGGCAAATGGTATACTTTAAATCAGCAACGCCATATAATATTCCTCTCAGCCTCACGTTGTACCCTTGTCCTTTAGGGCTTTAGCATACTTTCAATCCATAACAACTTAAGCAATAGTTACTTCATCGGCTAAATAAACATCTTGAATGGTGTTAAATAGCTTAATCCCTTCAGACATTGGACGCTGGAAAGTCTTTCTGCCCGAAATCAAGCCTGAACCACCAGCACGTTTATTAATTACCGCAGTACGTACCGCCTCAGCGAAGTCATGATCGCCCGCAGAATCCCCAGAATTGATTAAACCACTGCGCCCTGCATAGCAATTAAGTACCTGATAGCGAGTTAAATCGATTGGGTGATCGCTGCTCAATTCGCTGTAAACCTTGTCATTAGTGCGACCATATTTTGCTCCTGTAGCTTGAGCTACTGCTTGATAACCGCCATTACAGGTGGGTAATTTTTGCTTAATAATATCCGCCTCAATGGTTACCCCCAAATGGTTTGCTTGTCCTGTTAGATCTGCTGCTAAATGATAGTCTTTGTCTTGTTTAAAGGCATCGTTGCGTAGATAACACCAAAGAATCGTTGCCATGCCTAATTCATGGGCTTGGGCAAAAGCTTTACTTACCTCTTGGATCTCTCTCGATGACTCTGGTGAACCAAAATAAATAGTTGCACCAACGGCTACAGCCCCCAAGTTCCAGGCTTGCTTTACCGAGGCAAACATAATTTGATCTGCTGGATTAGGATAAGTCAGTAGCTCATTGTGATTGAGCTTAACGATAAAAGGCAGACGATGGGCATATTTGCGGGACATCATCCCCAAAACTCCCAAAGTTGTAGCCACCGCATTACAACCACCTTCAAGGGCTAATCTAATAATGTTTTCTGGGTCAAAATAGAGCGGGTTGGGTGCAAAAGAAGCTGCTGCGGAGTGTTCGATCCCTTGGTCTACAGGCAAGATAGATAGATAGCCCGTATTGGCTAGTCTGCCCGTAGAGTATAGCGCTTGTAAAGATCTCAAGACTTGTGGGTTGCGATCGCTATTAAGAAAAATGCGTTCGATAAAGTCTTTTCCTGGTAAATGTAAAGTATCCTTGGCTATCTTGGCTTTGTAGGTGAGTAAATCTTCTGCTTCTTTACCTAATAGTGATGAAATCTGCGAAGTTAATTCAGTAGTAACCATGATTTTTCAAGTGTAATTATCTTGCTTGCTTTTATTGTGACTAAGTTTGCTTAAATTACGCTTAATTTTTCCCGATCAGTTTGCCGACAATTGATGATTTATCCTAAAGGATATCCTAAAGGACTAGCTTTATGCGAAGCGGTATCCTTTAGGACGCGTCGCACTTCGTTATTGTTACCTATTGCCCAATGTATTTCTCTAGTTAGATGTATTAATTTACTAAATCAAGGTTTGATAAACACATCCAGTTTGAGAAAATAGATTCTAAAAAATCGATAGTCTAGTCGATCGCAAGCTGACTGTTAGAGTAGTTAATTTTTACATCAATAATGATTGAATCTATTTTATGGTGGCTGGTTATTATTTTTTTAATAGTTAGCTTAAGTATATTTGTCGGCTTTTATTTAAGAGGTGCGTTTCGCGATCGCATTATCTATAAAGTTAAACATGCACCTAGACCAGAAGAACCTCATTTTCCCTACGTTTTAGCTAGTATTACCAACTCTTTTATTACTGATGGCATCGTCACTGATTTTTGGAACGAAGCTGGTGCTATTCAACGTGCGCGTCTAGATGCGATTAGTCAAGCGCAGCATACAATTGATTTTGAAACATTTTTTATGACTCCTGGCAAACGAGCAGATGATTTTGCTGCTGCTTTAGCCGAAAGAGCTGCTGAAGGTGTTGAAATAAGGCTGGTTGTCGATCATTATGGGACGAAAGATCTCTCCGACCAATATTGGAACCGTTTACGAGGTGCTGGAGTCAAAGTTTCTTTTTTTAATTCTTTTAAGTGGCGCGCTCCTCTAGATTATGCTGGACGTACTCACCGTAAACTCCTACTGATTGATGGTGAATTTGGCTTAGTTGGCGGTGCGGGGATCTCCGATCTTTGGGATGGGATTGAAAAAAAAGATGATACTCAACCTTGGCTAGATGTGGAGATGCGGATCGAGGGGGAAATTATTAGTATTTTAGAAGGTGTATTTTCTCAACACTGGACTTTTAGTAATGGTACAGCAGATTTAAGCAAATTTAAATTCCACAATTTTAATTATTATGGCAAAAATCGAGAGCGCGATCGATCTGATCATCATGATTTAATGTTGGTTGTACCAGGAGCAAACCCCAGAATTCGTTTTTCTCCCATCCAGGCTTTTAAATACAACAGTATTATTTGTGCTAGAAAGCGGATTTGGTTAGCTAGCCCTTATTTTTTACCTGACCCCAACTCAATTGATTTATTAGTAGCCGCCAAACAAGATGGGGTAGATGTTCGCATTCTCACTACTAGCGAACGGAGTGATAAAAAACCTGTTTACTATGCCTCTTATGAACATTACGGTAAATTATTAAAAGGTGGGGTAACAATTTATGAATATCAGCCCAGTATGACTCATGCAAAGTTACTGCTAATTGACGATATTTGGGCAACTACAGGGAGTGCTAACTTTGACCCTCGCAGCTTTTGCCACAACGAGGAATTAGATATCTGTAGCGCCCAGCCGAGGTTAGTTGAAGGAATTCGAGCTACTTTTGAAAAGGGTTTTGCTCAAAGCCAAATAATAACTTATGCCGACTGGCAAAAACGCCCCTTAATCAAACATCGTATATTAGGTAATGTAGTTGACTTTTTCCAGTGGCAACTTTAATTGTCGTGGGGAAGTTGACCTACAAAGTTGTTAAATCAGGTTTATAGATCCCAAATAAGTTCTCTAGCCATAAGTAAAAACGTTAGGACATTTCCTACTTCCTACTTCCTATTTCCTATTTCCTATTTTCTTAATAATTTGCGCTCGAATAACTGAGCGATCGCATAAACAATAAATCCCGCCGTCATACCTGGTACCACTTCATAAATAAGATTTGACCATTTAAATACAGAACTCCAGGCGATCGCCACCACAATACCAACAATCATCATCAATAAAGCTACTGGAGTTGTAATAGGTAGTTGCCTAATCCTGACTAAAATTAATGGCCCCAAACCCGCAGCTAATGCCGACCAAGAAGAAGTAACCAATAGAAAAACATTATCGTCGCCAGCTAAAGCAATACTCATGACGATCGCTGCCACTGTCAACGTTCCTAATTTCACCATTCTATAAGATTTAGCAAACTGAGGTGCTATATCTTGAGTGAGCGCAGCCGAACAACAGAGTATTTGCGAATCAGCAGTAGACATAGTTGCAGCGAATACTCCTGCCAGCATTATTCCCACAAAAAATGAAGGTAATAAATCCTCTGCTAGATAAAATAATGCTAATTCTGGATCGCCGTTTGTGAGCAAATCGGGCAAAACCACTCTCGACACCAAACCAATACCAAGGGCAGAAAAAGAAGTAATCAGACTGGCTATAATTTTAATATTAAGAGCTAATTTGACATTTTCTGGTGAATCGATCGCCATTGCGCGCGTTAAAATATGAGGCTGACCGATTACGCCAAAACCTGCTGCAATCCAACCGACAAAAAAAGGAATAAAACCCAGAGGCAAATTCGTCGGACTAAAATTAACCAGTTGAGTATCGATCGCGTTTAACTGCGTCCAGATTTCGCCAAATCCACCACCACTAATAATCGCCACAACTAAAAGCAGCAGCAGCGAACCAATCATTACGACTCCTTGTACCGCATCCGTCCAGATTTCGGCACGAACTCCCCCAGAAAAGCAATAAACAATGACAATTACCACTCCCAGCACGATGCCTAAATAATAATTCCAATCAAAGACAACGTTTAGTGCTTTACTTCCCGCTACTAGTTGCGCTGCCGCATACGAACCAAGGAAAGCAAGAATAATTATGCCTGAAGCGATCGAAATCCAGCGATTACCAAGAGTTTTTTGAGCCAAAAAATCGGAAACCGTATCAGATGAAGTGTCTTCTGATATTTCTCTGAGTCGTTTAAAAAAGAATAACCAGGCTAGATAATCGCCGATCGCCCAGCCGATCGTCAACCAAATTGCAGAGACTCCAATTTTATAGGCAAAACCAACTTGACCGAGAAACAACGCACCACTTTGTCCCGTTGACATTGCCGATAATGCCGTCAGCCAAGGATTGACATCACGACTAGCTAACAAATAATCGGCAGTAGTACTTTGCTTGTAACTTGAAGAATAAATGCCGACGAAGACAATTAAAACAAGAAATCCAATAAACGCTACTGCAATAGATAACTGATTTGCCATTTTAACTGACGATGCGTTCCTTGCGTCTGGTTTGGATATCGAGACGCAACCAAATCTCAAATGCGACTCTGGTTGTAAATGTTAACATTAATCGAGAAATAGAAAAATCAGTAGTGCATCAAATAAGTGTGGGATAAATGATTAATTGATGCCAGCTCCAACAGTATTTATTTAACTATTCAACTGAACCCGATCTTAACTAGCATTATTTTTAAGAGGATGTCTGAGAACTCAATTCTGTTATGCTTAGACCCTAGTAGATCCCCCCTAGCCCACGGCAGTCGCTACAACGGAGGAAACCTCCGCAACGCGCTGCCTCCCCTTAACAAGGGGGGAATCGGAATCAAAGTCCCCCTTAACAAGGGGAGCCACTGCGGTCTTGGGGTCTCCCCAAGTAGAGCAAGTGGCATGGATTTAGGGGGATCTACCCACTGGAAACGTAGCAATTAGACTTTTCAGATATCCTCTAAATAGGACGCAAGATTGCTCTAGCTAATCCCCCGTCTCCATCTTTAAGCTTAATGGGTAAGCAAATTAGCTCGTATTCTCCAGGTTCAACCTCAGCTAAGTTTAGCCCTTCAATCGCCCAAATACCCGAACCTAATAAAGCATGGTGTACCTCGATTACATTCCCTTCATAGCCACCAACTGATAAGTAATCTACTCCTACAGTACGAACTTTTTTCTCAGCTAAATACTGTGCTGCTTCTGTAGAAATATGGACAAAATCTTCCACAAAAGTCTTAGATTTTAAAGCAAAATTACTATTTTGAGTTTTAAATAAAATCCGTTCTCCTGCTTGAATATTATGGGGTTCAAGCTCTTCAACCTTAATTTGTTGAGGATCTTTAATTTTAATCACCCTAGCTCTACCAATAGTCGCATCTAAAGGCATTCGATCGATCCCAATACCACCTTTAATAAAGTGATTAATACCGTCAACATGAGTTCCTGTATGAGTCCCAATGGTCAACTTAGAAACATTGCATACATCTCCATGAGCTAAACATTGACTAGGTTCAACAGTTATGGCAGGATTATCTGGCCAATAGGGCATTCCTGGGTGAATGGTCAAAGAAATATCGATCCAGTCGTTTACTTGGTGCATAATTCTTGGTAATGTAAATTACTCTAATAAAGAGATGAATTGAAGGACTGACCAGTTATATCAAGTCCTCTTAAGCGCTTCTAATAAAATCTTTGCGTCTCTGCGTCTTTGCGCGAGTTTTAATTGGAATTGTTTAAACGGAATTCATATTTTAAATCTGTTTTCCTTGAATTGAATAGTCTAACAACTCAACGGGATGGAATAATTTAATCCCTTCTAAACCCTGTAACTCCAAATGTTTTTGAATTTGCAAAGAACAGCCAGGATTAGGCGAGGCAATGACACTCGCTCCAGTCTTAATTAAATTATTCACTTTTTGTCTACCTAGCTCATCGGCGGTTTCTGGCTGCAACATATTATAAATACCCGCACTACCGCAGCATAAACTTGCGTCTAAAGGTTCGCGCAGTTTAACCCCAGGAATTTGTTGTAACAGCTGACGTGGTTGCAGACTAATCTTTTGTCCATGTAATAAATGACAGGCATCTTGATAAACAAGAGTCAACTCACCTGATGTCAAAGGATGTAACTCAGTAGTTAACTCGATCTCTGCTAAAAACTCCTGGACATCTTTAACCTTACTCGAAAACTGTTCCGCCTTTGCTCGATACTCAGGATCATCAGCTAAGATATGACCATATTCTTTGAGAGTATGTCCGCAACCCGCAGCATTAATAATAATTGCATCTAAATCCTGATCGATAAAACTATCAATCATCTGCCTTGCTAAAACCTGTGCCTGTGCCTCTTGTCCCTGATGAGCGGGTAAAGCAGCACAACAGCCTTGACTGGGAGGAATTACCACCTCACAACCATTAGCAGTCAAGACCCTGGCTGTAGCTTCGTTTACAGGAGAAAAAAATAACCGCTGCACACAGCCTAAAATCATCCCTACCCGATAGCGCTTTATTCCTTGAGGGGGTATTACAGCAGGTAAATCACTCCGCCAAGAACTATCCGTTACTTCAGGTAGAATTGCCTCCATTGCTGCTAATCGAGGAGTTAGCTTTTTAAGCATTCCTGTCTGTCTAACTAACTGCTGTAAACCTGATTTTTGATAGAACCACAGGGGAGGCAGCAGATGGCGTAAGCGATTGGGATAAGGAAAGAGATTAAAAATTAAAGTTCTAATTAACCTATCGGGTAAACTACGATTTAGGTTCCGCTCGATCTGAGGACGAGTAGCAGCAATTAGCTGATCGTACTTTACTCCTGAAGGGCAGGTAGTCACACAGGCTAAACATCCTAAACAGGAATCAAAATGCTGAGTAGTTGTGGTGTCAATTGTTGCTTCTCCTTGATTAATGGCATCCATTAAATAGATCCTGCCTCTGGGAGAATCCATTTCTTTACCGATGACTCGATAGCTAGGACAGGTAGAAAGACAAAAACCGCAATGTACACAAGAATCGATTAATTTTGGTTGAGGAGGATTTTTAGTATCAAAATTAGTCATTGATCTTTCTTTTATTATCCCTTTATATTACCGATATCTGCATATAAAGCATATTTTAGCTAGTTTGAGCAGCAAAAAGTTTAAGTAAAAGCGATCGCCCTTTAAATATAGCCGTACAAGATTAGCGATAGACAATTAGTAGGTAGTCCTAAAGGACTTGTCTACCGAACTAAGCGGCACAAGTCGCATAGTTGGAGATACCGCTTCGCATATAGGTAGTGGGTAGTTTAACGGAGTTATCTTCAGCTTAAAAATAACCATCCAGACAATCATAGCTACAGCGGAAATTGTAAATCTAACTTAGAGGAAAAATTACCGTCTTTTTCAAGATCGGCATCTAAACCGATATAACCTGCTCTGATTTTAGCTCTCCAGAAGGCACTACCGCTGGTAAATTGAGTATCCGCATCAAGATTTGCTTTAACTCCCACAACGCCGATCAAGGATTGCGCTCCTAGTTTAATGCTACCTCCTGTAAAAGAATTAGTTTGATCGAACTTGCCACTAACCCCGATATTTGAGCCAAACAAGAGATTAGCATCCCAAGAGGCTTCCGCCCCATTAAACTTGGTGTCGCGATCGAGTTTAATATCGGCTTTAAAAGAACCAATCAAAGCTTTGGAGTCAATTTTGACGTTAGCACCAGTAAAGGTTATATCTCGATCAAAGTTGCCGTTTACTGCTAATGAAGCAAATGATGTTTTAGCCTTCCACGCTGCATTGACTCCACTAAAGTTGGTGTCGTGGTCGAAATTTCCTCGGACGGTTACTTTACCCAGACGGGTTTTCGCATTCCAAGCTGCATTTGCGCCAGTAAAAGTTATATCTTGATTGAAGTTGCCTTTAACGGCTAGAGAACCCAAAGGCGTATTAGTATGCCAACCAGTAGTAGCCTGAATAGGTCTAATCTGCCGATCTAGATTAATTGATAAATCAACTGAGCCAAGAGCAGTAGGACTTGATAGAGAAGCTTTTCCTTGAGTAAAATGCGCTGAGGAATTGAAATTACCGTCTAGCTTCATGACACCTAATTTGGTTTTGCTTTGCCATGAAGCAACTCCTGCTTTAAAAGAAGATGAATCTTGAGCCGAATCTTGAGCCGAATCGTAGTCAGAGAAGTTTGGTAATCTAGACTGGTCATCCTCTAATTCGAGAGTGAAATTAAGATTAGTAAGTTGGGTGTCAAAGATAAGAGGATTTTGCTCCAAATTGGCATTGGTAGGAAAAGAGTGTAAGGTGCTAATCCCAGCATCAGCTTGTTGAGCCGTCAAAAACTCAAACTCAGATTCAGTCAAGTTACTCAATTTTGGTTCAGACTCTGCTAAAACCTCGATTGGGAGCAATATGGTTAATGATGTTCCGAGAAATACTTTGATTGCAGTTGTCCGCATATATATTTCTAGATAAAAGTTTGATAAGTAAAATAAGTAAAAATATTTATAAATGAGCTATGGATGTACTTCATATCTAGTTTACCTTTTTAAAACCTGCTTGAGGGCGATCGCTTGTAAAAAATACTATTTTATGGTTCATCTCAAGTTAAAATGCGATTGAATTTAGAACGAGGTGTAAATTCCCTGTGGCTTGATGGTGGCTTGATGTATTCTCCTCCTTTCCGCTAACCTGATTCTCAGTGTCATTAAAAGTCTTGTGTAAAAGTAGTATATTATGTTGACCCAAATAAATTTAAAACTAATTTCTGTAGCCATGATCGCGCTGTTGCTAGTTGGTGGCTGTAGTAACAATGAAGCTGAAAATAGTCAGGCTAAAGGTGATGCGAAAGCTGAGGCAACTGGTATCATTACTAGTCGCTTAAATACAGTCAAAAGTAGAGGAAAATTAATCTGTGGCGTTAATGGACAGCTACCTGGATTTAGTTTTGCCGATGAAAACGGCAAGTACTCAGGAATGGATGTAGATTTATGTCGTGCAGTAGCCGCAGCCATTTTTGATTACCCCAGCAAAGTAGAGTACCGCGATCTCGATACAGAGGCTCGGTTTCTAGCGGTGCAGTCGGGAGAGGTGGATTTGCTAAGTCGTAATACTACTTGGACATTAAGCCGTGATACTTCAGTTGGTCTGGAGTTTGCTCCCACAACTTTTTATGATGGTCAGGGAATATTAGTCAAAAACGACAGTGAGATTGAAGAATTAGAAGACTTAGACGGTAAATCAGTCTGTGTGTTATCAGGAACAACTAACGAGCAGAATTTAGCCGATAACATGCGAAATTTAGGTTTGAATTATACTCCTGTGGTATTAGAAGATGCAAATATGTTATTTACAGCTTATCAAGAGAGACGTTGTGATGCTGCTACCAGCGATCGCTCTCAATTAACTGTTGGACGTGCAGGATTAAAACAACCCGACGATCATCAGGTGCTAGAGGCGGTATTGTCAAAAGAACCTTTGGGCCCTGTAATAGCAGACGGCGACTCTCAATGGTTCGATGTAGTTAAGTGGGTGATATATGCGATGATTGAAGCGGACGAATTAGGCATTAATTCAGAAAACATAGCTAGTTTTGCTCGGACAAAAGATCCTGAAATTAGACGTTTTTTGGGCTTAGAGGGGAATTTTGGCAAAGAGATGGGACTACCTAATGATTTTGCCCAAAGAGTTGTCAAGCACGTCGGTAATTATGACGAGGTATATGAGCGTAATATTGGTCTACCTTTTGATTTAGAAAGGGGTCAAAATGCCCTTTGGACAGATGGTGGTTTGATGTATTCTCCTCCCTTTAGATAGTATTTTGATAAATGATGGGATAAGCAACCTGCTAGTTATTAGTTATTAGTTATTTAATATACTATTTTCCTAAACTACATTTTCTCTAGATAGATTTATAGATTTGGAGTTGATAAGATTAACTGATAAAACTCTAAGTCTAACCATCTGCCGAACTTAAACCCTACCTGTTTAATAGTGCCACAGTGAGTAAAACCTAATGATTGATGTAATTTGATACTAATTGTGTTTTCGGCATCGATACCGCCGATGATTGTATGGTAATTCTGTTGTTGCGCTAGCAGTATTAGTTCTTGTAAAAGCTTTTTGCCAATACCTTTACCTCGAAATTTAGCCTCTACATAAACTGAATGTTCTACTGAATATTGATAAGCTGCATGAGTGCGAAAAGTGCCATAGGTAGAGAATCCCATTAATCTACCGTTGCTATCTTCGATGCCAATAATAGGATAGTTGTGTTCTGCTTTTATCTGGAACCAAGTTTGAATTGTGGCTAAATTTCTAGGTTCATAATCATACAGAGCAGTGGAATTAGCGATCGCCTCATTAAATATATCTAGAATAGCCTGTCCATGAAGTTTGAATTGGCAAGAGATGACTTTCATGAGCAAGGGATAGGAGAATTAATTTGGGAGTGAAGTCTAATCAAACAATAGTTGTAAATATCGAGCAGTAATCACCAAAGCGCTGGTTTGTGCGAAATATCACAGAGTCAAGGTAATTAAGATCGCTCCAGCAAGGCATTCCTAGCAATTATCTTGAGAAATCACCAGTTTTATCGGGATCTCAAAGATATTTTATGACTACTAAAGGTAGTTTCAAACTGCAATTAAGCTACAAGAAATATAATAGCCTCAAGCGTGGCTTTCTTAGCGCTGTTTTGGGCGGTACTTTATTGCTCACAATTGGTAATATTTATCAAGCAATTAACTCTTTTGAGCAACAGCAGTTAATTTCGTTGCCATCAGAGGTTTTTGCCAGTCATAAATACCAACCAATTCAGTTTGGAAATACCGAAGATTTAGCTCAACAAGATTTTTCCGAAATCGATCTCCTGGCAAAGGAGTTAAATTATTCAGGTTCATCGGTAACAGAATTAGCCGATTTACTCGCCCAAAATGCACCGACAGAGGCAGATAAAGCGAGAATTATTTATGCTTGGATCACTCAACATATTAGCTATGATCTTGTTGCATTTCATGATGCACTAAACAACAATAACTATCCTAATGTTAATCCGACAAAAGTATTAAGCGATCGCACTACCATTTGTTCAGGCTATAGTAATCTCTATCAAGCACTAGCTGAAGCAATGAATTTAGAAGCAGTAACTGTGATTGGCTATGCTAGGGGTGCAACTCCAGTAGACGATCTTCGATTCCAGAACACTAATCATGCTTGGAACAGCATTAAAATAGACGGCGCTTGGTATTTATTAGATGCAACTTTTGGTGCTGGTTCGGTTCAAAATGACAAGTTTACTTTTGAGTACAATCCTGATTACTTTGCAACTTCTCCCCAACAATTTCTCAATAACCATTACCCAGAAGATCCAGGTTGGCAACTATTAGAGCAAACTTATACCAGAGCAGAATTTGATAATTTACCGCATATTTCCTCTCGCTTTTATAATTTAAGATTAGCCACAATTAGTCATAATAACTATCAAATTACTGCTGCTAATCGCATCGATCTTAAACTTCAAGCACCTCAAGATGTAGTGGCGATCGCCGAACTGAAGCAAAATAATCTAGAGGTAATCAATACTATTTTAGTCAATCGTCAAGGAGATAATATCATTGTCAGTATTGCTCCACCCAGTGCTGGTACTTATGACTTAACTATTTATGCTAAACAAAAAGATGACGTAGAACATTATGGAGAAGTGATTAAGTATCAAATACAGGCAACTAATTCTACTGCTCAATTACCTAAAGTTTTTGGTCATTTCTATCAATACCACGCGAGCCTAATTGAACCTTTATCAGTAGATTTAAAGCCTAATTGGTCTACCTATTTTAATTTAGTTGTTCCTGAAGCTGTTGACGTTCAAGTAATTGATTTGGAGACAAAACACTGGACACCGCTCAATAAATATGGAAATTATTTTTCTGGTAATGTTGTAATTCAATCAGGAACAACTGCTGTAATTGCTAAATTTCCTGGAGATGATCAATATTGGCAGTTAGTAGAATATTAGGTATAGCCGTACAAAGTTAGATTAGAACATTAATAGTAATTGGCTCGTAAATAGGAAGTAGGAAGTAGGAAGTAGGGAGTAGGGAGTAGGGAGTAGGGAGTAGGGAGTCCTAAAGGATAAGCTTCGCAAATAGGGAGTAGTATTTCCAAGATGTCCTAACGTTGTTACATAGGGCTATAAGTACCCTGTCAGGTATTGAATTTGAAGCAACTTTTTGTTTACTTCATCAAAACTTCAATGTAACTGCATAATTTAACTATAGTAAAAACAATAAAATAAAACTATTACCGATCTCGATCTAAGCATTTAGATTACTGTTACTCAATCATTAACTAAGAAATAATTATTATCAGTCAATTATTTGAATGATATAAAAAATATTTTTCAGGGGAATATTAATCTTATAGCTACGTCTGTATGCCTTTAAAAAACTAATATGTGGAAATTATTGAATAGCAAAGTTTTTCTCTTAATTGTTCTTGCTTCAATATCAACAGTAATAGGTTTAGAAGCTTTGATTGATGCCAGTAAATCCTTTGCTGATACTGCTGATTATAAAAATGATCTGTCTACTGAGCAAACGCCTCTAGCGATGGGTAATCCACCAGCAAGTACTCGTCATAGTTTCCTGGTTGCTTCAGATTTAATTGAGGATCGACAAGGCAAAGCAGCATTAACCGAACTTGAAGATTTAGAGCAAGAATATCCTCTGCTGGCAGCTCATATTTTACTGGCTAAAGGTAAAGCATACCAGCTTGAGCAAAACGATTCAGCAGCAGTTCAAACTTGGCAACAGGTAGTAGCTCAATATCCCACATCTGCTGTTACAGGAGAAGCACTATACCTTCTGGGGAAATCGCAGCCTGAATATTGGCAACAGGCGATCGCCGAATTTCCCGCTCATCCCAGCACCCAAGAAATTATTCGGCAGCAGTTGAGTAAAAATCCCAATCAACCAAGTCTGATGGCGATTTTAGTTAAATATACTCCTGATGCTCCTGGGGTAGACCAAATGCGCGATCGCCTGGTCACAGAATATGCCCATCACTTGACTCCTCTCGAATGGGAGGCGATCGCCGATAGCTACTGGCTCAAGTGGGATTATGGCAAAGCAGGTCAAGCTTACACTAAAGCCCCGAATACATCTCGTAATCTATATCGTGCAGGGCGAGGACATCACCTGGGTAATGACCAAGTTACGGCAAAAAAATACTATCTTAAGTTAATTCAAGAGTATCCCGAGGCGGTCGATACAGGATTGGGTTTAAGGCGGCTGGCTACGCTGGTTAAGCCTCAAGCAGCAGTGACCTATTTAGAGCGAGCGATCGCGCAATTTCCTCAACAAGCGCCCGAAGCTTTAGTAGAAAAAGCGCAATATTTCAAGCTTTTAAATAGCCCAAAATCTGCCACCCAGGCTCTACAAACCCTCTTAACTGACTATAAAACTTCCGAAGCAGCAGCCGAATATCGCTGGGATGTTGCCAGTAACAAAGCGCAAGCAGGAGATTTAATCAGCGCCTGGCAATGGGCGCAACCGATTGTGATTAATAATCCCGAGAGTAAACTCGCACCCAAGGCGGGATTCTGGATTGCGAAGTGGGCAACTAAGCTTAATCGTCCCCAAGAGGCTACTGTTGCCTATAAATCTGTACTAGCTAGATTTCCTCGGTCATATTATGCTTGGCGCTCAGCGGTGGCGTTAGGTTGGGATGTGGGAGACTTTACCACGATACGTCGGCAAGATCCTCAAGTACTTAAGGTGGAGAAAATTATGCCTCCAGGGGGGTCAAAAACCTTCCAAGAGCTATACAAATTAGGACTAGAACAGGAAGCTTGGACACAATTTCAAAGCGAAATTAGCGATCGCTCTAAATTAAGCATCGCCGATGATTTTACCAAAGGTCTATTACAACTCTATCAAGGACAAAATTTACGCGGCATTAACCAAATTGGCGATCTTCAAGACAGAGATAGTCCAGAAGACAAACAACAATGGCAACAACTGCGTCAAACTCCTGAGTATTGGCAAGCTCTTTATCCGTTTCCGTTTGAGTCAACTATTTTAAAATGGTCTAAACAGCGTCAACTCAACCCGTTATTAGTTACTTCTTTAATCCGCCAAGAATCTCGCTTTGAGCCAGAAATTGAATCTTCGGCGGGAGCAATGGGTTTGATGCAAGTCATTCCGCCAACAGCTAAAGCAGCAGCCGAAAATATCGGTTTAGCTAACTATTCCATGACTAACCCTGAAGATAATATCAATATTGGCACTTACTATCTAGACTTTACTCACCAAAAATATAACAACAACTCCATGTTGGCAGTAGCTAGCTATAATGCGGGGCCTAATGCTGTAGCCAAATGGGTTAAGCGTTATGGTTTAAAAGATGCCGATGAGTTTGTCGAGCAAATTCCTTATCAGGAAACACAAGGCTATGTAGAGTCAGTGTTTGAAAACTATTGGAACTATATGCTAGTTTATAATCCTGAAGTTATCAAGCTATTTAAAAGTGAAGCTATTAGCTATTAGCTCCAGAAGATTACTCGCGCAATTATTTCTCCTCACCAATTAGCTCAAAATCGTCAAAATCAAAGCCTGGAACAACCACACAGGCAACTAAAGCATATCCCGCGTCCCCACCTATAGGTTGAGCTTTCTGCCACCAATGGGGGGGTACTACTGCCTGAAAACAGCGATCGCGACCTAAATAGATTGATGGTGATTCTGGCTCAATCGATGCTGCAATGGTTAACTCTAGAGGATCTCCTTTTTGATGAAACCAAAGTTCAGCTGATTTTACTCGGTGCCAGCGAGAACTATGACCAGTGGGTAATAAAAACAAAATAGCGGTACCAGCCACGCGATCGCCCCCATAACCATCAGGTAGAGTAGATTGTGGCAAAATTAGGTTTGAGCGCCATGTCTCTCGATAAAAACCTCCTTCTGGATGCGCCTCTAGATCCAGGGATTGAATAAGATCTTGAACCGTTGGGGAAAGTAAAGAAAACTCTTTATTCATTAATTTTGGATTATCTATTCAAACCTATTATAGGTAAGATTATGAAGCAATATTCATCAAAATCTTAGGAGATGGCTTTGGACAAAAATCAAGCCCAATTGGCAGAAATTCTCACAATTGCCCGTTCTGTTGCTTGGGGTGCAGCGGATATTCTCAGTTCTTTCTATCATAAAAATACGTTTGATTTAGATATTCAAGACAAGAAAGATGGGCCTGTTACCGAAGCTGATTTAGCAGCAAATAAATATATTCTCAGCAGTTTACAAGAGAAATTGGGTACGGAAGAATTTGGTTATTTGTCTGAAGAAACTTTTGATGTCAAAAAAGCCGAACCGATCGCCAAAGATTGGGTATGGATTATCGATCCTTTAGACGGTACAAGAGACTTTATCGATAAAACAGGGGAATATGGAATGCATATTGCCTTAGCCTATCAAGGTCGTCCTGTTATTGGCATTGTGGCGATTCCTGAAGCGGGAAAAGTCTATTTCGCGTCGAAAGATGATGGTACTTTTGTCGAAACTAAAGACGGCAAGATTACCCCCCTGAAGGTATCCGAGCGCCATCAAATTGAAGATCTCTACTTGATTGTCAGTCGTTCCCATCGCGACGATCGTTTTAAAGCCTTAATCGATCGCCTACCCTTTGCGGGTAAGAAATATATGGGTGGTGTTGGGGGTAAAATTTCGACTCTACTCGAACAAGAATCTGATGTTTATCTGTCTTTATCAGGGAAATCGGCTGCTAAAGACTGGGATTTTGCTGCCCCAGAGCTAATTCTCACGGAAGCTGGTGGTAAGTTTAGCTACCTCAATGGTGAGCCTGTTTACTACAACCAAGGAGATGTCAAACGCTGGGGTTGTATTGTGGCAACTAACGGTAAGTGTCATGAAGTTTTGTGCGCAAAAGCCACTGCCGTTCTCGACGAAATCGATCGCGGGACATATCCTTAAGTTAATTAAATATTGTGATTGAAGGTTGTAGATAGGCTGAATTGAGTAAATTACTTGATTCGGTCTTTTTTTTCGGCGACAATCAGTGGACATGGACAATTGGCAATGATGAACTATGTCAGCCACAACTGCTTATGTATCTCGCTTGTTTGTTTATCCCGTTAAATCATTAGATTGGGTAGCTTGCGATCGCGTTACTATTTTAGAATCTGGAGCATTAGAAGGCGATCGCACTTGGGCGATTATCGATCGAGACGGTAATTTTGTTAACGGCAAACGCAACTCCAAAATTCATGCTTTACGTTCAGAATTTGATTTAGCTACTAATACCCTGACACTGCAAATACAGGGTACAGATCAAACCGTAAAGTTTAATAGACCTCTTGCATGAATCAGGCGATGTCAATATTCTAGAGCGATTAATAACTGATTTTCAGTGCTTAGTTTTGGTTGACCGCCTCTGTTTCTTGATGTGGGTAAATCTTGCTTTTTTAATCTCGATCTAGCTCTAAAATGCGAAATAACGAGTTTGTACTAATTCTGTATTGGTATAAGTAGAGCTAATCTGAAACACTACCCCTTGCTACAGGCATCCACCTAGATCGAGGGGTAGTGTCGTAATTGCCTATAAAGAATCAGCAAGAATAGTTATCTTAACTATCTAATTACAGCATTTAAGATAACCGCCTGTAAAGCCTTGGTTTCGTAACGAACTGAGGGTTGTTTAAGCGATTTGACAGATTGCCATAAAGATGGAATAATGTATAGCTTTTCTATATAGCGATATTTAAGCGCTTATATAATTGGGGTATTTATGTACCCGCTTCTCTTTCGTTCAGCTCTCAGCTATAGTTACTTTTGAGTAAGTTTTGAGTAAAGCGTACCTCCTTTGGGAGGAGGGGATTACGGGAAAAGCCCGATAGTCCGAACGATAGTGAGGAAGCTCTCGACGGGATTTGAACCCGTGATCTCCTCCTTACCAAGGAGGTGCTTTGCCACTAAGCCACGAGAGCGATATCGTGTTCAAACAAGTATAGTTCTAGTTAAGAACATCCTCTGCTTTATAAGCATCAAGGGATTAAACACCAAAGGTAAGTATAACACTTACTTTTAAATATTCAAAGATATCGTAAATATGAGCGAATTCTTTTGTCAATGCTACAAGTTTCGTCAATCTTGAATTTACTCTACCACTTCTAACTCCCTTTGCTGATTAGCTTACACTACTACTACTACTTCCCCTGACTGTGAACTAATACCACTAATTTCGCCGATAAAGATGAAAAAAGACTAATTTATGCCTTTAGATAAATTGTTCTTCTAATACCATTTGGTAAAAATAAAAGTGTAAAAAAGAACAGCAATCACAATGAGTTTTAGTATTTTCGATCTATTCTGGGTATTTTTAATCATCTCGTCTTTGCAACCACTATGGCAACGTCGCCAAACAGAATTTCGACGAGTTCGCGCTTTACAAGAATTCGAGCAAAATCGTCAAAGTCGAGTTATTTTACTAATTCACCGACAAGAATCTATCAGTCTTTTAGGAATTCCGCTAAGTCGCTATATTTCTATTGAAGATTCAGAACAAGTCTTACGAGCAATTCGTCTTACTCCTCCCAACGTCCCAATCGATCTTATTTTGCATACGCCAGGAGGGTTAGTATTGGCGACGGAGCAAATTGCTAGAGCCTTAATTCGTCATCCTGCCCAAGTTTCCGTCTTTATTCCTCACTATGCCATGAGTGGTGGAACAATGCTTGCTTTAGCTGCCGATGAGATTGTTATGGATCCCAATGCTGTTTTAGGCCCAGTAGATCCTCAACTAGGGAATATGGCTGCTGCTAGCATTATTAAAGTAGTCGAACAAAAACCCATCGCCGAAGTTGACGATCAGACTTTAATCATGGCGGATTTATCGCGCAAAGCCATCAATCAAGTACAACGTTTTGTGAGAACGTTACTTAAAGATGAAATTCCTCAACCCAAGATTGCACCAGAAAATATCGAAAACATTATAGATACCTTGACCACAGGAAAAATTACTCACGATTGTCCGATTACTGTAGAAGAAGCAACAGAACTTGGTTTGCCGATTACAGTTGGTTTGCCTAAATCTATTTACAAGCTGATGGAATTTTATCCTCAGCCTCAAAACATTCGTCCATCAGTACAATATATTCCCATGCCTTATAAACCTTATCCTTCTTTACCTGAAGGCAAAAGAACTAATCCTTGAGTAATATCAAGTATGGATAAACAGTTGAATTAAAACTCGCGCCCTAAAGGATATGCGAAGCGGTATCTCCAACTATGCGAGACAAGTGCTTTAGCACTAGCTTCGCGTCGCAAAGACGCAGAGGCGTTTATCCCGCTTAGTTTGAGCGCGAGATTCGGCGAATTCATTTCGCCTTGAATAATCGCGCTGTTGAGGCAAAGATTTTATTAGAAGTACATAAGCGGACTGAATATAATTACTGATTAATAATGGATCGTAGGCAGAGAGGAACGAAAAGGGAGATAGGGCTGATGATGCCTAGCGAATTCTTAATTTGACTCACGCTTTTGTCTCTTTAAAGACACTTACATCTTAGGTTTCTTAGAGCTTCTTAAAGTATCTGGCGACTGGGAATAGCCCGAAGCCTACCTTTTCATAGGTGTGGCGCGCTACCGCATGACCTGGATCGCCTCCAGTTTCAACCATAGCAATAGACATCCCAGCATCTTTCATCCAATCCAGAGCAAATTTTATCAAAGTAGTGCCAATACCTTGACCCTGAAAATCTGGATCGACAGCGACCATATATATTTCACCCATGCTGTCTTCTGAGTGTAGTTTTACTGCTATGAAGCCCACAGGAGAACCTGAAGCGATCGCCACCCAGACATTTGTGTCTTCCGCAGTGCAGACATCCTCGACAGCTTTTTGCTGGCTCACACGCCAATTATCGGGATAGAATACCTGGTACACATCAGGGTTCATCGCTTGCTGAATTGAATCAAAGACTGGAGTCCATGCCCGAAGTGAAAGACGAATAATAGTATCGAGTTGCTGAGGTTTGTATGGTTCAATTTGCATTGCGATCGAGTATGGGAGCAAATCGACGACTCAAAAAAGAAGCACCAGGTTGTTTGTCAGGCTCTCTAGTATACCACCAAGCCCAGGCTATCAAGACCCCTTGGAACGGTAGTCTGACCCAATATAAAATAGGAATGTGGGGAATTCCTTCGATGGGAATGGCATTAAATGTCTGATTAATATTGGCAGGAAAGACGGCAATAAACAAAGCAATTAAGCCCCAAGCTGCTGCTACACTTACATAAGGAATTAGTAAGCCAATTCCGCCTAAAATTTCAAAAAAACCGCTAATATAAACCAGTGCCAGGGGATTAGGAAGTTGAGGAGGCACGATGGTGACGTAAGGATCTGGTTTGGCAAAGTGAGTAATTCCCACAATAATAATGGCGACAGCTAAAACACCTCGGAGTATTTCTTTACGATTAAACATTCTCTTGATTAAACCCCAGCTAAAAAATTAATTTCATTTACTAGCCTGTTAAATTTTGAGTGAAAGAATCATCTATCAGAGGTTACAGCTTTTTATCAATCTCTAGCTAACGAACCACTGATACTCTGCTCAATAATAATATTTAGTCTTGAGCAAAAAGTCATCGGGCAAAAATTGTAAAATAAACCACAGATACTTTTTTAGCACCAGCAGCAACATAGTTATATGAGTAAGGGAACATTATTTGATAAAGTTTGGGACTTACATACCGTTGGGACATTACCTTCTGGTCAAACCCAGCTATTTATTGGTTTACATCTAATTCATGAAGTAACTAGTCCTCAAGCTTTTGCGATGCTAAGAGACAGAAACCTTCAAGTATTGTTTCCTGAAAGAACAGTCGCCACAGTAGATCATATTGTGCCTACAGAAAATCAGGCTCGTCCCTTCTCGGATGTGTTAGCAGAAGAGATGATTCAAGCATTAGAACAAAATACGCAAGATTACGGCATCAAATTCTACAATGTCGGTTCGGGCAATCAGGGAATCGTTCATGTAATTGCTCCCGAACAGGGTTTAACTCAACCAGGAATGACCGTTGCCTGTGGTGATTCTCATACTTCAACTCATGGCGCGTTTGGGGCGATCGCTTTTGGAATCGGCACTTCTCAGGTAAGAGATGTCTTGGCTTCCCAGACTTTGGCTTTGGCTAAACTCAAAGTGCGTAAAGTTGAAATTAATGGTGAGTTACCCCACGGTGTCTTTGCCAAAGATGTCATTCTGCATATTATTCGTAAGCTTGGTGTCAAAGGTGGTGTGGGTTATGCTTACGAATTTGCTGGCTCTACTTTTGCTGCGATGTCGATGGAAGAACGCATGACTGTATGTAATATGTCCATTGAAGGTGGTGCGCGTTGTGGCTATATTAATCCTGATGAAACAACTTTTGCTTATCTTAAGGGTCGCGATTTTGCTCCTCAAGGCGCTGCTTGGGACAAGGCAATTGATTGGTGGTGCAGTATTCGTAGTGATGATGATGCGATTTACGATGATGTAGTTCAATTTGCTGCTGCTGAGATTGAACCGACTGTTACCTGGGGGATTACGCCAGGACAAGGACTAGGTATTAGCGAAAATATTCCTGTTGCCCATGATTTACCAGAAGGCGATCGCGCGATCGCTGAAGAAGCTTATAGTTATATGAAGTTAACTCCAGGCACACCTTTGAAGGGAACTAAAGTCGATATTTGTTTTATTGGTAGCTGTACCAACGGTAGAATTAGCGATCTGCGAGAAGCAGCTAAGGTTGCTCAAGGACATCAGGTAGCACCAGCAGTAAAAGCTTTTGTTGTTCCAGGCTCAGAACGAGTTAAACAGGAAGCCGAAGCTGAAGGTTTAGATAAAATCTTTAAACAGGCTGGGTTTGAATGGCGTGAACCAGGTTGCTCGATGTGCTTGGCTATGAACCCCGATAAGCTACAGGGAGATCAAATTAGCGCTTCTTCTTCTAATCGCAATTTCAAAGGTCGTCAAGGTTCATCGACTGGTAGAACCTTACTAATGAGTCCAGCAATGGTGGTGGCAGCAGCTGTGAAAGGTCAGGTTGCAGATGTGCGGGAGCTATAGTACAAATGCTTCCGTCTTGATCTCGTCAAAATCATCGTTCAAATCTCTCGGCGGTACAGCGTTTTGCCCATCTTTACGGCTAAAACCAAAATGCCAGCCCATAGAATTTTTGCCCCAACCTGCAAGATCTTGGAACACTTTATGAGACTGGCTGAGGTACTCATTATTTTTGCTTATTCTGAGTGTACATCTCAGCCTTTCTTTTCTCTGATTTTTTCGTCGAACTCACGTTTATTAAGGTAGGTAGCTAAATTTTGATGAAATTCTGTGTAGTTTACCGATTCCCTAAATTTGAGTACATATTTTAGTACTTAAATTATACTCTCGATTTTTACCCACATTATTTAGTCAAAACAGCGATCACAATTATTTAAATTTAGAACGGATCGATTAATTAATTTATGAACAATATATCTAAACCAGATCCTGTTCGTTTAGAAATATTTAAAAACCTCTATCAGTTTATTGCCGAACAAATGGGCATCGTGCTGCAAAATACGGCAGCCTCAGTCAATATCAAAGAAAGACTAGACTTTTCCTGCGCCATCTTTGATGCTTCTGGTTCATTAGTCGCTAATGCACCCCATATCCCTGTTCATTTAGGCTCAATGAGTGCCAGCGTCACCAGCTTAATTAATCAAGTACAGGATGAAATTAAACCAGGAGATGTGTATCTATCTAACAATCCCTATAATGGCGGGACACATCTACCCGACGTAACCGCCATCACACCATTATTCCCCCGTCGGGGCGAACAACCGTTTGCCCAAAAACCCATTTTCTACGTTGCCTCACGAGGACATCAGGCAGATATCGGCGGAATTACTCCAGGTTCAATGCCTCCCCACAGTACCAAGATCACAGAAGAAGGAATTTTATTTGATAATTTCTTACTGGTAGCAGCAGGTAACTTGAGAGAAGATGCAGTTAGAGAAATACTGACTAACCATACCTATCCTGCCCGTAATATTCCCCAAAACCTAGCGGATTTTAAAGCGCAGATTGCAGCGAATAATCGTGGGGTTACAGAACTCTTAAACATGGTGGCGAACTATGACTTAGAAACCGTGCAAGCCTATATGCAGTTTGTTCAAGATAATGCCGAGTTAGCAGTTAAAGGCGCGATCGCTACTTTAAATGATGGCCAGTTTAGCTATGCTATGGACAATGGTGCAGTAATCCAGGTGAAAGTAACTATTGACCGAGATAATCTTCGGGCAGTAATCGATTTTACTGGTACATCACCCCAGCAAGCAAGTAATTTTAATGCCCCTGCTGCTGTAACTCAAGCTGCGGTTTTATATGTCTTTCGGACTTTAGTAGCTGACCCTATTCCCTTGAATGCAGGCTGTTTAAAACCCCTCGATATTATTATTCCTCAAGGCTGTATGCTCAACCCTATTTATCCTGCTGCGGTGGTTGCGGGTAATGTGGAAACTTCCCAAACTATTGTCGATGCCTTGTATGGCGCATTAGGCATCATGGCAGCTTCTCAAGGTACGATGAATAATTTTACCTTTGGCAATCAACGCTATCAATATTATGAAACCATCTGTGGTGGTTCTGGTGCGGGTGATGGGTTCAAGGGTACTGATGCGGTACAGACTCATATGACTAATTCTTTGTTAACCGATCCTGAAGTTCTGGAATCTCGTTATCCTGTAATCTTAGAAAGCTTTAGTATTCGCGAAGGTAGCCAAGGCAAAGGGCAATACTCTGGGGGTAATGGAGTAGTGCGGAAAGTCCGCTTTTTAGCGCCAATGACGGCAGGGATACTATCAAGCCATCGCGTTGTTCCTCCTTTCGGTTTAAATGGTGGGGAAGCAGGGAAAGTAGGCAAAAATTATGTCATTCGACAAGATCGAACCGTTGAAGCATTAGACAGTACTGCCACAGTTGAGATGCAGCCAGGAGATACGTTTGCGATCGAAACTCCTGGTGGTGGTGGCTGGGGTGGGGATGGAAGTAGGAAGTAGGAAATAGGAAGTAGGAAGTAGGAGGTTTTTTGAATATATTTGGCGATCGCATTTTTATTAGAGGTTAAGAACTTTGGTCGCAGTTGATAACCTGAGAGATGCTATCGACCTGTAAAATTGGTGGTATATTTCTTTTTAAACATATTTTATGAACATACGTACTGTTTCTACGACTCCTTTTTCGGATCAAAAGCCAGGAACGTCAGGTTTACGTAAGTCTGTCACAGTTTTCCAAAAGCCTCATTATTTGGAGAATTTTGTGCAATCAATTTTTGATTCTCTTGATGGCTGCGCAGGTCAGACTATCGTTTTAGGTGGTGATGGGCGCTATTATAACCGCGAAGCAATTCAGGTCATCATGAAAATGGCTGCTGCCAACGGTATTGGGCGTATTTTGGTCGGTAAAGGCGGAATTATGTCCACCCCTGCTGCCTCGGCAATTATTCGTCAGTATAAGGCTTATGGCGGGATTATTCTTTCTGCTAGTCATAACCCTGGCGGGCCAAAAGGAGATTTTGGAATTAAGTACAATATTACTAGTGGAGGGCCAGCACCCGAAAAAGTCACTGAAGCAATCTTTGAGCGTTCTCAAGTGATCGATCGCTATAAGATTCTCGAAGCAGATGATCTCAACTTAGATAGACTCACGGTGACGCGCTTGGGAGAAATGAGTGTAGAAGTGATCGATCCTGTTGAACCCTATGCTCGTTTAATGGAGTCGCTGTTTGATTTTGAGAGTATTCGTCAGTTGATTAAGCAAGACTTTAAACTGTGTGTTGATTCTATGCACGCTGTTACAGGGCCTTATGCGAAAGATATCTTTGAAAAACGTTTGGGTGCATCAGGTTCAGTCTTAAATGGCGAACCGCTAGAAGACTTTGGGGGTGGACATCCCGATCCTAATTTGGTCTATGCCCATGATCTAGTGGAGATCATGTTTGCCGATAATGCCCCAGATTTTGGTGCAGCTTCCGATGGCGATGGCGATCGCAATATGGTTTTAGGTAATAATTTTTTTGTTACTCCCAGTGATAGTCTCGCTGTCTTAACGGCTAATGCGACCCTAGTTCCAGGCTATAAAGCTGGTTTGTCGGGAGTTGCCCGCAGTATGCCTACTAGTGAAGCGGTAGATCGTGTAGCGGATAAATTGGGTATTGCCTGTTATGAAACCCCGACAGGATGGAAATTCTTTGGTAACTTGCTAGATGCGGATCGAGCTACTCTTTGTGGTGAGGAAAGTTTTGGTACTGGTTCAAATCATGTCCGTGAAAAAGATGGGTTATGGGCAGTATTGTTCTGGTTAAATATTTTAGCGGTCAAAGGGGAATCGGTAGAAGCGATCGTTAAAGATCATTGGAAAACCTATGGACGCAACTATTATTCCCGTCATGACTACGAGGAAGTCGATAAAGCACGCGCCACAGAATTAATGACACGTCTAGGAAAAATGCTAGACAATATGGCGGGTAAAAGGTTTGGTAACTACGAAGTTAAATATGCCGATGACTTTAGTTACACCGATCCTGTCGATCATAGCGTGAGCAAAAACCAGGGTATTCGTATTGGCTTCACCGATGGCTCACGAATTGTCTTCCGTCTCTCTGGTACTGGTACTAAAGGAGCAACTTTAAGGCTATATGTTGAAAGCTATGAACCTGATGCGAGTAAGCATAACCTGGAAACTCAAACGGCTTTAAAACCTTTAATCGATCTGGCTCAAGGGATTGCTCAAATCAAAGAATATACCCAGCGTGATGAGCCTACAGTAATTACCTAAATTGCTTATAGCAATAGGCTAGACTTGATTGTCCAAACTGTTACATAAAAAAGCGCGATCGCCTTAGACTAGAAACCTAGTAGATTGTCAAACTTGTTTTGAGTAATGAGTAATGAGTAATAAGTAATGAGTAATAAGTAATAAGTAATAAGTAATAAGTTTTTAACCTACTACCTACTACCTAATCTCAATCCATCAATTCACAGTTGACGATCTACTAGTTATGCGATCGCTTTATGAGCAGGATCAAAATGATAGAATTTAAATCACACTTTTGATCCTGCCCACTCCATCTTCAGACGCTATGCAGGATAAATCCTCAGACGGCGGTTTGGCTCATCACCAAAGCTATCGGACTGTAGATGGTAATGTTCAATCAACTCATGCTGCATTTTACGTACTTTTGCCGATCTCGGCAGTAATTCTACAGGTTGACCTTGAGGAATGACGATTTGTTCTACCGCCAGTCTGGCTTCTTCTAGCGCCTCGATCTCGTCATCGCTGCCTGCTTTGCTAAACAGACGTAAATCTGTTGGTTCAGGAATGTTGGGATCGTCTAGGTTAAGAATTTGCCGAAAGATGCGCGTCACCTGGGGAATTGTATTTGCCTTGACTGTATAGATCGGTAGATGACGATCTCTGGCGATGCTGCGCAGTCGAGAATGATGTTTAATTTGCGATCGCAATGCCACCACCGCATCTGCTTCATCTAAATCTTTAGTCAACATGATTGGCAGATCCAACACCTCAATCACCTGATCGATCTGAGAGCGACCAATGCCATAAGCATAGATATATACGGGCCAGTCTTCTCCATTTGGGCCAGGGGTACGTATTTTTTGGCTATTTGGCTCTTTGGTTTGCCAAGAGCGTTCTAACATATTCTCAAAGTCAGAATTACCCCTTTGGTTACTTGCATTTAAAGCCAGAGGAGTCATTCTGCCAGATGCTCTTAGTCCTTGAGGATGCAAAGGTGTCACCCCATTAGTGTTTCTAGCAGGCAGTGGTTTAAATGGCGAAGAAGATTCTTCATGAATAATGGTCACCTCCCCACTATCATCAACGGTTCGGACTTGAGCAGGGGGTTCAATACCCCGCAAGAGGGTATCAATAGTAGCGGATACATCATCGTGGACGACCCAGCGCTGCCGTTCTAACATCTCGATGGCGATCGCAAAGGTGGGAGGTGCTTTTCGTTCTAAAACGGTCTTTTGAGTTCGGCGACGACGGGCTTCATCGTCACCCAGGGTAACACTTTGAATCCCGCCAACGAGATCTGATAGAGTCGGATTTTTAATTAAGTTCTCGACACTATTACCGTGAGCCGTCCCCACTAATTGCACCCCTCTTTCAGCAATAGTTCTGGCTGCTAAGGCTTCTAGTTCAGTCCCAATTTCATCGATGACAATTACTTCAGGCATATGATTCTCCACCGCTTCAATCATTACCTGATGCTGCAACTCAGGGCGAGCTACCTGCATCCGACGGGCGCGACCAATGGCGGGATGAGGCACATCACCATCTCCAGCAATCTCATTGGAAGTATCAATAATCACGACTCGTTTGCCAAAGTCATCGGCTAGGACTCTGGCAATTTCTCTTAAAGCCGTAGTTTTGCCCACCCCAGGTCGACCCAGCAAGAGAATAGACTGTCCTGTTTCTACTAGATCGCGAATCATCACAATTGTCCCGAAGATTGCCCGACCAATCCGACAGGTTAAACCAATGATGTCTCCAGTACGGTTACGAATGGCGCTAATGCGGTGCAGAGTTCTTTCAATGCCCGCACGATTATCGCTACTGAACATACCAACCCGTTCGATACAGTGTTGGATCTCATCTTGAGTTACTGGCTGATCGCGAATATAGACCGCGCGATCGCTAAAACGAGCTTCGGGTAATCTGCCTAAATCTAAAACCACTTCAATTAAATTATCGTTGTCTGACTCGATTTGCTCATCTAAATTGGCACGAATCGAGTCAGGAAAAATAGAAAGTAATTTGTCTAGGTTGTCGGTCACTTGCATCCGATGGGAAGCTATATCTGACTGCATTATGAAAGTATATTTGGTAATAAAAAATGAATAAATTTGGTAGAACAGAGACTAACTTTTAGCCGTTTTAATCTGGCTAACTAGTCCTTTAGCAGTGTCTACTGCTTGTTCTAATAACTCTCTGTTGTGTTCGAGCTTTAAATTAAGCTGATTCATCGGTTTATTTTTAATTGATTTAACTTGATTTAATTGCAGTGCAGTTTCTAACTGAGCGATAGTCGGTGCTAAAATTGCTCTGGCATAGCTGCCGTAGCCAATTCCCGCTAGGCTGGATATCGTACCCAGCATGTTTGCCTGTTTGAGTTTGCTTACTGTATAATCATTCGTTCCTCCCGCCAACTGAATATATCCAGGTAGTTGTGCCTGTAAAACTTTTTGAGCCAAGGAAATTGCTGCGTGGGTCGTTCCTTTGCCAATATCTCCACTCATTGAGCGTCCATCCGTCTGCCAAATTAGGGGACAGGGTAAAGGACTAATTAACTCATAAAGCGATCGCAAATATTCAATTACATTAGGTGCATCAGTACAGCTAATTGCCAATAGTTTCAGGTTGTCGATGATCGGTAAAATATTCTGCCAAGCCCGTTTAAAATCATCATAATGTCCTACCTGAGTATGAATCTCGATCGCGTCTACTCCTAAAGATTTGATTAAGGGTATCACCTCTGGCAAACAAGATATATGGGAATGGGTTGTAACTAAACTTTGAGGGCAAATCGGCTCACAACGTCCACAGCCATAACACAGGCTATCGATCACCCCTCCTCTATTTAAATCAATTGCATCCGCAGGACATACCTTCACGCATGGTTGAGGACAATCTGTTGGACATTGAGTCACATCAAACTTGGCTTTACGAAAATGAGGATCTTCCGCATCATTAACGCTAACCATCAACCACGGTGATTTGTCAGGTAATTTACACTTTAACTCTTCTTTGGCTACGGTAATTCCATCCTGAGCAGCAGCAATTACCGCAGGATCGGCAGCTACATCAATACAGTCCGCACCAGCCAAACTATAAGCTATAGCCAAACTGCGAACAGCAGGGAGATGTTGGTAGCTAGCTCCACAAATTAACTTGAACCAGCTACCCTCTTTTAAGGAATGTAAGGGATAGGATTGCATCACTCTTACATCGTAATAGTTTGTCAATCATTAGTGTTAGGAATTTTTTCAAAGCTCCTAATTCTCTATCCCAAGTTATTCTCTCTTACATTAGTAATTACTGATTACTGAACTCACCCTGTAACGGCATTTAATAAAACTTCAGCTAAAGTCAAGCCCTGCATATCTTCAATGGTAATGGTATCGACAATATCAAATTTAGCTCCAGCAGATTCTAACTGATTGTCTAGAGCCTTGAGAAACTGAGTTGCTTTACGGTCTTTGCCCACCTGAATCAGCGAAATAGCTAACTCCTCATCATGCTCAATTTGACGGGAAGCATCAATAATTACCCTCATTACGGCTTTATAATCATCAGGTTCACCATCGGTCACAACCACAATTGTTTCCCCATTAGCCTTTGCTTTTCCCGCTACTTTACGGTCAAAATAGTTATTTACCGCATCTGCCAAGACGCTAGCTAAATCTGTCCGCCCCATAGGATCGTTTTCCAGATAGATCTTCGCCACCTTGTCAGCGGTAACATTATCGTAGCGACGAAAACGACCAGAGAATAAATAAACCGTAATCCCGTCTGGGTCTACTTTTTCACATTCTTGAGCTAGAGCAAAAGTAGATTCTTGGGCAGATTCCCAACGAGTCTTGCCTCCAGGGCGATCGTTAATCGACATACTGCCACTTTTATCAATAATTAATGTATAGTCGCGATCTTCAACAATAGAACTATCCGCCATGATGTCACAATTTATTTGGTTCCAGTTTCAACCTACAGCCTATTACAAGCTTGAACTTAACTGTGTAAAATCAAAAATTTTCACAGATTTACTTAATACCCACAACTGAAAATAAAATTAAGTACATATACTCAATTTTATAAGTTAATTGTAAACAGATATTGCAAGCCTGGGAAAAATAGTTGAATATTCTACTTAATCTCAGAAACCTCCGCGATAATTGTAGGTAATTGAAAGCTCAACATATATACCTTTAGGAGATTTTTAGATGGATAATGCACTGCATAAATATAAAATGATCTGCACTTTAAAATTTGGTGATATCTATGGTCAGATAATTATCTGGCTAATTGTAATTTTTGTTAGCTTGGCAACCACTTTAGCTTTATGGAGCAGCACGAGACAGATTTATGCTTTAGCAACTGTGGGTATTGTTTTAGTTTTATCTTTGCCTTTCTTGCTGTTTGCCTTTGTGACAACCTTACTCAATCGAATTGAGTTTGTGCCGATGGAAGAAGAATTATTTAGTCGCCGAACTGTTGTTGGCCCTAATGCTCAAGCAACCAACTCAGAAACTGTGAACGCCAGTTAGTGTAAAAAAAATGGGAGATAAGTTAAGGAGATGCAACAAGCATTTATTATATCTTTATCTCCTCATCTTTTATCCTTCTATTCTGCTTAAGCACCCATCCCTGAATATTGTTTTAATCCTTTACGCCACAGCCAGCGATTAACAATTAAAAAAGCGATCGCCCAACTCAGCATAATGAGAACACTCTTACCAAATTCTACTGGTAATCCCATCAGTAATACGGCAGGGAAATGCATCATGTAGGGGAAAGGAGTCCATTCTACAACCTGCCTCACGCCAGCAGGAAAGACTTCCAAAGGGGCGATCGTGCCTGAAAGAAAGATATAAAACAGAAACCAGAATTGCTGGATCGCACTGGCTCTCTCTGTCCAAAAAGCCAGCATAGCAAAAGTATATTGAATTACAAAGGACAACATAAAAGATAGAGCGATCGCCATAATACCTAAGAAGATATTAGACAGTTGGGGAATCCAAGCTGCATCAGGATAGAGAACAAAAAACAATCCGCAGAATAAAGCAATTAGAGGAATACGAGTCATTTTTTCGGCTATGTGTCTGGCGACATGATGCCAGACAGGATCTATAGGTTGGAGTAGACGTAGTGATAGTTGTCCTTCAAGTACTTCTCGTTCAAATTCCCAAATTACCCAGACAGTCGTAAGCTGGCGCACGATAAAGACACTAAAGAAATAGCGCGCAAACTCTTGAGGTGTAAAATCAAAATTCCCTTTACTTGAGGCTTGAATCCATACTCCCATCAGAATAATGGGCAAAGAGTTAGATAATGCCCACAGAAATATTTCGGCTCGGTACTCCAGCATATAAGCATAGTGAGTTAACACGAGGGTTCTGGCTTTTCTGACGTTTAACATTTTTTTAAATCAGCAAAATTATGTTGTGAGAGCGATCGCCATTTTTTGACATGCTATTCAGGCTCTGATTCAATTGAAACAGTTTTATAGATAAACTAGCGCAAAGAGAAAAATTGTGAAAAAAATAATTAATTTGCTCTTGCTATTGTTTTTAGCGACAGTTGGTAGTTATCTGGTGACAGAACATCCAGTTTATTCGCAAACCGAACCAAATATAGAGCAGCAAGCGGATTTTCAACAGCACTTTGAAAGCCTGGGCGTGAACGGCTCAATTATGATTTACGATCTCAATCAAGATCGTTTCTATCAACATAATCGCGATCGCAATGAAACTCCTTTTCTTCCCGCTTCCACTTATAAAATTCCTAATTCTTTAATTGCTCTAGAGACTGGAGTAATCCAAAATGATGTTGATGTTCTGACTTGGGATGGGATTGAAAGAGGTTTAGGCGATACTCTTATTGACGAATGGAATCAAGATTTGAACATGCGTCTAGCTTTTAAATATTCGGCTATTTGGTTTTATCAAGTTCTGGCTCGTAAAATTGGTCATCAAAGGATGCAGGATTTTGTGACCAAAATTCAATACGGAAATCAAAATATTGGTGGCAAAGAGGATATCGATAAGTTTTGGTTGGAGGGAGAATTACGCATTACACCTCGACAGCAAATTGATTTTCTCCGTCGTCTCCAGCAAAATGAGCTGCCTTTTGCTCAAAAAAATATCGATCTAGTTAAAGATATTGCGATCGCCGAACAGACATCTAACTATGTACTGCGGGTTAAAACTGGAATAGTTGATTCTGTCACACCCCAAATAGGTTGGTACGTGGGTTATTTAGAACAAAATAATAATGTTTATTTTTTTGCGACCAATATTGATGTTGTCACCGACGAAGATTTAGCAGCACGGTTAGAAGTTACTAAATCGTGTTTACAGGATTTAGGGCTACTTTAAGATTTAATCGGCATTGGTAAATAGAGGTAGGATTTTTAATTTGGCTGCAAGCTAGTTAAATCAAAAGAGCTAAAAGCTAATAGCGCAGCGCGTAGCGCAGACCGCCTCTAGGAGGCTGGGAAGCTCCGCTTCCGCGCTGAAAGCTGCGAACCGAAACACTTTGTAAATCATACATTCAATTACTAACGCCATTTAATCCTTCGGTTAACGTATTTGCAGAAAAAAAAACGCGACCTAGTAAAGATTTAGATCGCGGTTGTAAGTTGTTGGATAGATAATTACTAGTTACTATTTAGCTGTACTGTTCTTCTGTATCTAAATCAAACAGCATTTGCAAAGAACGTAAACAGTGACGACGAGCTTCAATATCCTGTTGCGCTTTTAGTTGTACCATCGGCTCATGCAGAATCTTATTCACAATACCTCTGGTTAAAGCCTCAATTACTTCTTGGTGCTTCTCGCCAAACTCTGAACCTAAACGAGACAAAGCTTTCTCCATTTCCTGTTCGCGGATACTTTCGACTTTGTTACGTAAACAGCTAATAGTTGGCACAGTTTCTAGCGATCGCCACCAGAGAAGATAGTTAGCCACTTCCTGTTCGATAATCACTTCGGCTTCCTGTGCCATCTGGCGACGAGTTTCTTGATTAGCTGCCACTACGGCTTTTAGATCGTCAACATTATAGGCGCTAACACAGCCAACTTCTTTAACATTAGCATCTATGTTACGGGGAACGGAAATATCTACCAGCATCAAATCTTTATCCAGAGTTAGATGATCCTCTAACTTAGCGCGGTCTAAGATTGGCTGAGTTGCTCCTGTACTAGTAAATACTAGATCGGCAGTGGCGATCGCCTGCATCATTTCTCCTAGGGGATAGATCTGAATTTCTACTTGGGAAAATTGACTACAAAGTTCTTGCGCTCGACGATGGGAACGATTGACAATCGCAATCTTAGTGACACCTTTGGATAACAGATGTTTTACCAGCAGATGAGCCATTTTTCCCGCACCAACAATCGTCACGCTGTAGTCAGGCAAATTGTCAACTTTGGTATGGACTAATTCTACTGCTGCCGAGCTAATTGAAACTGCTCCTGTACCGATGCTAGTCTCGCTGCGAACTCTTTTGCCTGTAGAAATTGCCTGTTTAAATAAGCGATCTAATAACCGACCTAAACCTTTATATTTTTGCCCCAGCTTGTAAGTTTTTTTGACCTGAGCTAGTATTTGTCCTTCCCCTAATACCAAACTCTCTAAGCCTGCTGAGACACGCATGAGGTGGCGCAGAGCATCTTCTCTTAGGAGCGTAAACAGATTAGGGCGTAATTCTCTGAGGGAAATTTTAGCTTTATCTGCTAAAAACTGGCTAATTTCTCGGACACCTTGCTCTAGATCTAGCGCTACACCATATATTTCTAGACGGTTACAGGTACTGATAATCGCTATTTCTTGAATATGGGGATAGCTTTTGAGCAGGGCGATCGCTTCTTCAATCTGTGCTTCGGGAATGCTGAGTTTTTCGCGGACTTCTACGGAGGCAGTTTTATGACTTAAACCAACAACTACAATGTTCATTATGTTTTTTGCAAATTTTGCTTTAATTCAGTTATCAAACGGGGAAAATCAAAGCAAAATTATTGTTTATATCTAACGATTTTTTTTATTAAGTTTTATTAGGCGGAAAGTAGGTACGAAAAAGGCAACAGCAGAAGATATCTCTTTTACTAATTGCCTTTTACCTAATCAATTTATACCCTGTTTACCATGTCAAGTATCTGCTTTTTTAATCAGGGTTTACATATCTTTAGCTATTATTTAAATCATGACTTTAAGATACTGACTAAAATTAGCTAGCTGATTATCTCAATTGTAGAGATTTTGGCTGGTTAAGCATGTGTACTGTATCTACAAAACGAGCAGTTTTTGACTGAGATGAGATAACTAAGCTCTGAGTTCTCGCACCATCTTTAAAGAAGCGCACGCCGTTCATTAAAGTACCAGGAGTAATACCACAAGCAGCAAACAGTACTGTTTCACCGCTAGCAAGTTCTTCCGCACCATAAACTTTATCTGGGTCATTGATACCCATTGAACTTAGTCGCTCTAGGTTACTTTCTTTGCTTTCACCAATCAGACCAGTTTTTACTACACTAGGATCGTAGATTAACTGTCCTTGGAAGTGTCCACCTAAACAGCGCATTGCCGCCGCTGAAATTACTCCTTCAGGTGCAGCACCAATACCCATCAAAGCATGAATATTTGAGCCAGAGAAAGCACAGGAAATAGCAGCAGAAACATCACCATCGGCAATTAATCTAACTCTTGCCCCAGCATCTCTAATTTCTTTAATTAAACTTTCATGGCGAGAACGATCCATCACCACTACCACTAAATCTTCAATTGAACGATTGAGGCAGTCTGAAAGAATCTTGAGGTTTTCTGTAGCAGATTTGTTAATATCTACATGACCTCTAGCTAATGGAGGTGCAGCCAGCTTTCTCATGTAAAAATCAGGTGCAGCGAATAATCCGCCTTTCTCCGCAATGGCTAAAACTGCCATCGAACCATTCTGTCCATAAGCAACGAGGTTAGTTCCCTCGCAAGGATCCACGGCGATGTCAATCTCAATTAACTCATCGGGATTACAAAAGTTCTTCGCATCGGGACGAGTACAAATACCTACTTCCTCACCGATATAAAGCATCGGCGCATCATCTCGTTCTCCTTCCCCGATCACAATTCGACCACGCATGTTAATTTTGTTCATGCGCTCACGCATTGCTTCCACTGCTACTTGATCGGCAGTATCTTTTTCTCCCTTACCCATCCACTTGGCAGAGGCGATAGCAGCTTGTTCTACTACCTCAATAATTTCTAAACCGAGGGTTGTTTCCAGCAAGGTTTTCCTCCCTATTTGCTTGTTGTTAAATTTTTGTTAAATAGCGATCTCTCAAGTCCAAAGTCTACCAGAGAGAGGTATCTCTCTAATAATTATTAATTTTTAATAAGCTCTGAATATAGCTTCAGTGTTCATCTCAAAAATCTTGTTGGTTTGTAATTTACAACAAGGCAAAATTTTACAATGACGTTAAATGACTTTTAAGAAATAATGAGTTTTCGCCGTTCAGTACGTATTTTAGTATATTTTGTGACAAAAAATTAAGCTGAAAAACTAGTGTTTTCTGGCGATCGAGCAGTTGAAATAGTAAAAAGCCGTAGCAATAGTCATCAAATATTAATAAAATATTTAGCCCAGCTACTTTGATGAAGATTCATAGCTAATCTATAGAAGTTAGTATTTTGATTCACTTAAGCGTAGAATAATTATTTCATGACATCCCACGAATTTCTCACCTTAGTTTTGCTGCTTAGTCCTGGCATGGCCTTATCTGTATTGCTGATGCTCACTTTTGCCAAAGGTGGTTAATCTTGCACAGTGGATTTAAGAAGTGAATTTAATCGTTAATTTGACATGAGAAATCTGTCGTCAGCTTTTAAGTCTGACACCGAGTTAGGCTAATGGGCGATCGCCGTCAAGTCAAATCAACAACCAAGATGTAATCTAGTTACTGAGATTCATCACTTAAAGAGTGGTTAGGCAGATTAGTCAGACTTGCTTCCAAATTCATTCTCTTTTCCATCTGACACAAAAAGTAGCCTGTCATCATTGCTGAAGCTAGCAAGTGAGCTAGATTTTCTCGATCGGTAGTGATTTTGACGTTGAAGTCTCCAGAAGGCAACATACCCACTAATCCTTGGACGTTTTGAGAAATAATTTGTTTAACGTCTGGACTGGCAGAGGCAGCAATTTGAGCGAGAACTTCAGGGTGTTGCTGACGCAAGTACTGCATCAGAGTGTTGTAACTGTGTTCTTGCGTTTCAGAATTAAGAAAATCAAAATTAAATATCATTCGTTACCCAGATAATGGATGTACGTTACTTATACTTTGACACAGTACCAGGGGCATCCGCTAGTAGAGCAGAAGGTTAAAAACAGCTAGGAGATAGCCAGATTGTTAATTTCAAAGTATTGGTGGAATTTATTAGTCACTTCGAGCCAATAAGAGCGACCATCAGCCTGTTCTCGTTTACGCACAAACCCTAACTGTACTAACTCAGCTACCTGTTGATAGGCGCTGCTACCCCGTAGATCGATTAATTCAGTCTGCAAAATTGGGTTTCTTAAGGCTACTGCGGCTAAAGTTCTCAAGGCTCCTTTGCCTAGTTCAGCGGGAACTAATTCTTGCAGCAGATAGGCATAATCATCTTTAAGCTGTAAACTATAGCCTGCTTCGGTTTCAATAATTTCTAAAGCACTATCTCGATGGGCATAGTCATTCATCAGTTCAATGATGCCATCTTCAATCAATTCGCGATCGCTTTCGGATATTTTACTTTCACCCTCTTTTTCGTGAAGACAAGCGTGTATTTCCTCAATTGAAAGGGGTCTGCTTTTAATATAGATAATCGCTTCGATTTTGGTAGATAGTTTCATGATCTTGGCTGGGGATGAAAGAATGTTTTGCTCAATCAGATTTTATCAAAGGGAAAAAATGACCAACAGGGCCATTACCTCCACCAATATCTAAAGAATGTTCTAAAGCATTAGTGACATAATTTTTGGCCTTAACTACCGATTGCCACAGATTTTCGCCCAAAGCTAAGTTAGCACAGATTGCTGCGGAGAGAGTACAGCCTGCACCATTAGTATTTTTAGTGACTACAGTTTGATTAAATAGGGTTTTAATTCCTTGGCCATCATACCAAACATCCACCCCTTGCTCATCCCCTGACAAAGCACCACCTTTAGCCAAAACTACTGTTTTACTAGCCTGATAAATGGCGATCGCTGCCTGTTTAAGTTCATCCAGATTATTGACAGTCAAACCGCTGAGAATCTCTGCTTCATAACGATTAGGAGTAACGATTAAAGCCTGGGGAATGACTAACTCTTGTAAAGAGGCGATCGCCAGATCGTCAATCAACTTTACTCCTGTGCGGGAAACCATGACAGGATCGACAACTAACTGCTGCCAGTTTTGCTGTTCAATCTGCTGGGCGATCGTCGTGATAATTGTCGAATTTAACAACATTCCAGTCTTGACTGCACTTACTGCTAAATCGCTCCCTACAGCATCTATTTGAGCCGTAATTAAGGACTCACTCATCTGGGCCACCTGGGTTACCCCAATCGTGTTTTGTGCCGTGACACAAGTTACCACACTAGCACCATGAACACAGTGCATGGCGAAGGTTTTCAGATCTGCCTGAATCCCCGCTCCGCCACTACTATCCGAACCAGCGATCGTTAAAGCTACTTTAGTCAAGATTTTCCTTACCTGGGAAATGAGCTTCAGCTTGAAAGTGGACAAGAGCTTAAAGTGCAGCTCTCATTACTCTAAGAACTAGCTTAATTTTTAGGAAACTGTTTCCGTTTCAAGAAATCAGGAATTTCGATTTTACCGCTATCTCTATTTAACCGATTGCGATCGGGCTGTGATGCTGCTGGTATACCCTGAAAAACGTTGTTTGATTCTGCTTGCGGTTCTTCTAAATCAAGTTCTTGGGTTTCACCATCGAATCCTGTGGCAATCACGGTAATTCTTACTTCTCCTTCCATGGTGTCATCAATTACTGCACCAAAGATAATGTTGGCGTCTTCATCAACTACTTCATAAATGCTATCAGCAGCAGCATTCACTTCATGGAGAGTCAAATCATATCCCCCAGTAATATTAATTACCACTCCCTTAGCGCCATGAATCGATGCTTCTAACAAAGGAGAAGAAACCGCAGCCACCGCAGCTTCCCTAGCACGGGATTTGCCAGAGCCTAAACCAATACCCATCAAGGCTGAACCTGCATCGGCCATAATTGCTCTTACATCGGCAAAATCGACATTGATTAAACCAGGAATGGTAATAATATCGGAAATACCCTGTACACCTTGGCGCAAAACATCATCTGCTACACCAAAAGCTTCCTGCACTGGCGTTTCAGGCGAAATAACTGACAGTAATTGATTATTGGGAATCACAATTAGAGTATCCACTCGACTCCGAAAAGCATCAATACCTTTTTCTGCCTGTTTAGTGCGTCTTCTACCTTCAAAGGTAAAGGGTCGAGTTACCACTCCCACAGTAAGACAACCCATTTCTTTCGCTACTTCAGCAGCAATTGGTGCTGCTCCTGTTCCTGTACCACCGCCCATGCCAGCGGTAATAAAGACTAAATCTGTATTTTCCAGCGCATGAGCTATTTCATCTCTTGACTCTTCAGCTGCTTTTTGTCCAATCGCAGGATTTCCGCCAGCACCCAAGCCTCTAGTGATTTTTTGCCCAATCTGTAGTTTTTGAGGCGCCATGGCATTATCTAGAGCTTGAGCATCCGTATTTATTGCCCAAAACTCGATCCCCGACACCTGACTTTCAATCATGCGGTTTACGGCATTGCAGCCACCACCGCCCACGCCCATGACTTTAATCTTAGCGACATTACTCGGCACTATTTTATTACTCCTAATTTCTTCTTTGGGAATCTGAGAACTATTATGACCCTTGAAAGGTATTCCCATACTGCTACCTAAAGAGTTGTTTCCTAAAGCGGTGGGTAAATCGGAACGGTTGTAGTTAATTTCATTATTGAGAGTATTAACGTTTTTTTTGTTTAAAGACATGGGCGTACATCCAGGTTTCCGCGCTTAGTTTTCTAATCCAGAATTCAATTTGGTAGCTTAACTCAATTTATTATCATCTGGGTATTTTATTCTAGGAATAATATTAAAGTTTTCGTAATTATTAAACAGATTTGATTAAGTATCATCCAAGAAATTACGGAAGATAAAATAAAAATTACTTAAAGTATCCGTGTATATACTTATCTTGTCAAAAGATTTTACTTAAAGTTAGTACTTTTGAATTGAATTTACTTCAGGATTACTTAAGTCAATGTAAGCAATTTCGCTCTTTTTAAGCTGTTTTGGCAAATTCTTTAATTTTGAAATAATTTTAAACTGTTGTTCCAAGTAAGAGGACTCTGAACCCAGAAAAACTCGTCCTATTTTCGTATCTAAAAATATCCCCCCTGAAGCCTGCCAGTCGACCTCGGAGACTTCTAGTTCAGGATAAAGAAAAATTAATTGATATATTTGCTGCCAAGTTTGTGACCACTCTATTTGATAGTTAGTTACTTTAAGATTTGGTAAAGGAAAATCGGCTTTTATACTACTATAAAATTTTTGCGCGATCCATTCTCCTTGAGAATTTAAAAATCCTACTTCCCCTTGAGATGTAGCCAAAGCCACGGGAGTCTTTTCTTGAAGAGAAATAGTAATTAAAGGAGGAATAATTTGCTTGTTAACTTTTGCAGCTTCAACTGAGGGAATAGATTCAATTTTTTGGGCTAATTCTAAACCATTGATCGACCAAATATACTGGGGATAGCTTAATTTTAAAGCTTGATAAATTGCCTCTTCACTGACTAACGTTTTACCATTTACTCTAACTTGATTTGATGCTTTAATTTGCGAATTTGGTAAAATTGCTGCTAGACCAAGACCCATAGTGCAAAAAATTAGGCAGCAAGAACGCCAGAGCGAAAGCTGAGTTAACCGACGCTGCTGAAGTTTTACTAGAGCAAGCTTAGACTGTAGCTGTGGCGGAGGAAATACACTCATGAGAAAGAAACCATAGTTGGAAACAGCACTGGGGTAATCTCTGATGATTGAGCTAAGATATTAATGGTTTAATTGATTTAATTAGCAATTATATTAACTGCTATATCTAAAATATGCTAGTAAGCTAAATTGAGGAATGGATCGGGTGGGGAAGATCGGTACAAGATATTATCGCCAGCTTAAGATTGTTAAATGTAAATTAAAATGTAGATTTAAATGTGATTTAAAATGCGATCGCCCAAATTCTAAATTCTAGTTGCTCCCTGATTAGTGATGTCTCCCCTGAATTCACCAAACTTTTAGTTTACCTGTGGTAAATTAGACTTCTAATTAATAAAAATTTTTGCTCACATTATTATCTCTGCTAACGTTTAGGTTAAGCTTTGCCGTTTTAGGAGTAATTTTGGCTACATTTATTATATTTTTAACGTATGGTAATGACAAAAAGAGGACTGATTTTGGGAACCACGGCGGTAGCTCTATCGACAGTAGCAGTTACTGGTGCAGGAATTCATTTGTCTCAAAGTCAAGCTTTGATTCAGAGTGGCCCGAAAGAGACAATTGATGAAGTATGGCAAATTATTAACTATCAGTATGTAGATAAGACTTTTAACAATATCGACTGGTCAAAAGTTAGACAACAATATATCAAAAATGCTTCTTACCAAGGTCAGGAAGATGCTTATAAAGCAATTCGTGAAATGTTGGGCAAGTTGGAAGACCCCTACACGCGCTTTATGAATCCTGAAGAGTTTAAAAATATGCAAATTGATACTTCAGGAGAATTAGTTGGGGTAGGGATTCAAATCTCTGAAGATAAAAAAACAGGTCGATTAATCGTGATCTCGCCCATCGAGGATACTCCTGCTGCTGAGGCGGGAATTGTAGCTCAGGATTTAATCCTAAAGATTGATGGCAAAGATACAAAAGGGATGAACGTCAATGATGCTGTGGATCTAATTAGAGGGGAGCAAGGCAGCCAGGTTACTTTAACGATTGAGCGCAATGGTCAAGAACGAGATTATGACATCATTCGCGAAAAAATTGAAATTCATCCTGTTAAAGCGAGCCTTAAGGATACAGAATTAGGTAAAGTTGGCTATATTCGCCTCACTACCTTTAACGAATATGCTGCTAGAGATATGCAGAAGGCAATCAAACAACAAGAACAGGCAAATGTAGTTGGTTATATTTTAGATCTGCGCTCGAATCCTGGTGGTTTGCTTTATTCCAGTATCGATATTGCGCGGATGTGGATCGATCGAGGTACGATTGTTTCCACCGTAGATCGCCAGGGAATTAGCGATCGCGAATCTGCGACTAACAAAGCTTTAACTGATAAGCCATTAGTGGTTTTAATCGATGGTGGTTCGGCTAGTGCCAGCGAAATTCTCTCAGGTGCGCTCAAAGATAATAAACGGGCAACATTGTTAGGTACAAAAACTTTTGGTAAAGGTTTAGTCCAGTCAGTTCGTCCTTTAGGTGATGGTTCAGGGTTAGCAGTAACGATCGCTAAATATCTTACTCCTAATGGTACAGATATTAATAAAGCGGGTATTCCTCCTGATGTGGTGGTTAAGTTAGATCCAGCTCAGCTACAGAAACTTTATGGTAGCGATCGCTTTGGTACTAAGGAAGATATACAATTTGTCAAAGCACTTGATGTTTTAAATAAAAATATTCAGGCGCAACAATCAGCTGAACCTCAAGCCGTTAAATAAAGGAGCTATAAGCTATAAGCTTTTTAATTAAATAATAAAATAATTTAATTAGCGGATAAACTACTCAGGTTGACATTTCCCCGCTCGAATTAGACCAATCTTTTTGGCGATTGCTTCTTGTTGGCTACTATATGAACCCCATTGTTCTTGCTCTGGGGTTTTTGTCTGTTGGCGCTCAAACTGCGTTACCTGACAAGTTCCATCTTCTTGTTTGATTACGTACCAAAATTGCTGTGCTGTACTCATTTGCCACTCAATAGCGATAAAAAAAGGCGATAAAAAAGGGGCTTTTAAACTGCCCCTAATTCTGATATTTTAGATCGTCAATACTATTCTGAGTCGCTACCGCCAGGATTACGAGAAGGATCGCTGGAGAGAAAACCAAAAATAAATAGTCCGATAAAGAAAAAGACGGTGATGTACACCACAATTTTAAGAGTAGCCATGTTAATTCGCTCCTGATAAATCTAAATAAATGGACAAAAATATTAACGAGTGTTCATGTTTCAAAATTTAGCCCAGCAACTGAAAATGTTATGGGTCGTAGTCCACTTTAGCTAACAGCAAAACGTAAACGAACAAAAATTTATTGAAACAAATATTGCGTAATTATTAAATCATACCCGATCGCTATACTTTAATTCGATTTTTCTTCGGGAATCAGCTCCAGGCTTTAAGCTATATAAATATCAATCTTTATTTGTGATACTACTCTAAACTCTCAGTAATAGTAATCTATATGGCGGATCAATCACTTCAACTACTGCGAACTCCTCTATACCAATTGGCTTGGGAACAAAAGGCAAGATTTACGGCTTTTTCGGGTTGGGAAATGCCTGTACAGTTTTCAGGATTGAAGCTAGAACATGAGGCGGTACGCTCTGGGGCGGGAATGTTTGATATTTCTCACATGGGCAAATTTAGTTTTCTGGGCGATCGCTTAATTGATGCCTGGCAAACTTTAGTCCCTTCTGATTTAAGTCGTCTACAGCCTGGTCAAGCAATGTATTCAGTGCTGCTAAATCCTCAAGGAGGAATAATTGATGACATTATCTTTTATTATCAGGGAACAGCAGGAACTCAACAGCAAGCAACTGTAATTGTTAATGCGGGGACAAAAGATAAAGATAAGGCTTGGATTTTAAGTCATCTAAAAGATAGTTCGGTGGAAATGCAAGATCTTTCTCAATCCCAGGCTTTAATCGCGCTCCAAGGGCCGAAAGCTGCCCAAATTCTGCAAGAACTAACCACCACAGATCTTACTTCCCTAAAAGCATTTGACCATCGCACTGTAGCTATTAATGGTTCATCGGCATTTATCGCTCGCACTGGCTATACAGGAGAAGATGGCTTTGAAATTATGTTAGATCCAGAGGCAGCACAACAGCTATGGAGATCTTTACAGCAAGCAGGAGTTACTCCCTGTGGATTAGGCGCTAGGGATACTTTGCGTTTAGAAGCAGCAATGAGCCTCTATGGACACGAAATTAATGAGACGATTAGTCCTCTAGAAGCTGGCTTAGGTTGGGTTGTACACCTCAAGGATAAAGGTGATTTTATTGGACGTTCGGTATTAGAGCAACAAAAAGCCACAGGAGTTAAACGCCGTCTAGTAGGACTAGAAATGTCAGGTAGATATATCGCTCGTCATGGCTATCGGGTTATCTTTGATGGGGCAGCCGTGGGAGAAGTTACTAGTGGTACTTTAGCGCCAACAGTGGGTAAAGCGCTCGCCCTGGCTTATGTTCCTACCTCTCTTAGCAAACCAGGACAGACTCTAGAAGTCGAAATTCGGGGTAAAAACTATCCTGCTACCGTAGTTAAGAAACCTTTTTATCGCGCTTCTCATCGGTAGGGAAGTAGGGAATTAGGGAATTAGGGAATTAGGGAATCGCCCCTGCTTATTCAATCCAATCTTTTGCCCTGGCAACCGCTTTTGACCACATAGCAAAGTTTTCCTGTGCCTGGGCTTGTCCGATACCTGGCTCGATCTTTTCTACTTGGCGATCGCTAACTAACTGCTGATAGTCAGACCAAAAGTTAATGGTTAATCCTGCACCAAAGGCTGCACCTTGGGCGGTAGCATCAAGCATTTTAGGGCGCTCTAGGGTCACTCCTAAGACATCTGCCTGGAACTGAGTCAAAAAGTTATTTTGCGCTACTCCACCGTCAATTTTCAGTAGGGTAACAGGACTATCGCTATCTTGATTAACAGCATCAACCACTTCTTTTACCTGATAGGCGATCGCTTCTAGAACTGCCCGCACCATATGTTCTCGTTTCACACCACCTGTAATGCCCATAAAAGCTCCCCTGGCTTTCATATCCCAGTGAGGCGCACCTAAACCGCTAAGAGCAGGGACAAAGTAGACTCCGTTGGTATTTTCTACCTGATTAGCTAAAATTTCCGTCTCCGCAGCATTTGTAATCAACTGCAAGCCATCTCGTAGCCACTGAATCGAAGCTCCTGTAGTAAAGATTGCTCCTTCCAGGGCATAGTAAGTTTGTGCTGGAGTACTCCATGCCACCGTGGAAAGAAGCCGATGATTTGACCTGGTTATGGTTGTTCCCGTCTGCGCCACGATGAAACATCCCGTGCCATAGGTACACTTAACTAGTCCAGGGCGATCGCAGCCGTGGGCAAATAAAGCAGCCTGTTGATCGCCAAAGATAGCCGTAATCGGAATTTCTACGTCTAAAATACGGCGATCGCTATTGCCAAAGATACCCATACTAGGTTTAATTTCAGGCATAATCTGACGGGGAATTTTAAATAGTTCCAGTAAAGACTCGTCCCAGTCTTGCGTATCGAGATTCATTAACATGGTACGGCTAGCATTACTTACGTCTGTGGCGTGAACTTTTCTACCTGTTAAATTCCACAATGCCCAAGTGTCTACTGTTCCAGCCATTACGTTATCCCAGTTGGTATCGGGTTGATGCTCCTTAACCCAATCAATTAGCCAGCCTAACTTAGTCGCCGAAAAATAAGCATCCAAAACCAAGCCTGTAGTTTGTTCGATCATTTCCGCTTTGCCTTCGGCTCTTAGGCGATCGCAGCGATCGGCAGTACGGCGATCCTGCCAGACAATGGCCTTATGTAGCGGTTTACCTGTAGTTTTATCCCAGAGTAAGCAGGTTTCTCGCTGTACCGTTAGACCAATTGCCGCAATCTCTTGCGGGTTTACTTTTTTCTCGGTAATCACCTGCTGAATACAGCTACTAACAGCTTGCCAAATTTCAGCTGCATCGTGTTCTAACCACCCTGGTTGGGGATAATATTGCGTTAATTCCTGATACGCCTGACCAACAACATCCGCCTGGCGATTAAATAAAATAGCTCGATTGCCTGTAGTACCGAGATCGAGAGCGAGAATATATTTACTATCGGTCATAAAAAATACCAAAATTCTGCTTATTGTTTAGGTTTACAGCAAAGTTTTGGTTAAAAAACATTATCTTAAGTTTTTTTAGCAATTTTGACATCCATGTTACGCAAATACATAATAAATTGCTAATCCAGCCAAAAAAACGGAGCAAGTTACCACTTACTCGCAAAAATAATATTGTGACTGTTAGTAATTTACATTTATAGGTTCATTAAGTACAATATTGCAGCCATAAAGTAGCTCCTGCACCCCTCTAATATTTAAATATTTATTAGTTACAAAAAGACGTAGATATTAAAGCTGAAAGAGATCTATTTTGTATCTAATTGCGGAATCGAGTTTGAGTTTTAAAGTTTAAAATAAATGCAATATCTCAATTTATTCGCTAAATACAGCCAAATTTTGCTTCGTTCTTTGCCATTAATTTGGCAAGCTGCTCCCAAAGAAGTTGCTTTGATAACTTTTACTATGTTGGTACGAGGAGTCTCTCCTGGGATTAGTATCTGGATTAGTAAACAAATAGTTGATGCCGTAGCAGGTGGTTTAAGCTCTCAGCAGCTGGACAATTATCAGAGTTTGTTTTCTCTAGTTATTGCTTGGGTCACAGCAATTTTAGTACAAAGTCTTCTAGAGCCATTTTATGATGCTAGTCTGAGAAATACTATTGAAAAACTTACGGCACATATTAATCTATCAATTCTTAATAAAGCTAATAGTTTTGTCGATTTGATTTATTTTGAGGACGCTAATTTTTATAATGAAATTCAATTAATTGAAGAAGAAGTAGATCAACAGCCCTTTAATCTAATTCTATTTTTTGGTCATGGCTGTCAATATTTGCTCAATCTCATTACGATGTTGGTTTTACTATTTCCTCTTGCTTGGTGGATTCCACTCTTACTTTTAGCTACATCATTCCCCCAGGTTTATTTCACTTTTAAGGTTCAATGGGATCTTTGGACAACAATGTCATCAAAAAGCTCTCAATCTCGCAGGATGAAATATTATTCTTCCGTACTTTTAACCGATACTTATGCCAAAGAAGTTCGTCTATTTGGATTAGGTTCATTATTTAAGCAACGCTATCAAGAAGCTTTTGACGATAAATATCAAGCGATGCGTAAGATACGAGGTAAAAAGGCTTTGAGTTTGAGCATTTGGGAAATTTTAAGTGTTGGGGGTAGTGCGATCGCCTTTTATCGAGTTATCATACGAGCAGTAAATAAACAGATCACCGCAGGAAATGTTTTACTATTCATTCAAGCTTTAAATTCGATTCAAACCAGCTTGCAGGTTTTAGTTGCGGAATTTTTGAATTTGCAACAATCTCTAATTTTTATGGAGCGTTTGTATAAGTTTTTAGGCAGTCAACCGACTATGGATCTTACTGTTAGTGATAAAAATGTCCCCAACCCGATCGCCTCAGCAATTGTCTTTGATAATGTATCTTTTGCTTATCCCGATGGCAGACTAGCATTAGAGCAAGTTTCTTTTACTCTTAGAGCAGGTGAAACATTAGCTTTAGTGGGGGAAAATGGCGCAGGAAAAACCACCATTATTAAACTTTTAGCTCGACTTTACGATCCTAGTAGAGGCAGAATTTTAGTAGATGGAATCGACCTCAAACAGCTAGATTTAGCTCGGTGGCGACAACAAATAGCAGTAGTGTTTCAAGATTTCTGTCGCTATAGTTTAACCGTTGGCGAAAATATTGCCTTGGGAGATTTAACCGCTTTAGAAAAACTACCTAAACTCAAACTAGCTGCCACAAAAGCGGGAATTGCCGACAAGATCGATCGCCTAGAACACCAATACCAAACCTTGTTAGGGAAGCAATTTGATGGCACAGAACTTTCTGGAGGAGAATGGCAAAAAATTGCGATTACGCTCCAAGCGCTTGCACCCGAATGGGTGTACCCTACGGATCGCCAGAGCTTTTATCCGTGAACAACAAGCGCAGCTACTAGTCTTAGATGAACCGACGGCAGCTTTAAATCCTCGCAGTGAATACGAAATCTACAGCCGTTTCTCAGAATTAGTCAGAGGTAAAACAGCAATTTTAGTTACTCATCGTCTGGCTTCTGTCTCTATGTGCGATCGGATTATAGTTTTAAAAGCAGGCAAACTAATAGAACAAGGAACTCATCAACAATTGTTACAGCAGCAAGAAGAATATGCTTATCTTTGGCAAATGCAAGCTCAAGCTTATCAAATTTAGCTGTAGTAGTTTTTAACTTGTAACGAATGATCGATTAGTCGTAATCGTTATTCAAGTTGATTGGTTTACGACGCTCTGGCCGATCGTCATAGTCGTTGTAGCCGTCTTGCTCAGAGTCACTTTCTGACTCATCGTAATCATCATAATTATTTCCTTCAGAGTCATCATAATCATCTGAATAACCAGTCCCCACATCTTCTAGAGGCTGATAATCGACAACATAATCTCCAGGAATCGGCTTTTGTTCATCATCATAACTTCTGCCTGAGTCAGAATTATCGTAGCTACTGCCTAAATCATTTTCAGGGTAATCAGCTTCTGGTTCATAGCTTCTACCTAAATCCGCTGGGTTTGGTCTACGTCTAGGTTCAGGAGATTGAGCGGGAGAAGCATAACGATCCTCTCGAACAGAGTTATTATTTCGTTGATCGTAACTATCTACAGCGGGAGTAGCAGGACGACGAGGACGCGAAGCAGATTTGGGAGCATCATCCCATTCATCATAGGCATCCCTAGCTGGCGTAGCTGGACGGCGACGGGGAGGACGACTATTGGGTTCTTCGTAACCATAGCGATCGCGAGGTGTACCGCTCGGGTAATCATTTTGAGGTTCTCGAACTACCGAATCTCTCGTTTCAGGACGGTTGCGAGTTGGTCTTCGTCGAGGTTCATCCCGAATATCAACTGATGGTGCTGGTGTAGTTCTATTTCTGCTAGCAGGACGACGACTAGAGCGGGGTTGCGGGTCTTCATACCCCCTCAATCTAGGACTACTATAGTTAGGTTCAGCCCCTTCGTAAACATTGTCATAGGGGTCAATTTTATCTAATTCCGCCTCGGTATAAACCCTGGTACGACTCACGGGGCGATCGCGATCGACTGTGGCTGTGTTGCGTCTAGCTTGTTCTGTTGAGACACCGCGCATTCTGACACTCTCAAAGGCAAAGAAAACTGCCGTTCCCGTAAGTAAAAATTGACTAAACTGTAAAACTGGCTCAAGCCGCCAACCATAGAAAATTAAAATAATGCCACAGAGTAAACCTACAGCAGCAAAGAAAACATCATAATCCCTTGCCAACTCTGGGCGAACTGACCGCAGGAAAAAAAATCCTGCTCCTGCTATGGCTAAAAACAGACCCAATATAAAAGCTGGGCCGCCCCCTACATTGACCATGAATACTCTCCCAATCTAATTCTCTTGGTTTTAACTAACACCTATTCTATCCATACCTCATCTTAAGTAGTGTATCTTCTCTTTCTACCTAGGATTTTTTAGATATTTAATTTGGAATTTAAGACTAGCATCGATCGACTGCAATTTAAACCTAAAAAATAACGACGAAACCTTTGTAACAGTAACAATACCGTTTCTCCACTCTAGAGATGATTCCGCCGTTTAATTGCTTATATTTTGGTAGCTAGAATCAGCCAGCCGTCTTTATCCTCGTTCGATTTTGTCGCTTTGACTAAGGACGATTAAAGCAATGGTTGCGGGAATAACTACGATTACTGCACCAAGACCGATACTTAAAAGGAAATTGAATAGAGAAGGGGTCATAATTTTTGTCCTGACTATATTTTGGTTTTAACTTTAATAGTTTACGTTGTTTTATAATTCTAAAAGTTTTTTAACCAAAACTAAAGTTTATTATGATGTTGCTTATTTAATTATTTATTTTCGGGAAATTTATTTTGCCTTAAGGGCATCGAGGTTCTGAAATAACCGTAAAATACATAATATATGTTTACATTAAGTGATTTGATCTGACATTTAACATTTAGTCATAAATATGAATTTAACTATCGGCACTATCGGCATTAACCTGCTACTAGGATTAATGACAATCTTGTTTATTTTTAGAATTGTCCTTACTTGGTATCCTCAAGCGGAATTGACTAAGTTTCCCTTTAGTCTGGTAGTTTTGCCGACCGAGCCTGTGCTTAAGCCCTTACGTAAGCTTGTTTCGCCGATTGGGGGCGTTGATATTACACCAATTATTTTAGTTGGGGTGTGTACTCTCTTGAGAGAGATTTTAGTTGGTCAGCAAGGATTAATTACGATGGCGCTCAATCATTAATTCAATCCGTCTTAGAGACGATATTCGCGCGATCGCATTTAGGGCGATCGCCTGCTAACAAATCTAGATTAAAGATAGAATCAATCGCTTAGATGTTCGGCAATAAAATTAGTGTAAATTTCCCCATTTAAAAAGGCAGGAGTTTCTAAAATTCGTTGATGAAACTCAATGGTAGTAGGAACTCCTGTAATGGCACATTCTCTTAAAGCTCGTCTCATCCGCTTAATTGCCAAATCGCGGTTTTCACCCCAGACAATTAGTTTCCCAATCAAAGAGTCATAATATGCAGGAATCTCATAGTCAGTATAAACATGAGAATCCATTCTTACTCCTGGGCCTCCTGGTGGTAAATAGGCGCTGATTCTTCCTGGATGGGGACGGAAATTGTGCTTAGGATCTTCAGCATTAATTCGACATTCGATCGCATGACCACGAAGCTGTACTTGCTCTTGGGTAAATCTTAGTTTTTCTCCCTGGGCTACCCGAATTTGTTCAGCAATCAAGTCTATGTTTGTCACCATTTCTGTTACAGGATGTTCTACCTGAATACGGGTATTCATTTCCATAAAGTAGAAATTACCTGATTTGTCGAGTAAAAACTCAATTGTCCCTGCACCGACATAATTAATTGATTTAGCGGCTCTAACCGCAGCGTCTCCCATTTTCTGGCGTAATTCGGCGCTTAATACAGCACTGGGAGCTTCTTCCAGGAGTTTTTGGTGACGACGTTGGATCGAACAATCCCGCTCTCCCAGGTGAACGACATTGCCATGACTGTCAGCAATAATTTGAAACTCAATATGTCGTGGATTTTCGACAAACTTTTCTAGATAAACCCCTCCGTTGCCAAAAGCAGCCTCCGCCTCACCCTGAGCAGCTTGAAACATTCTTATTAGTTCCGCTTCTTCTCGTACCAGACGCATTCCTCGACCACCACCACCTGCTGTAGCTTTGATCATCACAGGATAGCCAATTTGATCGGCGATCGCTTTGGCTTCTGACTCATCCCGCAGTAGACCATTACTCCCAGGAACAGTAGGTACTTTTGCCTGCTGCATCGTTTTCTTAGCGGTTGATTTGTCACCCATCGCTAACATCGCCTCTTTTGAAGGGCCAATAAAAGTTAGTTGGTGATCGTTGCAGATTTCTACAAAGCGAGCATTTTCTGCCAGAAATCCATAACCAGGATGAATTGCCGTCGCATTACGAGTTAAAGCAGCAGCAATGATATTGGGAATATTAAGATAACTTTTGCCCGATGGAGGAGGGCCAATACAGACGCTTTCATCTGCCAACTGAACGTGGAGAGCTTGGCGATCGATAGTAGAGTGTACGGCTACAGTAGCAATACCCATTTCGGCACAGGTGTGTAAAATGCGTAGAGCAATCTCTCCTCGATTGGCGATCAGAATTTTGTCAAACTGCATTCTTTGAGTAGGTAACTAAAGTCATATCTTAGAATAGAGCCTTTTTGGGTACTAAAAAAGCCAAGCTTAAGTATCGCTCAATTTCGAGGGTGGGCGATCGTCACTCCAACCCCACCAAGCAGTACCGCACTCACACTGATAAAACTCTTGATATTTGCGCTTATTGGCGACACTTACAGGAGTGCGACGATTTAACCAAACATTTTGCGCCTTTGCAGGTTCAGTTTGACAATTGGGACAACAAAAATTGAGTGCATGACCTGCGGATTTTGTCCATTCTGGCGGAACTAGGGCAAAAGCATCCATAAAGCTGGTTCAAAATTATTTGAGAGATAGCAGGTTAACTTATCTAAGTTATGTGTAGAGATAAGTTAGGTTTACTCGTATTATTGTACTTTGTTTCATCATGGTAGTTACTTAAGCTTTAGTAAATGGCGATCGCATGATGTTTATTGGTTTTTAGCATTTCTGAAATATTTTTTCTGGCAAACTCGTAGCGTTAATTAATACCAACCCCAGAGCAACTATTGCTTTAAATTCGCTTACAGAAATATTAATCACCATGTCGGCTCAAATTGTTGAACCAGCTAACTTAATCAACCTTGCAGGTAGAGGTTTAAATGCAGAGGAAATTGTCGCAGATGAAGAATTATCAAAGTCTCTAAGTAAAGAGATCGCTCTACTTGTGGCAGCTATAGTTAAAATTAATTGATTTTTATAGAGCAGGTCTAATTTAAGATTCTCCCTTATCAATCCTAAATCTTTCCACAGAAGAAAGTAAACCACGAGCAATACCTACAAGACTTTGTAGCGCACCACCAACCCTTTGTGACTCATGAGAGGTAGCTTGAGCAGTCAATTCTACCGACTGCATTACCTGCGCTACTGCTCGCGAGTTTTCTCTTTGTTCGACAGTATCAGCAGTAATAGAACGTACTAAAGTATCAATGCGATTTGATACCTGAATAATATCTTCTAGGGCAGTTTTCGCCTGTTCCGCTCTTTCGGTTACGTCGATTACCTCCTGAATCCCTTCTTCCATAGCAGTCATTACCGACCCCGTTTCACTTTGAATTTGCAGTACAATTTGCTCAATTTCTTTCAAAGATTTACCAGAGCGATCGGCAAGCTGTCTAACTTCATCCGCAACCACCGCAAAACCTCGACCTGCTTCACCCGCTTTTGCTGCTTGAATTGAGGCATTTAAGGCTAGCTGGTTAGTTCTTTCGGCAATTTGGGAGATTAACAGTACAATTTTGGAGATTTCTTGCGATGCTTCCGCTAGTCGTTTTACCTTACGAGCCGTTTCTGATACCGTTTCTCTAATCTGGAAAATCCCCGATACAGTACGTTCTACCGCCTTACCACCTTTGAGAGCAGTTACCGATGACGAACGGGCAACTTCCTCGGCTTCACGGGCATTTTCAGCTACCCTTTCAATCGATTCAGTCATCATCTGGACTGAATTTAAGGTGACTGCCAATTCTTCTGCCATCCGCAACGCTTCACTAGATTGATTACGCGCAAACAATTCACTATCAGTTGAACCTTGGTTTACTTGTTCGGCAGCTTCTTTTACCTGACGTACAATTTCTCGTAAACTTTGAATAGTCAAGTTAAAAGCGTCAGCAACTGCCCCTAAAACGTCGGCGGTAACGGTCGCCTGTACGGTTAAATCTCCTCTAGCTGCACCTTCCACATCATCTAGTAGTCGAATTACCTGACGCTGCAAATCTTCCTTTGCCTGCTCGGTTTCTTCCGCTCTTCGTTGGGCTTCCTGGGTGGTAGTTAAGATTACTCTCGTCATGCGGTTAAAGCCTGATGCTAACTGTCCAAACTCATCTTGAGAATATACCGTAGCTTTAGCATTGAGATTACCTTGATAAACATCATCAAACTGACTTTGTAAATCTTGACTGGTTTTAGTAACATGTTTGGTGGTAATATTGCCGATCGCAGCAGCTGTTCCCGCACTAGATAATCCCGCCACCAAAGCTAATAAAAGATTACCTGGTATAGATTGTTGTATGGTTCGTTGGGAATTACGCGCAGCAATACTAGAGCCAATTAACCCAATACTCAAAACGGCGATCGCCGAGACTAATCCCGTAATACCAGCCGTAGTTAGCTGCTTTTGTCGCATCGGAGCATTAATAAAGCTAGCTAGAGCGCCTTGTTTAACTTCAATTTCTGATTCTTCTTTGGAATTGATAAAAGACTTTGTGGTACTAGGAGTAACTTCACTAATAGCGATTTCATCAGGCTCTATTGAATCCGATTCAGCGACCAAGTTGCTCGAAAAATTTGTACTGCCACTACTTGGATCTTCTACTACGTTAAACAACCCAGTATCGGGAAGTCCTTGTTCTAATTCTTCAAGATCGAAAAAACTACTATCAATTTCATCAAATTCTAGCTCGTCTTGGTAATCCACTCCGTCTTGTTCGGGAATGTCTTCCATACCGTAATTTTTCTCATTTCTCATTGAAAAGGGTTCAGTTAAAACGGTATCAATTTCTAGTTCCGAGCTATCATCGTAGTCATTGTCGTAATCATTTTGGCTGACGGCAAAATCTTCTTCTGTGTAGTCAGGCAGATTAAGATTATTGTTATCATTATTCACTATAAAAGTAGAACTAGGATTAGAGCTGGGCTGCTCTATTTCTGAAAAAGGCTCTGCCAATGAAGAAGGAGTTGGTTCTGATTCAAGCTGCGATCGCTGGTTAAAAGGATTATGATCGGCATTTTCTAAGTCCACTTCATAATCTTGGTGAGCAGCAACATCGCTGGCAAAACCTTCTTCATAAGCTTGTTCATCAGAAAGATCCAGGTGTCTCAAATCACCTTCATCTCCCAAATCTTCCCCAGCAAAAGATACATCATTAAATGAGTGATCGGCTAATTCTGACTGTGACTGAAGCTGTTCTATCTGTTCAATACCGCTACGAGCAAAATCGAGTAGATCTTCTGAATCACTTAAGCTCAAAACATTTTCATACTGCTGTTTTGCCACGTCGTAGTTTTGAAAACCATAGCAATAGATATGACCCCGCAGCAACAAAACATTTGGATCATTGGGAAATTCATCGGCTAAATGATCGATGATTTCTGCTGCTTGAGCAAAATTACTTTCTAAATAGGCTTTTTCTGCTTGTCCGTATTCCTGAGAATAATTAGTTCCTGATGCCATGATGCTTTTTGCCAATTAAATCTAAATTTTTATTGCTTGTGCTGACGAGTTCTTACTTTAAGCTTCTGACCCTGCGATGACTCTAAGTTTATATAAGTAAAAAGAAAAGCAACATGTGCTGTTTTCTCAAAATAATGCTCAATAAGTGTAAGTTTTAACTTAAGATCGAGATTAATTATCCTGTTATCAGGCAGCCCATCGTGCTGAGCGTAAAATTCTGACTGGATCTAATAAATTAATCAGGATTTTGCTTTCATCATCAGTTTGCCATTGAGCTTGAACAAAAGGAGCCATACTGTCGGAGGGAGACTGCTGAATTTCTAATTGTTCGACATCCAGCCAGTCCATCTCGCCAATGCTATCAATTGCCAAGCCAATAATCTGTTCTTGATCTTCAATGGCAATTACAGGAATTGTAGGTCGATCGGTTTTCAAGGCTACGCTATCCCCCAAAAGCTGTCCTAAATCGGCAACCCAAATCACTCTACCTCTTAGATTTATAGTTCCCAATAGCAAAGGAGAGGCGTTGGGAATTGGCGCTATCTGATCGGGAGTTTGCTGCATTACTTCTGCTATACCCGTAGCAGGAAAAGCACAGGCTTCTCCTGACGCTAAATAAAAGCGCAGATGCAGTTCCCCATCTGGATTTTCTAGGGGTTTAATGTCTAGAGATAGATCTAGACCACTTTCAGTATATAATTCTGGATTATTAACCATAAAATTTTGTAAATACCATTTACAGACTGCTAGCCATATAACCTAAAAATTAATCTCGATCTAAGCTCGAAGCAACTGCTTAACCGTCCCAATCAGTTCAACTGGTTGAAAAGGTTTAGCTATATACGCGTCTGCACCTTGCTTCATCCCCCAGTAGCGATCGAACTCCTCACCTTTAGAAGAACACATTACCACGGGAACATTTTGCGTTTTAGGATCAGATTTTAGGCGACGACATAATTCATAGCCGTTCATTCTAGGCATAACAATGTCCATGACCACTATGTCAGGACTGAATGTTTCTAGATGCTCTAAAGCTTCTACCCCATCACAAGCAACCGTTACTTTAAGACCGCTATCTTTGAGGAGATCTGAAATCATTTGTCTCTGCGCCAGACTATCTTCTACGATTAGAACTTTGCTCATAACATGCTATCTACGAAAAGTCACACTCTTTCTTAAGTCTACTTGGCAAATCATTAAATTAATAGAAGCTAAACCTGTACTTAAATTCACTTATTATTAATAAAATTACTTGGTTAGTAACCTCTCCGCTTCAGAATATACTCTACTTTTTACCCAATCGCCACGTCATTAGCAATATAATCTTGGGCAAGTTTATTTTTTAGTTAAGCTGCTTTAGGTTTAATCTAATTGAACCATAAATGTTTTGTTGCCCAACTAGTCTAAATATATGTTATTCATTGGTAAATCTAGCTGTTGAAAAAATTATGAAACCATTTTTGGTCTAACACCATCTAAGGGCTTTTTTTAGTCACAACAGTTTAATTGAAATTAAGTTTATTTTTAAAATTAATTGGCAGGGTTCTGCCGATTATTCATTCAAGATAAAATTAGTTAGCTATGACTCATTGTTCTTGATTTAGCTCAAAAAAACTTGGCAATATGAGCTTGATAAATAACAATAGATGCTTATTGTGTAACAGATATTCAATCTGCTCGAATTTTACCGTCAAATTACAAGTTCAAATTTAATTTAGTCTGGTTGTTTTAATAAATCAGCAGTAAACTGGAAAAGCTTAATTTTTCTGAGTTCCTGCACAGAAGAAATCAAGAGGAAGGCGCACAGTGCTATATCTGGCAGAAATACAAAAACAAAGTAAAGGGTTCATGAGTGGTGTAGAAACCAGGCTTAAGCTCATAGCCTGTCAGCGCAACGATCAAAGTTGGGGCGTAGTTGGTAATGAATCAATTACTGTCGAAGAGGCAAATGATTTTGGTGATGGCGCTTTAATTGTGGTCAATCTAGGCGCTAATCGACAAGTCCAGGGGAAAATAGAGTTAGCTTCAGCCAAAATTATTGCCATTTTAAAAAATTTCTCTCGCTTGGTCGAAAAAAACCAGGAACAGGAGCAAGAAATCAATCAGTGGAAAGAGTCGTTGGCATTTCAAAGTGAAGAACTGAGTCGCCGAGAAATTGAAATGGAAACTCGCCTCGAACAGGTTGAGCAGATGGAAGAAGAATTTAAGCAGTTTGAACAACAAAAAGCAGACATTGCTCAGGCTCAGGCAGAAACCGCCAATCTTAGAGCAGAATTTGAGGCAAAAAGCGCTGAACTAGAGGGAGCTTGGGCGCAATTACGAGGTCAGCAAAATAGCTTGAATGAACAGTTAAAGCAGGCTAACGTACTAGACCAGAATCAAGCTAACGAACTTAAGCAGCAGCTAGAAATTGTTACTAGTATGAATGAAGCTGTTAATGCTTTGCGCAGTAAGCTTAAACAAGCCGAGTCAGCAGCAGCAACTCAACAACAGGTAATGCAATCTCACTGGCACAATTTGACTCAGAACATAACCGAGATTGGTATTAAGCGACAAGAGCTTGAAGGTATGACTACAGAATTAACCGAAAAAAAAGTACAGGTTAAATCTTTACAAGAAGCGATCGCCACAGCGGAAGATCAATTGGGCATCGAACAAAAATCTTTAGAGGTTAAGCATGAGCTAGCTCAGTTTTTAAACCTTCAGTTAGAAACTCAAAACCAGATGCTAGAGATTTTGGGAGGTTCAGAAACGGATGCTGAAGGTACGGCAAGAATCAATCTCGAAAAACTGGAAAATATTCCCCTGCCTAGCCTAGAGGCGATGGTAGAGAACCTGAAAAAAGATTTAGAGAAAGTAGCTAGATTTGTCAACGATCAGGAAGAAGAATTAGGCTGGCAATGTAAAGCAGTTGAGGAATTGGAAGTCAAAATGTCTCAAGCTAACGATTTTGAGCGCTTGACTTTGGAACAAGAATTGGCTGATGAGAAAGAAGCGAAAAAGATGCTAGACCAAACTTTGGTTGGTCAACGACGCTCTCTTAAAGAAAGACACCAAGTTTTGCTGCAACATTCGAGAGTCTTAAAACGCCGTCAGGGAATTGTTGATTTTGATTTTGAGTCAGCAATTCAAGATATTGATTTAACTCCGATCAAACAAACTTTAGAACAGCAGCAGCAGCAACTACAACAACAGCAAGAAAGTTTAGGAGCAGAAGTAACTCAGATAAAATTGAATATTCAAGAATTGATAGTCAAGTTGGAGCAGCAAAGAAGCCAGCAAAGCCAGCTTGAACAGGAGATTACTCAACTACAGGATAAATGGCATGGGTTAAATCTTCAGGCAGCAGCAATGCAGTCACAGATAGATTTTTATCAACATCAGCTACAGCCTTTGCAGGATAATCTAGATCAGATTAATCACCAAGTTGCTGAAATGGAAAAGCTGCTGGTTGATAGCGAAGCCAGTAATCCTGGTGCAGCCTTAAGCAAGATTGAGCAGATAATTACCCAATTAACAGCTGTTTAAATGGTGGCTCGAGCGATTATTTTGCGTTTATAACTGAGATAGTTATTTTTCACTTGCTACTACCATCAGGATTATACGGAGTTGAAAGCAAAGTAGTCTTCAGTAATTTAAGGTTGCTTGAGGCTATAGTTGATTTTTTGCTCTCTGTCCAAAACTGTTTTGATCGGCATCCAATTTACGACACAATTACTGTAGGCGATCGCTTCGAGTGTGGAGATGAATTCGGGACTCCAAATATTTTCGCTCACTTTAATCTTTCTACTCTGGAAGAAATGGAGCCAGCGCGCTCGTGCAATACCTGCTAAAATCCCTGATTCTAAACTAGGAGTATACCAGCAACCATTTTTCCACCCCCAAAGATTACCCGTACTAGTTTCTAGCCAGTTACCCTGAGTATCAATCAAGATTGCTTCTTGAGCTTTAAAACTCAGTGCTTGATTACGAGCTAAATAGGTAGAAAGATAATTACCTGTTTTATATTGGGGTAAATCTCGACGATATAAAGAATCTTCAGCTACCCAAGCGGTGATGCCATCCGCATAAAGTTTTTCTAAGTTAGAAGGTAAGCTGCGTCCAGTGATCCACTCTCTACCATCGGGAAATATTGCCATGCGTAGAACAGGAAAAGATTCCGCTAGGATCTCGGCACCTTGTTTTAGCTGCTGCCAATCAGGTTGCTGCCAACCAAATGCTAATAAAGATGTTTGTAGGCGATCGCAATGAGCCTGCCAGCTAGTCAAAGAATGATCTAGGGACTTGTTATAAACCCGCATTGTGGTGAAGCTAGTGGCTCCGTAACATAATCCTGGATCATTAAGATCTAAATGTAACTGTGGAGCATCAATCAGCTTGCGGTCATACCAAAACATTTTGTGCGTCCTATATCAACCATAGATTCAGTGTCACTATATTTTAGATTTTGCTTTGCATTTATGGTTGAGTATCCGTTTCTGAAGGTCTGGGCAAAGGTGGTGTAGAGTCACGATCGGTTGAGGTATCTTGTAGCAGTTTATAAGTAAATAGACCGATAATTGCCGACAGGACTAGGGCAAAAATCAAGGGTTTAATCCATTTTGATGGTTTGCTAATTGGTATAGATTCGCCGTCGCCGATCGGTTCGGTGATCTGGGTTTCTGAAATAGCTGCTGCTGGTAGGGATGCTTCACTTGGGGAAAAATCTGACCAATTAGAGTCAAATTGCTCGTGATCTGACCAATTAGCAGATTCTGCCAAAACAGTCTCTAAATCCGACCAAGAGACTATAGCTTGTGAGCTACCTGGCAAAGGGTTTACTTGACAGTGAACTAGCGCCACCGTCACGTTATCGTGACCATTTTTCTCATTGGCTAAAGCAATCAAATCTTTGACTGCACTGGCAAGGTCTTGCTTCCCTTCTAAAAGTGGCAAGATATTTTGTTTCCACTGCTGTTCTATACGGTCAAAATCGCTTAAACCATCGGTGCAAAGCAAGAAAACGCATTCACGATCGATAATATAGCGTTGTAAATTAGGATGGAGCGCTGCTGAACCTCTCATGCCCAAAGCTTGAATCAATGCCCCTGCTGAAGGATATTGTAAAGAATCTCGATATAGGGCATAGCCTAAACGAACTTCTCTAGAAGCTAAATCATCGTCAACAGTCATTTGGTGACAACTATTATGAGTGATCCAATAAATGCGGGAATCACCAATATGGCTAAGATACATTTCTTGAGCGTGAGCAAGAGCCATCACTAGAGTTGTACCCATGCGCTGTCTTTCCTGACGCTGCTCGGTGTCATTGCGCTGATTAATTAGATCGTTTGCACCTTTGATATATTTTACTAGCTTGTTGAAAATCTTGTGTGGTTTTAGTTCATCTAGCTTCAGGACAGAAATTTTACCTTGTAAATACTTAATTGTCTCCCCTGAAGCAATTTCTCCACCATCATGACCGCCTACACCATCACAAACAATTGCCAGACTATTGTTGGTAGAGGTAATATCTTCGGGACGCGAGTAAAGCGGATAAGCTGCATCTTCGTTGTTACTGCGACTCGGCCCAGAATCGCTCAGGGCATATGTTTGGTAAGAATACTGCTGAGTTTGACAATAAAGAGCGATCGCCCGATCTAGCAATCCAAGTAGCTGGCTAGCTTGAGCAATAACGCCTGTCTTTAAATTAGCAGCCAGCTTGAGAACTACTTCCTTAATATTAGGATGGGCATGTTCTGCCCATTGAGACCATAAATTGCCTAAATCTTGAAGATTGGCGCGCCGATCGCCATCTATCTGTAGCTGCCTTAACTGGAGGATCTGCCCGTTAATTCTGATCAGCTCAGGTTCTAATAAAGTAGCTGCGACTCCCTTAAGAGAAAGAGGATGCCACAGTTTGGCAATTTGCCAAAGCCAGTTTAACTGTTGTAGAGGTGTTGCGCCGAACCATAAATCTTGAACTTTGGGGGTTAACTCTTGAGGATAAGTTAGTTCTCCCGTCGAACTAGTGGGGACAGTGCCATAATCGAATAGCCACGTCCGTCGATCGTTTAACAAACCATAAGGTTGAGGAATATGAGGATAGTAAGCAAAAAGCTGGAGATAAACTACTATTTCAGGGGGAACTTCTTCAGGGGTAAGAGGCGCTTTGCTAGGTTGAGTATCCAGAAATATTTGCTCAGTTAAGGCTAAATATCGTTCATTAATCAGGGTCTGCTTTTGCTCGGTCGCGATCGCCCGCTCACTACTCCATAAATAGCGTCTGATTATGGGGGTGCTACATCGATCACAAATACTCGCTTCTAAATCATTAGAGGCTAGACATTGAGGGTTCGAGCATTCAATTTGGGGCTCAGGATGTGACATGGATGTTTTAAACTATTGAGCATCCTCCGAGTAGATCGGAGTTAAAGATTTCTCTAGCTAGCAGACGCCACAGCGGTTTTTAACTAGTAACTTAGGGAGTTGGAAATTAATCGAGCAACATTTAGTGAAGACAGAATTCAACCTCGTGAGGTTTTTCGTAAGTTAATGCTGGTTAATAAAAACAGTGGATTCATATAATAAGTATTCTGTAACTCTCAAGCTGATATTATAAACTCAGTAATCAATTTATTTTGTCAAACTACATAGCATTTAAGATTTCTCCATAGTAAATTAGAAATTTTATTTGTGTTAGTTTTTGAGCAAAATAGCTGAAAAGATGAGACTGTTTTAAGTCTCATACAGTTTTTCCAAACTTTCTTGTAGGGCTGCTGTTAGCTTCTGGGAACTTTGCCGTAATGATTTACCGTAATATTTTTTTACTGTTAAAGGAACACCAATATCTACTCTAACGTCCGATCCCCAGGTGGGATAGGGCTGACTATAGCGAATGCCTACAGGTAATATTTTAACCCCTCTGGTCAATTTGTCTGTTTCTGCTTGAAGAGCGATCGCCGCTACGCCTCTTTTAAGGGGATGGATTTGATAATCATTAAAAATACCGCCTTCGGGAAAAATTACCAGCATTTCCTGATTCGACTGTAATAGTTCAATGCTATGGCGTACGCTATTTAGCTGAGGGCGCTCGGTATCCACAGGAAAACCACCCATGTGGCGGATTACCCAACCTTGAATGCCTTTTACTTCATTAACAGAAACCATAAACCGTAAGTCGCGACCACTGACTAATCGACCAAGAGCATAAGGCACAATAAAAGCGTCCCAGCGAGAACGATGTGTTGGGGCAACGATCACGGGGCCTTGTCGGGGAATATGTTCTTGACCAAAAATTTCTATTTTGCCAAAAAAACCTGGTATAACCAGATAACATCCAAGAGGATAAAGTAGTTTCGCTAACCAAGGAGATATACGCGAATTTAATTCATCAGTTTTCTCGGGGTTTAAATTAGTTGAATTGTGCGGCGATTTTAACTGAGTCATTAATGAATTACAATTTGCTCCACTCTATTTACTACCTTAATTTTTCTTTAATCAGATCTGTTTTAAATACTGGACACTTACTGAGTTGTCATTCTGTAAAATCAAGATTTAGAGCTAATTTAGAAAACTTTTGATACCCTTTTAAATAAAATTATCGCGCAACGAATATTATTTATTGTTGAGGAAGTCACGTGCAGTTAGATTCATCAACGGAGTTTTTACTCCAGGCAACAAATTTATCGAAAAGCTTTGGTGGGATCAAGGCGGTGAATAATGCTTGTTTGGAGGTGAGAAAAGGTAGTATTACGGGATTAATTGGCCCTAATGGAGCAGGAAAAACAACTTTGTTTAATTTGCTGGCTAACTTTATTGAGGCAGATCGGGGCGAGATCTTGTTCGATCATCAGCCAATTCATCATTTACCATCCCATAAAATTGCACAACTAGGATTTATCCGTACTTTTCAAGTAGCCAGAGTACTATCTCGCTTGTCAGTATTAGAAAATATGCTCTTAGCTACGCCAAATCAGACGGGAGAAAATTTTTTTCAGGTTTGGTGGCAACAAAAAAAATTAAGAGTCGAGGAACGGGCTAATAAAGCAAAAGCAATGGATATTTTAGAATCTGTCGGCTTGGCTGCCAAAGCTCACGACTACGCAGGAGCATTATCTGGGGGACAGAGGAAGCTTTTAGAGATGGCTCGAACTTTGATGACTAATCCCAAACTCATTTTGCTGGATGAACCAGCAGCGGGGGTCAACCCAACCTTAATTAATCAGATTTGCGAACATATTGTTAACTGGAATCAGCAGGGAATTTCCTTTTTAATTATTGAACATAACATGGACGTGATTATGAGTTTGTGCGATCGCGTTTGGGTTTTAGCCGAAGGAACTAATCTCGCATCAGGCACCCCAGCAGAAATTCAAAGTAATGATTTGGTCTTAGAAGCCTATCTAGGTCAGTAAATTTTTGCGGACGGCGGTTTGCCCTGACACATCTACATCGATCTACATTTATCGGTTATAAGCGCTCAGTTGAGGACTTAAATTATAAAGAATTAGGAAAATTTGCCGATAACCTGCTTAATTTGCGCCATCCTGATTGAGGAAGTTCGGCTGAAATAGCCAAGACTCTATTAGCTAAACTAAAGCAAGAATCAGCATTTAAACTTAAGTTTCCACAGGATGATGTATTTCTATTTACCAGAGTTCTCAGCAACTAATGACAATTATCTTAACTAACGACGATGGCATTGATGCCCCTGGGCTTCGAGCTTTGCAACAGGCTGTAACAGGAGAAAGCATCATAGTTGCTACGAAACAACCACATTCTGGCTGTGGACATCAGGTCACAACTAACCAAGGTATCAAGCTAGAAAAAAGGTCTCCAAATGAATATGCCATAGAGGGAACTCCTGTTGACTGCACTCGTATAGCTATTACTAAAATAGCTACCAATACCAAATTAGTTTTGTCGGGGATCAATGCAGGAGGCAATCTTGGTACAGATGTTTATATTTCAGGTACAGTAGCGGCGGTAAGAGAAGCAGCAATTCATGGTATTCCTGGTATTGCTATTTCTCACTGGATTAAAAATCCCCTGGTAATTGATTGGTCGGTGGCAGCTGATTGGACAAGTAAAGTACTTAAGGATCTACTACCTCGTCCTTTGCCTCCTGGCAGCTTTTGGAACGTTAATTTACCGCACCTAGAAGCAGATCAGCCTGAACCTAAGATTATTTTGTGTGAACCAAGTATTGCCCCTTTACCTGTTGATTACAGAGTTGAAGGGGATACTTATTACTATCAAGGAGAATATGCCAAACGCGATCGCACCGTGGGAACTGATGTGGATATTTGTTTCGGCGGCAACATTGCCGTCACTTTAATTAGGCTGTAGTGTGCTTGACTAGGGCTTCTTGGACTTTAGATGGGAGCTGACGCATAATCTTACCTTTTTCTCGATCTACCCCGACTAATACAACCTTCCCTGTTAAAAATATTTCTTGTCGATCGTAGGACTGTATTTCATAGTCCCAATTAATGCTGACTCCCTTGGTTTCTACTAAGCGAGCCTTGACTATGGCAGATACCCCCAACTGAATTGGCAGATGATAGCGCAGGGAAAGTTCAACTACTGGTAGATCGCAACCCATTGCCACTAAATCGGCAAACTCGATTCCAATCGATCTTAAATATTCTACCCTGGCTTCTTCCATCCAAGTTAGATATGTACCATGCCAAACAATCCCCGCATAGTCGGTGTGATGAGGCTGGGCTTTAACTGGATATTCAAACCAGCTTTGGGTGTTTGCCTGTAAACCCTCCTCTGTCTCAATTGCGGAAGTTGGTAGTTTAGGTAGCTGAGGAGCTTGCTGTTCTCGATCTATCAATTCCTAACACTCCTAACGTAGTTTTTTAGTAGTCTATTACTCTATTTTAAGATTTTAGGTGAGCAATGAACAGTCAGTAATTACTGATTACTGATTACTGATTACTAATCATTTAGTTTGGAGGTGACAGATTTTATTGATTGAGAAATGGAGTCGGGTAATCTTTTGATTTGGGTATCGCCTTTGAGCATTAGCTGTTGGTCTTCGATTTGAATGCTCGTAAGATTGAAGGCTAAATCGTCATTAGCAAAGTGTCGCAGATAAAGCAAGTCACGAACTTTATTCATAATCGCTATTATTTCGTCTAAATCAAAAGTTTGATCCCCAAGATAGCTACTCCCAATAAATTTAATCCCCAAACCAGCTTGGTAAAACTGCAAGGCGATTTTAAATCTCACAGTCTTAATCTGTTGTTCTCGATTTAAAACAATTGTGGTGATTAAAAACAACTTTCCATCTTGCTCTAATTTACATTCAGACTCCTGAAGATGAAAACTTGCTGAGTCTTGAGCGATTGTTAAAGCTAAATTTTGTAAGAGAGTCCTGACATGTGCTGAATTCAAGAGGCGATCGCAATCTGACTGGGTAAAGACTAGTTTGACCTGGAAGTTACCTGGCTGTTCAAAAGCTATTTTACCCAAAATCGCCTGGGTTAAATTGAGAGATAGATCTTGGGAAGTGATATCTATTTTTTCTAGGTGAATATCTTTAACAGCAATAATTTTTTCTCCCACTATTTTGAGAGAAGTTGTTTCTCCTTGAAGTAGTTGAGGGATATTACTGTCTAGGTTTACATCAATATTGTCGGCGGATTCTACTGAAGCAGCGATCGCTGTTTCGGCAGCTTTATTAATTAATAACTGCTTGAGATCGCCTTTGGCTTCTGATTTATTACTCATGTTAGAAATTTAGTTTTGGTAAATTTAATCTAGCTAGATTTGAGCCGAAATCCAATCCAGAGCGGAGAAAATATTTAACAGAAGAATTAAGTTGAGTTAAGATGTTTTACCGCTATCGCACAGAAAGACATCCAAAGCAAAAGTAAATCATTTGGTTGAAACAGGATAGTTAAAGAGATATTTATTTTTTCTTAAGCAATTCACTGTTTAAAAAATTTGCTTTTGCAGATTTAATAGTGGTTAAGCCTCAGAGAAAACTGCAAGCAAGATGATTGGGGCAAACAAGCATTTTTTGAGTTCACACATATAATTTCAAGGAGTAATCATGGCAACCGTCAAAGTAGCAATTAACGGCTTTGGGCGCATTGGTCGATTAGTATTGCGTGCTGGACTAGATAATCCTCAGATTGAATTTGTTTGCATTAATGATTTAGTTCCCGCATCAGCGATCGCCTATTTGTTAAAATATGATTCTACTCATGGTCGTTTTACAGGCAGCGTAGAGGAGCAAGATAACGGAATCGTCGTTAACGGCAGACATATTCCCTGTATTTCAGTTAGAAATCCTGAAGAATTACCCTGGAAAGAATACCAAGTAGATTATGTCGTCGAAGCGACAGGATTATTTACCACCCATGAGGGAGCGTCAAAACATTTGACTGCTGGAGCAAACAGAGTCGTGATCTCTGCTCCCACTAAAGATCCCGATCGGGTTAAAACTCTGGTGATGGGAGTTAATCATGACCAATTCGATCCCCGAGTTGATGCGATCGTTTCTAATGCCAGCTGCACCACTAATTGTCTTGCTCCCATTGCCAAGGTAATTGAAGACAACTTTGGTTTGAAAGAAGGTTTGATGACCACTATTCATGCCGTAACAGCGACTCAGCCAACGGTAGATGGCTTTAATGCAAAGGATTTACGCTCAGGGCGCAGTGCGGGTCAAAATATCATTCCCGCCTCCACAGGGGCAGCTAAAGCCGTGGCACTAGTATTACCCCAGTTGTCAGGTAAGCTAACAGGAATGGCAATGCGAGTACCGACACCTGATGTCTCGGTAGTAGATCTGACTTTTCGTACTGAGCGGGCAACGACTTATGATGAAATCTGTCGAGTCATGGCAACCGCAGCCCAGGGTGAAATGCAAGGAGTCTTAGGCTATACTAGCGACCCCGTAGTTTCGACAGATTTTACAGGCGATCCCCACTCAAGCATCTTTGATGCGACTGCTGGGATGGAGTTAAATAGTAACTTCTTCAAAGTCATCGCCTGGTATGACAATGAATGGGGCTATTCAAATCGGGCGATCGACTTGATCTTAACCATGGCAGCTAAAGAAACACAGATGTTGGTTTCTGCCTAAATATTAACCAGATATTAACTAGGAAAGAATACTTTTACTCTCGGTAAGGGTGAGGGACTTTCGCCCCAATAAATCTTGTGGGTTGCGTTGTGAATTAACGTTATGGTCACAAAAAACGATATATTAATTTGCGCTTGCATCTTTGTCGAGATGTCTCAAATTTTAATCAGGAGAATAGATGCTTAACCAATCAGAAGCCGTAATTGAAGCGATCGCTGCAAGAGAGATTTTAGATTCCCGTGGTCGTCCTACTATTGAAGCAGAAGTACGTTTGGAAACTGGAGCAGTCGGTTTGGCTCAAGTGCCTAGTGGTGCTTCTACAGGAAGTTTTGAAGCTCATGAATTGCGTGATGGGGACAAAAATCGTTATGGAGGTAAAGGAGTTTTAATCGCCGTCCGTAACGTTAAAGAAAAAATCACCCCTGAACTGCTAGACGTGGATGCTTTAGAACAGGCCACAGTAGATCAGATTATGATTGACCGTGATGGTTCTCCCAACAAAAAAAACTTGGGAGCAAACGCAATCTTAGCCGTGTCTCTGGCGACTGCTAAAGCAGCAGCAGCGGAGGTTGAGCTACCTCTTTATCGTTATTTGGGCGGCCCTCTATCTAACGTGCTACCAGTCCCTATGATGAACGTGATTAACGGTGGTTCTCATGCGGATAATAATGTTGATTTTCAAGAGTTTATGATTATGCCCGTGGGAGCAGATTCTTTTCGCGAAGCTCTGCGCTGGGGAGCGGAAGTATTTGCCACCCTGAGTCAAGTTTTAGGCGAAAAAGGTCTCTTGTCTGGAGTAGGGGATGAAGGGGGGTATGCGCCCAATCTAGGTTCAAATCAGGAAGCTTTAGACTTACTAATCACAGCGATTGAAAAATCGGGCTACCAGCCTGGGTCAGAAATTGCTTTGGCAATGGATGTGGCTGCTAGTGAATTTTATGCTGATGGTAAGTATACCTATGACGGCGAAGCTCATTCCCCAGAGGAGTTTATCGACTATATGGCAGAATTAGTTGAGAAATATCCCATTATCTCGATTGAAGATGCTCTCCATGAAGATGATTGGGATAGCTGGAAGACTCTAACCGATAAATTAGGCTCGAAAATTCAGCTAGTGGGAGATGATTTATTTGTCACCAACAAGACCAGACTGCAAAAAGGCATTGACCTTAAGGTGGGTAATGCTATTTTGATTAAGTTAAATCAAATTGGTACTTTAACAGAAACCTTAGAAACGATTGACCTGGCGACTCGCAGTGGTTATCGTTCTGTAATTAGTCATCGTTCGGGAGAAACTGAAGACACGACGATCGCCGATCTAGCGGTGGCAACCCGTGCAGGACAAATCAAAACTGGCTCTCTGTGCCGTAGTGAAAGAGTTGCCAAGTATAATCGTCTGTTGCGGATTGAAGAAGAATTAGGCGATCGCGCTGTCTATGCTGGCAAAATTGGGTTAGGGCCAAAAGGCTCAAGTTAAATGCTTAGTTTCTCAACCAAAGATTAAGGGTTGGGTCTTGCTCAGCCTTTAAGCTTAAATCTAGTAGTAATCTATAAACAGTTAAATCGCATTTGACGTGGCAACATAGAAGCGAGCTATACAAAATCATTTAGGCAGCGATGTTCACGTTATCGTGACGATCGCTGGTATTGTCGATTTTAAAAGCAGATTATCTGTTTATGCCTTAAGCAATCCTTTATATCAACGTTATCTTTAGGGAAATATGGACTCAAAAACCGATCGACAGCTTGGTCAAACAGTTACTGCTAGTAATTTGACTAATCGTAATATTCAGATAGAAGACGATCGCACGGGAATGAGTGTGGATACTCTTAAACGAGCCTTTGCGGATAATCTGTTTTATATTCAGGGCAAAGACGAATCTAATGCTACTCTCCATGATTATTATCAAGCACTAGCCTTTACAGTGCGCGATCGCCTACTACGTCGCTTTATTAAGACAAGTCGTACCTACTACGAAGAAAACGTTAAAGTAGTTTCCTATCTTTCTGCCGAGTTTTTAATGGGTCGTCATTTAGAGAATAATCTGATTTCTCTGGGGATCTACGAGAAAATGCGCGAGGTGGTTAGAGAATTTAACCTCAATCTTGAAGATTTAGTGGAAGAAGAACCAGATCCTGGTTTGGGGAATGGTGGCTTGGGAAGACTTGCAGCCTGCTTTCTGGACTCTTTAGCTAACCTGGAAATGCCTGCAATTGGTTATGGTATCCGTTATGAGTTCGGCATCTTCCACCAAGCATTGAGAGATGGTTGGCAAGCAGAAATTCCAGATAATTGGCTGATGTTCAAAAATCCTTGGGAAATTGCTCGTCCCGAAGATTCCGTGGAAGTCAAGCTGGGGGGACATACCGAAACCTATCGCGATCCCCAAGGACATAATCGTACTTCCTGGATTTGCGATCGCAAAGTAAAAGCCGTCCCCTACGATACTCCTGTCGCTGGATATCGCACCAACACCGTCAACTCTTTGCGACTCTGGAAAGCGGAAGCCAGTGAACAGTTTAACTTTGAAGCTTTTAACGCAGGTAATTATGACCGCGCTGTGGCGGAAAAGATGAGTTCGGAAACTATCTCTAAAGTACTTTATCCCAACGACAATACACCCCAGGGTAAAGAATTACGTTTAGCACAGCAGTATTTCTTTGTTTCTGCTTCACTTCAGGATCTAATTAAGATTCACCTTCACGTTCATCCCGATCTAAGCAACTTTCACTCAAGAGCAGCAATTCAGCTCAATGATACTCACCCCGCAGTAGCAGTTGCTGAGTTAATGCGTCTGTTGATCGATGAACACGATATGGATTGGGATCGGGCTTGGGATATTACTCAACAAACCCTGGCATATACTAACCACACCTTACTCCCAGAAGCTTTAGAAAGATGGTCAGTTAGTCTCTTTAGTCGGATGCTTCCCAGACATATTGAAATCATCTATGAAATCAATCACCGTTTTCTCGAAGATATTCGTACCTGGTTTCCTAATGACGAAGAACTAGCATCAGAGTTGTCGATCATTGAAGAAGGCGCAGAGCAAAAAGTGCGCATGGCAAATCTTGCCTGTGTTGGTAGCCATGCGATTAACGGTGTAGCAGCTTTACACACTCAATTACTCCAAAAATATACTCTCCAAGGTTTTGCGAAGTTGTGGCCAGAGAAGTTTTTTAATAAAACTAACGGCGTAACTCCTCGTCGCTGGATCTTGTTAAGCAACCCTAGATTAGCCAAGCTAATAACGGAACGAACTCAAAGCGATAGTTGGCTCAAAAACCTCGATGAGATGAGGGTGCTGGAAAAGTATATTGATGATGCCCAATTCCGTGAACAGTGGCGAGATATTAAGCGTCAGAACAAAATTACTCTAGCGGCTCAAATTAAAAAGTTGAGTAACGTCGATGTTAACGTTGATTCGATCTTTGATGTCCTAGTTAAAAGAATTCACGAGTATAAACGCCAACACTTGATGGTGTTGCATATTATTACTCTCTATAACCGCATTAAGCACAATCCTAATATCGAGATCGTACCTCGTACTTTTATCTTTGGTGGCAAAGCTGCTCCTGGCTACTTTATGGCAAAGCTAATTATCAAGTTTGCTAACGCGGTAGGGGAAGTAGTTAATAAAGATCCTGACGTTAGAAATCGTTTAAAAGTGGTGTTTTTACCCAACTTTAACGTCTCTCTCGGACAAAAAATCTATCCTGCTGCCGATCTATCAGAACAGATTTCTACAGCAGGGAAAGAAGCTTCTGGGACTGGTAACATGAAGTTTGCGATGAATGGTGCTTTAACTATCGGCACCCTCGATGGCGCTAATATTGAAATCCGTGAAGAGGCGGGAGCAGAAAACTTTTTCTTGTTTGGTCTTACTGCTGAAGAAGTGTATCAAATGAAAGCAGATGGCTACGATCCCATTGCTTTTTATAACGCTAACGAAGAACTTAAAGAGGTCATCGATCGCATTGCTCACGGTGATTTTAGTCATGGTGACACTAAACTATTTAAGCCGATCGTCGATTCTCTACTCTATGATGATCCCTACATGCTATTAGCTGATTATCAAGACTATATCGACTGTCAAGAGAAAGTTTCTGAGACTTATAAAGATCAGCAAACATGGACAAAAATGTCGATCTTAAATTCGGCACGGATGGGTAAATTTTCTAGCGATCGCACTATTAAAGAATACTGTGAACAAATCTGGGATATCGAACCCGTTGAAATTAGTTTAGATGCTTACACTCGTTAGGCTCAACGCTTCTTGTACTTAAATTAGATGTCCTACCCTGGGCATCTTTTTTTTGGCTAGATCTCGAAAACATTTATTTGCTCAATTTATTTGATCAATAATGCGATCGCAATCAGTAATCTTTAACTCAAAAATGATTTTTTTAGTAATGATAACGGCATTGAACAATAACAATGCAATCGTCCTTAATCTGATAGATAAGCCGATGTTCTTGATTGATTCTGCGTGACCATAAACCAGACAGATCAAACTTCAAAGGTTCAGGTTTTCCTAAGCCCTCAAAAGGATTTCTCTGGATATCTTTAATCAATTGGTTAATTCGTTTAAATACTTGCTTGTCAATTTTTTGCCAATACAAATAATCCTGCCAAGCATCATCTAAAAACATGATGTCCATCTGAGCATTACTCTTCAATTAGTTCATGCTTTTGATAATTTTTTCCTTTTAGCTTTTCCAATGCTTGATAAAGACGTTGAGCATTAGCAGGACTTTTGAGCAGGTACATAGTTTCTTCGAGCGCGCTGTAGTCTTCTAAAGACATCATTACCACAGGGCGTTCTGACTGTCGAGTAATAATTACTGGTGCATGGTCATCACATACTTGATTCATTACCGCTGAAAAGTTTTTCCGAGCTTGAGTATAAGTAATTGCATCCATAATCGATAGTAAGTAAAAAGGTTACTCAATACTTCTCGTTTAACAAATGCGGATTAATCTATGAGGCTAGAAAAGTAACGAGTAACAAGTAACAAGTAACGCTACCTACTACCTACTACCTACTACCTACTACTTAACTAATCAATAACAAAGCTTAAACGAGAAGTATTGAAAGGTTACTTAATTATCATGCTACTGTTTACGTACTTATATAGTCAAGAGGTTTTGCCAGAACGCGATCGCCTTTTAAGTTTTTTTTATTGATTGATAATAATAATTTAATAATTTAAGAGATTAAATGTTCACATAAAATTTTGCTGCCAATAAAGATTAAAATTAATCCCCCGATAATTTCTATTTTATTACTGAATTTATTACCAATTCTATGACCAATAAAAACTCCAATAAAAGATAAACTAAAAGTAATTGCGCCAATTAAAACTGCTGTTGAAGTAATAGATATCTTTAATAAAGATAATCCTAAACCCGCAGCTAAAGCATCAATACTGGTCGCGATCGCTAAAACTAAGAGAGTGGATGAATCTAGAGGATTAAATTTTTTAGATTCATGCTCTAATTGGAATGATTCATAGATCATCTTTCCACCAATCAAGCTTAATAAGCTAAAAGCAATCCAATGATCGTAGTTGGCAATAAGGTCACTAAAATTAATCCCTACTAACCAACCAATTAAAGGCATCAAAAATTGAAAAAAACCAAAAAATAAAGCTATTTTTAAAGCCTTATTGATTTTGATTCTTTTGATCAATAATCCACAGGAAAGAGAAACGGTAAAAGCGTCGGCAGCTAGCCCTAAAGCCAAAAAAGCTGTTGATAAAAAATTCATTAATTATAATTTAGCAACGCTAAATATTGTTAAACTCTTGCCTATTATAATTCTTTAGAGACTTTTTTAGTTATCATATTTATCTCATTTTTTCAACATAATTTACTAAAAGTTAAAGTATAAAATAAATGAAAGCTTATTAATGCCTGAAATGAATTAGCTTTGATTTATTAGCTTTTAGCTTTTAACTTCTAATAAAAAACTCCGTGACCGTAGGGAATCCTTTAGGGCAAAAACTTTAAAGTCCCCTTAACTTAATGAACCTTGTCCTGTTAGGCGAGGGGACAATCTGTTTAAATAACTACTACCATAACTTTGATTTTGAAAGTTTGATTTTGAAAGAATGGTGTTCAGTATGGGTAAAGGTTAACCTTGATCTAAGTTAACCGTCTTCACCACCTTCGCCACCTTCAGCATCTTCACCACCTTCAACATCTTCGCCTTGGGTAGCAGGTTGCTCAATCGAAGTGTCATCCCCATCGTCACTATCAGTGTTAGGTGCCTCACACCCTGCCAGAGAGGACATCATACCTAGAGAAAGAAACAAAGCGATCGCTTTGGTGGCTGCTTTTTGAGAATTGTTCATGGTCATTTTTTGACTGCTCCAGTTTTTATGGTTACCTCAAAGCAAAAATAATTACATCTTCACTTTGGAAAAGATAATTCTATCAAAAGAACTACATCAATAACCAGCGATCGCCAAGAGTAGGAGCAACTTATCCTCTCAAAGCGATCGGCAAAATAGCTAACTTATCAACATTAAACTGAAATTACAGCATGTTGACGATACCATTCAATCGTGTTTTTCAAGCCTTGGCGAAATTCAGTTTCCGCCACGAAGCCAAACTTTTCTTTAGCTCTTTGAGTATCTAAACAACGACGGGGTTGTCCATTAGGCTGATCGGTTTGCCAGACAATTTCTCCCTCAAAACCCATTAGCTCACAAATAGTTTCGACTAGATCTTTAATCTTTACTTCCTGATTTGTGCCAAGATTCACTGGAGCAGCTTCATCATAGCTTTGAGTCGCCATGACAATACCTCGCGCAGCATCAGTAGAATAAAGAAATTCGCGAGTGGGACTACCATCACCCCAAGCAAGTAACTCTCTATCTCCTCGCTCCTGTGCCTCATAAACCTTACGAATCAACGCAGGAATTACGTGGGAGCTACGGTGATCGAAATTATCTTCAGGCCCATAAAGATTAACGGGCAAAAGATAAATGCCGTTAAAACCGTACTGCTGACGATAGGCTTCTAGCTGAACCAAGAGAGCTTTCTTGGCGATCCCATAGGGAGCATTAGTTTCTTCAGGATAACCATTCCACAGGTCATCTTCCTTAAACGGTACGGGTGTAAATTTAGGATAGGCGCAAATTGTGCCGACGCAGACAAACTTGGACACCCCTTCTTGATAGGCAGCATGAATTAACTGTGTCCCCATCATCAGGTTGTCATAAAACAATTCAGCGGGCTTTTCTCGGTTTAGACCAATACCACCTACGTGAGCAGCTAGATGAATCACTATTTCCTGTTGTTTAACTGCCTGTTGGCAATTTTCCCACTTACACAGGTCTAATTCACGCGATCGCGGTGTGCTAATTCTGTCGATGCTAGCCCCAGCTTGACATAGCTGATTGACTACCTGCTTACCTAGAAAACCATTGCCACCTGTTACCAGGATATTTTTGTCTTGTAAACTTAACATTGCTAATTAAGATTGGATACGTAAGTATTTTAAGTATTAAGTCGCGAATCGGTTCAAATCACGAAAGTGTTACTTAATCGACAATGCTGGCAAAATTACGACGATTTAAAGTGCTATCGACCCCCTTACTGCCATCGGGAGTTGGTAGATTGAGGTTAATCAAATCAGCATTAACCATCAGTTTGACCAGCTCTTCAAAGGTAACTGATGGGGCCCAACCGAGTTTTTCTTTGGCTTTAGTCGGATCGCCAATTAAAAGATCTACTTCTGCTGGACGAAGATAGCGTGGGTCAAAAGCGACATAATCGTGCCAGTCTAAATTAACGTGACCAAAGGCAATATCGAGAAATTCTTTGATTTCGTAAGTTTCCCCTGTGGCTACAACATAATCATCGGGTTGGTCTTGTTGCAGCATCAGCCACATCGCTCTGACGTAATCTTTAGCGTAGCCCCAATCTCTTTTAGAGTCTAAATTACCCAAGTAAAGTTTCTTTTGCGTACCTTCGACAATACGAGCGATCGCTCTAGTAATCTTGCGGGTAACAAAGGTTTCACCTCGACGAGGAGATTCATGGTTAAATAAAATACCGTTACAGGCAAAGAGATCGTAAGATTCACGATAGTTAATTGTCTGCCAGTGGGCATAAACTTTAGCGCAGGAATAAGGACTACGAGGATAAAAAGGAGTATTCTCTGTTTGGGGAACTTCAATGACTTTACCAAACATTTCTGATGAGCCAGCTTGATAAAATCTTACTTCAATCCCAGTTCGTTGCTGATAGTCTCTAACCGCTTCTAGGATACGTAAAGCACCCATCGCCACAGAGTCGACAGTATATTCGGGAGAATCAAAACTAACACGAACATGAGATTGAGCGCCCAAATTGTAAATTTCGATGGGCTTAACCTGTTCGAGAATTCTTCTGAGGGTAGTGCCATCAGTTAAATCACCATAGTGTAGAAATAATTTCGCTTCAGGACTATGAGGATCGATATAAATATGATCGATGCGATCGGTATTGAAGGTAGAAGTACGACGAATAACGCCATGGACTTCATAACCTTGATCCAATAAAAATTCGCTTAAATATGAACCGTCTTGACCTGTGATACCCGTGATTAAAGCTACCTTACGTTCACTCATTTGTCTAATTTACCTACTAGTTAGTCATTAATATTTAGTACTATATATCTGTATTTTATTGCCACTAGAATGTATCAGCAAGAAAATGCATCCCAATATAGAATTCATTTGAGATCTCTAGGAAGAGGCGGCAAGCTTTTTAATCATTAATCTGATGAAACAGAGGATATTAGTAAAAAAACGTCCTAAGATTGTCTAGTATTGCAAGGCAAAATAAAATGAACATCCAAAATGGAGTTGAGGGAAAAATTAAGCGATTATGGCGTTATCCTGTCAAATCTTTGCTTGGTGAATCTTGTAGAGAATTGTCTGTAAATAAACGCGGAGTTATTGGCGATCGCTAGTTTGCAATTGAAAATAATCAAGGAAAATTTGGTGGGGGAAAAAACACTCGCAGATTTTGCAAGATTGAAGGTTTATTTAATTTTCAAGCAGAATATGATGGAGATATCCTGGTAGTTACATTCCCCGACGGACGTAAAATAAGAGGAAATAATTCTCTAATTAATCAAAAGCTGTCTTTGGCATTGGGAGAGTCTGTGACCTCAGTTAGTGAAAGACATATTTCACATTTTGATGCTGATTCGCTTCATCATTTTAACTACATCTTCCTGGCGATCGCTAACCAACTACATATTCGGTAAATTGACGCTTAAAAGGAGAGTGAAAACCAATTACAATTCGGTCTTAGCAACTCCCATTTCTACCAGTTCTGCTGCAATATCATTCTCCGTACCATTCGGAATATTTAATTAAGTCAGCCATTGCTCGATGACCTCTTAATTCAGGTTTATATATGAAATACAATCTTACTCAGTATCCCTACCCTTCTCAGCGTCGAGTCGTACTTGGAAAACATTATGCTGTAGCCACTAGCCAGTCTCTAGCGACACTAGCGGGAATAGAGATGTTTTGGGCAGGCGGTAATGCAGTGGATGCTGCGATCGCCTCGGCAATCGCGCTGACTGTTGTCGAACCGACCTCCAACGGTATTGGCGGTGATGCTTTTGCTTTGGTTTGGGATGGTAAGCTACACGGACTCAATGGTTCAGGCAAAAGTCCTCAAGCCATGAGCTTGGAGACTTTTACTGGGTTAAAGTCTGTACCCGAATTAAGTTGGCTTGCAGTGACTGTACCAGGAGCAGTTTCGGCTTGGCAGACTCTATGGAAACGTTGGGGAAAGCTGCGGTTTGAACAGTTATTTGCTCCAGCTATTCGCTACGCTAAAGAGGGGTTTCTTGTGTCTCCAGTAACTGCAGCAGCTTGGAAACGAGCCGAAAACATTTATTTATCACTCGATGCTCCTCAATTTGTCCCATTTAAACAGGTCTTTTTTTCCCGAGGACACGCCCCCAATCCTGGCGAAGTCTGGAGCAGTCCTATCCATGCTCAAACCCTCGAAGAAATTGCTGATAGCAATGGAGAAAGTTTTTATCGTGGCAGACTGGCAGAAGAGATCGTCGAGTTTGCTACAGAGACAGGCGGTTTACTTAACGCTACCGATTTGGCTAATCACGAATCGCTTTGGGTAAATCCAATTTCTACACAATATCGTCAATATCGGATCTGGGAGATTCCCCCCAACACTCAAGGAATTGCAGCGTTAATGGCGCTCAATATTCTTGAAGGATTCGATCTCGCTTCTGTTCCTCGTGAGTCTTCCTATAGCTACCACCAACAAATCGAAGCGATGAAGCTAGCTTTTGCCGATGTATACCGCCACGTTGGCGATCCAGGATTTATGGAAGTATCTTGCGAACAGCTTTTAGATAAAGCCTATGCTACCAAGCGCAGACAGTCGATCGAACATCAAGCATTTTCCTTAGCAAAACCTGGGTTGGCTTCAGGAGGAACTGTCTATCTAGCAACGGCTGACCAAGAACTGATGGTTTCTTTAATTCAGTCCAACTACAGGGGCTTCGGGTGCGGTATCCTGGTTCCTGGGACGGGAATTGCGCTTCACAATCGCGGTGCTGGCTTTACGTTAGAGAGTCATCCAAATCAGGTAGCGCCTTCTAAACGTCCTTTCCATACAATTATTCCTGGATTTATTACCGAAGGAGATCGCCCGTTAGGGCCATTTGGGGTAATGGGAGCCCCTATGCAGCCTCAAGGACACTTACAGATGGTTCTCAATTTAACAGACTATGGGATGAATCCTCAAGCAGCGCTTGATGCTCCTCGCTGGCGGTTTATTAGTGACAATCAGGTGTTAGTTGAGTCAGGAGTTTCACCTGGGATTGTGCAGGAACTGCGCGATCGGGGTCACAATATTCAAATTGCTCCATATACGATGTTTGGCAAAGGTCAAATAATTTTGTCGCAAGCTGGAGGATTTGTGGCTGCGTCAGAACCTCGTGCTGATGGAATGGCGTTAGCACAATAGCATTATTTATGAGTAACTTGTGTTTTTTTATGCTGTTGGTCTTCAACAATCAATAATTACTTTTGTTTAATCATCCTCATCAGGCATAGCAGAAAAATTGCCCGATCGCTCTGAGAGAATTGCAGCAATAATCGCATCAATGAGTTTAGAGATGGGAATAACTTCCAAGCCAAGATCGCCCTTCACCAATTAAGACAGTGCGTGGATCGACGACGCGATCGCTAACCAACTGCATATTCAGTAAATTGACGCTTAAAAGGAGAGTGAAAACCAATTACAATATCGGTCTTAGCAACTCCCATTTCCACCAGTTCTGCTGCAATATCATTCTCCGTGCCATTATGTTGGAGCCAAATTTTCCCATCTCTGATATCGAGATGTAAAATACAACCATAGATGCGGCGATCGCCCTGCCAACCAACATGCACTAATTGATAACGATCTCTAACCGTATCAAAAATCAGCTCGGTTTCAACTGTTGGATCGTCACCACTCAAAGCAGCATAATCTTGAAGAAGTTTCTGGACGATTTCGGAATATTTAATTAAGTCAGCCATTGCTCGATGACCTCTTGTTCGGGTTTATAGACAATTAACTTTAATTGTTGACTATGGATGATACCTTGGACAAGTTGGGTGGCAAAGAAAGAAGTATAAGCATCCATTGGCACCGCTAGATAAAGAACATATTCAGGGTATTGCTCTGCTAAGAGAACACGATAGCTAATGAATTGTCCAAGGGCAGTATGAAATTCTGAGACGGCAGAGTTTTTTAAAAAGCTTTTGACTTCGACAGCAATTTTTTGCCCTGCTCGTTCTGCTGCGAATACTTTTTCAGCTCCTAAGTCGATATACAAATTGCCTAATTCATATCGGAGTATCAGTGGATCGTGAGTAATTGTCCAGCCATTTTTTTCGAGAGCATGGCGAACAATATCGTGAAACGTATCTTTTCTAGACATCTGCAAGATCGATCTGAAAACATCGACTGTACAACAATTATAAGCTTCCCTCAGTAATCAATATTTACGTTTGTTTAATCATCCTCTTCAGGCATGGCAGAAAAATCGCCCGAGCGCTCTGAGGGAATTGCAGCAATAATCGCATCAATGACTTTAGAAATCGGAATAACTTCTAAACCAAGATCGTCGGGTAAACTTTGACCTTTAGGCACGATCGCCTTTTTAAACCCCAATTTAGCAGCTTCTTTCAGCCGTAATTCCATTTGCGAAACTAGACGCACCTGTCCCCCTAAGCCAACCTCACCGATTAAAACAGTGCGTGGATCGACGACGCGATCGCGAAAACTTGCCACAATAGCGATCGCCACTCCTAAATCCGCAGCAGGTTCACCCACGCCTAAACCGCCAACGGAAGCGACATAGGCATCAAGTTTAGAGAGAGGTACACCCACTCTTTTTTCTAAGACTGCCAGAATTTGCTGAAGACGATTATAATCAATGCCTGTTGTAGAGCGACGAGGAGAAGTATAGCTAGTGGGACTAACTAAAGCCTGGATCTCAACCACAATTGGACGAGTTCCCTCACAGGCGACTACTACAGAAGTACCAGGAGAGGCTTCATCCCGATTACCTAAAAACAGCTCAGAGGGGTTATCAACCTCCACTAAACCCCCTTCTGCCATCTCAAAGATACCTATTTCGTGGGTTGCCCCAAAACGATTTTTGACCGAACGTAAGAGACGATGGGAGGCATAGCGATCGCCTTCAAAATAGAGTACTGTATCGACTAGATGTTCCAAGACTCTGGGCCCAGCGATCGCACCTTCTTTAGTAACGTGACCGACAATTAACAGGGTAATATTTTCTCTTTTACCCACCTGCATTAAGGCTGAAGTACACTCTCGTACCTGTGCCACAGAACCAGGAGAAGAAGTTAAGGCAGCAAAATGTAATGTTTGAATACTATCAATAACGGCAACTTGGGGTTTTAAAGATTCCAGTTCCCGCAAGATCTCTTCCAAATCCGTTTCTGGCATGACATACAGGTTATTATCTTTCTTGTGTACTTTGCCGTTCTCCTTGCCGTTGGCTGCTGCTGTCTTCGTATCTGCTACATCTAAACGGGAGGCTCTAAGTTTTACCTGTTGTCCCGACTCCTCGGCGGAAACATAAAGAATACGTGGCAGAGTATATGACAACTTATTTGCCACCTGTAATAACAGGGTTGATTTACCAATGCCAGGATCGCCACCAATTAGCACTAGAGAACCAGGAACTATCCCACCACCCAAGACGCGATCGAATTCTCCATAACCCGAAGGAAATCTTTCTTGAACGTCGTTGTTAATTTCCGAAAATTTCAAAGATACCCTGGGTTTAGCTGCGCCCGATACCTTATTGTTAGAGCGAGTCCCCGACTGCCATCCTCCACGACTAGTTCCTCCCCCAGAAGATACATCTACGGGTTCTTCAGAAATCGTCCCAAACTCGTTGCACTCCTTACATAGTCCAAACCATTGGCTATATTCGGCGGCACAATTATTGCAAATATATATCTGTTTAACTTTAACCATTTCATTAAGAAAAATTGGAGATTTGAAGAAATAAAAAGATAAGTAATACACTTTTATGGAGAATCTAAGATCAATCTTAAGAAACTTTAAAAGCCTCAAAGATAAATTAAATCTGAAAAAACTCCCCAATTGTGAGAATAGTTCGGATAATCGCCGTAGAATAGACCATTAGAGCTATTATGCAAAAGTTAATTAAGCAAATTATGCTGCCAGTCAGTAAAAATTAAACTTAAATATCAGTAATCTTACTTAAAAAAGGAGCAGGTTGAAACTTGGAAACTAATAAAGAGAAAATTTTAGTAGTAGATGATGAAGCTAGCATTCGTCGCATTTTAGAAACCCGTCTGTCAATGATTGGTTATGACGTAGTAACGGCTGCTGATGGCGAAGAAGCTTTAGAAACTTTTAGGACTGCCGAACCAAGTTTAGTAGTTTTAGATGTAATGATGCCTAAGCTAGACGGTTATGGTGTGTGTCAAGAACTACGCAAAGAATCTGATATCCCTATCATTATGTTAACTGCTTTGGGGGACGTTGCCGATCGCATCACTGGTTTAGAATTAGGTGCTGATGATTACGTAGTTAAACCTTTTTCCCCCAAAGAACTAGAAGCAAGAATTCGCTCCGTGCTGCGCCGAGTTGAGAAAAATGGTGCGCCTGGTATTCCTAGTTCGGGAGTAATTCACGTTGGCTCAATTAAGATTGATACAAATAAACGCCAGGTATATAAAGGTGACGAGCGTATCCGTCTGACAGGTATGGAATTTAGCTTGTTAGAGTTATTAGTCAGTCGTTCTGGGGAACCATTTTCTCGTTCTGAGATTTTACAAGAAGTTTGGGGCTATACTCCTGAACGTCATGTGGATACCCGCGTAGTAGATGTCCATATTTCTCGTCTACGCGCCAAGCTAGAAGATGATCCGAGTAATCCTGAATTGATCCTAACTGCTAGAGGTACAGGTTACTTGTTTCAACGTATCTTAGAAGCAGGAGAAGAATAAAAACCAAAATCTAAGAATTTTAAAGTTACTTAGCTTAGAGCTTAGAGCTTGAAAAATGAATAAATACGATGCCAATCGCATACTAAGATTACTACCTTTTTTCGTTGGGGGATTGGGCGGTTTGCTGCTGTTAGTAAATCGTCTTTTGACAGCACAAATTACCGATTCTCAGGCACGTTCCGATGCTCTAGGGGTAATTGAAGGAGCAGTGCTAATTTTAGTTGGTTTGCTTTGGCAACAAATTCAGGGGCGAACTCCCGATACAGTAGATCTGATTGGGGAAACAGGTTTAGAACTAGATGAATCCCTCTGCGAATCAGCCAAAACCGAGTTGGCTTGGGCATCTCATTTGTTGCTTACTAACACCGTAACGCGATCGCTCTTGGTTTACTATGATGGCAAGACTATCTTGCGCAGGGGTGTATTGGGTAAAAATCCCCAAGTAAAGCCTGGGGCTATCTTAGAGCGGGTTATAGCTAAAGGCAAGCCTGTATATTTAGTGAATCTCAGTCTTTATCCTGGTAAATTAGAGTTCGATTATTTGCCAGAAAATACCCAGGGTGTAATCTGTCAGCCTATTGGTCAACAAGGAGTATTAATTTTGGGTGCTAATGCCCCCCGTAGCTACACCAAAAAAGACGAACAATGGATTGAAGGGATTGCGGATAAATTAGCGGTGACTTTAGTAAATCGTCAAGTTTGAATTGATGGGTTGAGATTAGGTAGTCCTAAAGGATAAGCTTCGCAAATAGGTAGTAGGTAAAAACTAATGACAATAGATGACTTCTATGCGTGCTACTCATTAAAACAGTTGCAATACATTACTAGATGACTCTTAATATTATTGATTGATACTTAACTTAATATTCTGCGGTCAATAACAAACAAATAATAAATATTGGGCGATGAGCTACAAAACTTCGGGGATTATATAGAGTAGTACTTTGAGTTAGATAAATAGGTGGTTAATTGCTCTATTGATCTCGATAGAATAACGCAACTAGCATTCAACAGTGAGGAATGTTCATTGAAAAGAGGTCTTAAACCTGATTAATCCTAAAGGACGACGCGAAGCTAGTACCATATCCGAAGGTGTATCCTTTAGGACAAGGGTATAACATGCTTTAGCATACACTTCGTTATCAATTGTTCAATGTTCACTGATCATTGATAAAACAATGTAGCGATTTTCGTCAACATTACTCTACTCTGACTACACCCTAAAGCGATCGCCAAGCAGAATTATGCAGGATGCCATCTTCCACAACTCAGGATTAGATTGTTACTTCCATCCTAATCAAGATACAGAGTTACTAGAACAGTTTGGTTTTATTCCTGGCTTAAAAGAGTTTTTAGTAATTCGTCAGGTACACGCTCTTGAACACGCGACAGTTTGGATGTTGGGCGATGCCGTCAACTCGAAAAAGACCAAATTATCAACTAGCTATCTCTCTGCCGACAATGAGACTATTGGTGGGTTGTCTACAGAAAAAGGATTTTATCTCTATGGTGAAATCAACCCCCTGAAATTAAGAAGAGCCGTTAATTTAGCCTTGATTCGTTTACAACAGGGAGAATGGAATCTGGCACTGCATCCTCGTTGTGGGACAAATTCATCTGTGGCAGCGATGCTTACTGCAGGCATGGCAGTTACGGCACATTTTGCTTTACCGCGATCGCCTTTTCATCAAATAATGGGCATGGGATTAGCTGCCATCACGGCTAACTATCTTGCTCCCGATCTCGGTATCTATGTCCAAAAATATATCACCACTGCCATCCCTTTTAATCTTAAACTTCAGAAAATTACGCAAATCAGGGATAAATCTGGAAAAGTAAGCTATTTTGTCAAGTTAAACTGGATTAATAAACAATAAACTTGAGATCTTGATTGAATCCTATAGTTTTGCTATACAGGCGATCGCTTTACAATAGCCTCTGTTTCTTTTAGTAAATACTCGACTCGATTAGCCCAACTGTGTTCATTCTCTATTTGTCTGCGTGCTTGTTGCCCCATTAACGAGAGACGATCTTGGGCTGCATAAGCTGCTATCAAAGCTTGTTTGAGGGTCTGTTTATCTCCTGGCTCAAATAAAAAACCTGTTTCTCCTTCAGTCACTAATCTAGTGGCATCTTCAAATGCAGATGCTACAACTGGTTTAGCCATCGACATATATTCATAGAGCTTCATTGGCGACAAGTACATTTTGCCCATCTGTAGCTGAATTTGTCCTGAGTAACCGACATCACAACCTGCTATGTATTGGGGTACATCTTGCCAGGGTACTCGACCAACAAACTCTACCTGCTGCGCTAAACCTAAAGCTTGTGCTTGTGCTGACCAAGTTGACTTCATTTCCCCATCGCCAACCACGATTAAGGATAAATCATAGCCTGTAGTTTTTAGTTCGGCGATCGCCTCTAGCAGTAGACCTAATCCTGCCCAGCTATACAAACTACCGACAAAACCAATGGTAAAGCCAGGAAATACTCTCTTTGGTTGATGTAGCTGTGGGTCGAGAAATTGAATATCTACGCCATTGGGAACAAGAACTATCTTATGAGAATCGATGCCGATTTCTGTCACTAAAATTTCTTTTAAAGTAGCGCTAACGCAGGCAATTACATCACATTGGCGATAAGACCATAATTCTAATTTTTTGGCAATACCGTCAAGTATTAAAGCTTTGCGCTCGGCTTTTGCTTCGTAATAAAGTAGTGCTTCTACCTGTAAAATCCACAGAACACCATGACGCTGAAAAATCCAGCCTAGACATTGAAGAGTCGCTGCATATTCAAATACCCAATCGACTTTGCTACCAATCTCGCGCCAGCTACGCCAGCTATTGTAAACTCCTAAACCAAGACGCACCAGATCGATCGCCAGAGTACGCATAAATCCTCGACTAATTGCCGCCCCCGATCCCTTTGCCGACCATTTTTGGGGAGAGCGATCGCCAACGATAAAAGTTTCAACTGACCACCCTTGGGACTCAAAGCCTTGAATCAAACCTAATACGCGGGAACGTGGCCCAGACATTTCGGCATTGGGATTAGTGGATATTCTGGGCGCGCCAGCTATAAAACCGAGTTTTTTCACTGAAATATTCCTGAGCTAGCTAATAGACTTCTTGCACAAATCATAATGAACCAGCTTCCCAAGAGGGAAAAGGGGAAAAGCTTGCACCGCATAGTTTGGTGGAAAAGGGAAAAAGCGCGAAGTTGCGTTGCCCTAAAGGACTAGCTTCGCGTCGCGGGGGTTTCCCCCGTTGAGCAAACTTCGTAAGAAGAATTAATCTGCTATTCATGCAAGAGGTCTGATGAAAAAAAATTACCAAAAATTACACCTTAGTCAACTTTACTACTATCTATCGCGATCGCTGTTACCGATAATGGCTCTAATTTGAGCTGGATTTTGTCACCCCAGGCAAAAGCCGAACCCGATCTGTTCCAGGTAACATTGGTTGATTCGGGTGTTGCCCCCTGGAGTACCCAAGGTTTGAGAAAGTTACTTTTTGGTCTGTAGTTGTTGAGAGTAACAATAACATTTTGCTGAGTTTGCAGCTTATTAAGCAGCAAGATACTCAAAGAGCGATCGCCAGGATCGTAACTTGCCCAACTACTTACTGTTCCCGTTGTGGTAGCATCAACCATTTTTGGTTTGAGAAACTGATTCCAAACCTTTAGGGCATAGCCCATTGGCGTTAGCTGATAATCAGTCTTAAAGGCGCTGGTATCTTCTGTTAAAGGATCTGGCTCTAGCCATCTGGATGTCCAAAAGTGAGTATAGTCTACTCGATCGATACTTAAAGCTTCTCCCAGCATTTCAAAGTTGTGGAGCATTTTCCAAGTATTGTTGGTATGAGCAACATTAGGATTAAATGAGCTAATTTCTGTAACGTTGAGCTTTAATTCTGGTCGATAAGTGGCGATCGCTTTAACTGCATCCTGAAGATTGTAGTCATATTTATCAGTCGAGTCTCTCCAGCTTGGATAATCTGCTTGCCAAGAATATTGATGGGTGACCAAAAAATCGATCTGATCTTTAACAATCGGCATAACTCGACTCCACCAATCATCATTCTGCTTAATTCTCATACCGTTAGCACCAACCTTAATACTCGGATCGACTGCCTTCATTGCTTGAGCCAACTGCACCACCGTTTGACCGTACTGTTCGGGAGTCCAGTTAACCTGTTCGTGATGCTGGATGTTGCTTTCATTGCCGATCTCCCAATATTTAATCTGATATCCCTTAGTTAAATTGGCATATTTAACCCAGTCGACTGCTGCGCTAACTACTGCTTCGGGGCTGACATGGGGGGCATCTCCCTGATAAGCGATCGCATCTATACCAACTACAATAAAGGGTTCTGCTTTGGTTGCTTGGCAGATTTCCATAAACTGATCGAAATTGAGTTGACTCCACCAAGTCCCATCTGGCTTAGAAAAGCTCTTTACCTGCCAAATACTCGGATCTTGAATTGCTACTTGAGGATTATTTGGCTTTTGGGGATCGAACAAAAAATACTCATTGGTGGCGTAACGTAGTGTTCCTGCCTGAATGTCTTGTAACGGCTGACTGATGTTAGGGCGATCGCTGACAAAATTTAAACCTATTCCTAGATTATAGTCAATATCGGCAACTACTTGCTCGACGTTAACAGTAATTTTTTGATCTACAGCTAAGGTTGGTATGCCAACTATAGCTAGTGCCAAGGCTAACATTGCCATTGCCAGAAGCGATCGCCATTTAATCTTATTCCAATTCATTTAGGTAGCTCATCGGGAATGACATCTGCTGCGAACGAGGGTGAATCATCTAGGTCTTTGTAGCCAATAATTGCTCTAATGTAGGGTAAACACCAGAAAAAAAACCAAAAGAAACCCGAATGTCTCTTCGTGAAGGCTGTCCAGGGTGAAATCGGAAAGTTTTTAACCTGAACCACGTTTTTAAGTCGCTGGGGAATCGAAAGCTGCGGATCGATCCAGCTTCCTGTCACTGCATTTTGAGAGCATGTCCCAATAAATCCTGGGGCTGCCCAAATCGAACAGCCTAACTGACGCGCCCTCAAACCATAATCGATGTCCCCTAGTGAATGGACAAATGCCTCATCGATATTGCCAACTTTTTGCGCTACAGCACGAGGAATTAAAACACAGTTACCATACATTGTGTCACACTCTTGAAGCTCGTCACTGGGCTTTAAAAACTCAAGTTTGTTGGAATACCAACGCTTTGACTTCATAGCTCCACCATAGGTAGGTTTACCTGTAACAGGATCTTGGGTTGAGCCGACAACAATCGCCTCGGAGTTACCCTGTTCAATTAAATCATGGTGAATAGCCAATAACTTTCTCAAAGCCCCAGAGTTGAGCATCGTGTCATCGTTCAACCACATATAGTAATCATAATTGCCTTTTAAAGCCTCCCCAAATGCTCTGCGCATACCTCCAGCCCAATAAAGATTGCCATCCCCCTGAAATAGCTTTACTGCTGGATAGTCTTGACTAACTGTTTTGGAAGTACCGTCAGAACTGCCGTCATCAACTAGATATACTGTATGGTCAACTTGTTGTTCGAGAAATTGTAAACAAGCAATAGTTGTGTCGTGCCGATTGTGGCAGGTCATAATAACTGCTATTCTTGGTTCACAGCCTGATTCAATCATATTGCTCATGGTTTTTGCTCGGAAGATAGACTAAATTGTTTTTTTTGGGTTGTTTCAAAATTTGCTAACGATTTATTATTCTATCAATACACCTACGCTTTATTACATTAGTGTGATGCAGTTAGATTCTGCCAAAAATAATTGCCTCTTTTGATTAGTTGAGCAGCTAAAAGAGTTTTGAGATTCAGTATTCTTAAAGTCGATCATAATTTTGATTGATGCTAGGTAGAAATAAATTTCTTACTTCAATAAGTATCCTTGACTAATTGTTATCTAGGCTACATTGCAGCATAAATTAACTAGATAAATCAACTAGAGGTACAAACCAAGTGGATTTAGACTAAATTAAATAATTACTTACTTAATTTGCGATCGGTCACACAACTCAGTTGATGATAGTATATTAATCAAACTTTGGTCTGGAGAAATAATCAAACATGATTAAAACTAAATCATTCCTGTTATTTAAGTTACTGGATAAATTACCTTTAGTTAAAGATTATGAATTCGGTCAAAACTATAGCAGTTTTAAAAGCCAGAAATTTATTGGCAAAACTAAAAAAATTAAACTGCTTGATGATCGAGGAATTAAGCAAATTAACTATGCTTGTGGTGGTAAATATCTTCAAGATTGGTTAAACGTAGATTTTCATCGCAAAAATTCATTTATTCTGCCAGATAAGACAATCTATTATTCAGTAGATCTCACTTCTAAGCACCCTTTCCCTGATGATCACTTTGAATTTGGCTTTGCCGAAGATTTTCTGGAACATCTGCAACAGGTAGATTCAATTATTTTTCTCAGTGAATGTTTCCGCACCTTCAAAAAAGGTGGTGTATTGCGTTTAGCTTTTCCTGGTTTAGAAGGAGTCTTGCAAAAACATTATTCAACTGTCGATTATGAAACAGTAATAATAGCCAAAGAAGAAGCCTATACCGCCTGGGGACATATGCATTTTTACTCCAGAGAAGAATTAACCACGGTTGCTAAACATATTGGATTTAGTGAAGTCAATTTTCAAAAATATGGCGTATCCAATTATCCAGTCTTGGCTGGATTAGAAACTCGCGAGGAACAGATTGGCTTAAATACATATGTAGAGCTAGTTAAATAAAAGTGTTTGGTTATTTGAGCCAAGGTAAGCGCCAGAAAAATTGTTTTCTGTTATTTTCATCTCTTTCCTGCTACCCATCGGTTTTTTGTTTTTTTGATCACCAGCGATCGCTTTAAAGTCTGATATTTTTTGTTTTCTTGCGAGTCTTCAATTATTTAAAGTATCTGACTATACCAGCAGAATAAGTGGATTATTAATATTGGTGACTTGGAACATTGAGAGTCAAAGATAGCTCGATCGTTTCCCGTGAACAGATTACTAATTATTAATTAAGTATGTTTTATATATCTCTGTAGATTGCCATCTTCTAGTCACACTAAATTTGTGCCATCATGATTACCATAAAAAAAATTTTAACCAAGTTGCTCAAGAATATTGTTCAACAATATTGGATAGAAGTTACAACAGCTAAACCCAGCTGCGTTTATTACTTTGGCCCTTTTTTAACTTATAAAGGAGCTAAGTTAGCTCTACCAGGTTTTATTGAAGATTTAGAGACTGAAAACGCCGAAGATATCAAGGCTGAGATCAAACGCTGTCAACCACGGGAATTGACTATTTTTGAGCAATTAAACGACAATTCCGATGTCGCCTTTACATAGCAGTAGCTGTCTTGACTTGTTCCATAGCGATCGCTTTGACTGCTGACAAAAAATTGAGTTTCTGCCTTAATTACTGTCTCTAATTTTGATTTACTTTCAGAACAGCAAAAAGCAGGTTAATTATAATTAACCTGCTAACAAAAAGTGTCGATCTGACTATTTTTACCGTACTGTCTATTGTTTAACTAAGCCTTGTAATCTGTATCTATACACCGAAAGACTTTCCACACCCACAGGTTTGAGCAGCATTTGGGTTGGTAAACTCAAAACCTCCACCAATCATAGCGTTGCTATAGTCTAAGACTAAACCATAAAGATATAATAAGCTTTTAGGGTCACAGACAATCTGAAACCCATCGTAATCAAATACTTCATCGCTATCCTTAAGCTGATCGGGTTCTTCAAAATCCATCATGTAGGACATGCCTGAGCAACCCCCTTGACGAACCCCTACACGAAGACAAAGTTCTTTTCCCTGCTGTTCTTGCAGCATCTTAATGTGCTTAAAAGCGGTTGGGGTTAATTGAATTCCTCTTTCTACTGTTTTAGTGGATTCTGTCATCTTTTTAAATAACTCCTATAAGATCTAAAATCAATTATTTAGTCATGAAGATCCTTAGCAACTGTAGCTCTCTCAGGATTTTCCATAGCACTAAAATTAATCACTTCTCTATATTTTAGATTCTTTGTTTAGATTTAAGGAAAATAATAACCTTGACTCAATAATATTGTTCAGGTTATGAATTAAAAATTTATGTCGAGATCTTAGCAATGATTAAACGGGGAAATTAGTAAGCCAAATGGTAAAAACTATAGTTGAAGTAGCATTTAGCTGACTAGATCCCCGAAAACATATTATTCGGCTACGCTACTGACGCTCAGAGGAACCAAATCACCGTAGATTGTAAATCCCAATAACATGGGTTCGTCTTCTTGAATTAGCTTCCCAGTTAGAGCGCAGCTTTCATCTTTACGAGCTGTAGCTTCAACTGTGGCACGAATATCAGAGCGAGCAAATTGAGGGCGATAGTCGCCAGATTTTTGGTGGACATAGTTCCACAAAATATCTCTGATTAAAGCCTGATAACCTTGATTACCCGAAAGTTCTTTGAGCTTGTCTTTGAGACTACGCTCTAAACGAATACTGGTAACTTCCATTTCAGTTGTCGATGTGCGAGTTAGGGTTCGCATTTTTTTCCTCTAGATACTAGACATACACGGTGCTATAATTGTAGTATTAAAAGTATGTTTTGGAAACCCTTGTTGGCAAATTTAATGTTGTTTCCATCACTTTTTTAAAAATATTTAATATATTGTTTCCAAAAATTGTGCGTTGATGGGAAACAAAGAGCAGAGTTATTTGATTAAAACACAAAGTAACTCAGCATACTTATTAATAATATAACGTATAGAAAATTGTAACTAAGAATTACGCTCTAAAAATTGCTCGTGAATTACTGCAAAAACTGAATAGCGGGGCAAAACAGCCCAGAATATACCTAGTAAATTAACAGGTTATTTTAACAAAACTTAATATACCCCGCAGCATTGAAAATACTCAGTGGGTTTTTTTGATGTGATTTTCTCAAACTGAACAATTGTTGAGTGATCTGTATCAACGCCAAAGCCCAAAAAATAGTCAACAGTTAGTTATGGACTAGTTCAATCAGATGAATATTGACCAAACCTGAATCTAGAGCAGGGACAACCTTACCTTAGAAGAGCAGAAGATCATTATGTTGAAAATTACATATTTAGAAGACGGAATTAATTTGGAGTATCTAGAAGAAGCTGTTGAAGTTTGGAAAGCAGAGCGAATTCTAGTTAATGTGCGTGCTGGAGTATGTATTTATGTAGAGTCCAGCATTGCCAATATAGTACTGTCAATTAATTCTGGAATTCATAGTTTAGTTAAATTAGCAGAAAATCAGCCGATTGAGTTAATTCCTTGTGATGAAGATTACCTAGAGGTTAGTTTAATCGGTACTTGGCTGGCTGAAACAAAAAATAGCGAAGAAGGAGTCTTTGTTTGTGAGCTAAATCATGAAATTGAATATTCCCTATATAGGCTGTGGCAAGCTTCTCAGGTAGGAGCTTCTGTAATCAACTAAATAGATGATTAATTTACTTGGTTCACTGAGTATTGATGATTTGAATTTTATTAGAGCAAAAAAAACTGATTAGCTGCGAAAAGCTAGCGCTTGATTGATTTGGTACCAAAGTCGTAATCCGATCGATACTTGCTTGATTTAGATAAATAAATACTTGGTTACGTAAAATCTGACGCATCTGGGGCATAAATCCCGCAATCTCTTGCTCAAATCTGGCTTGTCTTTCATAAGCCAAATCAACGATAAAGCGACTCATGGTTAATAATTTGGCTTTAGTTGAGTCTTGTGCAGAATTAGGGTAATGACAATGTAAAACTAGCTCTTGAAAATGAGGATTATCTTCGAGAAAGACTAATATTCCATCCTGAATATATGCTTCGACTCCATCCATCCCCAAAGCACCTAAATCCGCTAGAGCAATGATACTACCGACGATTGAGATCTTGCTGTGAGAATCGTAAAGATAGGGTTGATAGATCGAGTGGGCAAAAAAAGTAGCTGACGCTTTACTCCCTTGGGGATCTTGGACGCAAATCGTGGCAATGATGGCATCGCGAATAATTTGTTGTTCGCGATCGCTAAACAGAAAAGAAGCATCAAGTTTTTCAGTTGCCACAGCCTGATTAAGATTTTGAATGTAGCGTAACAGTTTGTTTGCTGTTTCTGTTTCACTAGAGCCTGACAGCCTTTTGCGAGATAAATTAGGTGGAGTCGGCTCGAATATCTGCACCATATCGTGAGCTAATCCACAGATACTAATCAAACTTTCTAATCGTGTTAATTCCTGTAATGAATAGTTCTCCATCAAGACGGGTTTAATTGCTTGAAAGATCGAGCAGGCTCGCCGTTTAACTGCTAAAGCATGACTGAGATTATGGTAGTAAAGTTGTTTATCTTTGGTTTCTTGAACAATTTCGGCTTGGAGATACTTTTCGACTAGTTGAACTATCTCAGCAAAAGAGGTTGGTTTCTGCTCCCAATATTTTTGTGTCATAAACAATTACTACATCTGGCTTAGGGTGGAATCGATTAAGTCTTGACAATGACAGACACTGAGTTTTTGAGATCTAGGAGCAAGGAAGGCAATTAATTTTAATTTCAGCTAATTTTAATTGCCACCCAATCGTAACTAGTTGTTTATCCTAAAGGATACACTCCGTTATTTTGCGTTTAATTCCTCATAAGTAAATATTTCAAGATACATAACTGCATTTATTGTTGCCATAGTTGCGAGATCACTTTCTCAGGCTGGATATCTTTTAATTCGTTGGTATTGGATGAGATCAAAATACAGTTTTCTTTGGTAGTAGGAATAGTCTTGCTGTCTTGATTACTAGCTAGAGCAAAAGTATAGGTATCTGTCGCTACAGCTAGCTGCATTGCCATCCCGCTGGTACACAAGATTAGATTTGCTCCCGCAATAATGGCTGCGGTTTTACCCACGTCTGGAGGCGCGATCGCTTTAAGATTACCATTTGCCGAAATCATCGTCGTCACCCAATCTTGATTGCGATCGCTTTGCAAGATCACAATGGATAATCCTGTTTGGCGCTGCTCCATATCTTGAACAATTTTTTGCCAGCTAGTAATGGGATAGGAGCTTATTTCAGTTGCTGATGGTTGATCCCAGAGAACGATATATCCACTATCCATAGTCCGTCGTTGCTGTTCCGATTCTGCCCAACGAATATCTTCGGCTGGTACATTGATCTTTAGAGGAGGGCAAGGAGTCTGAATACCCAGTCCTGTAACCAAATCATGATACATTTGCGCCGTATACTGCTCTGGTTTGCGGGTCACAGCAGCGGATAGATACAGTGGTGAATCATCTTGATAACCGATTCTGGTGGGGATGCCATTAAGCCAAAGTAAGAGCTTGATTCGCCAGGTCGTTTTGAGACTAATGAGGACATCATACTCGCGATCGCGCACCGTTCCCAAAAGATTGAGATAATCGGCGAAACTGTTGCGGTCTTGAAAATCAAACACTAGAACGTCATCAACATTTTTGCAAACTCGATAAGCTTTTTTTGATTGGGGTTCGACTAAAACATCAATTGACGCTTGAGGATACTGCTGCTTAAGAGTTTCCAAGGTAGGAAAAAAGAGAATTTGATTGCCAATATCGCCAGGCACGAGGGCTAGTACACGCATTCTATAAAGAAGATATAGTCCTTAGTTTTATCTGAGGTCAATTTTAGTAGATGATAGAGCTAAAGCGGATTATTTTTAGGAAAACATCATTAAATGCACTTATTGATTCCCGCAGCAGGTATGGGTCGTCGCATGGGCAGCGAGCGCAATAAGCTCTTATTAAAACTACTGGGAAAGCCTTTACTGGCATGGAGTTTACTAGCTGCGGAAAACTCTTCAACTATCGAATGGATTGGTATTATGGGGCAGTCTGCTGATTTTGCTGATTTTCAAGATATTTTGCGTCAATTAGATTTAACTACACCAGTTAAGTTAATTGTGGGTGGTGAGACTCGTCAGGAATCGGTTTACAATGGCCTAAAGGCTTTACCAGCAGATGCTAAACGGGTGTTAATTCACGATGGTGCAAGGTGTTTGGCGACTCCCGAACTTTTCGATCTTTGTAGCGCAACATTACACACCTGCAAAGGATTAATTGCTGCTGTCCCAGTAAAAGATACGATTAAAGTAGTAAATCCCGAAGGTCTGATTATGGATACTCCAGACCGTAGTAATCTTTGGGCTGCGCAGACTCCTCAAGGATTTGAAGTAGAGTTATTAAAAAGTTGTCATGCTCATGGCAAAAAATTGGGATGGCAAGTTACAGATGATGCTGCCTTATTTGAAAAATGCGATTTACCCGTAAAAATCGTTCAGGGAGAAGAAACTAATCTCAAAGTTACCACGCCTGTCGATTTGGCGATCGCTGAATTTATTTTGCGTCAGAGAAGAAATTAAGCACAAATTAATTTAAAAATAATTTAAAAATTAAGCCAAAAATGTCCGTAACTAATTTAGATTTAGATATCGATCTTGCTACCTATATCGACCACACTCTATTAAAGCCGAGTGCTATTGCTGAAGAAGTTAATCAGATTTGTCAAGAAGCGTGGCAATATAATTTTCCTGCTGTCTGTATCTATCCTGCTGCGGTAAGACAGGCGCGAGAGCTATTACACGATAAACAGCCTCAGATTTGTACTGTGATCGGCTTTCCTACTGGTGCGGTTACTTCCACAGTTAAGCTATACGAGGCGCAGGAAGCAGTGGAAAATGGTGCGACGGAGCTAGATGTCGTGATTAACTTGGGTTGGGCTAAATCGGGGGAATCAGGCAAGATCTATCGCGAGATAGCTCAAATTTGTGACGAAACGGGTCAAACTGTTAAGGCAATCTTAGAAACTACAGTTTTAACTAACGAAGAAAAAAGACTGGCAGCAGAAGTTTGTCTTGATGCAGGAGTAGCTTATCTTAAAACTAGTACAGGCTGGTTTGGTGGGGCAACGGTAGAAGATGTCAAGCTACTTAAGGAAATTACTAGAGGACAAGTTGGTATTAAAGCTGCGGGGGGAATTCGGACTTATGAACAGGCGATCGCTCTAATTCAGGCAGGTGCTACCCGTCTTGGTACTTCTCGCGGAGTGGATTTACTTCGACAACAGAATGAATCAATTAAATGATTACTTCTTACGAAGTTTGCTTATCCGAAGGTGTATCCTTTAGGACAACGGGGGAAACCCCCGCGACGCGAAGCTAGTCCTTTAGGGCAACGCAACTTCGCGCTAATTACTGATTATTGGTGGGCATTATTTAGGTAATTGGTCTTGATGATGGTTAATGGCGATGCCCACCCTACAATAAGCAATCAACAAAATTGAGCAATCAAAAGTATAAAGCTAAAGGAATTGTGTTAAAAGGTTCATCCCTGAAGGAAAACGATCGCCTGGTGACGGTGCTGACTCCTGAGTATGGTTTGATTCGTGCAGTTGCGCCAGGAGCGAAGAAATATAAATCCCAGTTAAGGGGTAGAACTGAGCTATTTGTGATTAATGAATTTTTAGTTATTAAAGGGCGATCGCTTGATAAAATTATTCAGGCAGATACTATTTATACCTACCCTGGTTTAAGCCGAGACATTGGTAAGTTGGCAACTGCTCAATATTTGGCTGAATTGTCCATTGCCTTAGCAGTAGCGGAGCAACCCCAACCAGAGCTATATGAATTGCTTAATGAGCATCTGCGACGGATTGAGCAATGTGAACTGGGGCAGTCGATCTATCCTTATTTGGCTCAGGGAGTATTTCATTTAATTGCGATCGCTGGCTTAACGCCTCAGATCTTAGAATGTTGTGTGACTCAACAAATTGTTGACCCCAATCTAGATTCTGTTGCCTGGCGCGTGGGATTTAGCTTTGAGGGAGGGGGAATTATTGATTTAGCAGCAGCACAGCAGGAGCAACAAGTTAAAGATCTTGAATTAGATGAAATGGAAACTTACAATGTTCGTTTGCCGAACATAGATTATCGTTTGAATGGGATGGAGTTAGCTTTGTTACAACAGTTAGTAAATCAAGATCTACCCTCAACCGAGTTATTTACAGCTCAAGCAACCAGTAATTTTGATTTAGAAGTAGCGTGGATCACAATTGAACAAGTTTTACGAGAATATATCCAATATCATATTGGTAAGACGATTCGTTCGGCTAAGCTAGTAGACAACCTCTATATTGAATTTTAAAACCCAGCTCAACTAGATAAAATGCGCTTGTCGGAATCAGAAACTCCCTCTACTTCAGATAGTAAAACAGAAATAGCAACAGTATCGGACTCTCAAGGATTTGCTCCCGTCTTCAAAAACCAACAGTTTTTAATTCTTTGGAGTGGTCAAATATTTTCTCAGCTAGCGGATAAAATTTATTTGGTGATGATGATTGCGATCGTGGCAAATCAGTTCCAGTTGCCCGATCAGCCCATTAGTAAATGGGTATCACCTATTATGATTGCTTTTACGATTCCTGCGGTGTTGTTTGGCTCTTTGGCGGGGGTATATGTAGATCGCTGGCGCAAAAAACCTGTATTAGTTATTTCTAACTTGCTACGAGGAATTTTAGTACTGACATTGCCACCCTTTTTACTAGTGTCTCAGGGACAAAGTTTATCTGCCTCTATTCCCTGGGGATTTGCTTTAATGCTGGGGGTTACTTTTGCAGTTTCTACCTTCACTCAATTTTTTGCTCCCGCAGAGCAAGCGGTAATTCCTTTAATAGTCAAAGATAAAGATCTCTTGGCAGCTAACTCCCTTTACACCACCACCATGATGGCGCTGTTAATTATTGGTTTTGCAATAGGTGAACCATTGTTAAATATTGCCGATAGTTTAGCTGCTCAAGTTGGTTTACCCTCAAATATTGGGAAAGAAATATTAGTCGGCAGTGCCTATGCGATCGCTGGAATAATTTTACTCACCCTGAAAACGGGAGAGAAGTTAGAACAATCTCACAAAGAAACGCCTCATGTCTTAGCTGATATTAGGGATGGGATTAAATACCTTGGTCAAAATAGCCGTGTGCGTAATGCCTTGATCCAGTTAGTAATTTTGTTCTCAATTTTTGCTGCCCTAGCAGTGCTGGCGGTGAGCATAGCGGATCAAATTCCGCAGATCGCAGCCGAACAGTTTGGTATTTTGCTGGCAGCAGCAGGGATTGGGATGGGTACAAGTGCAGCTATTTTAGGGAGTAAAGGGCAAAATATTAGGCGCGCGCGGTTGAGTCTAATTGGTTCAATTGGGGTGGCTGCTTCTTTAATCGGCTTATCTTTTGCCACGCATAATTTGTGGTTAGCTTTGACGATGACAGCATTAATAGGCGCATTTGCAGCTTTAGTCGGTGTACCAATGCAGACGACAATCCAGTCAAGGACTCCTGAAGCAATGAGAGGAAAAGTATTTGGTTTACAAAATAATGCGGTTAATATTGCTCTTTCCCTGCCTCTAGTGCTAGCTGCCGAAGCAGAAACTCGTTTTGGCTTACCTGGAGTGATGTGGGGTTTGGCGGCGATCGCTGCTTTAGGTGGGATTTTAACTTGGTATATGATGCAAGATGATGATGTTTTGGATCGAGATAAGTCTTAATTTGGGTCAAAAGTATAGGATTTTCTGGAGAAAAAGCCAGAGTTCACCCCTAATCTGGTAAATTAACTAAAGCTAATAAATAGCTTTACTATCGTAGTTGCCTGGGAGAAAGAGCATTTGAATGCATATCGCTTGGCTGGGAAAAAAATCGCCTTTTTGTGGCAATGTAACCTATGGTCGGGAAATAACTAATGCCCTGTTAGATCGAGATTATCAGGTTAGTTTTCTGCATTTTTCTCAACCACAGACAAATTACGCGCATCATCTAACTCAGGAGTCACAAGCTTGGTCAAACTGCCATGAGGTTTCCCTACCGTTTATTTATAAATCTCAGGTTTATACGATTCCTACCTTTAAGTCGAGTAAGGTATTATTGCGATCGCTCCAACGGTTAAAACCAGATCTAGTTCACGCTTCATTAACTTTGTCTCCCCTAGATTTTCGGCTGCCCGATATTTGCGAGGAGTTGAATCTTCCTCTGGTTGCTACTTTTCATCCCGCCTTTGACAGCAAAATTCGTAATCTTAAGTCTAGTACTCAATACCTCACCTATCAGCTATATGCACCATTTCTCGCGCGCTATGATCGAGTAATTGTCTTTAGTGAGATCCAGCGAGATTTACTGATTAAACTGGGTGTACCAGGCGAGCGCGTGATGATTATTCCTAATGGTGTCGATCAGCATAAATATTCTCCAGGTCATTCCAGCCTCAAATATCAGCTAGGAGCGAAAAGACTGTTTGTTTATCAAGGGCGTATCGCCACCGAGAAAAATATTGAGGCTTTATTAAAAGCTTGGAAATTAGCGGACTTGGGAGAAAGTTGTCAGCTATTAATGGTTGGGGATGGCCCGTTGAGAAGTTCTTTGGAGCTTAATTATGGTAAAGAACATAATATTATTTGGCTGGGTTATATTTCCAACGAGCAACAGCGTATCAATATTTTGCGGGCTGCGGATGCCTTTATTTTGCCCTCTTTAGTAGAAGGTTTATCTATTTCCCTTCTAGAAGCAATGTCTTGCGGTACGGCTTGTCTAGCTACCGATGCGGGGGCAGATGGGGAAGTGTTAGAGCAGGGAGCGGGAGTAGTGTTGGATACTCAAGAAGTGACCTCACAGTTAAAAACTCTGCTACCTTTATTTCGCGATCATCCTGAAATGACTGATTTATTGGGTCAAAAGGCTCGTAAAAGAGTTCTGGAAAGATATACTCTAGAGCAAAATATTACCAAGTTAGAACGGCTATATTTAGAAATTGCTAATCGACAATTAATTATTAATAACTAATAATTGCTACTGGCGTTTCTTTTCGGGCAAAGATTGTGGTTCAAGTTAGTGTAATTATTCCTGCCTATAATGGCGATCGCTATTTAGCAGAGGCGATCGATAGTGTGTTGCAACAAACCTATCAAGATTATGAAATTATTGTCGTCGATGATGGTTCAACTGATAATACCGCTCAAGTAGCTCAAAAATATGGCAAGGCGGTTCGATATTTGAGCCAAACTAATCAAGGAGTAGCAGCTAGCCGTAATCTTGGTTTAGCAGCAGCCTTGGGTGACTATATCGCCTTTTTAGATCAAGATGATATCTTTTTGCCTGATAAGCTATCCTCTCAAGTAGCGCTACTCAAGCAAGATGCCGATTTAGGAATGGTTAACAGTGGTTGGCAAATCTACCGAGAAAACCAGATCGGCGATCGCCAAAGTGAAGTAGAAGCAGCGGTGCAGCCGTGGCAACAAATACCTCAGCTTACGGCGACTAATCTCATCATTTGGAAACCAGTTTTTTTAGGGGCAATACTGTTTCGCCGTAATTGGCTGGAGAGAGCGGGCGGTTTTAACACTACTCTAGAACAAACCCCTGATGTCGATTTAGTCATGCGTCTTGCCAAGATTGGCTGTTCCGCTGCATGGGTAGAAAAAGTAACGGTGAGATATCGACAACATGAAACTAATGCGTCTAAAAATGCCTTGTTGCAAGCTCAAGAGTTAAACCAAATTACGGCTAAATTTTTCACTCAAGCTACTCTGACTCCAGAACTAAAAACTGTAGAGGCGCAATCTCGTTATCAAAGTCTAATTTGGAGCGCCTGGCGACTACATCAAACAGGGTATCTAAGGGAGATGACTAATTATTTAAGTGAGTCTCAAGCTTATAGTCATCAATATCCCACCAAGATACCTTTAGACTGGCTCGAATCTTTTAAAAACTATTCGGCTGAATATGGTCAACAGTTTGATGCTAGTACTTTAATCGCTTCTGATGAATGGCAAAATTTATTGCATCAATGTACATTGTGAACTTGAAATGTACTAATTTACCTACGAATAGGCGATCGCCACAGCGCGATCGCAATCGATCGCCAAAGAAATATTATTGATAGTGACCGCCAATAGCAAAAATATAGATATAGTGGTCATCAAATTTATAAAGGGGCGAAGCCATAAGCTATAAGCTATAAGCTATAAGCCATAAGCCATAAGCTATAAGCTGCAATCGTGATGCAGGTATTAAACCTCCCCTGATTTGTAGACCACTAAACTTTGTTTGGTGGGGGTATTAAACCCGATAGCTACTAAGGCTCAGAGCTTAGAGCTTTTTTGATAACCGCATTTTTGAAGGTTAGTTTGGCTCGAATCAGCAATTTGCTGCATCAAGCTCTGATTTTGTAATATATAAAGGGTCTCTTGCTCTCTTTCCCAGTCTTCTGCACTGATTACGACAAAATTTTCTCTATTCCGTCGCGTAACTTTTAGTGGCTGATGTTGACTAATTACTTGTTCTACAAAGTGTTTCAGGTTTTCTCTAAACCGATTGACACTAATACTGTCCATTATTTTGATAGTTGTACGATGTTACCGTACATTATAAGTAATCGCGTCATATCTCACCTCAATATCTCTTAGGGCGATTAGGCTATGTCTAGCCTTCGGATCGTCTTAAAAATTCAACCAACAGAATTACAAGCTTTAAAATAGTAACTGAAGAGATTGAGCAAGAAAAACAATGGAAGCAATTTCTGTACCCAAAGGATTTAGAGTAACTCCAGAACAATTCGAGCAACTAGCATACGCCGAACAAATAGCACGAATGGAGTTAACTAAAAGTGGAGAATTAATTATTATGAGTCCCACTGGCGGAACAGCAGGAAGAAAAAATAGCCGTTTAACTCAGCAAGTTAGAAATTGGACAGATCGAGATACTACAGGAGAGGCTTTTGATTCTTCAACTGTGTTTGTATTACCTAATGGTGCAAGAAGAAGTCCTGACGTTAGCTGGATTAAATTAGAACGGTGGAATCAGCTTACTCAAGCGCAACAAGATGGTTTTCCTCCCCTTGCTCCCGATTTTGTGATCGAACTAGTCAGTCCTAGCGATCTGAAAAATCAGCGCTACGAAGATCTACAAGGGAAGATGCAGGAATATATTGATAATGATGTCCAGCTTGGTTGGTTAATTGAGCCAGCCGCTAAAACAGTAGAAATATATCGCCCAGACAAACAGGTAGAAGTTTTAAATAATCCGCAAACTTTATCAGGGGAAGATGTTTTACCTGGATTTACTCTAGATTTAAATGATATTTTTTGATCGCCATGCTTAATTAGTTAGTTAATCTTGCTCATACAAATTTGTTAAATCCGCCAGAATAATCTGAATTATCATGATTGTTTAAGATTTAAAATGGTAACTGAAAAGATTGAGTAAGCAAAACAATGGAAGCGATTTCCATACCCAAAGGATTTAGGGTAACTCCAGAACAATTTGAGCAACTAGCATACGCCGAACAAGTAGCGCGAATGGAGTTAACCAAAGATGGAGAATTGATTATTATGAGTCCTACTGACGGTACAGCGGGAGGAAAAAACTTTAATCTATATTTAGATTTTGGTATTTGGAATCGTCAGACTAAATTAGGAAAAGCTTTTGATTCTTCGACAATTTTTGTTTTACCCAATGGTGCGAGAAGAAGTCCAGATGTTAGTTGGATTAGATTAGAACGATGGAATCAGCTCACTCAAGTGCAACAAGATGGTTTTCCTCCCCTTGCTCCCGATTTTGTGATTGAATTAGTTAGTCCTAGCGATCTGAAAAATCAGCGCTATGAAGATCTACAAGGGAAGATGCAGGAATATATTGATAATGGTGTCCAGCTTGGTTGGTTAATTGAGCCAGCCGCTAAAACAGTAGAAATATATCGCCCAGGCAAGCAGGTAGAAGTTTTAAATAATCCTCGGACTCTATTAGGAGACGGTGTTTTACCTGGGTTTGTTTTGGATTTAGGTGAGATTTTTTAAATGTCCTACAGACAATAAAATGAATTGCTATCTTGGTATTGATTTTGGGACTTCTGGAGCCAGAGCGATCGCAATCGATCGCCAAAAAAACATTATTGACACTCAGCAATTTAGTTTTGGTAGTATTCCCTCACATCAATTAGCTCAGGTTTGGCAAGATACTTTATTTGAGTTGATTACTCAGATACCCGTTAAGGTTAGGGAAAATATTCAGGCGATCGCTATTAACGGAACTTCTTCTACCGTATTACTATGTGATGCTGTGGGTAAACCCATCACCGAACCTCTTCTATACAATGACTCTAGAGGACAAGCAGTGTTAGAGCGGGTTAAAGCGATCGCTCCTAATAATCATGTGGTAATTAGCGCCACTTCCAGTCTGGCAAAATTAATTTGGTGGAGTGAACAGCCTTACTTTAAGCAAGCTCATTATTTACTACATCAGGCTGATTGGTTGGCTTATTTGCTCCACGGTAAGTTAGGTATCAGCGATTATCACAATGCTCTGAAGTTGGGATACGACGTAGATGATCTGCGTTATCCCCAGTGGTTACGAGATTTACCTTTTAGTCATCTTTATCCCCAGGTTTTAGCTCCTGGTGCGTCTGTGGGAGTGTTAAGTGAGACTAATCAGCGTTTAAATTTACCGCCCAACTGTATCGTTAAGATTGGTACAACGGACAGTATTGCTGCATTTCTGGCTAGTGGTGCTAACCAACCAGGAGAAGCCGTTACATCCCTTGGCTCTACTTTGGTTTTAAAATTATTGAGTCGTACCAAAGTTACTGCTGCTGAATTTGGGATCTATAGCCATAAACTAGGAAAATTATGGTTGACTGGCGGTGCTTCTAATACAGGTGGCGCTGTACTCCAGCATTTCTTTAGTAACGAGCAGCTAGAACAACTTTCTGGGCAAATCAATCCCAATATTGCTAGTCCTCTGGAGTATTATCCCTTAATCGAGCCAGGCGATCGCTTTCCCATCAATGATCCTAATTTACTTCCCCAGTTAGAACCTCGTCCCCGCGAACCCAGAGAATTTCTTCATGGTTTATTAGAGAGTATTTCCCGTATTGAAAAGTTAGGCTATCAAAAATTGCAAAGCCTCGGTGCCGATCGATTAACTCGTGTTTACACAGCAGGAGGGGGAGCGAAAAACCTGACTTGGCAGAAAATTCGCCAGCGACATCTTCAAGTATCAGTTAGCTCGGCAAATTATACTGAGGCAGCTTATGGTAGTGCTTTGCTAGCTGCGGATCAATCCGTCATCTCTTTAATACAATAGTTTAAAGTTGCACTTAATAGTAAGTCTCGCGCAAAGGCTCAAAGACGCAAAGACGGACGCGAAGCTATTATTTTAGTGAATCCTTTAGGACTCCTAGTCTCCAAGTCACTCAGTCTCCCAGTCAGGCATAACAAGCAAATTAAATGATGAACAGCTTACTGTTTGCTATCTAAAATAATTTTGCCATCTTCTAGTTCCACGATGCGATCAGCTACATCCAAAATACGATTATCGTGAGTCACAATTAAAATAGTGCAGCCTTGTTCCCTAGCTAGCTGCTGCATTAACTCCACTACATCCCTACCCGACTTACTATCTAAAGCGGCGGTGGGTTCATCTGCCAGTACCATTTTGGGATGAGAAACCAAAGCACGAGCGATCGCCACTCGTTGTTTTTGTCCCCCAGAGAGATTTTGAGGATAATAATTAATATGATCGCTTAAACCTACGGCTTCTAATAAGGCGATCGCTCTTTGTTCTATTTCTGTGGTTTTGATGCCATGATGTAGCTCTAATGACATCTGGACATTTTGTTTTGCTGTCAAGGAAGCCAATAAATTATGTGCTTGAAAAATATAGCCAATATTTTTTCTAGTTTGTACCAGTTTATTTTTTTTCGCCCCGACTAATTCTTCCCCAAATACTTGCAAACTACCTGATTGGGCCGATCGTAATCCTCCCATTAAAGTTAGCAAAGTGGTTTTACCTGAACCAGAAGGCCCTTTTAAAATAATTACTTCTCCTGAATTAAGAGTTAAATTAATATCAAATAAAATTTGTTTTTTTAATTTTCCTTCCCCAAAGAAATGATTGAGGTTGTGTATATTAACAACTTGGTTGGTTGTCGATGGTTGATGGTTGATGGTTGATGGGATGTTATTCATCGATTAACAATTAACTAAAAAATATCTGCGGGATCGGCTGCGCTCAATTTCCTCACAGCAACAGTACCTGAAGCACAACACATTATGACAGTTAGAATTAAGACTGTGATAGCTCGATTGGCTGTCATGGCTAGAGGTAAAGCGGTTGCTCCTGCTGCCAAACTATATAAGCCTGTAGCAATCAAATAACCAGGCAGGAATCCTAATACAGCTAAGATAATTGCTTCTTGAAAGACTAAAACTACAAAATAGCTATCCTTATACCCCATTGCTTTGAGGGTGGCATATTCAGGTAAATGATTAGCAACATCTGTATAAAGAATTTGATAGACAATAACTATTCCCACGACAAAACCGATCGCTGTGCCGAGAGTAAAAATAAACCCAATCGCCGTGGCATTTTGCCAATAGGATATTTCGTTTTGAATAAATTCTTCTCGGTCGAAAATCTCGACATCTTTTGGTAGTTTAGCTTCTAGAGTTGCTTTGACAGACTCTAAATTTGCTCCTGGTTTGAGATTAATAATTCCCATATCAATTAATCCCTTTTGGCGATCGGGAAATAGGCGCAAAAAATTAGTATCACTCGTCAGAATATTGCCATCAGCAGCAAAAGAAGCTCCCATCGTAAATATTCCTCCCACAGTTACTTTGCGAGAATCAACTTCAGCTTTTACCACTTTATTTTGGGCTAATAAATCAGGAATTGGGCCAAACTCTACTCGCGAACTATCGTCAAATAAAACTACGTCTGGTAATTTGATTTGGTCAATATTTTGTTGAATACCTGGGAACTTTACAGGATTTTGGGCAGGATTAAAAGCGATCGTTAAAATAGTGCGGGTGTTACGCTTAATCGGATTTTTCCAAGAGCCAAAATTAAGATAAATTGGCACTGCTGACTCTACTTGGTCAACTGCTAAAGACTGATATAAACGTCTTTCTGAAAAAGTTTTGGTAAAGCCCAAAGCATCAGATTGTGGACTCATGAGAAATATATCTCCTGTCAGTGCTTTGTGAAAAGTAACAGTACTATCAAACAAAGCTGCCTGAAAACCTAGCTGAATAAACATGAGCATATCTGCAAAACCAATACCCGCTAAAGCAATTAGCAATCGCGATTTTTCATGACTTAACTGTAACCAAGAGAGAGGGATTTTCATTACTAATTACTGATTACTGATTACTGATTACAAATTAATTTTGACGATCGCCTTAGAATTGGTCAGATGAGAGACACGGCTACTAGTTTCAGGATCGAAATGTATTTCGACTTCCACAACTCTGCTATCGACATCCGCAGCAGGATCGGTACTGAGGACATCTTGTTTGCCAATTTTTAAGCCGATTTGACGGACTTCTCCTGTAAGTTCTTCGGTAAATGCGCCTGTTTCACTGGTGATGCTGGCAGTTTGTCCGACTTTAACTTTGCCAATATCGCTTTCGTAAACTTCCGCAACAAGCATCATTTTGCTGGTTTGAGCAAATTCTACGATCCCGTCATCACCGACTTCTTCTCCTGGATAAGCATTGATTTTAATAATTTGTCCGTCGCTCGGTGCTTTGACTTTGGTAAGTTCTAAGTCTTCTTCTACCTGGCGCAAAGTGGCGATCGCTTTATCCAACTCTGCCTGTGCTTTGATCACATCTACATCTCTGACTTCACCAACACTATCTAAAGTTGCTTCTGCTGCGCTAATTTGCTGTTGCAGCGTATTTTTGTTTTGTAGAGCGATCGCTTGAGCTTGATTGATTTGTTGTTGTAAAGTGGTTCGAGTGCGATTATAACTGGCTTGAGCTTCAGCTACTGCTGTGGTTGCTGTATCTAAGGTAAGACGGCGAGAATCCAAATCTGATGCGGAGATGACTCCCTGTTGCGCTAATTGTTGATAGCGTTTAAATTCGCTGGTTGCATTACGTAATTCTGCCTGCAAACGCTCTATTGTGGCTTGCTTTTCTAACCTTTCGGTACTTAGTTGAGCTTGTAAGCGAGCTACTTCTGCCTCATTGGCGACTATTTCTCCTTCTAACTCGGCTTTATACCGTTGAAGATTTGCTACCTGTGCATTGATATCTCCTCGTTTTGCTCCCGCTTTAATAATGTCTAAATCTGCCTGTGCTACCTTTACTTCTTGGCGTGCTACCTTTAAAGCTGCATTGGCACGTCTATGGTTATCCAACAAAGCAATAGTTTCTCCTGCCGTGACGCGATCGCCTTCTTCTACTAGTAACTGCGATATTTTCGACCCTCCTAAGTCTGGAGAGGGTGCAAGTTGAATCATTTCTCCTTGGGGTTCAATCCTCCCTAAAGCTGTCACAGCTCTTATGGGTTGAGGTTTGATGACTTCAGTTTCTTCTTCGGTAGCTGTTTGACTAACACTATAGATAGTGGTCACACCTGCCAGTGCCAAACCCGCTAAACAAAGAGCAATGATTAATTTATTATTTAACGGTAACTTGTGTAGTCTATCCATAATTTTTTTAGCAATAATCAATAATTAATCAATAATTAGATTTTCTTTCTTTGATGGGAGACAACAATAAATCGAGCAAAAATTTGCCAAAATCTTTCATGCTGAGATCGAATTTTTTGTCTCTTTCACTACGCTCCCAGAAGCCCATAAAGGCAAAATAGCCAATTTCTGCTTTGTGTCTGGCTTCTGTTTCATCAAAACCATAGTCTTGCAATAGTTGATTTAGATAATCAACTCGTCTAGTTTCGACAATACGTACACGCTCTTGTACGATGGGTTCTTGATTTGCCCAAGTAAAAATAGCTGCTTCGGGATCTGGTAGGTGACACAATTCTTCTCCCAAGGCAAACAATTTAATTAGCCGAGCTTCTGGAGTAGTTTCTTTTTGCGATTCCTCTATGAGCCATAAAGTTTCGGTTTCCCAACGTTTTAAGATTTCTTCCAGTAATTCTCGGCGATTTTTAAAATGCCAATAAAAACTACCTCTACTAACCTCTAGTTGATGTGCTAATACTTCTACTTTGACGGCTGCAACCCCTTGATTTGCCATCAATACCCATCCTGCATTAATCCAGTCTGCTTTTGTGAGAGTCAATTCTTTGTTTCCATACAGCAATGTATGTTTTTAGTCTAAATAAAAAAAACACGACTGTCAATACAGCAGTGTATGTTGAATATTTTGGCAATTAATTATATTTAACTTGTAAGATTAGTTCAGCTTCTTTAAAAAATTATTTGCTCATGACTAACAAATTTCGCGCCACTGGCTATCATCCCGTACGCAAGCTAAAAGTCATCCTCTCAGGTCTTCATGTTGCGGTAGTGACTGATTTTAGTGTTGCTTACAAAGTAATTTTATCTATACCCGTTTTAAGCGGTTCTTTTTTCTTGCGTCAGTGGGTAGATATCAGCTTGATCTTGTTAGCTATGGGATTGATGCTAATTTCTGAATTGTTTAACAGTGCGATCGAAGTTTTGTGCGATTTTGTAGAACCTAAGCACAATAAGCGTATCGGAGTCATTAAAGATATTGCAGCGGCGGCGACTGGGCTAAGTATTATGGTGTGGGCAGCAATTTTAATTATTGAAAGCATTCGCCTTTTGAAACTACAGTAAGGAAACTGAAAAGTTTCATCTCTTATCCTACTACTGCTTTGCGCTATTTACGAGCCGATTACTATTGATGTCCTAATCTGCGGCGGCTTTTCCTAAAGGACGACGCGTAGCTAGTGCTTTAGCATAAGCTTCGTGACCGTAGGGAATCCTTTAGGGCAAATGAGTGTGAATCTTCACGTTGTACCCTTGTGGTATACTCAAAACGCGCCGCTAACTTTGTACGGCTATAAAATTTGTGCCACAAGATTACTATCAAATTGACATAGCAGCGACATTTAATCTAGCTAAACTTAGGTAAAATTATGCAAATTTTTAATTATGCCCACAGCTAAAAAACAGTTAAATCGTCGATCAAAGCCTGAAAACATTTGGATTGAAAATATTAAAACTTTGGGACTAAGCTTATTTTTGGCATTTGGAATTCGCACCTTTATTGCTGAAGCGCGTTATATTCCTTCAGGCTCGATGTTACCTACTTTGCAAATCGACGATCGCCTAATTATCGACAAAATTAGTTACGATTTTAGCGATCCTAAACGAGGCGATATTGTAGTTTTTAATCCCCCCCCTACATTACAACAAGAGAATTACCATCAGGCTTTCATTAAACGAGTTATCGGGTTGCCTGGAGATAAAGTTGAGATCAAAAATGGTCGGGTTTTGGTTAACAATATTCCCCTAACAGAAAATTATCTTGAAGCTCGATCAAATTATCAATGGGGGCCAGAAATTGTGCCTGCTGAATCTTATTTAGTGTTGGGTGATAATCGCAACGATAGCTATGACAGTCGTTACTGGGGTTTTGTTCCGCGCCAAAATATTATTGGTAAAGCAGTGTTTCGTTTTTGGCCTATTAATCGTCTTGGGGAAATAGATCGTTCTGTTTATGTAGGTAAAGATACGACTGGTGCGGATTACCTAATCAATAAAAGCGCAACTGCTGATGCCAAGGTTAAATAGGTAGCTCAAATTAATTAGAAGGTTGAGAGTAAAGAAAAGTCGATATTTTGCTTGAACGGCAATTTACTATCAGTTTAGTGATTAGCACTTGGTACCACCGACTCTCTTTTGACTAAGCCGTAACCTTGTCTTCTTGAACTAATATTTGTTCAGTGCTAGGAAGTTCCAGGCAATATCCTGCACCGTAAACCGTTTTAATATAGTTGGGATGGCGAGGATCTGGTTCTAACTTAGTTCTTAAATGGCGAATATGCACCCGAATGGTTTCAATATCATCGTCAGGATCGTAACCCCATACTTCTTTAAGTATCTCTGGTGGAGCGACAGTTTGACCATGACGTTGCAAAAGACAATGCAGCAATTCAAACTCCAGGTGAGTTAGTTTAACTGTTCTTTCAAACCAAATCGCTTCAAAACGCTCAGGAATTAGAGTTAAAGGCCCAAAATTGAGAATTTCAGAGTGCTTGGCAGCTTGAGGAATGCGATCGGTACGACGCAGTAAAGCTCTAACTCTAGCTAACATTTCCTCCACTTCAAAAGGCTTAGTTAGATAATCATCTGCACCAGCATTAAAACCTTCCACCTTATCTTGGGTTTGTCCCAAAGCAGTTAACATTAAAACTGGAATGTCGGACGTGCGATCGTCACGGCGCAACCTTTGACAAACTGTAAAGCCGTCAACTTTAGGCAACATTAGATCGAGCATAATTAAGTCTGGCTGTAGCTGCACTGCTAAAGCTTGTCCCTTGATGCCGTCTTCCGCCTGATTAACGTCATAACCAGCCATCTCTAGGTTGATCGAGACTAATTCAGAGATTGCGGGATCGTCGTCAATTACTAGTATTCTTGGCATATTAAAAAAATATGGTGGATATTTATTTTTGGTAATAAAACGCTCGTGTAATTTGGCTTAACACAAAAAACTAAGATACGTAACAAACCCTGTCCTGATTATAAGCAAAAATGCTCATTTTATTTAAGTTACCGATCATATGTTAAAGATTGGTAAACTTTTATCACGATTATAGATGCTTATCGGGTTAAATTATCACTTGACAAACTCTGCGAGTCTTCTAATCCCTTCCTCGATCGTATCGAGATCGGTAGCGTAGGACAAGCGGATACAGTTATCGGTACCAAAAGCAATACCAGGGATTACAGCAACCTGTTTAGTTTCGAGTAGTTCTTGGCAGAAGGCAAGAGATTGTTTACCCGTTTTAGATATATCGACAAAAAGATAAAAAGCACCATCGGGTTTAGGACAACTCAACTGAGGAATATCGTTAATCGCCTGATACATATAGTTGCGACGTTGAGCAAAGGCTGTTAACATTTCTTGCACACATGCCTGAGATGCTTCTAAAGCAGCGATCGCGCCATATTGAGCAAAGGTGCAAACATTAGAAGTGCTATGACTTTGAATTTTTGTCATTGCTTTAATGATTTCTAGGGGAGCTGCGGTATATCCTACGCGCCACCCCGTCATCGAATGGCTTTTGGCAAAACCACTACTGACAATAGTGCGGGCAAAGATTGACTCATCGATTGAACCAATACTCAGATGTTCGACATCATCATAAATAATTTTTTCATAAATCTCATCGGAGACAACCAAGATATCTCGTTCCACAATTACCTGAGCCAAAGCTCGAATTTCTGCTGGAGAATAAACCATTCCCGTCGGATTCGAGGGAGAATTCAAGACAAACAGCTTGGTTTTGGGCGTAATTGCCCGATCTAACTGTTCGGCAGTAATTTTATAGTTGTTCTCAGCTAAGGTATCAACAATTACGGGAGTACCATCAGCCAACTTGACCATTTCTGGATAGCTTAACCAGTAAGGAGCAGGGATAATCACCTCGTCTCCTTGCTCAATCAAGACTTGCATCAGGTTATATAAAGAAAACTTACCGCCATTAGTCACAATGATATTCTCTGGTTCATAGTGCAGATTATTATCTTGCTCTAATTTTTTGGCGATCGCTTGTCTTAATTTTAATTCTCCCGCAGCAGCACCGTAGCGAGTTTTACCTTCGTCGATGGCAGTTTTAGCAGCTTCACAAATATGTTTAGGGGTGGGAAAATCTGGCTCTCCTGCACTAAAGCTACAAACATCAATTCCCTTAGCTTGCATTTCTTTAGCTTTGGCAGAAATTGCTAAGGTAACAGAAGCCGATACGTAATTTGCTCTCGCTGCTAATTCCATTTAATTCAAATTAATTCAAACTCAAGATATTTCGACATTGCACCCCAAAGGATGTTATCTAGTGTCGCAAAGACTAGTTAGCTTAACTGATATCCTGGCACTTTTCTTTACATTTACCCTACTATTGTCAGCAAATTAGGATTATTTGAACTACATAACTTCATTCCAGGCTAAATTTATGAGCCACCGAATTCTGCTTTTAACAGATCATCATTATCATCTGCAAGATTGGCGACAAGAGTAATTAAGCGAGAAATTTCTCCAGGATACATATCCGCTACGGTGCGTTGTGCTGAGATCATTACCTTGTCATCATGAATACTAAAGCAGGTTTCAAAAGTGCCAGTCCAATTCATTTCTAACAAACGACGCATTAATCCAGGCTCATCACGAGCAGGAAGTCGCAATAAGCTTGACCAAACCGTTAATAAATCATTTTCGCTTTCTCCAGTAAGCTGAACAAAAACTTCGACACTGCCATAGGTAAACTTCCAGACAGTACCCTCATCCGTGTGACTTACCATCGCTGTATTGTCCTGATCGAGACTAGAAATTACCGTTTCAATCACTTCTTGATGGGTAGAGTTGTCTTTAATTAACTCATCCTCAGCTTGGTTAATGTTTGCTTCTGAATTGGAAATTTGACCAACCATATTGAATTCCTATAGCTATATTAAAATGCCAACATCGTGAATTTAGCATTAAGTGTTGATAATTACTAATATTACACCCCTTAATTTTAACCTTGTCTTGAGTATTGAAGTTTAACAGCTAATGGGTAATGAGTAATGGATAATGGGTAATAGAGTTTCAGCGAAATTCAACTGCTGACCACAAAGTTATTTTTGAGAATCAGATTTAGGATCAAAAAAAACGGCTGCGTGAGCAAGCCGAATTGATTAAATTTTGATCAAAAAGCTATAAACTTTATGATCTAGGCTTATAGCTTATAGCTAGGAGCAAAGCCTCTTGCTATTTATCTTCTACGTACATTTCTGGTTCAACTGCAAAATTGTCTAAACGACCAGATTCATCGATAACATAGCCTTCAGTAGTGCTTATGCCAGTATCTTCTTCTTGTTCGGCAAAAGCTTCTATTTGCTCTATATCTTTTTCTGGATCTGCACCAGAAGGAATTATTGCTTCAGGATCGTTAACATCTACTGACTGTGCTAACTGCACTCCTACTTGATTGCCAGGAGCGCCTTTTCCTGCTTCAGCATCATCGGGATCGTGTCTGACAACTACTTTTTTATCTTGGTTATCCATCATTAATTTTTGAGTTTTTATTTTTGACTAGGCTAAAATTTTTAGCGACTAAAACATTTAGGTGTATAGCCTATGGCGTTTAGCCTCCACGCATTGTGCCAGTGTTATTTTGACGATTACCAATCGGATCTTGGGTATCTAGATCTGTACCCATAATGTTGCCTCGATCTGCTTGGGAATTTTCGATTGAAATCCAGTTACCGTCTCGATCTTGTTGATAACTATTTTTAACTGAATTCCAAGCTACTTGGGTCGCATTTTCCTCATTCATGCCGTTTTCGGAAACAGCATTATAGGCAGCCATAAATAATTGCTGTCCGTGTTTGGGAAGTTTTTCTGTTACTTCACTGGGTAATTCTTCTAACTGTTGATAAGTCATAATTAAAATCAATTAAGATCAATAAATTATTTATTATCATCAAAGCAAAATATCAGTAATGTAACGCTCTTCCTCTGGTTGTAAATTAAGCAAGTGCAAGGCTATATCGGAGGAAATATGACTAATCACATCGCGATCGCCTTACATATTACTTATTTTCGGCAGCAAACGACGCTTTAGTTATTCAGGCTAGTTTCGGGTGTTACTTTGCCAGGGGAAGCATCTGGAGAGGGTTTGAGGAGTAATTGTTGCAGCAATAGATAAATGCCACCAGCAATAGCTACAACTATTAAAGTTATTTTGACCAGCTTCTGTTGGGATCGTTTGGGTTTAACTGGAGGAGAACGATGAGCCACCAGAGCGATCGAACGGATACCAGGCAAAGCATTGGGATCTTCATAAATACTATGCTCAACCCTTTGATTCTGGGCTAAGAAAGGTTTGCTCACTGCTTGGTTGATGGCGGCTGGTAAAGACTGTGAGACGTCGGGAAAACAGCTATTTAAATCATCTAAAACAGATTGCGCTGAAGAATAGCGCTCCATATAGTTATACCGCGTCATTTTAGTGAGTATTTTAATTAGTTCAGGTTTAGTATCAACTAAGTGTGACCAGATAATTTCGCCGTTTTCGTCTTCTTCCAAATTCAGTGGTTTGACACCTGTAAGAGCCTGAATACCGATCATGCCCAAAGCGTATAGATCGCTACTAGCGCGAGGTTTACCCCTTGCCTGTTCAATTGGCATATAACCCTGTGTTCCTACAGATACGGTTAACCCAGCTATACTACTTTGCCCCTGCAAAATGTTTTTTACTGTCCCAAAGTCAACTAATACAATTTTGCGATCGCTATTACGACGAATTAAATTGGCAGGCTTGAGATCGCGATGAATTACTCCTCGATCGTGAATAAATCGCAGAATATTGAGACAGTCTTTCAACAACTCGACAACTTGATCTGTTGACCAAACGTTGGCTGAAGTGATTTCCTTGTCTAAGGTTTGACCTGGAATATATTGCTGGACTAGATAAAATTTCTCCTCTTCCTCAAAATAAGCTAAAAGCTTAGGAATTTGTGGATGATGGCCCAAGCTATGGAGTGCTGTGGCTTCTGACTTAAATAAGCGTCGGGCGATCGTCAGGAGTTTAGGAGCATTAAAGCTAGGAGCAAGTTGCTTGACGATACAGAGATCTTTGCGCGGAAGTTGGGTATCTTGCGCTAGATATGTTCTGCCAAACCCGCCTTCAGCGATATATTCTAAAACTTGATAACGAGAGCCTAAGATTTTTCCCTTCACAGTTTAATTTTAGTGCAGACTTGATTATTCATCAAAATACAAAGATATTTTGATATCTTCTTAAAAAATAAATAAGTTAAGGATAACTCAACTAGACGCTTAATTTAAGAGTAATTAGTCATTAGCTCTGATAGCCACACATAAAAACTTTGGGATCTTTTTGAAATACTACCTTCTACCTTCTACCTTCTGCTTAAGAGCCGATCACTATTAATGTCCTAATCTAATTTTGTAGGGCTATAAAAACTCTTTAGCTCAATTATGCCGTGGGGACACCATATCTGCGACTTTTATTGGTAATCAACAGCTGAAAACCCTGTTGGCGACGAAAATCTGACCAGAAAGGCTCATTAGCTGCTAACTCTAGATATTTTACGGGGTAAAGATCGATCGCTTTTTCTAAACAGATAATTGCCCAATTTCTGTTCTTTAATTCAGCATAACAACAAGCTTGTTGATACCATACCCAAGCGGATTTTGGCTCTAAATCTAATACCCGCTGATAACAACTAATCCCTTGGTCAAACTGTGATAATTGCTGGTAGATAATCCCTTGCTGATACCATGCCCAATAATCATTTGGCTCAAGACTTGAAGCTTGCTGATAGCTTTGCAATGCCTCCTCTAGTTTTCCCCAGTACTGTAGTGCTTCTCCACGACGATAATAAGCCCAAAAATCATCAGGACGTAATTTCAAAGCCTGATTGTAGTAATCTAAGGCTTGGTCATACTGTTCTAGGTGACGATAAGCTTCTCCTAGACGGTAAATAGCCCAATAGTCTTGAGGGCGCAGTTTCAAAGCCTGGTTAAAACAGGCGATCGCCTGCTCGTATTGACCAAATTCGGTAAAATGAATGCATCCCTGTTCGTACCATGACCAGTAGTTATTTGGCTCAATTGTCGAAGCTTGAGTAAAACTATCGATTGCTTCATGGTAATAGCCTAAAGCTTCGAGGACGACCCCTTTGCGATACCATGACCAATAGTCACTAGGTTGATAATTTAAAGCCCGTTCATAGCTAGTTAAGGCTTCATGGTAAAAACCTTCTGCACGAAGCTGATTGCCTCTTTGATACCATTCTCGATAGCTATCTGGACGACATTCTAAAGACTGATACATTTTACCAAATGTTAACTAAAATTCTTTGATGCTAAAAAGCGACTTACTTATATATAAACTTAATGGGGAGACAATAGTACCCAAAAAGTTAGGAATCGATAACCGCAATTTAGCGATCGCCACGGAAATTATTGCTTGTTTTCAAGACTGTGTTGGTCAAACTCAGGGAGAATTAGATCGACGTTTATTGGAGTTAGAAGGGGACAGTCCAGATTATCGACTTAAAAGGGGTTTAGCTCATATACTCCGCAATACCTTCTCTACGTTTGAAATCATCAGTCCCCTTGAACCTTTGGCATTGAGGCAAAGAGTGTTCGCCCAAGCAGCTAAAACCTCAGCCTTACCAGATCGGCGCAGTGATACTTTAGAAATTATTGCTCACTCTTTAGCGGATGAATTAAAACGTCCTGTGTCTCGCCAGGAAATTGAAACAGGATTATATGCAGACTTGCTGGAAAATCGGATTTTAACTCAGTTTGAAGCACCTGTAGCTGAATCTCTGCTCCATCGCTACAATTTATCCCAAGTACAGGGCGTTTTCTATCGTGCTAGCAGTGTCGTTATTAATGCTCACCGTAACGATCCTGGGGAATATAAGCTTTTGTTTCGCTACATCAAGCTGTTTCAACTGATGGCATACATCGAAGGAGATGCCGATACTGGGTTTACCCTAACGATGGATGGCCCTGCTAGTCTATTTAAAGCCAGCACACGTTATGGACTAGCCTTAGCGAAAATGATTCCTGCCTTGCTGCATGTTACAAAATGGAGTCTCCAGGCAAAGTTGCAAAACCGCGATCAATATTCGGGTAATACCAAAACAGGTAAATTCGTCTTAACTAGCGATCGCTGTGAGCTGGTTTCCCATTATCCCCCAGGCAAACCTTATGACAGTATGCTTGAAGCCTCCTTTGCCAAAAGCTGGGCAAAAACTAACACTGAATGGCGCTTAGAAAGGGAAGTAGATCTGATTCCCTTACCTGGTAGTGTGATGATTCCCGACTTTCGGATCGTGCATCCTGACGGTAGAGAATATTTGCTTGAAATAGTCGGTTATTGGCGACCAGAATATTTACAAAAAAAATTCTATCAGGTTCGTAATGGTGATACTGATAACCTGATTCTCGCTGTTTCCGAAAGACTTAATCTAGACAAAGCAGGGGTTAAATTTACCGATTTACCGAATAAATTAATTTGGTTTAAAAATAAGTTGAACTCCAAAGCAGTATTGGAAATATTGGACAGTTAGTTGCTCCGTTTCTAGTTTCTAGCTAGAGCGATCGCTTATGCTATGCAGAGCCTAACTATCAGGGCTATTTCGTTCTAACTGTAGTGAACCAAGAAATAAATTTCTTGGCTTAAAATTCAAGTCCGTTTAAACGGACTTAATGTACTTAGACAGAGAATGTATTCTCTGGATATATAAGAATGAAATAGCCCTGGTATAACTATACTCCTCTTCTTTTTCTGACTACTTGGTCATACTAAAATTATTATGATTATAAGGTCATACTAAATAGTAGAACCAATGCCAAAAATAAGTATAAGTATAAGCGATCGCTCTTTAGAGTATTTAGATAGTCATACGGACAATCGCAGTGCATTTATTGAAAAATTAGTTGAAGCTCAAAGAAAAAAAGACTTTCAAAAAGAGTTAGAGGAAGATTACGCGGAGTTAGAAAAAGATCCTGAATTTCAGGCTGAAGTGGAAGCCTGGGATTGTGTCGCGGGAGATGGTACAATACTTTTCGTTTAGGCTTTGTTATTGATGGGTTTTTATTCAGGTAGTAGGTAGTAAATTGAGGCTTATCCAAGAAGTATTGCAACACCACTTTCCAGACATTCTCTAGGTATCCAAATTTACAGTAGTTTGCTGGGAGGCGATGTATTCGGCGAATGCTTTGGGATAAATTAGCAAAAAATAGACCCACCAAGCAACAACTGGCAGAGAAATGGCAATGGTAATCCAGATATTGTGCAAAACTAGCCAGCTACCCGCAACAATCGTTATTCCTGTGAGAATAATTGACCAAGGCTGACACCATCCAGGTTTATAGTCCCAAACACTAATTGATTTGGTCTGATTAATTTTCATTTAACGCTTCCTGTTGTGCTGCTAATAATTCTTTAATTCCTGTTTCGGCTAAGTCTAACATTTTGTTTAATTGCGATCGCGTCATACTATGAGATTCTGCTGTTCCCTGAATTTCAATTAGCTCCAGCTTGCCATTCATCACCACGTTGAGATCTACATCTGCTTTTACGTCTTCGGGATAGTCTAAATCTAAATAAGCTTCACCATCAATTAAGCCAACAGATACCGCAGCCACAGGTTCAATTAAAGGAGATTTTCTTAACTCTCCTGCTGCGATCAATTTATTAATCCCATGAGCTAAGGCGACATAGCTACCTGTAATAGCAGCGGTACGAGTCCCCGCATCAGCCTGAAGCACATCTGCATCGATTGTAATAGTTCTTTCGCCTAATCCTTTGAGGTTAATTGCTGCGCGCAAACTACGTCCAATCAACCGTTGAATCTCTTGAGTTCGTCCTGAAAGTTTCATTAATTCCCGTGCATGGCGAGTGTTGGTCGCTCCTGGTAACATCCGATACTCCGCCGTCAACCAAGCCTGTCCAGTATTAAGTAAAAATTTGGGTACGCGATCTTCTATACTTACCGTACAAAGTACCTTAGTTTTACCGCATTCAATCACTACTGAAGCTAAAGGATTTTCCAGAAAATCAAGCTGAAAACTATGATTGCGCAGTTGATTTAATTGGCGATCGCCTAAACGTTTCCCAGACAAGATACTACTCCTAATTTAATTTATTTTTAAAGTCTTAAGATGATCGCTATGTTTTATATTGATCGAGTAATAAATTGAGACAGTTCTTAACTTATCACGTACCTTCAGGATTTCAAGAATTACTAACAAAACTTGATTAGAGATACATGTATTTTTAGCTACAAAGTTCAAGAAGAGTAACGATTATGCTGTAATAATTATGCTTGTTTAAGATTTTTAAAATTATTCTCCATAGTTAATTTTTAACTATTATCGTGTAGAGAAATAGGATTATTAATTAAATAATTAAATCAAGTCCTGTTTAAAAATATTTTCACTAGAAATCATTCTAGAAACTATTTATTAGCCGTGCCACATTTTTTTCTTTCTTTGTTTCTCACTGCTTCCATGAGCTTTGCCTTACCTGTAGTATTATTTGGCTCGGTGTTGGGTTTTTTAACTCTAATTAGCTATATTCCAGGGTTTTTAGCCGTAAGCAACCAAGGATCGCAGTATATGCTGCATTTTTTAGCGGTGTTTGGTGATGGAAAACCGCTTCAGGGCGTTATTACTTTGGGCATTACAGTAAGCATCGCGGGCATTTTATTGGACAGCTTGAATTTTTATCGCTACCAAAGCTGGCGAGATAAAGATTTTAGTTAAAAACTTTGAACCTGAATAGAAGTCTACTACATATAGGCGATCGCACAGATATTATCTGAGTTTCAAAGCGATGAAATTAAAAGATTACGATTGAAAGCACGATGCTGAAGATCGCTAATAATAACCAGATAATCTTGCTCAAGTATTTTCGACGATTGAATCTTGCTAGACTAAAGGTTTTGGGATTTGTCGCTCTGATTCTCTTAGTAGTAAAAAGTTTAGATCTGGGAGCTAAACTAGCTTTGCTAATGTCTAAATTGGCTAGTTGGATGTTTGAACTTTGGCGCGATCGCAAAACCGCTCCTTTAGAATAAAGGCATCGCTGCTTCTGATTGACAGCAGGTTTATAGATATTCTTACGGTATTTTTTGAGGTAGATAATTTTTTCTCGATACTGAAGCACATTAGCTATGGAATTTTTCTTAGCTGTCCGAGTTAATAATTTGGCCTTAATGCTAGAATAACCTCGACCAAAAGAATAAATTTCTTGCTTAAGATCCTTAATCAAATTATCTTTCAACAGATAACCCGAAGCACCAGCCAACAAAGTCTCAGCAATATAGTCTTGGCTTTTATGACTGGTTAAGACAATTATTTTAGTATTAGGTAAATATTTACAGATATATTTGGTTGCCAAAATACCGTTCATCTTAGGCATTTCAATATCCAGCAATAAAATATCTGGGCGTAGTTTTCTCACCAAAGCGATCGCACTTTGACCATCTTGAGCCGTACCAACTATTTCAATCTCAGGCTCTGGTTCTAAGATTGCTTTAATACCCTCAAGAATCAAAAACTGGTCGTCTGCAAGAAGAATTCTGATCGTCATACACATAAATATACATATATATATATGAATTGTTCAAGCATTCATAGACAATCAATCGGATCTTAATAAATTCTCAATAAATTCTCACAATATTTAATCCTTGTTTGGTGATGGAAAATCGCTTCAGGGAATTATTATGGTTGTTACAGTAAGCATCGCAGGCATTTTATTGGACAGCTTAAATTTTGATCGCTACCAAAATTTGCGAGATAAGGATTTTAGTTAAGAACTTTGAAAATAAGTAATAGATAATAAGTAATTACCATTCGGGAACCAAGGCAGGTAAAAATTAAATTAGGTATTGATTACTCAGATTACTCAATTTCCTGTACTTTATTCTTAATTCTGTCAATATGTCTGGAAGCGAACTAAAAGCGGATCTCTGGATCAATGAATATATTACTCCTTGGGACATCTACACTCACGGAGTAACCAAGATTCTGGCACATTGTCAGACACAATATCAGGAAATGTATATTGTCGAAACTGGCGCTTTTGGTAAAGGCTTGGTGCTAGACGGCAAATGGCAGTCCTGTACTGTCGATGAATTTATCTACCATGAAGCTTTAGTCCACCCGCCTTTGATTGCCCATCAAAACCCCAAAAGAGTCTTAGTCTTAGGTGGTGGCGAAGGGGCGACAATTCGCGAAGTATTGCGCTGGAACAGCATTGAGTTAGTAACGATGATCGATATTGATGGTGAGGTGGTAGAAGCCTGTAAGCAGCACCTGCCAGAAATGCACCAAGATGCTTTTGCCGATCCCCGTGTAAAGTTGATGATTGCTGATGCTCTAGAAGTTTTAGATACAACAACCGAAACTTGGGACATTATCATTTCCGATCTCAGCGATCCGATTGAATCTGGCCCTTCTTTTGCTTTATTTACCAAAGAATATTTTACCAAACTCAAACGAGTACTTAATCCTGGAGGCTATGTCATGGTGCAGGCTGGCCCTATTTCTCCCCCTGAGGTAAAAGATCATGCTCGGCTGGTTAATACTTTGAAAGCAGTATTTAGCAATGTAACCTCTTTATCTGCTCCCACACCTTCCTATGGACGCGCCTGGGGATTTGCGATGTGTTCCGAGTCAGCGATCGCCCTACAACCTCAGCCAGAATCAGTCGATCGGCTACTCCAAGCAAAAACCACTGGAGGCTATCGTTTTATCGACGGCATAAGCCTTCTAGGTATTATGCAGACTCCCCTCTATATCCGTCAGGCGATCGCCACCGAAACCACCGTTTATACTCTCAATGAACCGCCTAAGTTCTTCGGCACAGGGGTTGTCAGTGAACAATGAGCAATGAGTAACGAGTAACGAGTAGTAATCAGTAATCAACTGAGCCAGACTAAACTGCCAATGATTATGCCGATTAAGCTGAGGGCAAACCAAATAAATTGATTGTCTTTAGTTTCAGTCGGCGCTGCTGCGGAGTATTCTAGTTTTATTTCGGGGGATGTTGCGGGTTTTTTCTTGCTTCCTACATAGCGAGACGCGCCTCGATCTGCTTGAGTCAAATCGGGAATTTCACTCATCCACTCTTTAGGTCGCTCTAGCTTAGGCGCTTTCATAATATAGAGAATACGCTGTGCCTGTTCGCGAGTTTGGGTATCAGGATGGGTAATTAATTCTTGAGCTAGAGCGATCGCCTGGTCGATTTGATTAGCTGCTTGATATGCTGTAATCAGCCAAATCTGAGCCTCACCACCTCGTCGAGAATTGGGAGCGACCAAATCTTTAGCCGCTTCGAGGTTGTCAATACTCAGGCGATATTGCCCCATTTCCATGGCTTGTTTGCCTGCCTGATATTTTTGCTGAAACTGTTCTTGATTATCTACTGTCACGTTAAACTATGAATATATAGAGGAAATTACTTAAGCTCATTATTAAATAATTTACCTCTTGCGTTCAAGCTGCGAAGGTTAGATTATGAGAGGACAATATTGGGCTAAGTTTGATTGGCGCTCGGTTTTAGGTGCGATCGCTCTCTTGACAGGAACAGGATGTATCCTGGGAACTCCTGCTCAGGCAATACCAGAAGCAGCCAGAGAAAGCTTTAAACTAGCTCAGGTAGGTGTAAATAGCCAAATTAATGCACCAATACCTTTAAACCTGAGACCAAGAACTCATATTCCTTTGCCGACCAACAGTCGTAGCAGCGATTACGATCGCTATTCTAGATATGATGAATATAGTGATGAATATGGTTATGGTCATGAACACGAACATTATCACGATCGCCACCGTGACAACGATAGAAGCGATACAGTAATTATTATTAATCCTGCTAACCACTCTAACTACTCTACCTACGAAAGTTATAGCGACCAAGGCGGTTATATTCGCGTCATTCGCGAGCAAGTAGTCAAATAGATGTTTTGCAGGGTAGGTAAATAAGCTTATAGCTTATAGCTTATAGTCCTGCTCCTTTATTGGCCCGTCTGATTTTCATAGAATAAACTGATCGATTCTGAGGCAACAATCATCGAACCGATCCCTTCATCAGTCAGAATTTCGAGTAGTAGTGAATGAGGTAATCTACCATCGAGAATATGAGCCGCTTTTACTCCTTGGGCAAGCGATCGCACACAGCAAGAAACTTTAGGAATCATTCCCCCTGAAACAATTCCTTCACTAATTAGCTCCCTTGCCTTCTGAATATCTAGCTTGTTGAGTAGAGTTGAGGGATCGTGATAGTCGTATAAAATTCCTGCTGTATCAGTTAAGAGAATCAGCTTTTCCGCCTGTAATGATGCGGCAATTTCTCCCGCTACAGTATCGGCGTTAATGTTATAGGCTTGACCATTCTCATCCGCAGCAACACTAGAGATAATCGGTACATATCCGCTACTAACTAAAGATTCGACTAGTCCTGTATCAACGCTGGCAACTTCCCCCACAAAACCTACACCTTCTTTACCCACAGGGCGCGCCTGAATTAAGTTAGCATCTTTACCGCATAGTCCAACTGCTTTAGCCCCTGCGCGATTAATCAAAGAGACTAATTCTTTATTAACCCTACCTGCTAAAACCATCTCTACTACGTCCATAGTTAGTGAGTCAGTTACTCGCAACCCGTCTTTAAACTCAGGCTCAATATTCAGTTTCTGGAGCCAGGTATTAATTTCGGGGCCACCACCATGAACCACTATAGGGCGCACCCCAACACTAACCAGAAACACAATATCGTTAATTACCTTTTCCTTGAGACTACTATCTTTCATGGCAGCCCCCCCGTATTTGATAACGATCGTTCGGTTGGCAAATTTCTGAATATAGGGCAAAGCTTCACTCAGAATACGGACGCGGGTAGCTGCTGATTCTTTGAAATATTCGCTGTCGTTAATCATGAAATTGTGAAAATTTTGCAGAATTAAAGTCTTTAGTTATCTAGTTATTTAGCTGCACCTGGGATTTGAGTATAGAAGGTATCAGTTGCTCAATCTGGGCCGCTACTTCTTGAGGAGACTGTTCTAGTCCAGGAGAAACTTGCAAATCCGCCTGAGCATACAAAGGACGGCGTTGGTTTAACAATGATTCTAGTTTGTCAGCCAATGGTCGATTTTGATCTTGGGCGACCCTTTTTTTTAATATCTCTAAATCTACATCTAGCCAAACAACCAAACCGTGTCGTAGATAACTCCAGTTCATTTGCTCTTGAATGATGCCCCCTCCAGTCGAAATTACTGTACGGGTGTAAACCGACAGTTCACCCAAAACCTGAGTTTCCAACTCGCGAAAACTCGTTTCCCCCGACTGTTCAAAAATAGCTGGGATTGGTTTTTTAGCGATCGCTTCAATAGTTCGATCGGTATCAATAAAGCGATAGTTCATACTTTGAGCCAGATGTTGGCCAACAGTGGTTTTTCCCGAACCCATCATGCCAATTAGATAGATATTTAAACCCTGTAATAAATTATTCATCGTTTTACTACTGTCTGCAATTGAAATTAAATGCTGCTGGCTAAATAGCCGTGATCTGAATGTATCAGTTAATGGATGCGAAGCTCAAAACTGCTTTGGTAATTGAAATATTTGCTGTTTGCCGATCTTGACTCTTAGATTGGCGATCGCTTGAACGCTACAAATATTGCTAGTCAATCGAGCTAATTTGTTTGATTCTCTAAGTATTTCTACGGTCACAATCTTAATTAAGCTCAATTACTAATTGATAAGAAAGTAATTAAGAAAAAATCTTAAATATCAATTAAATCAGTTAAATATTGTGGATCTTACTCTTGTTTGCCTGTGATCCAAATTACTGACTACTTTGTCAAAACATTATATTTACTGGTAAACAAGCAAAAGAAAAGTGATCTAAATTACAGAAAAAATACACAAGTTTATCTAAAATTTAACTACGCACTGGTAGATATCTCAAAAAATATTATTTTGTCTAAGAAATTATATTTTACGTTAGAGACTCTATCTAAAGTAATAGAAAGAACTAAAAAAAACTTTTATAATAACTAAATATCGATTGGTAGATTTTCATGAAATTAATCCGCGAAATAGTCAAGCAAGCTTTGAATACAGGCTATCTAACCTTAGAAGCAGAAGAAAAGCTGAAAAAAATGTTAAAAACTAAATATGAATTGGAAGATTTAGAAGCATTTATTAATTTACAACAGGCGACGATGTTGGGAATGGTTAAACAAGAATCAAAAGAGATATTTGCAGCTAGTCGAAACTGCTTTTAAATCCAGTCTTCATCATTTGATTCCTGATTAGCATTACGATCGCGATCGACTTGAGGTTCAACTGAGTTTTTGGTCGTGCTGTCTTGAACGCTTTTTGGGCGATCGCCTGATTCTCGATATTTATAAGAATATGTCGAACCTGAACGCTCTACATTTTGGGGTTCTTGCTTTACTTCATAACTCCTCGCCTCAGATACCTGTTCGGGAAAGGGATCTCTAATACTATCAGCTTCAGAATATTGACTTTGGCGACCATTGTTGTTCCAGCTTGTATTACTATTGGAATACAAGTCACCTTCGGCGATAGGTCTTTTACGACTGGAGTCACTATAGCCGTAGCGATTGAGACTTTGTACCAGTAAATTGGCGATCGCTCCTGTCAAGGTAGCTAGAGCAATCCAGGCTGCTAGAGGTAAGGGTGGAGTGCGATAGAGACAGCTTTGAGAACTATCAGCACAAAGTAGTTTTAAGGCAATTGGCTCTCTGTTTTGGATAAATACAATACTCAATGCAGCGATAATTAAGATTAGCAGCAGTATTTTAATTCGATTCATAAATCCCTCATGATGAGATGAACACTTTGATGATGGCGTTACTCAAGCAAATAAACTGATGTTGTCATTTTACTTTGGTGTTTGAATATCCGTAATTTTTTTCGCCTATCTGAAATATTACCGAACTAAGATTTTATAGAGAATGCAGTCTGGAGAATGAAGTTTCGTCAACTTAGATAGAGCCTGAGCGGTTTTCGACTGATCGAGGTCAAAAAAAAAGCGATCGCCATAACGCCAATATCTTAGTTTTGTCTTTATGGTAATCAAGTTCGCTACCGATCTGTCTTGTTTTCAGTTTTAAACTTAAAATATCAAGCTTCAATTTAGGGCCTTGATGAATGCTGAATCGAGGTATAAAAGTTAAATTTAATCATTTTTCCAGGCTAGATTAAAAGGCTTAGAGCTTAAAGCTTAAAACTAAAAAAAATACTACTCAAGTTTTCAGTTATAAACCAGCAACTCCTCAATTGAGCTAACTAAATTAAACTTTTATGTTTGTTCTTTAAGAAACACACTGAAAATTGTCATGCTCTTTATTATTTCCCTATAGTTGATTATTTTATAAAAAGACTAAAATTCTCTCTTAATTAAAAACAAGTATAAGTACCTAATCTAAAAAAATTATCTTAATGATATTAATAGTCACAACTTGAAATGTAGGAGCAAAAAAGTGAAAGATACAAGTATTAAGTTTGCTAACGTTACCAATTTAAATGAACTAGAAAGACAGGCGATTCACACTTCTAGCATGATTCAACCTCATGGCATGATTTTAGTGCTAGAAGAACCGAATTTAAACATAGTTCAAGCCACTACTAATTGTCATTATGCTTTTGGCCTCAAAGCTCAGGAAATGATTGGCAAAACTTTAGAAGAGCTTTTCGATCCATTTCAAGTCGATCTGATTCAAAAAGGGGTCACTCAAGAAAACCTAGATTTTATTAACCCGACAAAAATGTGGGTGAGAAAAAATGGTGGAGAATATGCCATTTTTGATGGAGTTTTTCATCGTAATAAGGACGGCATTTTGATTTTAGAGCTAGAACCTGCTGAGTCTCAAGAAACTATTCCTTTTCTCAGTTTTTATCATTTAGCCAAAGCTTCCATTAATCAATTACAAGATTCTGCCAGTCTTAAAGATTACTGCCAAATTATTGTGCAAGAAGTACGCAAGGTAACTGGATTCGATCGCGTCATGCTCTACAAATTTGACGAAGACGATCATGGTGCAGTGGTTGCGGAAGAAAAGTTAGATCATCTTGAACCATATTTGAATTTGCATTTTCCTGCTTCAGATATTCCCAAGCCAGCCAGAAAGCTTTTCAGTTCTAACTGGATCAGACTAATTCCTGATGCCTATGCCGAACCTGTTGAACTGTTTCCCGCCAACCATCCTCACGGCGATCGCCCTGTAGATTTGACTCTTTCCATCCTCAGAAGTCCTTATCCTTGTCATTTGGAATATCTGCACAATATGGGAGTAGGGGCATCATTAACCATCTCCCTGATTGAAAATGGCAAACTCTGGGGACTAATTGCCTGTCATCATTTGACCCCTAAATACGTCCCTTACGAACTGCGTAAAGCCTGCGAATTTTTGGGCAGAGTAATCTTTTCCGAGATTTCTAATCGACAAGAAAGTGAAGACTACGATTATCGTCTGAAGCTAGATCGACTGCGATCGCAGATTATTGACAACATGACTCAATCAGAAAATCTGGTTGAAGCTTTAATTAAAGATGAATCTTCACTCCTCGATCTGGCTGCTGCGACGGGTGCTGCGGTGTGTCTTAATGGAACTTGGACGATGGTGGGGGAGACACCTACTGAAGAAGCGCTCAACTTTTTGGTGCAGTGGCTGTATCAAAATATTGATGAAGAAGTATTTTGTACTGATTCCTTAGCAGAAGTATATCCCGAAGCAGATGCTTATAAAAACGTTGCCAGTGGTTTAGTAGCGATGGCGATTTCTCGTCGTAATTATGTCCTGTGGTTTCGTCCAGAGGTAATTCAAACAGTCAACTGGGGTGGCGATCCTAATCATGCCTATCAAACCATTAATTCCGATCGAGGATTGCGTTTATCTCCGCGTAAATCCTTTGAATTGTGGAAAGAAGAAGTCCGTTTAACATCATTACCCTGGAAACAGGTAGAAATTAACGGTGTCAGGGAATTAAGACGAGTCATTGTCAATATAGTGCTACGTCAAGCAGACGAACTGGCATTGCTAGCGCAAGATTTAGAACGTTCTAACTCCGAGTTAAAAAGATTCGCCTATGTCGCTTCTCATGATTTGCAAGAACCCTTAAATCATGTTTCTAACTACGTTCAATTGTTAGAAATGCGCTATGGGGAACGTCTAGATGCAGATGCCAAGGACTTTATCGGTTTTGCGGTCGAAGGGGTGAGCCTGATGCAAACCTTGATTGATGATGTTCTAATTTATTCCAAAGTAGATAGTCAAAGTGGCGAATTTACCATTACAGATGCACAATTAGCCCTAGAACAAGCCCTAACCAATCTACAAAGAAGAATCCGCGATAGCGATGCCGAGATTATCATTGCCGATCCGCTACCTACTTTAAAAGCCGACAGTACTCAATTGATGCAGCTCTTCCAAAACTTAATTGTTAACGCGCTTAAATTCCGCAGCGCTGAGGCACCTAAGATTGAAATCAAGGTCGAACGTCAAGAAAATGAATGGTTGTTTTCTGTTCGAGATAACGGGATCGGGATCGATCCCCAGTTTAGCGATCGCATTTTTATTATTTTCCAGCGTCTCCATACTAGAGATGAATATCCAGGTACAGGGATGGGTTTAGCAATTTGTAAAAAAATTATTGAATGCCATCGCGGTAAAATCTGGGTTGAGTCAGAATTAGGTAAAGGATCGACTTTTTACTTTACGATCCCAGTAGGAGGACATGAGCGTGACCTTAGAAATGGACGAAAAGCCAAAAACTATTCTGTTGGTGGAGGACAATAAAGCTGATGTTCGGCTGATCGAGGAAGCATTAAAAAACAGTTCTCTGACTTACGACATGGCAATGGTTAGAGACGGGGTGGCGGCAATGGCATATTTACATCAATCAGGGGAATATGCCTCTGCATCTCGTCCTGACCTAATTATTTTAGATTTAAACCTGCCCAAAAAAGATGGTCGGGAAGTACTAGCAGAAATCAAGACTAACCCCCAATTTAAACGGATTCCTGTCATTATTTTGACTACTTCTAAAAATGAAGATGATATCCAGCAAAGTTACGATCTCAATGCCAACTGTTTTATTACTAAATCCCGTAACCTCAGCCAGTTATTTACAATTGTGAGAAGAATTGAGGAATTTTGGCTAACTACCGTTACTCTACCTTCTCAATAGCAATTTATAACTTTGATTCAGTAAAATCATGTCCAAAAGCTCCGTCGAAATATCTCAGTTACAACTTAATGCTGGGCAAAAAGCGATCGCCATTTTATTAATTGAAGACGATCTTGCTGAAGCTAGGTTAATACAAGAGATTCTGCGCAACTTTGATTTGAATCAGTTTGTTCTAACTCATGTCCAACGACTGCAAACTGGTTTGAATCAATTAAAACAGCAGCAATTCGATTTGGTTTTACTCGATTTAACTTTACCTGATAGTCAAGGATTATCATCTGTAGAGTTATTGGTACAAAATTCTGTTCATTTACCGATCGTTGTCTTAACTAATACCAATGATAATCAGCTAGCAATCGAGGCGGTTCGGCGAGGAGCGCAGGATTATTTAGTCAAGCGCAAGATTAATATTGATGTTTTAGTCAGGTCGATTCAATATGCAATTGAACGACAAAAAGCCTCAGATTTACTACGAGAAACTAATGAAAATTTGACCAATCAAATTCAACAAAAAACCTCGGAGTTAATGAAAGCCAAAGAAATCAATCACTTTCAGTCGGAATTGGTTTCGATGTTCTCCCATGATTTTCGTAATCCTTTAACTACAGTCCTTTCTTGTACGGAACTGTTACACAATAAAAACGATCTTTTAAGCGAAGAAAGAAAAGTTTATTTATTTCAAATGTTGCGTAATGCCAGTAAAGATATGGTGCAACTTTTGGATGAAGTGCTGTTAGTTGGGCAAACTGAATCAGATACTTTCCAGTGTAATCTGACAGAATTAAATCTCGAACTATTTTGTTTAGAATTAGCAGAACAGTTACAGTTTAATGCTAATAAAAAACAAATAGAAGTTGTATTTGAAGCCCGAGGTAAAATCACCCAATCAGCTTGGGACGAAAGTCTATTAAAGCATATTTTAGGCAATATATTAGCCAATGCCATCAAATATTCTCCCGAAGGAAATAAAGTACTCTTTGAATTGATTCCGCAAACACAAGATATTGTCTTTCGCATTCAGGATTGGGGTATTGGTATTCCCAGCCAAGACCATCATAATCTGTTTCAACCCTTTCATCGTGCCAGCAACGTCGGCAGAATTCCTGGTACTGGATTGGGATTGGCGATCGCTAAAAGCTGCGTCGAAGCTCACCAAGGTCAAATTGTGCTGGATAGTGAAGTCGATCGAGGAACAATCGTTACCGTTACCTTACCTTTACTCTTTTTAAAGCCCAAAATAGAAAGTTGAAGAGCATCTCAAATGCTTTGCTTTTTAGATCAGCGATCGCCTAAATCAATTAAAAAAGGATCACTCTAAGATTTTAATTTCACCATTTTAGGTGCTAATAGCCAGGTACAGTTTTTACCGTTAGGCGATCGCATTTATCTAATCGTAATTAAATTATCCACAAAAAAGCGATCGCACTGTCTAAAGAAGCGATCGCTTTTTCCAAAAGATTTTTAATTAACCAACTGTTCCTTCTAACTTAAGACTTAACAATTTATCTGCTTCAGCAGCAAACTCCATTGGTAATTCGTTCAACACGTCTTTACAAAAACCACTTACCAACATAGAAACCGCATCTTCTTCAGAAATACCCCGTTGAGCAAAGTAAAATAGCTGTTCTTCACCAATTTTGGCCGTAGAAGCTTCATGTTCTAACTTGGCTGTATTGTTAGCTACCTGGATATAAGGAAAAGTATTAGCCTCAGCATTATCGCCAATTAACATCGAGTCGCACTGGGAGTAGTTACGCGCACCAGTAGCCTTGTTACCAATTTTAACTAAGCCACGATAGCTACCCTGAGAATCTCCTGCACAAATCCCTTTAGAAATGATCGTGCTGCGGGTATTTTTGCCCACATGAATCATTTTCGTGCCTGTATCTGCCTGTTGTTTGTTGTTAGTCAAGGCGATGGAATAAAATTCCCCTACGGAGTTATCGCCAACTAAAACACAGCTAGGATATTTCCAAGTAATTGCCGAACCAGTTTCTACCTGTGTCCAAGAAATTTTAGAATTGACTCCTTTACACAAGCCACGCTTGGTCACAAAGTTATAGATACCGCCTTTACCGTTTTCGTCTCCCGCAAACCAATTTTGCACCGTAGAGTATTTAATATCAGCATTGTCTAACGCCACTAATTCGACTACCGCAGCGTGAAGCTGATTAGTGTCAAACATCGGTGCAGTACAGCCTTCAAGATAGCTAACAGACGCACCTTCTTCTGCCACAATCAAAGTACGTTCAAATTGTCCTGTATCACCATCGTTAATCCGAAAATAAGTCGAGAGTTCCATCGGACAGGTTACGCCTTTAGGAATAAAGACAAACGAACCATCACTAAACACCGCAGAGTTTAAAGCAGCAAAATAATTATCTCCCACGGGAATCACGCTGCCTAAATACTTCTGAACGAGTTCAGGATATTCTTCTACGGCTTCGGAGATTGAGCAAAAAATTACACCATCTTCCGCTAACTTCTCTTTAAAAGTTGTACCAATGGAAACACTATCAAAAATCGCGTCTACTGCGACATTACTAAGCCTTTTCTGTTCTGATAAAGGAATGCCTAATTTCTCAAAAGTTTCTAAGATCGCGGGATCTACTTCATCCAAACTACCTTTTTTTTCCTGCTTCTTCTTCGGTGCAGAATAATAAACAATATCTTGATAGTCGATCGCGGGATAACTAACATGAGGCCAGTCAGGTTCGCTCATTTTTAGCCACTGACGATAGGCTTTGAGGCGAAACTCTAGCATAAATTCAGGCTCATTTTTCTTAGCCGAGATCAAACGCACGACATCTTCGCTCAAACCACGAGGAATCTGTTCAGTTTCAATATCAGTAACGAAACCATACTTATAAGGCTGATTAACTAAAGTTTTGACGTTAGCACTCATGATGAGAAATTAATGACTGTTTTTTTGGGTGTTTTTGAATTTGAAACAGCTGTAATCAGCAAATCTTGTTACAGCTTAGGTAGAATTAATTTAAGATTAGTTTGACGAAACATTTCGTCCTGAGTTTAACAATAAATTTGTTGTTTAAGTATATTGTAGGTTACATTAGCAATAAAGATGTTGTTTAAGTCGAAGAAATTTGGCTAATCTCTATTATTTCCCACAATAGCCCTCAAGACGATGACGACCACTGGTTTACCGTCTACTAAACAGAATATTCTCCAGGCTATACTCAAACATGCTCCAGCCACTGCTAGCCAACTAGCTCAAGATTTGAATTTGAGTTCCCAAGCTGTTCGTCGCCATTTGCATGAATTAGAAGCTGATGGCTTGATTGAATATCATTCAGTACAGCAAGGTATGGGTAGACCACAGCACTTGTATCAGTTAAGTAGTGCAGGACGCGATCGCCTTAGTCCCCAAAAATACAGCGAATTTGCGGTTAGTTTTTTAGATACCCTCGCCGAAACCGTCGGTAAAGAGCAGGTTAGTCTAGTTTTAGAAAAACAGTGGCAGCGCAAAGCAGCAGAATATCGCGATCGCTTAGGAAATGGCAGTCTTCAGCAACGGATTGCCAAGCTGGTACAGTTAAGGCAAGAAGAAGGCTACATGGCAGAATTACACCAAGCCTCTGCCGAACAAAAGCAGGGATTTATTCTAGTAGAGCATAACTGCGCTATTTCCGATGTAGCCGAATCCTATCCCAGTATTTGTGGACACGAACTAGAAATGTTTGCTGCGGTATTGCCAGACTGCATTATACAAAGGACGCAGTGGATCAACGATGGGGAGCATCGATGTGGATATTCCATTGAAGCAAAATAAGCTCAAAGCGATCGCTTTATTTTATACCGTCGCGGAATTCTGCAACCGCCCGAACCTAAAGTAATTGAATTAAATGCTCAGGTGATGCCTTACAGTTATATAACCTCAGCAAGGAAGATGCTCGCACTGCTAATTTACTTGATGATCAATTTTCTGTTATTGAACTTGACGGCACTGTTAACAAAGTTTTTACAGGCTTAATCGATCTATGTGGCGATCGCAAAGTTAGATCTATAATTATTAATCTTAATGGACGCTCTCAATTTTCCTTTAAAGACGGAGAAATTTCGCGTATTGTCGATATTAGCTAGCTAAGATAGTTTTTTAATCAAATAACCTGTCTAATTTTTAGACAAAAAGGCGATTAGGCTCGGCCTACCCTTTGCGATCGCCTTATTCAATCTATACTTAACTAGAGTAGTATTTGAGCCAAAAATATGTCGTCGTTTAATTTTTTTCAGCATTGGTATCCTCTATTACCTGTTGAAGATATCGAGCCACAAAAACCGACTACTGCAACCTTACTAGGAATACCTCTAGTAATTTGGAAACCAGCATCATCATCAACCTATCAAGTATTTTTAGATCGCTGTCCCCATCGACTTGCACCTCTGAGTGAAGGCAGAATCGATCAGTCTGGTAATTTGATGTGTAGCTATCATGGTTGGCAGTTTGATACCCAAGGAAACTGTACTCGTATTCCTCAAGCAGATAATCCCGATCTGATCGCTAAACAAAGTCAGAATTTCTGCGCGACTGTCTATCCTTCACGGCAATCAAATGATTTACTTTGGGTATGGATGGATGCAGATACACCAGAAATCGCTGCTCAAACTGCTTTACCTCTATCAGCTAAAATTGATGCCAGTAAAGGCTATGTTTGGTCTTCAATGGTGCGGGATTTAGAGTATGACTGGCAGACGCTAGTAGAAAACGTCGCCGATCCTAGTCATGTTCCTTTTGCTCATCATGGCATTCAAGGAAATCGCGATCGCGCTATGGCAATTCCTTTAAATATCGTGCGATCGACGATGGACATCATTGAAGCAGAAGTTGATAAAGCTTTTCCCACGAAAATTACTTTTGAACCTCCCTGTCATTTGGAATATGACATTATTTTACCTGGGGGGGATAAACAAATAGGATTGGTTACCTATTGTCTGCCTGTTGCCCCTGGAAAATCTCGGATTGTGGCACAATTTCCGCGCAATTTTGCTCAAAAGCTTCATTCTTTAACACCTCGCTGGTGGGATCACATCCAAAATCGTAATGCTGTTTTAGATGGAGACATGGTTTTGCTGCATCAACAGGAAAGCTTTTTGCAGAATAACAATTGGAAAACTGCTTACAAAATGCCTACCAGCGCAGATAGTTTGGTAATTGAATTCCGTAATTGGTTCGATCGCTATTGTGATCGCAAATTACCCTGGAGTGAAAATAGCGTTAATTCTATTTCTACAACAGAAACGTCTCGCCAAGTTTTACTGGATCGCTATCATCAGCACACGCAACACTGTAGTAGCTGCCGCCAAGCCTTAAAGACGATCCAGCTTATGCAATGGCTGTTGCTGGCTTATTTTGTAGTAGTTGTTGCCACTGTGGCGGTATTACCAGATAGTCTGAGGATTAGTTGGGGTTTATATTTGACTTTCTCTGCCATCTTAGGATTGGGAATTGCTGCTGTCTTAAGATTTTGGCTGATGCCTAAATTTTACTTTGTAGATTATGTACATTCAGAAAGATAAAAGCGATCGCCTTATATAGCCGTACAAAATTAGAGTAGGAAATAGGAAATAGGAAGTAGTATTTTAGCCAACATCACTTATTCTCAATTAACCGAAATAGCAACAACTGACTAATCTGCTCATCGTTAAAGTTATCATCACTAATTAAGAGTAAACTTTGACTACCATCGGGTAAACGAGGCCCTACAGTCATGCCTTCAAGATTATCGAGGTAGATACCCAAGTCTTGTAGATCAAATAAAAGTTTTTTGTGCAACGGCTGTACCTGAGCAATATTACCTTTTAAACTCTCAATCTTAGTTGTGTCCGTGGCATTTCCAATTACTACTTGGAAAATTTTTGCTCCTGAACCAGTAAAACCATAAGTTCTCTCTAAACTGAGAAAATAGCCTTCTGTTTTCAGTGCCAAGAGTTCAGTTAGTCCATTAGAGATAATTTCAGCGGGAGCAGGATCGAGCAGGTATAAATGTTCGGCAACAACTATCGGCTCGCCAACAGGATTAACTACGTAGTGGAGAAAGCGAACTCTGGTTTGTGCTTGTTCTTCCAAGGATCGATCTTGAAGTAATGCTGCTTCAGTAGCGGTAAAGACACGAAAAGGGTCTTCGGGTAATCCTGTACGATTAATAGTTAAGGATTCAAACGAGAGATTTTCTTGGATTCCTTGAGATTTTTGATTAACTAGATAGCGTGGTGGTACGGGTAGATCGGATAATTTTTTGCCTGTTGCTAGTTCATATTCGGCAATGAAGGGTGCGATATCTTTAGTCGGATCGCCTTCGCTAGAAATAAAAATGGTATTTCTGGGAGAGAGAGTCAATCCTTCGGGATCGATTTTACCTGGGAGATATTTTTCGCCTGCTTCATTAAGTAAAAAAGTTACTTTCTCTGGCTTAAAGCTATCGATTTGAATTTGTTGATTACTTTGCTGGAATGCCAATTTGAAGGTGTAGAAACGTGCGGGAGAGCGTTTACTTCGATCATCTGACAGGACATAAAATAAATCTTCTTGGCGATTATAAGCGATCGCCGATAATCCCTGAACAACTGTATCCTGAAATTCTGCTTTGGGGATTTCATACTGATCGATAAACTCTAAAGAAAAGTTGCGAAACATTCTTTCCTCAGCGGTTACCCTTTGGGGTAGGCTACAGGCGCTAAAAGTTAAGAGCGTAAAAATCAGCAAGAAGCTGAGCAAAAATCTAGAAGAGAACTTGACTAAGCGATCGCTCACGTTTTTGACCTTAAAACCTACAGTATTCAATCTATCAGGTTAGGGGAGATAGAAGTATAGCCGAAAGTAGTTGCGCTTGTTTACGATAAGCTACCGCTATTAAATTGACGACAAGGCAGGTTGAACCCAAGCCAAACAAAATGAAGGTGACGGGGGTAATAATGCCGATCATAAACCAGGTGGAGACATGGAGAAATAAGGCGATCGCCAGTACCGAAGCCATCCCCCTCGACCAACGCATTTTAGTCAGTGATTGACCTGTAGCTACCAAAACTAGAGTTGCGATCGTGGTTAGTAAAATAGCTGGTACGAGAAATGAGCAAATCGCGACACAGTTTTGGCGCGAAAATTCAAACAGAGGTTGCAAATCAAGCATAAATATCCCTTAATCTGGCTAATTGTTTAGCTGCATATCTTTATATTAAATACCCTAATTGTCTTGAAAGTCTTCTTCCCCATGGCTGATTGTCTATTACTGTAACTTAATCAGCTAGTTTTTTAGCTATATTTGCTGATATGTTTGAGATTTTTTTGGGGAAATATATGATTAGTTCCCTAATTTGTTTCGAGTCGTACCTTGATTTATAAAATTAAAGTAAATCGTAGCAGGTAGGAATTCTCGATGGCTGAAAGGGTTCAAAAAGTTTTGTCTCAGTGGGGAATTGCCTCACGGCGCAAAGCAGAAAAAATGATAGCAGCAGGCAGGGTTAGCATCAATGGTCAAATAGCCAAACTAGGCGATCGCGTCGAGCTAACGCAAGATATTTTGCAAGTGGATGGGCAGCAAGTCCAACAGGCTCAACGTCCTCAACTTCTATATCTACTGTTAAACAAACCAGTAGGAGTGGTTTCTACCTGTGATGATCCGCAAAACCGTCCCACCGTAATCGATCTTTTGCCTCAAGATCTTAGCCAAGGATCGGGAATTCATCCCGTTGGCAGATTAGATTTCGCCTCTAGTGGCGCTTTGATCTTAACTAACGATGGTGAATTAACGCTGGGTTTGACCCATCCTCGATATCATTTACCCAAAACCTATTTAGTCAAATTAAATCGTTCTCCTACAAAAAAAGATTTGACTTATTGGCAAGAAGGAGTAATTTTAGAGCAAAAAAAGACTCTCCCTGCCAAAATTAATTTGGCTAAGTCAGATCAAACAGGAAAAACCCTGGAAATAGTCTTAACTGAAGGCAGAAATCGACAAATACGTCGTGTAGCTCAACAGCTAGGCTATGAGGTAACTGAGTTACATCGTACGGCAATTGGTTCAATTACATTAAACAGCCCTCATGGCTTAAAACTTCCTCCAAGTAAGTATCGACATTTGAAAAGAACTGAAATTAATTTTTTAAAAGCTTCTTTTAACCCTAAGTTGCCCAAATTAACTGCCCAGCCAGGGAGCGCAGTATATGATTAAACATAATTTAACTATCGAACAACAACAACAGCTAAAAGATATTGGTGCTAACCTCAATCAAATTCGGGTGGCACACAATATTTCTCTGGATACCGTTTCGCAGCAGACATTAATTTCTCAACGGTTATTAAAGGCGATCGAAGCAGGAGATATCACAGAACTACCTGAAGTATTTTATATTCGCGCATTAATCAGGAAATATGCCCAAGCTATCGGTGCTGGGGACATTCATTTTGAAGTAGAGTCCGATAATTCTGCTGTACCTATTAATTCAGCTCAAAAGCAGCGTCGCCAATACTGGTTCAATTTTCAGTTGCGATCGCTCCATTTATATTTACTCTATATTCTGCTGGTAATTGTCTCTGTGACTGGCATTACAACTTTAGTAGAACGCCCCGTAATTGTTAATCAAGCTTCAGTAGACAACCCAATTTTAGCTCCTGAAAATAAATCAGCAACTACCGCTCAAGTTAGTCAGCCTAAAGCTGCTCCTCAATTTATCTCTCAATCGAGTAATTCGGCAACAGTAAGCGTTGGGATCAACCTGCAAGAGCGTTGCTGGCTCAAGGTAATGGTGGATAGTAAAGTAGCTTTTGAAGGGGTTCTACCCGCAGGTACTCAGCGTCAATGGAAGGGCAAAAAAGAGGTAACAATTCGGGCGGGGAATGCAGGAGGAGTGGTGATTAGCTTTAACAATCAACAGCAGCAGGTTTTAGGTGCGCCAGGGCAGGTGGAAGAGGTTACCTACACGGTTAATTAAAGTTAATTCAAGAGAAGCTTGTTAGTCAAAGCCTTTGTCAGGTGCAAATGTTAAATTGTCCATGTAAACTTTAGCTGTTGTCAGATAACTGATTATCATTTATTTATTCTATTCCAGGGATATTCTGGATAATCTATAAATAGATAATTATGAATACAGCATCTAAGGCGATCGCTTTTGACTATATTAATCTCGGTTCTTTACCTGAAGTTTGGCGATTAACTGCGGATAAGTTTGGCGATACGATTGCCTTACACGATCCCCATGCTCAACCCGAAGTAAGAATTAGTTATCGGGATCTAATCAGGCAGATTGAACAGTTTGCTTCTGGACTACAAGCTTTAGGCATCCAGCCTCAAGCCAAGATCGCCCTGTTTGCTGATAATAGTCCCCGTTGGTTTATTGCCGATCAAGGAATCATGACATCAGGAGCTGTAGATGTCGTGCGCTCTTCAGGGGCGGATCAGCAAGAGTTAGCCTATATTCTCGAAAATAGCGATAGCACGGCTTTAGTAGTTGAGAATCTGAAAACTTTAACCAAACTTAGTTCTGAGTTAGGTAATTTACCGATTGGCTTAATTGTTCTTTTGAGTGACGAATCAGTTTCAGAAGATACGGGGATTAAGACTATAAACTATCAAAAGTTGCTGGAATTGGGAGCAAATCAGCCCCTACAGCCTGTAAAACAGAGTAAAGATACCCTTGCCACCTTGCTTTATACCTCTGGGACAACGGGCAAACCCAAAGGAGTGATGCTGACTCACGGTAATCTGTTGCATCAGGTTAACTACGTCAAAACAGTTTTTCAACCGCAACCAGGAGATCTAATTCTCTCGATTCTTCCTAGCTGGCACGCTTATGAACGAGCAGCGGAATATTTCTTTTTAGCTCAGGGCGCAACCCAAGTCTACACTTCAATCCGCTATTTTAAGCAGGATCTTAAGCAGTTTCAGCCAACCTATATGGTAGGAGTACCTCGTCTCTGGGAATCTCTTTATGAGGGAGTACAAAAGCTATTAAGTGGACAGTCTGCCTCACAGCAAAAGTTAGTTAAGTTTTTTCTCAAACAGTCACAGCGCTATATTATGGCGCAAAGAATTGCTAATGATACGAGTTTAGAACACTTTAATGCCACAACTGGAGAAAGAGCGATCGCCAAGCTCAAAGCAGCCTCTCTCTATCCTGTTCATGCTCTGGCAGATAAACTGGTTTACCATAAAATTCGCGCAGGGATCGGTAACATCAAAGCGGTCTGTAGTGGTGGTGGCTCATTAGCGAAGTATCTTGATGATTTTTATCAAACCGTGAATATCGATGTATTTGTCGGCTATGGGTTAACAGAAACATCTCCCATTACCAATGCCCGTACTCCACACCATAATGTGCGCGGTTCGGCTGGTAGACCTTTGCCCGAAACTGAAATTAAAATTGTCGATCCTCAAACTAAAGAAGATTTACCTCAAGGAGAGCGAGGATTAGTCTTAATTCGCGGTGGTCAGCTTATGCAAGGCTACTATCAAAACCCCGAAGCTACAGCCAAAGCAATTGACAATCAGGGCTGGTTTGACAGCGGAGATTTAGGCTGGTTGACTCCTTATGGTGACTTGGTGTTGACAGGTAGAGCTAAAGATACGATTGTATTAAGCAATGGTGAAAATATTGAACCCCAACCGATTGAGGATGCCTGTGTTCGTAGTATCTACATCGATCAAATTATGCTGGTAGGGCAAGATCAGCGGGCTTTAGGTGCATTAATTGTCCCTAATTTAGAAACTTTACAACAGTGGGTAACAGATCAAAACTTAAGTCTTAAACTACCTGAACTTAATAGTTCCCCAGAATCTGTGGCGCAGAGCGATCTGTATCATCAGGCAATTATTAATCTATATCGCAATGAATTAAATCGTGAAATAAAAAATCGTCCTGGCTATCGCGCTGACGATCGCATTGGTGATTTTCGTTTTGTAGCTGAGACTTTTTCCCAGGAAAATGGTACGATGACCCAAACTTTTAAAGTTAAACGCCCTCAAGTTATGGCTAGATACCAGTCTTTAATTGAGGAAATGTTTGCCGATTAGCTTGCCTGTGGCAATTATAGCCGTACAAAATTAGCGATAGACAATTAGGGTGATCGGCTTTATGGGTAGTAGGTAGTAGATAGTAGATATTAATAAAATGCTTCAAAATAGGTTTTATGAGCTAAAACTAAAAAGATTAAAAATTCAGGGAAAAATCTAGTCACAATAGAAAACAACCTGTAATCTTTAAGCTGCAATCAAAATTAAGATCTAAAGTCTAGATCAAGGAGCCGAAATTATGGATTATTCCAACGCTAGTCTGCTATTAAAACGTCCCATAACTGTTAAAGCTATTGTCACGGCTCAATGGAAAGAAGAAGTAACTCAGCAATTACAAAAACAGGTTGCTGGGTTGGATCAGCAGATGCAGCAACTAGAAATGCAGGGGAAGAGAACTATTGAAGAAATAACCAGACAAGCAGGTGTTGCTAATCCCCAAGTGCAAAAGCAAACAGAAAACATTCAGGGACAAGTTAACCAAAAAAAAGCCGAGATGCTAGAGAAAAAAAATCAGTTTCTTCAGCAGCTACAGCAGATTCAGCTTTTAGAGTTAGATCAAGAAGTTGTGCAGGCGCAAATGGAAAGTTTCTTTCGTCTGGAACAAGGCGACAATCTGGTTAAAAAGCTAAACGTAGAAGTTGTTTTAAGAGATGGCGTAGTAGAAGAAATTCGGGGTGAAGTTTAATTTTTTGAGAAAAATGTTACTTTACTAAACAATTATTAAAGTGAAGTCATCAAGAAATATAAACCTTCTTAAATATTGTTGTGCTTAGCAAACGATACCCTGAAAATTAGAAGTATAAGAAGTTCGTATGTATTGAGGAAGCAAGTTGAACCATAAAGCGATCGCCAATCGCCCTGCTAAAGTTATTTGCTTGGGGGAAATATTATTTGATTGTCTTGCTGATGAATTAGGCAAATCTGCATCAGAAGTTACATCGTGGACTTCTTACCCAGGAGGCGCTCCTGCTAACGTTGCTAGTGCTTTGACTAAATTGGGTACCTCCTCAGCATTTATTGGCTGTGTTGGTCAAGATGAGGCTGGAAAGGAACTGGTTCAACTCTTACAGTCGATTGGAGTTGATGTATCTGGCGTTCAATACACTAAACAAGCTCCTACTAGGCAGGTTTATGTTACTCGTACTGTTGAAGGCGATCGCACTTTTGCGGGTTTTGGCAATCAACCTGCCGATTGCTTTGCCGATGCCTATCTTCAGGGTGATCTGCTGCCCACAGAACTATTTTTAGCAGCAGAATATCTAGTAATTGGCACTTTGGAGCTAGCTTATCCTAACAGTAGAGCTGCTGTATTTCGCGCTCTAGAATTAGCCGAGGAATATCATTTGAAGATTGTTCTCGACGTTAATTGGCGCTCGATGTTTTGGCTCAATGAAGAGGAAGCTTTGCCCTTAATTGAGCAGCTTTGGTCGTATGTGGACTTTCTCAAGCTAGCAGAAGAAGAAGCTAGGTGGTTATTTGAGACTGCCGACGCAGGGGCAATTTTTTATCGTCTTGCGTCTGTCGAAGGTGTTTTAGTCAGCAATGGAGCTGCTCAGGTGAGTTATTGTCTTGCCGAAAACGAGGGTAAGGTTAGTCCCTTTCCCGTACAAGTTCAGGATACTACTGGTGCAGGAGATGCCTTTCTAGCTGGCTTTATTCATCAACTATGTCAACGAGGAATACAAGAGTTATCTAATCCTCAAGTGGCTCAAGATGTGGTTAAATATGCCTGTGCGGTGGGTGGTTTGACGGCAACTAAATCGGGGGCGATCGCTGCTCAACCAAGTCCTGAATTAGTTCAAGCTTTGCTCGAAAAATTTTAGCCAGACATATAGCCGTACAAAATTAGCTTAGGGCAAATAGGTAGTAGGTAGTAAGTAGTAAGTAAGCTGTTTCATTTAATTTGCTTGTTGTGAATGCGTAACAGCTTAGTAGGTTGTGGACATTTTTCCTAACTCCATTGAACAATAAAAAATTAGCTCAAATCACGTAAATGTTATTACTGATATTCAGTAATTATTCTAATTTACAATATTAGATTTATTTGATATGTCTAACTTAAAAAGCAAAATTTTTAATCTATAAATGGTTATTTTTATTTTTGACTTACTAAAAAATTGATACTTAGATATTTTAAAAGTTGAAAATCTGATGATTATTTTATTTGGCAAGTTTACTGATTATCAGTGTTTTTACATAAAACAAACCTGTTTTAATCAATTATTTGGAAACCTAAAATATTTTTTGTTAATAGTAATCAAAATATTTTTTTGTGTATTTTTTAACTGGACGTAAAAAAAATATGAACTATGATAGTTTTTAATAGGTTTAATACCTAAAGTTTTGATGGAGATGTTTAAGTCAAGATTAAATTATAAATAGTTAGGATATATTAATTATGTCAAGTATTGTCTTAGATTTGGGAAATGGCGCAACGATTACTGGTGAAAATTTAGACTATATAGGTTTACAGGGTCAAACAAACTTGATTGAAGTTAAACCCAATGGACAAGAATCTGGTTCTTCACTAACTCTTGTGGGTGGAGCTAAAAATGATACGATTCGCCTTACAGCAGCAGGTAGTTCTACTGCCTTGGGGTTAGATGGGGATGATCTGCTTGTAGGTGGAAAAGGCAGCGATCTTATCGATGGTGGTGAAGGTAAAGATACCATCGAGGGAGGTCTTGGTGCTGATATTCTCATCGGTGGTGCTGGCGACGATATGCTCGATGGTAGTGAAGGCAACGATACTCTTAAAGGAGGTCTTGGTGCTGACATTCTCATCGGTGGTGCTGGTAACGATATGCTCGATGGTGGCGCTGGTAACGATACCTTGAAGGGTGGTCTTAATGCTGACGTGTTCAGGGGTGGTGCTGGTAGCGATCTTTTTGAATTTGACAAAGATGAATTTGTCGGTAGATTAGATCGAATCATCGATTTTGAAACCGAAGGTGAAGATACTGATATGATCAGAATCTTGGGAGTCGGTGATGACGTTGTAAGCTACGATGCTAATACAGGAATGTTGCGTGTCGATGGAGAAAATGCGATCAATATTGGTAAAGGTCTAGAAGATATTCAGATTAGTAAACAAGAAGGTACTGATAATTGGGAGATCTCATAACTAAGCAGATCTTGGGCTTGAGTATATATATTTTTAATCGCTAAAATCACAATAACGAGAATTAGACCCATGACGAAAAGTTGTGGGTCTAATAGTATGTAGAGATATTCGATAAAATTATTAGTTTATTAGTCAAACTAGCAAAAATAGTCAGCGTTTCAGTCCACAAAATACCTCAAGCCGATCGCTATAGCTTTATTTTTAAATTAATCGAGTTATCCTATCACTCTATCTATTCTGTAATTTGAGTCAGGGTCATTCCCATTAGCATCAATGATAAGAGGCGAATCCTCATTCAAGAAGATTAAAATTCATTTAGGGCGAGGAGAATGGGAGCAGGTTATTGAGATCTGTCAGCAGGCGATCGCCACCGATCCCGATGGAATTGATTTTTATCCCTATCTTGCTAGAGCTTATGCTCAACAGGGTAAATTTGCCCCAGCTATTAGTGCTTATCGAAAAACTCTCGGTACGAGAATTAACCAGGCAGAAATTTATGCAGAATTAGGTTTACTTCATAGTAAGCAGCAAGATCCTCGACAGGCAGTATGGCATTACAAACAGGCTTTAAAGCTGCAACCTTATTGGGCGGAATTACAGTACAACTTGGCGGTTGTGCTACATCAGATGGGCAATTGGCAGGAGGCGATCGCTGCCTACAATCAAACAATTAAAATCAATCCTGATTATGAAGCAGCATACTTCAATTTAGGAGTACTTTACGATCAAAAAGGAGAACTAGATGCGGCGATCGCTGCCTATCAGCAGGTAATTACTATTCAGCCTGATTTAGTCCAAGCTTATAGTAATTTAGGGAGTACTTACGCTCGCCAACAAGAATATTCTAAGGCGATCGCTACCTTGAGAAAAGGAATTGCTTTAGATCCCACTTGGGTTACTTTACACAATAATTTGGGTCAAGTGTATTGGTTTAATTCTCAACCAGAACTTGCTCTAACTAGTTTTGAAACAGCGATCATTTTGTCGCCAAAAATGGCTTTGGCACATCATAATTTAGGTCGTCTTTGGCAGCAACAGGGTAACTATGCTGAAGCTTCTCGCTGTTTTCAGCATGTACTTCAGCTTGAGCCTCAGAATGTTTTAGCTCATAGTAGTTATGCCGAAGTGCAGCAAAAAATGGGCAATCTAGCATCGACTTTAGAATCCTGGCAAAGAATAATTGAGCTAGAACCAGATTTTGTTAATGCTTATTGTCAAGGAAAACTAACCAGCAGTCCCGAAGATCTGTTGGAAATTGCCAAATTAGCCTGCGCTCGCTTGCTTCAAGCCTTAAAATCAGGACAACAAGAGGAAGCTTATCATCATCTTTGGCGAACCTATGGTTACATGGGAGATGTATTATTTGAGTTTGGGGGAATTAAGCAGGCAGAAAGTTATTATCAGCGTGCTTTACAACTTCAACCAGAGGATATAGAACTATATCTTAAGTTGGGAAACTGCCTGGCTCGACAGCGGAGACTAAATGCTGCTGTGATTGTTTACCATCAAGGTTTGGCTCTGCAACCAAATCAGCCTCAGATTTGTTTTCAACTGGGTAAAGTTTTGGAAAAAACTCAGCAGGCAGAACAAGCGATTAATTATTATGAAAGGGTCTTAAGCGATCGCCAGCAAGATGACTGGAAGCAGTTACCTAAATTATTCCCCACCGAAGATAATCTAGCATCGTTACCGACTCAAATTTATCATCACACTCAAGACTGGGTGCGAGACAGTAACTTAAAAGATTTTGATTATGTGCAGGTATTGTGGTCACAAGCGCCAGTAGTTCAGAATAAAACAAAAATAGTTAGGCAGCCAGAAGCAATCAAAATTAAGCCTGGGGATACATCCTACCCAGATTGTGGTGGAGTCAACTGTAACAGTTGTATGACTAAGCTAATCGCTCAGTTTAAGCCACTTCAAATAGGTCAAAATGCTTACCAATGTTCCCTAGAACAAGCTCCTAAAATTGACTCAGGATTGCCTTTTGTAGTAACAATTCCCAATGGTAGAGCTTGGGTAGCGCCACAAAAAAACTCTTGGGTAATTTGTTATGCGATGGCAGTCATTACACCAGATAACTATCTCTTGGGAGATTTATCCAGAAACTATCCTTGGTTTTTGCCTGGATGTCCTTATCAAGAACGAGCCGAACATAGCATTTTTGAACAAGAAAATATTGCTCCTGTCGAAAAAATTACAGGCAGAGTGGCTTTATTATCGAGCTTGGCGGGTCATGTTTACTATCATTGGATGTTTGATATTTTGCCGCGATTAGAGCTGTTAAGGCGCAGTGAACTCAAATTCAAAGAAATCGATTGGTTTGTGGTCAATAGTTTGAGCAAACCCTATCAGCAAGAAACTTTGGATCTAATGGGAATTGCCCAGGATAAGATTATTGAAAGCGATCGCCACAGTCATATTCAAGCTAGCGAGCTAATTGTACCTTCTTTCCCTGGTTACCTAGACTGGGTTCCTGAAGGAACAATTAAGTTTCTCAGAGAAACCTTTTTGCCCCAAATTAATTCAAACCAGAATAATCAAAATTATTCTAAAATCTATGTTAGTCGAGCTAGGGCTAAAAATAGGCGGTTGGTTAACGAGATAGAAGTCAGTCAGTTACTCACTAAATTAGGTTTTGTGACGGTGTTTCTTGAAGAAATGTCTTTTTTAGAGCAGGTAAAGACCTTTGCTAGTGCCAAGATGATTGTCTCTCCTCATGGTTCGGGGCTAACTAACCTAGTTTTTTGTTCTCCTCATACTCAAGTAGTTGAGCTTTTTTCGCCTAACTATATCAGAACAGACTACTGGATGATTAGCCAACAACTAGACTTACAACACTATTACATAGTGGGACAAAACTTTAGCTGTTCGTCTCTCCGTAATTTAATGTATCAGAATGCACTAACTGAAGATATTTTTGTTAGTATTGATGCGCTTAAATTAGTTTTGCAGCATTGTTAGCAACAAGATTAAAGTTAGTTTTATTTTTGTATGTAATTCAGTTTCACCTAGGGCAATCGATTTGAGCAATGTCTGTTAAAGGTGATCGAGTATTTCGCCAGCAACCGTTAATCATTATTAATCTTCATCAATTAAATCCGTGGTTTCTACCTATTTAGCTCAGGCTATTACCCAGTGCGAACAGGCAATTATAACTAGCGCCAATCATCCTGAACAATGGCAGGCTGCTTTCAGTAATTTAGGCAATCTACTCCAAGGAAGAGCAGAATTTGACCGAGCTATTGTCTGGCATTCTTTGGCATTAGATCATACTCTTAATTTGGCAGAAGCATATTCCCAACTGGGGGAACTGCATTTGTTGGAAAATAATTTAATTGCAGCCCTCAGCTGCTTTGAACATGCTCTAGAACACTTGCCTAATTCTGTCCGCGTCTACTCTGCTTTGGCTCAGATTAATGGTCAGCTTCAGCGCAGAGATGCAGAAATGGAATACTGGTATAAAGCAACCCAGATTAATCCTGATTTAGTTAACCAGCAAGGATACTATAAATTGGCGAAAGCCTTAGAACAGAAAGGCAAAATCACCGAAGCGATCGCCTGTTATGAACAGGCAACTGTTGGCAGTAAAACCGCTGTCCCCGCCTTTTTCGATTTGGGAGAAATTTATCAACAGCAGGGCAAATTAAATCGGGCGCAGGCTCTCTATCAGAAGGCTTTAGAGATTGAACCAACAGCAGCCAAGGCACAGTATAAGTTAGGCACGATTTACCTTCAACAACGTGCATTTGCCGAAGCGATCGCCTGTTTTCGTCTGACGATTAAGCACGATCCCGACTTTTCCTGGGCATATCGCGACTTGGTTAAAACTTTCTTACTGACTGAAAAATGGGATGAAGCAATTTCCACTTGCTATGCCATTATTAATCTGGTAGAAGAATATCCCTGGGTATATAGTCATCTAGGTAATGCTCTGCGGGCAAAAGGTAAATTAGCTGAAGCAGCCTTAAACTTTCAAAAAGCCTGTAAACAACGCGGTTGGGATCAATGTGTCGCCCATGACTATTTTTTCTCGACAGATATTTTTAGTCATCGTATTCCTCTTTGGTCAGAGCAGCTAGAATCTCTCAAAGGACAAGCCATAAATGCTTTAGAAGTTGGCTGTTATCAGGGAATGTCTAGCTGTTGGCTATTAGATCGGTTGTTGACTCATCAGGCAAGTCATCTTACCTGTATTGATAGTCAGTTTGCCGACAAATTTAAAGAGAACATCATTAAAACTGGTGCTGAATCTAAAGTAAGCATGTGCAAGGGTGAGACTCAGCAAAAACTGGCAGAATGTACCCCAGATAGTTTCGATTTAATCCATCTTCAAGATCGATGTAAATTAATTCAAGACAACGAAACTAATGCTCAACTAGCTTGGAAGCTGATTAAATCAGGAGGATTAATCATCTTTGCTTACTATGGTTGGCGTAATCCTCAAGATCCACAGCAAGATCCTAGAGCAGGTATCGATCGCTTTTTGATTTCTGTTAAAGATCAGTGGCAAACAGTTCATTTATCTCCTCCTACTTTCCAATTAATTATTCGCAAGCTTTAATAGGTCAGTAATTAATCAGTAATTAACCAGTGAAAAGTTCTTTGTCCCAATTAGATTCAGTTGAACTCGAACAGGCGATCGCCGAGTGTGTTCAACAAATAGAGGCTAATCCTCAATCTGCCGAAGCAAACGCTAATTTGGGAGATTTATATGCCCAACAACAACGATGGCAACTGGCAGTTAAGCATTACCGACAGGCAATTACGCTTCAGCCTGATTTTGAGTCGGTATATAAGATTTTGGCAGATCTGCTGTTGCAACAGGGTAAAGATGAAGAGGCGATCAAAGTTTATCGTCAGGGAGTTAAAAACAATCCCGACAATTCTAACTATCTTTTCGCTCTCGCATTCGCCTTAGAAGCTCAAAATAAATGGTTGCGAGCCAGTAATAATTATCAACAAGCAGCAAAATTAGAGCCAAGCGCTAGAGTTTACTATCATTGGGGTCTGGTCAACTATAAGCGACAAGAATATGACCAGGCGCGATCGCACCTACAGCAAGCAGCAGAGTTAGAGCCGTCAGCCAAAATTTACTATTATTGGGGCTTAGCTTGTTTTAAGCTTCAAGAACATGATGAAGCGGAAAGTCACTGGCAAAAGGCGATCGCCCTCAAGCCCAACTATGCTCTTCCTTATTATCAGTTAGGAAGGCTCTGGCAAAATCAACAGCAATGGCAACAGGCAATTTCAGCTTATCGCCAAGTAATCTCGATTAAACCTGAGTTTGTTTTGGCTTTGAGCAAGCTGGGAGCGGTTTATCGGCACTTACAGCAATTTGATTTAGCGATCGCCTATTTACGTCAAGCAATCGAACATGTGACTAAACAAGATCCCTCAGCCGAGTTAGCTATTACGAGTGAGCGAGCAACTTTAGCTGAAGATCTTCCAATTGCTGTTGATTTGTATTTTCAGTTGGGTAAACTTTTGCGGGCTAAAGGCTCTTTTCCTGAAGCGATTACAGCTTATCTTAAGTCAATTCAACTCGATCCTTTTTTTAAGAGTAGTTATATCGATCTGCAATATACACCTATCGCCAAAGAACAATTTCCTGAAGTGATTCAGGTTTATCGTCAAATTGTTACCGAGCATCCTGAGATTGCGATCGCCTGGGGTAATTTAGGGGATGCTTTAACTCAACAAGATCGAGTCGCTGAAGCGATCGAGTGTTACCGTAAGGGAAGTTATCAACAGGCAATTAAAGCTTATCCCGATCTGGCACAGTTGGAATGGCCAACCCAGAAAAAATCTGGGCCTGACTTTATTATTGCTGGAGCAACTAAATGCGGAACTTCCTCAATTTATCATTACCTCAGTCACCATCCTCAAGTATTACTCTCCCATAAAAAAGAGCTTGATTTCTATTGGAAGCATTTTAAACGGGGTGTTGATTGGTATTTAGCTCATTTCCCCACGCTCACCGATCGCCCAGATTTTCTCACGGGAGAAGCAACCCCTAACTATATCCGCTTTCCTCAAGTGGCGCAAAGAATTAAGGATACTTTTCCCCAGACCAAAATTATTATCCTCTTGAGAAATCCCGTAGATCGAGCCATATCTTGGCATTATCATAAGCTCAATACAGGCTTGACTAAGCTGGATTTGGCAACGGCGATCGCCAGTGAAATCGATCGATTAGCTACCGTCTCTGAAGCAGAGATTACTAACACGGGCTATTATGACCCAGATAATATTATGAGTAGTCTTTATATCTATAAACTTAAACCCTGGATGGAAATTTTAGGTCGCGAACAGTTTTTAATTCTCAAAAGCGAAGATTTTTATCTAAATACTCGCGCAAATATGGAACAGGTATTTAAATTCCTTAACCTACCTAGCTATCCTCAAGATAATTATCCCAAGGTTAATGCAGGTTCTTATCAAGATGTAGATCCCAACATTCGAGAGGCTTTAGTCAAATATTTCACCCCCTACAATCAGCAGTTGGAACAATATTTAGGCATGGAGTTTGGTTGGGAGTAAAGATTGGCGATCGCTAATCTATAGTCATTTCCCAAACCAATATATCTTTAAACCTTGATTTTTTCTAACATCAATTTAGAACGTTTGACATCTTCAGGGATAGTAACAGGATAATCCCCCGTAAAGCAGGCTGAACAGAAATTATTAGTATTCTCCTGAGTTGCTTCGAGCATTCCCTCCCAAGATAAATATGCCAAGGTATCAACGCCAATTCTTGCTTCAATCTCTTTCACAGATTTAGTCGCAGCGATTAGCTGATCTTGGTTATCGGTATCGATGCCATAAAAACAGGGATGGGTTACGGGGGGAGAAGAAATGCGCATGTGTACTTCCGTTGCCCCAGCATCTCTTAAGGTTTGAACAATTTTTTTGCTGGTTGTGCCACGCACGATCGAATCATCAACAATGATAATTCTTTTACCCTGCAAGGCATCCTTAAGGGTATTGAGCTTCATGCGAATGCCAGCTTCCCGCATACTTTGAGTCGGTTGAATAAAGGTACGCCCTACATAGCGATTTTTAATCAATCCTTCGCCGTAGGAAAGCCCAGATTCACGAGAAAAGCCGATCGCCGCTGGGATACCCGAATCTGGAACTCCAATCACTAAATCCGCATCGACAAATGATTCTCTGGCTAATTGTCTGCCGAGGCGAATACGGTAGCTATATAAAGTCTCGTCGTGCATCACACTATCAGGACGAGCAAAGTAGATCATTTCAAAGATACATAGCTTTTTATCTGCTTCTTTTGCCCAGGTTACCGATGCAACCCCTGAATCAGTGATCCAAACTAATTCTCCTGGCTGTACGTCACGGACATATTCTGCCCCAATAATATCTAAACCACAGGTTTCTGAAGATAAGACATAGCGCTGCTGTTTGCCATCTTCTGTTGACAGTACACCAATTACCAAAGGTCGAATGCCATTGCGATCGCGCGCACCCATTAAGCCATCAGGAGTAGCGATCGCTAAGCTATAAGCGCCGTCACACATTTTAAAAGCATTAACCGCTCCCTGAATCCAGTTTTTACCTCGGTTGACTTCATCGGCGATCGTTAGGGCAATCATTTCGGAATCGGTGGAGCTAATAAAATTAGCCTCTCTTTGGATTAAATGCTGACGTAATTCCACAGCATTGACCAAGTTACCATTATGAGCTAGAGCTAGTTTTCCTAGTCGCGTATCTAACACCACAGGTTGAGCATTTTCTTTTAAACTAGAACCAGTAGTGGAATAGCGTGTATGACCAACCGCAATTTCTCCAGGTAGCTGTCCTAATATTTCTTCGTTAAATACCTGGGAAACTAACCCCATATCTTTGTGGCAATAAAGATCACCCTTGTTTAAAGTAGCAATTCCTGCTGATTCTTGTCCTCGATGTTGTAGGGCATAAAGACCGAAATAAGTTAGTTTGGCTACATCAAAGGTTGTTTCAGGGGCATATACCCCAAATACACCACAGGCTTCTTCTGGCTTATCAACCCGCTGAATATCCATTAAAGAATCAGAATCTTCTGTCCAATCGAAAGATTGTTGTGGCATCATGCTATTGGCTGGCTCCTACCTTTGAGTGATAAGTATTTACAGGTATATGTATTTACTAGGAAATGCTGGTAGCATCTTCCAGATTAAATGCTTTGAGAAATAGTTTAGAGCTATTAGAACTAGATGCTTTTTGGCAATAAATCTTAGGGCTTTCCTGAGTTATGTAACCAGCTAGTGGTTCGTCACTATTTCAATGAAGCATCAAAAGACTAATCTGTTTTCTATCGCCTGTGACCAAGTAATAGTTAACATTTTGATCTTAACATTAATTAACGATAGATTATCATTTGTTAAAATCTTTAGTGCTGATTGAGGCTGTTCAACTACACCAATCTTGCTCCAACAGTCGGCTAAATTATCATGGAGATAAGTTTCCCAGATCTCAACTATAGCTGGACTTACAGATACAACGATCTGGCTTGCTAGTTCTCCAAACAAAATTTCATCTAAACGCTGATCGGAGACGGAGATCTTGACTGTTGCGCCCAGACTATTACCAATGCAGGCTTCGGCTAAGGCAACGGCTAATCCACCTTCGGCTAAATCATGAGCCGACTGAATCCATCCCTGACGAATACCATAGCGACAAGCAGCCTGAACGCTTTTTTCGAGAGCAAAATCAACTACAGGAGGTTTTCCTGCTACCTTACCGTGAACTGCTGCTAAATATTCCGATCCACCGAGAACATAATTGGAGTTACCCAAAAGATAAATAACGTCTCCTTCTTTAGTCCAAGACTGTCCGCAGATTTTAGTTAGATCGGGAACTAAACCCACCATGCCAATTACGGGAGTTGGGTAAATCGGCTGAGGATTACCCTCTGAATCTACAGTTTCGTTGTAGAGGGAAACATTACCCCCCGTTACGGGAGTAGACAATTCTCGACAGGCATCTGCTATCCCCTTACAAGCGTTGGCAAGTTGCCAGTAGCCTACTGGTTTTTCAGGACTGCCAAAGTTGAGATTATCCGTTACTGCTAGGGGTTCTGCCCCAACACAGCTGAGGTTGCGGGCTGCTTCGGCGACGGCTGCTTTTGCACCCTCATAAGGATCTAGATAGACATAGCGTGGATTACAGTCAGTAGTTGCTGCTACGCCAATGTTACAATTTTCAGGTTTAGCATCGATGGGACGAACTCTAATTACCGCTGCATCTGCCCCTCCAGGTAGAAGGATGGTATTGTTCTGTACCTGATGGTCATATTGACGATATACCCACTGCTTTGAGGCGATGGTGGGAGTATCTAAGAGCTGGAGCAAAATTTCATTCCAGGTTTTGTAAGTTCCCTGAACGTCTATCCCTTGATAATCGCAGCCAGGTAAACTATCTGTCGTCCATTGAGCAGCTTCTTTGGCATAGGCAGGGGGTTCGGTTAACAATTCCCTGTGATAGATAGGAGTATCATCCGCTAAAGCAGTAGCGGTAACTTCTGCTGCTATTTCTCCCTGGAATAAAATTCTGACTACTGGTGATTCAATTACTGAACCCGCCACTACTGCGTGAAGTTCCCACTTGTGGAAAATATCAATTAATTCTTGTTCTCTACCTTTTTGCGCCACAAACAGCATTCTTTCTTGAGACTCAGACAGAAGGTACTCATAGGGAGTCATACCTGGTTCTCTGGCGGGAATTAAGTCTAGATCTAGTTCAATACCCACGCCACCTTTGTCCGCCATCTCGGAGGTAGAACAGGTTAATCCTGCTGCCCCCATATCCTGTGCTGCTACTACTGCACCAGTTTTAAAGGCTTCTAAGCAAGCTTCTACTAGGGATTTTTCCAAAAAGGGGTCTCCTACCTGTACCGCAGGGCGATCGTCCATTGAATTATCGGTTAACTCTGAACTAGCAAAACTTGCTCCTCCCATACCGTCTCTGCCAGTGGTTGAACCGACATAAAGTACTGGGTTGCCGATACCCGATGCCCCAGACTTGACAATTTCAGCGGTTTCCATTAGTCCTAGTGCCATCGCATTGACTAAAGGATTACCCGAATAAGCCCGATCAAAGTAAATCTCTCCTGCTACCGTCGGCACGCCAATACAGTTACCATAATGAGAAATTCCTTCAACTACACCTTGAAATATACGTCTGGTTCTGGCATCTTCTAGATTACCAAAGCGTAAAGAATTCAGAATGGCGATCGGACGCGCACCCATCGTAAAAATATCTCGTAGAATGCCCCCCACACCTGTAGCCGCCCCTTGAAACGGTTCGACTGCCGAAGGATGGTTATGGGATTCAATTTTAAATGCTAGCTGTAAACCGTTACCTAAATCGACTACGCCAGCGTTTTCTCCTGGCCCAACTAATACGCGATCGCCTGTAGTGGGAAACTGGCTTAAAAGAGGTCGAGAGTTTTTGTAACAGCAGTGTTCTGACCACATTACCCCAAACATACCTAACTCTGCTTTATTGGGATGGCGACCTAGACGCTTGACAATTTCTTGATATTCCTCTGGTTTGATACCTTCTGAGGCAATTTCTTCAGCACTAAAGGGGGTAGACCCAATCTCAGACATGGCAGACATAGATAATCTTTTCACTCTTGGCACAAGCCTTATTTTATCTATTCCTGGTCAAATACAAGCATGATTTTTTAATTATTGATGATTACAAAAATTTAATTCTGGCGATCGCCTTTTTTAAAACTAATTTGAGAGCTGAATTTTTTTGAGAATTCTAATTAGTTTTCTTGTGTTTTAAACAATGTAGCTATTAATTACTAGCTCGACAATCTCACTATTTAGATTATTCAGATCTTAGATTAACCGATTTAAAGTACTAACTATATGTTTAATGTTTGTTTGGGGAACAATAAACGAGCGGTTCGTAATAAAGATAATATTTATCATGAAACAGAATAAGCTAAATAAGCTACGGCAAAATAATATCTATATAGAGTTTGATTTACAAGCTAGACCAATACATTATGACTTCTCTTATAAAAAACCTTTTCCTTCACAAAAAACTATTGAACAATTACTTAACGAAGGGTATATTGGTATCGATCACAAGTTAGTTTACGATCAGGCTTTTGCTGCTGTAGCATACAAATTTAGAAACGAAATTCAATGGACAATTAGTAATCGTCTAGAGTCAGAAGTTTGGCTGATGACTAAAGATAAAATAGCTTTACAGAAATTAGCTGAATTTATGCTGAGTAAATTTAGCTGGTCGCCAGTAATTTATAGAGATATTCCAGAACAAGCGTTTATTTTTACTCCTAAAAATAATACTGAAAGAGCAGCGATCGAAGCGACAATTTCAGGAGAATATGGCTGGCAAGGTTCTTTGTATGCTCTTGAATTATATGAATATCAGGATAATGAGGCGGGGTTTATTTTTGCTACCAAACCATTAGATTCTCCTAACCAAGAATGGCTCTTAGTCAGACTAAATTTTATTGATTACACGGGTTCATGGAGTCACCATGATGGGACAATTGAGCAGGTTTATTACATTTGGAAGGAGAACATTGAGCTAGTTGAACCCAACTACAAGCCAACTACCGATGAAATACTTGATGCGATTAAGGATTGATTCCTTTTACTAAATCTAGGTTTACTTGGTAAACTTAGGTAAAATAGAATATCCCTAAATAGCGATCGCATCTTAAGTAAATTTTTAAGCAAATGATTATTTTACCTGGCGCAACGGTTAAAGTTACCAATTCTGACGATATCTACTTCAACTATCAGGGATTGGTACAGCGGATTGATGATGCTAAAGTAGCAGTGCTATTTGAAGGTGGCAACTGGGACAAATTAGTGACCTTTAATCTATCGGAATTGGCAGCGGTAGATTTAACCAAGAAGAAAAAATAAGGTTACTCTAGCCAAGATTAGGATAGTCAAGAGCAAAAAGCATTATCTTCTCATCCTTTACTCTTTATCCCTCCCAGTCTTTAACAATGCGTCTTCCCCTGCCTCAATTTACAGTCGATGGTCGCAACCCCAAGCATATTGGAGAGGTGATCGAAACTTCCACTACTCAATATCTAGCTCAATGTCTTGAACCCGAAGATCTGAAGTTTCCTGTAATGCCTCCTTTTGGCAGCTGGATTAAATCTTTTGATGAAGAGTCAGGCAATAAAATTTTTGCCGTTGTTACCTATGTCACGACTAGTCCGATTGATTCAGTCCACCGTGCGCGCGCATTAGGCTTGTCTTTAGAAGAATTAAGGGAACAACAGCCTCAGATTTTTGCCATGCTGAAAACCGAATTTAAAGCGGCGATCGTCGGGTTTGAAACACCTAATAATTTGAACAGTAATAATTTAGGTCAAGTATATCAGTACTTACCTCCTCGCCCACCTCAGATTCATCAGTCGGTATATCATTGCGATGTCGAGGAAGTGGTTCACTTTACGGAAAAACTAGACTTTTTGAGAACTTTACTATCAGCAAAAGATATTCCTGTCGAATCTTTGGTCGCAGCTTCAGTCAGAGATGTTTATCGTCAGCGTCAGGCAAATCGAGATTGGCTGGTGAATGTAGGACGTACCCTCAGTACTCTGCTGAAAGATGATTACGATCGCCTGCGCTATATTTTGAGCCAAATTCACTGGTAGTGATTCTTTGGCTTAAGTGGCTAGATGTAGGGATAAGCTCAATATTTATTACTCAAATTAAGTCGAGTATGAAAGATAAATCTTTTATGCTACAGATATAAAACAAATCAAAACCTACATCAAACATACCTCAGTATGAAAGCGGAATATGATTTTAGTCAAGCTCAACGGGGGGCTGTTATTCCCCAAACTGGTAAAACTCGTATTACAATCTATATTGATGACGATGTGCTTGCAACTTTCCGAGAGCGAAGTGAATCTGCTGGCAAAGGTTATCAAACTATGATAAATGAAGCTTTGCGACAGTATTTAGAAAAAGTGAAGCAGCCAGTAGATGAAGAAACACTACGCCGAGTTATTCAAGAGGAACTCGAAGAGCTTCGTTCAGCAAAATAAATAAGTTTTTATCAGTATTTTTGCATTTTCTAACTAGGGTTGGTCAAGGAACGAAGTGCAACACTATTGATATGCTTCTATCTACTATTTTAAAATTTACAAAGTCGACCCTGGTAAGCTAGATGACTCTGACTTATGAAATCCAGTTACTCAAAAACTCTAGTTGTCCCTGCATTTCAACTGAAGGTATTGTATTGATCAGTCTCAGCACTCCACGCATTAGGTCACCAATCCCGTATCGTTGCTGTGGAGCTAAAATAATTCCTGCATGAGATAAGCCTTGCTCGATTAGAGTAGTGTGTAATCGGTAAAAGTCTCTGGTATTGAAACTAAAAATGACTCGACCGTTTTGATTTGCCCAATCTAGCTGCTCCTCATCAGATTTATGGAGCATTCCTACGTCCGCAACTGTTAATACATCCACATTGCGAGATCTCAAAGCGTATACAAAGTCCCCATCCATCGAGTCTTCGTCAATATACAAAAGTATTTTGCTCACCTAAAAAACTGTTAAGCCTTCTGGCTATGTAATGATGCTAGCTTTGAGTATTCCGCATCCTCCTCAGCCAAATCTGCTTCAATTTCATCACGATTAACATGATAGTAAGCTAAAGCAGCATAAACTTGTGCAAGGTTAAGATGGCTCATACGGCGAGCAATCTCTTCAGCATTTGCACCTTGTTTATATAGAACAACCACTCGACGAACAGAAGTTTTTGTTCCCGCAATAATTGGACGACCATTACCAATATCTGGGGAAGAGGTGACTAATGTGCCAATGTCAGTAGCGGTAGACATAAGTTTACAGTTTGGCGATGAGTAACAGATTATTATAATACTTTATCATTTTCGGTAAAGAGAGATTGTTGTGGTGCAATATAGCTAACAACTTACTGGAAATAATTTCAGTAGAGTTTTGAATAAGTTTGTTAATAACGATGGTAATGTTATTGGTGTTGCGATCGCTAATCCCGATCATAATATGATTAACAACTCAACACATAGAGACAATCTACCAGCTAGTTAAATCTTGTTGAAAACGCTCTAAAGATAACAGTTTGATCCGTTTATCTTGAGTTGCGATCGCGCGATCGCCTTCTAGGTTATAGCCCCAGTCGGCTAAAAATAACTCGACAAACTTGAGATCTTCTTGTTGTGCCACCTGCTGTAAAGCGGGAAGACGATCTTCGACAAAGGTAATCTGGATATTTTCACCTGGCTGCTGGTGTCTATCCCTGATAATTCTTAGGGTTTCGTATTTGGGACGTTTACTTTCCTTGCCAATAATTTGTGCTGCGGGCAAATCTATTCCCTGCTGCTGGAGTAGCTGCTTAACAAAACGTCCTTCTTTGGTAGTGACAATATAGAGTTTTACTGCTGAATTAAGTATCTGTTTTAATTGCTCGATCATCCCAGGATAAAAGCGATGTAGGCTCAACCAATCGGCTAAATTGTGTTTAATCCAGTCATCTCTAACCCCGTCTAATTTTTGCACTACCTCCTGTTTTGATAGTCCTTCTGCCTCAGTAATTTGGAGGGCGATCGCCTGGAAACTAGTTAAAATCTCTGCTTCAGATATCCCTGTTACTAATGCCCTGAGTAATATTGGCATTTCCCAACCCGTCTCGATCACGGGGCGCAGACGATAAAAGCTGGGGGCAAAACTATCGTCAATCTCTGCCGACCATATTAGCTTGTAAGCTTGTTTAGTAGTAGCAAAATATTCTAGTAAACCATCGCAAACTACACCATCGAAATCTAACGCCAAAATATCTGGAAGTCGAGACATAATTAATTTAATTAAATACTTAAGTCAGTTTTATTTGTCAGGGCGAACAGCCCTAAAGGACTAGCTTTGCGTCGCGGTTTTTCCCTAGATAAACTCAATGTTAGGATGAGCTAATTCAAAACCGACACTTTTGATCTTTTGATTAGACAGTTTCATATTATAAGTACGAGGGGAAGTCTGCGAACTATCCCAGGTAACAGGAGGCAGATTGTGAGCCACAAATAATCTTTGGAGAAACTCTTTAGTCGTCATCACCTCATCACTATTTACGTGATAAATACCTTCTAGCTGCCGATCTTTAGCCAAATCGATCGCCCGCACAATATCTTCTAAATGAACCCAATTGGTATAGCTTTCTCCCGATCCTGGGCGAGTTGTCCCAGCAACCCGTCTAAAGATCTTGATTAACTCTCTTCCTGGCCCATATATACCTGCCAAGCGTAAAATACAGGTTTTAAAATCTGCTGATGCGCCAAGTAATACTTGCTCTGTCTGAGCGAGAATTTCCCCAAATTCGTCTTTAGGATTTACGGTGACAGTTTCATCGATCGCCTGACCACTTTGATCGTTAATAATCCCGTAACTACCAGTATAAATAAGTTGCCCAACTCCAGAATTAGCCTTGATTGCAGCTACTAAATTTTTGGCTGTCTCTAAATACGTCTGACGATAAACTTCAAGAGTACGTTGCTTTGAGCCAATACTAAATAAGACGACATCTTGGTTAGCAACCACTTGTTTCAAGCCTGATAAATCGTCCCCCGTCACCACAACTACTTGAGAAGCGATCGCCTGTAATTCTTCTACTCTCTCGGCTGTAGTGGTAGTCACCGTTACTTCATTTCCTGCTGTGTGCCATAAACGCGCTACCGCACTACCTACATACCCACAACCAATAATCGCCAACTTCATAATTTGCCCTATACTGTAACAACTTTAGACTTTTTAGACAATCAAGACACTACACCCCTAACTTGTCTGATAACTGCGATCGATAATCCAGTCTTCTTGAGCAACCTGATATTCCGCCTTGCTAATCACATTTTGCTCTAGCAACCAGCTTAACCTTTCTGTTTGTTGTTTTAAATTGTGATTGTAATTAATATAAAAATATTTTTCTCTTAAATACCGCTTACGCTCTAGCCATAGTTGCGCTAAAAATTGTTCTACAGCTTGACGATTTGGTTTATCTCTTAAAAATATAATTTGTTGGCGATCGCAAGTTTCTAAAAGAATGTAGTTTTGTTGCCGATACTGATACAAAAGAGTCAATAAAAAAGTAATAATTAAACAGATAATACTATAAATAAATCCTTGATTAGTAATCAAGCTTTGGAGCAAGATACAGATTGAGAAAGTAAATATTACTATGTTTATAAACAGCAATTTTGGGCTTCGGTGACAGCTAATTTTGGCTTCTCCTTTGAGGCTTTCATAGTTGATATAATTTTCATGCTCACCTTCTAGATCTTTCAAATAGAGCTTAAGTTGATTTGATAATAAATAAAAGCTTCTTTTTTCTAATAAAGTTTTTTGATGTAATTCCATAATTGCTAAATCACTGTTGCCATTATAAAATTTAGCAGTAGATTGCATTAGCTAAGTAAATTTAATTTTTATTTAACTCTTGCTTCAAGAAAACCAGGGCTATTTCGTTCTAACTGTAGTGAACCAAGAAATAAATTTCTTGGCTTAAAATTAAAGTCCGTTTAAACGGACTTAATGTAATTAGACAGAGAATTTATTCTCTGGATATATGAGAATGAAATAGCCCTGCAAGAAAACTCAGTCTTGAAAATGTCTGAAACTCATCAATAGGTCAAGCCAATGACTAAAATCATTTAATTTACATCAATCTACATCAAGAAATAATTTTGATTGTGGTTTTTTGGCGATCGCTTAGAAATAGCGTAATTGTTGTTTCAAATTATAATTTTCAGTAATTAAAGATTGCTAGTAAGCCTGGCTTTTCTTAGTATGAACTGAAGCATCGTTTCTTCTCTGGAGATAATATCAGCCTGACTTTCCATCCCCAGTTGCAGTGAACACTGGTGTTCTTGTCTCCCAAAGGTGTTGCTATTAGGAGCGATCGCCACCTCATAAAAAGCAGTAGCTTTCTTGACTTGAAAGTCATTTTCTGACTGGCTAGGTGGTTTACTAGTAGTATCTTGAGCAATTTGAGTTACCCTACCTTGAAGAGTGCCGTAATCGGGATAAGGGCAGGCAGAAACGCGCATTTGAACCCCCTGTCCTACTTTTAACTTGCTAATATCTTGAGGTGATACTGCTGCTTTCATTTCAATCTGAAAGTTTTCGGGAATAATTTGGGCGATTTCTTGTCCAGGCTGTACAGTTTGTCCTTGATTATTCAAACCAAGCTGAAAGATTGTGCCAGTAGCGGTGGCAGCGATCTGAGTCTTAGTAAGCTCTTGATTAACCTGATTTAATTCTGCTGTATCTTGTTCTACCTGGCGATCGATCTCAATGCGTTGCTGAATTAGAGCTTCTGTTTCTCGGTTTAAACTAGCTATAGTAGCTCGACCAGATTTTTTTACCTGTTCGATACGCTGTTGATAGGTTTCAATCTCTGCGGTTGAGGGATTGAGGGCAGAGATCCCTCGCTTTAGTTTAGCTTGTGCAGCTTCTAATTCTTGTTCTTGTTGTCTAACCTCTAGTTCTGCTTCTGCCAACTGATTTTTGCCGATTGCTCCCGCCTTTGCTACCGATTGATAACGATTATGTTTAGCTTGGGCAGCCTTTAAGCCTGCTGTAACCGCTCTAACTTGAGCCTCGGATTCTTCAACTTGAGTAGTAACCTCGGTGCTTTTATCTTGATAGTTGCGTTGACTCCCTGCCAATTCGGATCTGGCTGCTGCAATCTCAGCTTGATTACGTTCAGTTTCAGCGATGATTTGAGTTTGTAAACCAATAATCTGGGCATTAAGCTGCCCTAACTGCAATTTTTGTTGCTTGATGCCTGATTCCAATTGATTTTGCTTAGTTTGAAAGCGAGAACGATCGATAGTGGCGATCGCCTCTCCTTGCGCTACAGCTTCACCCTCTTTAACTAAAATTTGAGCAACTTGCCCTTCTACTGCCGCTTGAACTAAGTGTAATTCTTCTACAGGACGAGCGATCGCCTGAGCTTTGACCACTGTTTTGTATTGAAAAATAGCGGTTGCTGGAATAGCTAGGGCAATTATCGTAACTACAGAAATTCCACCCCAAGTCAGCCATCTACTTACAGGCGGCAATAGTTCGTCGGCTTGTCTTGATGCTAGTTGTTGAGGAATGTTTTGTGGGCTAAGAGTAGCATAATCATTAGCTACTATCGGTTTTGAGCTTTCGATTCCAGAAATTCCCTCGGCATTCTGGGCTAACTGAATTTTTTTGAATAATTCTGAACCAAAGTGAGCATAGCCATTACAAACTGAGTGAATTGCCGTTACCAAATCTTCGGCTGAACTGGTTTTAAGAATATAGCCATCTGCCCCCGCCACAATAATATTCTGTACATATTCCTGATGCTCGTAGCTACTCAAAATCAAAATTTTACAGTCAGGAAAACGCTCGGCAATAATTTTAGTTGCTTCAATGCCATTCATTTTTGGCATTTCAATATCAATTAATACTACGTCAGGTTCTAAAGTCTCTACCAAAGCGATCGCCGTTTCACCGTCATTGGCAACGCCGACAATTTTCAAATCGACTTCCTCAGATAGCATTTGTTGTAGCTTATGCTGAACAAACTTTTGGTCATCAACCAAAATAACTTTGAGGATATTTCTAATAGGCTGTCTAGATTGAGAATTAGCCTGATTGGTATGCATTGAGAATGAATTAACCTTGTTGTTGATTAAAATCCGCGAATCGCTTTTTGACCATTGCTGTTGTCTTGAGCAAAAGGTCGATCGAAAAAATCTAAGTGTTCTCCAGATAGATGACTTAATTCGGCTGGAGTTCCCTGAATCTGGAGTTTTCCCTGGTCTAACATCACGATCCAATCGGCTCGTTCAATCACTTTGGGACGATGGCTAATCATAACTGTTGTTTTATTGTGTCGATGGTAAAGCAGTCGTTCTAAAACCTGATGTTCGCTAACGGGGTCGAGTGCGCCTGTAGATTCATCTAAAATTAGAACTGGTGGATTGTTGACTATTGCTCTGGCGATCGCCAGCCGTTGTTTTTGACCACCAGAAAGATTTGCGCCAAATTCGCCTAAGATAGTTTGGTATTTGTCGGGCATTTTGCGAATAAACTCATCTGCACCAGCAATATTACAGGCTTGAAGAATTTGTTCAAAGCTGACTTGAGGATTGCCGAGAGTAAAGTTTTCAATAATCGAACGACTCCAAAAATGGGCATCTTGCGGAATTAAAACTACCTGCTGTCGCCAACAATCTAAGTCAATGTCGGATTGATTATATAAACCAATGCTAATGTTTCCAGTCTGAGTTGAGTAGAGATTGGCGATTAACTTAGTTAGGGTACTTTTACCACAGCCAGATTTACCGATCAATGCAGTTACCTGTCCCCCAGGAATATTTAAAGAAAAATCTTGCAGTAACTCGACTCTGCCAGGATAGCTAAAGCTAACATCTTCGCAAATAATATCTGCCTTGTTTGCCAGCTTAACTACTGGCTTATTTTTATCTATTTGACTTTCGGGAGTATGTTCGATAATCTCTGTAATGCGATCGATGGCAGTACGCACACGAGTCCATTCATCGACAAACTGGATTAAGGTGCTAATCAAACCCAGAAAATTAGCGGTCATGCTATTAAAAGCCAATAGCTGCCCAATACTTAACTTATCGCTAAAAACTAGAGTGCTACCATACCAAAGCAAAGTGATGCTGCCAATACTCGATACCAATTTAGAAAAGGTAAAGTTAAAAATTCCAATTTGAGCAGTACGATAAGTCTGATTGGCAAAGCTGCCAAAGCGTAGCTGCATCTCTTCCCATAATTGCGGTGCAGCAGCGGTAGTTTTAAGAGTCAAAGCACCTTTAAAAGTTTCCACCAATACCCCTTGATTTTCTGAATCTAAAACCATCACTCGACGGACTTTTTGCTGGAGGGTGGGTAACAAGATAGTCGTCGAAATGGTCATAACCATCGCGATCGCAATTACTACTAGAGTTAGAGATTGACTGTAAAACACCATAAATCCAAAGGAAATAATGGCGATAAAAAGCCGACTGGGTATGCTAATTACCGTCTGGGCTACTAGCTGATTAATCTCCTGCACGTCTTCTAAACGGCTGACTATTTCTCCACTCCGACGGGCTTCAAAATAAGTTAGAGGCAAACGCAAAAGGGTTCTGGCAAATTCCAAAACCAGCCCCAATTCTAGCTTCTGAGCAAAATGGGTAATTAGGTTATATTCAACTAATTCTAACCAGGCACTGACTAAATTCATAGCGATTACGGCGATCGCCAATCCCGTCAATAGTTGCCTGTCTCCCCGAATCAAGACATCATCAGTCAAAATTTGAATCAAAAAGGGATAAGCTAGAGAAAGTAAGCCAATTATCTGAGCGCAAATCAAAGCTCCAATTAGAGTACGCCGATAAGCCCATAGCTGCTGAAAAAATCTCCCCAAACCGCGATCGGTTTTTTCATCTGGTTGGTCGTGAAATCGGCTTGGATCGGGTTCTAATAACAGCATGACCCAATCGAGCCAACCTTCAATTAGTTCTTGACGAGAAACATAACGAATGCCAATTGCGGGGTCAGCAATAATATATTTATTACGGCGTTGACCGTGTAACACTACCCAGTGATGACCTTGCCAATGAATAATTGCAGGCAAGGAAGCAGATTTAAGCTGATCGACAATATTAGGAGAAGCTCGAACAGGACGAGCATTTAAACCAAGAGATGTTGCACCCCTCCTCAACCCTAGCATTGTCGTTCCCAATTGCCCTGTCCCTACCGCCTCCCGCAGGGTATTTAGAGTTAAAGTGCGTCCATAATGTTGACATATTGCTCCCAGACAAGCAGCACCACAGTCTGTTTCACTATGCTGTAAAACAACTGAATATTTCACGTTCGATCCATCCTAAAGCTGTATTAATATCTTGGTTTGGTTAAGTTGAATGATGTTTTATGTTTCCAGTAGTTAACCGCATTCAGCAATGTTTAAGTCACGTCAACGATTAATAATTGTTATTGATTTTTAAAAAGTATTCTAAAAGTTGCTTAAGGATACAGTTTCTGGGTTTTAAGATTTTGATATTATTTATATAGATAAGGTCGCATTCAATTTGACAGTGATGCGACCTTATTAATCTAGGGCAGCTAATTATAGTTTTTACAGTTTTTGTAAACCATAATTTAGTTGCTCTTCAAGCAGAAACTTACTTAGTGGTGACCTTTACCTTTACCCTTACCCTTACCGTGACCACCGTAATAATCGTCACCACCGCGATTATCGTAACCAAAGGAATAGGGGTTAAAAATCTGAATAATTTTGTCTCCCCCAGAAATTTGCTCCATTTCTGAATCTGCTATTTCTGTAAATTCTACTGATTGTTGTAAAAGTCTTTCGTTTGACATAATCTTTGTCTCTCTATGATAAATTTACTTGGTTGAAATGCGATCGTAAAAAAAGTTTAATTTCAACTATTTCTACTAAGGTAAACATACATATTTTTTTCAAGCATAGCAATATTATTAAGTTAAAAATTACTTAAAATATTATTCTTCCAACCATAATTATCTAGCTATATCCTTTAAAATAGAGGCATTTACAGCAATTATAAAATAGTTATTAAAAAATATAAAGATGTTGTATATCTTACCAAAAAATTAACTTGCATGTGATCTCTGTTACATAAAAATTGATAGACTATGAAGGTATTACCTATCAATATGAGCGGAATAATCTCTGGCTAAAATTTATCAACTAAAGATTACTCCATGAAAATTATTGCTTATTTATATAGCGATCCTTTATTAGAAATTGCTCCCGATCGAGACATTTGGGGTTTAGAAGTCGATCGCGTCTATCAAGATATAGGAGGACATCAACAGCTACAAAAACTAATTGCAGATTGCGCCTTAGAAACGCCTAAGTATTTATTAGTTCGTCGGCTTGAAGAATTGGGAGACAATCTGGAGATAATTTGCGATCGCCTTAATCAATTAGAGTCTTTAGGAGTGGAGATTATTGCTACAGAACAAGATTATAGTTCGCCCCAATGGGGTCAGTTAAAACGCGAACAATTAAAGCTTAAATTAAGTAATTTACTGCAAGAAATACAAACTAATAAGCAACGTCAGCGCCTCGAACAGGGTCATGCCCGTAATCGTTTAAAAATGCTGCCTCCACCTGGTAAAGCGCCCTACGGATATCGTCGGGGACAAGATCGTTATTTGGTGGATAAAAGTACAGCTCCAGTAGTTAAAGATTTTTTTGAAAGGTTTATTTTATTTGGTTCTTTGCGGGGTGCAGTTCGTTATCTCGAAAAGCGTTATGGGAAAAAGATTTCCCCCACTACAGGACGCAATTGGCTGACTAATCCTGTCTATCGAGGCAGTTTACAATATCAAAAACAATCTAAAAATCAGTCAATAATTTCTCATACCCACACGGCAATTATTAACTCCGAAGAAGCAGCGCAAATAGATCGTCTACTGCGTCGCAATCGCTCTCTACCCAGTCGTACCGCTAGCGCACCTCGATCTTTGGCGGGTTTAGTTGTCTGTCAGCAGTGTCAGTTAGGGATGAATATTACTCGCGTGACGCAACATCACAAACAAACTGAATACTTGTATCTGCGTTGCCCTAAATGCCCAAAAAAACCTAAGTGCAAAGCGATCGCCTATGCTCAAGTTTTAACTCAAACCATTACTAAAATTTGCCTTGAGCTACCTTTAGCAGTTGCCCAATTAGAACTTCCTCCTGACTCGGCGATTAAGAAATCTGGTGAGCAAAAAATTCTTAAGCAGCAAGCTATACTCCAACAATTACTCGATTTAGAAGAACAGGGGATCTTAGACCAAGAAACTGTCGCTTTACGCACCTATAAACTCCGTACCGAAATTGCCCAGCTAGAAATCAACATGGCGCAACTGCCTCCAGGTAATTTAAAAGCGATCGCCCAAGCCGTTTCTTTACCACAATTCTGGCTAGACTTATCCGAAGCAGAAAGGCGGTTTTATTTTCGCGAATTTATTCAGCAAATAGTAATTATTCCTCCTGAACATGAATCTAAGTCTTGGAGTATCGAGCTAAAATTCATTTTTTAAGTCCACTATTTGACATAAGTTCTCATTAAATGTATTCTCAAAAGTTCTAGGATTAATCAGAATACTTATCAAGATGAAATCAGTAGAATTATTTGTAGTACTCGGATTAGCGACAGCAGTTAGTCTAACTGGCAATACAGTTGATGCGGGTGAATACTCATTGGCGATCGCCGAAAGAGATCGTGCTAACACCTCAATCATGGCTCAAGGTGGAGAAGAAGGGGGAGAAGGTGAGCAGTTAAGCCCAGGCGAGCAAGCAAACGCTGACTTTCAAGATAAAATGACTGAGGCAGAATTATTAAGTGAACTGCAAAAAGGCGGTTACGTGATCTACTTTAGACACGCTCAAACCGAAAAAGATTATGCCGATCAGGTAACGGCAAATGTAGATGATTGCTCAACTCAAAGAGTCCTAAGTGAAGATGGTTTGCAACAAGCACTAGCAATTGGAGATGCTTTTGCTACCGCTGAAATTCCCGTGGGCAAAGTTACTACCAGTGAATACTGCCGTGCCTGGACTACCGCAGCCTTAGCATTTGGCGATTATGAAAAAGATCCTGCTTTAAACTTTCTGCCTTTTGAAGATTATACCGATGAGCAAGTCGAGCAAATGAAAGCTAACGTCACACCCTTACTCACGGCTGTACCTGAAAGCGGCACTAACGACATCATTGTGGGTCATGATGATATTTTTGAATCAGCAACGGGAATCTATCCCGATCCTCAAGGTATGGCTTATATCCTCAAACCTGATGGTGATGGTGGATTTGAAGTTATGGCTAATATGCTCCCTGAAGAATGGGCAGAACTATAAAACAAGATCTAAATAAGTTGGGTATTGCTTGAAAAGTATAATCATTATTATCATTACCGTTAGAATTTGTGTGTGAGGATTATTATGACTAAGGTTTCTTTGGGTAAAAATGCTGCAATTATTGTTATTGCTTTAGTTGCAGGTTTATATACTTGTCCAGCCCAGGCTCAAACAGAATCCAGCGAACTACTTAATCAAGTAGAAGAATACGGACAAGAAGGTCAAAATAATCCAAATAATAATCTTGGGCAAGTAACCAATGTCAATCAGTTACGAGATGTCTCGCCTACAGACTGGGCTTATGAAGCGTTAAGAAGCTTAGTCGATCGCTATGGCTGTATTGCAGGATTTCCCAATCAAACCTATCGAGGCGATCGATCCCTAACTCGTTATGAATTTGCTGCGGGTTTAAACTCTTGCTTAAATCAAATTGAACGCCTAATTGCTTCTTCCGATTCTGTTAGCCAAGAAGATCTAGAAGCGATTAATCAATTAAACCAAGAATTTCAAGCAGAATTAGCTACTCTAGGTGGTAGAGTTGACGAACTTGAAGGCAGAACTGCCGTATTAGAAGATAGTCAATTTTCCACTACCACTAAGTTAGTTGGAGAAGCAGTTTTTGGAGTCGCTAGTGTGATTAGTGGTTCAAACACAGAATTAAACCAAGACACAGATGATGACGACATCGATCGCGTGCCTGTTTTTGGCTATCGCACTCGCCTCGAATTAGAAACTAGCTTTACAGGAGATGATTTACTGTTTACTCGCTTATCTACGGGTAACTTTCCTGAGTTTTCCGAAACCACGGGTACATTTCAGGGAGAACTTGCTTTTGCGCAACCTGATGATAATAATTTAAATTTAGAAGTTTTATTTTACGATCGCCCGATTGGCGAAAATACTAATGTACTGATTGGTGCATTTGGACTGGCTGCGGATGATATTGCCAATACGCTGAGCGTGTTAGACGGGGATGGCGGATCGGGAGCAATTTCGGCTTTTGGTACTCGTAGTCCAATTTATTCTCCTCCAGGAGAGACGGGTTTAGGCATAATTCACAGTTTTGGTGACAAGCTGGAGTTAAGTGCGGGATATTTAGCAGGGGAAGCCAGCGATCCCAATCAGGGAGCGGGTTTATTTAATGGTTCTTATAGTGCGCTGGGACAGTTAACTATTACTCCTTTTGAAAAGCTAGGTATTGCTCTAACTTACGTTAATGGTTACAACCAGAGCGATACTGGTGTTGGGAGTGATTTAGCCAATATCAAATCTCTTACCGAACCAGGGGAAGACGCCGATCCTTTACTTCCAGGAGTGTTCGAGGGTGGTGTCCCAACATCAAGTAATTCCTATGGCGCACAGTTTTCTTATGCTTTGAGCGATCGCCTTGTCATTGGCGGTTGGGGTGGCTTAAGTAAGGTTAGAACCCTAGATGCTGTCAACGTCGATGGACAAATTGTGGAACGTGGCTCACAAGATATCTGGAACTGGGCAGCTACTCTCGCCTTTCCTGATTTGGGTAAAGAAGGCAGTATGGGAGGAATTATTGTCGGGATGGAACCCTGGGTTAGCGACTCAAGTATTGATGCCGAAGGGTTTAACGAAGATGAAGAAAAATCTTTACATGCTGAAGCTTTTTATCAATATCAGCTCAACGATAATATTGCCATTACCCCAGGCGTGATCTACGTTAACAAACCAGATAATAATGATGACAATGATGATTTATTTATTGGTGCGTTGCGAACCACTTTTAGTTTTTAATTAGCCATCGGCTTTAAGTAATACGGTAATACGGTATAACTAAAGTAGATATTTAGTAAGTAAAGATTGGTAATGGCGATCGCGAAAAGCAAATTAATCTCCAAGGTAACTCAAAAGTATCAAGCAACTATCCCCAGAGGAGTACGAGAGAAACTAGAGATTGAAAAAGGCGATCGCATTATCTTTGAAATAGAAGATGAAAAAGTAGTTCTCAAAAAAGTATCAACCGTAGACTGGGAATACCTAGAGTCAATTTCCGCTACTCTGGGGGAATGGTCATCGGAAGCTGATGAGAAAGCTTATCGTGACTTATAGAACCCATTTGAGGTGGTAGTTGTACCTTTTCCTTTTACTGACAGTTCCGCTACGAAAAGCGGATGCGACCGATATGTCGTCTCACGGCATATCGCACGCGCACCAAGCAAACGCCCCGCTTTAGTTATTTTTAAAGATTGGTAAGTTAGCCACAAGCGATCGCGATCGCGTCCAAAAATCCCTTCAGCAATTGTTTAATTTAGGAAGCGATAATTAATTTAATTATCTATGGTCAGAAAAATGAATTCGCACCGTATCAAAGCTACTTTTACTGAAAACGGGAAGCTATCACTGCCAAACTTGCCTTTCAAAAAAGGTGATGAAGTAGAAATAATCATTTTGGAATGTATTTCATCAAAAACTATCTCTAATTCTCATCCATTAAGGGGAACAGTTATTCACTATGATGACCCTTTTGAACCTGCTGTTTCTTCTGAGGATTGGGAAGTATTGCAGTGATTATTCGTCAGGGTTATTTTGTTCTAACTGTAGTGAACCAAGAAATAAATTTCTTGGCTTAAAATTAAAGTCCGTTTAAACGGACTTAACGGTACTTAAACAGAGAATTTATTCTCTGGATATATGAGAATGAAATAGCCCTGGATTATTGTTCAATGTTCATTGTGACGCGAAGGACGCGAGCTTGCGAGCTAATCCTTTAGGGCTAATCCTTTAGGACTCATTGCTCATTGATAATTAGCGATCGCTTAAACATTAATCTCAGAACAAACGGCAAAAGACAATATTTTAGATATTTATTAAGAAACTTTGCAAATTCGTAAAGATATTCTGGTTACTTTTGCTTAGTGGTGGTGCGATTACACCAGATCGAGATAGTCTGAGTGAAGCAGTTTTAAACTTAATTTTAATCTCCTCATGACCGCCATTAATACTAATCCCACTAAAAAGCAACCTGACCAACCCCCAACTGACTCAAAAGAAAGAGTAAGTCAGTTTATGAAACAGTTACAGGATGAAATTTGTGCTGGCTTAGAATCAGTCGATGGTGGTAAGTTTCAAGAGGATAGCTGGGAGAGAGAAGAAGGAGGAGGCGGGCGATCGCGCGTATTGGCAGATGGCGGTATTTTAGAACAGGGTGGCGTTAATTTCTCTGAAGTATGGGGTAGTCAGTTACCTCCCTCAATCCTTAAACAGCGTCCCGAAGCAGCAGGACACGGGTTTTATGCTACAGGTACATCAATGGTGTTGCATCCCCGCAGCCCTTATTTGCCAACAGTTCACCTCAACTATCGTTATTTTGAGGCGGGGCCAGTTTGGTGGTTTGGTGGTGGTGCGGATCTAACTCCTTACTATCCTTTTGCCGAAGACGCTGCCCATTTTCATCGGACATATAAAGAAACTTGCGATCGCCATCATCCTGAATATCATTCTGTCTTTAAGTACTGGTGCGACGAGTATTTTTATCTCAAACACCGTCAGGAAACTAGAGGTGTGGGGGGACTATTCTTTGACTATCAAGATGGTACAGGTCAACTATATAAAGGGCCTCATCCAGATAAAGCAGCAGCAGAGTATAGTAACAAGTTAGGAGAAGTCGATCACCGCAGTTGGTCAGATATTTTTAACTTTGTGCAAGATTGTGGCAAAAGCTTTTTGCCTGCTTATCTGCCAATTATCGCCAGACGCAAAGATATGGAATATGGGGAAAGAGAGCGGAATTTTCAGTTATACCGTCGTGGACGCTATGTAGAATTTAATTTAGTTTATGACCGTGGTACTATTTTTGGCTTACAAACTAATGGACGGACTGAATCGATCTTAATGTCTTTACCACCTTTAGTTCGTTGGCAATATAATTATCGACCAGAACCCAATAGTCCTGAAGCCGAATTATACGAGACATTTCTTAAGCCTCAAGATTGGATTAATTGGAAAGGTGAGTGATTACTAATTACTGATTACTGATTACTGATTTACGCCTAATGTGCATTAAAAATCACAATGATTCATTTTTAGCTAAGAGCTAACAGCTAAGAGCTAACAGCTAGTAAATTAGAACGAAGCTAATTTACATTAGACGTGATTTAGGAAATACAATTTAATTTGGTATTAATGTTGATTTGAATGGAAAACTGCGTCATTTTTAAGAGCAAGCTAGCTAGCTATCCCGAAACGGCAACTGAAGTAGGTATCTTAACTAAAGATTTTTTGTATTGGCAGCAGAGGGGAATTAAACAGCAGCTTTGTTTAGATGATGTGGTAGGTACTGCCCTAGTTAATCGTGGAGATGATCGCCAGCCATGCCTTTTGGTGTCGGCTTATCCCCAGCAAACAGTTGGCCCGATCGTTAAAAAGCAACGCCGAGTATTACAGGAATATTATTTTACCTGTGGAGATTTAGCAAAGCGATCGCAATGGCAAACAGCAATTAATAATACTTTAGTCGGTAAAGCGATCGAGGCAGACATTAAGTGTCGTCATCTACAGGTTGTGATTAATCCCCATAGCGGTAAGCAGCAAGGCGTTAAGATATTTGAGCAGGTACGTCCATTGTTAGATCGCAGTAATTTAACCTACACCGTCACCAAAACTATCAGCGCTGCGGATACTAAAAACCTAGTTCTTAATCTCGATCTTCAAGAAACAGACGGGTTAGTAATTGTCGGGGGAGATGGTACGATTCATGATGCGATCGCTGGTTTGATGAGTCGTCGCGATCGTGAAACTGCCATTAAACTACCGTTGGGTACTATTCCTGGGGGGACTGGAGATGGTTTAGCTAAGAGTTTATTAGAATCTGCTGGAGAAAGTTACGATCCGCTAAATGCTGCTTTTATGATTGCCAAAGGTAGACAACAGAGTTTGGATCTCGCTACCGTTACCCAAAATGGTCAGGAGTACTACAGTTGCCTATCCCTCGCCTGGGGTTTAATTAGTGAGGTGGATGTTGAGTCAGAAAAGCTCAAGTTTTTAGGGGCATTAAGATTCGATGTTTATGCCTTAATCCTGATGAGTTTACTACGTACCTACAGAGGCAGATTTTCTTATCTTCCCCATGCCGATTTTAACCAAATCAAGGAAAACTCATCTCCAAGTTGGCAGGTAATAGAAGACGATTTTATCTTTCTCTGGGCAATGAATACCCCTTGGGCTGCCCATGATATGAACGTTACGCCCTATGCCAGCATAAATGATGGTGCGATCGATGTTCTGGTAATGCGCCAGGGAACATCCCGCTGGGAATTACTACAAGCTCTGTTACGCTGTGGCAAAGGACAACACCTGGATCTACCTCATCTGGAATATTACAAAGTTAGCGCTTTTAAGCTAGAGCCTCTAACCGACAAAGGTATTTTAGTAGTTGATGGCGAACCTGTAGAATATTCAGCGATCGAGATGAAAGTAATGCCTAATTTAGCTCGTGTAAATTGTTAGCATGTTAGCAATTAAAAATAATTAAAAATATTGGACTAATGCAGGACATAATACCTGAAAATCTTATTCCTGTACCGATTGGATTACTAAAAATTGCCAATTTTACAGCAAATTTTAAATCAAAGATTAAACCATTAAAACTTTCCTTAATTATTCCTACCTATAATGAGGAAGAAAATATACAACAGCTAATTACTATTTTGGTTCAACTTTTAGATGAAATTCTTCTAGAAGAATATGAATTAATTGTTGTTGACGACAATAGCCCCGATAAAACCTGGAAATTAGCCCTAGAACTAACTTCAACATATACTCAATTAAAAGTAATGCGCCGAGATGCAGAAAAAGGGCTGGCTACGGCAGTAATTCGAGGGTGGCAAGTAGCAAGAGGCGAAATCTTGGGGGTAATTGATGCTGATTTACAACATCCTCCCCAAACTTTAATAAAACTTTGGCAAGAGATCGAAAAAGGTGCTGACTTGGCTGTTGCTAGTCGAAACGTCGAGTATGGTGGAGTTAGTGAGTGGAACATTCTTCGTCGTTTTCTCTCTCGTGGGGCGCAGATACTAGGTTTGCTGATTCTTCCAGAAGTGATCGGCCGCCTTAGTGATCCAATGAGTGGTTATTTTATGGTGCGTCGTGAGGCTTTAATCGATCGATCTCTTCAACCGTCAGGCTACAAAATTTTAATTGAAGTTTTAGCTAGAGGCAAAATTCGCTGGATTGGGGAAGTTGGTTATATTTTTCAAGAGAGAAAAATAGGAAATAGTAAAGTTACGTTTCAGCAATACGTAGAATATATTCAGCATTTAATCCGTTTACGCCTAGATTTATGGCAAATTAGACGTTTTGTTCGATTTGGTATTTCAGGTTTTAGTGGTGTATTTGTTAATATGTTTATTCTGTATTTATTGCGAGAATATATCGGTTTAGGATTAACTCGAAGTGCAATTTTGGCAGCAGAAGTAGCAATAATTAATAACTTTTTTTGGAACGATCGCTGGACTTTTAGAGATATTTCTGAACAGCAAAAAGGTAGGATTAAAACATTTAGAAGATTTCTAAAGTTCAATGTGATTTGTCTTTCAGGTCTGGTGTTAAATATTTTAGTATTAAATCTGCTCTATAATCTGCTGAATATAAATGAATATCTTGCCAATCTTATCGCGATCGCTACTGTTACTTTTTGGAATTTTTGGTTTAATCTTAAACTCAGTTGGCGCATAACTGACACTAACAATCAAGATAGTAATAAATAAACTTCTTGTATGAATTAGGAGATTGCTACCTAATAAATCTTCAGTCATGTAAAAAATTATGTATACTTGTTAAAATGAATTGAGATAAACATTTAAATTGTGTATGAAGGTAAATCGTAATTTAGAAGATAGAGTTGTAGAGAAGGTTAGAAGCTTGTCAATTGAGCAAGTCGAGCAAGTCGAGCAATTTATTGATTTGTTAAACGAACAAAAACTAGATAGTCAATTGACACTTGTATCTACAAAAATGTCTGAATCTGTATTTAACAAGGTTTGGAATAATCCTGAAGATGTAGATTATGACCAACTATAGTTTTGGAGATGTTCTGCTTGTTCCTTTTCCGTTCACGGATCAAAATAAAATTTTCTTTAATATTTTTGGGTTTTAATTATATTCGGGATTAACTAAAAGTTGTTGTTCACTAATCATCGATTGTTTATCAATTTCTTCTTGCCAAATATTAACTAAATTCTGAATACTTCGCTCCCAGCTATATCCTTGGACAGAAATTTTGGCACGTTCTCCCATTTGCTTTCTTAAAGCAGAATTTTCGATCAAGAGCTTAAGTTTACTAGTAAAATTATAGCGATCGCCTGGAGTATAAAGAAAACCATTATTACCATCGTCGATATTTTCTACCACTCCCCCAGAACAAGGCGCAATCACAGGAATACCTGCTGCAAAGGCTTCTAAAATTGTTAAACCTCTAGTTTCTTTTTCCGATGTAGTTACGTGCAGGTCACAATTCATGAGTAAGGCTGGAATATTTTCTGGCGATATTCTACCAAGCAAATAAACATGGGGTGCTAGTGTTTTTAATTTATCAGCTATTTCCTCTCGCATCGGCCCATCTCCCGCCACGATAATTGCTACTTTCGTTAAATCTATTTGCTGAGATACAGTTTGAAAAGCATCTAAAGTAAAATCCCAACCTTTATCAGGATATAAACGTCCGAGAAAAACAACTTTAACAAGTCGATCTACTTGAGGTAATCCATATTGAGACTGGAAGAAATCTATCTGAGAAAAACTACTTTGAAAACTTTCAGCATCAAAACCAACTAAATTACCATATTGAGCATTTTTAATTCCTAAGTCTATAATTTTAGGAAATGTAATTTTACTGGCAACTAAAGTTAAATCATAAGAATTATAGACCCAGATAATTAGTTTTTTCACTAAAAATTTAATCAGTAAAAAGATTGGTTTGGGTAAAGGGAAATAATCTTCTAAATAATCTAAAAAATTGGTACGGAAAAAACTTACACAGGGAATACCGACTTTCTTCGCATAATTAACTCCTGCAAGTCGCCAAAAACCGACATAAAGCCTTTCAGGTTCATCAACATGAATAATATCTGGTTGAAATTCTGCTAATTTTTTTAAAACTGTTTGATAAGAACTTCGATTAACATTAGGTTCATAATCCAAACCGACAAAAGAATTACTAGCTAAATTAATAACTTTAACTCCAGGTAAAATATGGCCTGTATAATCTCGCCAATTAGGATAATCCGTTGCTAAATTGCTATAGTCAGGACAAAACAAAATAACTTCATGTCCCCATTTACTTAATAATTTCAATCTTTGCAGCCCACTTACCGTTACACCATCAATAATCGGCAAAAAGCAAGATGTGATAATGGCAATTTTCATTGGAGAACTATATTTTGTTAAACACAAACAATACAAACATAAAAAATATAGATAAAAATTAGTTTAAGCTCTAACTATGAATTAATTTACTTATAGTTAAGTTGACGTTACTAAGGACTAACTATGGATAAAGTATTTAAATTATTAGCAATTAATTTATCGTAAATAATTGAGTTTTTTCACTTCTAAGATTAAACTCAACCATAGTGGATGAGGAGTTAATTGAAGATAATGGTGCGTATTTCGTCTGATTTTTCCAAAACTGTATTACAGACGACAATAGTATTAATTTTTCTCTGCTTAAGATTATTACTAGATAGTAATATGAGTGGTCTAGTCTGGAATGAAGTAGACGTGCTGCCATTAGCTAAACAATTTGCCGATCCTAATTGGATACATAATGACTGGTATTTAAGTTCAGAAACTAACTACAGATATCTGTTTCAGATAATTTTTGGCTGGTTGATAGTTTACTTAGGTTTTTTACCCACGTCGATTATTGGTCGTTTAATTTGTTACGCTCTGGTAGCCTGGGGTATAGTGCTGTTAGGACAAAAACTAGGTTTAAGCTTGTCCTATCTTTTACTAGCAACGATCGCAGTTACTTATCAAGGATCTCTGCAAGGAGCGATCGCTGGGGAATGGTTTGTGGGTGGACTAGAAGCGAAAGCTGTTGCTTATGGATTAATTTTGCTGGCTATTCCTCTGATGTTACACAGAAAATATGGGTTCATGACCTTATTGTTAGGTTTGGCAACCTCTTTTCATGTTTTAGTTGGCGGTTGGGCTTTTTTGACGACATTGGGCTGGTTTTGTGTGCGTCCTCGAAAACGCTTATTGCAACTAGGACAGAAGGGGTGGTTATTACCAATAATTTATTTAATTGCTAGTGCTGGGGCTATTCCAGGGAGTTTACAACAGTTACTTACTTCTCCGCCATTAGGCAACATTTCTCCTGCTTTTATTTATGTTTTTCTCCGTCTTCCTCATCATTTAAATCCCTTCGCTTGGCATCCAATTTTATGGCTAAGATTGATTATTTATCTGGTTATCTTGACGTTATGCTTGGTATCTTTGAAAAAAAATGCTGATGTTAAAGGTTGGAAAGCTGAAGATTATGCCCGTTTTGAACTAGCAGAATTTACTTCGATCAGTTTAATTCCTTTTGTAGCTGGAGTGGCGATCGCTTTTTTTGACCATCAGGGAACATGGTTGCAATACTATCCCTTTCGCTTCGGGGACATGATGTTACCCTTAACTACCAGTTTGCTACTTGCCTGTAATTTAGAAAAATTTTCGCCTCAGAAACTTAAGTTGCGTTTTTGGCTGGTAGCTTGTTTAAGTTATATTTTATTTGTTCAGGTGGCTTTTTTTACCCAACAGGCGATCGCCGTTCCCACATTTCCTTCAAAACAGCAAGATGTCGATCCTCAATGGAAGTTAATGAGCGATTGGATTCGCGATCATACTGCTCAAGATGCCATAATTATTTCCCACCCTTGGAAATTGGCTAATTTTACTTGGATGACTGAGAGAGCTACTATTGCCAAGCTCAAGCTTTTTCCTCAAACTAAAGAGGCGATCGTCGAATATTATGAGCGTTTAAATGATCTTAGTGGTGGTGCTGTAGCCCAAATTTATTTCGGCAATGAAGAGCTAGATCAAAGAAAGACTGTCAAAGCAATTAGTGCAGGTTTTTCCAACCTTAATACTGCACAAGTACAAGAGTTAATGACTAAGTATCAGTCTAATTATTTCTTGACTGATGACTCACACCATCTAGATTTACCAATCGTTCATACTCAAGCAGCATATATTCTTTACGGACGAGCTTATAAAGAAAAAAACTAGAGTGGCAAAAAAGACTGAATTACAGTAGTTTTCAGTTGAGTAGACACATGAATTTATCAAAGTAATGGGTAATGGGCATTGGTGACAAATTATAGATTTAGATGTTTATTAATCCAAGTAAATATTTTCCCTTGGTTCACCTAATGCATTTTCATTTTCCCATTCAATGTCGGGCATCGCTTCAAAAGCTTGGCGAACAGAATTTTCCCAAAGATTACGAATTTTGGCGATATAAGGCGCACCAAGACGGAGTTCTAGGCTATTGCGTAGTTCAAAGCTGTCGGTTTTATACATCACCAGATTGATTGGTGGCCCGACTGAAATATTTGATTTCATAGTGGAATCAATTGACAGCAAGGCGCATTTGGCAGCAGCTTCTAGGGGAGTTTCATAGGTGATGGTGCGATCGATAATGGGTTTACCGTATTTAGTCTCGCCAATTTGCAAAAAAGGAGTTTCTTTAGTTGCTTGAATGAAGTTTCCTTGGGGATAAATTAGATACAGCTGTGGTTCTTCGCCGATAATTTGCCCTCCCAATAAAAAATTACACCTAAAGCTAATATTGTCTTTTTCTAACCAAGGACGGTCTAGTTCTTGGATTTCCCTACTTTTACTACCTATATAGGCAGCAATGTCATACATGGTAGGTAGAGTATGCAAATTTTTATCTGCTTGGTTTTGAATATCACGATTGAGTCGAGTTAATACTCCTTGAGTTACGGAAAGACTTCCTGAAGCACAAATGACAATGACTCTTTCTCCAGGCAAAGATAAATCAAATAGCTTTTTATAAGCAGAGATGTTATCCACTCCTGCATTAGTGCGAGAATCGCCAGCCATTACAATGCCAAATTTATTAATAATTCCCAGGCAATATGTCATTTCGTAGGTAGGAGGTAGGAGGTAGGAGGTAAAAAATGTCATAACATTGTTTGGTATTGCTATATTTTATGTCGTTAAGTATTTTTCTACTCTGGCAACTTGTTTGGGTGCAGGAATAGTTTGATAAATAGCGATCGCCTTGTGAAAACATTTTTTACTCTGATCTTGACTATTAGCTTGTAGTGTAATTCCCCACTGAAAATAAGCTTCTGCCAGGTCACATTTGGCAGCAATTTTTTCTAGTAACACAACTGCTTGTTGATGATAGATATTAGCCTGAATAAAGTTATCTCTGAGACTCTCGATATTGCCCAAACCAGTAAAAGATTTGGCTTTAATTTGGGTGTAGTGACTAGACTGGGAAAAAGCGATCGCTCTTTGCCATATTTTTCTCGCAGGTTCGAGCTGTTGTTGATTGCAGAATATTCGTCCTAACATCTGCATAAAGTAGGCAAAACGTCCTGTATTATAGGTCGGATCTTCGAGTTCAATAATCAGGCGGTAGAGGCGGGAAGTGTTGGGATCGCAGGCACTTTTGGGTTGGTAAGAATTAACCAAAGATAAGCCTAAACTAGCTTTTTCTGACCACGGATGATGCTTTGTATTATGAGCTAAATTAATCGCTTGCTGAAATAATTCGGCTGCGGTAGACAGTTCCCAGAGGTCGATGTTGTATAGTCCCAAACTAAGCAGGGAATCTACTTCTAACATGCGCCAATAGTATAAATCGTGGCGATTTTCTTGGTTGGGTTCGATCTGTTGCTGATTGTGGCGACTGGTGGTGATCGTTTGTTGTTGAAAAGCGATCGCTCGATGAACTTTACCCGTTGTCCAGTATAAATCCCCCAGGATATTATTTAATTCACTCCGATGGCGAGTGTGTTCAATGCGATCGATAATCTGATGAATAGCGATCGATAGTGGCTCAATGATTCCCAGGCGATAGAGGGTTGTTCCTAGGGTTAAGTATTGTCCCCACTGGTTTTCCCGACTGCGCAGAATTACCTTCGCAGCAGCAGCATAATCGGCAATGGCGAGATAGTGATAGTAGGCTTCCAAAGCAGTTAAGCCATCTTGAATCTGATTGATTCTGGTAACGCTCTGGGTGAGAAAATCGGCAATTTGTTGATGTGCCTGCAACCAATCGTTTGGGATGGACTGTAATCTTAATTTAGCCTCTGCCTGTACCATTGGATGTAGCCAGTATTGACCTTGGGCAAATTCTAACAGGGAACGATTACGCAAGGATTTAATTACCTGTCGGGGTTTTGTCGGAACGTCCCACAGCAGACATAACAACCCCTCTAGGGATACTGTGGCTAAATCTTGATAGCGATAGCAACCCAAACGACACAGTAGTTTATAAGCTTGAGGATCTAGTTGCTGAAGACGATCGAATTGACTGGCTACCAGATTAGTTAAATCAGTTTCCATTAAAGGATCGTGACCGTTTTCTTGCCAATATTGGGTCAAATCACCATCATAGTCTTCTTGGACAATACCACAGAGTATTCCCATCGCTTTAGCATTACCACCATAGGTTTGATGGATTTGAGTTAGCACCTTGCCACAATCGATCGCATACCCCTGAAAATATTCCTGCCAAGCTGCCAGATCCAAACCAACCAGACGGTAATGTTCTAGATCCAAGTCGGCTTCACAAAGGCGATCGCGACTAGTAATAATGGTAGTGGATTGGACTTTGGCATCACCTAAGATCCGCAGCAGTTCCAAATAGTCTCGATGGTGAGGAATAAATCTGCCGTTTTTATCTAAAGCTGGCTCTAGATTATCAATCAAAATGCCAACAGGACGTTGTTCTAGACACCTTTTAAAGCGAGCCAGGGTAACGCCAAATTCTTTGCCTGAATCTTCGTGTAAATCGCGCTGTAGCCATTCTTCCACCACAGAAGCCACTGCTACTATATTCGTCGTTTCCTTCGCCATCAAAACTTCTAAGTTCAAAGCCAAATTTTGACTAGCAAGAAACTTTTGTGCCAGGGTAGTTTTGCCGATCCCGCCTTCTCCTTGTAAGACAATGATTTTATTACCTTGAGCAACTAAATTTTGCAGATTAGCGATCGCCCGTTGTCTACCGACAAAACCTGGTTTGGCTGGGATAACTAAATTAACTACAGCCTCCGCCGAATCAACAGTAGTTTGATCGTTCTCAAGTAACTGTAACTGCTTTGTAACCAAACTTCGCAAGTTGCTTTTAGTAACTTTTTCTCCCCAAGCTTGAGCTAGCAGTTTCCATAATAAGTAGGCTGTATCCTTAACATGTCCTTCAGTACAGCCATATTGATCCGCAATAGCGAGATATTTACGACCGAATAAAACATTGGTAATTACAGCATGTTGTATATCAGTAAGATGCTTATTGGTATAGCGATAAACTTCACGATCCACCAAAATTAATGCTGCTTCAACATTCATAATTTACATCAGACGTTTAACTGCTTACAGCAGTTTTCAATTGAGTAGACACATCAGTTTATCGAAGTAATGGGTAATGGGTAATGGGTAATGGGTTCTGTCCAACTGAAATGCGCTGTAAATCTTGAATTTAAATAGCAAAATTTAAACGGTAAATAAATTAGCGATTACGCTTCGCGTAGCCTTCGGATCGCCTGTACCAAATTATCTTGTTTTATTAATGATTCGCCGATTAAAACAGCTTTTGCTCCTGCTTCTTTTACGGTGTTTAGATCAGTGGCGGTATGTAAACCAGATTCGCTGACGATCAGAATGTCTCGCTGTTCTAGCATTTCTTTTCTCGCAGCCAAAATATCGGTGGTAGTTTGGAGATTAACGCTAAAGTCTTCTAAATTGCGATTGTTAATGCCAATCAACTCTACTCCAGCGATTTCTAGCACCCGATCTAATTCTTCTAGGGTATGCACCTCAATTAGAGGAGTCATGCCTAATGCCTTGGTAATTTTGATGAAGTAATTGAGATCTTTATTTTCCAGTACCGCAGCAATCAACAACACCGCATCTGCACCCTTGGCGCGGGCATAATAAATTTGGTAAGGGTAAATAATAAACTCCTTACACAGCAGGGGTAAATCAACCTCGGCTCTAATTAAACCAAGATTATCAAAACTGCCTTGAAAAAATTTGCTATCAGTCAAAACCGATAAACAGCTAGCACCACCGTCAGCGTAAGCTTTAGCGATCGCTACAGGATTAAAGTCGGCTTTAATGACTCCCTTAGAAGGAGAAGCTTTTTTAACTTCAGCAATCAAAGCAGGATGAGTCTTAGCATCGCGCAAAGCAGCTAAAAAGTCCAAAGGTGGTGCAACTTTCTGTACCTGCTCCCGTAGCTGTAATAAGGGCAAGCGATCGCGCATTCCTTCTACCTCAACTTCCTTGTACCAGATGATTTCTTCGAGGATATTATTCGGTTCGGTGTTGGGAATTTTTGAGCGATATTCTACTTCGCCCGAATTGACTTTGGGATTAGGATTTCTACGTCTAATTTGCATAATTGATTACTAATTACTAATTACTAATTACTGATAACAGATACCTGCTTGTTTAAATCTTCGTAGTACTTCTCCTAGGCGATCGCAATCGGCAATCAAACTAATCCGCACATAACCTTCTCCCGCTTCACCAAAGGCGTTGCCTGGGGTAATTACCACCCCTGTCTGCTGTAGCACATCGAGGGCAAATTCCGTTGAACCTTGCCCCACGGGCGTTTTAACCCAGAGATACATAGTTGCTTGAGAAACTGGGATATCCCACCCTAATTCACCCAAGCCTTTAATCAGAAAATCTCTCCTAGTACGATAGCGGTGCTGTACTTCTTTAATATACTCATCTGGTAACTGTAAAGCAGTTTCCGCTGCCTTTTGGATCGCCGAGAAAATACCGTAATCTAGATTAGTTTTGAGGGTGCGTAATCCCTGAATCACATTTGAGTTGCCAACCACAAACCCAACACGCCAACCAGCCATATTATAAGTCTTGGACAGAGTATGAAACTCAACGCCAATTTCTTTTGCTCCTGGTATTTCTAGTAGCGATGTGGGTTGATAACCATCAAAAGCTAACTCCGCATAGCAAAGATCGTGAACTAGCAATATTTCATAGTGACGGGCAAATTTAACTACCTCTTCGTAAAACTCCCGTGGTGCAGTAGCGGTAGTTGGATTATTGGGATAATTAAAATAAAGAATTTTGGCTTGCCTCGCCACATCTTCGGGAATCGTACTCAGGTCAATTAACCAGTTTTGTTCTGCCGTAAGATGGATTGGCTGAATTTTTGCTCCTGCGATCAATGGGCCCCGAAAATGAGCAGGATAAGAAGGAGTGGGAACTAAAACAACATCTCCTGGATTTACATAGGCTAAAGCCAAATGCCCCAAACCCTCTTTAGAGCCGATTAAGGGTAGAGCTTCACTATCAGGATTTAGCTCCACGCCATAACATCTTTGATACCAAGTCGTAATTGCCTGACGAAAACTCGCTGTTCCCTCAAAGGGTGGATAGCCATGATTATCAGGATTTTGCAAAGCAGCGATCGCCGCCTCAATTACAGGCTGAGGGGCAGATCCGTCGGGGTTTCCCATCCCTAAATCAATTAAATCTAATCCTTGTTCCCTGGCGCGGGCTTTTAATTCGTCTAAACGAGCAAATACGTAAGGGGGCAGGGCATCTAAACGTTCGGCACGATTAATCCAATCTAAACTCATATCCTACTGCAATCAGTTATCATAGCTTTTTATTCTCTCATCTCATGCTCATAGTTTTGAGGATTATTGTGTTTTTAAGTAATTTAAATTGTTTAAAAGCTCTAGGCTCTAGGCTCTAGGCTCTAAGTTCTAAGCTCTAGGTTCACTATTTCAGTTAGCCTTTGGAGAGTGCGATCGTTTTCTGTGGCAGTACCAATGGTGATGCGTAAACCACCCCCCGTATGACGAATTAGAGTTCCTGCTGCTTTGAGCTTTTGGGTAATATTGGCTAAAATCTGCTCCTGTTGACTAGTATCTTGTAAGCGCAAATACAGAAAATTAGCCTGACTCTGCCATACTTGAAAGCTATCGTTTGCTTGCAAAATTCCATAGACTCTTTCTCTTTCGACAATAGTTTGCTCAACTAAGGGTAGTAATAGCTCGCGTTGCTGGAGAGCTACCTTGGCTGCTACTTGAGAAAAGCTAGGAAGATTATAAGGTAAACGAACTTTTTCTAAGACACTGATTAAATCGGGATTAGCGATCGCATATCCTACACGATGAGCTGCTAAACGAAAGGCTTTGGAAAAGGTACGCAGGACAATCCAGTTACTACGTTGGGCTAACTCACTAACCGCCGAGGTTTGGCTAAACTCAAAGTACGCCTCATCAATTACAACTAAAATATTCTCAGGCAGGCTTTTTAACCATTCTAGCTCCTGATTTGTCAGGGCATTTCCCGTAGGAGAATTGGGATGTACCATAAATACTACCCGTATAGGGGGTTCTTGAGTTTCGGCGATCGCTAATTGAGCCAGATTGCAATCTAAGCTAAAATCTTCTTGTCTTGAAACCGTGATTACAGGAATGCCCAAAGTCCTGGCGAGGATGCCATACATCGAAAAAGTTGGGGTAGATACTAAGATCGAACCTTCCCCCCCAAGACAAGTAGCAATCAGCAAGGAGCGAATCAGCTCATCTGAGCCATTCCCCACCGAAATATTGGCGCTAGTTAAATCTAAATCACTTAACTTAGCCGACTCGACAACGTAATCGGCAATTAAACTCTTTAATTCATGATGACTACCATCAGGATAGCGATTAGCCTCAATTTCCTGCTGATATGTCCATGCTAGTTTAGACTTGATTTCTGCGGGTAGATCTAAGGGGCTTTCGTTGGTGTCTAAATGATCGACAATAGCAGTACTTTCACCCCCTGGATGAGGTGTATAGGCTGCCAGCTGGGCTAGATCGGAACGGATAAAAGAATGGCGATCGTGACGCGGAGCTATATGCGGAGCGGTATCCTTTAGGAATCCTTTAGGGCTCATGTTATTGATCTAGAAAGAGAGACATATTATCAAATATATCGCCTCAGTTTCTAATTCTCACCAATCAATTTAATCTTCATTAATTCAATCTCAAGCCTAATTAGCCAATATTTCGCTGGATAATTTTTTTGCTTTTATGCGATCGCTGACGATAAAAGTTATCTTTAAATAACATTTGCTTATGAAATTTAATTAATAATTCTTTAGTTTCCTCAGAAGATAAATTTTTTATTTTTGTCGTAAATACCTGGTGCATAAATTCTTGCTCCAGAGATAATTGGTTAGACTCAAGATTCATAGCTTAGGCTCCTAGTGTGTGAAGTAAGCGCGTGATAAAAACGTAGCCAAAGAAAAGTTTTTGGCTCAGGAGTGAATAGTTAGTTGGGCGTGTAAAATCCAACTTTCCTGGGGATCATAGCAGATTTATGCTGCCAGACAACAATATATTTTCAAATAATATTCATATATGTAACATTCTTTAGTAATGACTAATCATTAAAGGACTAAGTAATTCATTGAACCAACTTTGTACCCTGTAAAAATAATTAACCTCATCGGGTTTATTGGTCAAAATATTAAGTGCTGTTTGGTAATCTGAGATGGCGCAATTCCAATCGCCTCTCAAGTGATAGGTTCTGCCTCTTTCGGCATAAATTCTATCTTCTAGAGCATCACCGATCAAGAGGGCAATATCGAAGTTTTCTAGCCCTAGTTCGTACAGTTCTAATTCACGAAAAGCAATACCCTGATTAATCCAAGCGCGAATATTACCAGGATTAAGATCTAAAGCTAAATCATAATCGGCGATCGCCTCTGGGAGATCTCCTTGGGCAGCATGGCAATTGGCTCGGTTGTTGTAGGCACTATCTAAATGAGGATTGATTTCTAACGCCAAAGACAGATCGCAAAGCGCTTCAATAATTTGATTATTGCGAAAATACATCAGCCCTCGATTATTGTAGTTAACGGCATGATTGGGGCGCAAAGCAATTAGCCGATCGAGCAGGGCGATCGCCACAACATAATCCCCTTGATTTGCTTTAGCCTTAACACAGTTTTTGAGCCGCTGTTCGGTGGTTAAACTGACTGTTGTTAATTGAGGTTGTTGATTGCGATCGCTCTGCATAACATTAAATAAAAATTGTCCCAGATTACTTTACTATCTTGTCCAAAAGCTTAGAGAATTATCATGTGTCATTATTTGAACTGTCTCATGATTTTGTTAATTCCTAGGTTGAGCTGGCAATTACTGTATAAAAACTACTCGATCAAAAGTATCATGACGAAAAAAATCACAAACGTCTTCGACATAATTACGTAAATTAATTTTAATTTTTGTATCAAGATCCAGAGTAAATGTTTGGTTTCATCACAATTAATCTTTATTTTGCTCAATTGAGTACGGTTTTATACTAAATTTCTTTAGGTAGTGACTATTTTTAACATGGTCTAGAAGTATTTTAGGAAAAGTTACCAAAATTTAGATTAATTTTTAAAAAAAATATATGAATAATACAGCTTTGTTTTCTCAAGCAACTGATTTAGCAGCCGATGATTATTGCGTTTTGGGAGTAGCAACTTGTTTTGTGCGAGATGAGGGAGAAATCGAACAGCTAACAGTATTAGAACCTATTCCTTCCGCTGCTTTAGAAGCTCTAATCAAAGGCGTTCCTACTTCCTATCAATCAGCCTGTGCTAAAACTTTAGGTGAAATTTTTCAAGACGAAACTGTTAACATACCTAGCGAACTACAGGCAGATGGTGAAATTAATATCTGCGATCGCTTTGCGGAAAGAGTAGCAGCAGCAACCCGCACTTACAAGAGTCGTCCCGAAGCTCAAGCGCATATTCCTTTTGGTGTAGTTAAACAAGATTTTAATTATTCTTTGGAAAGAAAAAGAGTATTAAATACTCCTCGCATAGTAAGTACAGAAGATAACGTTAAACAGCATTCTCATACTCATAAAGTGTTATAAAATAGCTAAATTACTTTAATTTTATTGATTAGCTTGATTAGCTTAAATTGCCGTTCAAAATGGCTTGCATTTGAGCTAATTTTTTTTGAGATATCTGAGGAATAATTATTTAGATAATGAAGTAAGAAATTAAAATTATGTCAGAGTATTTACCTCAATTAATTAATCCTGATGGGTTATACGATCCAACTCCAAATGGATACAGTCATATAGCGATCGCACCACCTGAAGCAAAGATAATTTATATTGCAGGACAAGGTGGCGAGGATGAAAATGGCAATCTATCGGCTGATTTTGCCGTTCAACTTAAGCAAGCTTTTGCCAATCTGCGTATTGCTTTAGATGCTGTTGGCGCACATCCACAACAAGTTGTTAAGCTGACTACGTTGATTGTCGAACATAACGAGTCTAAACTGCAACAGTTAGGCGCTGAAGTCAAGGAGATCTGGGGAGAACAAACGCCAACACAGACGCTAATTCCAGTACCGAGATTAGCACTAGATGGTATGTTGTTTGAAGTTGATGCAGTTGTAGCCATTCCCAATTCTTTAAACTAGGAGATTCATATGTCGTTACCACTTATTTTGCAACCAGGAGAAGGGCGATCGGTTCAAATTGGGACAAGTACCTGCACGTTTAAAGCGACTGGCAAAGATACCCAGGGCAATTTTGGCTTATTTGAATTTGTGTTGGAAGCAGGAAGCAAAGGTGCAAGTCCACACATTCACAAGCAACTGACAGAAATGTTTTATGTGGTAGAAGGTGAAGTCGAACTAGAGTTGGATAATCGCAAAGTCCTTGGTACGCCAGGAAGTTTTATGCTTGTTCCAGAAAATACCCCTCATGGTTTTTCTAATCCAGGACAAACGCGATCAAAACTTTTAATCATGTTTTGTCCTGCTGACGAACGAGAAAAATATTTTGAAGGGTTAGCGGAACTGACTAAAAATGGACGACAACCCAGTCAAGAAGAATTACTGGAATTGATGCAACAATTCGACCAATACCCAATTTTATAATTAAAATATTTGCTCTCGATCCGCATGTAACTAATTCTCTGACTGATATCGATCGAATGTCAGAATTAATTACTCAATTTATCCAAGAAAAAACTAATGATGAGTTAAATTCAAAACCATGAATTCGAGCAAAATTATTCCTCTAGAAGCAAAGCATAAAGAAAATGCCATTGAGGTCATTATCGCTGCTTTCGATGGCGATCCGTTAATGAATTTATATTTTGGTAATAGCTACAAACGCTCGATCAAAGCTCTTTGGCAGTATATTTTCGATATCTCCCCAATTCAGAATTCGTTGCTTTTAGGCGCTATGGTTCGAGACGAATTACAAGGAGTTATTTTTGCCAGCCCACCAGAAACCGAAAAAAACCAAGATAAAAGCGCTATAGCTCATCTTAAAGCAAGACTGGTTGAAGAGATCGGCAAAGAAGCAGCAGAATTTTTCGATCTTTATTTTAAGCTCAAGAGCGATCGCCAACCTTCACAGCCTCATTTTTATGTTAATGCTCTTGGGGTACATCCACGTAGTCAAAGGATGGGTATTGGTAGCGCACTGTTAGAACATATACACCTCCTGTCAGATCGACATCCTGAATCTAATTGTGTTGCTCTCGATACAGAGACAGAAGAAAACGTAGCTTACTACCAACGTCTTGGTTATAAAGTCTCGTCAGCAAGTAATTTGGATCGCGTCAAGATTTGGTTTATGTTTCGAGAATAAAATAGGACTGCCTATGATTTAACATATTGGAATAACGATTAAGTAAGTGATGGGTAAGACTGCGAAAAAATCAGCCAAAAAGTTAACCAAGGCACAACAACAAGCTTTAGAGAAATTAAAATCATTTTTACGCAGTAATCATAGTTTCTTTCGCCTCAGTGGCTATGCAGGAACAGGAAAAAGCTTTTTAATCTGTCACTTGATCGAATGGCTAGATGCTCATGATTTTGAATTTGTGATTGCTGCACCCACCAATAAAGCAGCTAAAAGCTTAATGCAAGTGGGAAGTTCTCTGGGGATTAACATTGACGTTAAAACTGTGGCGCAACTTTTAGGTCAACAGCCAGAAATGAATGAGGAGACAGGAGAGGAGGAATTTACTTCCGCTGGGGATGCTGAATTTGATGATTACGATGTGATGATCATTGATGAGTTTTCCATGATTAATCGCAGCAATTTTGAAGAGATAGTTAGTGCGATCGCCACTACCATTAATACTAAAGTTATTTTTGTTGGGGATGAAGCGCAACTTCCGCCAGTCAAAGAACAGCAGCCAATGGTAGCAATTTCTGAGGCGATCGACGATACGGCAACGTTAGATGAAATAATCCGCTATGAAGGGGAGATTGCCGTCGTAGCCGAGAAGATTCGTAGCGATGAGTTATATGCCCGCAGGATGTATTCCTTCCAAACCAGCGAAGATCGAACAATTGTTTGTCAACCGCGAAAAGAATGGTTAGAAACCGTAACTGAGTATTTTCAGGCTAATGATTGTAAATCCAATCCCGACTATGCCAGATTACTAGTGTGGCGCAATAAAACTGCTGGTGATGCTAATCGATTTGTGCGATCGCGTTTATGGGGTAAAGATGCGCCAATATTCGTGCCAGGAGATCGACTAATTGCCAGAAAACCATTGTTTCGTGTTCGTCCAGGGCAAAAAGGTAAAAATAGATGGGGAGTTTTGATTAATAACTCCGAAGAATGTTCGGTGATCGAACAGCCAACGATTAAACAGCTATCTTTTGATAAAATTGCCTATCAATATTACTCGCTCCCCGTCAAGACTGATGCTGGGTTTGAAGTAAATTTATCTGTGTTGACTGAACAAGGGGAAAGACTGAGAGACGAAATGATCAAAGATTACGTTGCCAAAAAACAGTGGAACAAGTATTTTGACCTATCCAGAACTTTTGATGATGTTACCTACGCCTACAGTTTGACGGTACATAAAGCTCAAGGTTCGAGTATCGATTATGTGTTTTTAGACACGGAAGATCTCCAAGGCTGTCCCGATCTGCAAAAAATGCTCTACACCGCTTTAACCCGCGCCAAAAATAGGGTTTATATTCCTTTATAGTAAAATATCACCGAGTGCGATCGCATATTTACAGCGAATTTCAGTTGGATAGACCCCATTTCCCATTTCCTAATTGGCGATCGCTCTTTGACAGAAAGCCAAGACATTGGCAATTTCCGAAGTTTGTCGAGGATAGCTAATTTGCGGACGGGTGATGACAATTAGCGGAATTCCTAAGCTAGCTGCTACTTGACGTTTTATCTCTTCTCCCCCAGCCTTACCTGATGCTTTGGTCACTACTAGAGAAATATGCCACTGTTGCCATAAAGCTGTTTCTGTCGCCAGGCTAATGGGAGGACGGATAGCAATTAAGCGATCGCTAGTAAAACCAGAAGCGATCGCCGTTTCTAAGGATTTTATTTGAGGTAAAACTCTGGCAAATAAAGTAGCTCGACTCTGCCATGATTGAAACTTGGGTAAAACTTGGCACCCTACTGTTAAAAGTACTCGTTGAGCGGTTAAATAATCACCTGTTAAAAGACGTTCCCAGCTATCTAGTTCTATGACACCCTTTTTAATTGCGGGTTGATAGTGAGTTCTTTCATAACGCAGATAAGCAATATTTAATTGTTGGGTAACGGCGATCGCCTGATGAGAAACCTGTGTTGCGTAGGGATGAGAGGCATCGACCACCACCGCAATCTGATGCTGCTGGCAGAAACAACGCATTTCAGTTAAATTCATACAGCCGACAACTATCTTCGCCCTATCACCATATAAAGCTTGAGCCGTAGCTGTCGTCACAGTTATGATCGAGGGAATATTGGACTCAACCAGAATATTGGCTATAATTGCGCTGTCGCTCGTTCCCCCAATCAGCCAAACTTTAGAATTCATGTACCATCTAAGGGCAATAATTTAATTACTTATCTTCCCTTTAATGCCTTATTAAAATTGCGACGATAGGACTTATTCCCAGCAATTAAAACTGGCCATAATACAGCAAGACCGATCCGCCCTGGCAAACTAGCATTAAAGTTAGTATTACCATAGCCCGATAAAAACTTCCAAATCCCACCGACATAGACGACGAACAAGACAAATCCTAGAAAACCCATATCTACCCTCGCTAACCAAACAAACTAGTAGTTGCTATATTCTAACAACTGTTGAACGAAGGCAAAAGATAGAAGAATTTATTGGCAATAAAGACTAATCTTTTATACTAACCAAATGTGGATTATATCCATTACAACCCCGTAAAGCATGGGTCGGTTTTGTCACCTTAAGATTGGCAATATTCCAGTTTTCGTTGTTGGGTTGAGGAAAGGAACGAAACCCAACAACTCATTCCATACTATTAGACTGAGGCGATCGCCATCATCAATCTGCTGTCTCTGTCCTCTCTTTGCTTTTTTTTTATAACCCGCAACTTAGGTTACCTAGTTATTAGTACTAAGATACAGGTATCTAAAAAGCCAGTTAAGATTTGAGCTTTAACAATAATTCAAGGAGGTTTTAATGCGAGCAGTTCTTATGGCGGGTGGTTCAGGCACTAGATTACGTCCTTTGACCTGCGATCTTCCTAAACCGATGGTTCCCATACTCAATCGCCCCATCGCCGAACATATTATTAATTTATTAAAACGTCACAATATTATCGAGATTATTGCCACACTCTATTACTTACCCGACGTGATGCGGGATTATTTTCAAGATGGTAGTGAATTTGGGGTACAAATGACCTATGCCGTCGAGGAAGAACAGCCTTTGGGAACGGCAGGATGTGTTAAAAATATTCAGCCCTGGCTAGATGATACTTTTATTACCATTAGTGGGGATGCGATCTCCGACTTCAATTTACAAGAGGCGATCGCTTTCCACCGAGAAAAGAAATCAAAAGCTACTTTAATTTTGACCCGTGTACCTAACCCCGTCGATTTTGGGGTGGTAATTACAGATTCAGACGGTAGAATTAATCGCTTCCTGGAAAAACCTTCTTTGAGTGAAATTTTCTCAGATACGGTGAATACTGGCACCTATATCCTAGAGCCAGAAGTGTTAGATTATCTGCCAGAAAACGAAGAGTCTGACTTTTCTAATGATTTATTCCCTATTCTCTTGGAACAGGGAGAAGCAATGTATGGCTATGTTGCCGAAGGTTACTGGTGTGATATAGGTCATCTAGAGGCTTATCGTGAAGCTCAATATGACGCACTGGAGCAAAAAGTTAAACTAGATTTTCCCTACCTTGAAAAGTCTCCTGGCGTTTGGCTTGGCAGCAATACTTATATCGATCCTAGCGCTATGATTGAATCTCCCGTAATGATTGGCGATAATTGTCGGATTGGAGCGCGGGTTAAAATAGAGGCAGGAACTGTCATTGGTGATAATGTAACCATTGGTTCTGATGCTAATCTCAAACGACCAATTATTTGGAATGGTGCTACCGTTGGCGATGAAGCTCATTTGCGTGCCTGCACCATCTCTCGCGGTACTAGAATGGATCGGCGATCGCAAGCTTTGGAAGGTTCGGTAATCGGCAGCCTATCTATTGTCGGTGAAGAAGCTCAAATTGCTCCAGGGGTTAGGGTGTGGCCCAGTAAAAGAATCGAGTCTGGGGCGATTCTCAATATTAATTTAATTTGGGGTAATACTGCCCAACGTAACCTTTTTGGACAAAGAGGAGTAACGGGACTAGCCAACATTGACATCACGCCTGAATTTGTCGTTAAGCTAGGTGCTGCTTATGGTTCTACTTTAAAATTAGGTTCAACGGTAATTGTTTCCCGCGATCAGCGTAGTGTCTCACGGATGGTTGGTCGAGCGATCATTTCTGGATTGATGTCGACAGGAATTAATGTGCAGAATCTAGAAGCTACCGCTATTCCGATTGCCCGTACGATGATGACCACGATGATTGATGTAATAGGCGGAATTCATATTCGTTTGGAACCCAATCGAGCTGATTATTTACTGATTGAATTTTTTGATCGACAGGGCATCAGTATTTCTAAGTCCCAAGAGAAGAAGATTGAAGGAGCCTATTTTAAAGAGGATATCCGTCGAGTCTCAGTGCAAGAAATCGGCAGCGTTAGTTATCCTAGCGGAATTCTTGATACCTATAGTCGTGCTTTTGCCAGGTATATTAATATTGCCGCCGTTCGTAGTAGTAGTTCTAAAATTGTGATCGACTATGTATACGCAGTGGCAGGAGCTATTTTACCTCAGTTATTAGCCAAATTTGGCTGTGATGCAGTGGTGCTAAATGCTAGTTTGCAAGAGACATCTATTTCAACCACTCAAAGAGAAGTGTTACTCGATCAGTTGGGGCAAGTAGTAGAAGCTTTAAGAGCAAATTTTGGCGCTCAAGTATCTGCTAATGGAGAGCAGCTGATTTTAGTAGACGAGGCTGGATTGCCAATTCGCGGAGAAACTTTAACCGCCTTGATGGTCAACACTATTTTTACCGCTAATCCCCGCAGTACAGTAGTCGTTCCCGTCAATGCTTCAAGTGCTGTAGAAGAAATTGCCCGTCGTCATGATGGGATGGTGATTCGGACTAAAGTTAATCCCACTGCCTTAATGGAGGCATCTAGAGATAATCCCCATGTGGTGTTAGGTGGTAGTAGCGAGATGGGCTTTATCTTTCCCGAACTTCATCCTGGTTTTGATGCCATGTTTGGTATTGCGAAACTGATTGAAATGCTGACTATTCAAGAGCGATCGCTAGCTGATATTCGTCAGGATCTACCTAATGTCTACCATAAATCCTGCTCGGTTCGCTGTCCTTGGAAAGTCAAAGGCTCTTTGATGCGCTACTTGCTAGAAACTCACCCGAAAGAAAATCTTGAGTTGATTGATGGGGTAAAAATAATTAATCCGCACAATGACAACTGGGTTTTAATCTTACCTGATGCAGGAGAACCCCTGGTACATATCTATGCTAATAGTGGCGATCGCTGTTGGGTCGATGTACAACTGTTAGAATATCGCCAGCGAGTCCAAAATTTTATCGATCGCGAACAAAATTATTAAAAACTGCCGTTACCATTACGGAGAGATCAAAGTCAGAGTAATAAATAGTACAATTGTTCACATAGTTTCGAGTAATTTAGATATTTAAGGAGTAGCAAACCCATGAATAGCTGTATTTTGATGGCACAGATCATCAGCGATCCCGAACTACGCTCTACTCAAGATCAAGTGAGCGTATCTACTATGATGGTTGAGTTTGAATCTACCAAAGAGGGAGAAGACCCTGGTAAAGTGCAGGTAGAAGGGTGGGGCAAGCTAGCTGAAGAGATTAAAAGCACCTACAACGCAGGAGATCGGGTTATTATTGAAGGTCGCTTATCAATGAATCTGTTTGAGATGCCAGAAGGATATAAAGAAAAGCGGGCTAAATTAGTTGCCTCGCGCATCTATCCTCTAGGTTCAGTTAGTGCTGGGGTCTCTAGTTATACGGTTGAACCGCATCAAGTTCAACAACCAGACAACGTAGTTGATTTTGCCCCGACTCCTAAACCACAGGCTGCACCAGCCTATGTCGCCCCCGAACCTGCACCGACTCCTGAACCTGCTCCTGTAAGTGGTGGTAATGAAGATTGGGATGAAATTCCTTTTTAAAGACAATAGTTCAATGTAGTTAAATTAATTGATAATCACCAGTTATTTGCTAACTTTAAGGCGGTGTAAGTAGTTACAGATTAGGCTAGATGAACTGTTAAATTTTTCAATCTTTAAGAGTTAATGGTTCAAAAATTATTAGGCAAACGAGTTCTAATTCTACTTGCACTGCTACTGATTATCCCGTTGGGCATTTTTTCTAAAGTTTATGCAGGCATCGGACAAGAATGGATTCAAGATTATTCAGGTGATGTCTTGTATGAGATTTTTTGGTGTTTATTAATCTTTTGGTTTGCTCCTGTCAGCAAAAAGTCAACCAAGTTAGGTCAAATTGCTCTGTGGGTATTTGCTGTAACCTGCATCATTGAGGTTAGCCAGATCTGGTTTTATTTAGTTCCAGTCAGTATACGTTCTTCATTTATTTGGCGCATGTTGCTGGGTGCTGGCTTTGATTGGTGGGATTTTCCCCATTATGCTTTGGGTGCATTAATTGGCTGGAAGATAATTGCACAAATTGCTCAGACTACTAGATTTAAATAGATATTAGCAATTTGCTACTCAAGCACGAATACCAATTCTCTATAACAATGCACTAAATTAAATTTAACCCCTTTGCGTCTTTGCGACTTTGCGCGAGATTTAAACTGAAAATATTAAATGCAACCTCAAGAAGAAATGGTATAACTTAAATCTTGATAGCACATATCCATAGTCATTCAGCAATTTTTTTAGCTCAAACAAAGATTAATTGGCAAAGATTAACTTAGGTAATTTTTTGCGTAAAACTGTTTAATTTTATGGCAAAAATGTATTCTTAATCTTCTCAGGCTGAAATTTTGGCTCATCATAATTAGACTAATTGCCAGAGTAATATTAAGAACTCCCGTTATTTTTCACACAATCCTTGAGAATTTACTAAAGTAAAGGAAGAATATATTCATATCATTTTATTCAACTAAAACAATGGTTGATGCCATCATAATTATCATTTGCATTATTGCAGCGGTAAACATCGGATTCGATGGGTTACAGTTGCTACCGAAAGATATCTTGGAAGGGGTATCTAATATCGAAGCTTTGCGCTTTGTAATTGCGGGATTCGCTGCCATTATCGGTTTGGGGGTGGGGGTTGTAGTACAAACTACCTATCGTCGCTTAGAAAATCAGATCCGTAACACTAAGATTGAAATTATTATTACCAGAGCGATCGGTCTGGTGATGGGTTTGTTAGTAGCTAATTTGACTTTAGCACCAGTCTTTTTGCTGCCGATTCCCCAAGAGTTGAGCTTTTTTAAACCAGCTTTTGCCGTACTTGGTAGCGTCATGTTTTCCTATTTGGGGATTAGTCTGGCGGATACTCATGGGCGAACTTTCTTACGCCTAATTAATCCTAATAGTATTGAGTCGATGTTGGTGGCAGAAGGCACGCTAGAAGCAATGCCTACTAAAATTTTGGATACTAGCTGTATTATTGACGGTAGAGTGGAAGAACTGCTGAAAACAGGCTTTCTTGAAGGGCAAGTATTGATCCCTCAGTTTGTCCTGCAAGAATTACAGAATCTAGCCGATGCCAGCAATTCTCAGAAGCGGATTCGTGGTAGGAGAGGTCTAGATATTCTCAATCAGATGCAGGAAAACTATCCCGATCGCATTGTGATTAACAAGGCAGATTATGAAGATATTGATACTGTTGATGCGAAGTTGGTGAATTTGGCACAGGAAATAAGCGGGACTCTATTAACCAATGACTACAACTTAAGTAAAGTAGCAAACCTGCAAAAAGTTCAGATTTTAAATATTAATGATTTAGCTCGTGCGCTTCGTCCTGTTTATCTTCCAGGCGATTATTTAGAGTTGAAAATACTTAAGCAGGGTAAAGAACCAGAGCAGGGTATTGGCTATTTAGAAGACGGTACGATGGTGGTGGTGGAAGAAGGTAGCGACAGCGTTGGTGGAGAATTACAGGTAGTAGTCACATCTTCTCTGCAAACCTCCGCAGGACGGATGATTTTTGCCAAACCCCAGTCTGAGTCTGAATCGGAAAGCTATTCTAACGTAGTCAGTTAAGCTACAGATTACCTCAAAGTATCAACTGAAAAGTAATCTGTAACTCTGTAACTATTCCCCCGTTTTAGCTGACACTTCTAACTTAGCCAGTCTACTGGTTAAGTCTTGATTTGCCTGTTTGAGCTGATCTAGTTCGGTGCGCAATTCCTTAACTGCTTGCTCTGCACCCAGGTTTTTTTGCACTTTAGCTACGGCTTCTTCTGCACTGCGACGCACTCTACCATCGGCAGTTTGAGCAGCCAAATCGTTAAGTAGAGGAATTGCCTGGGCAGTTTGCATCTGTCCTAATGCTCCTACAACCGCCACCTGAGTTAAGAAGAAAGACTCCCCAGCGATCGCTTCTAACTGTTCGAGGATCTCCCCTAGTTTTTCAGAAGTTTGACCAGTAGAAATAGTGCCTAAACAGCGGATTGAGGTCAGTCTTAAAGCCTGTGGTGTGACTGGCTTGGTATATTCAATCATAATATCTACCGCCTCAGCAGCAGTTTTCATTTTACTTAAGCCAGAAATCGCGCCACTACGGACAACTTCATTCCACCCTGCACGCTCTAGGAGAATTTTTTTGAGTAAAGCGATCGCCTCTGGTTGTTTAGCTTTAAGATTACCTGAGACCATAGATCCCAAACTTCGAGCAGCAGCAGCTTCGGTATAGTAGCTGGAATCTCCTTGCTCAAGACAGTTGGCGATAGTTTCATAGCTAAGATCGGTTTTGAAGTTACTCAACGCCGTAATTACCGCTAGTCGTACTCTCGCATCTTCATCTTTCAAGCCAGTTTTTAAAGCATCAAACGCCTGATTGAGCTTAATTTTGCCTAGTTTTTTCGCCACTTCAACCCTTACTCCCCAAAAAGAGTCATCAGTTAAGGATTGAGCCAAAGCTTTAATTGCTTCCAAACCACCTTTTTTTGCCAGTGCAGCAGCAGCATAAATGCGCGAGACAGGATCGCGATCGTGTTTTAACTGCTGTTTGAGTTCCGCTACTGGATATTGCAGCACCACCGTTTTGAGAAAATTATTATTAACATCAAAACTAACAAAATCGGGCTTCTTCTCTAGGGGAAAGTAAAAACTTTGTTCTGGCTGATGGATACGCACAGAAACAGTTTTCAATTCTGGCGATGAAGACTCTGAGGAAATATAGCCAAATGCTACAGGAATCTTCAAATCGAATAGCTCTTTGCTTTCACTATCTTTTTTGGCTTGCTTTTGGGTAATAGTAAGTTTAGCCAGTTTACTCTCGACCTCCCAAGAATATTCCACCTTATAATCAGGGTGACCACCACGGAAGACATATTGATCGAATAAGAACATGAGGTTGTAACCCGTCGCTCGCTCGATCGCTCGTAATAAATCCACCGTTTCTACTGTCTTATGCGCATTATCCTGAACAAAAGTTTGAATTGCCCGATCGAATAGTCGATCTCCTAAAATGGCTCGAATCATATGATAGACACAAGCACCCTTTTCATAAAGATGGCGATCGTACAGTTCGATCGCTTCTCGATATACATTAGTCACAATCGGACGACGATAACGAGTACTATCTTCATTAATATAGGTGCGAGCCTCATTTAACAGGTAATAAGCTGCATCATCCTTGCCATATTCTGCTTCTGTCCAAAACACCTCTGCATAAGAAGCCATTCCCTCTTTAATCCAGGCGTGAGACCAGTGTTTAATTACAACTAAATCCCCAAACCATTGATGAGCTAGTTCGTGCAGGACTAAACTTTCAGTACGCATATTGTCTTTGGCTGCTCGTTCATCCAGCAAACAGCGATCTGTTAACAGGGTAGTGGAGGTATTCTCCATCCCGCCAAAAATAAAGTCATCAACGCAGACTTGAGCGTACTTAGGATAGGGATAATCGTAACCATATTTCTGGGATAAAAACTCCACCATGCGAGGAGTCTTCCCCATACTGCGTTTAGCGTCCGCTTCTCTTCCCTGTTCAACGTAATAGTTAACGGGTTTTCCGCGCCACTCATCTTTGATTTCGGCAAAGTCTCCTACTGCTAAAGTCATGAGATAGGTGGGGTGTACCTGCTGCTGCAACCAATGATAAACCACGCCTTCACTTACTAATTCAGTCTTTAGCAACTCTCCATTAGAAATTGCCCTAAAACCTGTGGGTACTTGGACTCTAATTTCAGAAGTAGCCAGTTGACCAGGATAATCAAAGCAAGGAAACCAAAAGCGTGAGTCTTCATCTTCTCCCTGCGTCCATACTTGAGTTGGTTTATCAGGATAATCTGCTGTGGGTTGAATAAAATAAAGTCCACGTTGAGGATGATCTACCGAGTAGGCAATTTCTACCTTAATTGCTTCAGTGGTGGTAGCCTGCTGTAAATAAATCTCAATTTTTTCGCCATCATAATCAAACTGTTGACTAACACTATCAACCAAAACAGATTCAATTTCTAGATCCACTGCATCCATCGTCAAAAGATTAATCGGCGATCGCACGGGAATAATTGTCGTCGTACAGGTGCCTCGAAAACTCTGATTAGGGATGTCTAAAATCAAATCGAGAAAAATATGCTCTACCTGTCCAGGGCGATCTGGATTGTAGTGAGGTTTTGCCCCTGGAAGCTCAAAAGATTTGCGTTCAGTTGATTCGTCATCAAAATAGAGATGAGACATAGATTAATTCAATAATTGCAATGTACCGTTATTGATTAGGGTATCTAATCCAGCAAAATTTAACCGCCAAAAACTAATGTCTCTATGTCTGTATTGCTCATTAATCGTGTCTTGCAGGCATGGAAACCCGTTGCTGAAGATCAAAATAATAACCATCAGGTAAGATATGCAGTTTTGCCCCACAAATAGCTAAAGCTTCATCATGTAAAGTCTCATCAACGTTAGTGTGAGAGATATTTGCCAGATCGATAATAGTTACTCCACCTTCACCAATTACTTCTAGGCGATCGCCATTGACTATAATCGCTGTATTCTCATCAATCCCAATTCCTAAAACCGCAGGTTGTTGCACTAAAGCTGATACCAACCTCCCTAATCTTCCTCGTTGCGCAAAGTGCTGATCGATTGCTACTTGGTGTATAAAACCCATTCCAGGTTCTAAAGTTACAGTTTCTAATCGCGGATGTGTTTCGGCTTCTCCTTCAACAATCATAATTTCTGACATCATGGCTGCACCAGCACTCGTACCAGCAATTATTAATCCACTCTTGAGTCTTTCATGTAATATGCGATCGATTTCAGTATCTTTGAGTAAATCAGTGATCCGAGATTGATCTCCTCCCGAAAAAAATACTCCAGTCGCTTGTTCAATTATTTCCAGGTTTCTCGAATCACTAGCATCTTCTCTTCTTTCTGTATCGATAATATCTACCTGTTCTACTTCAAATCTTTCAAAGATATTTCTATACATTGCTCCCACCTCTCCTGGCAAGCTAGTAGCAGCAGTCATAATCGCAATTTTGGCACGTCTACCGCCAGAGCGACGAATGAACTCGCGTAAGATCGTACATTCATTTTCCTTATCTTCTGCACCGCCAATGATGATTAACTCTCCATGTTTCTGAGGTATGGAAACTGAATTTACCTCTGAATCATCTTTTTTTGCTTGAATTGCAACCATGACTTTTGAACAATTGTCTAAATCTTGAACTATATTTAATAAATCATATTTATTACCTTACATTAATATTACTTTAGATATATTTTTAGTATCTAAAAACAAAGGTTTATCAATTACTATTGCTTTAAACCTAATTAGAATACTTTTGACCATGATCCCTATACTATTAATTGATACCTACTAAATAACTTACAGCGAATTTCAGTTGGATAGAACCCATTACCCATTACCCATTACCCATTACCCATTACCTATTACTTCGATAAATTAATGTGTCTACTCAATCGAAAACTGCTGTAACGCCGTCATAAAAATCAGCAACATCTGCACAACGTTAATTTAAAATAAATTTTTAGTCATGATTGTTTTCTGTTACAGAAAATTTGCTCTCGACTAAATTATCTTCCAATAGTCGCAAATGAGAGTTTTGATAGGCAACAACAGAGATCGCTTCTCGCTTTCTAATTAAAGCAAAAAATTAGCCGAGGATAAACTCGGCTTTGATCATTGCTATTGCTCTTAATTGACTAAAAAAAGCCTTTAGCTTATGCGCGATTACTTAAGTAAATAGCTTATAGCTAGGGCAAAGCCCTTGACTACCATTTCAGTAAATTAAACTGCTCCATATCAATAGTGTTACGGTTACGGTAAATAGCCAGCACAATTGCCAAACCAACTGCTGCTTCGGCTGCTGCTACGGTAATTACAAATACGGTAAATACCTGACCTTTAATATTTTCTGGATCTAAATAATTAGAAAATCCTGCTAAATTGAGATTAACCGCATTAAGCATCAACTCAATCGACATTAAAACTCGTACTGCATTACGGCTAGTAATTAGACCATAGATGCCGATACAGAATAGTGCTGCTGCTAGCAACAAAAAGTATTCTAACTGCACTGTGTTTATCTCTCCTTATTTACTGAATAATTAATCAGACTAAATCTATTGTTGATCGCGATCGCTACTTAAGGTAGCTAACTCCCGAGGACGCTCAGGTAAAGTTAGTTTGGTGCTGATACTATCGTCAGTAACTAAAAATTCAGGAATTAAATCACGACGTGCCAAGATAATTGCGCCTACCATCGCCATTAAAAGCAATACGGAAGCCAGTTCAAACGGCAAGAGGTAATCGCTAAAGAAATGCTCACCCAAAGCCACAATTGTATTTTCTACGGGGGTAGAAGTAGTATCTAGTGACCAAGGTGTTGCTAAAACCATTGTTCCAAGTAGGGCAAATAATCCGAAGCAGACTACCGCAGTTGCCGCTCTACGGAGCGTACGTCCAGGAAGTTCAACATAATCTTCTTGCTTATTTACCAACATAATCGCAAACAAAATTAGTACGTTAACCGCACCGACATAAACCAAAATCTGAGCTGCTGCCACAAAATCGGCGTTGAGTAGAATGTATAAACCAGCAATACTGATAAACACTCCCGCCAACAAAAAAGCAGAATGGACAATTTTAGGGAGTAGAACAACCCCCAAGGCTGTTCCAATCATCATTAACCCCAAAATACCCAAAGAAACTATCTGTACTCCTTCCGCTAAATTCACTCTTTTCTCCTCTTGCTAAATTACTTAATCGATAAAATTGAGGACAAATTAAGAAACACAAGGGCAAAGCAAACAAGTTAACAAGTTACCGATCCCTCATGCTTCATTCTTTATCCTTCCTTTACAGCTTCTTCTTTGGGTTTAGCAGCTTCAATCTCTTGTAAGATTTCCTCTGGACGTTTTCCTGCACGTTGCACTCCTTTGGCTAAACCATGAGGTTCAACCTCGCCTTTAGGTAGGTAAGCAAACTCTTTAAGCGGTGTCACCATCGGATCTTGAGTCACTTTGTAGGGTAAGCGTCCTAACGCCACGCTATCGTAGTTAAGCTCATGACGATCGTAGGAAGCTAGTTCGTATTCTTCAGTCATGGAAAGACAGTTAGTGGGACAATATTCGACGCAGTTGCCACAGAAGATACAAACCCCAAAGTCAATACTGTAATGCTTCAGCTTTTTCTTTTTAGCTACCTTGTCAAATTCCCAATCAACTACGGGTAAGTTAATCGGACAGACGCGAACGCAAACTTCACAGGAGATACACTTATCAAATTCGTAGTGAATTCTACCGCGATAGCGTTCAGAAGGAACTAGTTTTTCGTAGGGATACTGGACTGTGACAGGACGACGAGACATGTGATCGAAGGTGACGGAAAGACCTTGACCAATGTATTTAGCAGCTTGCCAACTCTCTTGGGCATAGTCCTGCACTTGTTTGAGGATATTAAACATGATATTTGCTGTGCTTTGTTTTAAGTTAAATACTTTTTGCGCTAATTAGCCACCGAAAGCTACGGGAAAAGATAGTTTTAAGGCAGCAGTAATCAATAAGTTAGCTAGAGAAACTGGTAAGAGAAATTTCCAGCCTAAGTCTAGTAATTGGTCGATCCGCACACGGGGAACAGTCCAACGTAATAAGATGGCGATAAATACGAGGAAATAAGCTTTTACCAGAGTCATAATGATGCCTAATGCAGCAGTCAATACTTGCAGCCAGGGAGTCGTATCAGCAACGCCAATCCAATCGGCTAAACGATCTAGAGGAATAAAGAATTCCCAACCACCTAAATAGAGAACAGCAAACACTAAAGCTGATAAAACTAAGTTCACATAAGAACCAAGATAGAACAAAGCAAACTTCATTCCTGAATACTCTGTTTGATAACCAGCAACTAATTCTTCTTCTGCTTCAGGTAAATCGAAGGGAAGGCGCTCACATTCAGCTAGGGCTGCAATCCAAAAGATAATAAAACCTACGGGTTGTCGCCAAATATTCCAACCTAAAATGCCATAGCCTGACTGTTGCTCGACAATATCTATTGTACTAAGACTATTAGACATCATGACGATCGCCAGTACTGATAATGCTAAGGGAATTTCATAGCTAATAGACTGGGCAGCGGCTCTCAATCCACCTAATAACGAGTATTTGTTATTAGAAGCATAACCCGACATCAATAGACCAATAGGAGCAATACTAGATAGAGAAATCCAGATAAAAATCCCCACGTTTAAATCTGTGACTACTAAGTTTTGTCCAAAAGGTACGATGAGAAAGGACATAAATACGGGAACTACCACTAAGACTGGGCCAATGGTAAACAACCATGAATCAGCTTTAGCGGGGATAACGTCTTCTTTAAAAACCAGTTTAATACCATCAGCAACAGGCTGTAATACGCCTAAAGGGCCCGCATATTCTGGGCCGATACGCTGTTGAGCAGCAGCAGAGATTTTTCGCTCTAGCCAAACTACTACCAAAACTCCCACGGTTGCACCAATAATCATCAATAACATTGGTAACGGTAGCCAAATTGCTTTAGCTAAACCGTGGGGAAGCCCAAAATCTTGGAGAGTTTGGACAAAACTTCCTTGTAAGTCGATTCCTGCATTCATATTTTGTATGTCGTATTGGATTAAGCTAATCTCAAACTATATATAGAGTTTAGACAATTTTTTTCTCCTTATCATTGCTAGTATATCGTTGTCCGTTGTTCGATAAATTTTGAATTAGTTATAAAAACCAATTAAGAGTCTGATGATAACTACATCTAAACAGAAAGCCTGGTCAAAAGCGATCGCCATGAGGACATCGAACTAGGTATATTTGATAGGCAATAAGTCATTCCTAAAACGATGATTTGCTTATCTGAGATTATTTTGCTCACCCAAAAATGCGATCGCTGTTAAAAAATTTTGCTCGTGAGTGAATCTGTCGGGAAAGGTTGTGCTGAAATTTTCAGCTTGTGGAGGCAAGCCGAAATAAATCGAGCGATTAGCGAGACAATTTAAGTCCAAGGTGAAAACCCACCAATCACCTAACTACTGTCGTCATGGCGATCGCAACTTTCAATGATCACTCATTTGTTGTTGAAACTGTTTCATCATCTTTTACCCTGTAAGCATTGCAGTTCTCGATCTTTCTTGTTTCATTGAATATCTTTGGAGGAGTAGTTAGCAAACCATGACTTTATTGATAGCGATCGCTTGAGCGCTCAGCTAGCAAATTTTATCTGAATTGCTACCTACGAAAGAGTTGGAATACACTTTAAACTTTTGTCAGCAAGCAAAACCGCCATAGTTTCCTCACAGAGTCCTCACAGTTCCCTACTACCGTCAAGGTAAAGGGATTCTAGTTCGAGAAGACTAACTTTAATTAGGTGACCCAGATCGCATACCCTCAGAGGTAATTTCATGGCACATAAATTAGAAACCCTTGCCAAACTCTACCTAGAAGGAGAGTCAGTCGAAATCTCAGACATAGCTCAACAAGAACTCTGTGACTGGCTCATGGGTGAGTTTCAACAGCTTCCAATTAATCCTATCTTCTCGGACTATATGCGCTACCGTAATGCTGCGGAAATGTGCGCGGATATTGCCCAAGAGCATCTCTGGGTGTCGGCTGATAGTTACGATAGTAAGATTTATCCGAATCCGTTTTATGGTTTTGCCTTTCTAGCAATTCACGACTATTTCCATTGTATAGCGGGTGCTGATTTTAGCCTTGAAGGAGAAATTATAGCTTACCAAACACTTGCCAATCGAGTACCCAGTTTAGAAATTCAAAAAATTCTCTACTCCGAAATTGTGCTGAAAGCATCGGCTCACATTTACTTGAGTCATGCACCCAAACCCAAACTAGTGTTTCCCTAAACGTTTACTTGTTACAAAACAACATATTGAGAGTAAAACCTATGGCTGCTACTACTACTCGGAATAATACTAAATTATTTGTCTACTCAACCCGAATTGATATTCCCACAGAAATCCGATCGCAAGTGAATACCCTATTAAATCAAAGTTTAGCAACGGCGATCGATTTGAAAACCCAAATCAAATATGCTCACTGAAATGTCAAAGGTCAAAACTTTTATCAACTACATCTGGTACACAGCTAGTTTCAATCATTCAGGATCTCTATATTAACAGGAGCAAACTCATAACACAACCTCTCTGGCTTTTTAGCACTCGTCTCACCATCATTGCCGATGCCACCACCACTGGAGGTCAATACGATCTAATTGAGGGTTATATCCCTCCAGGTACACAAACACCACTCCATCGCCACACGCGCTATTCCGAACAACTCTACACGCTGGAAGGGGAGTTCACGGTCTGGGCTGGTGCAGATTTAATTAAAGCCGCAGGTGGTGTTTCACAGCAAGAACAGAAAGCGATCGCCAATTAACAAGGAGAATGCCTCAGAGATTAAAACACTAATTCAGGAGAAAAAAAACAATGAGCCAATCTAATCTCTCCCCTGCTGACCAGGAAGCGGCGACCAATACCATTTTAGAAATCGATCTCAACGTTCAAGGCGAAAAAGGCCCAGACCTGCGAAAAGATCATCCTAAAAGTCACGGCTTAGTTTGGGGGGAATTCATTATTGAAGATAATTTGCCTGACTCGTTCAAGGTCGGCATCTTTACCCAGCCTAAAACTTATCCAATTTGGGTGCGTTTTTCTAACGCTTCCGATGCCGAAAAGCGGGGAAAACTCAAGTCGGATCTCGAACCCGATATTCGGGCTGTAGCGATCAAACTTCTGGAAGTAGAGGGTGAAAAAGTCATCGATGACGAGTTAGAAACTCAAGATTTTCTGCTCCTCAATCATCCCGTATTTTTGGTGCGCGATGCCCAAGGTTTTGCCACTCTGACGAAAGCCACCGTTGGCAAAGCAGATGAAGAAGAATTGCGATCGCTAGCACCTACTTTTGAAATCCTGCAAGCCATTAGCCGTAAAAAGGTGGCGAATCCGCTACTAATTCAATACTGGAGTACAACTCCCTATCAGTTGGGAGATCGAGCTATCAAGTATGCCATTAAACCGCATCAGCAAGAAGCTCCGACAGTAATTCCCGACGTTGAAAATTATCTGCGGGTAGCTGCAATCGATTATCTGTCGGTTAAGAATCAGGATGCCACCTTCGACTTCTTGGTGCAGCTTTATGTCGATGAGGAGAAAACTCCGAGCGAAAATCCGATGCAGGAATGGCAAGAGGAAGATTCACCATTTATCAAACTCGCCACCATCAAAATTCCCGCTCAGAAATTCGACTTCGACGAGCGGAAGCGTTTGGATGAGGGTTTGTCGTTCAATCCCTGGCATACCCTTCACGCACACGCACCTTTGGGTAGTGTCAATTTAGCTCGCAAGCATGTTTATCAGGAGATGGCAAAAGCACGACGGGGGTATATGCAGCAACGCAGCCAAGAGCCACAAGCCCACAGTTCAGTTGCGGACGATCCTCAATAGCGATCAAGTTTTGGAGCAATACACGATGAAAATCGACCAAAACAGGAGCAATAGACTCACATTTTAACGTTAGTGAACTTAGCAGCAACTTTTGACTGCTCACCGTCGTGAACGATCGGTGATTCTAGCTCTTAGCTCTTAGCTTTTTTAATCGGCTTAGAATACGCAATTAGACTAATCTTGAGCCTTGCAAATTGATTGAAGCTAAAAGCGCAGCGCTTCGCGCAGATCGTCGTCTTACGACGACTGGGACGCGGTAGCGTCCGCAGCTAATGGCTAAAAGCTATCGAGAAGTTGTCCTAGAAGGACAAGGCTTTAAACCCCAAGCGATGGTAACAAAACGGTATCGAGATCGTCCCTCCACCATCTAAATAGTAATAATGTCATCCAAGACTTGGAGCCAAATATGCAACTCATCTCTGTCAATGTAGGACTTCCACGCAAAGTGATCTGGAAAGGGAGAACAGTTAGTACTGGAATATTTAAAGAGTCAGTCAGTGAAAGGGTGATGGTGCGATCGCTCAATTTAGATGGCGAAGAACAAGCCGATCTCACTGTTCATGGAGGGATAGATAAAGCAGTCTATGTCTATCCGTTCGAGCATTACGATTACTGGCGAAGTGAATTGCCTGAGATGGATCTGTCGCTCGGTATCTTTGGTGAAAATTTTACAACCACTGGGCTGAAAGAGGAGGACGTGAACATTGGCGATCGCTTTCGGATTGGCAATTTAACCTTGATGGTGACGCAACCGCGACTGCCCTGCTACAAACTGGGAATTCGGTTTGGACGACCCGATATGGTGAATCGATTTTTGGCGAGTCGTAGAACTGGGTTTTACTTCCGTGTTTTGCAAGAGGGCGAAGTGGTCGTTGGAGACACTCTGGAGTTGGTGAGCCGAGATAATCAGCACATCACGGTTGCAGATATCACTCAACTTTATGTGCGTAAGGAAGACAATCCAGATTTACTTCACCGTGCTGCTCAACTTGAAGCCTTGCCCCAAAGTTGGCGCGACTATTTCCAGCGATAACTTGTCTTCCCTTTTTTAATTTACAAGGAGTAAGCTAATAACCACATTTCATACAGTCTCAATTGATGGTTTAGATATCTTCTACCGAGAAGCTGGCTCCCGTGATAATCCGACGATTCTGTTATTACACGGCTTCCCAACTTCATCTCACATGTTCCGTAATCTAATGCCTGCGCTTGCCGACTACTTCCATCTCGTTGCTCCCGATTATCCTGGCTATGGCAATAGTTCAATGCCAACTGTGAATGAGTTTGACTACACGTTCGATCACCTGGCTGAGGCAGGAGCGTTCTCCTGAGAATGCCGACAAGCTTAGATACATTTTTGGACTGGACGCAACCAAGTGGCAATATACCAAAGGCGTTCGCAATCTCGAAGCAATTAGCCCTGATAACTGGAATATAGACCAACCCTTACTCGATCGCCCTGGAAATAATGAGATTCAACTGGCGCTGTTTTATAGCTATGGCACGAATCCAACGTTATATCCGCAATGGCAGGAGTATTTCCGTAAACATCAACCCCCCACCCTAATTGTTTGGGGTCAGAACGACTACATTTTCCCTGCCGAAGGTGCTTATCCCTACAAGCGCGACCTAAAAAACATTGAGTTTCATTTACTCGATACGGGACATTTTGCTTTGGAAGAAGATGGGGAGGCGATCACCACTCATATCCGTAACTTTATGACCACTCACGTTGGGGAACGGACGAGATCGCAGCCGTCTGAATGAATTGCGCTAACCTGACGATCGCTCGTTCCGAAGCTAATCCATGTAAGACTTGATGGAGATTCTGGAGGCAATCGGTGGGTTAATTTGGTAGGCAACAAGCTATTCTTGAAACGATTATTTGTTTGTCTGAAGTTATTTTGCTCATCCAAAAGCGCGATCGCTTTCTGCTGAATTTATATTTTGCATGTTGTATTAAATATTGAAGTTGGATTAAGCTAATCTAAAACTATAGCTAGAGTTTAGACAATTTTTTACTTCTTATCATTGCTAATATCTCGTTGTCCGCTGTTCCATAACGAAGTGTATGCTAAAGCACTAGCTTCGCGTCGTCCTTTAGGATAAATTTTGAATTAGTTATAAAAACCAATTAAGAGTCTGATGATAACTAAATCTAAACAGAAAGCCTGGTCAAAAGCGATCGCCCAACCCGCTACAGAATTTGATTTAACACCGCTATCAATTATCTCTGGTGCAATACCCTCGGATTTGCGTGGCTCACTCTACCGTAATGGCCCTGGTAGGCTGTCTAGAGGAGCAAAACGGGCAGGACATTGGTTTGACGGTGATGGTGCTATTTTGGGCATTCATTTTACGGATACAGGGGCAACTGGGGTTTACCGTTACGTACAAACTCAGGGCTATACAGACGAACAATCAGCAGATGCCTTTATCTATCCCAACTACGGGATGACGGCTGCGGGGGCGTTTTGGAATAATTGGCTCAAACCGATTAAAAACGCAGCTAATACTTCGGTTTTAGCTTTACCCGACCGTCTACTAGCTCTTTGGGAAGGAGGTCAGCCTCATGCTTTAGATTTAAACACTTTAGCAACTATTGGTCTCGATCAGCTATCTGCGTTAACAGACAAGCAACCTTTTTCCGCCCATCCTAAAGTTGACCCCGTGACAGGCAATATTTTTAATTTCGGTGTAGTTGGTGGTGTAAACGGCACCCTTAATCTTTATCGCTGCGATCCTACAGGTAGGCTTGAGCAACAAAATTCCTACACTCTTACGGGGTTGCCTCTGATTCATGACTTTTGCTTTGCAGGGCAATATTTAATCTTTTTGGTTTCTCCAGTACGAGTGAGTCTTCCTGCTGTGATGTTGGGACAAAAAAGTTATAGTGATTCCCTGGAATGGAAACCAGAATTAGGTACAGAAATTTTAATCTTCGATCGCGATGATCTATCTTTAGTCAGTCGTGGTCAAACCGATCCTTGGTTTCAATGGCATTTTGTCAATGGTTACGTAGATCGAGACGGTAAGATTGTGACTGAATTTACCCGCTATGAAGATTTTGCTACCAATCAGTACCTGAAAGAAATCGCTTCTGGCTATAGCGAAACTAGCGCACCAGGGACTTTGTGGTCACTAGTTATCGAGCCACAAACAGCACAAGTAATCAGTAACCAGCAAATATTAGCTACCTGTGATGAATTTCCTTTAGTCTCTCCTGCCAAAGTTGGTCAGAATTGGCGTTATACCTACTTAAATATACATCGGGATGGGGTAACTCATGGGTCAGAATTATTTAATGCGATCGCCTGCTTCGATCGAGAAACTGGTAAAATGGCGATCGCCGACCTAGGTGAAAACTGCTATCCTAGCGAACCGATTTTAGTCCCCAGCCAGAATAATCCCGAACAGGGTTGGTTATTAACTGTGGTTTACGATGGCAATACCGATAGTAGTGAAGTCAGAATTTATCAAAGCGATCGATTGTCAGAACCGCCTATTTGTCGTTTGGCATTACCTAGTGTCATTCCTCCTAGTTTTCATGGCACTTGGAAGAGTAGTTAACTTTCTCCTAAGAAACAACATCTAGAACCACGCTTCTGTACGGGCGCAATCGCACCAATGAGAGTTCGGTCTTGACTGTCAGGCGACCACCATTAATATTAAGGGGTTTTCTCCTCTGTGACTGATGTTGTTTCTTTTATTCATCACGAGCCACGATTGCTCGTGAAACGCTTCTGTCAAATTGATTTTTTTATGCTGGTTATGACTTCTGGAAGATTTAAACTCTATTGTGCCAATTGAATACCTGTAATAATACGGAGAAAAATTTCCTGAAATTATACCACCATAATAGGCATAGGGTGTACGGAGATTACTAAAGTTGTGTCTAATGATTTATTTTTGCTGTTCAATCGTTTGTTTACGGTTGTTTTACTGGTAGCGCTATTGTTTGCCTGCCAAGAAATGCCAGAAGGCAGAAGGGTTGAGCAAATTCAATTAAAGTATCAAGGCAAATGATCTAAAACCAATTTCAACCTAAAAGTTACTTGGCTATTCTCATTTAACAATTGATGTCTAAAGTTATACTTGCTTTGCTATAAATTAAGTTTTTTTATCCAGGATTATTTTCACGCTAGAGTAATGAAGATAATGGCTTAAGGAATATGAAAGCAGCAAGAGATATTCTAATTATAGGTGGTGGTGTAGTTGGTTTAGCGATCGCCATCGAGTTAAAACGTCAGGGTGCAAAAGTCACCGTAGTTAGCAAAGATTTTACTCAAGCAGCATCCCACGCCGCAGCAGGAATGTTAGCACCATTAGCAGAAAAACTTGCTTCTGCACCAATGTTAGATTTGTGTCTGCGATCGCGTTGGCTTTATCCTGAATGGACGCAAAAGCTGGAAGAATTGACGGGGATCGAGACTGGCTATTTACCATGCGGAATTCTTGCCCCTACCTACAGTGCGCCTCAAGCGATCGCCGCAGACGATCGTGCAGCATGGTTAGATCGAGCAGCAATTAAACTCTATGAACCAGGATTAAGCGATCGCGTCGCTGGTGGTTGGTGGTATCCCGAAGATGGACAGGTGGATAATCGCTCTTTAATGCGATCGCTATTGCAGGCTGCTCAAACATTAGGCATAGAGTTAAAAGAAGGAGTTAGCGTCAAGGCTATTCAACAAAAGCAGGGTCGAGTTGACGGCGTATTAACCGATGTTGGACAGCTAACAGCCCAGCAGTATGTTTTGGCGGCTGGCTCATGGTCGAGTCAGTTAATGCCTTTGCCTGTGCGTCCAGTAAAAGGGCAAATGCTAGCGCTGAAGATGCCCCAAAAGCTACACCAGCCTTTTCCTCTACAGCGGATTTTATATGGCGAGGGGGTCTATCTAGTTCCGCGCCAAGACGGTAGGCTAATAGTTGGCGCAACAGTAGAAGAAGTAGACTGGACACCGTTTAATACACCTCAAGGTATTCAAAGCTTATTGGCGAAAACGACAGAACTATACCCCGCAGCAGCAGACTGGCAAATTGAAGAATTTTGGTGGGGTTTTCGTCCTGGAACACCTGATGAACTGCCTATACTAGGTCGTAGTGCCTGTGATAACTTATTCCTGGCTACAGGGCATTATCGCAATGGAATTCTGCTAGCACCGATTACTGCTTCGCTGATGGCAGATTTAATTTTAGAACAGAAGTCCGATCCTTTATTAGCTGAATTTAGCTATCAACGTTTTCATCAACCTGCAAATATGACCCTAAGCAACCCCAGACTACCCCTACAGATTGAATCTACTCCTCAAGCTCCCTTATCTGCTGCTACAACTGCTTTATTAGACGATCGCACTATCGAAGACGATCGACCCCTAATCATCGCTGGACGCACCTTTAACTCCCGTCTGATGACAGGTACAGGGAAGTATCCCAGTATGGAGGTAATGCAAGCAAGCGTAGCAGCCAGTGGATGTGAAATTATTACTGTTGCCGTACGCAGAGTGCAAACCAAAGCACCAGGACACGAAGGATTAGCCGAGGCGATCGACTGGAGCAAAATCTGGATGTTACCCAATACCGCAGGTTGTAAAACTGCCGAGGAAGCCGTTAGAGTAGCTCGTTTGGGTAGAGAAATGGCAAAGCTGCTAGGACAGGAAGAGAACAACTTTATTAAGTTAGAGGTGATTCCTGATGCCAAATATCTTTTACCAGACCCGATTGGGACGCTACAGGCAGCAGAACAGCTTGTTAAAGAAGGTTTTGCCGTGTTACCTTATATCAATGCCGATCCGTTACTAGCAAAGCGCTTAGAGGAGGCAGGATGCGCCACCGTTATGCCCTTGGGTTCGCCCATTGGTTCGGGACAGGGAATTAATAATGCTGCTAATATTGCCATTATTATTGAAGAAGCAAATGTCCCCGTAGTAGTAGATGCAGGTATCGGTACTCCTAGTGAGGCAGCTTTAGCGATGGAGATGGGTGCAGACGCACTGCTGGTTAATAGCGCGATCGCCTTGGCACAAAATCCTGTAGCTATGGGACAGGCAATGGGTTTAGCTGCGGTTGCGGGAAGACTCGCTTATCTATCGGGGAGAATCCCTGTTAAGCAATATGCTACGGCTAGTTCTCCTTTAACTGGGACGATTAATTGATTGTCTGCCTCACCGTGACTCGATCTAAGTCACAGTCACATACAATTTACTAGCGTATAATTGGTGTAACAGTTAATACAATTATTATTTTTTTACAAAAATAGCGTATATTCTGTTACAATTCTTATCGGGTCAAGAGATTTTGAGAGTTGTCTCGTTGGGGAACGCACAACTAAAGATTTTTCCAGACTTAAACAACAACAATTTTAATTAGCCAGCGATCGCGATCGCTGGTATTTTTTTTGGGTCATAATTAGTCTAGTAATATTAGGACTTGCATCATCTTATGAGTTATGAACAGCAATTAGATTCAAACAAAGCCGTATTGTCCGCCGAAGAAGAGGAAGATTTATTTGACTATTCCTATGAACAGCCAGGAAGTATTCCAGGGACGCTCAATATTGAAGATGATGCCGAAATTACAAATATAGTGTTGATTGACTATAATCGCGATCGCGCTCAGCAGACAATTAACCTAACTCCTGAAGCCTGTGCAGAACACATGACTACGGAATCAGTTTCTTGGGTGGATGTTAAGGGTTTGGGTAGCGAAAAGATCTTGCAGAGGTTGGGAACAGTGTTTGGCTTACACCCTTTGGTATTAGAAGATATCGTCAATGTTCCTCAAAGACCAAAAGTAGAAGATTACCCACAGCAGCTGGTGATTATTACGCAAATGGTAGTGCCTAAGCCATCGGGAACAGGCTTTTCTTTAGAACAGGTAAGTTTAGTCGTTGGTCAAAATTATCTTTTGACGGTACAAGAAGATTCCGACAAAGACTGTTTTCGACCAGTACGCCGACGGATTAAGTTTAACAAGGGTTCAATTAGAAACATGGGCGCAGATTATTTAGCCTATGCCCTATGGGATGCGATTATTGATGGTTTTTTTCCGATCCTAGAAATCTATGGCGAAAAGATTGAAAATCTGGAAGATGAAGTGATTTTTAATCCTAGTAATCAAAGTTTGGCAAAAGTATATCAAATCAAAAGGGAATTACTAGCGCTGCGACGAGCGATTTGGCCCCAACGCAATGCTTTGAACACCTTAATTAGAGATGGTAGTACTGTAATCAACCCAGAAATCTTAGTCTTTTTGCGCGACTGCTATGACCATGCAGTCCAAATTATTGACATTATCGAAACCTATCGCGAACTTGCTTCTAGTTTGACAGACATTTATCTTTCGGCAATTAGCAACAAAATGAACGAGGTAATGAAGCTGTTAACGGTGATTTCTAGTATTTTTATTCCCTTAACTTTTATCGCAGGAATCTATGGAATGAACTTTAATCCCGACATTTCTCCGTTTAATATGCCCGAACTTGAGTGGTATTGGGGTTATGTTTTTTGTTGGGCAATCATGCTGGCTACAGCGGGAGGTTTAATTTATTTCTTTTGGCGCAGAGGCTGGTTTGAAAACTTTTCCAGCACTCTTAAGTAGATGACTCAGTTATCTTGGTGATCTGAATCATTGTCAGAAAGGGAACAATAAAAATAGATCTATTAACGACTGCTCAATAATTATGGGTTCTATTGTAAAAAATAAATTTCAAAATTATCAAGATTCCCCTTCAGGAAAATATCGCGATCGCCTATTTGGTACTCAACTTCAGATCATTCCCATAATGACAGTTCTGAGTATCATTTTTTTTGGGGGTATTGGCTGGCGCTTAAGTTATCTACAGTTACAGCAAGGAGCAATCAACCAGCAAAAAGCTGAGGACAATCGGACTCGTATTGTTCCCAAACAACCTGTCAGGGGTAATATTACAGATCGCCACGGCAAAATGTTAGCGACTAGTAAACAGTCCTATTCCGCATATCTCTGGCCCAAAGCGCAAAAAGAGCAAAATTGGGTCACAAATCGGCAAATTATCGCCCGAATCCTCAAAATAAACCCAAAAGAACTTCAACAAACAGTAGAAGCAGCAGGATACAACTATCCCAGCCTCATCCCTATTGGTCGTAACTTAACTCCAGAGCAAGTAACCGCCTTTGAAGAATATAAGCCGATGCTCAAGTGGGTAGAAACAGATATTGATAAAGTCCGCTTTTATCCTCAAGGTAAACTGGCAGCGCATATTTTAGGCTATACAGGAGAGCTAAACCAAGAAGAGCTAAACGAGAGAAAGTCGCGGGGCTATCGTTTGGGAGATGTCATGGGTAAGATGGGCGTAGAATCTAGTTATGAAGCTCAACTAAGAGGACAATGGGGTGGATTGAAACTAGGAGTAAATGGCTCTGGACAGGTAATTAGCTGGTTAGGGGAAAAGCCAGCCGAATCAGGAGAAAATCTGACTTTAACCATTGATGCCAAAGTTCAAAAAGCTGCGGAAACAGCATTAGGCACAAAAAAGGGTGCAATAGTTGCTCTAGATCCCCATAGTGGTGCTGTCATCGCGATGGCGAGCTATCCTAGTTTTGACCCCAATATCTTTTCCAGTAACGTTACTCCAGAAGTCTGGCAAGAATTACAGTCTCAAGGAAATCCTTTTCTGAATATGGCTTTACGGGCTTTTCCTCCCGCCTCTACCTTCAAAATTGTGACCGCTACTGCGGGGATGGAAAGCGGGAAATTCGCTCCTAATACTATATTGGGGACTTATCCCTATTTATCTGTGGGTGGTACGAGATTTGGAGAATGGAATAAAAGTGGTTTTGGCCCCTTGGGCTTTGTACAAGCTCTTGCTTGGAGTAGTAATACTTTCTTTGGTCAAATTGGCCAGGGTGCTGGTGGCGAAACCCTAATTAAATATGCCAAGCTGTATGGCTTTGGTCAACCAACGGGAATTGAGCTAGACGGAGAAACAAAAGGCTTAATTGCCGATGATGCCTGGAAACGGCTTAATTTTGATGACTGGGGTTGGACTGTAGGGGATACGGTAAATATGTCTATTGGTCAAGGTTTTACCACCGCCACACCGTTACAGATCGCGGTCATGTTTAGTGCGATCGCCAATGATGGTTATCGAGTACAGCCTCATTTAGTCCAAACGGCAAAACCGCCTGAAAAGGTTAATCTCAATTTCAAACCCACCACTATTGACACCATCAGCAAAGGACTTAGGGCCGTAGTGGACAGTGGTACTGGAACTAAACTCAACTCCCCGACTATTCCTCCAGGAGCAGGCAAGAGTGGAACAGCGGAAGCTCCTCCAGGAGACTCTCATACTTGGTTTGGCGCTTATGCCCCTTATGAAAAGCCAGAAGTTGTCGTCGTCGCTTTCCTCGAACATTCTGGTGGTGGGGGTGGTTCTTTGGCTGCACCTTTGGTTAGGCAGGTTATGGAAGCTTATTTTGACATCCTCCCTCAATAAATTGAGAGATTCCTAGAACAAACTAAGTTGCTCAAAAGATGGTACTCGTTTCACAGACGATTGCTCAAAGCAAGCTAAGAGTCTAACATCATCTCCACGAAGACTGTGTCCCAGCCCAAGTATTTTCATTCCTTCTGTGCGAATATTACGGCTAGCGTTGTCGTCTCTTTTGTGATGAGTGGAACATTGACTACAAGTCCACTCCCTATCTTTTAGTTCTAATTCTTTATGAATATGACCGCAATTACTACACGTTTTGCTAGAAGGGAAAAATCTATCTATCTCTACTAAAACACCACCTTTTTGTTCTAGTTTATAGCTGAGAAAATTTAGGAACATCCCCCACCCAGACTGAGCAATAGCCTTGCTTAATTTACGGTTTTTGACCATTCCTTTGATATTCAAATTCTCAACTACAACGACTTGGCTTTCGTCGGTTATAGTTCTAGATAATTTGTGCAAGAAATCTTGGCGAGCATTACTTAGACGCTCATGAACCCTAGCCACTAAAAGCCTCGCTCTGTTATGTCTGTTACTCCCTTTTTCCCTGCGGGATAATTTTTTTTGTTGATATCTTAGATTGCGTTCGTGTTTTTTGAGCCACTTAGGGTGTTTGAGCGAGTAGGTATCCGTTCCGTTATGACAGGTTACGTAATCTTTTAGTCCCAAGTCAATCCCTGTAATAACGCCATCAGTCGATTGCTCTACTTCAGAGTTTCCTAAATCTAACCCAATCGCAGCATAGTATTTGCCTGAAGGAGTAACACTAATCGTTACAGTTTTGATTATTCCTTCGATTACTTGAGTGAATTTAGCTTCAATTAGACCAACTTTAGGAACTTTAAGTTGATTACCTAGTATTTTGACATTTTGAGGAAAGCTAATTGATTGATTGTTCTTTTTAGCTTTGAATCTTGGTTTCTTGGCTCTACCCTCAAACCAATTTTTCATTGCTTGCTCTAAATGCTTGGTCGTAGCCTGAAGAACTTGAGAATAGCAATCAGACAGCCAAGGCAATTCCTTTTTTAGACTAGGAAGCAAAGCATTGAGTTCAGTACGCTTTAACCATCTTCCCTGTTCAGAACGATGCTTGTACTGTAATCCTAATGCTTTATTCCACCAAAATCTGCTACAGCCAAATTGTTGAGCTAGTAGTTGTTTTTGTTCCTTGGTTGGATATAGTCTTACTTTCGCTGCTCCTCTCATATGCGAAGCGGTATCTCCAACTATGCGACTTGTCCTAAAGGATACTGCTCCGCATATGCCGCTTAGTTCGGTAGACAAGTCCTTTAGGATGAGATAATTATATCATTGTCACCGACAATCAAATAATACTTGATGAAAACTAAATATAACAAAGCTTATAGAGCAGTTACGCAAATATGTAGACGGGCAAGCAAGACCCAGCCCGTAATTTATCCCGTCGCTGAAGCGAGGGACTTCTTACGGAAGATAGTTAAACCAAACAAAAAATCAATAAATAAATAGATCCTTACTTATTTTTCAAGCCAGGATTCAACATATCTCCTAATCCTTCCCCGACTAAGGATAAGCCTGTCACTAAGATGGTCATAGCCAAACCAGGAAAAGTAGCAGACCACCAAATCCCGATCGGTAAGGCATCTAAAGCTAAACGTAGATCGTGACCCCATTCTGGTACTTCAGGCGGGAGTCCTAAACCCAAAAAGCCCAAACCACCCAAGATGAGAATGGCATCGGCAGCATTGAGGGTGAACAACACAGGAACGCTTTGAATGACGTTAAAAAACAGATAGCGGGTTAAAATCCTAGTTGTAGGTGCGCCCATGGCCTGCGCTGCTTCAATAAATAGTTCGGTCTTAACGCTAGTGGTATGGTTGCGTACAATACGGTAGTACTGAGGAATATAGGCAATACTGAGGGCGATCGCTGCATTGATGACCCCTTGACCCACCACAAACGCTAGAGTGACGGACAACAGTAATCCTGGCAGGGTATAGATGGTATCCATAAAGAAGATCAAAACCCGATCTATCTTGCCCCCTAAATAGCCACTAACCAACCCCAAGGGAACACCAATAATCAGGCTCATAGTAGTTGCCAACGCCACTACTTTCAAAGCAGCCTGAGTTCCAAACAAGGTACGGGAAAAAACATCATAACCCTGGCGAGTTGTGCCAAACCAATAATCAGCCCCTGGGGCTTCGTGGATCGGATTAGCTAGGGCTTCGGTGGGATCTTGTAACCAGCCAATATTTTGCAATGTGGGAGCGAGAAAAGCGATCGCCATAAAGCTCAGAGTAATCATCAGCCCAATTAAAGTTAGGCTTTGAGATAGGGTCAGGCGAAATTGACGGGGTAATCTAATACTAGTGGTCATAATTTAGGGCGTAATCGGCTCAATCTGCTCGGCATTATAGCTAAAGATGCTGCTGAATTTAGCAACAAGTCTCTTAAGATAGTCATTCTCAAGATAGACATTTTTAGTTAAACTTAAAGTCCTAACACGATGAGCAGAAAAACTGCTTTAATTTAGAGTAGCCTTTGGTTATTAGTCATCTGATGGATTAAGAGCTAAAAGCTGTGATTAAAATTTATGATTAAGGAAGAGAATATATGCCTCTAACTCTTTCAGGAGAACAACAGCAACTTTTTGACCGTAGCTTGCAAACCATCCAGCAAGTTGAAGGTTTGTTTGTGGAGGCAAAGGTACTTTTTCCCAATTTCGACCCCGATACTGAAGTACTCAAGCAGCAGCTAGCTAATCCCTTTTCGATCTTTATCTGTGGTGAATTTAACGCAGGCAAGTCTAGTTTACTCAATCAACTCAACAATCAAGAAATTGCCACAGTGGGTTTTTTGCCTACCACCCAAGAAATTCACGCTTATAATCCCGAAGGCTTTGGTGGCTTAGTCTTTATTGATAGTCCAGGTACTAACTCGATTATTGAGCAACACCAAGAGTTAACAGAAAATTATCTCCAGCAGGCGGATATTATTTTGTTCGTTACTTCTGTTGAGCGTCCTTTGAGTAAATCTGAGCAAGATTTTTTAACCTTAGTCGATCAAACTTGGGCGCGGAAAATTATTGTGGTGATTAATAAAGCCGATTTAGTTACCGACGACGAAGCAAAGCAAATCCGTGAATATGTTAGCGAAGGTTTAAAAGAAATCCTCACAGAAATGCCCCCTGTCTTTACGATTTCAGCAAAAACAGGTAGCGGGATGGATGAGCTTAAAAGCTTTTTGTTGGCATTTTTGGCAGAAGGAGAAAAAGTTAAGCTTAAGCTGCGTGGCCCACAGAATTCGTTATTAGTTTATCTAGAACAATTAGAACAGAAAAACGAATCGATTAAAGCCAAATTACAGTCGGACAAAGTTATTTTTGACCGTACCTCCCGTAGAATTGAGGAAAGACTAGAAGAGTACAATCTTTTATTTGGTATTTTTCGCGATAATATTGAAGATTTGTTTACCAATTTAATTACAGAAACCAACGAATTAATTGATAATAATACGGGGTTTTTAACCGTTGTTAAACGCAAAATTACTAAAGAAGAAGACTTTCTCGAAGAACGATTGGCTAAGACAATTAAGGATATTCAGTTAGATAAAAATCTGCAAGACATCTTTCAAGAGGCGATCGCCACTTTTCAAAAGTACCGCGAACGAATTATTAGAGAAGCCAAGGAAGATCTATCTACTGCCATCACTGTCTCTGAGGATACTTTAGCGCTCCCGCCGATTAATACCGATCGCTTAAATAGCAACGAATTTGCCACTAAGATTAAGACAGCAACAGAAGAAGGTTTAGAGAGTTTCTGGAAACTGGGAATCACCGCAGCAGCAACGGGAGTGGGTGGACAACTCATATTTAGTTCAATTTCAGCAGACACGACGGCTTTTGTGGTTGCAGGGTTATTTAGTTTAATGAGCTTTGATGCCTTACCCAGAAGACGGAGAAAACTTAAAGCAGAGTTAGAACAAAATTATCGTAGTCTCCAAGAAAACTATACCAAGAGTCTTAAGGATGCTTTAGCAGCAGAATTAAATAAATGCCTGCAACAGTTTGCTAATGTAATTCGACCTCAACAGGAGGAACTTGCTAGTAAAATAGCTACTGCTGAGTCGATCGCTAAAGAAACGGCAAATATTAAAGCGCAAATTCAGCAGATTACTACTGAAGTAGAACAGTTAGCCAATAATACTTGAAGCCATGATGATCATCTGTAATTCAGATCTTTTAAAGTATTAAACTATCCCTTGTCCTCAGACAATCAACATAGATGCAGTTAGCTAATCAAGCCAAAAAGTTTTTCTATTTCAGTTGTTTGGTATTATTCCTGGGGACTTTAGGAAGTATCAGCCAAGAACCCAGAAATTTTTGGTGGCAACAATCTGAGCAAATGTTATCCAAGCTTTACGGACACTGGCATTCAGAGCAACCTAATCCTCAAGGCCACTATACTCCTAATGTATCTGGCACTCAACCCTTAGTTATGGGTGGGGGAGATCCTTATGTTAGAGCTTTGATGCGCACGATTACCGCTAGCGAAGCTAATGTTAGTCGTCCCTACAACGTCATTTATGGTGGCAAGCAGGTTGAAGACTTAAGTGAGCATCCTCAGCTTTGCGTCACCATTGTCGCGGGGCCAAATACTGGTAATTGTACGACTGCTGCGGGACGTTATCAAATGCTCGACTTTACTTGGAATCGGACAGCACAGCAGTATCATCCTCATCCTGGGGGTTTTTGGCGTTGGAAAAGCTATAGTTTTGAAGCTGAATACCAAGATGCGGTGGTTTATGCTTGGCTTAGTGATTCTCAGGCTTGGGGAATGGATATTCCCCAGTTACTACGACAGGGAGAAGTAACTCAGGTGCTTGAATTACTCTCAGGAACTTGGACTAGTTTAGGATACGGAATTGAGACTAATTCTATGAGCAATTATTTACCCCAAATTTATCAGAACATGTTGCAGGAAGAGTTAGGGTAAATAGGAAACAATCTTTTTGATCTATTTAGATGAAATTATGACCATTAATCTATTGTCGTAAGATAAACTTCTTATGAATTACTAGAATTAATAACAAAACTATAATAACATTTTAATAATATTTAAAGTTACGGCTAAATTATCCCGACTTAATTAAATGATTAAACAAATAAGCATTCAATTAAGTTAACTCATCTGCAAGATTACGAATAAAAATTTTGCTAGTAATCTAAAAATTATTCATTCTTTAGATAAGATAACGTCAAGCTATTGCTGTGCAACTGATAATTTAATTTCAATTAAAGCTTTAATCTAGGCGTTGAGCAACATATTATTGTGATACTACTATACTTTTTGCGCTAATTAAATGTTGGCTATTTAAATCAGCGGTTTTAAAAATGTAAAATAGCAGATTTTAAGTTATTAAAGTTAGTTTTTTGCTTAAATACACTTAATTAAAGTTGTAATTAATTCACAACTAGAGAGTGTAGAGATTAAACACAAACAAATAGTAATCATTAAAAATTAAATTTAGAAACTAAAATTTCAGGATATCCGCGTGAATATTTATATACCGTTTTTTTATTCAGAAAAAATTAAAAGGCCCGATCAAAACTTTTTTTTATTGAGTGTCTTGGGAGAAGATTTTCTGATCTTGCTCCTAGCTTTCAGTTTCGTTAGTTCTCATCCTTGGACAAATGCCTTGGGGTTATTTCTGCTACAGGTATCTTTTTGGTGTATCTATGAAATTGGCTACATTGAAAATGACATCTTAGGGGAAAAATTTGAAGATAAAGCAGTACTTTCGTATAACTATAATTCTTATAAATATTCGTTTCAACTGTGGCAACCTTGGATCTGGGCTGTTGTCTTTTCTATCTTAGGCATAGCTGTTCTTTATCAAGAAATAGCAATTAAAGGTGTTCATCTCGGCACGGCGATATTTGGTAATTATCATCGAGAACTATTTCAAATATCTGAAAGTTTTTTGTATTGGGCTGCTTTTTTATTGCTCTTAAGATTTTTATTTCATATTTATAATCAGCTCAATAAGCAGAGTCGAGTATGGTTCTATTTCTTGTTGCAAGCTTGCCGTTACTGTGGTTATTTAGTTCTTCTAACTACTAATACAGTTGGCTTAATTTTACTCATTAGTAAGATTTTAATTCGTTCAATACAGTATGTTTTATATCGTTACCTGGGGGGTAAAAATAGTGACTGGCCGATGGATTTCCCGCGCTACTTTTTTTACTTACTGATTTATCTTTTGATCTTGAGTGCTACGGCAGTTAATGAGCGTGATATCTCTTTATTATTTAACTATCAAGTACTTGCTATCATTACTTTTTGTTTGCTTAGGGGAAGTAAGCACTTTCAGAAAGTGTTTTCACAGTTTGTACATGTTAGTAAAGATAGCTCAAACCGAATTGTTTAGTTACTGATTACTAATTACTGATATTGTACCCTTGTGGTATTACTAATTACTGCTGAAGATCATGAAGCAAGTTTGTCAAAGGTTGCCAATCATTCTCCTCACTAATCGATCGCCAAACGGATTCAATTACAGGACGTAATAAAGCAGTCTGAGGGTTATGAATCTTAAGGCGATCGCCAATTTCTTTCATATTGTCTGGGGAGACTTGATTAAGGCATTGATGATAAATACTGCGCCAATTGTCGGTAATTTGCCAAGAAAAAGTAGCGTTGGCTAAAATTAACTCCTGCTCTTCGCACCAACGAGAATCGAATCCTTGAGCTAATTCAGCAAAGAAACCATGATAGCTAATCTCGGTATCTCTTAATAAGTTAATTGTCTGAGTTGATAATTCATGAGCGATCTTTCCCAAATCAGCCTCAAACCCTAGTTTTTGTAGCATCAACTGTTGATAATGTTGTTGATAGTAGTCGTCAAACTGCGCCAAGCCGATTTCCAAACTCGATTGTTCTGTAATCATTGCCAGGGGTTTTTGCAGTAACTCTAAATTAAACCGACAAATATAGGGTTGATTACCATAGCTATAGCGCCCACCATAGTCAAAGCTGGCAGCGGTAAATCGAGCGTCATAGGTAGGAATAAAGGCATAGGGGCCATAATCAAAACTTTCCCCAGCGATCGACATATTATCAGTATTGAGAACACCATGACAAAAGCCTGCCGCCATCCATTGTGCTGCCAACTGCGCCACCCTCATGACTAACTGAGCGTAAAACTGGTTATATTTATCCTCATCGTCAGGAATATCTGGATAGTAAACAGCGATCGCACTATCTAATAATTTACTAATCAAATCTGGACGTTGTAGATAATGTAGTCTTTCTAAAGTGCCAAAACGAATATGGGACTTACTCAACCGCACCATTACCGCAGAACGAGTGGGGGAAGGTTCATCTCCTCGCCATAAAGCTTCCCCCGTCTCAATCAAGCTTAAACAACGAGAAGTATTTACTCCTAGCTGATGTAGTGCCTCCCCTGCTAACACTTCCCTAACACCACCCTTGAGAGTTAACCGACCATCAGCACTGCGGGAATAAGGCGTTCTCCCCGATCCTTTAGTTCCTAAATCGTATAAATTACCATCTACACCGCGAACCTGACCGTATAAAAAGCCCCTACCATCCCCCAGAAAGGGATTATAAGCGCCAAATTGATAACCATGATAACGTAGAGCCAAAAAAGGTCTGACCCCGCTGAATTGACCAAAAGCAGCAATAAAGTCGCCGTCGGTCACTAACTCTGGTTTTAATCCCAATAATGGTAACAGGCGATCGTTACGATAACGGAGAAAATGGCTAGGAAAATCCGCAGCAGCAACAATATCGTAGTAGTCATCACCCAAGTTTTCCATCATGGGTTCATATTGAAGGTTGAGCAGCGGGTTGAGACTTGTTGCCATAAGGATAAAAATATCTAGTTCTCAACTAGCTTCTAAATTCAATTAGTTTTACAGTAATTATTAATTAACTAACTTTTAGTCCCTTTTTGACTATGCCCGATCCGATTATGTATCAGGAGGATGGTTATGTTGTCCTCGAATCAGATCAGCCTGAACAATTTATGAATTCAGCCGAACTGAAAACCAAGCTAGCTCATCTGTTACAGCAACCAGAAGTAATTATTCCCAGAGAGCTGGAACAGTTTGAATCACCAGAATTACAGGCTCAACACTTACTTGATAACTATTTTGAGTTAGATATTAGTGCAGATCATTACCTACAGTGGTATGTAGTACGCCTAGAAAAATAACTGGGGATGCAAATCTGTCCCATGAATAGTCTAAAATACTTTTCTACTCTAGACTAATTCCAATTACCAATCATGGTAAATGCTGACCAGAAATAAGGATGATTGAGACTTAAAGTACCGTCGGGAAAATCTGCTGGTAGAGGTAAATCTTTGCCATTGGATAACTTAACCTGCTTGCTATCAATCTTGACATTGCCTCGCAGCATTGCTATCTGAGTTTGACGCAAGGCCTCTGCTTTATTCAAAGTACTATCTAGCTGATCGTAAAACTCACCCATCATGGCTAAAGTCCCCAAATCACTAACATACCAGAGACTAGCCAATGCAGATTTTACCCCCGCCTGTACCGCTAATCCCGCAAAACCAAGCTCGGCATCTTTGTCTCCCAAAGCAGTTTCACAAGCACTTAAAACCATTAATTCAATCGGCGTATCATCAGTGTTCCAACCAAGTTGGTCTGATAATTGTTGTAGCTGAGGTATTTTGAGCTGTTCATCATAAAACTGGATGTAAGAATCGCTTAAATCACCTGCTTTGAATTCAGCATGAGTACCTAAATGAATAATTGAGAATGGTGTTTCGCGACTGTTTTGAGCCACAAAATTGGGAATTGTAAATTGCTGATTCAGAAATGACTCTCCACGACGGGGATTACTCACAATCGTCTTCAGTTCAATAGGCATAGTTGGTAAGGATGCTTGCTCTTTAAATTCAGATGCGCCCATTGCCAAAATGGAAGCTTCATCTGGACTCACGTAACGAGTATCGGTCAAGCCAAAACTAGGGACAATTCCCATCGCATACTTTTCAACCAAGAATTGTTGACCATCATAAAGTGCTGCGACGGGTAATAAACGCAAGCCTGAATCCATCGAAAACACCAAAACATCAATTTTATTAGCTTGAAGTTCTGCTTCTATGGGTTTAATTAGGACATTGTATAGCTCTTGTGAGGACTTTTTGTAGTCATTTAGATTGAGTTTCCGCACATCACCAATTTCAGCGCGAAATTCTGTTGCCTTGGCAAGAATATCTTTACGAGAGGTATTCTTGACTGTTTTACGGATCAATGAGGCTTGGGAGGCTGCTGGCGCATCAACACCCTTTAACTTCGACGATGCCACCAATGAAGTTTTGGCATTAGCCTGTACTTGCTCAGGTAGAACCACCAATGATTCTAGCTGATTCTCTTGAAGAGAGATATTGATAAAAGCAGGTTTTTTGCCTGTTTGTTCAGCTAACTGAGCTAATCTCTGAGAAATCTCTTTGACCGAAGGTACAGTGCCATAAAGTTCAATTCCCGTAGAACCAATTAACTGATTTAATTGAAATTCTTCCTGCATAAAAATGGCTAAATCGCCAGGTGCTTCTTGAAACTGAGTTTCATATGCTACGCGATCTAACTGCTCCACTGCTGGCTGAGAATCTTTCTCTGCTACTTTTTCTTCCTCCACTTCCTCAGATTTTTTAACTTCTCTAGCATCAGCTTCGTCAACTAATTTTTCAACTATTTCATCAGACTCAGGCGAGTTAGCAACTTCAGCAGTTTCTTCTACAGTTACTGGTTCGCTCTCAACAATTTCAGATTGAATATTAATAGTACTATCAGCTTCTGGACTAACAGTTTCTATTTGACTATTGGGTTGACTACTGTTAACGGGAACTTCTTCGACGATATCCCCCGCAGTGTTTTCTCCTAAATTATCAACTGTATTGCCTTCATCCTGATCGGGCTGATTAATCATGGCATCAGGACTAGGCTGCGTAATATCGGACATATTACCTGATTGAGAACGCGCTGATTCTGTCGCCAGGATAATACAGATACATGACAATAATATTTTTACTGGTAGTTGAGATAATTTCATCATCAAGGTCTCACTTTATTTACTAACAATTTTTATTTAAAAAGACAAACTGTATCCAAGACCCAAAACAAATCTTGTTCCGTCCCCCGCCGAACCTGTCACATCGGTGATAGAAGGAACAATAACTAAGGGAATTTTTTTAAATGGGACTAAGGGAACTCCAATCGTTAAGTCTTGACCGCTCCATTCAGCGACCAAACCGACTGGTTGAATCACCTTAATTGCTAAACTGCCAAAAACTCCAACATTTTCGTTACCTTCATTAATATTAGACTCTGAGCGAAACTGGCCGCCTCCCACGCCTAATGTTGTATACACTTCACTAAAAGGTTTAGTTCTATCTGTACGCAATTTAAATCTTTTAGTCGCAACGCCAAATACAGAAGATCCTCCATCCGTATTTCCCCAAGTAGTTAAGCCTTGAACTCCAGCGGCGATCGCAAAATCTTTGGGCAAACGACGATGCAGCTTGAGGTTAATTGACCCATCACTAAAAGGTGAACTAATATCAACCAGACTAATTCCCACTTGGACACCAACATTTTTTTGAGCATTTCCTAAACCAAAGCCTAGACCAAATACCCCATCAGATTCGTCTCTAAACCTCGCCCGCTCTTGATATCCCAAGCCGATTCCAGCATTACCCCAAGATGCTCCATATGCTGATGGATTGATAATAGTAATGCTAGGGGACGCTTGATATGTATTTTTCGGATCAGAAACTTGTAACGGTATTCGTTTTGGTTCAAATCTTTGACCTCCCGATGGTTGACGACGTAATGAGGGAATCCCCTCTTCGTCGGATGATTCAACAGCAACAGCATTGTTAATTTTGTACTTCTCGGAGGCAATAAACTGCCACTGAGTTTTATTACTAAACTCGCTTTTTTCTGACTGTCTAAGATTTAATGCTGATGAATGTTTAGTTTGTTCTGCTCCAACACCGATATTGCTGGCTGTCAATAAAACGATGTTTATTAGAGCAATCTTAAAAGAGCAAATGAGGGACTTTCTAATGAGGGGCATCTAAAACACTATGCTTTTGCTATATTTCTATCTGTAATTTATATGTAAAAGTGACTTTTACCAAATCTTGCTTGGTTAATCTTTGGTTGTCATCGTCTTTTAAGTTATCACTAAGTAAGCTATCAGGTAACTTGATAAGAAATATAGACATTTTTATAACTCATGTCTAATTAATTGGTTGGTCATGAGCAAATAGCTCTATTTGATAGCTTTTTTTAGATCGATGACATCAAAGCAAGAAAACATTAGTGTTGATAGATTTCCCTCGGTATACCATTAGGTAATTAAAAAGACGATTAAATAATCTAAATTGCCAACTAGCTCAAACTAATTGGCAACAGCCTACTACCAAGGCCACCAGAGTGGTTGATATGGTTCATCATTAAAACTATATACACCTCGGACTTTATACACTTGGCAATCAATCGGCGATTTGTTTTCTAAAACACAACTTGCATTAAATTTAGGATTAACGCTAAACAGCTTTTCACTGGCTTCATTTAGGCAATTTTGATCCTCTTCATTGACCAAACACACTAGGTTTGCGTTTTTGTTGGTTTCAGCCTTCAAATACTTAGCATCTTCCTGCTGATATGAACTTTGTAGTTTTGCTGCGGTTTGCTGACAAACTTCAGCTCCAGACTGTCCTGGTACTAAATATTCAGCGTGCCAACTCATCAAAGGTGTCAAATTTACTTGGCCTGGATTGTAAGCAAACATAGTAGGGGTATCGCCCTGGACAGCGCAAACAAACACAGATTTAGTAGACTCAGGAGTCGCTTTTTCTTCGGCTTTGAGCGGAACTGCGGAAAATGCGATCGCACAACCAACTAAGGCAAGAGATAGATATTTATTTTTCATTGATTCTACTTAAAATATTGAGATTTTAAAGCTATGTATATACCCTCATAAGTATATTTGACTATATATCAACAAGGGTTTCCTATTATTTCACTAAATTTATTGTCACAACCATAAAATTTTGATGAAGTAGGTTAATTTTAGTTACGGGTAAAGTGGTATTTTATGCATCCAAAAGAGATAAATTAGATAAATTATTTCAAATTTATTTCAAATCGTAGCCGAACAAATTGGCGTCTACTTCAGCTAAATCAATATCCCCTAATCCATATTCCTGCCAGCGTCGGTCAACCATATCGGCGACATCACCATCGGATTCTAAAGGTTTGCCCCATTCATGATCGGTTTCAGGAGGAATCTTGGTCGTAGCATCGATCCCCATGCGCCCACCTAAACCAATTTTTTCGCTAGCAAAGTCAAGAGTATCAAAAGGAGTATCGGGCAAGATAAAGACATCGCGGGAGGGATCGACTTTGGAGCTAATTGCCCAAACTACCTGGCGGGGATCGCGGATATTGATATCCTTATCAACGACAATGACAAACTTGGTATAGGTAAACTGGGGTAAAGCACTCCAAAAAGCTAGGGCTGCCCTTCTTGCCTGTCCAGGATAGGCTTTATCAATCGAAATAATTGCTGCCTTGTAACTCAGCGCCTCCATTGGCAGGAAGAAATCAACAATTTCCGAGACTTGCTGACGCAGAATTGGGGTATAAATACGGTTAAGAGCGATCGCCATCATTGCTTCTTCTTTGGGTGGGCGACCGCTAAAAGTAGTCAGGTAAATTGGATCTTTACGATGGGTCATACAGTGGAAACGAACTAGAGGCGAATCTTCAACCCCGCCGTAATAGCCCATGTGATCCCCAAAAGGCCCATCGGGTAACATTTCTCCTGGGGTAATTGTTCCTTCCAAAACAAACTCAGAGTCTGCTGGAACTTCGAGATCCACAGTTTTACATTTAGCCAGTTTAACTCCACTGCCCCCATATAAACCAGCAAAGAGCCACTCAGAGAGATCTACAGGAATGGGTGTTGCTGCTGCCATAATAATCATCGGATCGACTCCCAGGGCGATCGCAATTTCTAGTTTTTTGCCTGCTTCTGCTGCTTTCCTGAGATGTCTTGCCCCACCCCGTACCGAAAGCCAATGAACGGTCATGGTATTTTTAGACTGTAGCTGAAGACGATATACACCAACGTTCGGCGTACCTGTTTCTACATCTTTAGTAATGACTAAACCCAAAGTGATGATTTTTCCCGCATCTCCCACATAAGGACGAATCATCGGCACTTGGTTGAGATCGACATCTTCTCCTTCGATCACTATTTGCTGGCAAGAGGGAAAAAAGTCCCTACCTGGCTTGGCTTTTAAAACATCAAATAGCACTTTGCCAAAATCTACCGCCTGCTTAATTTTCTTCGGTGGTTTAGGCTGCTGCAACATGGCTAGTTTAGAACCCAAAGTTTCTAACTCTTCTGGCGCTTCCATGTTCATCGACCAGCAGATCCTCTCTACGGTTCCCATAAGATTAACTGCTACAGCAAAGGGAGATCCTTTAACGTTTTCAAACAATAAACCAGGCCCTCCTGCCTGTAACAGGCGATTAGAAATTTCAGCAATTTCTAGTTCAGGATCGACCAGTGCTGAAATGCGCCGTAGCTGACCCTTAGATTCTAGAATTTCAATAAATCCCCGTAAATCTCTTGCCATATTAAGAAATATAAACTTGTAAGTATATACATAGTCTAGAAGAGTTGGGCAAGGATCTACAATTTCTTTGTCAGGCTAGATGAAAGATCTTGGTTCATCGCATCAATAATATTGTGCAAAGCTTCCATAAAGACTTGTTCCGAGTTTGAATTTAAAGCATTTAATAAATAAGCTTTACCTCCTTGTGGTTGGCAGAGGAATTGAACTACCTGATTTTTACTACTTATCTTATTCATGAGAGCTATATTACTTGGTTTTAGTTATGGTGAGCCAAAATCAGAAATAAACAAAATTAAATTGTCCAACTTTATTTAATTACATCCATCTGCTAAAAGTTATGATAGCTATCTTCAATAATTACTATGCTTGTGAACTGCTTTCTCCATTAATCACTGCTGCACCGACTAAATGAGCCAATTTTAGGGCTTCTGGTACTTTGCCACGGTCGGTCAATTGAATTAAAGCTTAGGCTGGGCAATTAATAAATAATGACTAAATAATAGGCTTTAGCCGCTCACACTTTTCTGTTCATTGAGCCATAAAGAGTGACTCTTAAAATCTTCAGCACTTTTATCAATTGCCTGTAATAAAAGGTAATTTAAAATCGTCCGCAGGGCAATAATTGCCGCTAGTTGACCAAGCTCATTCCAAGAGGGGGTAATCGTTGTCTTTAAGATGCTTCCTCCTAATAAAAAGCTTAATCCGAGAGAAAAACCATAGCCTAATTCTAGGCGACTTCCTTGAAATGCGATCGCCGAACTAGTACTAATAAAAATATGTTGGCTGTAAATAATTAAAGCTTTAACTATTCCTGTAACGATGACAAACAGTGCTAATAACTGACACAAACTAACTACCCAGTCATTAAGAGTGCTGACTATCTGTACAAACATTCATTTTTACCTAGCTGTAAATCTTCCAAATCTAAATTAAATCGCGATCTGTCAAAATTTCATAGCCATCTTTAGTAACTAAAACCGTATGTTCAAACTGCGCCGAAAGGTTGTTATCTACAGTAACCACAGTCCAGCGATCGCGCAAAACTCTAGTATGCTTAGAACCTGCATTGAGTATGGGTTCAATCGCCAGAGTCATACCCGCCTTTAATTTAACGTTAGGCATCAATTTCGTACGGTGATTAAATACTGATGGTGCTTCATGGAGATTTTTACCCACACCATGACCAGTATACTGTTCTACCACGCTATAACCATTCGCTTTTACATGGTCTTCTACTGCTCCAGCAATGTCTAAGAGATGATTACCTGCTTTTACCTGTTCAATCCCTTTGTATAGTGCTTCTTCAGCAACCTTGATTAACTTAGCAGAGTCTTTAGATACTTTATCGCCAACGGCAATAGTAATACAAGAATCACCATGAAAGCCATCGCAATAAGCACCCGTGTCTACTTTTAAAACGTCCCCACGACGGAGTACTTTCTTGGCATTAGGGATACCGTGTACCACCTCATTATTGACGCTGGCACAGATAGAAGCAGGGAAACCATAATATCCCTTAAAGCTGGGGGTTGCACCCATTTCCCGTATCCGTCGTTCGGCATATTCGTCTAAATCTGCGGTGGTCATTCCTGGCTTGGTTAGTGCTTGGATCTCTTTTAATACAGTAGCGACAATCTTGCCAGAGCAACGCATCTTCTCTATTTCAGGCGCTGACTTTATTTCAATTCCGCGAGGATTACGATTTAGTGAAGGAAGTCTATTAGCTGTGTCGGAGTCTGATTTTTTGGACTTGGGAAAGAGAAGATTGGTAAGTATATTCATTAAAAATGTTTAATCTGACTGAGATTACTGTTAGATTTCTTGCACGATCAAAGGTTGAATTCCTCTACAATTATAGCTTTGTGCTACCCTTTCATCTCAATAGCCTTTGCATCCACTCTCCCCAACCATAATGTCAATGATCATTGAAAGAAAAGGTCTTAAACCTGATTAATCAATTTTCTTCATTTACCAAGACAGCTACTTCCTGATTCAGGCGATCGCCTACTCGATCATTAGCCACATCTAAATCGTAATTCATTTGTAATACCAGCCAAAATCGTGGTGACATATTAAAATAACGCGCAAGGCGAAGAGCTGTATCTGCTGTAACTCGTCGCTTACCGTGAACGATTTCGTTAATACGCCGTGCTGGAACTCGTAGAGCTAGAGCGATTTGATTTTGACTAAGATTCATTGGTTTGAGAAATTCTTCTAAAAGAATCTCACCAGGATGAACTGGCATCAGCTTGTTTTCATTCATTCTTCTACCTAAATGATAATCAACGATCGCCTACGTCTGAAGCTTCTCCGTCTTGCCATTCAAAGCAAATCCGCCATTGATCGTTACTTGCTCTCATTGTAGGCAGCGTAAACACCCTGGACGTTATACCAGTTAAGAAAGATCCTCGCTACTTGTTCAGCTAATTGAGGTTTACCTTGGTTAATTAACCAGCTTAATACTGGCTGTAAAGTACGTTCATTTAGCGTGCCACCAATTGATAATATGCCCCAAAGAAGACGATGTAGAATTGTCATTTGAATCATCATTTTGACATCAAAAGTAGGATGTTTGTCATAAAAAACTACTCCCATTTTTCCTCTTTGAATTTCTTGCTCGATCAGCTTTGGTATCTGCTCTAAACTGAAAGGAGGATGCCAATGATATCCAACAGCTGCGGGACATTTAATTAGTTTTAAATCGAGTTTTTTTAATCGTACTCCTAACTCTAAATCTTCCCAACCATAGAGTTGAAAACCTGGATCGAATAATCCTGCATCTTCGAGCCATTTACGAGCGATCGCTACATTACCAGTGGCAAAGTAAGCAGCGGAAAAATCTGTTATTTTATATGGTTCAGAAGTTGGATTGTCGAAGTTATTTGTATTAATTACTGCACCATAGGTAAATAGGCGATCGCTTTTAAGTTCTTGTTTTCCTTTAACTAATGCATCGGCATGAGATTGCAGAAAAGTGTTTGTAACTACCAGATCGCTATCGATAAAAATTATGGTGTCACCAACGGCATTTGCTACCCCTAAATTTCTAGCTGCTGCTGCGCCTTGATGATTCTGCTCAATTACTTTAACATGAGGCAAATTAGCCCGATTTTCTGCTAACCAAACTAAGGTGCGATCGCTCGAACCATCATCTACTAGAATAATTTCATAACCGTCAAGCTTACTGTTAGTTAGTTCCTGTTTTTCTAAAGCAAACAGACATTTTTGTAGGATTGGTAAACGATTATAGGTAGGAATGACGACGCTAATATACATCTCAACAAAGGCTAACGGCTAAAAGCTACGAACAGTATAACCATAGATACTTTGCTTTTGATCGGCAACGACAATTAAGAAACTCGATTCATTTTCGCCAGTAAAACTTCAATTATTGGTGCATCATCACTACTGGGATTGACTTTGAGGTAATATTCTAAATCGAGAATTGCTTCAGACCAACGATTAAGCTGATAATATAGTAAACCGCGATCGCGAATCTCTGCCGTTTTTTCAGGCTCAAGTTTGAGAATGGCACTCATAGTTGATAAAGCCTTGTCTATTTCTTGGCGATGCAGATAGATGAATTTTAAATTGTTCAGCATTCTCGCTAATATCTGCTTATTATCTACAGGTGCTAACCAGTTGCGATCAAGCTGAAATTTGTGCTGATAAGTTTCAGCTAATCTTTGCTGACAGTCAGCTTCAAACAGAATCTCACCACGGTTAAAAGGATCGACAAAAATTTCTGCATTTTCAATTTCAGGACGAATCAGAAAATGTCCAGGTAAACCAACACCTTGCATGGGAAAATTTAGCCGTTTAGCGATCGCTAAATAGACTACAGATAGGCTGATGGGAATTCCTAACCTACGTTCGAGTACACGATGTAAGAAGCTATTATCTGGATCGTAGTAGTTATTTTTGTTTCCTCTAAAGCCCAAAGTATCAAATAAATGTCGGTTGATAGTTTGAATCACTTTTAAAGGATAACGTTCGGCAGGAAGCTGTACTTCGATTTCGGCTGCGATCGTATCTAAAACTTTTAAATATGCTTGAGGTCTTAAATCAGGATATTCTGCTTGAGCAAAATACAGACATGCCTTGGTTAGATCTATTTTTGGCTGGCTTACTTCTCGATAGAAATTATGCCACCGTAATTGATTATCCATTCAGGTTAATAAATAGTTTTTATATTTCATTGTGATTATCATAATATTTTTCAAGTAAATATACCGAGTAGCAATTAATAATTGTTACTTTACAAAATTGACTAGTTTACTTCATAAATGTGTCACAAAAATATAGGCTTCTCGTTAAGCTGTTAATCATTTAATATTTACCTTCCTACCTCTTGTCGGGGCAAAGAGCTTTCGATTCTAACTTCGCCCCTAATTATGGATTTAGGCTTGTTTAATCGACAAACCAACCCGCTTTAATTTTTCATTGACTTCTAATACTTTGACCTTAATCACCTGACCAACTTTTACTACTTCATTGGGATCGCTAACAAAGCGATCGCATAGTTGAGAGATATGCACTAAACCATCTTGGTGTACGCCGACATCAACAAATGCGCCAAAGTTAACCACATTAGTCACGACTCCTTCTAGCAACATGCCCTCTCGCAAATCGCTAATTTCCGCAACACCTTCCTGAAAAGTGGCGTATTGGAATTGTTCTCGCGGATCTCGTCCTGGCTTTTCTAATTCGGCGATCGCATCCCTGAGAGTAGGCAAACCCACACCATCGGTGATAAATTCTTTGAGGTCGAGGCTTTTAAGGCGATTGGGCTCCGCCCACGCTCCGCGATCGCTAGCTTGAGTAATGCGGTCTAAAGATACCCCCAGGCTATGAGCTATTTGCTCAATTACAGGATAACTTTCGGGGTGGACTGCCGTATTATCTAAGGGATTGTTACCATTGCGAATGCGCAGAAATCCCGCAGCTTGTTCGTAAGTTTTCTTGCCTAACTTAGCTACTTTAAGTAGTTGTTGGCGATTATTAAAAGCTCCATTGTCGTTCCGATATTCGACAATATTATGAGCAATTGTTCGCGAAATTCCTGATACAAAAGTCAGCAATTCTTTAGATGCTGTATTGAGATCGACCCCCACATAATTAACGCAGCTTTCTACAGTTTCTTCTAGCTTTTGTTTCAATAACTTTTGATCTACATCATGCTGATACTGACCCACACCAATAGATTTGGGATCTATTTTAACTAATTCAGCTAAAGGATCTTGTAATCTTCGACCAATACTAACTGCACCCCGTATAGTAAGATCTAAATTGGGAAATTCTTCTCTTGCCACATCACTAGCAGAATAGATCGATGCGCCCGATTCATTAACAATTACTTTAGTTGGTTGTTGCTCTATTTCGCGTAAAACTTCACCGACAAATTGATCTGTTTCCCGCGAGGCAGTACCGTTACCGATCGCAATTAATTCAATCTGATATTGACTAATTAAATCCTTAACCGTTTGGGCTGCCTGCTTTCTTTTGCTTTCTCCTGTATGGGGAAAAATTGCTTGATATTCTAAATACTTGCCTGTATCTGACAACACCACTACTTTACATCCTGTGCGAAAGCCTGGGTCGATTGCTAGGGTGGGTTTTCTCCCCGCAGGAGCGGCTAACAAAAGGTTACGCAAATTAGCTTCAAAGGTTTGAATTGATTCTAGGTCGGCGTATTCCTGGCGATCGCTTCTCACTTCTCGAATTAAAGAAGGTTTTAATAAGCGATTAAATGCATCTTTGAGCATTGTTTGGTAAAATGCTTTTAGAGTTGGGTTTCTCGTGCTAATTTCTTGCTTTTCTAAATAACCTAACACCTCAGACTCATCAAAGGTAATATCGATACTTAAAATACCTTCAGTCTCACCCCGATATAAAGCCAAGAGATTATGAGGCGGAATCTTACTCACCCCATAGCTATAGTTGCGATACATTTCATATTTAGTCGTCCCTTCAGGATAATCACCCTTAATTTGCGAGGTAAATACGCCTTGTTTAAAGAAATATTCGCGTAAATAAGCTCTGATATCGGCATTATCTGCTACCTGCTCGGCTAAGATATCTGCTGCTCCTGCTAACACCTGTTCTGTGGTCTCTAGTTCTTTTTCCGCAGCCAAATACTTACTTGCCTCAGCAGCCAAAGAGATCTGGGATACTTGGGGCTTATTATGAAGTGCGATCCAATCTGCCAGAGGTTCTAATCCTTTTTCTTTAGCGATCGTAGCTCTAGTACGCCTTTTTGGCTTATAGGGAAGATATAAATCTTCTAATTCAGTCCGATTGAGACAGACTGCTATTTTTGCCTTTAGCTCGGTAGTTAATTTGCCCTGAGACTCAATCTCCTCAATAACTTTGACTTTACGCTTAATCAGTTCATCTAGATAGGTATAGCGTTCAAAAATATTCCTTAGCTCTACTTCATCCAGTGAACCTGTTTGTTCCTTCCGATAGCGGGCAATAAATGGTACTGTTCCCCCTTCTAGCCAGAGATCTAGAGCGTTGTTGATATTGCGGGGAGATAAAGCAAACTCTTGAGCAATCAGTTGTCGAATGTCAGTCATAGAAGATTAAAATACACCGCAAGGAACAAAATTTGATTATATATATTTCTCTTCTAAGAGTGCGAGGAAATTTAATCACGTTTCGTTTCAAGCACAAGTAATACCAATTTAAATGGTATGAGTTTTACTTATTTTATGATCCCCAAAAAGAATCTGAAAGGTTATAACAGGATTGTTCATAGTTTTCGATCCTAACTATTATAATTATCCCTGTTGTTATGGAAGTGAACCAAGAAGGTAATCGAGCCAAGAAAGCAGCACTTTTAGCTAGAAAAGATCGAGAAAATATTAGTAAGAATGGTACTAGTATCCTCGAATACTATCGCAGTGGCTGGAGCATGGTTGAAATAGCTGCTCAAAGCTGTGAGTCAGAAGAAACAGCGATTAGAATTGCAGCAATTAGAAATTTCATTAATCAAGTTAACTCAATCATTAGTCTAATTAAGTCTCATGTTGAGGGATTGTCAGCCAAAGAAATAGCCTACAAACTTAATCTTGAACTAGGTATTGTGATTGACGAACTCAAGTGGTTTCAACAAAGCAAAATTATCACCCAAAAAGGAACCGTGTGGATTCACAAAAAGTATGAGTGATTAAAACTTTTAATTAGTTAGTCGCCTTTTGTTGCCGATCTAATTATAAAAAATTACTCCAAAGCGTCATCATGGGCAAAACGACGAAAGAGAAAATCAAGGGCATGATTACGCAATTTAAAATATTTAGGATCTTCCATCATTTTTTGGCGATCGCGAGGACGAGGAAAAGGAATATCTAAAACTTCGCCAATATTAGCCGATGGGCCATTGGTCATCATTACTAAGCGATCGCTAAGAAATAAAGCCTCGTCGATATCGTGGGTAATCATTAAAACTGTACAGCGATGATCCTGCCAGATTTTGACTAATTCTTCTTGCATTTCTTCCCTAGTAATCGGATCTAATGCCCCAAAAGGTTCATCCATAATTAGTACTTCAGGACGAGTCGCCAAAGCACGAGCGATCGCTACCCGTTGTTTCATTCCCCCTGAAAGTTGAGCGGGTTTTTTATGAATCGCTTCGCTTAAACCAACTAATTCTAAATGTTCTAAAGTAATATCTTTTTTCTCTTGAGGAGATTTATGTTTATAAACTTGTTCTACTGCTAAATAAACATTTTCGTAGGCAGTTTTCCAAGGTAGCAAAGAGTAATTTTGAAAGATTACCATGCGATCGGGCCCAGGCTGGGTAATACGTTGATTTTTGAGACGAATCTCGCCAATACTAGGTTTATTTAAGCCCGATACCATACTCAAAAGAGTAGATTTACCGCAACCAGAATGTCCAATTAAGCAGACAAATTCGCCTTCTTGAATACTAAGATTTACGTCTTCTAAAACTGTGTAACTACCTTTACCCTTATCGGTGGGATAAATTTTGGCAACGCTGTCAAATTCTAAAAAAGTTGCTGAGTTAGTAGCTGAAATATTATTTGGTAAGGTACTGTTGGAAATTTGCATAAGCTGGATTAGTTAAGGTAGTGGGTAAGGGGTAATGGGTAGTGGGTAATGGGTAAGGGGTAGTAGTTAACTAGTAACTAATGAATCGGTTTTAATTTCTTCGACTTTGATTTCCTGTTTAATAGCTAGTCCTTTGAGATATTCTAGGGGATTATCAGGGTTAAAGATACTACCATCAAAGAGTTTAAAGGCGTTTCTTTCTGGTTCTAAACCAGGTAGTTTTAATTGTCTGGCTGCTTCAGAATAAATATCACTTCTTCTTACTTTGTCTAAAACTTCAATCCAATTACGAGGGAAGGGAACAATACCCCAACGCGCCATTTGCACTAAAATCCATAGTCCTTCTACACGACTAGGAAAATTAGTTTTATTGACGTAAAATTCATTAAATTGAGGCAACATTTGCGCAGGTTCACCTGTACCTCGGTTATAAGGTTCGATAAATCCAGGGCGAATATATTCTAGGTCAGTATTGAGATAATTAGGTTGAGCAATTAATTCGGCAATTTTATCTCGATGACGGAGATCGTCGCAGTATTCACAAGCTTCGATCAAAGCTTTAATTAATGCCAAGTGAGTCTCAGGATATTTATTTGCCCAATCTTCCCTGACTCCTAAAACTTTTTCCAGGTAGCTAGACCAAATGTCTAGATCGGTAGCGATGACAAATCCAATCTTTTCGGCAACGGCTTGAGTATTCCAAGGTTCACCTGCACAATAACCATCAATGTCACCTGCTTTGAGGCGATCTAGCATTTCTGAAGGGGGAATGACCACCAAGTTGACATCTCGATCGGGATCGATGCCATCAGTAGCTAACCAATAACGTAGCATTAAATTGTGCATTGATGCTTCATTGACCACACCCAAAGTATAAACTCGATCTGGATTATTTAAGATCGCCTGTTTAAAATCGGCTAAAGTACGAACTCCTTGTTGATAAAACTTTTGGCTGAGAGTGATCGCATTACCGTTACGGGATAAAGTTAGGGCGGTGACAATCGGCACAGGAGCATGATCTTTTAGACCAATAGTTAACGCTAAAGGCATACCTGCTACCATTTGGGCTGCATCGAGTCTACCACTAGTCACACCTTCAGCGATCGCACTCCAACTGGTTTGTTTAACTAGATTGACTTGGGTTAAACCATGTTTGGCAAAAAAGCCTTTCTCTTGAGCAATAATGAGTGGTGCAGAGTCCGTTAAGGGTAAAAAACCAATATTTAGCTGTTTTTTCTCTATTTCGTGACGAGATGCAACTACAGGGGCTTGTACTTGGCGTTTTTTGGCTTTTTTCTGCTGATTGAGGAAATAAACAATCTCTCCCCGTAAGGCATAATAACTGGGATGGTTAACTACTTCCAAACGTTGTCTGGGGCGGGGAATCGGCACATCAATAATCTGTCCGATATGGGATTCAGGGCCATTGGTTAACATGACAATCCGATCAGCCAGTAGTAATGCTTCATCCGCATCGTGAGTAACCATCAGACAGGTAAGTTGATGTTCTTGGCAGATTTTCATCAACTGTTCTTGTAAACTACCTCTGGTTAAGGCATCTAAAGCCCCAAAAGGTTCATCTAGCAAAAGTAACTTAGGACGAATAGCCAAAGCACGAGCGATCGCCACCCGCTGTTTCATTCCCCCTGAAAGTTCCGCTGGTCTTTTATCGGCTGCCCGACCAAGATTAACCATCTTAATATGCTCTTCGACAATCATACGGCGATCGCCTACGGATTTATGGCCATAAACTTGATTAACCGCCAAAGCAATATTTTGTCTTACTGTCTTCCAAGGAAGTAAAGAATAATTTTGAAAGACGACCATGCGATCGGGGCCAGGATCTTTTACCTGTCTGTTTTCCAAGATAATCCCACCTTGAGTTGGCTTATCTAAACCTGCCACAATATTCAGCAAGGTAGATTTACCACAACCAGAATGGCCAAGTAAACAAACAAATTCTCCCTGTTTAATTTCCAGATTAATATTTTTTAGGGCAATGTATCTGCCTCCATTCGCTAGAGGAAATACCTTATCTACGTGATCTACTTCAAGAAATGCTGTCATTAGTTTTTAGGTAGTGGGTAGTGGGTAGTGGGTAGTGGGTAATGGGTAATGGGTAATAGGAATTAGAAATCAATATTCTCCTCTGACTTCTAACTTTTGATGTTATACCCTTGTGGTACTTTTGACTTGGGTTACTGTTGTTCTTCCGAGGGAACTACTACTGAAGCAATCCAAGCAACAAGGCGATCCAGGATCAAACCGACCACACCAACGTAAATCAAAGCCACGATAATCTCACTTAGCTGAGAACTGTTATAGGAGTCCCAGATAAAGAATCCAATGCCGACACCACCAACCAGCATTTCGGCAGCGACGATCGCCAACCAAGAAAGACCAATACCAATTCTCAAACCTGAAAAAATGTAAGGAACAGCAGCAGGGAACATGATTTCCCAAAAGTATTTAGTTCCCGATAAATGCAACACTTTGGCAACATTCTTATAATCTTGGGGGATTTGCTGCACTCCTACCGTAGTATTGATAATAATCGGCCAAATTGCTGTAATGAAAATTACAAAAATCGCTGAGGGGTTAGCTTCTTCAAAAGCAGCTAGAGCGATCGGCAACCAAGCTAAAGGCGGTACAGTACGCAAGATTTGAAAGATAGGATCTACCGCATCGTACATAAAAGAATTAGAACCAATTAAAATTCCCAAGCCAATGCCGACAATTGCTGCCAAACTATATCCAATTGCCACCCTCTGTAAGCTAGCCAGAATCTGCCAAAACAGACCTTTATCTGTACCACCGTTATCAAAAAAAGGATCGAATATTAGCTCGGCAGTATCTTGAAAAGTTTTGATCGGACTGGGTAAATTGGCATCTTCACCACTACATAAAACCTGCCACAGGGTCAAAATAAAGAGCAACGCACAAATGGGAGCTAATATTTTTCTGGGGGGTTGTTTAATCAGAGAAACAAAGAAATTTGGCTTTTTCAGGGAATTATCAAGATTAGCTGTCATAGTCAGAGAAGTAAGATGAATATTTTAAGGTGGCGTGATCTAAATCCGATTCTAAAAAACTACTTTTTGGTAAGAAATTGTAATTAGTAGTTGTAGGGTGGGCAATGCCCACCATTTATTTCAAAATTGATAATTGACAATGGATAATTATCAATTCCCCAAATTAGGCTTTTTTGATTTTCAAACTGTTTAAATAAGCCTGGGGATTTTCAGGATCGAACTTAACTCCATCAAAGAAAGTCTCTACACCACGAGAATCAGTCTTGGGAATTTGCGCATCGGCTACTTTAATTGCTTTAGCAGCTTCTTTCCAAATATCAGAACGATTGACTTTATTAACTAAAGCCTTGGTATCTGTATCAGCAGGAATATAACCCCAACGAATATCTTCGGTTAAAAACCATAAATCGTGACTCTTGTAAGGATAAGAAGCATTATCTTTCCAGAATTTCATCGAGATATCGGGATTGTTAACTGTACGCCCGTCACCATAATCGATTTGTCCTTGAAGTCTGCCGATAATATCTTCGGTTGGTACTTTGAACCATTTATCTTGAGAAACAATCTCACACATTTCCTGTAGATTTTCTGGTTTATCACACCATTGTTGTGCTTCTAAGACAGCTTTGGTTAAAGCTTTAGCAGCTTTGGGATTTTTATCTACCCAATCAGCCCGCAGAGCAAAAGCTTTTTCTGGATGGTTTTTCCAAATTTCTCCAGTGACTAGAGCAGTGTAGCCTTGTTCTTGGTTGACTAATTGAGCATTCCAAGGCTCTCCCACACAAAAAGTTTCCATCGCCCCAATTTTCATATTGGCAACCATTTGTGGAGGCGGTACGGGAATTACAGAAATATCGTTTTCAGGATTTACACCACCAGCAGCTAACCAATAACGCATCCATAAATCGTGAGTTCCACCTGGAAAGGTAATAGCTGCATTAAGTTCTTTATCTTCAGCTTTAGCTTTGGCAAACACATCTTTCATTTTGCTACTATCTATGCCAACTTTCGTCTCTAGATAGTCTTCACTGACAGAGATTGCTTGACCATTAGTATTTAATCTCGCCAAGATATACATGGGTACAGGCTGTTTAGTAATCGTTCCCAAAGTCATTAGATAAGGCATGGGGCTGAGAATATGCGCACCATCAATTCCATCTCCAGCCGAACCCAGTTCAATATTATCTCTAGTTACTGGCCAAGAAGCCTGCTTGAGAACTTCTACTTCGGTCATCCCGTATTTAGCAAATAATCCTTTTTCTGAAGCAATTACTAAAGGGGCTGCATCAGTAAGGGCAATAAATCCTAGTTTTGCAGTCGTGACTTCTGGAGTTTCTTCAGGGCTAAGATTTGCTACTGGTTGGGCTGTTGGTTGGGGAGTAGAACTTGATTCGGCAGTTTCATTAGAAGAAGTGCAACCATGTACCAATAAAGTGCCAGCAGCAGTAACACCTGCTGAGAAAATGAACTTGCGACGAGACAGTTTGGACATAATAAAAATGTAAATTACAGAAAAGAAAAATATGATTTGGGTCTATTTGTGAATCTGAACGCAATTTGGTCAAATTCGGGGATTTTGTGGCTTGAAATCAGGAAATAATGCTCAAAACTGTGATTAGAGAAACTTCTTAAAGTTGTTTTGTAATACAAATCTCTATTAATTTAGACTTTAAAAATAATCAAGGATGAAGCATGACTAGATTTCGTAGTTGTATAAACTTTGAGAGAAATTGATGATTAAAGTTCAAATCAATTCAATCGGCAAATTAAATCAAAATATCGTACTGCTGTTTAAGTAACCATTACTTTCTTGCTAAAAAAACCAATAAAAACATTTGGAATTACAAAAATGAATCGCGCTTAATAAGTAATAGTTGGCGCTAAATATTTCAGTAGTTACTGATGTCATCTACTGAATAATAGATTCACATTAAAATAGATGAACTATTGTAATTTTTGTTACATATTCTAGGTTTTTTTTTATTTGTCGCATGAAACTAATGTAGATATTGCATCAAAAAAGCTAGTAACTTAGAAATTGCCCTGAGCTGGCTTGCCACGATCATCAGTAGATTAATCAGATTAATCTCATCGATCGCTTCTATATTTCTTTTTAACAGCACTAATTATAAATGCAGCCCGATCTAGCAATTCTCCATCCAGAAATTAACTATAAATACAGTATTAAAATTGATACCTAGCCGTTTTTTCTCATAATCTATTCGGCTCAACCTTAATTTCTCATAATCAACCTAGTTCATAATTGATTTGCACATACTATAGCCGTACAAAATTAGCGATAGACAATTAGGGTGATCGGCTCGTAGGTGGTAGGTAGTAGGTAGTAGGTAGTCTTGAAGGATAAGCTTCGCAAATGGGTAGTAGGTAATAGGTAATAGGTAATAGGTAATAGGTAATAGGTAATAGGTAATAGGTAATAGGTAATAGGTAATAGGTAATAGGTAATAGGTAATAGGTAATAGGTAATAGGTAATAGGTAATAGGGAAAAAACGTCTTAACATTGTCTATTATTGCTATACCTCGAAGATTTAGCAGCTCTTTCAGAATAGGATGATCTTCTCAATGGCGTTGCTGAATCAGGGTCTGATTTTTAATTTTGTCTGATCCAGTAAAAAATCAAAAAAGCTTATAGCTTATAGCTACGAACAGTATTATTATCGGTTTCATACTTTAAATCAGCACCGTCTTATAAACAAACCTAACTTCAGACAAACCTGAAGATTAAATTAACTTTTGTAACAATTTGACGGGATCATTAATATTTGTTGAAGATTATTGACATTGCTGTTAAGTTATGAATGCAAACACAAAAAGAGGTTTAATGATGACTTTTTCACCTACAGCGATCGCTTTGATTGTAGTTTTAATCAGTGGTTACGTGATTGGAGTAAGTTTAGGAACGATAGCTTATTTTGCCAATGAAAAAAACTATTAAACTTGCAGGCTTAATAGTTTAAATGATAATTAGTTCGATTGTAGATTAGCAGCTAGCTCACTTGACATCAGCTAGCTGTTTCTAGATTTACGTATTATAGGCTGAAAAACTGAAATTATGGTTACTTAGACTACAAAATAGTCGACTTTTAATTTAAAAGTAGTTGTTGGCGATGAACTTGAAGTAACTGAAACTCAACCTTGGCGATCTGTTCCAACATATAAACTAGATTATCTGGTGATAAATTTGTACCATCATTGCGACAGCTACCAGTAAAGCGAATTACGGCTCGATCATCTTGAGCTGATTCTAAAGTAAGAGAGAACAGGCGATCGCGTAAGTTTATTTGTTTTTTACTTCCCGACTTAGTAAATTTCTCCCAGAGGATTGACTGAGCATTGTTAATCTCATCGAGCCAGTTTTGCCAAGGGGGTACTAGATCTTCTGCTACCTGGAGCGTAATTAAATATTCGGCGCGATCCATGATCCGACTAGCGTTAAGCGACTTAATATCGACTTCCTCTACTTTGTAGATCGGCACATTCTCAGGTAATTGAGCAGCCAGTCTAGTGCGGAATTCTTCAATATCCATGTCTTCTGTCAATTCAAAATCAACTATCTCCCCGTTACTAGTAATACCCAAGGATAAGGCATTAGCAATGGCAATTTTTGGCCCTGGATGATATCCTCCTGTAAAGGAAATTGGTAAAGCTGCACGACGGATAGCGCGATCGAATAAGCGGACTAAATCCAGATGGCTAATCAGACTCATTTCGTCAATTTTGCCAAACCACATTCTGATCTTTTGTTCCTTATCCTGATTGGGTTTAAAGTGTCCTGCAAACTCAGGAATAGCAGGGGGTTGAACAACAATATTATGCCCAAAGTCTGTACCACATACCCCACAGTGAGAACAGCCCTCAAAGGCGCAGTCAGGAACAGTAGCAGCATCTAACGCTCTTTGTAGATCTTCTTTCAGCCACTGTTTATCGATGCCTGTATTGATATGATCCCAGGGTAAAGGTGCGCCAGTGGCATCTTTGATCGATGTTGCACTATCAGAATGATCGAAAATATTCCATTCCCCATCTTCCACCTGACGGTATTTCCAGGTTAAATCTGCTTCGGCGATCGCTTTTGACCATGCACCATAGGCTTGTTCTAGGTTTTCCCACCAGGAATCCATACCAGCACCTAATTCCCAAGCCCGTTTGACGACAGGGGCTAAACGGCGATCGCCTCTACCGACAAAATCTTCCATGGCTGAGATGCGCACGTCGGTATAGTTAACTTTGATTCCTCGCACTCGACGAAATTCCTCTTTAAGTAATTCTTGCTTCCGTCTAAACTCACTGGTTGAGACTGAGTGCCATTGAAAAGGAGTGTGAGGTTTGGGAGTAAAGTTAGAAATAGTGATATTAAAGTTGAGACGTTTATTACTCATCTGACTACATTCACGACGTAACCAGCGCACCGTATCGACAATCCCCACCACGTCAACATCAGTTTCTCCAGGTAAGCCAATCATAAAATATAGCTTGACCCTATTCCAGCCACGGGTAACGGCAGTTTGAATCCCCCGTAATAACTCTTCGTTGGTCAATCCTTTGTTCACTACATCCCGCATCCGCTGAGTACCAGCTTCGGGGGCAAAAGTCAGTCCAGATTTGCGGATTCCCCCAATAATATCGGCAATATTGTCATCAAAACGATCTACCCGTTGACTGGGTAGAGACAAAGATATATTTTCCGCTTGCAAGCGGTTTTTGATCTCCATCCCTACTGCTGGTAAAGCTAAGTAGTCGGAACAACTCAAAGAAAGTAAAGAGAACTCATTATAGCCTGTTGCCCGCATTCCCTTTTCAATCGCATCTACCACTTTTTCTGGTTCAACATCCGTCGCGGGGCGAGTTAACATACCTGGCTGACAGAAACGACAACCACGAGTACAGCCTCGTCTAATTTCTACCGTCAGGCGATCGTGTACGGTTTCAATATAGGGTACTAAGCCAATGGAATAAGCGGGAATAGGAGTTGCTACCCGACGTAAGATTCGCTGGGGAACATCATCTGTAATCCGATGTACTGAGCCATCTTCTGCCATTTCATAGAACCTGGGGACATATACTCCAGGAACTTGGGCTAAATCGAGCAATAACTCCTCCTTGCTCAATCCTGCTGCTTTACCTTCTTTGATAACCAACCCGATCTCAGGCAATAATTCCTCCCCATCACCCAAAGCAATAAAATCAAAGAAATCAGCATAAGGTTCGGGGTTAGAAGTAGCGGTTTGTCCCCCCGCAAAAATTAACGGATAATCCCCTGCATTTCTTTCTTGCCAAGTAAGGGGAATCTGCGCCAAACTGAGCATTTCTAAAATATTTGTCGCCCCAAGTTCATAACTAAGACTAAAACCTAAAATATCAAAGTCTTGAAGCGATCGCTTTGATTCTAAAGCAAACAAGGGGGTATTAGTGTCTCTTAACTTGGCTGATAAATCTGGTGCGGGGAGATAAGTGCGATCGCATAATTGTTGCGGTTGCGCGTTAATAATATTGTAAAGAATAATATGACCCAAGTTTGAAGCTCCTACTTCATAAACTTCAGGATAAGTCAGCACCCAGCGCACCTCGGCATCTGTCCAAGGTTTATGTACTGCACCAAGTTCATTACCTAAGTATCTGGCAGGCTTGGCGATGGTTGAATCAATAGGGCTATCACTTATCAGGGTCACAATATGTATCTCCTAGTCTAGTTCGGAAAATTATCTCAGACATTTACTATATCGAATATTTGAAGGTTCTTATCTTAGTAAACATTTGCTATTAATTTAATTATTCATAAAACCAAAAAATTTTGCTGCACCACCAAGAATTACTAAAATTAGTCCTACTAATACGCCACGATTAGTAAACTCCTGGTTACTGACTCTTTTGTCTAATCCACTCACCGTCGCTCCTAAAGCATCTATTTTTCCCGAGAGTCTTTCATCAACTGACTTGATCTGACCAGATAACTTTTCATCAACAGCGTTGATTTGACCTGAGAGTCTTTCATCAACTGACTTAATTTGACCAGATAACTTTTCATCAATAGCGTTAATTTTTCCTTCCAACTTGGCTTGACCTACTTTTAATTCTGTAACGTTTTCAGTCAGTTTATCTAGTTTGCTATCTAACTTATCTAGTTTTTGATCGAATTTAGCAAAGATTTCTTTTAAGTCTGACTCTATCTGAATACTCATTTATGTTATTTGCCATGCAACGTAAGTACACTCTACTATTTTAATTTTATTTAAGTATTAGTTTAAATATGAAATAAGCCAGACAGGTAAAGCTATAATTAGCTAAGTTTAATAAACTAAGTTATGAAGCAAGTTAATATTCACGAAGCAAAAACGAACTTATCTAAGTTGCTAGAAAGAATTGAGTCTGGAGAGCAAATAATTATTGCTAATCGAGGAGTGCCTAAAGCCATACTCAGTAAATATATTGCTGAAGATAATTCGACTCATAATAGTCCTTTGGGTAGATATGCTGGTCAAATTAAAATTAGCGATGATTTTAATGAAGAAGATGAAGACATCAATAATCTCTTTGGTGTTTAGTCAAGAATGAAATGTTTACTGGATACTTGTGCTTGGATTTTTTTACTGACTAATGACGAAGAATTAAGCGAAAGACAAAAAGAGGTAATTTTAGATTCAAGCAACACAATGTACTTATCTGTTGTTTCCGCTTGGGAAATGGCAATCAAGATCTCGAAAGGAAAACTTGAATTACCCAAATCATTAGATGATTTAATTGTTGAGTCTTGTATCAAAGATGGATATACGATCCTCGATCTGGATATTTTTAGTGTGTTAAATACCAAAAATTTACCCAATCACCATCGAGATCCATTCGATCGAATGCTCATTTCCCAGGCAATTAATCATGATTTGACGATCATTACTACTGATTCAATATTTCCCCAATATGAAGTCAAGCTACTTAAATGAAAATTGTATTGAACCTTTTATTGATTAATCTAAGTGCCTGTTGAACTTAACAAACTTATTGGTGAGAGTGCTGCTTTAAGTGCAGCATTACTTTGGGCGATATCTTCGGTTATTTATAGTCGCCTGGGGTTAAAAATTCCGCCCCTACAGCTAAATCTCTATAAGGGCATAATTGCGATCGCTTTGGTCGCTATCACCCTACTAATCCAGGGTACAGCTTTGATTAACCTATCTACTTCTACTGTCGTTCTACTAACTATTAGCGGTATGATCGGTATTGGTTTGGGAGACACCGCCTACTTTTCAGCTTTAAATAGTTTGGGCGCAAGACGCACCTTATTATTAGAAACTTCCTCTCCCCCAATGGGTGCATTGCTAGCATTAATTTTTATCGGCGAACAGCTAGCCTATAGTTCTTGGTGCGGAATTTTTTTGACTATTCTAGGAATAGCCTGGGTAATCAGTGAACGTAACCCTGTAGATCAGAGTAGTGTCTCACCCCAGGGCATTATGTGGGGGATTTTAGCAGCGATCGCCCAAGCTTTAGGCGCAGTTATCTCTAGGTACGCTTTAATCCAATCGACTGTTAGTCCGCTCGAAAGTACTTTAATTCGTTTAATTGGTGGGACGGTGATTGTCATCGGCTTACTGTTTTTCCCTGTTACCAAGCAAACTACGATGCAATGGCAACTATCTAGACGTAGTTTAGAAATAATTGCGATCGCTGCTTTCGGCAGTACTTATCTGGGGATTTGGTTACAACAAATATCTCTCAAGTTTGCCCCCACGGGAATTGCGCAAACCTTCTTGGCTACCAGTCCTCTATTTATCTTACCGATAGTAGCATTGCAGGGAGAAAAAATAAGTTTGAGAGCAATACTAGGTGTCGTAGTTTCTCTAGCTGGAATTGCTCTGATGTTTATTCGTTAGTTTTTACGTAGGGACTTGAGGACTTGGGGACTTGGGGACTTGCCCTAAAGGACTAGCTTCGCGTCGGGGACTTGGGGCAATAATTATCTCCCTATCTCCCTATCTCCCCATCTCCCTATTTCTCCATCTCCCCACATAATAGTAATTACTAACTCTTCTGTGGGTAACGTCAGTTAGGGAATTAGTTTATTAGTCAAGGCTACTGCACTACTAATAATTTTAGCCAACGCGGAAGGTGCTTCTAAAGGTAGATTATGTCCCCCAGAAACGACAACCTTGACAGCATTGGGCATTGCTTCCTGTTGTTTAGTTAAATCTTCAAGTCGATTGAAGTTGCTTTTGTCGCCGTAAACCAAAGTAATTGGCACTTTAATTTTTTGCAACAGTTTTAAATAGCGCGATCGCCCGATGCCGTTTAAGCTAATCCCTGTTCTAGTACGCAATAGAGGTTCCCAGCGCCATCTTACCCCACCTTCACAGGGTTCGGTAATTCTTTCGGCCAGGAGCATTGCCAGAGCAGGAGAAATCGCGGGGGTTGCTTTACGTAGACGTTTGGCAGCAGTTTGAATATCGGGGAAGACGGGATGTTCTGGAGGTGATGCCATCGAATCTAGTTGATTAGTGAGAGTAGTTGTCGGATCGTCGTTGTCTTCGGAGGTGGGTAAAATAGTTTCCACTAAGACAATATTTTTAATTGTTTGGGGACGAATTGTGGCAAATATAGCGCCTAAGACTGAACCGAGAGAATGACCAACTAAAATAAAGGCTTTTCCTGCTAAAATCTCGACAATAGCATCAATATCTCCCAAAAAATCGATTAGGTTATAAGAACCACCTTTACCGACGCGATCGCTTCTACCGTGTCCTCGTAAGTCTGGGGCAATTACCCGATAACCTTTTTGAGCTAGGCGAATCGCCACTTCTGACCAGGCTGCACCCTGTTCTAAAATACCGTGTAAGCAGAGGACTAATGGCCCTTCTTCTGGCCCCCAGGTGCATAAACAGATTTTTAAACCTCTAATGGTAATTAAGGTTTCTTCCATCAGGAGATCGACGACATCGGTGTTGGCTTCTTGAGGCAGTTCGTATTTAAACTGCTGGGCTAGTTGCTGAGTATACTTACCTAAAGTTTTCGGTAGCTTAATTTCTTTCCAAGCTTCTGCTAGCTGGGCATCAATGGTTTGATGCTTGAGGAAGTTAGGATCCCCTAAAGACATAGCAGTATCGCTCACGCCATCGGTCTGGCGATCGCCCTGATAAGGGGTTAAAACAGCAGCATCAAAAGGAACTTCGAGGAATTCACAAATGCCTTGTAGTACTGATTGGGGGTTACTGACCAATTCTTCGTAATAAACCAAATGATAGCGTTTGGGGTCAATCTCTTCAGCTAAGTGGAGAATATTCTGATTACTGTCACGCCAGATTAATTCGGCTAATTGAGCGGGATCTCCATCACCAGAACCCACTAGTTTATCCATCCGCATTCTGGTAAAAGATTCAATTACGGAATAGGGATGACGTACCAAATGAATGTATTTAGCACCATCAAAGATCGCTTCTGCCTTGTCTAACGTTTCACGGTTGCTGGCGTAGGTTGGAGATTTATCGACTAACAGGCGATCGCCCGCTAGTTGCTGTAGTTGAGCATAGACTTCTTTAACGGTGGCATTTTCTGCCAACAACTCGTCTACTAACTGCTGACTTTGGATGGCATCAATTCCCTTCAACGCCATTAAAGCCCGTTTTAATCCTTCTCCTAGCTGGGATACGCCTAATTCTTGCGATCGCTCGACCATAGTGTCAAAAGGTAGCAGGTGCAGTTCTGGCGGAGAACAGAGGCTGGGATGACCTGCCAGCATAACTCTGAGTAAAGTTGACCCTGAGCGAGGACTAGAAAGAATAAAAGCTACGGGAGCGAGTTTTTCCGTGGCGAGATTGCGTTTGGGCTGAGATACTGGATTACTGTTTGTAACTACTTCATGGGCTTGGGCAAATTCTTTGGCGAGATATTCTGCTAGATGCTCAATTTGGGGACGTTCATAGAATTCTCGTGGATAGAGAATCAACTGTAAATCAGTTTTGAGCTGGTTGATTGCTTCCATCACCATTAGAGAATCCATACCCAGATCCAATAAACTATCCTTAACAGATAATTTAGCGGGTTCAAGCTGGAGAATTTCGGCGATCGCCGTTTGCAGATATTGAGTTAGATATGCGGGGCGTTGGGTAATGGGAGTTGCCAGTAACTCTTGAAAAATCTGCTTATTTAAGCTATTTGTTGGAGTCACTAGCTGGGAAAAATAATTAGACTGCTGGAGATAAGTAAACTTCTGGCTTAATTCCTGCCAGTCAGCATCGATCACTCCTACCTGAGTTGCGTTACTTGTAAGCAACTGTTTTAATGCCACTAATCCAGCCTCAGGCTCAATCAGATTTAAGCCTTTAACCTTAAAGCCTTGCTCAACCGCCATGCCACTATCTGCCCACGCACCCCAATTGATACTTAGGGCGGGTAAACCTTGACTATGACGATAACGCGCGATCGCATCTAAACCTGCATTAGCGACAGTATAGTTACTTTGTCCTGGTGAACCAATTAAGGCAGCGACGGAAGAAAAAAGCACAAAGAAATCTAGTTCCAGATCCTGAGTTGCTTGATGTAAATTCCAAGCCCCCGTTATTTTAGGGGCAATTACTTGCTGGAAACTTGCCCAAGTTTGATTCTGTAATAAGCCGTCATCGATTACTCCCGCAGCGTGGATTACTCCCTTAATGGATGATGTAGGGGCGAAGGTTGGTTCGCCCTTACGAGAGATTAAATTGTTAGCGCGGAAAATTTGTTCCAGGGCATCATAGTCGGTGATGTCTACATTGATCACCTTAACCGTAACTCCTTGTTCTGCTAAATTAGCGATCGCCTGTTGAGCCTGTTCTGAAGGCTGACTTCTACCTAAGAGAATTAAATTCTTGGCACCTCGATCTGCTAGTAGTTGAGCAGCTTTTAAACCTAATGAACCTAAGCCGCCAGTAATCAGATAAGAACCTGTACTTAATACTAAAGATTCACTAGAATCTAGATCTGCTGTCGCTTGCAGGCGTGGAACATAAAGCCGATCTTGCCGTACCGCGATCCGATCCTCTTGATTGGTTTGGCTAATAATTTGCAGTAAATTATCTAGTAAATTATCTACTCGATCGTTACTCGGCTTGAGATCTAAATCGACAATACCACCCCAAAATTCAGGATGTTCAATCGCGATCGCACTTGCCAAACCCCAGAGACAGCTGGCAGCGATGCCTGTACTATCTATTGCACGATCTAAACTGTCTACTGCTTGACATCCTTTAGTCATTAACCAAATTGGTGCTGCCACAGAATTTGCCGTTAAAGTTTGCAGCAGATTTAAGACGTTGGTGCAGTGTTGCTGTTGATAGTTAGTAATTTCAGCAATAGTCTCTGTCGGTTGATTTAAACCAGCAAGATAAATAATCTTACCGATCTGGTGCTGGTTAAATATCTGTGTGAGATGATCTGGATTTAGATCGCGATCGCTAATTATTAAACAATCTTGCTGTTGCCGCTCTAATTTAACTTTAAGCTTCTCCCCCAAGTTATGACCACCAGTGAAAACTAGCCAGATCTTATTATCTGTAATCAATTCAGCGCTTAATTCACCTGCATATTCTTGCCATTGAATTTGATAAAATTCAGGGGTTTTAAGCCGTTGAGTTGGTAAATAAACCTCTAGCTTACTGTTGCTATTTACTGCTTTGGTTAACCAATAGCTTTGTCTTTGAAAAGGATAAGTCGGCAGGGCAACTTTTTGCCTATTTAACCCCCGCGCCACATTCTGCCAATTGATATCTATTCCCCTGACATAAAGAGAACTTAGACTTTGTAATACTTGCTGCCAATCTTGCTTTTTGGGGCGTAAACTAGGCAACCAGACGCTTGTAGCATCAACAGCGATACTAGAACGTCCCAGACCAATTAAGGTAGGCTTAGAGCCAATTTCTAAAAAGATATTGCATTTTTGCTGTAAAGTTTTCATCCCCTCAGCGAAACGCACAGGGGCAACCACATGATTTACCCAATAGTCAGGAGTGGCAATGTCAACCGTCGCTAACTCACCCGTAACGTTAGAAATGAGTTCTGCCTGGGGTGGATAATATGTCACTGACTCCGCAATCTCTCTAAATGCCTGCAAAATCGGCTTCATCAACGGAGAATGGAAAGCATGAGATACTTTTAGCTGCTTACTTTTAATCCCCAAAGCATCAAACTTACCAACTACTTCAGCAACTACGGCTTGCTCTCCAGAAATGACGATACTTTGGTCAGTATTAATCGCGGCGATCGCAATTTTGGCTGTAAACGGTGCAATAATTGAGGCAACTGTAGCCTCGTCTGTCAACACGGCAAACATATCTCCCTGTTGGGACAGATTCTGCATGAGCTTACCACGCATCGCCACCAGCTTGAGAGCATCAGCTAAACTAAATACCCCAGCAATTGTGGCAGCCACATATTCACCCACACTATGACCAATTAAGGCTGTGGGTTTGATCCCCCAATCGAGCCACATCTGCGCCAGGGCATATTCCAGGGCAAAAATTGCTGGTTGAGTATAAATTGTCTCATTTAACCAAGATGAGGGATGAGGGCTAAAAGATGAAGGCTGTTCGCTAAATAAAACTTCTAGCAAAGAATGATCTAAATAGGAACTAAGAATCTCGGCACAACGATTGATGGCTGCTTTAAATACTGGCTGAGTTTGATATAGCTCATAGCCCATATTTAGATACTGTGAACCTTGTCCTGTAAACAGAAATGCAACTTGATTATTATGGTTGATGTTGCCAACAGCAATTCCTTTGCTTGCTCGTCCTGTAGTAAAATTGGCTAGCTGTTCTGTTAGTTGAGCTTTATTCTTAACTGCGATCGCTAAACGATGATTAAAGTGAGTTCTGCCAGCACTTGCCGTATAGCAAAGATCGGCTAAATTCAACTCGGAATTACGTTCTAGATAATTCTGATAACTCACAACTAAATCCTGGAGGGCAGGTTCAGTTTTTGCCGAAAGAGTTAATAGGTGCAATGAGCGTTGCTGTAATGAGTCATTCTCCCCATGCTCCCCATGCTCCCCAACTCCCAAGACAACGTGAGCATTCGTCCCCCCAAAGCCAAAAGAGCTAACTCCTGCATATTTAACCTCAGACTTCCAAGGCTGTAACTGTTGAGGAATTTCAATCTTGCTGTCTGCTAAGTCAATTAACGGATTAAGCTTGTGAAAGTGTAGATTGGGGGGAATCGCACCCTGCTGTAAACAAAGCACTGCTTTAATCAATCCTGCAATTCCTGCTGCTGCTTCTAAATGTCCGATGTTAGTTTTAAGCGAACCCAGATAACAAGATTCTTCTCTTACGCCTAAAACAGCCTTGAGAGAATTAACCTCAATCGGATCGCCCAAAGATGTTCCTGTACCGTGAGATTCAATGTAGCTTACCTCAGCAGGAGATAGATTGGCATTAGCCAAAGCCTGACGCATTACCGCCTGTTGCGATAAACCATTGGGAGCCGTCAAACCGTTACTCCGCCCATCTTGATTAATTGCCGAGCCTTTAACTACCGCTAAAATGCGATCGCCATCTCGTCGAGCATCAGCCAACCGCTTGAGGATAACTACCCCGCAGCCTTCCCCACGGACATAACCATCCGCTTCTGCATCAAAGGTTTTACAGCGTCCATCCTCGGCCATCATCCCTGCCATGGCAAAGGTTTGGCTAAGTTCGGGCGAGAGCATCAAATTAACTCCACCAGCGATCGCTCGATCGCATTCTCCTCTTTTTAAACTCTGGCTAGCTAAATGTAGTGCCACCAGAGAAGAAGAACAGGCGGTATCTACAGCTAGAGAAGGGCCTTTGAGGTCAAATAGATAAGAAAGGCGATTGGCGGCGATACTATGGGCATTTCCCGTACCTAGATAAGCATCTACATCTGTCCCATAGTGAAACCTCAGTTGGGAATAATCACTGCTGCTGATCCCAATAAACACTCCTGTATTGCTACCCGCCAACTCACTGTTAGCTATGGCTGCATCCTCTAAAGCTGACCAACTAACCTCTAGCAGTAGTCTTTGCTGGGGATCGATACTTTGCGCTTCACGGGGAGTAATGCCAAAAAACTGCGGATCGAACCGATCTACATTGTCAATAAAACCACCCCAGCCTGAACCTGCCCAGCGATCGCCTGAATTACTAATGGCATCCTTTCCATCTCGCAATAGCTGCCAAAATTCTTCGGGATTGTTTGCCCCAGGAAAACGACACCCAATCCCAATGATGGCAAGATCGGATTCGTTCTGAGACATTTTCTGGGGAGCAACGGCTGTTCCCCCCGATGGATCATCAGCTAAATAAGCTGCCAGTTCAACAATATTCGGATAATCATAAATAATAGTTGGCGATAACTTAACCTCTAGCCAATCTTCCAAATCTGCTGATAAACCAATCGCTTCTACAGAATTTAAACCACTACTAGCAAAGGGTTCGTGGATATTAATCTCTGAACTAGGTATTCCCAAGCGCTGCGCTATATTTTCCCGCAACCAATTTTGGATTTGAATTTTTCGCTTAGATCCAAGTTGAACCAAAAGCCCTTCAGACGGCTGTTTAAGATCTTGGACGGATAAGGTATTGCTTGCCCCTAATTGCTTTTGATTTGATGCAAATTCACCAACGCTATTTAAACTCCCGTCTAAATACCCCGCTTGGCAAGCATGACGCTGAATCTTACCACTTGAGGTTTTAGGAATACTGCCTGTTTTCAACAAAACTATGGCGTGAACCTGTAGCTCATGCTTTTGGGCGATCGCACTACGGATTGCTTTGGTTACCTCATCAATATTTAACTTGCGCAGAAAGGTGCGCTTGATTTCTGACGTAATTACTAGCTTTTCTACTCCAGCCACATCTACCGCAAAGGCTGCCACATTGCCTGCTCGAATTGCTTCATGGGCATGGTCTACAGTTAATTCGAGATCCTGGGGATAGTAATTACGTCCCCGAATGATAATCAAATCTTTTAAACGCCCTGTAACAAATAACTCCCCATGCTCTAAAAAGCCTAAATCTCCTGTCCGCAGCCACCCGCCCTCCTGGGTATCCGCTAATACCCCATTAAAGCTATGAAGAGTCAATTCAGGACGATTCCAATATCCTTGAGCTACGCTGGCGCTTTTTGCCCAAATTTCGCCAATTTCGCCATCACGACATTGATTGAGAGTATCAGGATTAGCGATCGCTAGTTTTTGTCCTGGCAGATTACGGCCACTGCTCACTAAAATAGTGCTATTTGCTGGATTATTACTGACAACAGCCAGGTTTTGTTCGAGTGTTCGATTGTCAAAGCTTTTGATAATTGGCTCTCGATCCTTATCTCCCCCTGTAATCATCAAAGTAGATTCTGCCATCCCATAGCAAGGATAAAAAGCCTCGCGCCGAAAACCACAGTCACTAAAGTATTCGCTAAAACGCGCGATCGTCTCGGCTCTGACTGGCTCTGCACCTGAAAAAGCTAGCTGCCAGCAACTTAAATCCAGGTTGGCTTTTTGTTCGGGGGTAACGCAATCAACACAAAGATCATAAGCAAAATTAGGCGCTCCATTAGTTACTCCACCATAGCGAGAAATTGCCTGTAACCAACGGTAAGGGCGCTGCAAAAAGGTTACAGGAGCCATTAAATACATTGATAAACCAACATATATTGGTTGCACAATACAGCCAATTAAACCCATGTCATGATATGGAGGTAGCCAAGAAACGATCTTGTGTTCCCGCTCATTTTGAAAACCACGATTGATTGTGGCAGAATTAGCCATCAAATTGCCATGACTAACCATTACTCCTTTGGGCTTACCTGTCGAACCACTAGTATATTGTAGAAAAGCCAGACTGTCTGCGGTAATTTCTGGCTCTTGCCAGCCTGTAGCTAAATCTAATTTTAAGGTATCGGTAGCGACAAACTTAATATTTTCGGTCGCATTATGATTAACAAATTTACTTGCTACTTGTTCTTGAATTAACTTGGTGGTCAAAGCAAAGGTAGCTTCAGCATCAGTAACGATCGCCAGTAAGCGCTCAAGGGAACGATTCGCCCTGGGCGGATAGACGGGAACAGCTACAACTCCAGCATATAAGCAGCCCAAAAAAGCCGTAATAAAATCTAGTCCTGGCTGAAAAAGTAGTAAAGCTCTTTGCCCTTGAGCATGATGATTTTGTAAAACAAAAGCGATCGCCTTCGCTTTCTCGTTTAGCTGTTGATACGTGAGACTATCGATTTCAGTTTCACCATCAGCCAAGAAAGTAAATGCCCTTTTGTGAGGCTGAGTACTCGCTTGTTCGCGTAATCGGTCTATTAGGGTTGTTTGCTTGCTCAATCGGTTCCTCTCTTTGCCACCCACGAAGCTAGATATATATATCAATAGCTTATCCAAAAGCGAGATACATTTGTTAATATTCGCTCATGAAATAATATCTCAGACAAAGAATAACCGATTAAGGAGGAAAAATATAGTAAAGAAGGTTATCAGGGAGCAAAAAATATCCTGCAAAGCAGTTAAGCTTCACTAGTCGCAGTTTAATTCTCGATAGTATTTGTAAATTAATTTAAATTTGTTGCTAATCAAACAGAATTTATCACCTACTTAAGCCCAGCCAAACTAATAGCTCAAAGCTTACAAAGGATTAATACCTTCGGTTTTTTCAGTAATCACCAAAACAAAATGTCTATAATAAAAATACCGTAGATATATTATTAATCTGACTTTGTAACATGAACCAGAAGAAACAAGAGGTTGATCCTGGAGTTGCCTATATTCTGTGGACGTTTGGCCTGATGGGGTTTTGTGGTATCCATCGTTTTTATTCAGGCAAGATTACTAGCGGTTTAGTCTACTTTTTAACCTTTGGTTTTTTTGGCGTTGGTCAATTTGTTGATTTATTTTTAATTCCTGGAATGACCAGAGAGAGAAATATGCGTTTGCTGTATGAGGCGACAGTAGAGGCGCGCAATAATAGTCCACAAGTAACCTTAGTCCAGCCAGAAGTTGTAGTCAAAAAATCTGACCCAATGTTAATTTTACTCAGAGCAGCAGCTACTCATAATAATGTTCTATCTGTTGGTCAGGCGATGTTAGCGACAGAATTGCCTTTGGATCAGGTGGAAGTTTTATTGAGTAAAGCTCTTAAGCAGGGATTGGCTCATATTGACAATGATGAACAAACAGGTGCTGTGCGATATCATTTTGATGTTTAGTTGACGTGACAAGTGTTTTAAGCTGACCGAAGGGCGACGCGACCCTAAAGGGTTAGCTATCGCGTCAGCTAGTCCTTTAGGACTAGCTCCGCAAATGCGACACGAAGTTAGTCCTTTAGGGCTTTAGCATAAGCTTCGTGACCGTAGGGCGACGCGTAGCTAGTACTTTAGTAAATCCTTTAGGGCAAATACTTTAGTGAATCCTTTAGGGCTAAGCCTGGTTTAATTCCTCTACTTCTTTAAGTGGAATAAAACATATTAAATAATAAATTTTTTTCACAACAGCTGATAATAATGTGTTAATATTATTTGGCAAATCTGGGTCATTAGCTCAACTGGATAGAGCAACGCCCTTCTAAGGCGTAGGTTTCAGGTTCGAGCCCTGAATGGCCTGTATCACGCGATCGCGCAATAGCTTTTAAGTAGCTGATTTTTAACGAGCGGAAATGTTTTTGGCTAGAAATAAGTAGCAAGTAGTATTTCAAAAATGTTCTAGCGTTTTTACGTATGGCTATACAGCAAAGAGCATAATCTGCCTTGCTACCAATCTTCCATAGCTAGTTTTTGGATCTTACATTCAGACTCGACAAACTAGCCTAAACATATCCATAATTGAGCAGTTTATTGATTGTTTTCGTCTAAATCTGGTTTGCAGAGTTAGCAGTTTAGAGTGTCGTCTTGTCTAATTCAAGCGCTTTCAAAAGTTTCAATTTCAATCTAGTTCCAGAATTACTCTTTCCCAAATTCAGCAGTTCCCCTGGTAAATAATTTACAATTGTCTATGAGTAGCTACTATCGAAAACCCTTAAAGCAAAAAACGGTTTTGAAAGAATTTAAAATTTTAATTGTTGCCATTGCTATTTTCTGGGCGGTTGAAATTACCGACCTATTATTATTCAATGGCGGTTTAGACAGTTATGGCATACAACCTCACAGCATTATTGGTTTGCGAGGAATCGTCTTTGCACCATTGCTACACGGCGGATTTCCCCATTTGATAGCAAATACTATTCCCTTTGTTACTTTGGGCTGGTTAACCATGATCCAAGAAACCAAAGATTTTTATATCGCCTCTATTATGAGTGCGCTAATTGGTGGCGCGGGAGTTTGGCTGTTTGGCTCTCCTCAGTCGGTTCATATTGGTGCGAGCATCTTGATCTATGGTTATTTAGGTTTTCTGCTATTACGAGGCTATTTTCAGAAAAACTTTCCCTCGATCGCCTTATCTATTTTTGTGGCAATAGTTTATGGTGGCTTTATTTGGGGCGTATTTCCTTCTCAGATGGGGGTTTCTTGGCAAGGACATCTATTTGGGTTTATTGGTGGTGCGATCGCCGCTAAAATGGTCGCTCATGAACGAAATTTTGATTAGAAGATTTTAGTTTAGAGCGCAAATTGGGTGGGTAACAACTAGATGTATCTTTCTCATGTAGCGGTAACAAAGAATAGATAAAGTTTTTTGTATTATAAAAGACTTATGAAATAATCAAAATAGTAATGACCGATGACTCCGTTATTACTATCAACTCGGTAATATAGTTGAGAGAAGCCCACAGCAATGATGGTGCTTCTTTTTCTTGTTTTGATTATTCGCCTCTCGACAACCAATTATTTAGAGAACTCAAAAATATATTGCGTAAAGCAGGATTCAAGAAAAATAGTGAGAAAGGAAGTCATACAAAATGGTCGCATCCATTGTTATCGGGGAAAATAATACTATCTGGTAATGATGGAAGTGATGCGAAACCTTACCAAGAAAAAGATGTAGAGAAGGCTTTAAAAAGATTAAAAGATATAAAATAATAGCCTATGAAAAATATAAACTACACTGTTATTATTTAATGGTCGGACGAAGATAATTGTTTTATCGCTAGTCTTCCAGAATGGGGCGAATTTTGTCACACTCATGGCGATACTTATACTGAGGCACTTAAGAATGCGGAAGAGGTATTAGAGTTATTAATCGAATCCGCTTTAAAAGATGGGGAAGCGTTGCCAGAAGTAAAAAAGTTTGCGACATCTTACTAAATTAGAGCGATCGCAATTTTAATTAAATTTTAACTAGCAATTAACTTGGCTTCTTTTCTAATCGATTGAGTAATTGCTTCTACCAATAATAATCTTTCATTAATGGACAAGCTTAAAGTAGATTGAATTATAAATTCTAAGTTTTGTGGCTCTGTTGCTTGAGACATGGAAATTATAAAATCATGGTTTGACGATTCATTATTGTGAATATTTTTTTCTATTTCTAATTTCAAAGATTCTAAAAATAAATAGTCATTGCCGAGATCTGAAGCTTCTTCTTCATATTCTTCTAGATCTTCTATTTCTTTTAGTCTGGTATCATATCGACTTAGTAAATGCTCAAGTGCTTCTAAAATAAACTTAATATCTTTAAACGACAATTTCATAATTTAACTCACTTTATAAAAAGACTGGTTGACTATTTGGAGGGCTTCTATATATCTTATTAGAGGCATGGTTTTACTTGGTTTCCACAACCAATGGTTTCCTCTATCATTAATCAATTCTAGATCTGGATGAATTTCTATGCCAGCATCTATTTTCCACCAGTTTTTACCTCTCCCCTGAACTGAAAAAGTAGAAATGCCACCAGATTCTAAACTTCCTGTAGTTTCCTTCACCCAAATCGCTCCATGTTTTTGATATGTAGCAATATCTTTGTCAAGACGAACATTGTCCATTCGAGGAGAATTAGCATTACCTCTTCGATATAGAGCGACTGATGTTTTTGCCATAAATTATTGGGACATTTCAGCTATCGTCAATATTGTAGGTGGTAGCGATCGCCCTAAATTGTCAATCTTAAATATTTTCACTTCTTCTCCCCATGAGCGGAAAAAATCATTGATAATTGATAACTGTTCACTGATCATTGCTCACTGATTTATGTCTTTTGTTGGCTTACATATTCATAGCGACTATAGCTTGCTCGACGGTGCATCTCAGATCCCCCAGTTAATCGATCGCTGTTTAGAATTAGATATGCCAGCGATCGCTCTGACGGATCACGGGGTCATGTATGGGGCGATCGAATTGATTAAAGTGTGTCGTCGTAAAGGAATTAAGCCGATTATTGGCAACGAGATGTACGTGATCAATGGCGACATCGAAGTTAACATTACCGAGAAGAAAAAACGCCACCGCAAATATCATCAGGTAGTGTTGGCCAAGAATACGCAAGGATATAAAAATCTGGTTAAGCTAACGACGATTTCCCATCTTAAAGGCTATCAGGGTAGCGGAATCTTTGCCCGTCCCTGTATTAATAAAGAATTACTCAAGCAATATCATGAAGGATTAATTATTACTAGCGCCTGCTTGGGGGGAGAAGTACCCCAGGCAATTTTACAAGGAAATCTAGCTCATGCCGAAGAGGTGGCTAAATGGTATCAAGATTTATTTGGTGAGGATTATTATCTAGAAATCCAGGATCATGGTTCACCAGAGGATCGGATGGTGAATGTGGCAATTGTCAAGATTGCCCGTAAGTTGGGGATTAAAATCGTTGCCACCAATGATTCTCACTTTATTTCTTGTTATGACGTAGAAGCTCATGATGCCCTGTTGTGTATTCTGACCCAAAAGCGGATTACCGATGAAAAACGGCTGCGCTATAGCGGGACAGAGTATCTCAAGTCGGCGGCTGAAATGAGGTTATTATTCCGCGACCATTTAGAAGATGAGATAATTGAAGAGGCGATCGCTACTACTTTAGAGGTAGCTGATAAAATTGAGCCTTATAATATTTTGGGTGAGCCTCGTATCCCCGATTATCCAGTGCCTGCGGGACATACCGCCGATAGTTATTTAGAAGAAGTTACTCGCCTGGGTTTATTGGAAAGACTCAAGTGTCGTAATCACAATGAAGTTCCTGCTGATTATATGCAGCGGCTCGAAGTTGAACTTAAAGTCATGCAGGAGAAAGGTTTTTCCACTTACTTTTTAGTCGTTTGGGACTACATCAAATACGCTAGGGATAATAATATTCCTGTAGGGCCTGGTCGGGGATGCGTTTTGGGTGATACCCAGGTGATGTTATCTAGTGGTCAACAAATAGCAATTAAAGATATTCAAGTCGGACAGGAAGTAATTACCCATCAAGGAAATCTACAAACAATTACTCACAAACATGAATATGATTGCGATGAAGAAATTATCAAGTTTAAAGTTAGTAATCTAGAATTATCTTTAACTCAAGATCATAAAATTTGGGCAGTGAAGACAGAAGATTGTGTAGTTAATGGTGCTAAAAAAGCAACTGTTTGCAAACCTACTTGTAATAGATACTGCCAACCAAAACCTTTTGAAAATTATTCTTTACAATGGATTGAAGCTGGTCAACTAAAAGAGAATGATTTTGTGGTTTTTCCTAGAGTTCCTTCTGTTGAATCAGAAATTACTTTTGACCTCTTAGATTTTGTCGAACAAAAAGAGCATTTATATTTTGACCATGAGTTTATCTGGTATGAAATTGGCACGAATCATTTAGCAACCAAAAAGATTCCTCGCTATATTCAATTTGATGAGGATTTTGCTCGCTTACTAGGGTATTATATCGCTGAAGGATGGTCGAGACTGGGAGAAAGAGAATGCGGTGTTGGTTTTGGACTATCTAAAGATGAAACTAGCTATGCTGAGGAAATCGCCTCTTTGCTGACTCGCATTTTTGGTTTAGAGTCTACAATTATTCCTCACAAAACTCGTCATTCTTTACAGGTCTATTGTTACTCCAGAATTGTCGGAGAATTTTTAACTGCTCTAGCTGCTAAAGGAGCGAATAATAAAAAGATTTACAGCAAGATTATTACTCATGGCAAATCTGAATATGTCAAGATTTTAATTGCCTATTTATTCCGCGGCGATGGTCATGCAGGTAATCAAGAAAAAACTACTAGTATTAAATATTCAACTACATCTAAAACACTAGCTTCTCAATTAAGATTATTATTAGCTCGTTTCGGTTATTGGGCATCAATTATTGTTAGAAAACACCAGCAAAATAGTAGTTGGCATCCAGAATATTCCGTTAAGCTATCAGGAAGACAGTTATTAGATTGGAACGCCGACTTTCTTGATTTCCCGATCGGTATTAAAGCACAAAAGTTTTTTAGAAATGATCACTGTCTTGATGAGCGTTCCCTTGCGCCTGTCGGCGTCCTAAAGGATACCGCTTCGCATAACGCGGGGTCTCATCGCTTTTTTGTAGACGATCACTATATTTATCTAAAAGTTAGATCTGTAACTAAATTCCAACATACAGGAAAAGTCTATGACATTACTGTTCCTGAAGATACATCCTATGTGGGAAATGCGATCGCAATCCATAATTCCGCAGCGGGTTCTTTAGTGGCATATTGCCTCAAAATTACCAATATTGACCCCATACATCATGGGTTACTGTTTGAGCGCTTCCTGAATCCTGAGCGGAAGTCTATGCCTGACGTGGATACAGATTTCTGTCCCGATCACCGTGCCGATATGATCAAATATGTTACGGAAAAGTATGGTGAGGCAAACGTAGCCCAAATTATCACCTTTAACCGCATGACTTCTAAGGCAGTACTCAAAGATGTGGGGCGGGTGTTGGGGGTAGACTTTGGCGACCAAAATCGCCTTGCTAAGATGATTCCTGTGGTGCGGGGCAAACCGACTAAGCTCAACGTCATGATCTCTGATAAAACGCCTGAACCTGCCTTTAAACAGGCTTACGAACACGAAACTATCCCCATTTATAACGACGATAAAGAAGAAGTGGGTTCGGTGGCAATTCGCAACTGGGTTGATATGGCAATTCGGATTGAAGGCACGAATAAAACCTTTGGGGTTCATGCTGCGGGAGTGGTCATTTCTTCGCAACCTCTAGATGAAATTGTCCCGCTACAGAAAAACAATGACGGATCGGTCATTACTCAATACTATATGGAAGATGTTGAGGCGATGGGTCTGTTAAAGATGGACTTTCTCGGTTTAAAAAACTTGACCACCATTCAGCGTGCAGCAGGTTTAGTACAGAAAACCAGAGGAATTACTCTAGATTTAGATCAAATACCTTTGGATGAAAGGAAAGCCTTAGAGATCATCGCTAAAGGTAAGCAAAAGAAATTACCCGCAGATATTCAAGAAACTCATAAACTATTTCGCGCAGGGAATCTAGAAGGAATTTTTCAACTAGAATCCGACGGCATGAAGCAAATTACCAGAAACTTAAAACCCTCTGGCATTGAGGATATTTCTTCTATCTCCGCCCTCTATCGCCCTGGGCCCCTAGATGCGGGTTTGATTGACATTTTTATCGATCGCAAAAATGGCAAAGAAAAAGTTAGTTACCAACACCCCTTACTAGAATCAATTCTCAAAGAAACCTATGGCGTAATGGTCTATCAAGAGCAAATTATGAAAATTGCTCAAGAGTTAGCAGGCTATTCTTTGGGGGAAGCAGATTTACTCAGACGGGCAATGGGTAAAAAGAAAGTCGATGAAATGAAAAAGCATAGCGAAAAGTTTATCGATGGTTCGGCTAAAAATGGCGTTCCCCAGGCAGTTGCTGAAGATTTATTCCAGACGATGATTAATTTTGCGGAATACTGTTTAAGTTACGATACTGAAGTTTTAACTGTAGAATATGGCGCATTGCCGATTGGTAAAATAGTCACGGAAAAGATTGACTGTAGTGTTTATAGTGTAGATGAGAATGGTTTTGTTTATACACAGGCGATCGCCCAATGGCACGATCGCGGTACACAAGAAATCTTTGAATATACTTTAGATAATGGTGCAAAGATTCGGGCAACGAAAGACCATAAGTTTATGACTAGTGATGGTGAGATGCTGGCGATCAATAAAATTTTTGAGCAAGGGTTAGATTTGAAGCAGATAAATACTATGATTTAACATCATACACATCACCAGACGGCAATAATGTATATATAGTAAGCAATGGCGTATAAATCCGTTCCGAGTGCATGCGCTTGTTATCTGTCTACATGACTTACGACTTCAGTCATTACCAACATTACGGTCTAACCAATAATTTACAAGAGCCTCCTCGATTAAAATATCCTCCTCAACAGATTCCAGCTTCCACTGAAGGTAAGCAACGATGGCGGATACCTTTGCCACATCGTAACGATTAAATTCTTCACGGGCAAGCTCTTCCATAGTTCCGCCACCCCAGATCTTCGCAATTTTTGTCTCTCCTGGGAAGGCTAAGTACGAACACAAACGATATGCTGGGTCAACACGCCTTAGTTCGCCACGAATATCAGCAATTAGGTAGGCAGGAAGATAGAATTGAAGCGCGTTATTGGAGAAAAATGACAAAGCAGATCCCCAGCCGTCAGGGGCTTGATCCAAAAACTGGGAATCAAGTTGTTGCCAATCCTTTTTTCCAGAGAACTCCTCGATTAGTGCCGCTGGTTCATCGCCGTAGCTGCTTGCTGTAAGATCATTGTCGCCCGGATACGTTACATCCGCAAAGGCTTGTTTGATCTTTTGGATGAGTTCATCTCGCATCATTGCTGATTGGTAGTCAGAGGAATAGTAAGAATTGTGGTTGAAAACCGAGAAACAAGATCGTTCTGAAAGATGATGATAGGACGAGTACCCGCTTGTTCATAACCTTGTGTTGGGTTGAGATCTGCTAACCAAACATCACCTCGTTTAAGATTCATAACTTATCTTCGCGTTCAAGCATTGCTGTATAATCACTCATGCCAGCTTCAGCCAAAGCAAGATCTTCTTCACCAAATTCCGTGGCGAGAGATTCAAGTTGACTAGGATCGATAACAATTTTGTGACGACGTTGATCGCGAAATTTTAGAAAATCAATAAAATCGGCTACTTGCTGAAGCTGTTCATTAGTTAGTCGATCTAAGTCTTGTTTGAGTACTTCACTACTAATTGGCATGGCAGATAGTTAAGACAAAATATAAATATCATTGTAACTAGTAGTCTATTGCTGTATTGGCAAGCGCTCGCGTCATTGAGCGATCTTCTTAACCACCAATCTCTCTAAACAGTCGGCTGCAACACCGTTGTTAGCTGGCGTTATCCACCTCTTAACAATTGGTCATATTCTGCATGTGTTCCAATCCAAAACCACGCAATTTCATCATTTTCCCCTACAGCCAAAGCACGGTAGTGAATGCCAATTCGCACTGACCAAAACTGACCTACCTTTTTGAAATGTAATGATGGATACCGAGAATCTTGTTTGAGTAGGTTGTAGCATCGATCCGCTAGGTTTTGAATTTCACTTGGTAATTGTCGATAGTGATACCAGAAGTCAGGAGTTGCACGATGTCTCACAGGTCGTTACAACGTCCTTCTTGTAAATGTTGTAATGCCCGATTTGCTAACCCATCAAGCCGACCTGCTGCAACATCTTCCTCAAATTTCCGATCCCATATTTCAGCATCGAATTCTGCAAACCAGGCTCGGAAAGCTGCTAGTTCATCTGCGGATAGCTTACTAATAGCAGCTTCAATCTCTTGTAAGTTACTCATAAGTTTACAAAAACAATGTGGATAAAATAAAATTCAGTTTTACCACTACCTTGCTACATTTTTCATCTGAGACTTTTTAACTTAACAAAATTTTGCTTTGACTGGCAAATGTAAAAGGCTACACACGTAGCCAGCTAGCTATTTATTTATAAGGACTTTTTCTATTAGCAACACTGCCAAAAATTCGCACATTATATGCTTCATGTTTAGTAGCGATCGCGCTATCGATCAATTTGGGCAAACTGTTACGGGAGTAAGCACATTGTCCTAGTTAATCAACAGGATGAGAGGCATTAATTAACGCTACGCACCACTAATTTGCACAGGCTACACAACCTTCGCTGGATTCCTTGAAGTCGTCCTTCTGGACAGTACGAACGTAATAAACTGCTTTACAACCTTCTTTCCATGCCAGAACTAGAGTTTCAAAGATATCCTTGGCTTTGACTGCTCTTTGAGGTTCGTCAGAGAAATATATTCCTTGATTAAGATTGAACAGTAATTCCATGGAGATACCTGTATCAATCCACTGCTGCATTACCGCCACGGCTTTAACTACAATTTTCTGGTCAAGACTTTTATTTTCCCGATAGAACCAAAAACAGTCTTCAATAAAGGGTGGAGCGATGGGTACAGTACCTTTTGCCCACTTGTCATAGAAAAACTTACTGTAGGTAGGGAGAATACTCGCGGTACATCCCTGTACTAAAGACGAAGAAGTATTTGGTGCGATCGCTGTAATATGGGAATTACGAATACCATAGGTTTGAACATCCTGAGATAGCTGTTGCCAACGTTCTCGATCGTTCGTTAGGGGTAAGATCTCTGATAAAGACTTAGAACCGAGTAATTTACCTTTACTCCATTCACTACCAGGAAAAGCAGTATAAGCGCCACGCTCTTTTGCTAGTTCCATGGAGGCGGAGGTACACCAATATGCCACCTCTTCAAACAGATGACTAATTTCTGCTAGGCTTTGATAGCTCAAATGGCGTTTTGCTAACCAGTCGGCTAATCCCATGCAGCCTACTCCAATGGTGCGGTACTTATCGTTATGGGTTTTGCTGTCTTTAAAGGGAGGCTGAGTAATCTCGATTGTATTATCCAAAATGCGCACGGCTAACTTAGCAGCGTCGGCTATTTCTGCTTGCTCCAAATTGGCTAGGTTAAGAGATACCAAATTACAGCAGTGCGCCTCTAATCCTGGCTTAACATTACTAAAGCTTTCGCAACAAAGATTTACTCCAGGAATATATCCTTCATGCTTATTTGGGTTAGCCCGATTGATGGTGTCTTTAAAGGCGAGGTAGGGCATTCCTGTCTCAACCTGGCTCCGCATGATGTGTTTAAACAACTCACGAGCATCAACCTGCTTGTAAAGCTTAATTTTCTTGCCTAATTCCGCTTCAATAGTCTGATAGGCAGCCTCAAAACCATCGCCCCACTCTTGAGCTAGCTCAATCCCCAGCTGTTCTTTAACTTCGTAAGGATCTACCAATGTCCATTGTTCCTTGGCTTCCACTCGACGCATAAACTCATCGACAATTACCAATTGGGGAAAGACATCGTAAGCTTTCCGACGGCGATCGCCATTTTCCGCCTGCATCTCTAAAAACTCAGGCACATCTAAATGCCAAATATCTAAACCAATAGTAACCGCCCCAGCTCTACGCCCACCCTGATTAACCGCGATCGCTGTATCATTAAGTAACTTAATCCAGGGAATTACCCCCCCAGAAGCATTCTCTTTGCCCATTACCCAGCTACCAGTAGCGCGGATACGGCTCACGTTTACCCCCACACCACCACCATTTTTGGAAATTCTGGCTGCATTGGTAATCTCGGCAAAAATGCTCTCTAAATTATCGTCCATGCCAATAATAAAGCAGCTACTCAAAGAACCTTGAGGAATTCTCAAATTAGCTAAAATCGGCGTGGCTAAGGAAATTTTACGTTGGGCGATCGCTTCATAAAATGCTCTAGCGACAGTCAATCTAACTTCTGGCTGTTCCTTGGAAGCCAACAGCAAAGCACAGGTAAGATAAGCTTCTTGAGGTAGTTCATTAGTTAACAAATACCGTTTGGTTAACAATACCGCCCCAGCGTAATCATAATCTCGATCCCAATCGGGGTTAATCCAAGTTCCCGCCTCAACTAACTCTTGGGTGGAATATTGCAAAATTTGGCGATCGTAACGTTTGGCAGCTACCTGAAATTCTACTGCCGCCGAATAATCACCGTAGCCAAATCCTCGGCTGACTTGAGTATCTTTCCAGAGACTCCAGATATGCAGTCTACCTGCCACATAACGCCAGGCTGGTTCATCAGGGCTGCACATGCCTAAAGCACAGTCAATTAGATTATCCTGAATATCTCTAGTGGTAACACCATTGCGTAATCTAGTAGTTAAGCCAGCCTCTAAAGTGATGGAGTTAACGTTTTGCCCCGTACAAGCCCATTCGACTACAGCCCGAATTTTGGTTATATCTAAGTTAGTCGGTGAGCCATCTCGTCTCATGACTAAAATAGGCGTAGCAGTATTGTCTGATGTCGTTTCTGGTATCGAAGGTAATACCCCAGAACTGCTAGAATCTGTATTTGGTTGTTGAGATCTTATTTCTGTGGCAACTTGACTAGAAGGTACAAAAGGCTTGCTCGCATCTGCTACTGAATTAGCGGTTGACATTGAGTTGCTGGTTAACGGCGAGGTTGGCTGCATATAGTCTGAGGCTAAAAAAGGCTAAATTTTCAACTATTGGGCAAACAGTATTTTGATTAGATTTCATATCTTTACGCGAAATTTTCCAGGTAAAGGAGGCTGATGAAACAACTAGATTAGAGTTTGCTCAGTATACTATAGCTTAAGTTTTGCTATATATAGCGTTTCTTTTAAAACTTTTAGCTCATATTACCCTATATATAGTTTTAAAAATTTATCAAGTAACAAAATAATTATTGATTATAATCAAGAGCTACAGTTTAAGTATTTTTTGTATTTCCTGGAGTGAAGGGCGGATAGTATAATTTTTAGAATATTCTTGAGTCTATAGTAAAAAATTAATTGAATTACAGAGTGAATAATCAACCCAATGAAGTTTATCTAAATCACCCTACTTTTGGACTCCTCTACAGAATATGTCTGTTGAAAGATAATCAAGAATTATTTACTACCCTATACGCTCAACGCTTGTTTTTTACTGTAAGTGTTAGTAACGACGCTTTTTCTTTTGAACCCATTAGCCGAACAGAGGCTCGCCTGTTGATTGAAAGTTTGTTGCGCAGATTGTTGTTAGATCGAGAAACAGAAAAGCATCAGCAGCTACAGGCTATTTATCAACGTACTTTTCTGTAGTTTTGTGATTCAAATTTAAAGATTAACCGTATGACAGGCTATATTTCGCAGAAAATCGCCTTAATTAGACAGGAAATCCCTCCAAATGTCGAGCTGATTGCAATTACCAAGCAAGTTAGCGTTGAAGCGATGCGGGAGGCTTATAGAGCAGGCATCAGAAATTTTGGCGAAAACCGACTTCAAGAAGCGTTATTAAAACAAGAACAGCTAAAGGATTTAACTGATGTTGATTGGCATTTTATTGGACATATTCAAAAAAATAAAGCCAAAAAAGTTTTGCAAAATTTTGCCTGGATTCATTCAGTAGATAGTTTATCTTTGGCACAGAGAATGAATAGCTTGGCAGCCGAACTCAATTTGATGCCTAAAGTTTTTCTCCAGGTAAAAGTTTTGTCAGATCCGAATAAATATGGTTGGGAAATTGACAATTTATTACAAGATCTAGAACTACTTAATCAATTTGAGCGACTCAATATTCAGGGATTGATGACAATCTTACCTTGGGGTTTATCTTCGGTGGAGATTCTTAAAGCATTTGAAAAGGTGGCAGAATTATCAACGACCATAAAACAAAAGAACTACGCAAATCTGACCATGACAGAACTATCGATGGGAATGTCTGGAGATTATCAACTGGCTATCCAAGCAGGAGCCAGCAAAATTCGTTTAGGTAGAACGATTTTTGGAGAACGGACATAGTTAACCAATTTTTTGCACCCAAATTAAATTAATAGTTTGAGTACTTGGCAACGGTTTACTCATTTTGGCAGAAACATTGTGCGGTTTCAAATAAAATACATTTATAAAACTTAAATTTGATATTTTAAAGATTAAAAAGTATTTTAAAAAACAGTGATAAATAAAGTTTTGTTAAATAAAATAAGAACTCTATCGATGGTCAGAGACAGAATAAACGCAATGATTTATACAATTAATTTATAACCACAAAAAAATCTCAAATATTGACACAATTTCTTTTTTTCTTGTTTAAATAAACTCTTTTGAAAATCGCAAGTTTCTTGTAGTGGAAACATTTGATTGGTGTGAGAGATTTATTAAGAAAAATAAGGAGTCATAAAATGAACAATTGTATTTGCTGCCATGATCATTTACTGAGACATATAAATCACCATCGAGTCTATTGGTTTTGCCCTACTTGCTATCAAGAAATGCCAAGTATAGATGCGTCAATGCTTGATTATCATCTTAAACGGTTAGATGTAAAATTCCAAAAGAAGTCTATACTCTCTAATATTAAATAGCAAACACAAATTATCAAATGTTTGTTATTTAGAAAAAATTATCAACAATTATTAATGAGAAAAAATAAAACCTATAACGAATGTCAATTTAGATCATTGATCAAAAATTAGCAAAAAACTTAGTGAGCAAATCTGGTGCGCTTTTCAACAGTGAGCAATGTTCACTGTTCACTAAAAAGAGGTCTTAAGCCTAATTAATCAATTGTTCAATGTTCACTGCTCATTGATAAAAGTATTCCCTTTAATCCTCTATTATTAAACACCACAAAAACCATATCTAAAGAATATCTACCATGATTGAAACACCTCCAACTCGTCCCAACCCTACTCCCCAACCAGTACCCGAACCTCAACCTGTACCGACACCTATCCCGCAACCATTACCGACTCCCGAACCTCAGCCAGTACCAAATCCAGAACCACAACCACAACCTATTCCCCAAGCTAAATAATTTAATCGCGACTAACTACAAATTCCCTTTAAATATCAATAAATGTAACAAAAACTTAAGGCAAATAGAATTAAATCAAAAATAGATTGCCTTAAGGCTGCCATTTATAATTAGGTGGAGTAGAATTGAGGCGCCAAATAAAATATTTCTTTGAATACAGCCACTTTCTCATTAGCTTTTGAGAATGAAGCTGATAGTTTACTAAATTAAATAGAAACTGAAGTTAGCAAAGTATAACCTACTAATATGAGTTGTACAGTCAAAACTTCAATTTAAAAATCTAATTTGTAACTAAGTAACTAAGCAGCAATTTTAAAGAAATATTAGAGCAACCAATTAAAGTCGTAAATTAATGGAAAGAATAAGCAATATGTTGAACACCTTAAAAGAATTTTTTGGCATTGAAAATGAGTACGAAGGTGACGAAGAAGATTACACCGAGTACGATCCAGCTCAAGAGGAGATAGACGCTCAAAATTTTTCAACTACCACCAATGGTAACCAGCCAGAACTAACTAAAGTACCTCCCAGCAACCATAAAAACAACCGCAAACAAGAAATGAAAATTAATAATGTAATCGGTATGCCAGGATTAACCAATGGTAATTCAGAAGTAGTCGTGATCGAACCCCATTCTTTTGAAGAAATGCCTCAAGTGATTTTGGCATTGCGCGATCGCAAGTCAGTGGTGTTAAACCTCAACATTATGAATCCTGAAGAAGCACAACGAGCCGTGGATTTCATTGCTGGCGGTACTTATGCCATGGATGGACACCAAGAACGAGTTGGAGAAAGCATCTTCTTGTTTACTCCTAGTTCAGTTAAAGTTAGTAGCCTGAACGGAATTCTTAAAGACGTACACACTCCGGAAGCTCATGTACGTCGCACAACTCCTGCACCTGATGCTTGGGGACAACAATCCCATGTTGCAGCTCAGTAAGTTCAATTGAGATAGTATTATTAGATCATGGAATCTAATAGTATTTGCCTCAGTATAATTGGTGGCGGGATAATGGCAGAAGCTATATTATCCCGCCTTTTAGTGACACAGGTTTTTGTGGCTAACACCGTATTAGTCAGTGAACCCAGCACAGAAAGAAGAGATTTTTTGGCTCAGAAATATCAAGTTCGGGTAACGGCTGATAATCAAGTTGCGATATCGGACGCTCAAATTTTATTACTGGCAATTAAACCTCAAGTATTCGATTTGGTAGTTGCCAATATTACACCCAATCCTAACAGCACGGTGATTTCCATTCTGGCGGGAGTAACTATCAATAAATTAGAGCAAGCCTTCTCGCAACAGCCTGTAATTCGTGTCATGCCTAATACCCCCGCTACAGTAGGTGTAGGAATGACGGCGATCGCTCCAGGGACATATGCCAAAGCAGAACATATTCAGCAAGCTAAATCAATCTTTTCTGCCGTTGGTGAAGTAGTAGAAGTAAGTGAATCCTCAATGGATGCGGTAACAGGATTATCGGGATCGGGCCCAGCTTTTGTGGCGCTAGTAATTGAAGCCTTAGCAGATGGTGGTGTAGCTTCAGGATTACCCAGAGCGATCGCTTTACAGTTGGCGACTCAGACAGTATTGGGTACAGCTACTCTGGTTAAAGAGACAGGAATACATCCAGCAGTATTAAAAGATCGTGTAACAAGTCCTGGAGGAACAACGATCGCTGGAGTTGCTAAATTAGAAAGTGAGGGATTTCGCTCGGCATTAATTGAAGCGGTGAAAACCGCCACTGCTAGATCTCAAGAATTAGGACAACAATAGTTAGTGACGGGTAAAAATAATTGAACTTAATAATAGCGATATGAATCCTGATGATAAAAAGTTTGCTTTCCTTGTTTTGGGTATCCCTTTAGTCGGTTTAGCTTACTGTGGTTTAGGTATAGCAGCCATGAGTTCTATTAGTATTGTTAGATTGCATCCCATAACCTCTGGCGCAATCTTTATTTTGTTACCGTTTGGCATAGCAGCCTATATTTGGACTTCCGCTTCCGCTAAAGCTTATAAAAAGTAGCTGGAGTGGGAATTGTATTACAAGGGCGAAAAGTAGTTCGCCCTTACCAATTTACTTAGCAATTTACTTAGCAAGTTCAGCTTCAATTGCCTGAATTAATTCAGGAGAAGTAGGAGCGACACCACTACCAAAGCGCGCCACAACTTCCCCTTGTTTGCCGATCAAAAACTTCTCAAAGTTCCAGGCGACATCACCCTTTGGCTCAACAGCTTTAGTTAAGGTTTGATATAAAGGATGTTGTTCAGAACCCTTAGCGTGAACCTTGTCCATCATGTCAAAGCTAACGCCATAGCTAGTTTCACAAAACTTAGCAATTTCTTCATTAGTTCCTGGCTCTTGCGCACCAAAATCATTACAGGGAAAGCCCAACACTCGTAAGCCCTGTTCGCGGTAATCTTGGTTTAGCTGTTCCAATCCTTTATATTGAGGAGTATAGCCACAGTAGGAAGCCACATTAACAATCAGCAATACCTTACCCTGATAGTCAGCAAATGTTTCAGATTTGCCTGCGATGTTTTTGACGGCTATGTCAGATATATTGCTCATGTTCTACTAAAAAATTCGATTAATTTATAGATGCCAGATCGTACTTTACCATCCCTTAATACTCAGGTAATCAAAATTGATGATCTATCCGTGAGAATCTCCGCTTCTGCTGCTGAGTTGACTCAAGACATAGTGATGCTGGCACAAGAGTATTTGCAATCATTATTACAGCAGCAAGCAACTGTCAGGATTATTTTAGCGACAGGCAATTCACAGCTAGACTTTTTGCTGGCGATTGGGCGTGGTCTTGGGGTTTATCCCCATAAACGATATGCGGAGCGGTATCCTTTAGGACCCAATCAAGAAGCGATCGCTCAAGAAAATCAATTAGATTGGTCGCGAATTATCTTCTTCCATCTCGATGAGTATTTAGGTATAGCTGCCGATCATCCTGGTAGTTTTCGTGATTATTTACGCCATAAAGTAGAAAAACAAGTACAACCCCGTCAATTCCATTACATCGAAGGAGATGCCCAACAACCCTTGGCGGAATGCGATCGCTATAGTAATTTATTACAGCAGCAGACTATCGAGCTGTGTATGTTAGGAATTGGTGACAATGGACATCTGGCTTTTAATGAACCTACTGTTGCCGATTTTCAAGATCCTCAAGTAGTAAAGTTGGTCAAGCCAGAAACTAAGACGCGCCAACAACAGGTAAATGGAGGCTACTTCGCTGATTTAGCAGCCGTACCCAGCTATGCCTATACTCTAACTATTCCCGCAATTTGTGCTGCGAAGCAAATCTTTTGCCTAGCAGGAGGAAGTCATAAGGTAGGAGTTGTTAGGCAGACTTTAGAAAATGCGATCGCGCCTAATTTTCCCGCAACTATTTTACGCACTTTACCTCACGCGACTTTATTTTGCGATCGCAATTCTTTCATAAGACAAGATAGTAAAATCAGTAATCAGTAATCAGTAATCAGTAATTAGTAATCATTTAACGATCGCTCCAAAATCAGCTAAAATCCTAGCGTGATTCCGCAACAGTCCTAAAAGATTTAAGCGATTGCGTTTAACGTCAGGATTTTCTGACATGACTAAGACGCTATTGTCGCCATCAAAAAAGTTACTTACCACAGGAACAATTCTGGTTAAGCCATCAATTAATAATTGATAATTGCGCTCTTGTTGCGCTGCTTGTGTCTGGGGTAATAAATCTACTAATGCCTGATAAAATTCTGGTTCAGACGATTCCTCAAACAGTTCAGGATTAACTAAACCTTGAGGATTTAAAGTCTGTGTATCCAAATCGCCTTGACTTGCTAGACGTGCCGAACGATTAATCGTTTCATAGATCTCATTTAGTTTGCCATTGTCGCGGGTTGATTGTAAAAATAGAGCGCGATCGCGAATATCTAATAAATCCTCTAAAGCTCTTTGGCTATATTCAGGATCGTTGTCTCCTACCACTGCATTGATCAGATCATAATCAACCTTTTCTTCTTGTAGTAGTGTTCGTATTCGTTGCAGAAAGAACTCTTGTAAAGCTATTAAAGGTGAACTGCGATCGCTATGGGCAGAAACAAAATCGGCTGCTCCCTGTTCTAGTAATTGATTGAGATTAAGGGGTAAGTCTGCTGACCAAATAATGTTCACTATGCCGTTAGCTGCTCGACGGAGGGCAAAAGGATCTGATGAGCCAGTAGGAATCATTCCTAAACCAAAAATGCCGACTAAAGTGTCTAGGCGATCTGCCAAACCAACTACCTGACCATTTAGAGTACTAGGCATGATGTCATCCGCACCTCTAGGCAAATAATGTTCAAAAATGCCCTTGGCTACAGTTGCTGATTCACCACTAACTACTGCATATTTTTCCCCCATAATTCCCTGTAGTTCAGGAAATTCATATACCATCTGCGTTACCAAGTCTGCTTTGCACAGAAGAGCAGTACTTTCAATCTCATTTTGCTGTGACTCATCAACGCTCAACTGTTCGGCAATAATTTTCGCCGTATCAATTATGCGATCGACCTTGTCCCGCATCGAACCTAAATCTTCTTGAAAGGTGACGTTTTCTAGCTGAGGCAAATAGGTATCTAGATGCTCATCGCAATCTGCTTGATAGAAAAATTGTGCGTCCGCCAGCCTAGCGCGAATAACTCTACCGTTTCCTTCGGCAATAACATCTTTCTTTTGTGGATCGCCATTAGAAATAGTAATAAAGTTAGGCAGCAACGCTCCACTTCCCTCTTGATGAACGGGAAAATAACGTTGATGGTTAACCATTACCGTTGTGATTACTTCCGTTGGTAGCGTCAGAAATTCTGCCTCAAATTTACCTGTAACTGCACTAGGGTATTCAACCAAATTAATGACTTCAGCCAGCAAATCTGGGTATATTTCTGCTTTCCCACCAATTTCCTGAGCCTGCGCCAAGATATCTGACTCAATCTTCTCTTTTCTGGCAAGACAATCTACTTCTACAGCAGCGGAGCGCATTGTCTCAACGTAATCTGTGGCTTGAGCAATTGTTATGGTCTCAGGATGTAATACTCTATGTCCCCGAGAAAAGCGATCGCTTTGAATACTTTCTGAACCATTAACCAATTCTAAGGGCAAAACCTCACTATTCCACAACGCCACCAGCCACCTAATCGGACGAGGAAAACGCAACTCCCCATCTCCCCAACGCATAAAGCGCTTACCTTCTAAACTTGTAATCCAATGTAGGCAAAGCTCTGGCAAAATCTCTCTAGTCTGACGACCTTTAATTTGCTTTTGAATAAAGACAAATTCACCTTTGCTAGTATCTCGAATTTCTAAATTTTCCAGGCTCACACCCTGCTTACGCGCAAAACCTTCTGCTGCTTTTGTAGGCTGTCCATCTTTAAATGCTGCTGTTACAGGAGGGCCTTTAATTTCTTCTTCTCGATCTGCTTGGCGATCGGGGATATCTTTGAGCAATATGGCTAAACGGCGAGGAGTTCCATAATACTCAACGGTTCTAGCGTTGACAAACTGTTCCGACAAGCTAGCTGGGATTTTATTCTGCCACTGTGCGATCGCACTGCTAACAAAATCTGCGGGTAATTCTTCTGTACCGACTTCTAACAAAAAATTAGCCATAAATAGAGATTTACTTACTGCCCTACCGTTTAAACAGGATAGCAGTTATCCGTAGTCCATTCTTTGTTATTTCTGCTGAACACTAGATATTGATTATTACATCTGTGCGATGTGAATCAACTCTTTATTTATAAGAATAATTTATATTTTTTAAAGTTATCATCAAAGATTTATATCACTGCTATTAGTGGTATCAGACAGCGAGCTGAATGATTCAGGCTAAAAGCTCTTAAATCAGGCGATTTGCGTTAGGCAAAAATCTCAAAAATATTCGATATTTTAATAAAATTTTAATGTTTGTTAGCGTTTTTAGCGGATTATTTTGCTGAACGTTATCCGAATTTTTATCTTTTGCCTGTTACGTTTTTTCATATACACATCGTCAACTCGGCATACAACAGCATCCTTACCTGGATTTATAGGCAAATTGTCACTATCAAGAGTAGTCTTAATTTCGCATTTGCTGGTAGTGTAAAACGTAAATCTTGAAATTTAGAGCAAAAAACATGGAAGATTCCCTAACTGTTGAAAATAATGTTGATTCAACTTCTACAGATAATTTTGGCAGCACCGAAAATCTAACAGGTACTGAAACAGGCACTGAAACAGGTACTGAAGCAGTCACAGAAACAGGTACTGAAGCAGTCACAGAAACAGGCACTGAAACAGGCACTGAAACAGGCACTGAAACAGGTACTGAAGCAGTCACAGAAACAGGTACTGAAGCAGTCACAGAAACAGGCACTGAAGCAGTCACAGAAACAGGCACTGAAACAGGCACTGAAACAGGTACTGAAGGTACCGATAGTCTATATACAGGAGACACAAACACTACTCCAGAAAGTGAGGTTAGTGATTCTGTCTTTCCCGAGACGATTAGTCAAGATAGCAATGTTCCAGTAGAAAGTGGTGGAAACGTTATTAATGTAGATGCTGATTTTGGGGGTGATTTAAAAGCGGCGATCGTCGCTGCCCAAGATGGCGACACAGTTGAGTTGGGCAACAACACCTATACTACTTCTGGAGTTACTATCGACAAGGACATCACACTTACTGGTCAAGAGGGTACGGTAATTGATGGTGGTGGCTCATGGGATCCTATTTTAAACATAACTCAAGATGCTGATGGTGCAACTATCCAAAACCTAGAATTAACTAATGCCAATATTGGTATTAACAGCTATGGTGCAACGGATCTAATTCTACAAAATTTAGATGTCAATAACATTGGTCTGAGCCAACCAAACACTGACGGTCAAAACAACACTGGAATTAACCTCGACAGTGCCGATGGATTTCAGGTTCTCAATTGCAACATCAGTGATGTGGGCAGAAAAGGTCTTGGCGTTGGCGATACCAGAGGAGGTACAGTTAGTGGTGTTACAGTACAAGGTGTCAATTTAGCTGCCCAACATCCCCAAAACCATGATGCTGGTGGAGTTAAATTTTTTAATACTACTGACGTTGCTCTTAGAGATAGCAGTTTCTCTAATATTAATGCCCATTTCATGTGGAACGATACCACCCATGGGACTACGATTGAAAATAATACTGCCCAAGGTGTTGGCAGTGACTATATTGGTCACGGCTCAAATTCGAGTCAAGGATTACCTATATACGGTCTTTATAACGAAAAAAGTGAAGACTCTATTGTTAATAACAACAATATTACTGCTATTGATGGATTTACAGCTTATAATTCAACACAATTTACTACTGAAACACAAAGTCTTGGCACCAACGAATTTTCAAGTCAAGAGTTTGGTTCTACAGACTATTATGCCAATGAGCAAGCCGAAATACTGGTGGCCACAACTGAAGATCCATCACAGGCTGGTTTTGAGTTGTTTGCCGCAGAATATAATAGCTAGGCTATTATTTAGTCTTCAGTACCCAATAGTCGAAGTTATTTAATTATAAGGCTTTAAAAGTTTACTATTAGTAGCTTCATTTACACTCACATAAAACCAACTAAATAGGAATATTTGATTTTTAAATTGAATATAAATCCTAGTTTTTTCCATAAAAGACTAAGCAGAGTTTTTAAAAGTTTTGATTAGACTTAGATAAACAATTAGAAATATGCTGTTTAGTCTTTTATGTTGCTTCTTATATTTATATGCAACCTTTATGACGATTTAATCTATATTAAAGTTTCCGACATCTCTTAAAATTTTAAATAAATATAATTTTTGAAAAGATAGATTCAAGAGTGAATTCTTAAATCTATCTTTTTTTTTACTTTTTATTTTTATCTTGTGTAGACCAACTTAGACAAGTAAAGTAAATTTTACCGAGAACTAGTATGAAACTTCAATTTAAAGCTTTATCAATTATTTTGGGTTTAGCGGCGTTTTTAGGCACTTGTGCTTCTGCTCAAAGCGGAACTCCTGACATTAATAGTGCAGATAGTAATGTAGAAAACTCAGCTGAAGTAGTTCCCCAGGAAATAAAATTAGGAGATCCTCAAGAAACTCAAGAAGTTCAAGATGCTGAAGCAGAAGTCTCTGAGGATCATCAAAACACCGAAGATACTACTCAATTAGAAGCTGTCGAAGAAGTTCAAGGTGCTGAAGTTGAAGTTTCTGAGGATAATAACAATGCTGGAGATGCTGAATTAGAAGCTGCCAAAGAAATTCAAGATGCTGAAACTGCGGAAATTGAAACTCCTGAATTGGAAGCAGTAGAGGAGTCTGAATCGGTAGAAGAATCTAGCAGCACAGAAGAAACTCTTGACAATAGGGTTGAAACTGTCAAGAAAGGCGTTGAAGATGGTAAATCTCAGTTCTAATTCAACTAGTAATTTAATTCTCCTGTTGTTTCTATAGAACCCATTTGAGATCTTTTATCAAGATGGATTAAAGTAAGAAAGACAGTTCAATCGAATCATCATGGCATATTCCAGCAGTCTTAGCGACCAAGAATGGGAAATCTTTGAACCTCTGTTG